>Ga0208695_1000023_pt1 | contig 247084 bp, 193 predicted proteins | sample AD_UKC111_MetaG_FD_184449 | JGI IMG/M metagenome (GOLD analysis project Ga0208695, IMG submission 184449) | Active sludge microbial communities of municipal wastewater-treating anaerobic digesters from Hong Kong - AD_UKC111_MetaG (SPAdes)... | ecosystem: Engineered > Bioreactor > Anaerobic >...
TAAGTGGAGAATTTATTTTTGTCAAGTTTTGGAAAGGCTATTTTATCTTTTTTCAAAAACTTTACTACCAATTCCTCTTTATTTTTTTCAAATAAAATACTCAAATTGACTTTTTAAGGGACGACTAGTTAACAGGAATAAGTTTAGTGGGTTAGCAAAGAAACATGGATCAGATCGATATTAAAAAATTATTGCAGAACGAGAAACAGGAAATCATTATTAACGACCTCGCTCTTGCGCCTGCGTGGGTTAAAAACAGCATTCTAAAATTACTGCAAGATGAATAACTTTTTCAAAATCAGTGAGAGAAGACAAATAAACGCGATAGAAACAGCTGCTAAAAATCTAAAAATAATCCCGACGTCAGTTGAAAAAGATGTGTGGGTTACGGCAGTTCTGCAGGCACTGTTTGCGTAACCATACTCCGATCATTTATCTTTCAAAGGTGGCACTTCTTTGAGTAAGTGTTACAACCTGATAGAACGGTTTTCGGAGGACATTGACATTGCAGTAAATCGTGGTTTTCTCGGTTTTGACGGGAAGCTGTCAAAAACGCAAATTAGCGACAAATTGCGTCGTGCTGCCTGTTCTTTTGTCCGTGATAAATTATCTCCTCCATATCAATGGGTGAGTTTTTTATTGCCCCCCTACAACTATTAATGGTATTTCAATTTACAATGGCTTTGACTTTTTGACTTATCACGTATTTTTGCTTTTCTATTCTTAAAAAATGGAAGTCTTTAAATTTGGAGGAGCTTCGCTGAAAGATGCTCAGGCATTGAAAAACATGGCAGAGATACTCATCTCATACCATGATATAGAACAACTCGTGGTTGTAATCTCAGCCATGGGAAAAACGACTAATGCTTTCGAAAAATTCCTCCAGATAATATATAATGGATCGGCTAATTTTCAGGAGGCTTTCGAGCCCATTAAATCCTTCCATTTGGAAGTTTGTTATCAATTATTTCCTCAAGAACATTTTTTCTGGAAAGAATTGGAGAAAATCTTCGATGAAATACAACAACAATCCACCAGATTATCTTCTTTGCCTTATGACATGGCTTATGATAGTATTGTGGGTTATGGCGAAATTCTCGCCTCGCGCATTTTCAGTGTTTACCTAAATACCAGAGGCATAGATCATCAATGGCTGGATGCGCGTTCTGTAATTCGAACCGATAGTTGTTTCCGTGCTGCGAATGTTGATATCGAGCTTTCGTACGATAGAATCAGATTATGGTTTCAACAAAATACAACCTCCCGTTACAGAATAATTACTCAAGGTTTTATAGGACGGGATATGCAAGACAACATGGTTACGCTTGGTCGCGAAGGTTCAGATTATTCGGCTGCATTGTTCGCCACCGCTCTTTCAGCCGAAAAAGTAGTTCTATGGAAAGATGTGCCTGGTGTGATGAATGCAGACCCAGATTTTTATACACAAGCGGTTACTTTTCAATTCGTGTCATACCGCGAAGCCGTGGAACTTACTTATTATGGGGCTAAAATCATCCATCCCAAAACCATTAAACCATTGGAGAACGCAGAAATTCCATTGTATGTCCGACCTTTTCTTCATCCTGCAGAACAAGGAACTCTCATTGGTCCAGGAGCCGGAACTATCCCGAAAATTCCTTCCATCATCCATAAAAATAATCAGATTCTAATCACTATTTCCCATAAAGACCTTGCCTTTATAACGGAAAAAACACTTTCGACCGTATTAGCCATGTTCGATAATTTCGCTATGAAAATCAATCTAATGCAAAATTCTGCCCTTACCTTTTCAGTGTGTTTGGACGATGAGGGAAGTAGAGTCGAAGACATCCTCACTCAACTCATGGAATCTTTCGAAGTAAAATATAATCGTCAACTTACTCTGTTGACGTTCCGAAATTATGCTCAACAACCTCAGTTCATCGACCAATGGATAGAAGGAAAATTGATTTTGGTGGAACAACGTAGCCGCAACACTGCCCAATATGTTATTTCTGAAAAATAAATACACTAAAAATTATTGAGTCAATGAAAAAACATTTCTTCTTGTTGTCTCTTTTGATGTTTCTGATTTTTTATTTTTCGGAAATATCTCTAAGCCAGCCCAGACAGCACATTTCTTTGGATAAAGGATGGAAATTTCATCTTGGCAGCGCTTCTTCAGCTGAGAGAGATTTTGGCTATGGGTTGGTGAGCATTTATTCGAAAAATGGCAAATCGGAAGGCACCGCCATTTATCCTGGTTTTGATGACAGCCACTGGCGTAATGTAGATTTACCTCACGACTGGGCCATAGAACTTCCTTTCGTAAATCATCCTTCTTCCGATGTAATGAGTCATGGATACAAACCCATTGGAGGATATTTTCCCGAAAACTCTATAGGTTGGTATAGGCGAAATTTTGATATTCCAAGTTCCGATTCAGGCTTTAGGTTTTCTTTGACCTTTGATGGGGTGTATCGAGATGCAAAATTCTGGCTGAATGGATATTATCTGGGTAATAATGAAAGCGGATATTCAGGTATAGAATATGACATTACTGACTTTGTTTGGTTCGATAAACCCAATGTTCTGGTGGTTCGGGTAGACGCTACACAATACGAAGGTTGGTTTTATGAAGGTGCAGGCATTTATCGCCATGTTTGGCTGAATCGCTATCCCGAAATTCATATTCCTTCTAATGGTGTTTTTGCTTATAGTATTCCTAAAGGCAAAAGTTCCATCATTCATCTGGAAATTACTATTATCAATTCATCACTAAAAGATAATATAGTGGGTGTGGAAACGCAAATAAAAAGTCGTGATGGTAGAGTGATGGCTCGAACCCTATCTAAGTCGATTTCAATATCTGCCTTGGGAGAGTCCATAATAAACCAAGACATTAAAATTGATCATCCACACTTATGGAACCTCGACGATCCTTACCTTTACCGTATCGAAACCAGTATTGTCTCAGAAAATAAAATTATAGATAGAACAAGTATGCCATTTGGAATACGTTCTATAAAATGGGATGCTGACAAAGGTTTTTTCCTAAACGATAGACCCATAAAACTATTAGGAGTAAACATGCATCAAGGACATGCAGGCTTAGGTGTCGCCTTACCGGATGGAATGCAATATTATCGCATCAACCGACTTAAACAAATGGGAGCGAATGCTTACCGTTGTTCGCATCATCCGCCAACTCCCGAATTGTTGGATGCCTGCGATAGTTTGGGCATGCTTGTAATCAACGAGAACCGTTTGTTGAACACTTCACCTGAATACCTCGATCAATTCAGCAAAATGGTGATCCGCGACAGGAATCATCCTTCAGTCATTCTATGGTCAATTGGCAATGAAGAAGGATATATCCAAACCAATGGAAATGGCAAACGTATGGCTATTACTCTAATCGAAAAATTAAAACGTTTGGATCCATCACGTAAGGTTACTTATGCTGCCGATGTTTCGAATGTTTTCAAAGGAATTAATGAAGTAATTCCCATACGTGGTTTTAACTATCGAGAAGAAGCCATGGAAGATTATCACAAGGATCATCCACATCAGCCTATTATTGGAACCGAGATGGGAAGTACAGTTACTACCCGTGGAATTTATTCTTACGATTCTATCAATTGTTATTTACCTGATCTGGACCTTACGGCACCATGGTGGGCTTCCAGAGCAGACGAATGGTGGCCCATAGTAGCTGAAAACCCCTGGGCTGCCGGTGGATTTATCTGGACAGGCATGGATTATATGGGCGAACCTACCCCATTTCACTGGCCTAATATTGGTTCTCATTTTGGCGTAATGGACCAATGTGGTTTCCCAAAAAATCTCTATTATTATTACCAATCATGGTGGGATACTACCCTCCCTGTTCTAAATATAGCACCACACTGGAACTGGCTCAATCGCTGGGGCTTTGAACCAGAAGTATGGATAGATTCCAACGCCGACAGTGTAAATTTGAAACTGAATGGAAAAGACCTCGGGACTCGTCTTATACAAAAAAATCAGCATTTAAAATGGAAGGTAAAATATGAACCAGGGCTTCTCGAGGCAAAAGGATACAAGAATGGTTTCGAGTTTATTTCGAAAATCGAAACCACCGGCCCAGCCTTCGAATTGGTGGTTTCTCCGCATAAAACTACTGCTATAGCTAATTCGACCGATGTTGTAGTTATTAATATTAGTGCAGTAGATACAGGAGGACGTGAGGTACCAACAGCCAACAACAGAGTCAGATTCAAGGTTACAGGCCCTGCTAAAATCATTGGAGTAGGCAATGGCGATCCCTCATCCCATGAGCCTGATAAATGCGAAACTGGCCTTTGGCAAAGATCTTTGTTCCAGGGAAAATGTCAGGTAATTCTTCAAATGGGCGATACACCCGGTAAGGTAGGTTTTGAGGCTTCTACTGAAGGCTTATGGCCTGCTTCGACTGAAATTCACACCCTTCCTGCCTCCTTTCATAATATTGCTCCTGCCATAGACCAAATCAAACCTTCAGGCTTACCTGATGGAGAACGAATTATGGGAGCAGATATCAGCTTTTTGCCACAATTAGAAGCTGAAGGAATGAAATTCTATGATTTTGGGAGCAACGTTCCAGAAGATGTTTTCGAAATCCTTAAAAAATATGGATTCAACTACATTCGACTCAGAATTTTTTATCAACCCGAAAACCCCGAAGGATATTCTCCCGATAAAGGATATTGTAATTTAAAGCAAACCCTCGAAATGGCCAGACGAATTAAAAAAGCCGGGATGAAATTTCTGCTTGATTTTCATTATAGCGATTATTGGGCTGACCCGGGCAAACAATACAAACCCGCTGCATGGGCTTCATTGCCATTCGAGATTTTGAAAGATTCTGTAAGAAACTATACGGTTAGAGTACTTCTTGCTTTGAAGGCTCAGGGCACATTACCCGACATGATTCAGCCTGGGAATGAAATTAATCATGGTATGCTTTGGCCCGAAGGTCATATTTCACAACCGGATCAACTATCTGGCTTGCTCGAGGCCTCTATTTCAGGAATCAAAGAAGTTGCTCCCGAAGTCCCAATAATGCTACATCTTGCACTGGGAGGGCAAAACGAAGAATCGGTCTTTTGGCTCAATAATATGTTTGCTCGAGGTATAGATTGTGACGTCATTGGACTTTCATATTATCCACGCTGGCACTGCACCCTCGATGATTTAAAATACAACATGAGAGACTTGATCAAACGATATGGCAAAGACATCATAGTGGTAGAATATTCTCAGAAAAAAGAAGAAGTGGCTGGGGCAGTATTTGCCTTACCTAACGGCAAAGGAAAGGGTTGCTTTATCTGGGAACCCTTGAATACCTGGGAAGGTATATTCGATAAAAATGGAAGACCTACACGATGGGTGCATGCCTATGAAAATATTAAGGCCATGTATCTCAATGAAAATTCAAAAAATTGAGATAAAATAAAAATCAGGCCGGGTTCAGACAATCATTGATTTTCTTCAATGAATTTCCGTATAATACGCATTTTAATACCTTAAAATCCATTCAAAGGAATAGTTACTGTAGGAATGAGCAATAACCAGCCTATAATCACCATCATCAGAATAAATTTCCAAGCCCATTTGAACCATTTGACAAAAGGGATACGGGCAACCTCGAGCACACCTATCAATACTCCTGAAGTTGGAGTAATGAGATTGGTAAATCCGTCACCAATATGAAAGGCGGTCACGGTTGCCTGTTGTGATAAGCCTATCATGTCGGAAACATCGCGTAAAATGGGCATCAGCAAAGCAGCTTTTGCCGTTCCACTAGTAATAATGGCATTCATGCCCGATTGAAAAAGGTACATCAATGAAAGGCTGCTAATTTTACCAGCTCCTTGAATAGAATTTGATATGCTGTATAAAATAGTGTCGATAATCTTCCCATCCTCCAGAATCACAATGATACCGCCTGCTAAGGCAACTACCAAAGCGGCTGATAGAATGTCTTTGGCTCCCGTGATAAATGATTGCGTAATCTGATTGGGAGTTTTGCCAAGGCCTATGCCTATCACAACTGCCATGCTAAAAAACAAGGTGGCTAACTCAAGCAAACCCCACGAAAACCCAGTTACACCAATAATTAAATATAATATGGTAAAACCTAGAATATTCAACATGAAATATTCTCTCGATTTTTTCAAACTCACCCGGCCAAAGAAAGCAAATAACAAAGCAGCCAAGGGTAAAGCTGGAAATCTGAAACTTGTACTCCCCAATCTAATTTGATTCATAGGAAGAATAATGGCTGAAACAAGAGCAGCAGCCAAAATAAGAAAATAGGCAAGATAAGTGGATTTGTCAGCAGACGTAAGACTAAGGTTTTGCCGATTTGCATGTTGTTCTCTCCAATAATGGTCATTTTCATAAACCGGGCTAAAACGCGGATTTCGTTTGACGCGATTGGCATACCACAGGACAAATCCAATCCCAAAGATATTCACTACAATCCATATAAAAAATCGATATTCTATTCCTGAAAATAAAGGTAAGCCCGCAATTTCCTGAGCAATTCCAAGCGTAAATGGATTCATCAGACAGCCAGCAAAGCCAATTCCTGCACCTATAAAACACATACTCACCCCTACTATGGAATCGTAGCCCATAGAGATAGCCATGGGCACAAAAATGATAACAAAGGCTATGGTTTCTTCACTCATGCCAAAAATCGCTCCAAAAAAGCTGAAAATCAACATGACAACAGTTATGATGAGGTTGTTGACCCCTATCTTACGAAAAAATTTGTATCGATTAAATTTCTCAGCCTTTCCTAAAAACGAATAAACCCCCACATCTACGGCTTTGCTTTCATTAAGCAGCCAAAAAGCTCCACCAAGAATCAAAATAAACACTATGATATGGGGCGTCCTGATAAATCCTTTATAAAATGCCGAAAAAATCTGCCATGTCTGAGGTTCATGATCAATCCACTGAAAAGAATGAGCATCTATCACTTCTCGAGTTCCATCACTCGTTCTGATAAGCTGGCGCGAAAATTGTCCACCTGGAATTATCCATGTTAAAATAGCCGCTAAAAAAATAATGGCAAAAACAATTACATAAGTATGAGGGATTTGTGGACTTCTTTTCATATCAAAAACGAGAATTAAAATCTGACCCCAAACTTAAAAATTTTTGCCGAATTTGTGCAGACAACGAATTTCAGTGTCAAACCTACATCGGCATCTATACCTTCGTCAACAATCGACCAAATGATAATTTATGATGATTATAAAATAAATTGATGAAAAAATCAAATAGATAGTTCTTCCTTTCTTATGAAGAAACAACATGATCCAATATTATTACATTTCTTTATTCTGTCAATCTCTACCTTTTCTGGAAGCCGCTTTGGTTCTCTATTATAACATCTTCATTGATTTTTGAAATCAAGTTTTAATTCAACCGTTTTGGGGCAGCACAAAAAGTATTTTCCTTCCGATTGTAAAGGTAGATATCTATAAGGTGAAGAAATCATAGATGTTAATTCCTCGACTTTCCCTTGTTTGGATTTTATTAAAATAGGTCCAGCTCCTTGATCGTATATCTTGGTTGAAACTTCACCCATTCCCACAAACCAAATTCCATCGCCTTGTTTTAAACCCAAATCTTTCTCAACCTTCATTCTGGAAAATTTCAACTGTGTTTGATCAAATGGAATGTCGGAAAAATATACTCTGAAAAGACGACGATCGACCAAATAACTGCATAATAAGGATAAAATAGGATCGAAATGCTCCGTCCATACTTTAATAGAGGAAAATACATCAAAATCATCAATACGAGCAAATGACCGCAGCAAAGTGGCATCACGCTGAAAATCAATGTAACTAAAATCTTGTTGAAGAAATCGTAAGAAATGAGGAGTGGCAAAAAGTTTTTCGCCTTGAGCGGCTAAAAACTTTGCTCTTTCCAAAATCTTAATGAGTAAAGTTTCGGCAGCCACAACTGTTTTATGAAAATAAACCTGCCAATACATGATTCGCCTGGCTAAAAGAAAATGTTCGAGCGACAATCGACCTTTCTCTTCTATGACTAAATTATCCTCCACCACATTCAGCATTTTGATGATACGCTCCGAACCAATTTGTCCTTCCGAAACTCCAGTATAAAAACTATCTCTACGTAAATAATCGAGCCGGTCCATGTCGAGCTGCCCCGACAAAAGTTGATGAAAAAACTTTCTTTCATACTCGTTGCGAAACATCGAAATAGCAAGCATCAATGCATTGTCGAATTCTTTGTTCAACTCATGTAAGAACAAACCTGTAAACTCTTCATGTGTAATATTTTTCACAATTGTACTTTCCAAGGAGTGTGAAAAAGGACCATGACCCAAATCGTGTAATAAAATGGCCATGGTAACTGCCTGACTTTCGGTTTCGCTAATTTCTACTCCCCGCTCATGTAAAACCTGAAGAGCTTCTTTCATTAGATACATGGCTCCCAAAGAATGATGAAAACGTGTATGCAAGGCTCCAGGATAAACCAGATGCGTGAGTCCTAATTGTTTTATCCTTCTTAAACGTTGAAAATACGAGTGCTCGATCAAATTAAAACACAGCTCATCGGGAATGGAAATAAACCCATAAACCGGATCATTAATAATCCTAACCTTGCTTGCCAATTTTATTTGTTTTTCTTCATGCAAACTTAATCAATCCTTCTGGTTGTGCATTATCACCCCACTGCAAATGATTTAAAATCGAAAATTCATTCCTTTTGAGATATTTAAAAAATTGAATAGAAACTTTTTCTTGCTCAATTTTGCACAATATAGGATTTGCCGAGCAAAATTGACATTAAATTTCCTTTTGAATAGACAATTTATGTATGTTTGGCGTTATTAAAAATCAAACAAAAATCAGATGAAATGAAAAGTGCATTCAAAATTTTAGTTTTTGCTTCTGTAGTTTTATTGATGAGTTCTTGCGTTTCACAGAAAAAATTTACCGAAACCGAACAAAAAAGACTTCAATGCGAAGAAGAACTGGCTGCGATAAAAGGGGAAAACCATGACCTGAATGCAGATAATACTGAATTAAAATCCCGACTCGAGAAACTCAACAAAGATTTTCAGCGGTTAATTTCTGACACTATACAATTGGGACAAAACCTGAGGGATCTTCAAACCGATTATAATAAAATAAACCTATCATACACAGAGTTGCTCGAACTTGTTGGTAAATCGGAAGCTGGCAGTAAAGCCGAAATCCAGAAAATAATGGCTGAATTACAATCATCCCAAGAAAAACTAATTCGTAAACAGGATTCATTACGAGTTTTAGAAGAGGAATTGGAATCTAAACAACAAAAAATGATGGAACTCCAGAGGATTTTAGCCCAAAAAGATTCTACCGTCAATGCGCTGCAACGAAAAGTTTCCCAAGCTTTATTGGGTTTCGAGGGTAAAGGTTTAAGCATTGAAATTCGTAATGGAAAAGTTTATGTCTCTTTGGAAGAAAGTTTACTTTTTAGAAGTGGTTCGTGGGAAGTGAACGAAAGGGGAATATCAGCCCTTCAAAAGCTATCCGAAGTATTAGCAGCTAATCCCGATATCAATGTTTTGATAGAAGGCCATACGGATAATGTACCCTATCGAGGAAGTGGTCAGGTAAAGGATAACTGGGACTTAAGCGTAATGAGAGCGACTGCCATTGTTAAAATAATAACCCGAAATTCGGGTGTTCATCCCAGCAGGCTCACTGCAGCCGGAAGAAGTGAATATGCCCCAATTGCAACCAATAGCTCTAGCGAAGGCAGAGCAAAAAACCGTCGAACCGAGATTATACTCACTCCAAAACTCGATGAGCTTTTCCAAATAATAGAAACTCACTGATTTGCTCCTTGGGAATAATCACAACTCAAAAACATAAGGAGAAAATCAGTTATGCGATTTCTTTATCCTTTGTTTTTTGGCCTCCCATGTAAACTTTATGAACTCTAAACTTTCTACTCAACAACCCAGCCACCATTCTCCATCCATTAATAAAGTCTTGAGCGTTTTATCAAATATGGAAGCAAAATCTGATTGAAACCTTCGTGTATATCCGCTTCGATGATGTCGATATGATATTGAGCGCAGCGAAACTTCAATTCATCCAAAAAATTTTTCATCGATAAAATATATCGTTCCTTCAACTCATAAGGATTCATCTTGATTTCTTTACCCGTCTCGATGTCGACGAATAAATAGGGTCGATTTTCGAATTCGAAATTTATCTCTAATTGTCTATCTATAGTATGAAATAGTATGACCTCATGTTTATTATGTCGAAGATGTTGCAGGGCGTGGAATAGAGGTTCAGGGTCGTTGGCTTTATCAAACATATCGCTGAAAATTATAACCAATGATCTTTTATGAACCGATTCGGCTATAGAATGAAGAGAATCAGCAACTGAACTACTGTGAGGCCGAGGGGGAGGTTGTGATTGTGCTAATTTTTCGAGCTCAGAAAAAAGATATTGGATATGAACATTAGTAGAACGAGCCTGAAAGGTTTCGGTTATATCTTGATTGAAAACAGATAAGCCAACTGCATCTCTTTGTTGTTTGAACAAAAGCATAAGAGCTGCAGCAGCATATATCGAAAAAAGAAGTTTAGTAAGATGATCGGCATCTGGATTTTGTATCAGAGGGTAATACATTGAGGCCGAGGTATCTATCACCAGCTGGCAGCGAAGATTCGTTTCTTCCTCAAAACGCTTGACAAACAGCTTGTCAGTCCGAGCATAAAGTTTCCAATCGATATTTCGAATAGGTTCACCTGTATTATACTGACGATGTTCGGCAAATTCAACTGAGAAACCATGATAAGGGCTTTTGTGAAGTCCTGTGATAAAACCTTCTACAACTTCGCGTGCAAAAAACTCTAACCCAGTTATTGGTTGAATTCGTAATGGATCGATAAGGGGCATCTCATCTTAAATTGGGCAAATGATGTCGATAACTTCTTTCCGTTTCCTTTTTACCATCATATCCTGAGATATTACAAAAGTTTCTCAATTTTTGAAATCAAGACCGATTTAGGGACGGCTCCTACCTGTTTATCGACCACTTCACCATTTTTGAAAAATAGAATAGTAGGTATATTTCTGACTTTTAGTCGAATAGTTGTCTGAGGATTGCTATCCACATCGAGTTTGCCTACCACAACTTTTCCCGAATATTCCTGAGCAAGGTCTTCGATAATAGGCGTGAGCGAACGACAAGGTCCACACCATTCTGCCCATAAGTCAACTACAACGGGTTTATCTGATTTTAAGACAACTTCGTCAAAATTCTGATCGGTAAGAATTTGAGCCATAATTAAAAATTTTTATTGTGTGCTGTCAAAATTAATTCATTCTGTATAAAAATTCAGACCAACGTCTTTTTCTTGATAAAATTAATGCTTAATCCGTCAATCTTCTTCAATGCCCTTGCAAAACCCGAAACATTCACCAAAAGATCATCTCTTTTGAAGTTCAATGTCAAATGATCGTTAGGATCGAATACGGTAAAAATTATCGAAATATCACCCGGATTTTCTTTGATTATTTCATCGAGTTGAGTAATTAAATGATCATTCATTTCGGGTAAGGGTATAAAAACTTGAGTTTTTTCCACCCATTTATCCAAAACATCTGATAATAAACTTATATGGTTTATTGCCAACTCATAGGAAGAATTATTATAATGCTGGCGTACGGCGGCTTTAATAATTATATTGTTCCCGGGGATTAACAAGTGCTTATATTTATAATATTGTTCCGAAAATAGAGTCAGAGGAAAGGACTCGTCGAAATCTTCTAAAACTATAGTAGAAAATATTTTATTGTTTCTTGCAATTTTTTCTTTGGCTTCAGAAACCATGGCAGCGAAAATTATTTCCTTATTAGATAAAGTTTCGAGCTTATCTTTAAAATCCTTTATGGAATGGGTACAAAAATTCTCGATTTCCAATCGGAATAAATCAAGAGGATGGCCTGAAATATAGAAACCCGTAACTTCTTTTTCATAACGGAGCTGGGTTAGTTTATCCCATGGATCGCAAGAAGGTGGGATGATTTTAGGAAGAGCAAATTCTTCCGATTCTCCAAATAAGCTCATTTGGCTCGATTGTTTTTTTGATTGAAACACAGAGGCATGGCGCAATAACTTCTCAATAAATGTGGGTTCATCTTCACGACCTTTATAAAAAAATTGAGCCCGATGAACATTTGGGAACCCATCGAGAGCACCGGCCATTACCAACGATTCGAGAGCCCTTTTATTAATGGTTTTCAAATTGAGTCGGGAAATGAAATCCTCGAGCGAAGTATATAAGCCATTGTTCTCTCTTTCTGCAATAAGAGATTCGGCTGCATTATCCCCTACGTTTTTGATGGCCGTTAACCCAAAACGAATCTCATTCTTTTTGTTCGCAAAAAAGTTTTTCTGGCTTTCGTTTACATCGGGGCCCAGAACATTTATTCCCATTCTCTGGCATTCATCAATGTAGTACGTAATTTTTTTTATATCATTAAGGTTATGGGTTAAAACGGCGGCCATATATTCGGCTAAATAATTTGCCTTCAGATAAGCAGTTTGATAAGCCAAAATAGAATAAGCGGCAGAATGTGAGCGGTTGAACCCATATTGAGCAAACCTAAGCATGGTTTCGAACACTTCGTAAGCTTTTTCTTTAGAAACGCCCTTTTCTATGGCTCCTTTAACAAATATTTCTTTTTGTTGCTGCATTTCTTCCGATTTCTTTTTCCCCATGGCTCGCCGAAGAATGTCGGCACTACCCAAGGTAAACCCCCCCATTCTTTGGGCAACCTGCATAATCTGTTCTTGATAGATCATGATTCCCTGAGTATTTTCTAAAATATCACGAAGCATTTCATGGGGATAGGTAACCTCTTCTCTACCCTTCTTGCGATTGATATACATTGGGATATATTGCATGGGGCCAGGCCTATATAAAGCATTCATGGCAATTAAATCTTCTATATGCTCTGGTTTTAGCTCCCGCAAATACATACGCATGCCTTCCGATTCGAATTGAAATGTCCCTATAGTATCTCCCCTTTGGAAAAGTTGAAAAGTTGCCGGATCATCGAGCGGTATGTGCTCAATATCGATGGTAAGTCCTCTGTTGAGTTTTATGTTTTCTAAGGCTTCCCGAATAATGCTTAAGGTCTTCAATCCCAAAAAATCCATCTTCAACATTCCCACTTTTTCCATCGTTGTGCCCTCAAATTGTGTAACCAAAAGTTTACTATCTTTTTGGGTGGCCAAGGGAATATATTTCTTCAGGTCATCGGGGCCAATAATGACACCACAAGCATGGGTGCCTGTCTGTCTAACCGATCCTTCTAAAATTTTTGCATATTGAATAACCTTACGAATTTTTTCATCAGGGCCATTAGCGGCTTGAGCAAGTTCAGGAACTTCATCTATGGCTTCTTGCAATTTAATTCCTAACCTATCGGGTACTAATTTGGCCAGTCTATCAGCTTCGTGCAGTGGTACTCCCATCACTCTCGCAACATCACGAATAGCCGATTTTGCTGCCATGCTCCCAAATGTAATAATCTGGGCTACATGATCTTCTCCATATTTTTCAACCACATAATTAAGAACTTTTTGCCGACCATCATCGTCAAAATCTATATCGATATCCGGCATGGATATTCTTTCGGGATTAAGAAAACGTTCAAAAAGTAAATTATACCGAATAGGATCGATGCTAGTTATTCCAATGGCATAAGCCACAGCAGAACCAGTAGCCGACCCACGTCCTGGCCCAACAATTACATCCAGTCGCCTAGCAGCATTCACAAAATCTTGTACAATAAGAAAATAACCCGAAAACCCCATGTTTTTAATCACATCCAGTTCGAAATCGAGCCTATGCCTTATTTCATCCATAATCTCAGGATACTTTTCTTGGGCTCCTTGGTATGTCAAATAGCTCAAATATTCATTCTCATCACTAAAACCTTCAGGAATAGGAAAACGAGGAAGCAAAATATCTCGCTTCAGGGGGTATTGTTCCACTTTTTCGGCCAATTTTACAGTGTTCTCTAAGGCCTCAGGAAAATCAGCAAAAAGCTCGGCCATCTCCTCTGCACTCCTTAAATATTCATTTCCTGTATAAATAAGACTGGAGTCAGTTTCTAAATTCCTTGGGTCGGTATTGAGCTTGATAAGAATTTTATGAGCTTCGAAATCAGTCTTTTCTATAAAATGAACATCGTTAGTTGCAATTAGAGGAACATTGCATCTCTTAGAAAGAATGGCCAAAGCCGAGTTTACGGTCTCCTGCTCGGGTATGCCATGTCGCATCAATTCAAGATAAAAATCTTCCCCAAAAATCTCCTTATATTCCCAAACAACTTTTTCGGCTTGATCAATCCCTTGGTTAAGTATCATTTTAGCCACTTCTCCACCCAAACAGGCCGATGAAGCAATTATCCCTTCGTGGTATTGTTTTAGTAATTCTTTATCTATCCTTGGAACGTAATATATGCCTTCTTTGAACGAGAGCGTACTTAAAATGCAAATATTACGATATCCTGTTAAATTCTTTGCTAACAAAATTAAGTGATAACCTCTATTGTCCCTTTCTGTTCGCCCTTTCATGGCAATGTAAAATTCTGCTCCAAGAATGGGTTTTATCCCTTCTTTCAACGCAGTTTCATGCATCTCAAAAGCCCCGTATAAATTCCCATGATCTGTTAGAGCGATAGCCGGCATTCCCATAAGTTTCGCCTTATGCACAAGATCTGAAATCTTTGCTGCTCCATCTAAAAGTGAATAATGGGAATGTACGTGCAAGTGTACAAACTCACTCATTCTAAATATTCTATTTAATTTTTTATAAATTCAATTGTAGCCCTCAAAATTAACCAATCCCTTCCATTCCCCGAGGCTTTATTTTAAAAATTCTTCCCAATAAGTCCGCTATATTCTATGATTAAGCTGTCGAAATATAAAAGAAGTCTGGCTTCATGGCATTCACCTTCTCATAATTCATGCGTATAGCCTATCACCAATTTCATTGATCATGAATCGATAACCAAGACTTCACTAAAAAATATTTGAATAGATAACGCTATAGCCACTGTCTAGAGGCTCTAACTTCCTCTCTGTATTTAAAAAATACAGCTGAAAGCTTCTTACAGGCAAAGATGTGGATTGAAAACCCCTTAATCTGTATCGCAACGGTCGAGGCAATCGACTATTTGCATCAAGGCATCATTTTTCAGGGAATAATAAATTTTTTTCCCATCCCTCTTCGAAACCAAAATTCCTTTGTTTTTTAAAATATTCAGGTGATGAGAAGCAGCAGCTTGTTCAATCCCTAATCTTTCATAAATTTCAGTTACACTCATTTTTGGGTTGGATGTCAACATATCTATGATAGCTATGCGCATGGGATGAGCTAATGCACGTAGCCTCCCCGCAGCCATTTCGAGCCGCACAACATCTAATTTTTTCTGTTTCGACATTTCTTCACAACTTTAAATTTTTGCAAAGATAATCATTGCATATTTAAAACAAATAGATATTTAGATATGCAATTTTCACTTCACCTAAAAACTTCAACTAAGGATTCGAAAAATCTATTTTTCTTCTGAAGTTTCCCATTTCATTCAGAGTTGACCCACAGCAAACAGGCAAAAAAATACGAAATCAGTTATATCTCAACTTTTGATTGAAAGATTAATGTACAACATGAAAGTTTATAAACTCTATTGCCCATTTTCCCTTATAATCTTAATGGATAAGTTATGAGATCTCAAACTGCATCGGCATTTATTGTCATTCTAAGGGGACGATGATTCGCATAAATTTACAGAATGTTGATCTGAATCGATATACTAAAGGCTTATCTACTTTTATTATTGAGAATCTACAATTCTACATAGAAAAAATGAACTCGAGCATTTTGGAATATAGAAAGATAAAGCGACGAATGGACATTCCAAAAATTGCCCTTAATTTTGCGGGCTTAATTGCTTGAAGAAATAAAAACTTTGTTTTAGCGTATGCAAAGAATTAAAATTATCGATCTGCTAAGATCGAAAGAAACCGGATTGGAAGTAAAAGTAATGGGTTGGGTAAGGACTCGCCGTGGGAATAAAAACATTGCCTTTATAGCTTTAAACGACGGTTCTACTATTCATCATTTGCAGATTGTAGTTGAATTGAAGAAATTTGATGAGGAAATCATCAAACGAATCACAACGGGTTGTGCTATTCAAGTGGAAGGCAGGCTTGTAGAGTCTCCTGCAGAAGGACAGCCCATAGAGTTAGTGGCCGAGAAAATTGAAATCTTGGGTGAAGCGAACCCCGAATCATATCCACTTCAAAAAAAAGGACATAGCTTTGAGTTTTTACGTTCTATTGCCCATTTGCGGCCAAGAACTAATACATTTGGGGCAGTTCTTCGTATACGTCACGCTTTGGCTTTCGCCATCCATAAATTTTTTAATGAAAGGGGATTCATTTATGTGCATACGCCCATTATTACGGCTTCTGATGCAGAAGGTGCAGGTGCAATGTTCAGAGTTACCACTCTCGATATAGATCATCCTCCGCGCAAACCGGATGGAAGTGTAGATTTTTCGAAAGATTTTTTTGGAAGAGAAACCAACCTCACCGTATCAGGCCAATTAGAAGCCGAGTTGGTAGCCATGGCTCTCTCCAATGTTTATACATTCGGACCGACCTTTAGGGCTGAAAATTCCAACACACCCCGTCATCTGGCAGAGTTCTGGATGATAGAACCAGAAATGGCTTTTTACGATATTCATGATAACATGAACCTCGCCGAAGAATTCCTGAAATATCTGATTTCCTACATCTTCGAACATTGCATCGATGACCTAAAATTTCTGAATCAAATGTATGATGAAGGGTTGATTGAACGTCTCGAAAACGTTGTCCATTCTGAATTTGTACGTTTAAGTTATACTGAGGCCATGTCAATTTTGGAAAATTCTGGTCAAACCTTCGAATTCCCTATAGGCTGGGGCAATGATTTACAGGCCGAGCATGAACGTTATTTAGTGGAAAAACATTTTGGTCACCCAGTAATTCTTACCGATTATCCCAAAGATATTAAGGCTTTCTATATGAAACAAAATCCCGACGGAAAGACTGTACGCGCCATGGACGTGTTATTCCCCCGTATTGGTGAAATTATTGGGGGTTCACAACGTGAAGAAAATCTCGAGGCTTTGTTGAATAGAATTCATGAACTCGGCATGAACGAGAATGATCTCTGGTGGTATATCGATACCAGAAGATTTGGTACAGTGCCCCACAGTGGATTTGGTTTAGGATTCGAACGTCTGGTATTATTCGTAACTGGTATGACTAATATTCGCGATGTTATCCCATTCCCTCGTACACCTCAAAATGCTGAATTTTAATAGCACCCTCATCCTTTCTTTACTATTTGTCAAAATACTCCCTCAAAGAGTTGCGAATAAATAAAAAATGATTAATTTTGTTGACATCGAACAAAAACGAAATAACTTCAACTTACTTCGATGAAAAATTAACGGTTTAAAATATTTCAATTAGCGCCATTATTCTATTTATGCTCAATCAAAAATTACAACAAAAACTTTTACAAAAGCTTTCACCTCAGCAAATTTTACTCATGAAATTGCTGCAAGTTCCGACTTTGGCGCTCGAACAAAGAATTAAACAGGAATTAGAAGAAAATCCCGCTTTGGAAGAAGTTGATAATGAAGATATTTACCAACAGGATGAAGTCAGCGACTTAGATGCCAGTAATCTCAACACTGATGAAACTTCAGAAACAGAGGAAGAAACCGACAGCGAAGAACCAACCATAGATCAAGCCGATGAATTCGACATGGAAGACTACATGAGTGAAGACGACCTCGATTCTTATCGCTATCAGACCAATAACACCAGCCCGGATGACGAACAACATGAATTACCACTAGCCTCTTCCACCTCTTTCCACGAAAGCCTTCTACAGCAGCTCAGCCTCAAAGATATATCAAAACGCACCTATCAAATAGCTTCGCATTTAATTGGCAACCTCGACGATTCCGGCTATTTGAATCGTGATCTGGAATCACTGGTTGATGATCTGGCTTTTTTGCAAAATATTCTAACCAATGTTAATGAATTGGAAGAAGTTCTCCAAATTATTCAAGAACTCGATCCTCCTGGCATAGGAGCGCGCTCGCTCAAAGAATGTCTTCTCCTTCAACTTCACCGTAAAACTCAATCAGAATCAGTAATTAATGCTATCAACATAATCGAAAAGTATTTCGATGAGTTTAGTAAAAAACATTACGACAAAATCCTCAAAAAAGCTCATCTGACAGAAATTCAATTAAAAGAAGCCATAGAAGAGATTTTAAAACTTAATCCCAAACCTGGTGATATTTACTCAGATATCTTCAACACCGAGCAATATGTTGTGCCTGACTTCATCATCAATAATAATGATGGAGAACTCGAGCTGGTTCTCAATTCGAAAAACATGCCCGAATTAAGAATAAACAGGTCTTACTACGAAATGCTGGAATCTTTCTCCGATGCAAAATCAAAAAAAACTCAACATGATCGCGAAGCTCTAATGTTTGTTAAGCAAAAGATAGACTCGGCACGTTGGTTTATCGAAGCCCTCAAACAACGACAAAATACACTGTATATCACGATGAAAGCTATCATGGATCACCAAAAAGAATATTTCCTTACAGGTGATGAAACCAAATTAAAACCAATGATACTGAAAGACATAGCCGAAAAGGTGGGTTTAGATATCTCAACTGTATCCAGAGTAGCTAGTAGTAAATATGTACAAACTCCTTTTGGAACGTTTCTGCTGAAATCATTCTTCTCGGAATCAATGCAGAATGCTGAGGGAGAAGAAGTTTCAACTCGTGAAATAAAAAAAATTCTCAAAGATCTTATCGAATCAGAAGACCCTCAAAAACCACTTACAGATGAAGAATTAATGGAGAGTTTAAAAGAAAAAGGATACATCATTGCACGCCGCACAGTGGCTAAATACCGTGAACAATTAGGAATTCCGGTTGCAAGATTGCGGAAAAAACTTTAAAATTTTTATGAAAATCCGCCACAGAGGTTACGACATTGTTTTTGCCCAATTCCTCACTGTAGTGCTCCATCCTTTGCTAGTTCCTCTATATAGCATTCTTATTTTATATTTATGTAAATCAGCTGCTCGTTTCCAGCTTTCTCATTACCCAGCACTTCAAATTTTTTTGCCTCTAATTATTTTCACAATTGTTTTACCTGGGGGCTTCGTCCTTATTCTTCAGCACATGGGCAAAATATCATCAATGTATTTACATAAAAGAATAGAACGCGAAGGACCTCTCATATTTACCGCTGCATCTGCTTTGCTTCTAGATATTGTATATATTTTTATTGCTCCCAATCCTTTTCTTCTCACTTTTCCAATAGCACTTTTAATGAGTCTTTTTATGGCGTGGATAATCAATAAATTTTGGAAAATCAGCATTCATTTGACAGGCCTGGGAGGTTTAAGTTCCATTATAATCTTTGTCATTTGGCCCCAAAAAAGCATTCTTCCTTACATTATTCTCATTCTGATTGTTGTAGGTATTCTCTTAGGATGGGCACGCTGGCGGCTTAAAGCACATACTTTCTTACAAGTCATCATGGGATGGATGAATGGTTTCGTCGCCACTATGTTTTGTTTAATGTTTTTCCCTGAAATTTTTTCCTCTTTCACTTAAAAAGGCATAAGGCTGATTCCTACAGATATAGGATACATGTCGGGCCCTTGCCCATCTTTAAATGTATGATTTAACGAATATTGTCCAAAGACATTGAACCACTTATACCCCACACGGGCATAAACAACATATCTCCAAAAATTTACATAACGCACATCATCCCTCTTAATTTTTACATTGTAGGCATAAGTCTCTGGATCGAGTCCTATGTATTTTGAGTGATGGTTGATGAGAAAACCCAATTTAATACCCGCATAATAACGCCACTTATTTTTAGCTCTATATTTAAACTCGAGAGGAAAATCACAATAGGCTAAGGTGATTTTATATTTTTTATGATCGAGTGTATCCGGAATTTTTTCGAAAACACTTGCCTGATTAACGTCTTTTATCCATGCATCGGTATATAAATTATGCGATCCAAAACTGACTCCATAGGAAAAATCGAATCGACTTTCACCCATTTGATTGTTTACCAATATATTAACATTGGCCCCCCGATTATACCATTTCGCATCAAGCACAGAGGGCGGATTTTGCCAAAAATCAGTAAATAAATCGAAACCAATCGAAAATTTCCGAAAGCCACCTGGCTCGTTACTCTGGGCATAAATGCCTCCTGCTAAAAGTATTAAAATTCCTAAATATACACCCTTACGAAAAGTTTTCATGTGGATAAATTATATTTGCAAAACTATAAAATTAATGACATTCGACATTTTAAAATCTTTGCCTCATTAATACCGACTTTCTGCACCATTGCCATCTAATCCAATTTTTCTTTGAGAGGACGAAAACCTTCTCCTAAAATTTCACTTGTGTCCATCACGGTAATAAAAGCCTTAGGGTCAATTTGACGTATAAATGACTTTAATCTAATCATTTCACTTCGGCTCATAACTGTAAAAATTAGAGGTCTATCCTTACCCGAATAAATACCTTTCGAATTAAAGATGGTACCCCCTCTTTTCAAATCATGAAGTATAATTTGTGAAATTTCATCGTGTTTATCAGAAACAATCAACAAGCATTTGTTGTAATTCAAACCCTCCATCACAACATCCACCATTCTGCCTACCACAAAAATGGTTACTAAAGAATACAGAGGTATCTTCCAATCCTTGAAAGCTATGAAACCAGCCAAAACAATCAAAGAATCCACATAAATCATAATTTGTCCAACAGGTTGGTGAATAAATCTCGATATCATCATGGCAATTACGTCGGTTCCTCCACATGAAGCCCTAGCTCTGAAAATCAAACCAACACCTATTCCGATAAACAAGCCTCCATATAAGGACGACATCAGGATTTCGTCTCCTATTTTCAATGGGTCGCTGCCTAAGAAATAAGTTAGTCCGTCAATCAATATAGAAGTTAATATAAAACCTGTAACCGTTTTAGCACCATAACGAGGGCCCAATACTTTTGCAGCAAGCAAAGTAATCGGGATATTAAAGGCAAGTGCTGTCAAGCCTACCGGTGTACCGAATAGATAATGAATGATAATACTTATACCATAAACACCCCCAGGTACGATTCGATAAGGTGTAATAAATAAAACATAGCCAAGAGCAATCAGTATTGATCCAATCAGAATTTTACCATAAGCAGAAAACCATCGTTTACTCGGAAATTTTTCAACTGATATAAAAGTCATAGAAGTCGAGTTTTTATAAAGTATGGGGTTCGTCTAAAGGTTTAAAGCCTTCACCAAGAATCTCACTGGCATCCGTCACTGTAATAAAGGCATTGGGATCGATTGTACGAACATGATCGAGTAAAAGTGAAACTTCACGTCTGGACATGACGGTATGAATAATCTTACGAGGTTTACCATTGTACATTCCCTGCCCCTCTATGTAGGTTCCACCTCTATTCAGGTCATAAATAATCTTATGACGAATGGCCTCGGGATTATCGGAGATGATAAAAACCGATTTTTCAAAATTAACTCCCTCTACCACAAGGTCGATTACCTTGCCAGTAATATAAATCACTATCCACGAATAGAGAGGAATTCGCCAGTCTCGAAAAATCGCCAATCCTATCAGTACAATGGTAGAGTCTACAAGTATAAGTAGTTGACCAACAGGAAATTTTGTATATTTCGCTAAAATCATGGCAATGATATCTGAACCGCCCGAAGTGGCCTTCGACCTGAAGATTAAGCCCAGTCCCAGCCCTACAGTGAGCCCACCAAAAATGCAACTCAACAGAACATCATCTTGTAATCCCAATGGATCATGCTCTCCAATAAAGTATGTCAGCATCATCATAAATGTCGACATCAAAAAAGAACCTAAAATTGTCCTGACACCAAACCTTGCTCCAAGCAAACGCATTCCAATGATAATCAATGGAATATCTAAGCTCAATCCAACAAGACCGATGGGTATGCCCTCAGGCCAAAAAGAAATTAATCCTTTTGTAATATAGTGTACTACAATACCAATTCCATATACCCCACCTGGGACAATCTTATAAGGATTGATAAATAGAACAAATCCTGCCGCCACGATGAATGCACCAATCACAATAAACCCATAACTTACAATAGCTTCCTTGAAAGTTATTTTATTTTTTGACATAAATTATTCTAATTATTTGAAATATTGACAATTTTGCAAAATTACGAAACCTTCACCAAAAGGGCGATACGTTTTCAATTACTTAACACAGGAAGAGAAGCAAGTTTTATTCAACCTCTAACCCTATAGGTTTGAAAAATTTTTCAATCAAAAGGTAAAAAATTAGGTTGATTTACAATAAAAAGACTACATTTGTAGTTAAATGACGTGTACCGAAGTTTTCAAACCCTCCAAGGGCATTTATCAAATTCATGAGCGGAAACATCAAACTTGCAAAAGAATGGCATTTAGCTCAGAAGGCCTAGTTAGAGGGATGAAATTTTGGGTTTATCATTGTACAGTCGAAATTTTATGTGTTATTTTATGCCCGATTTCAGTGGGGATGCGGAAATGAATCTAATGAAGAGCACAACGTGGGTGAATATTGCACTCTTACTGGTTTTTAGTGGGAGTAGAACCTTAGCCCAGCAAGAGCCTCAATTTACCCATAATGTGTTTACACGTATGGCCATTAATCCGGCCTTTGCAGGTAGTTCGGGTGATATATCTGTAACAGGACTGATGCGTCAACAATGGGTTGGATTCAAAGATATGGATGGAGAAAAGGTAGCACCTCAAACTTATCTTCTTACGGCAGATATGCCCGTTAGGTTAGTTCATGGTGGACTTGGAATCTCTATTACTTCCGATCGTCTAGGATTCGAGAATAATACAGGCATACGTCTCAATTATGCTTATAGAACCTCTGCATGGGATGGAGAATTGGCTGTAGGACCAGTGATTGGTTTTTTAAATAAATCTATTGATTTCAGCAAGTTCAAACCTACCCAGAGCGGTGATCCCATATTGGGCACTGCCCAAGAAAGTACCATGATGATGGATGTTGGCCTCGGAGTTTTTTATGAGATTAAAAACAAATACTTCATAGGAATTTCCACTTCTCAACTTATACAAACGGGCTCGAGTATTGGCGTAGACGCAACTAATTACAACCTAAAACGTCATTATTATGCACATGCAGGCTACCTCTATACATTGCCAGATAACCCTCTTGTAAAACTCCAACCGACGTTGTTTGTTAAAACCGACTTCGTATCCACTCAATTCGATATTAATTTATCGGCAATCTATAATGACAGATTTTGGGGAGGTATAACCTACAGATTACAGGATGCTATCGCATTTTTAATTGGATTGAACTATAAAAGTTTTATTTTTGGCTATTCTTACGATCTGACTACTTCACAACTTGGAAGCGCAGGAAGTTCTGGAAGCCATGAAATATTCTTGAATTACCGTTTTAAATTAGAACTCGATAAAAATCCTCGCAGTTATAGAAATACAAGATACTTATGAGTTTTTTTTATTTTTGTAGCGTTAGATTTTTTGATGTGAAATATCATGTTTTAAACGATTATAACCGTTGATAAAATGAAAAAACTGCTGTATTTAGCTGTTGCAATCATAACTTTGGCCAGCTGCCGCAACACAGGCAGTGGGGAATTAACTGGTGTTCCCGATAGGCCAAAGTTCTATCAACCTGACCCTTATGGGATGACTTTTATCCCTTTAGGCAGTTTTACTATGGGTACTGGCGATCAGGATGTTCCCTATGCCAATGTTCATCAACCCAAAACCATATCGGTTGCTGCCTTTTATATGGACGAAACTGAAATTACTAACAATGAATACCGGCAGTTTGTTTATTGGGTGAGAGATTCACTGGCCCATACTATTTTGGGAAATGCCGGTTCAGATTATGGAGAACATTTCGTTTCCGACAAACAGGGACAACCAATACAATATGGTACAACCCAAACCTATTACAAAATCAACTGGAAACAAAAGATCGACTGGGAAGGGAAACGCCTCCAGGAAGGAGAGCCTAACCCATTAGAGGAAATGTATCTACCTGAAGAAGAACGCTTCTTCCGCCGTAAGGAAATCGACACAAGAAAACTTTTTTACCGCTACTTTTGGGTTGACCTTCCTAAAGCCGCAAGGCCTGAAAATAGATACATATTCGATCGCGACCAGCAAGGAAGAATAACAGGTGAAGAAGGCACATACCCCCAAAATATTGTTGCCGAAGGAAACCGAAGAGCCTTTGTTAAAGAAGAAGTTGTTCCTGTTTATCCTGACACTTTAGTTTGGATAAGCGATTTTACTTATGCTTACAACGAACCCATGGCCAAAACCTATTTCTGGCATCCTGCTTATGATCATTACCCCGTTGTAGGCGTTAACTGGAAACAAGCCGAGGCATTCTGCGTATGGAGAACCGAATACATGAATAGCTATCTTTCTACTCGTAAAAGAGAAGCATTGGTAAACGATTTCAGATTGCCCACCGAAAGTGAGTGGGAATGGGCTGCTCGTGGAGGTTACGAACTCAACCCTTATCCTTGGGGAGGACCTTATTTGCGCAATCAAAAAGGATGCTTTCTGGCCAACTTTAAACCTAATAGAGGAAATTATGTGGCTGACGGCGGATTGCAAACCGTTATCGTGGCACATTATCCACCTAACGACTTCGGACTCTACGATATGGCCGGAAATGTGGCTGAATGGACAAACAGCGCATTCGACGAATCGTCCTATAATTTTACTTGGGACCTCAACTCATCTTATACTTATCACGCCAATTACGACGACCCAGCCGTTATGAAACGCAAAGTAGTTAGAGGTGGTTCTTGGAAAGATATAGGCTATTTTCTTCAAGTCTCTACACGAAGCTTCGAGTATCAAGATTCTGCAAAATCTTATATCGGCTTCCGTTGCGTACAATCTTATCTGGGCCGCAATAAAGATGATAACCCCTCAAAATCATCCGAAATCTATAATTAATAATTAAATTATAATATCGAAATAATCTCAAATTAAACCAAAACAATTAAATCATGAATCTGTCCGATCTGGTAAAAAGCAAAAAGTACAAAACTTTCATGGCAAGGCTCTATGGAATTGGAGCCTCCGTAGTAATTATTGGAGCCCTCTTCAAAATTACCCATATACGTGGAGCCGACCTGATGCTTTTCATTGGTTTAATCACGGAATCCATCATCTTCTTCTTCTCGGCTTTCGAACCCCCTTATATTGACCCGGACTGGAGTCTCGTACATCCAGAGCTCGCAGGTCTCTATCATTCAGACGATGAAATTCAAAAAATGAAAGAACAAGGAATTATTAAAGAAAAGAAAGAGAGAGAACCGAGTCTTACAGGCGAACTGGACAAAATGCTGAAAGAAGCAAATATACAAACAGATGTAATTGCAAGCCTTGGCCAAGGCTTGAATAATTTGAACACTACACTTAAAGAACTGAATAATATTTCCGAAGTAGCCGTCAAATCAACTAATCTTGTCAACACCATTGAATCTGTTAACCAAAATGCAGAGGTGCTAAGCCATAGTTATAAACAAACCGCTGATGTGCTCAATCAGGAATCGAAACTAACTCAAGAACACGTAGCTAACCTCGAAGGTATGACCCAAAACTCAAGTTTAGCCAGTAAAGCCTACGGTGAAATCGCACACAAATTAAGTGAAGAAAATTCTATAAGAACCGAATTGAACCAGAATATTCAAAATGCATCGTTATCAGCATCTTATCTGGTTGAAAAATACAACGAAACTGCACAAATTCTTACAAATGCAGCCAACGCCATTGATATAGGCGACAATGGTTCAGCTTTCAAAGAAAAACTCTCAGAAATCAATTCAAGATTGACAAGTCTCAATGCAGCTTACGAACTTCAAATGAAAGCCGTTCAAGAGAATGCTAATGTTACTTCCACAAGCATACAGACGATCAATGAACTAATTAATAAATTATTGAGTTCAACAGAAGTAACTGGTCAGTTTACACAAAATCTCTCTGCATTAAGCAAGGCTCTTGAATCGCAGATTTCGGGATCTCACCTGCAAACTCAGAAAAGCGAAGAAGTTTCAAACGCTTACAATGAATTGCTCACTAAAATCAGCATAGCTATTACAAATACCGAAAGCTACCAAAAAGAAGCCAAAAACTTGGCCGAAAAGATGGCTGACCTCACACGTATTTATGGTAACATGCTATCCGCAATGACTGTTAAAGCCTAATACATTGGTAACATTATAAAAATTGTTATTCACTAAAATATATTTATAATGGCTGGTTACAAAGAAACCCCACGGCAAAAAATGATGGCAATGATGTATTTGGTGCTCACTGCCATGTTAGCCTTAAACGTTTCGAAAGACATCATACAGGCTTTTGTAACCGTGAACGAAAGCATGGAACAAACTAACGAGAGCTTACATAAAAAACTCAGCGACACCTATTCCAAATTCGAAAGTCAGGCAACAATAGGAGGACAGGGTGCCAAAGATTGGTACCAAAAGGCACTCATTGCGAAAAATCTCTCCGATAGCCTTGTAAATTACCTCGAACACATGAAAAACGAATTAATCGTTTTTTCAGATAGAAGTATCAAGACCTTAGAGCAAGCAGATACTACTCCATTAGTCCGTATCAAAGCAAAAGATAATTTCGATGATCCTACAAGGTTTTTCCTGGGAACAGATGTCTCTAAGGGCAAAGCAGAAGAAATGAAAAGAGTCTTCAATGATTACAAAGAAAAGATAAGCCAACTGGTGAAAGAGGAAGACCGTCCAAAACTTCGATTAGGTTTAATTACGGAAGGTGAATTTGTAGATGAATATGGTGCTGTACAAACTTGGGAGCAACATTATTTTTATCACACTATACTTGCAGCTGATTTAGTCATCCTCAACAAATATATTGCCGACGTAAGAAATGCCGAATTTGATATTATTACCTTTTTATCGAGTTATATTGGAGCTACTGATTTTAAATTTAACAAAATAGCTGCAAAAGTTATTCCTACTCGAAAATATCTCTTCAAAGGAGAAGAATACCAAGCCGAAATTTTAGTTGCAGCTTACGATACAACCTCGAGTCCTAATGTTGTATATCGCATGGGGATTGATAAATGGTTGCCTTCGTATGCAGCTGGCGCATCCAGCATTACTAAAGGAGAGTTAGGTACAGCGCAATTAAAAATCAGTACTGCTGGAATGGATTATGGTCCTAAAAAGTTTGCTGGAGCAATCACTATTTTGAATCCATTAGGGGTTGAAGAACAATATGAATTTTCCGATGAATTTGTGGTGCAAGAACCCATTGCTGTCATCTCTTTAGATAAGATGTCAGTTTTATATATTGGATTGAGTAATCCTATTACAGTTTCTGTACCTGGAATTCCTCCCGACAACCTTGATATAAGGATTATAGGACCCGCTGAAAGCAAGCGACTATCGGCTGGAAGATTCGAAATAAAACCAACTGCTCCAGGGACATTAACTATGCAAGTATATGCCCAAATCGATAATACTTCTCGCTTAATGGGCGAACGTTCATTACGTCTTCTTCCCGTACCCGATCCTACTATTGTTGTAGGAGGAAAAACTGCAGGACAATCTATAGCACTGGCCGATTTGCAAAATGCTAAAGTGGATGCTGTACTTAAAGGGTTCCTCTTCGACGATGTACGATTCATTGTAACACGTTTCGAAGTCCTTGCCAGCATCAGTGGGCTCACACAAAGTGTTACAGTTAGAGGAAACACCATGAGTGATGAGGCCAAAAACATGCTAAGAAGATTAGGCAGTAATCAGCAAGTAATTATCAGTAATATTTCGGTAAGAGGACCCGATGGCAAAGATAGACCATTGAGTACAGCCGTAAATTTGAAAACACTTTAAAATATTATTTATCAAATGTATCATAAATTAGCTATCATCATTTTAGGTCTTTCATTTTACTGTTGGGGAAGCCAAGCTCAAGTAATTGAACCACCCAAAGTGAAACCCATGGAAAGACCTTGGCCCAAGATACATACACCTAACCGAAAACGACCCGTACCTTATGCACCAGTGCGTGAAGCAGATGTGATATGGGCCAAACGAATTTGGAGAGTTATCGATCTACGGGAAAAACAAAATCTACCACTTTATTATCCCCTTCGTCCCGTTCGCGATAGAAAATCATTGGCTTCAGTTCTCTTCGAAGCCGTTACTACTCCTCAACAGGAAAATCCTTACGGCTCGAATTATTTAACCGCTTATACCGATGAAGATCTGGCAGAACGTTATACAACCGTAGATGACGTCAAAAGACGACTTAGTTTCGAATATCGTGATACTTATTTAGACTCTTTGGGAAATGAAACCACTCAGGAGAAAGTATATGAGTTGAAAGCCGAGGATGTTGTAAAATATTTCATCATTGAAGATTGGTTCTTCGATAAAAGACGTAGCCAGCTCGACGTTCGTATTCATGCTATTTGTCCGGTTTATTATCGTTTCATCATGAGCAATGGAGAAAAACAATACCTCGAAGACCCCTCTCCTACTTTTTGGGTTTATTATCCTGAAGCACGCTTCTGGCTCGTTAATAATGAAGCCTACAATCCAAAAAATGATGCCGAATGGCGTACTTACGACGATATCTTTACGAAAAGAAGATTTGCCAGCTACATCTACAAAGAAGAAAATGTTTACGATAGAATGATCTCCGATTATGCCTCTGGATTAGATGCTCTGCTGGAATCAGAAAGAATAAAAAGCGAGATACAACAATTCGAACAAGACTTGTGGGAATACTAATTTCCCATATTTGTGCTTCCCCCTATTAGCCCGGCCTTAAAACCGGGCTTTTTTTGTTACCATCCTAACTCATAACCATATAATCCTCCTATCTATCCTTTTATTCTGCTTCCCTAACCAATAAAAGAAAACCCGGCAAATCATGAAACGAAAAACAATGTTCATCTCCAAAATTTTCAAGTGAATCGTCTCCAAAAACGAACTTCTGGGTATTATATAAAAACTGGCGAATAAAAAATAAATTAGCCTACATGTTTTGATAAGCCTTATTTAAAGAAATCTAATTTTAACTATAAATTCTTTCAAAAGATCGAATAAGCCAATATAAGCAGTAAAAGGTGGACAACAAGCATCCTCAGGAGTATGATAATAAGGCCATTCTTCCCCCATGGTATAAATAAAGAAACAAGAAACTCCTTTATTGTAGAAAGGAAAGTGATCACTATTTTTCGATTCTCCCCTTAAAGCCACTTCTGGTAGATATTTACCCTTTTCATTTAACTGTTGAATCAACTGACTGGCTCTTTTTATATGCTGGCCGTTGACAAGTCCAATGCCTTTACTTCCACTGCCTACCATATCAAGATTGATGAGAAACTTAATCTGTGATAAAGGAAACAAAGGATGTTCTACATAATAATTGGAACCCATCAATCCGGCTTCTTCACCACTAAAAGCCATAAATACAATAGAATAATAAGGCTCATTACCAGGCAAACTGAAATGTCGGGCTAAATCGAGCATCATGCTTACACCACTTGCGTTGTCATTGGCTCCCGGATATATGGTTTTTTCGCCCATCATGCCCAAATGATCGTAATGAGCCGAAATCACAACAAAAGTATCGGGACATGCTATTCCTCGTATCATTCCAATTATATTCTGGGTTTGATAATTTTCTTCATATTTATTCTTAAAGGAAATTGATATTCTCTGAGTAGTCTTTTCTAACTTCTCTTTACGAATGTCCATTACTAGAAAATCTTTTAGAATTCTTCCATTAGAGGCTTTCCAAGAGATAACTTCATTACTATCTTTTATGAATATATATCCAGCAGCGTTCAGCAAATTAGCCTCTGCAAGATTTTTATGAAATTTATCTGTAACAACAAGTTTTTGCGATAAATCTAATTTGGATAATTCTACCCAACGGCTACTTTCAGCAATGCTATCGTTGATGAGCCACTCCAATTCATAAGTAGCATTTACGCCCTTTGAGGCCAATGATACAACATAATCCTTCCCTGGAATCAATTCTAAATTATCTACCGCAACCTCCATTTTCCCTGGGAAGGTATTGATAGGGAATGAATATTTCTGCAAGTAAGTCTTTCCGAAAGATATTAGCCTATATTTTTTGAATTGCTCTACGATGAAGTCTGCCGCTTCTTTATCACCCTTGCCTACATAACCACGTCCCTTGAATTCATCTGAACTCAGTGTTTTCACTATAAATCGAGCATATTCAATATCTTGCGTATACCCCCTGACGATCCCCGTGAATAACAGGAAAAGCAGAATAACCCTTCTCATCTTTATCATCTGATCTCTGTTGGCAGTGTTAAGTTGTTTTGGAATAATCCCTCATAAAACAAGGCTAAGTTAAAGCCTTTTGCAAAAATACCAAAGAACATTAAATTTTTTAAATACATTAAAGACATTTCAAGATCTTTTAGCAAAATTTGAACACATCTCTAAATTGTTTTGATCAATATAGTTTCTCTATTAATTTATAACAGTATTAAAAGCGAAACTTATTTCCCCGAAAACTCTATAAGAGATTCACCATTAGGCGGCAAATGAAATCGAAATCATTACACATCTGAAGACGTCGAAATCTTAAAGAGCTTCAAGGAAATCTCTAATAATTATTAAGAATTTATGCAAAAATTATTGACTATTTAGATTTCAGCCTTCTAATAATCTAATATGTTGATTATTAGTATTTATTATTAAAAAAGCTTCAGTCACAAACCAAATATTCATTGATTTAATTCCTATTGAATGCTTTAAAAAGTATCTTTAATTGGACAACATTTAAGGAAGTACCTCAAAATTATCCCAATCAGAAGCGATAAAAAATTTTTCACGAAAACGCTTTAACTCAGTCAAATCGATATTACACGACAAAATACCCTCTTTACCAGATTCCATTTGGGCAATGATACTTCCCTTAGGGTCAATAATCATTGAAGGAGCAGAATAATCAATACCTTCACCATCTTTTCCGCAACGGTTTATGCCCACAACATAAGCCTGATTTTCAATTGCACGTGCAATTAATAATTGCTCCCAAACATATTCTCGCGGATCAGGCCAGTTGGCGTGATAAATCAAAACATCATAAGCAAAGTTTGAATTGAGATATCGGTTGCGGCTCCATACCGGAAAACGAAGATCATAACATATCTGTGGCTCAATTTTTACACCTTTATATTCAATAATCACATTCTTATTGCCAGGAGTATATAAATTGTGTTCACTTCCCAAGCTGAATAGATGGCGTTTGTCATAGCTACCGATAATCCCCTCAGCTGATACATAAAGCGCTCTATTAAAACAATGCCCTTGATCGATGATAGGAATTGTGCCGGCCACTAACCCATTCATTTCTCTTGCTATTTTCTGCATCCATATGGCAGTGGGTCCATGCATAGGTTCAGCCAAACTGACATTTTTAACCGAAAATCCCGTACTAAAAAATTCGGGTAATAAAATCAAATCAGTTTCAGTATGAATGCCAGACAATAAGTTTTCTATTTTCTGCAGATTCAAATGAGGTTGCTCCCATTTTAAATCTAATTGTAAAACAACAATATTCATTGAAGAACCTTATTTTAGAAATTTATTTTTTTGATATATCCTCTGGCAAATTTAATAGATCAAAGCAAAGTGAAGGCCAATAGAACAAAAAACCATCTCTACCATGTGAAGAGATGGCATAATTTTGCAAAAACTTTTAAGATGGAAACGAGCCTATCTAAATGGTCTCTGTTTCGACCACTTTAGCCAATAAGTCGGCATAAGGAATAAGAAGAAACTTTTTGCCTTCGAATTCGACTTCTGTGCCTGAATATTTTTTGAAAAGCACCTTATCTCCAACTGCAATTTCAGCATTTTCGACATTACCAATCGCTAGCACTTTGGCAACTTGCGGCCGCTCTTTGGCCGTGTCAGGGATGATAATGCCCGCAGCTGTCCGCTGTTCTCCCTGAGCCTCATTCAAATCGAGCAAAACATTTTGATTTAAAGGATGTAATTCTTGCATAATGGTATAAATTTTAAGGTTTATTCAGTAATTCCAAGCATTTGATCGATACGTTTTTTATCGAATCCCACAATGATTTGTGAATCTATTTCAATCTGCGGAACTCCCCTTTGTCCACTTTTTCTTACCATCTCCTCAGCAGCAGCATCATCTATTGATACATCGATTTCCTGAAATGGAATATGATGTTTACGCAAATGCGATTTTAAGGCATTACAATAAGTACAAGTTGGTGTTGTATAAACTTTAACCTCTTTCCGACTGTTACTTTCCGATGCTTGGGCGGCAAATAAACTGTTCTCAAAATAAGCTTTATAGAATTCGGGAGGATTACAACCCTTAACAATGTTTTTTAGTTTCCCATTGTTGAATTCGAGCAGACTCGGAACCGTAGTAATATTGTATTCTATATGAATATCATGTACCACCTCGACATTGGCTCTATAAAGTATTATGCCTTCCATTTTCTCGTAAATAGCCTCGAGGTTTTTTAAGGCGCATTCACTTTGCTGAGAACCGCCTCTATATAAAAACAAAAACACCCTCGCTTCATCAGTCGCATATTGTTTTAATTCAGCAAGTGACTTAACTTCTGGAATTTTCATAAATTATTTTTTATGTGTGATTGCCAAACTTTGTGCCATTCCTGCAATAGCAAATATTAATTGAAATATAATCAAGCACATACAATAAAAAATAAAACATGCAATAAATTACATACGTCAATTTGACAAAAAAATATGTCAAATATTAATCTTTCAGCAAGGAATGTAATTTTTGAAGTAAATCGGGCAATTGTTTTAAGGCTACAAGTTCTCTCCATTTCGCACGGGCCTCGATGGCGGGCGCACCAAAATAAGTCTTACCTCCCTCAAGTGATTTCGAGACACTGCTAGTGGCCAATAATACTGCTCCTTTCCCAATGACTAAGTCTTTATTTATAGAAACCCTAGCCCAAAGAATAACATTATCTTCGAGAGTTGTAACGCCAGCAATAGCTGAATGGGCACCAATCAGACAATTTCTCCCAATGTGGGTATCATGCCCAATTTGTACATGGTTATCCATTTTGGTTCCATCACCAATATATGTTTCGGCCGATACACCCTTATCTATAGCACATAAAGCACCTATCTCAACATCATTGCCCACAATTACTTTTCCGCATGATTCCAATTTGCGGTAATGGCCTTGGTGATTCTGAAAATAGTAAGCATCGGCACCTAACACGCTGCCGGAATGAATGATAACCCGGTCGCCAATAATAGTATGATCATAAATACTTACATTGGCATGAATAAGACAATTTTTCCCAATAACAACATCATTCCCAATAAAAACCCCAGGTTGAACAACAGTCCCTTCACCAATAACAGCCAAAGGTGAAATCATTGAGGAGGAAGGTTGAAAGGGATGAAACTGCCTTACCAATGAGATATAAGCCTCGAAAGGGTCGGAATGAATAAGTAAGGCTTTGCCGATGGGAAAATCGACTTTTTGATCAATAAGAATAACACTAGCTTTACTGTCTAAGGCCTTCTGATAGTATTTTGGATGATCGGCAAAGGTGAGGTCACCGGGTTCTACCATGTGAATCTCATTCAATCCTTTTACCAAAATTTGGGGATCGCCTTCAATGGTAGCATCCAATAAAGTAGCTAATGAATGAAGTGGGATAGGTTGTGAAAAATTCATTGATATAAAAAAGATATAAGAGAATAAAATAGAAGGAATTCAAAAATCAGTCTTTTACTCTTTCAACATAATCTCCTGTCCGTGTATCGATACGGATAATTTCTCCCGTATTTATAAAAAGAGGAACTCTAACGATTGCGCCGGTTTCGACTGTGGCTGGTTTTAGGGTATTAGTAGCTGTATTGCCTCTTTCTCCGGGTTCAGTATAAGTAACCTCCAGTTCTACATGTGTTGGGAGTTCACAGGAAATGGGTTGCTCATTATCGGCTAAAAATAAGATTTCGCATATCATTCCTTCCTTCAGAAATTGAGGAGCGTCAATTAATTCTTTCGGCAATGAAATCTGCTCGAAATCTTCATTGTGCATAAAATAATACGCCTCACCATCAGCGTAAAGGAATTGATATTCACGCCTTTCTATTCTGAGAATGTCGATTTTTACACCAGCCGTAAAAGTATTTGGGATGACCCTTCCAGTGCGTAAATTCTTTAGTTTTGTACGAACAAAAGCTCCACCCTTGCCAGGCTTTACATGCTGGAACTCAACAATTGTATAAGGTTCTCCATTAAACTCGATACAGAGTCCATTCCTGAAATCTGCAGTTGTTGCCATAAATCATTGATTTTAATTAAATTACAATTTGGCTGCAAATTTACAGCTTTTTTACTTGTTGCCAATTCCTAAACTGATCAACCCTTTTACCATTTATTACAATACCTTATGAAAAGACCATAGAGTGTGGAGTTTAAAATTTTCGATTATGGCTATTCATTGAAATAGTTTGAATAAATTTCAACATCACCTGAATAGGGTACAATCCAAGTTTCACTCTTAAATCAAGTAAACCTGAAGCATCATAAAATTTACCATAGATTTTAGTTGAAGGGATTAAATTTTAAAGTTTATTGTTTTTATTTATTAAATTTCACGCAAAGAGATGTTTACCATTATGAGATGCAACTATGATAGAGTGATTGCGCTAATTTTGCAAAAAAGAAAAGGGATTCAGAATGGATATTATCAGAAGTCGACGTTCTATTCGCCGGTTCCTTCCCGACGAAGTGAAGCAGGAAGACATAGAAGGGATATTGGAAGCTGCAATGTTTGCACCTTCGGCAGGTAATCAGCGGCCATGGGAGTTTATTGTAGTAAAGAACGAAGCCAGGCGTGAACAAATGTCGAAAGCCGGGCCTTATTCACGTCCCGCTGCCAAGGCTCCTGTAGTTATTCTCATTTGTGGTGATTCGTCTCGTGAAACTCACAAGAATTATTGGCCTGTAGATTGTTCGGCTGCTACAGAAAATATGTTGCTCGAAGCCACTGCTCGCAATTTAGGAAGTGTTTGGTTAGGTGTTTATCCAAGGCAAGAAAGAATGGAATATTTATCACACTTATTTCAACTACCCGAGCATATTCACCCTTTTGCAATGGTTTGTATTGGTTATGCCAATGAAAAACCTGCTGCAAGAGGATTCTATGATCCCTCGAGGGTATCTTGGGAAGAATTTGGTAAGAAAAAGGCCTAAGTTTATAACTAAGGAAGGGCCATTATTTCTCATTGAAAATTTTTGCCCATTCATATTTTTTACGGTTTTTCCAATGCCCAGTCATATAGGCATAATTCACAATAAGAGGCACAACAGTGGTTGCTTCGGCATAAACCATTTGTTCGTAAACTGTATCGACTTTCCCCCACGAAGCAGCTTCTTTAAGAGTTGAGCTCGAACAGGCCCCATCTCTTACATCGGCAACAGTAATCTGAATAGCATACTTATGCATAGGCGGATCGAATCCCAAAACTTCTCCACACACGACTGTATCTTGCGCAAAATTTTTGGGTGTTCCGCCTCCAATCATAAATAAACCAGTTTGTTTGGCTCTGATTTTAATTTGGGTTAGTTCTAAAAAATCCTTCACGGAGTCGATTGAAACATGCCGTTCTGGATTATTCCATTGATGTTTTACCAATCCAAAACCCGCACTACTATCGCTAAAAGCAGGACAAAATATGGGGACATTATTTTCGTATGCCAATTGAACTAATGAATGGGATTTTTTGGCATTTGTAGTTAAATATTTCCCCATTTCGTAAATAAATTCTCTCGACGAATAAGGTCTGGGCTGGAGGCTATCGGCAATAAGTTGTATGGTATTATCGCACACCTGTAGTTCATCTTCATCGATAAATGTATCGTAGATCCTATCGATATAATGATTGCGGAGCACTTTATCGTCAACATTGGGAGTGCCCTTGTAATGGTTAAATCCAAGAGCTTCGAAAAAATCCATATCCACAATACTTGCTCCTGTAGCAACGATTGCATCCACCATATTATACCTAATCATATCTGCATACACCTGCATGCAACCTCCTGCGCTGGTGCTTCCTGCAAGAGTAAGAATGATGGAGCAATCTTTATCGCTCAGCATCCTATTGAGGATATCAGCCGCCTGAGCAGTGTCACGCGAGGAAAACGACATTAGGCGCATAGCATCAATGAGTGGTCGACCATCAAAGGCTGTAATATCAATATGCTCGATAACATCTTTTAAAAAATCTTTCTTGCCCATTTTGCTTTATTTTAATTGTTTCAGACTTTCAATAGATTGATTATATTTTGTTGCATTTGAGTTTGCAAAGTTAAATGTTAAAGCAATAAAGCATAAGTTTTTAGTATCCAAGAATTTTTAACATTGATTTATAACTTTGCTCTTTAGCGAACAATTTTGTATAATACTCACCATTTTCATCGAGATCAATAATGACGTGTTTGGGTGCAGGAATAAGGCAATGCTGAAGACCGCCGAATCCAGATAAAGATTCCTGATAAGCACCCGTATTGAAGAAACCGATGTACTGTTCTTCTTTTTCGACAATTTTTGGCAAAAAAACAGCATTGGAATGAGCTTCAGCATTATAAAAATCTTGGCTATCACAAGTGAGCCCACCCAAATGCACTCTTTGATATTCATAATCCCAATTATTGACTGCCAGAAGAATATAACGTTGACTGATCGCCCATGTATCGGGTAAAGTAGTCATAAACGAGCCATCTATCATATTCCATAGCTCACGATCATTTTGCTGTTTCTGATTGACAATAGAAAACAATATAGCACCGCTTTCTCCCACAGTATAAGTTCCAAATTCGCTAAATATGTCTGGCTCGGGAACATTATGCTGCATGCAGGTATTTTTAATTTGAGAAACAATTTCTTGGGCCATATATTCATAATCGTAATTGAACTCTAATGAGTTTTTGATGGGAAAGCCACCACCAATATTCAAAGCATTCAATTCAGGACAAATCTTCTTCAGTTCGCAATACAGATTGACGGCTTTTAATAGCTCATTCCAGTAATAAGCAGTATCTTTAATACCAGTGTTGATAAAAAAATGCAACATTTTCATCTCGAATAAGGGATTATTCTGAATCTTTTCTTGATAATAAGGTATGATCTCATTATAGCGTATCCCTAAACGAGAAGTATAAAATTGAAATTGAGGTTCTTCTTCAGTTGCTATGCGTATTCCAATTTTTGTTTTACGCTTTAGCCCAGCTTCTATATATTTATCGAGCTCGAACTTATTATCAAGTACGGGAATGGTATTTTCGAATCCTTCGTTGATAAGGTTTACAATATTTTCAATATATTGAGGCCGTTTAAACCCATTGCAAATAATGTAACTCGATTTCTTCAAGTGGCCAATATTATACAATTCCTCAATAATATTAATATCAAAAGCAGATGAAGTTTCAATATGTACGTCTTCTTTGAGCACCTCTTCTAAAACAAATGAAAAGTGCGAACTTTTTGTACAATAGCAATAATTATATTCACCATTGTATTCGGTTTTAGCCATTGCCACATTGAAATTGATTCTGGCTTTCTGTATTTGTTCAGAGATTCGAGGCAAATAAGTCAAACGAACTGGTGTTCCGTATTGCTTAATGATATCCATTAAAGGAATATTATTCCAGTAAAGTTCATTGTCAATCACATTGAACTCATCTTTAGGAAATTCAAAAGTTTGCTCAATAAGATCGATATATCTATTTTTCATTTTCAAAGTAATTTAGTTATATTTATAAAATTTAATTAAGTTAGTTAAAATGGATTCTCAAAATTGGCCGCAAAATTACAACATAAAATAAAAAATCCAACAAGGAGGATGAAATTTTTTATAAAATTTAAAGTATTAATTAACAATGATATATATAATAATCATGCTTTCAATTTCGAAAAAACCTATCAAATCAGATAGAAATCTCTTGCGAATGAAATCCAAATTTACATTAGTTACATTAATTATAACAAAACAATTTAAGTGATTTAGATTAATGGAAAGCTGCCATTAATAATTCAATGTTTTTAAAAGGAAGTGTAAAATATTCACCAATTGTTTTATTGGTAAGAAGGCCATTAAAAATATACACACCTTGTCTAAGGCCCAAATCTCGAAATAAATACTTCTCTATGCCTCCAGCATAACCAATTTTAAGGATAAGGGGAGAAAACACATTACTTATAGCATAAGAAGCTGTATGAGGAACTTTTGAAGCAATATTGGGTACGCAATAATGGGTAACTTCATGAACCTGATAAACGGGATGGGAATGCGAAGTAGGATGTGAAGTTTCAACACATCCTCCCTGGTCGATACTAACATCGATGATAACCGACCCCTTTTTCATTTGGCTAACCATTTCTTCAGTAATAATAACTGGAGTTCTTCCTTCCCGACTATATAAAGCCGTAATAAGCACATCGGCTGACTGGAGGCTCTTAAGCAGCACCTTAGGTTGAATAATAGATGTAAAGACTCTCGAACTTAATTGATACTGAATATTTCGAAGTTTATATATTTTGTCGTCGAAGATTTTAACCAAAGCTCCCATACCCAAAGCAGTACGTGCAGCATATTCGGCCACTGTACCTCCGCCTAAAATTACCACTTCTGAGGGATTGATGCCTGGAAAGCCACCTAACATAGATCCTTTCCCCCACATTGGATGGCTAAGATATTCAGCAGCAATTAAAATAGAAGCCGCCCCTGCAATTTCGCTCATCGAACGCATAACTGGAAATGCATTGGAATTATCTTTTACGAATTCGAATCCAAAAGCGGTAATCTTCTTTTGCATCAATGAAGTAAAATAATTTCTTTGTTGTATAAAGGACTGAACAGAAGAAAATAATACTTGCCGAGGCCTAAGGTAGTCGATTTCTTGATTTTTTGGGGGTGCCACCTTTACAATAATTTCAGCCTGATAAACCTCCTGAGTGGTTTCGCAAATCTTTGCTCCCGCCTCCGAAAATTCAAGGTCGCTAAATTTCGCATTGTCGCCCGCTCCACGTTCAAAGTAAACCGCATGCCCATTTTGTACTAATTCTTGTACGGCCGAAGGAACCAGAGCAATTCGGTTTTCATCTATACTTATCTCCTTCGGTATGCCAATGCTAAAGCGTTTAAGGGTTTGAGTTGCAGGTTTTAGTTGTTCCTGAGGTGCCAGCGTCTCGGCCAAATTAGTCTGACTTAAATCATTGGCAATAGGCTCCATGTTCATAATATGTAGGTATTAAATATTTATTGAACAATTATCTATTTTAGCTGCCCTGAAAATGTCGTTTCGATTTTACTTTCAAATTTATAACTTTTTTATGCTGCTATTATACATTTTGCATATAGCCAAATACAACGTGAGAATCTAATTCAATTCCCACTATTGATTAAAAGTATTCTGTGATTTGTTTTAGTTCTTCTATTTTATAAATTCTTGACCCATCTTCTTCTACTTCTATCTTAATACTGATGGTTTCGGGTGGAAGCATAGACAAAGCCTTTTCAGGCCATTCAATAAAGCAATAATCTCCGCTCTCGAGGTATTCAATTGCTCCAGTAGCCACAAACTCTTCTATATTTTTTAATCTGTAAAGGTCAAAATGATAGACAAATCCTTGAGGCGATGCATAAACATTGATAATGGAGAATGTAGGGCTATCGACCTCATCGGAAACTCGTAAACTACTGCATAAAGCCTTGATTAGGGTAGTTTTTCCAGCACCCATCTCACCTTCTACTGCAAAAATCCGATGATATGGAAAAGCTGACAGCAACCGACTTGCTAAGCCTTTTAACTCTTCTTCTTTCGAAGTTTTAACTATTATCATGTCTTAATGAGATTCAATGAAGAGGAAATATGCACAAACATTTTGAAAACGGTTCTGCAAAATTATTAGATTTGCTATATAGACAGCAGATTGACAATAAATTATCAGAATATTAATTTAAGACTATTGAAGCGAATTTTTTTATCCTCGACTAAATGGCTAATTTTGCGTGATTTGGAAACAAGAAATAAACATTCACTATTTATAAATAATTTTATTATGGTTAATCAACTTACATCACAGCAACTCATTCAGTTGGAAGAAACTTATGGCGCACACAATTATCATCCTCTACCCGTAGTGTTAGCCAAAGGTCAAGGCCCTTTTGTTTGGGACGTTGAAGGGAAGAAGTATTTCGATTTTTTATCGGCTTATTCGGCAGTCAATCAAGGACATTGTCATCCAAAGATTGTGAATGCGCTGATTGAGCAAGCCCAAAAACTCACTCTCACCTCACGTGCATTTTTCAATGATTCCTTAGGGGTGTACGAAAAATTTATAACCGAGTATTTTGGTTACGACAAGGTTTTGCCTATGAATACTGGAGTAGAAGCAGATGAAACGGCCTTGAAACTATGTCGTAAATGGGCTTATCAAAAAAAAGGCATACCCGACGGGGAAGCTAAGATTATTGCTTGTGAAGGTAATTTTCACGGACGAACTATCACGGTGATTTCAATGTCGACCGACCCTGATGCATACCGTGAATATGGTCCTTATACGCCAGGATTTATAAAAATTCCCTATAATAATTTAGATGCTTTGGCCGTGGCACTGGAAGATCCACATGTCGCAGGATTTTTGGTCGAACCTATTCAGGGCGAAGCTGGTGTATATGTTCCTGATGAAGGCTATCTGGCAAAAGCTTATGCCATGTGTAAGGAAAAAAATGTATTATTTATGGCCGATGAGGTACAGACAGGAATAGGGCGTACAGGTAAATTGCTCGCCTGCGATCATGAAAATGTACGACCAGATATTCTGATTCTTGGCAAAGCTCTTAGTGGAGGAGTGATGCCCATCTCGGCAGTCTTGGCCGACGATCCTATTATGCTTTGCATAAAACCAGGAGAACACGGTTCAACTTTTGGCGGAAATCCACTAGCAGCAAGAGTAGCTATAGCTGCCTTAGAAGTAATCAGAGATGAACATTTGGCGGAAAATGCTGCCCGGCTTGGCGAAATATTCAGAAATGAAATGAGAGCCCTAAAGAGCGAAATGATAGAACTTGTGAGAGGGAAAGGCCTGTTGAATGCAATAGTTATTCGCCCAAGAAATGGAAAAGAAGCCTGGGATGTATGCCTAAAAATGGCTGAAAATGGCGTTCTGGCTAAACCCACTCATCAACATATCATCCGTTTTGCTCCTCCTCTTGTTATAACTGAAGAACAATTACGCGAAGCCATTGAACTGATTAAGAAATCTATCTTAAGCTTCCAATAATTGTCTTTAAATATGAATTCTCGAACAGTCGCTTTGAACAAAGCGACTGTTTTTTTATTTCTTTAATGCGTGAAAGAGTTTTACCTGGTGAATAAATTCGTTGGCGAGAGTTTGGCTCATCTCAGGGCTAATAGTCAAACGTTCGGGATGCCATTGCACACCCATGAGAAAATTTCGTTGCGAGGGTTCTTTCCATTCTATTGCTTCAATCAACTGATCGGGCGCAAAGGCTGAAGCCTTCAAATCAACAGCTAACCTGTCAATTCCCTGATGATGCTTTGAATTTACATAAACTTCTTTGATACCGGTGATGGATAACAAAAGAGTGCTATCTTTCACACAAACTGGATGAAGACAATCTTCATTATTATGAGATCGATGAGTTATTTCAATTCCAAAATCCGAAGGAACATCGGCTAGCAGAGTTCCACCAAGAGCTACATTAATGAGCTGCAACCCGCGGCAAATACCAAAAACAGGCAAACCTCGATGTAAGGCTTTTTTGAAAGCCATCATTTCAAGTGTATCTCTATATCGATCAATATCTTCACACTTCAAAGTGTCGGATTCCTTCCCATAAAATGCTGGATAAATATCCTCACCACCAGTTATCAACAAACCATCACACTCATCCAGAAACAATAAAGCTGAGTCGATACCCAAATCATACAGATTGACTATCCTAAGATTTGAATCGGCTTGTAATAACCATTGCTCATAAGAAGGTTTCAAACGTGTTACTCCAATAGTAGAAACTTCATGTCGATGACATGAAAACAACAGTATAAGAAACATAATCATCAAGATTTCCCTTGCAAAACGATGAAAATCCACAGTATTAAATAAATTCATCGATTCCCGATCATTGCAATGATTTGGCAAATTTAAGAAACATAAAGGTAATCAGAGAATTTTTGTTTTTGGTTCTGTAAAAAATAGATAAATATGAAATAAGCAGAATCATACAAGTGAAATAAAATTATTAACTGAATAAATGAATGAGACAAAATTAAATACAATGAATTATAAAAAATGAAAAACATAAGCCACACAACCTGTTTAGATATTTATTTGTACCTTGCAAACGTTTTCGGAAACTTAAAATCATTACATCATGAGCAATATACCAGACATTAAATGGAGCGAACTTCCATTTGGTTATTTAAAAACCGATTTCAACGTCAGAGCATATTATCGCAATGGCGCGTGGAGCGAATTGGAGATATCCGATTCGGAATATATTAATTTACACATGGCAGCAACTGCCTTGCACTATGGGCAGGAAGCTTTTGAGGGACTAAAAGCTTTCCGTGGAGTTGATGGCAAGATTAGGGTATTTAGATGGATGGAGAATGCCAAGCGATTGATTCATTCTGCCCATGGAATTATGATGGCTGAGGTTCCAATAGAGCTTTTCAAGGAAGCATTATGGAAAGTAATCAAACTCAATGAGCGTTTTGTTCCACCTTATGGTACAGGCGCATCACTTTATATTCGTCCTTTGCTAATAGGCAGTGGAGCCGAGGTAGGAGTAAAACCGGCTAACGAATATCTCTTCCTGGTTTTTGTAACTCCTGTTGGTCCCTACTTCAAAGAAGGCTTCAAACCCGTAAAAATGCAAATTGTACGTGATTTCGACAGAGCTGCACCACTTGGTACTGGAACCTACAAAGTAGGTGGTAATTACGCAGCTAGTTTACAAGCTACTGTAAGAGGACATCGCGAAGGATTCTCATCGGTTTTGTTTCTCGATGCTAAAGAAAAGAAATATATCGATGAAGCCGGTCCAGCCAACTTTTTTGGCATTAAAAACAATACTTATGTTACACCAAGATCATCTTCCATACTTAACTCTATCACCAATATGAGCATAAGGGAATTAGCAGCAGAAATGGGATTGAAAGTGGAAGTTAGACCGGTTCCTGTTGAAGAATTGGCTGAATTTGAAGAAGTTGGAGCATGTGGTACTGCAGCAGTAATTTCCCCCATTTGTGCTATCGAAGATCGGGAACTTCATAAAGTTTATACTTACTGTAAAGATGGCAAGGCTGGCCCAATAAGCACTGAACTGTACAAACGTTTGCAAGGCATTCAGTTTGGCGAAATCCCTGATAAATATGGATGGACAGAGATTGTGGAATAAAAAATTAATTCTATAAGTTTCAAAGCCCATTTCACAATAAGGAAGTGGGCTTTCTTATTAAAGAATTTACAAGGTTTCCAATAGTTCAGCCCTAAAAATAATCATTCATAGATCTAAAGGCCATCTCATGAATAATTATGAAAAATTTACTGTACTTTTGCAGCAATATTTGAGGTTACTCTCTGTAGCTCAGTTGGTAGAGCAGCTGACTCTTAATCAGCGGGTCACAGGTTCGAATCCTGTCAGGGAGACAAACAGCGAGTCAATTATTTAATCAACTATTTTAACCATCTGTTTTCTTAAATCAACCTACATCTACCAGGTCATTCAGATCTGGTAAGTTTTAAATGGACTAAAAGTCTTTTCCATGATTTTTTTCTAAATATTGGCGAAGGGTTTGATTCCTTTTAATTTTACCAGTTGAGGTGTAAATAAAATGTGGATAGGTGAAAATCAATTGGGGTTTTTTTTTAGATGGAATTACAGAGGAGAGAATTTTATTCCATTCATTCATTGTTTTTTCATCGGGAGTTTGATCATATTCGACCATAAGAACAGGAATTTCGCCTTTTATCTCATCTGATAGTGAAGTAATGAAAAAAGGATAATGAAAATAAGGGGAGAGGGCATTTTCTAATTCTTCAGGATAGATTTTTATACCCCCAGAATTAATAACAAAATCCCATCTTCCGAGCCATTGGAAATGCGAGGAATCTATTAATTTAACTAAGTCATTCGTTATAACTGGTTCAGGGAGGTAGTTTGCATGAATTATCAGACAACCTCTGGGGTCGAGGTCGAAATGAACGCCGGGTAGAGCCGTATATTCATTAGGAGGCAAATGGGGAGAAATTTTGCGTAATGCCACATGCGAAAGGGTTTCGGTCATGCCATAAGTACACCAAAAATTACCTTCTGATTTTATCAATTCTATTTCGAGGTAACTACTAATTGAAGAGCCACCAATGATAACAGTATCCATTCGATTAAGGAACTTTCTGCATGTTTCATCTATGAGGGAATGGTGAATTTGTGCACCCACCATAGAGGCAAAATGAATTTTCTGAGAATCAGCTAAAAATTTTAAAGGTGATTTACTGGGTGGAACGACTATTAGATTGAGTTTTGCCAGCATAGCCCTCACAACCATCATCATGCCTGAAATATATTCAGTATCGAGACAAAGCAAGGCATTTTGATTAGGCTGCAATTGAAAAAACTGGCATGTATTAGCTGCCGAAGCCAACATAGAAGATTTTTTTACTCGAATAAGCTTGGGTTTACCTGTAGAACCTGAGGTTTGTACTGAAATTTCATCGGAATCGCTAATCCAACTTTTAATAAAATTTCCAAGATGTCGTTGCCAGTTTTTATGCAATGCCTTGTTGAGCTCATTGGCCAGTTCAACCAATTGACCATTTGCATAAGTTTTCCCATTCAGGGTAAGAGAAAAGGAAATCCAAGGGTTCATCCTATTTAGAATAAATCATGTAAATCCCATTTTTTATTAGGGATAAAAGATAAGCGATCATGTATGATAGTCAAAGGCGAATCGAAATTATTGAGGTAGAGGCTTCCTGTCCCTAAACCCATGACCAATGGATTATCCAAAGTAGAAGCAAACTGGGCGAGTGCATTCAATCCAATGTTAGCTTCAAGAGCCGAAGTAATCCACCAGTGAATTTGGAATTTATCGGCGAGTTCTATCCATTGCTTTGTTGCCCGAAATCCTCCGAGTAATGATGGCTTCAACACAATGTACTGTGGATGAATTTCTTCGAGAATACGTAATCTTTCATCATCATTTTCAATCCCAATCAATTCTTCATCAAGCGCTATAGGTATAGGGGATTTATGACAAATATCGGCAAGAGCAAGTGTTTGTTTAGGTTTTATTGGTTGTTCAATGGAATGAATGTCATATTTAGACAGGATTTCGAGTTTTCTAAGTGCTTCAGCCGGTTGGAAAGCACCATTAGCATCGAGGCGTATCTCAATGGGCAAGGAAGCATAAGTTTCGCGTATATATCTTAAAACGTCCAATTCATCTTCGAAACGGTTTGCTCCTATCTTCAGTTTTAGAACACGAAAGCCTTGCATTAGCTTTTCGTCCACCTGACGTTTCATTTCTTCAGGTTCACTCATCCAAATAAGCCCATTGATAGGAATAGATTTCTTTCCTTTAACGAAATCCGAAGGAAATAAAATTCGGTTTCCACCACCCGAGAGGTCGAGCATAGCGGTTTCATAAGCCATTTGCAAAGCCGGGAAACCATTAAAAAACCCTATTTGTTCAACCAATTGGAGTGAGTTACATAAATATTGAAGTTTTTCATAAAATCCTGGTCGAATATCAGGACTTAAGTGAGGCAAAAGGCTACACTCTCCTATGCCAACAGTTTGAGGATTATCCTCATCGAAGAGCAAAAGGAAATAACTATCTTTTGTAATAAGCGTACCCCTTGAAGTTCCCGCAGGTTTTTCGAAAATAAGCTTACGGTAAATATTTCTTGCCTTTAAATTACCCATAACGAACCAATTCCATATAATAAAACCGTAATAATAGTTCCCATACTCACTTTTTTCAATTCAGGGTCGAGGGCTTGTTGAGATTTAATTTGAAAAACCCTGATTAGATGCGAGGCAAACCAAGGGATATTCAATAAAGTCAGCCATTGCAAAATAGAAGTTTGCCGATAATAGACATAGATGAAAAAAGCCACCTCGGCAAATAAAAGAATGAAGAGATGATAGATTTTTGCTTTTTGAGGGCCAAGCAAAACGGGGATGGTTTTTTTCCCCCAAGATGCATCGGTGTATAGGTCTCTCATATTATTGATATTCAATACAGCAACGCTAAACAATCCCAATGAAATAGAAGGCAAACAGACCAAAGTATCCCAAGCATTGGTATGCAAATAATATGTACCGGCAACACCAACGGGACCAAAAAATATGAAAACGAAAAGATCACCCCATCCAACATATCCATAAGGATTGCGTCCAACTGTATATTTTATGGCGGCTAATATGGCTCCCAAGCCCACCAAGAGATAAATTAAAGCAGTAAAACTCAAACGGTAGTGTAAACCTTCAAGAATAAGCCATATACCAGAAATAACCGAAAGAATAATGGTAACGAAAATGGCATTTTTCATGGCATGAAGAGAAATAGCCCCCCTCTGAAGGCCGCGTTTAGGTCCTATGCGTTCTTTATTATCAACTCCACTCAGTGCATCACCATAATCATTAGCTAAATTGGCCAAAATCTGCAGTAAAACAGTAGTCAGCAAAGCAAGAATAAACACACTCCATGAGAACTGACGAAAAGATAAAGCCATAAAACTTCCCATCAGCGCACTTGAAAGAGATAAAGGGAGTGTACGTGGTCGTGCTGCATCTACCCATTCTTTCAAAATTGTTTTATTCATCATCAAAACTTATGGAAATTTAGGAAATTTTGAAAAATCAGGATCGCGTTTTTCAAGAAAAGCTTTTTTACCCTCCTGAGATTCTTCGGTAAGATAATACAGCAATGTTGCATTACCGGCTAGTTCTTGAATGCCAGCCTGTCCATCGAGTTCGGCATTCAGCGACATTTTTATCATTCTCAGGGCAATAGGACTATGTTTCATTATGGTTTTACACCAATCTACTACTTCGTCTTCCAAACTATCGAAAGGAACCACTTTATTGACCAGACCCATATCCAGCGCCTCCTGTGCAGTATATTGGCGGCAGAGGAACCACATTTCTCTTGCTTTTTTCTGACCTACAATGCGAGCCAGATAAGAAGCACCAAATCCCCCATCGAAACTGCCAACTTTTGGACCGGTTTGTCCGAAAATTGCATTTTCGCTTGCTATGGTTAGGTCGCATACTACATGAAGCACATGTCCTCCTCCTATAGCATATCCATTAACCATAGCTATAACTGGTTTTGGAAGCGAACGGATCGAGCGCTGTAAATCAAGAACATTCAAACGTGGTATACCATCTTTGCCTACATAACCCCCAAGACTTTTTACGTTTTGATCGCCTCCACTACAAAATGCCTTATCGCCTTCACCTGTAATCACTACTACTGCTATATCGGGATTTTCTCTGCAAAGAATCATCGCATCTATCATTTCTTTAATGGTATCTGGCGTAAATGCATTGCGATATCGCGGTCGATTTATTGTAATACGAGCAATACCTTCGAAAAAATCAAACTTTATTTCCTCGTACTGTTTGATAGGAACCCAGTTTCGTTTTGTTGACATCATCTCTATAGTTTATTGTTTATTGATATAACTTTCTAAAATCCATAGCATTTTCTTCGGCCGGTGTAAATATTTCGAGCAGTAAAGGCCCATCGCGATGTTGAGAGAACATATCCTGTAAAGCTTCCTCAAGAGAGTCTTTGTTATCAGCCATTAAATATCTAACTTGCCGTGCTTTACAAATTTCACGAGCATCAAAATGGTGTTTCATCTCTATAAACTCTTCGAGTTCTTCGAATTGATCGGGTCCTTCGATAATACGAAAGATATTCCCTCCACTATTATTAATTAAAATGATGTTCAGCTGAGAACTGACAAATTTATTCCACAAAGCATTCTGATCGTAAAAAAAGGCCATATCGCCAACAATAATGGTAACAGGTCGTTGGGCAGCATAAGCAAATCCAACTGCCGTAGATAAACATCCATCTATTCCACTTGTACCTCGATTGCTAAAAAACATCCTGCCTTTAGGGTGATCAAAAAATTGTGCATATCTAACGGGTGTGCTGTTGGCAAGATGTACCACCATATCATCAGGCATATATCTGAAAATTTGCGAATAGACATATAAATCGGTAAAATTGGCTTGATGGATTAATTCGTTCAGCTTTTGATTTGTTCTAATTCTGAATTTTTGCCATTGCTCCTGATAATTCCCTTTTGATGGCAATCCTCGACGCAGAATATTTTCAAGAAAATCTTCGGGTTTGCTGAAAAAAGTATGCGAAAGATGATAAAAAGTATCCTGATAAAATTCTTGCGGATCGATGCCTATACGCCAATGAGGTATAGAAAGTGGAAGATTGCGAACAAAACTCTTTACATTTTTAGATATAATGTTGCCGCCGAATGTCAGAATCAAATCGGGCGCAATAGAGTACTTTTCAACTTCTGACAGGTTGGCCAATAATAAGTCGGCATTAATAATAACGTGAGAAGAAAAGAGATTAGAGGTGGTTTCGGCAATTATTTGTGTAGTGGGGTCTTTACTCATCAGCTCGAGAAATGGAAGAGCCGGATGATCAGGGTGCAATTGCCCTACTATCAGCAGCTTACGATTGAATGACAGCCAGTTTTGTATTATAGCATCGTCGAAAGTAGTTTTTCCCTCAACAAACTGGATAATAGGATAATGATGAACATTTTCGATAGAGGGTAAATCATAAAGAGGCTCAGCAAGAGGCAAATTGATATGGATAGGTCCTGGCACCGGGTAGAGGGTAAGTGCAATAGCTTCATTTACGATTCTAATTCTATGACGTTCTTCAAGCTCAGTATGTATTGGGGAAAGATGGAAACTTTTTCGAATAAAATTATCGAATACTTGGCGTTGATGAATGGTTTGTCCATCACCTTGATCGATAAGTTCTTCCGGCCTATCGGCTGTAATAATTAACAAGGGAATTTTTTGATAATAAGCTTCTGCAATTGCAGGACTATAATTAAGAACAGCAGTTCCCGAAGTAGAGAGTAAAGCCACTGTTCGCTGTAAATATTGAGCCATACCTAAGGCAAAGAATCCGGCACTGCGTTCATCGGCTATGGGGATAATTCGAAATAAACCCGATTTTTGAAAAAGAATAATAGCCGGAGCATTTCTCGAACCAGGGGAAATGACAACATGTGTAATTCCATGTTGAGACATGAGCGAAATCAAAATATCAATATTTTTTTTATCGAAGCTCATGGATAAAAATCTCCATTTTTCAAAAAGGTCTCGGTCTTTTCTAAAGCATTGGCTATAGTTCTACTTTTCAAACAAACCTCATCCCATTCTGCCGTAGGATTGGATTGTGATGTAATGCCAGCACCTGCGAATATCCATGCATGTTGGGGATCAAGCTTTGCACAGCGCAAATTAACAAATAATCTAAAGAATTGTTTCGAAACTATTCCAAGAAATCCAGAATATAGAAGACGCGGGTGTTTCTCGGTTTGCTTGATAATCTGAAAAGCTTCTTCCCTTGGCACACCACAAACAGCAGGTGTAGGATGCATAGAAACAACCAATTTAACAGCTTGCTCAAAATTACCATGAGCTTCAAAAGTAGTACACATGTGTTCGATGTCTCCAGCTTGAATGATTTGAGGTCCTTTTTTCTCTATATCAGTACAACCAGCATTTAGTAAATTTTGCAAAATGAATTCAACAACATAATCATGCTCGAGTTTTTCTTTTTCGCCCCATTTTTTATCTCCAATCCTTGGTACACTTCCAGCCAATGCCATGCTTTTTAAATGCTGGCCCTCATAAGAAAGCAATAACTCGGGACTAGCACCAATCCATAAACCATAATTTGGAATAAATGCAAGATAAACAAAGGCCCCAGGATGTTCATTAGATAAAAAATCAAAAAGCAATGGTGACAAGTGTTGAACCTTAAATTGTTTCGAAAATATGGCTGACAATACGACTTTTTTTGCCTGTCCGTCTTTTAAAAAAGCGATCATTTTTTCAACTTCAGCAATATAATCATTCTCTTTGGTTGGGTTGAGTAAATCTTTAAAGCTGCCATTGCTTTCATACACAGCAGAACCCTCAAGATAATTGACTTCTTCCCACGATAATGAATCTTCAAAAATTACAGCTTGTGCATCGGGACTAAAAGGAGCAAAAACGAAAACCTCATCCTCTATTGAAGCAAAACATTTCAGATATTCAACCATTCGTATCTTGCCCGGTATAAAGCAATAAGTGTTTTTTTGCATAGGCATACGAAAAAGCACGAATGGCCTCGCTTTTTCTATCATTTTTCTAATAAAAGCAGAATGTTTCTGAAACTCGTAAATCTGTAGCATCATGCAGAATTATACAACCAATTTCCCGAAATGTTTAATTTCTTAAGAACTATACATCGAAATCTTAGCATTCGATCCATATACATGCTCTTTAAGGTTCATTCAATATTGATTTGTTATATAGGGGCAAAAGAAAAAACAGTTCATCATGCTTTTGTACAAGAGATTACAAATCTATTAAAATTGTTTTAGCCCTCTAAATCGATGGATTAGATTAGTGACAAAAAATACTAATTTTGGAAAAGGGAATGGCCTATATCGCATAAAAATCCAAAATTTTCAGAGCACAAGCCTATAGAATAGATGATTTTTCTGAGATTCATTTCATGTGTTTTTAAGTAAATAAGCAATGATTCAATAAATTTATCTCATCTTTCGCTTGCAGGCAGTAATTTTGCATTTAAAGATTTCTTTTTATGTCGATAGAAAACGAAAATATAAAACGTACTGAACTTTCAGAATTGGGTGAGTTTGGTTTAATTGAGCGTTTAACAAAGGGTTTGAAGCCGCAAAATCAAAGCACTATAAAAGGAGTTGGAGATGATGCAGCTGTTATGCAATATGATAATCATTCGCTCATCTTACTCACCAATGACATTTTGATAGAAGGAGTACATTTCGATTTAACTTATACGCCTTTAAAACATTTAGGCTACAAGGCTGGGGTAGTAAATTTTTCGGATATCTATGCCATGAATGGCATTCCTCGCCAATTAGTGGTTGGTTTGGGAGTATCGAATCGTTTTTCAGTGGAAGCTCTTGATGAGTTTTATGAAGGCTTACGTCTTGCTTGCCAGCATTATGGAGTTGATCTGGTAGGTGGAGATACTTCGTCGAGCAAAGCAGGGATGTTTATTTCGATAAGTGTGGTTGGAGAAGTTTCGAAAGATGAAGTAGTATATCGAAATGGCGCTCAACTTAACGATCTTATTTGTGTTACGGGTGATCTGGGAGCAGCTTATATGGGATTATTGCTCTTAGAACGTGAGAAACAGGTTTATTTAGCTAATCCAAACATGCAGCCCGAACTCGAGGGGAATGATTATGTTTTGGAACGCCAACTCAAACCCGAAGCGCGAAAAGACATCATTCGGCTTTTGCATGAAGCCAATATTAAACCTACAGCCATGATCGACATTTCAGATGGTTTAGCCAGCGATATTCTTCATATTTGTGAGCAATCCAATAAAGGTTGCGTCATTTATGAAGACAAGATTCCCATTGATCCGGCTACATTAATATTGTGCGATGAGTTCAAAATCATTCCAACGATTGCTGCTTTGCATGGGGGCGAGGATTACGAACTATTGTTCACGGTTTCTCTATCGGAATATTCAAAGATAGAAGAAATACAGGATATTTCGCTTATAGGACATATTACTGACCCTTCGGAAGGATGCCAATTGATAACTAATGATGGCAAGCAAATTGCACTACAGGCCCAAGGTTGGAATCATTTAAGAAAATAATTCCTACAAATCGTTTCAGCATGATAAACATTGAAGAGCCAATCAACGAACACTTATCACAAATTCTGCAAACGCTTCCTCATAGTCCGGGTGTGTATCAGTTTTTTGATGAAAATCAAAAAATTATCTATATTGGTAAGGCTAAAGACTTGAAGAAAAGGGTTTCGTCGTATTTTACTAAAGAAACTGGAATAAGTGGAAAAGTGTTAGTGATGGTGAGGCACATCAGGGATATCAAAGTGATTGTAGTTGATACCGAGTTGGATGCACTACTTCTCGAAAACAACTTAATCAAGGAACACCAACCCAGATACAATATCAATTTGAAGGATGATAAGACCTATCCTTGGCTTTGCATAAAAAATGAGCCTTTCCCAAGGATATTTCCCACAAGAAACCCTGTAAAAGATGGTTCGAAATATTATGGGCCTTATGCCTCGGGACGGATTATGCATAATCTTTTAGAATTGGTTCATCAGATTTATCCTTTGCGCAACTGCAATTTAAGACTCACTGCTCAAAATATAGCTAATGGAAAATTCAAGCCCTGTCTCGAATATCACATTGGAAATTGCAAAGCTCCTTGTATTGGGCTGCAAACCGAAGAAGAATACAATGCCAATATTGCTTTCATAAAAGATATTATTAGGGGGAACTTATCGCCCGTAGCCTCGTCCTTGAAGAAAGAAATGTTAGTTTATGCCGAAAATCTGGAATTTGAAAAGGCCCAAAGAGCAAAAGAAAAATTGGAGCTTTTAGAAAAATACAAATCTAAATCGGCTGTAATTAGCAATTCTGATTTACAGGCAGATGTTTTTTCAATAGTAAGCGATGAAAAATCGTCCTATGTTAATTTTATGAAAGTTGCCAATGGAGCGGTTATACAATCGCATACAATAGAAATACGCAAGAAATTAGATGAGCCAGATGAAGAAATATTGAGTTTTGCCATTACAGAGCTTAGGCTGAGATTCGAAAGTCAGGTTCAAGAAATTATTGTTCCTTTCGAATTAACCATTGATTTCCCTGGCATTTTGATTACAGTACCCAAAAAGGGGGATAAGAAGCAGCTTCTCGAACTTTCGCAGTCTAATGCTGAATTTTATCGACAAGAAAAGCTCAAGCGTGCCGAATTAGTTGACCCTGAACGGCATAGCAAACGCATACTGCATCAAATGATGAAGGATTTACGCATGAATCAATTGCCAGAACATATCGAATGTTTTGACAACAGTAATTTGCAAGGCACTGAAGCAGTTGCGGCCGTTGTAGTATTCCGCAACGCAAAACCTTCTAAAAACGAATATCGGCATTTCACCATCAAAACTGTTGTAGGGGCAAACGACTTCGCATCGATGGAAGAAATCGTTTACAGAAGATATAAACGCCTCTTAGAAGAAGAGAAAGACTTACCTCAATTAATTGTGATAGATGGTGGAAAAGGGCAACTTACTTCAGCTATTAACAGTCTTGAAAGATTAGATCTCAAAGGCAAGATAACGGTAATTGGCATTGCAAAACGATTAGAAGAGATCTATTATCCAGGGGATTCCCTTCCGATGTATTTAGATAAAAAATCGGAAACTCTAAGGGTATTACAACATATACGTGACGAGGCTCATCGTTTTGGTATTACGCATCATCGCAAACGAAGAGAAAAGGCACTCATACAGACCAAACTCACCGGAATTAAAGGAATTGGTGAAGCCACAGCTAAAAATCTTTTAAAAGAATTTGGTTCTGTTGAAAACATAAAGAAAGCCGAAGCAGCAGAAATAGAAAAAGTAATAGGAAAAGCCAAAACAAAATTGCTACTTCAATATTTTAGCCAATCATAATATTGGCTTTAGGATAAACATAATCCTTAAAACTGGCCTTTTTCAAAAAGGCGATGGCTAAAGTAAGTGTGCCTACTCTTCCCACATACATTGTAACAATAACGACCAATTTACCAGCCGAGCCAAGTAATGGAGTTATACCCATTGTGAGTCCAACAGTGCCAAAAGCCGATACTACTTCGAACAATATGCTAGTGAAAGTAAAATCGGGTTGTAAAATTGTAAGGATAAAAGTTCCCGTTACGATTAGCAACAAGGATAACAAAGCAACAGAATAAGCTTTATCCACCGTTTCGAAAGAAATAGTATGTTTGAAAGCTTCCAATCGTTTTTTGCCTCTAATGGTGGCTATACTTGCTTTAATGAGGGTTAAAAAAGTAGTAGTTTTTATCCCGCCTCCTGTACCTCCCGGACTGGCGCCAATAAACATCAATATGATGAGTAGAAACAGTGTGGTTTGGCTCAGAGCACCAATGTTCACGGTATTGAAACCAGCAGTACGAGCCGTAATGGATTGGAAAAAAGCAGTAGTTATCTTATCCGAGAGTTTTAGCCCTTGGAAGGAATGATTATATTCGAGCAAAAAAATACCAAGAGCACCCAAGATAATAAGGAAGACAGTAGTAATGAGCACGATTTTGGTTTGTACTTGGAATCGTTTCCATGCTGTGCGTATTCTTGTTAATAAAAGTTTAAAGTCGAGTATTTCTTGTAAAACGGAGAATCCAATACCACCTAACACTATCAAGATGGCGATAATCCAGTGCGAAGCCAAATTCATACGTACCGGTTCATACATTAAGCCGTTGGGGAAAATAGAAAATCCCGCATTATTAAAGGAAGAAACCGAATGAAATAAGGCAGCAAATCCCAATCCACCAGCAGATGTTATGCTTAAATCTTTCTCCCAGAGTAGATATAAGATGACGCTTCCTATAATTTCTATAGTAAAACTATAAAGCACAATACGCTTCAAAATTCGTCGAGCATCCGAAAGTCCACTAGTATCCAAAAGATCTTTTAAAAGAGATTGTTGTTTTAGCCCTTCGGCACCTGTGTAAAACAATGCGATAAAAGTGGCAAATGATATAATATTGATTCCACCTAATTGAATAAGAATTAAAATCACCACTTGACCTTTGAGGCTCAAGTAATCGGAAATTTCAACAGGTGACAAGCCAGTAACACAAGAAGCGCTAGTGCTAAGGAATAAAGCATCTACGAATTGAATATGATGACCAGTGGTCATTTCGGGCAGCAATAGCATTATTGTACCGAAAGCAATCAAAATAAGGAAGGACAGGGCGAGTAAACCTGCAGGTCCGATTTTGATTTTATCAATATATTGACCAGCTTTTGCTGTTTCGACCAGTACCATGATAAAAACATAAAATTGAATGAAAAGAATCGAAATATTGGGGAACTGTTCCATCCCTCTTTGAGCAAAAAAAGCATATATTCTTTGCTGACCCACAATTAAATAAAAAAACCACATCAGGAAGATAAATAAAACCAGTATGCCTTCAAACCTGGTTCTTTTCAAATAAGCCAAGGGATGAAAATCGTAGAAAAAATTCAAAAAATATTTCAAGGCATAAAAAGCCAGGCTAAGTCTTGTAATAATTCGTACAATTTCATCGGTACGGGGTGTACGTGGAAATCCATGATAATATATTATAGCACAAACTGCCACAAATGAGACGACGACACTAAGTATTCTCAATACCCAAAGCAGGATTTCTTTGTGTGGAAACAGAAAGATGTTGATTCTTTCCCGCAAACGATCTAACCAAAAATTAGACATTGCAACCCAATAAGCTAAAGCTATAAATTATTCGTTAATCTCAATAAAACGATCTATATCCTTATTTTTACCAAACAGTAGGAGACGGTCGGTCGAGTTAATAACATAATCCGTGCCGGGTACTCCTACTACATGATAAACGCTTGTAACCATATTATTCACAGTAACATTTTCTTCTTTTTTTATGGTGACTAAGCTCAGTTTATATCGGTCGCGAAAATTAAGGTCTTGTATTGATCGGCCTACAACTTTCTTTGGGGTCAACATTTCAACTATTCGATAATCGTCGGGAAGCTGTAAATAAGACATGACAGAAGGATTGAGCAAACGCTCGGCTACAATGGCACCTACTTCTTCCTCGGGTGACCATAACTCCTTTACGCCTAACTTTTCGAGAATTATTCTTTGGCTCTTTCCCCCACAACGTGCAATTATGCGCTTTACCCCCAAATCGAGTAATAATGCCACACATAATAATCTTTGCTCGAAGCTTTCCCCTATAGCAACTACTACGGCGTCAAATTCAAGTATATTCTGACTTAAAAGTGCTTTCTTATCAGTTGCATCTATGGCTACAGCCAAAGAAACATCATCAGAAACACGTTCGATATTTTCCTGAAGTTTATCTATTGCCAATACCTCTGCACCCTTCTTCGACAGATTCTTTGCAATGGATTCTCCGAACTGACCTATGCCTATTACAGCTATTTTCCTATGTACCATATAAATAGATTTAGATGGCTTCCCATTTGGAGGCGCAAAGATATTCTAATTTTATTCATTCCACACATTTCACTTAAAACCATTCAATTTTCTTCCAAATTTAATATTATGAGTCATAAAATCGCTTATAAGAAACATTTGTAAGAATCTCATCAGTCTGGAGAGAATTTAAAAAGTATGGCGCAATATTCGGGAAACATTACTGACAGGCAAAAAATAGTTGAAGCAAAACATGGTCATATTTCACTTAAAAACATTTTGAAAGCAATCAATCGAAAAACAAATTCCCTCTCTCTGTATCTGGCACATGGAAATTTAGACCTTTTAAGACTTTCTAAGCATACCATTAACCGACTAATACACTACACGTTAACATTAAAGGACTCAAGATTCAAGTTTAACAAGAAGAGTTTGCCGAGATATTTCACGCATGTTTTTATTTTTGCTGATTATGAAATTTTCAAGAAATGAAATCTTTTGTAGGAATAATTTTTTGCATTTTTTTGATTCTCCCTATCAAAATCTTTGCTACAGATTTGAAATGGGCTACTTACTGTGAATCGACCGATTATAAGAGAACGCCCCGATATAATGAAACCATACAATTTTGTAAATTGCTGGCTGAGAATTCTCAAATCATTGCCTATAAGGAATTTGGAATTAGTCCTCAGGGGCGTAGTCTTCCTCTTCTCATCATGGATAAAGACAGGGATTTTACGCCTGAGCAAGCTCACCAAGCTGGCAAAGCCATATTGATGATTCAGGCTTGTATTCATCCGGGCGAACCCGAAGGTAAAGATGCGGGATTGATTTTATTTCGCAACTTAGGTATTTTGGGAAAAGATACCTCTTTACTCCGTCATGTTACCGTAATTTTTATTCCGATATTCAATGTAGATGGGCACGAAAGGTTTGGGCCTTACAACCGCATCAATCAAAATGGGCCCGAAGAAATGGGCTGGCGTACTACGGCGCAAAACCTTAATCTTAATCGAGATTTTATGAAGGCTGAAGCACCCGAAATGCAAGCATGGCTGCGTCTGTTCAATTACTGGAATCCCGATTTTTTCATCGATACGCACACTACCGACGGTGCCGATTATCAATATGCTTTGACTTATTCTCTTGAGACAGGGCCCAACACCGATCTATTTCTGGGTCAATCTCTACAGAAACATTATATTCCAGCTATGGAAATGTATATGGCCGAAAAAGGATATAAAGTCTTTCCTTATGTGAATTTCAGGCAATGGCATGATCCACGTTCCGGACTCTATTCTTTACCGGCATCGGCCATGTTATCGCACGGATATGTTGCAGCTCGCAATCGTCCTGGACTTCTTATTGAAACTCATATGCTCAAACCCTATAAAATACGGGTAATGAGCACCCTCGAACTCTTACAATTTACATTAAAACATTTGAACGATAACTATCGAGACTATTTACAAATCAACCATCAAGCCGATACTTATACTTCCTCAGCCGAGTTTCGTAAGCAAATTCTGAAATTTAATTTTACTGTCAGCAATACTGATAGTGTGATGGTAAATTTCGAAGGCTATGATTACAAAATCGAAGAAAGTGATCTCACCGGTGGGAAGTGGTTTATTTATTTACCTCAAGCCAAAGTATTTCGCTTGCCAAATTTCAACAAGGCTATTGCTCAAGATTCAGTCTTATTACCTAATTATTATATTATTCCGCCTGAATGGACCGAAATCATACGAAGGCTTCAACTCCATGGAATAAAAATGGAATTTTTAAATCAAGACACAACTTTGGAAGTTGAATTGTATCGTTTAAGTAATCCTCAATGGAGCAACTTTTCGTTCGAAGGTCGGAATAGGCTTACTGTAAAAACAGAAAAATTTATTGAAAGACGACTTTATCCGGCAGGTAGTGCAATAGTTAGTCTTGAACAGCCAAATGCACGCATTATAGCTTTATTGCTCGAGCCATTATCTTCCGATTCTTTCCTTTCTTGGGGTTTTTTCAATACAGTTTTAGAACAAAAAGAGTATGCCGAAACTTATGTCATGGAAAATATAGCCAGACAAATGATACAACAGCAACCCGAACTACTGGTTCAATTTCAGGCATGGAAAGAACAAAATCCTCAAATGGCCAAAGACCAATGGATACAGCTTAATTGGTTCTATAGGCAAACTCCCTATTTCGATCAAAATTTGAACAAATATCCTATTGGCCGAATTTCACATTAGCTGAATTTAAGCCAAACTTCAAGGAACTTCTTCTGAACTTTCTAAATCATTTGGCAATTCTAACCATTGACTTGCCTAACTTACGCATAAAGAATCAACCTAACAACGAGACCCCTATCCATTTTCCTATTCCATAGGTAACTGCAGCAGCCATAAGGCCGAATAAAACCTGCCGAAGGCCAGAAATCATCGGATGTTTACCAGTAAACAATGTAATTGCTGCTCCAATAATAAACAAGCCAAGGGCAGATAATCCCACGCTTATGGTGATAGCTTTCATTCCTTCAGAAAACATGAATGGAATAATAGGAATCACTGCTCCGAAGGCAAAAAGAAAAAATGAATACAAAGCTGCCTCTATAGGTGAACCCTTAAGTTCTTCTGGATTAATTCCCAATTCTTCTTTTACCGAAATCTCATAGGCTTGATTCATATTCTTCATATTGTTCTCGGCCATACGATAAGCTTCTTCTTCAGACATTCCTTTTGCAATATAAATGAGTGCCAATTCGTGCATTTCTCCCGATGGATCACTTTCTAATTCTTCTCTTTCGATGTTCATTTGGTTTTCGTAGAGTTCCTGTGAGCTTTTCACCGAAATCCATTCTCCCAGGGCCATCGAGAGTGCACCAGCCAACAAACCCGCTAATCCAGCCAAAAGAATCTCCTCACGGCCGGCCATAGCTCCAGCAACACCCATCACCAAACTGAAATTGGAAACTAATCCATCATTACTTCCCAAAACCGCAGCTCGTATTGCGTTTCCTCCAATAGTGCGATGCCTACGCTCAAAACGCGATAACTGCTTTCCTGTGGCCCCTCCTTCTCTCTCGAAAATAGTTTGCAATATGGCCACATGATTCGTTTCACTCCCCCTAATATTGATATTCCTCTTCTTCTTTTCAGTTAAAATGGCATGCGAAAGACTTTTTTCAGTATCCATTAAAGAGCTTAAAACAATGTCATCACCAAAAACCTTACCCATAAAATTCAAAATCCTTGCTCGCCACGATGGTGAAAAATTCATCTCAGGGTCTAACCCTTTTTGTTTTGCCATTGCTATGGCATGCCCCTTTTCTATTTCACTCATTTGTTTGAAAACGCTTGCAATCGTTTTATCTTGTTCATGCTTAGCTAATTGGCCATATAAATAATATGCATCTACCTCGGTTTGAATAGCTTTATCTTTCATTGTAATTAAATTTTAAATTTAATGTCTATTATTAGGTTAGATTACAGTACAAACTTAGAAGTTGATTCTATGAAGACAAGCCACCATCTTTGTATTTTCAAATGATGAAAGCTTAAGGCATCGACCCTATTTCACTCATAATCATCTTTCTATAATGTAATGTATGAACAGCTATTTATAAGATATAACACAAGTAAAATTGAAGAGCTATTTAAGACACCACGATTTTCCTTCTTATAAAACGTCTTAGTAAAACTAATAAGTGAATCAATGGGAATGATTCATTTCCGTGTAAAATTTCTAGAATGAAATACCAAACAATAGTTAAGATATAGAGAAAGTTAACATCAATTTCCTATATTTTTCTTATAAGAAACAGGATGATTGAGCATAAGATATTGAGAATCTTTCAAGTTGAGCAATTCTCGTAGTTTTTTCTGATTCATGCTAGCACGGGGGCGAGTAGCCAGATTTTCTGAAGCACAAAATACGGAAATATTTTCTGAAACGATTCCAGCATCCATTGCCCCCCACATCATTTTCAAGGAATCATCTTGGGTTCTAAAGCGAGAAATATCGGAGACCAGAAGCAAAATTACAGGAGGGAGTGGTGACTTCTCATCCCTCTGAAACACTCGTCTATAATCATTATTCACCACGAGTTCGAGTGCATGTTTTTGTGGGTTATAAAGATATACGCCAGACCTTATAAAAGTATAGATATCAATATCTTGAGCATTCATAGCCGAAGGTGAGGTGCGTTTACCCGAAGCAGGACGATTGATGCCATTGGCCGCCCATAAAACATCCGAAAGATCCTGCAACGAAAGCATGGTTGTATCGAACTGTGTGGCCGAGGCTCTCAGTGATAAGGCTTGCATGGTAGCCCGTCCCCGCGTAAGATCTGGAGGATTTAATTGAATAAACTGTTGGCTTTTGAGCCAATCAGATGTCAAAAGCAACAGCAAAAACGAAACATAACGTACAATTTTAGACATTATAAAAAGGTTTAAAAAATCAAAATTAATTAGATGAAAATTATCTTCAAAGTTAAAATTATTGCTTTCAAAAAGTGATTAGTTATTATAAGTTATTCCAAATTTGGACCGACTAATGACTATTTATCTTGGAAGTAGAATATTACTTTGCCTTGAGGTAGACCATTGGCACGAGAATTTCCTCGAGTGATATGCCTCCATGCTGGAAGGTATTGCGGTAATAATTAGCAAAATAGTTATAGTTGTTGGGATAAGCAAAAAAATCATTGCTTCTTGCAAATATATAAGAGGTGCTTACATTCTGACGGGGAAGGAAGATTTCTTGAGGATTGTGAATATAAAAACATTCCTTTTTATTAAAATTCAAATTCTTTCCGGCTTTAAACCTCAAATTTGTATTTGTTTCTCTGTCGCCTACTACTTTAATGGCATTTTGAACTCTAATGGAACCATGATCGGTTGTTATAATCACATCGATCTTTTTTAAGGATAAGAATCGGAGGATATCGTGTAGAGGAGAATGTTGAAACCAGGAAAGGGTTAAAGAGCGATAAGCCGGTTCATCATTAGCAAGCTCACGAATAATTTCCATTTCGGTACGGGCATGTGAAAGCATATCTACAAAATTATATACAATGATATTCAATCGATTAGAAAGTAAATTGGGGAGATTATCGACGAGTTTACGTCCAGCCGAAAGGTTAAGAATCTTATTAAAGCTAAATCTGATGTCACGTCCAAATCGTTTAAGCAGTTCACTAAGAAGTTCTTCTTCATATTGATTTTTAGTTCCCTCATCCCACTCATTGAGCCACCATTGAGGATATTTTTTTTCGATTTCGGAAGGTAAAAGTCCCGAGAAGAGGGCATTACGTGCAAATTGTGTGGTTGTAGGAAGGATGCTGTAATAGAGCTCATCTTGCTCCACTCTGTAAAATTCTTCGATAATGGGTTGAATAGTTTTCCACTGATCGTAGCGTAAATTATCGATCAAGATAAAAAAGAGAGGTGAATTATCGTCAAGAATAGGGAATATTTTTTCACGGATGAGTGTATGTGAAAGCACAGGTTTGTTGGGTGATTTTCCAGCTATCCAAGCAGGATAATGCGTTTCATAATAACGAGAAAACACCTGATTGGCTTCTCCTTTCTGCATTCTCAAAACTTCGGCCATTCCTTCATCACGTGTTGTTTGTAAACGAAGTTCCCAATTTACTATTCGGCGGTAAACCTCCTTCCAACCCTCAAAATCGAGTGTGCTACTTATTTCCAAACCAATTTCTCCAAAAGCTTGCTGATATGCCGTTGAAGTTTTTTGACTCACTAAATCCTTCTTTTCAAGATTTTTTTTGATAGATAACAGAATCTGATTGGGTTTTACGGGTTTAATAAGATAATCGGATATATTGCTTCCAATCGCTTCTTCCATTATGCTTTCTTCTTCACTTTTAGTGATCATAACCACGGCAAGGTTAGGATTAATTTGCTTAATAATTTCTAAGGTCTCGAGCCCAGTTAGTCCAGGCATATTCTCATCCAGAAATACGATATCATAAGATACATTACGCATCATATCCAAGGCTTCGTCTCCATTATTTGAAGTATGTACCTCATATCCTTTTTGTTCTAAAAACATCACGTGCGCCTTTAGCAAATCTATTTCATCATCCACCCAAAGTATTTTTACTTTCTCCATAATCTAATTTTCATTTTCAATTTTCGATAAATAGGGAATTAATAATTGAGCCTTATGCAATCATTAAGCACAGACAAAATGAGATAACGGTTCGCCAAAAGGTTTATTTTGAAAAATCTTCATACTTAAAACTTCCAGATAAGCTGCCCTTTGATTTCACTGCGTGAGTTACCATGAATCATTTCAAGACCCGTGCCAATCTCATCCCTGTCAGAGTATATGGATGAGGCAAAACGCAACCAAAAGTTGAGGCTTTTGTTTAGAGAATATTTCAAGACCAGAATGAATTTTTGTCCTTTGTAATAGTAAGCTGGAACAGAAAAGCTATACAATAGGTCTTGTTCGTAGGCATACAAACGTTCGTCATAAGAGTCTGTGTCGAAAAGCGCATATCTACCTGTAATAGAAATGGGCAAACGCGTTGGTTTCCATGTAATATCCTGATAAATAAGAAAACCCATTCGTGAATCTACTGCGTTGGGATGGTTAAAAGAAGCTTCGGCTCTTGAAGCAAATTTCCACTCAACTAAAGGTTGATAATCGAAGTGCATCCGCACATTGTGGAATTTTTTGGGAAACAAAAAATTAAGTTTTCTATCTTCGTCTGAAATATTTATTTCTTTTTGCTCGAAACGGTAACGGAGATAAGCATGAGCATTTTTACCCAATAAAAAATCCATTCTCAAGTAATACTCTCTTCCTTTTGAAGGGCCATCGACTCTATATTTAAACCATGGAAATCGGAAATAATCGGCATAGCCTGATAATTCGACTTGCTTAGCAAGAGAGGCTTTAAATCCCAAATACAAGCCCTTTTCATTATATACTCCAGAATTCTCACTAAAAGCATTGCTATGGTAGTTTTGAAAAGCTTTATCATAGTTTCGATAGATAAGTGCTAAAGTAAGCCTTGGATCGGGCTGAAAATTCACATTGAAAATGCCTGCCAGATGTCCGTCAATATCGCGGGCTATTTCGCCTTGCAGGACAAAATCTCGTAAATAAACAGAAGCATCGGCACCCATAGTGAGTTGCGATTTTCGAGGTTGTTGAAACAGATTATAAAGGCCAGTGCGGTAGTCGAATGCCTTATCAAAATTTTCCGATGCAATAGTAAAACCAGCCCTAAAAATATCTCCGGTATAATTGATGTTTCCAGCAAGTGTAGTCAGATGAATATTTTTACTTAGAGCCACTTCAGAAGGAGTGCGATGCAGTCCTGTATTTCGAAGTCCTTCGATGATTTCATTCGTTTGAAGTGTATCCAAAGCGGCAATGCCTGCATCGAGTGCGATGTGTGAAGCGAAGGTACTTATTTCGAAATTTCCCAAACCTATTGTCATTCCTCCACCACGTAAATAATAAATTTCGTTGGATGATGAGCTTGGGGTAAGTCCTCGGGCAGTATGTGGCATACCTCCAGTAATGCCAGCTTTCCCAAACGACAATCCGCTCCACATTACAAGCCCCTGGCCAAAGGTAGCGTGATAATCACCTAAAACAAATCGGTGAACTTTTCCCAAATCACGACCATAAATATATGCAGAATAAAAATCGAAGCCTTGTTTTTGAGTTCCACTGAAAAATTCTTCCCCTGCATCTTTCTCGGCCAATAATCCCCATCTTATCTGACTTTTGTAATTATATCCATATTTTACCAAAATCTTATCAGGGCTTCCCAGATATCGTGCATTGGGTTTTACTTCCAGCAAGCTGTCATCGGCTGGTAAATATCCTTCCTGTTTTTCGAGGATTCTCTGATAACGCAATAAAATGCTATGTTCGCCTTGCTTCAGAGCCTCACTCATTTTCAAATGTTGTTTTTCGTATGGTGAGATGGTCACAAAAGGAATAATTTTCCTGATCAAAGTAGAATCGAAGTTAGGAATGGCCTTTAACTCGTAAATGCTGACGAAATCACCATAATTAGCTGTGTAAGCCAAAATACCCTGGATTTGTGCCTCATTGAGAAAAAACAGGCGTTTTAATTCATCACGTTCTCGGCTATTGAGGTTGACACGATTTTTTGAAAGTTGTTCGAGTTCTTCGGTCAGTTCACTATAATCTAATTCATTTTCAGTATTTTCGACATACCACTCGATTTGATACTCCAAATTCTTCATCAAGGTATCGGGCTGCTGTGCCATGAGCATTTGGGTTAAGCTCATAATGAAAAGCCAAAAAGAAACAAATTTTAATTCTCTGCTCATGATAAATGATTAGAGATGATATTAAAAATGATAAATGCATCCAATTTGAGGGCATAATCCAAGATCGGGATGAAAACCCGCACCTATATCAAATTTCAGATGTCGTTGATAATAACCCACGCCAAATGCAAAAGATCCTGGCCATGAGGAAACTCCTGCTCGAAATGCAAAATGCTGAAAAGCATTATATTCAACTCCCATTTGCACTGCCGCTTTGCTGTCGCTATTTTTAGCGATTTCGACCGTACCCCAAAGCTGAGATGTAAATTTATAGAGTAATCCCAATCGCATCAGCACAGGAATTTCGGATTGAATATTTTCGGACAGTCGAATTTTGATAGGATTAAACAAGTAGGCGCCTAACAAAAGATTTTCGTTCAGCCCGGCCAGAAGCCCAACTCCAAAAGTGAGCCCTCCAGCATTGCCATATCCTTTACCTTGCGAAAGCAAACAGTAATCTATAGAAATACCTGAATAAAATGATGAGCCCAGCTTTTTAGAATAAGCTAAATTATATCGTTGTTCGCTATATAATGAATTACCAAAATGTGAGCCCGATAAACCAAAAACACCCCCAAGGACAGGTAGCCCAATGCTTATACCTTTCAAGGTTAATTCTTTCATTTGAAAGCGATTTTCGACGGCCAAACCGGCATAAGCTTTTGAAATTAGTGCCAACCCTGCCGGATTTGAAAATCCCGACCATTCCCCCGACAAGCTCACCCCACTCACCGACAAACTCGCTGCTGCCGGACCATTAATGCCTTCCCATCCTTGTGAAAACAAACCCAAAGGTAAATTCAACACTAAAACAATTAATCCTTTGAAAACTCTTTTCATACCTGAATATGTTTACTCAAATGGTAACTTGAAAACCTGCATCATAACCAATTTCAACTTCTTTCCCTAAATGGTTAATTCAAATCAATTTTGAGCTATAAATGTATGAAAACTTTATTAAGCACAAATCACTTTAATTAAAAATAAAATCATTCTTTATCCATCTCTAATGACTCAGAAATTAGAAGGCGATAATTTTGCAAAAACCTTAAAAGAATGATAAACTCTTCAGAATTGGCCTCTTTAATTGAATTTTACAAAGAAATCAAGGAAAATAATCATCGCGAATGGTTTGCACTCAATCGTTCATGGTATGAGCAAGTAAAGTCGACTCTGGAAAAACTCACACAACTTTTAATCACTCAAATTTATTCTTTCGACCCAACGATTGGCAATTTAAAACCTAACGATTGCACTTTTCGCATATATAGAGACATCAGATTTAGGCACGACAAATCACCTTATAAAACATTTACGGGAATTTATATAGCTCGTGGAGGCAAAAAAAGTCCTTATGCTGGATATTACCTGCATATAGAACCAGGTTCTTGTATGGCTGGAGGAGGATTATATGACCCTACTACCGACATCTTAAAAGCTGCCCGTCAAGAAATATTTTATAATTATGATGAATTGAAGAGCATTATAGAGAATCCATCATTTCGCAAGTATTTTAATGGCTTTAGCGATATGGGTCGGACTAAACGACCACCCAAGGGTTTCCCAGAAGATTTCGAAGGAATAGAAATTCTAAAAAATAAACATTTCATTGTGGCACATCCCCTTTCGGATGACGAAATCATTGCTTCAGATTTCTTGCCAACAACAGTAGCAATTTTCAAAGCACTTCAGCCCTTGAACTATTTCTTGAATAGAGCTGTAGAAGATATTCTTTTTATCTAATGGCCTATTATATTGCTAAAATGTAGCTACTTAGAGCGCATTATAAGCATAAAAAATTGAAGTGAAGATGAAGATAAAAAATTCATCCTGCACAATCATTCATTTCATAAGCTTAATTTATATGCCCAATTTTTTCCTGATATCTTTTGGAAGCGCATTTTTATGCACTACAATATTTATGGTTTTTAAGCGTACAAATGGAACCGAGGCATAAAAGAATCCATCGAATTTATTATCGGCTCCCCATGAATTCTTTACATAATAATATTTATGGCCAAATTGATCGGTTCCGTATCCTACTATATGCATTCCATGATCGTCAGTAGTTTGAAGATTATCGAAATCTCTCTGACGCATTTCTTGAGTAACATTTTTCTCAGGTACTACACGATCGAAGTTATACATTTGAGAATTTCTTTCCTTTTCGGTTAATTTTTCCCATCTCGCTTTTTCGGCTCCGCTCAGCTCAGCAACGTCAGTCTCGGGTATTACGGCCAAACCTTTATTGTAAGCAAATCCCTTATCGCTGACGTCGGAAGCCCAACCAACGGTGTAACCTTTATCTAAAGCATAATCTATAATCTCCATCATTTCGTCTAAAGTAACATTATACATCTCACCCCATGCCCAGTTATCGGCCACTTCAAGTATAAAAGGCTGATAAAAAGGATGATGCGTGAACGAACTGAGACAAACATAATCATCTGGATCTAATCCTAAGGATTCGGCAAAACTTTTCGAAGTATATTGTTTGCCTTGATATACGAAATTTTCTGGCAGAGGTCCCAGATATGCATCCAATATTCCCTTGAAACCATCCATCCAAGCGGTAGAAATTTTCTTGTTCGGATTTTTTATCAAGGCATCCATATAAGCCTTTGTAACCGCATCCAGTTCGCCGTGAACATGGTTTTTCTCACCGTAATTGAGTCCTGGATAGGCTTCTTCAGGCATTAAACCCTTATTCTTGAGAGTGTGTAATACATCATGAAACTCACCTCCACCACCAAAATTGATAGTTCCTCCCATACGAAGGTATTTCTCGGCTTTTTTCTCGTAAGCATCTCTTACACAAAACATTTCAGATAGGTCATATTCTCCTTTCCCCAGGCGAAGAAGCTCTGATTCGATGAATGATATGGCCGAAAAACTCCAGCAAGTACCCGATCGAAATTGATTCTTCACTGGAGTATAAGGCAATTGTTTTACAAGAGTAAATTGATAGGAACTATCTGATTTAGTTTCCTGGGCCTTAACAAAAAATGGCATAAGCATTACTATGCTCAATAACCAACTGATAGATTTAATTTTCATATCGTTCATAATTCTAAGTTTTTAAAATAATGATTCTCGCAAAAATAACCAGTATTAGTCAGCTAACCAAAATTCATAAGATTAAAATCATTCTGGGTGAGAAATTTGTTTTATTTCTATCAGTCATCAAAGGATCATCTTTATCATATATTAATATTTTGCTAAGGATAATGTACATTTGTAGGCAGAAACATCATGATGACGAATTTTCAAGAAAATCTTTTCCCAAATTCATTGCCCCAAAGAAATAAGATGGAAACTCTTTTGAGGCAGAGAAGTATAGTCATTTGGTTTACAGGACTTTCGGGAGCAGGAAAAACTACACTGGGACGAATGTTGAGGGACGAACTACTCACAAAAGGTTTTATAGTACAGATATTAGATGGAGACTATTTACGCAGCGGACTGAATAAAGATTTGGGTTTTAGTGTGGATGACAGGGTTGAAAACATCAGACGGGCGGCCGAAGTAAGCAAGCTATTCATGGAGTCAGGTATCATCAGCATCAACTGCTTCATTACCCCCACTGAATCCATTCGTTCTATGGCAAGACAAATTATAGGAGGAAAAAACTTACTTGAAGTTTTTGTTGATTGTCCAATAGAAATTTGCCAGCAAAGAGATATAAAAGGCCTATATCGTAAGGCATTGGAAGGGCAAATCAGCGATTTTACTGGGGTCAACTCACCTTTTGAGATTCCTCTACATCCGGATATTCATCTTCAAACTCATTTGATGAGTCCTCAGCAATGTTTGGAGATTTTGTTAAATAATATCTTGCCCCGAATTACTTACAATGAGATAAAGAAATAAACCTAAAAATCGATTTCGAGCACAACAGGACAGTGGTCGCTATGATTTATTTGTGGAAGTAAATAGGCATTTCGTAGCTTAGGCTTAAGATTTTCGGTAACAAAATGATAATCAATTCGCCAGCCGAGATTTTTTTCTCTGGCTCTTGCCCTAAAACTCCACCACGAATACTGATGGGGCTGGTTGTTAAATACTCTAAAAGTGTCAATAAAACCCGAAGCCACAAAACGATCCATCCATTCTCTTTCTTCGGGCAAAAATCCACTACTATGCGCATTTCTAATTGGATCGTGAATGTCTATGGGTTTATGGCAAATATTGAAATCACCTGAAATAATCAAATAAGGCCGCTCGTCTCGCAGACGATTGACATATTGCAAGAAAAATTCAAGCCATTGCATTTTGAACTCCTGACGAACTTCGCCAGTTGTTCCCGAAGGGTGATACACACTTATCACCGAAATTTGACCAAAATCAGCCCTCATGAAACGACCTTCCCGATCATATTCTGGATTACCTATTCCCTTGATTACTCTATCGGGTTCACGTATAGTAAGAAGTCCAACCCCACTATAGCCCTTTTTCTCGGCACAATGCCAATATGTATAATATCCCAAACGCTGAAATTCTTCATCAGGTATTTGTTCGGGTTGAGCCTTCAACTCTTGTAAACAAAAAATATCCGGATGCTCCTCTTCAAGCCAAGGCATCAATCCTTTTGCCAAGGCCGAACGCAACCCATTTACATTGTATGAAATTAGTTTCATGATTTTTATTTTTCTAAAAAAGTTTGACAGCACAAAAACGAATCACCTCCGCTTCGCCTTGGTGACCTCGACCATGCGAAAGTACAAAACGATTTTCATAATATTCTTCCACTTGCAACATTCCAAAATCTTCTTTGATTATAGCTTCATCGTAAAGCATCTCTATAGATTGAGGCCCAAAACTGTTTCCAAGATTTCGTTTATGGAAGGCTTCTAACACTAAAATACCACCTGGTCGAAGGAATTCCAATAAATGAAGATGAGCTCTTTGTCTTATTTGTTCAGGAAAATGAACATAAAACAATCCAATCATCTGGAAAAAATGCCGGGGATAATCCGATTCGATTACATCACAAACCCTATAATCTATACTTACCCCATTTTGTTTAGCCAAAGCTAAGGCTTTTTGTCGAGCTACTTGGCTCTGGTCGAAGGCAAAAACATCTATTCCATTTTTAGCTGCATACACTGCATTCCTTCCCTCACCTTCTCCAGGCAATAATAAATTATCAGGATGAAACTTCTCCATTTTCTCTACTAAATATGGAAGTGGTTCCATCCCATAGCGATACTCAGTCGTATTGTATTTATCATCCCAAATACTGCTTGACCTCATCTTTGATGCTATTTTTCATTTCAAGGTTTAAAACAAATCCATTAAGAGCAAGTTCGGGATTTTTTTATTTTTGGCAAAACTTTCTTTTGGTTGACAATACAATTAGCATAGAGTGATGAATGAAGATAGAGTATCTTATTTATTTTATAACCAATTATTTAAAATATAAAGCTATATTTTAAACTTTTTTGTTATATTTTAAAACTAAAACTATGAACAACATGAGAAAAATCTGTTTTCTGATCATTGCTGGGTGTTTTTTGAGTGTAAGTATAGTTCATGCCCAAAAGTCAGTAGTTGGCATAAAGGGTGGAATTAATTTGACCAGTTTAACTTCCGACCAAGAGGGTGATAAAAGCCTGAAGCTGGGTGTTCATGCAGGAGTGTATGATAAAATTGCATTCAATTCCTTATTAGCGCTTCAGCCAGAACTTTTATACAATTTAAATGGGCTGAAGATTGATTATGGGAATAACGCTATTATTGATGGGGAGACACATTTTAATTTACACTACCTCAGTCTTCCTGTAAAATTAGTGGTTAATCTTACCAAGAATCTCGAGATTCAAGCAGGGCCATATGTGGGTTATTTAATTGCCGCATCAACCAGTACTAATGCCACAGTACTCGATTATTTCAATATTTCTTCCGAAAATGAGCTGGATCGTGGGGCATTTAACACATGGGATTATGGTTTGACGGGAGGTCTGGATTTTTATCTCGATCCTTTGATTATTGGTGTAAATTATTCGGCAGGATTGAATAGCGTAGCTAAAGAAGATGAGGCTTCATATTCATTACTAGGCGAAGCAAAAAACTCGGTCATACAGATTTTTGTTGGAATTAGCTTTTAACCATTTTTGTTTGATCGATAAATAATGGATTTAGGGATGAATTATTACATCTCTAAATCCTTTTTTAGCAAAAATCATCCAATAATAGTACACACCAAATGACGTCTGCTGGCGTGGTGTCGAAATTCGCAAAGGTATATCCCCTGCCATGTTCCCAAATGAAGTCTTTGCTGCATAATAGGGATAGTAAGAGAGCAACCAGTAATCAAAGATTTAAAATGAGCAGGCATATCGTCGGGGCCTTCGAGCGTATGTTTCAGAGCCGGCAAATGCTCACGAATCAGAGTGTCAAACAAATAATCACTATCCAATCTCACTGTAGGATCATAATTCTCATTAATGGATAAAGCGGCAGAGGTGTGAAGCAAGAAAAGATGAAGCAAACCCAAATCAGGCAATACTTCAAGCTTATTCAGCACCTCTTGGGTAATCAAATGTATACCCTTAGGATACTGTGGCAAAACAATAGTTTGCTGCTGTATCATCATAAGAATTCTTTCAGGCAAATTTATCCACTTTTTACATAAGTGGCATAAAAGCTTTATCAACTTAACCGTTGAAAAACATAAGAATAAGCACTATTCTGATGGTAAATCTTCGGGTTTGAGGATTCCAAAGGCAATCTGTTCGAGCATATCGGTTGTGATAGACTTTGGACGTTCGAGAGGATAGCCCAGAGCTCTATCCCAGATGAGGTTAGTTGCTATACCAATGCTACGGCCAATGCCAAAAAGAACGGTATAAAAATCGAATTCTCTGACGCCATAGTGCCATTGAATAACACCAGTTTGTGCATCGAGATTAGGCCATGGATTTTTGGCCTTACCTTGTTCCATTAAAATTGGAGGAACTATATGATAAAGCATGTTGACGTATTGGAAAATAGGGTCATCGGGCATGTGTTTGAGACAAAATTCTCTTTGAATGGTGTAACGAGGATCAGTTATTCGGAGCACAGCATGACCAAAACCTGGGATAATCTGCCCGTTGTGAAGAGTATCCCATACATATTGTTTTACTTCATCTTCAGTAGGGACAGCATCATCCATTTTTTCCTTAAAGTAGAGTATCCATCTCAGAACTTCCTGGTTAGCCAGTCCGTGCAAGGGCCCAGCTAAACCATTCACCATGGAAGAAATGCTCAGATAAACATCAGCCAAAGTACTTCCCACCAAATGAGCCGTATGTGCACTAACATTTCCGCTTTCGTGATCGGCATGTATGATGAAATTCATTCTCGATACATCGTCATAAGGAGATCCGATGCCCATCATGTGAGCAAAATTGGCTCCATAATCGAGAAAAGGGTTCGATTGAATTCTCTTGCCATCACGATAAAGTTTGGCATAAATATATGTGGCTACTTCGGGTAATTTGGCTAAGAGGTTAAGGGCATCTTCATAGGTTGGGTCCCAATAATCGTTTTTATTCAAGCCAGCGGCATATTTCTTGGCAAAAAATGATTCTCTTTGCATGGTTGTAATAGCCGCCGAAAAAATCGACATTGGATGACTGCAGCAGGGAAACGAATCAATCACTTCATAAACGTATCGAGGCAATATTCTTCTTTTATTAAATTCATCCACTACATCGGCAACTTCCGATTCTGTTGGAATGTCACCTGTAAGTAACAAGTAAAAAAGTCCTTCCACATAAGGCATTTCAGCATCTTTAGGTTTGGGAAGTTTTTCAAAAACTTCAGGGAGGGTATATCCTCTATAACGAATCCCTTCCATAGGATCGAGATATGAAATATCTGTAACCAGACCTTTTACTCCTCGCATGCCTCCAATAATTTGCCCAATAGTAATATTATCGACCACAACATCACTATATTCGTGTAATAGTCTTTGGGTTCGAGGCCGCCATTGTTCTATTTTGTCGTAGAGTTTATCCTTGAGTCTCGGCATATACTATGATATTTTAATAAATTTTCATTACTGAATAGGGTTAATAAGATTTTTCAACAGATTCTTGGCTATTGCATCAATAAAATCTTCGGTAAAAAGATAATCTTTGGGTTCGACACTTTTACCATATACTAAAACAGCTAAATCTTTTGTCATTTGGCCAGATTCAACGGTTTGGATAACAGTATTTTCGAGAATCTGACAAAATTTTTCGAGTTTTTGATTATGGTCGAGGCGAGCTCGATGCGACAGCCCTTTGGACCAAGCGAATATGCTTGCAATGGGGTTAGTTGAAGTAGGCAAACCCTTTTTATAATCGCGATAATGCCTGGTTACTGTTCCATGAGCGGCTTCTGCCTCTACTGTCTGACCATCAGGGCTTATTAAAACCGAAGTCATAAGCCCCAATGAACCAAAACCCTGAGCAAGCATGTCAGATTGCACGTCTCCATCATAATTTTTACATGCCCATACGAAACCTCCCTCCGATTTCAAGGCAGTTGCTACCATATCATCGATTAAGCGATGTTCATAAATTATGTCTGCAGCCCTAAACCTTTCAAGAAAAAATTCTTCATAAACTTGCTGGAAGATGTCCTTGAACCTTCCATCATATTTTTTTAGAATGGTATTTTTAGTGCTTAAATAAAGAGGCCATCCCTTCATCAAAGCCATGTTAAAAGAAGCATGTGCAAAATTCTTAATAGATTCATCGGTGTTATACATGGCTAAGGCAACTCCATCCCCTTGAAAGTGATAAACCTCATAACTCTGGCTCTCACCATCATTAGTTGTAAAAGTAATGGTTAACTTCCCTTTCCCTTTTACAGCAAAATCGGTAGCCATATACTGATCTCCAAAAGCATGACGTCCAATCACGATGGGTTTTCCCCAGTTGGAAACCAAACGAGGAATATTTTTTATAAAAATAGGTTCACGAAAAACCGTTCCATCTAGCATATTCCGAATCGTAGCATTAGGCGATTTCCACATTTGCTTGAGATCAAATTCTTTGACCCGATTCTCATCGGGAGTGATAGTGGCACATTTTATTCCTACATGATATTTTAATATAGCCTGGGCTGCTTCCTTGGTAACCTCGTCATTGGTAGCGTCTCTGTTCTGAATGCCCAAATCAAAATAAATAATATTTACATCGAGAAAAGGCAGAATAAGTTTTTCTTTGATCATTTTCCAGATCACTCGTGCCATTTCATCTCCATCCAATTCTACAACAGGATTCTCAACCTTTATCTTATTCATAAAATCCTTTTTAACAATCAAAAGTACATTTCTTTATGTTGATTTAGCATACAAAAAAGTATAAATCGTTACTAAACATCTATAACAGACGATTTGTTCAGGTGTAACCTCATTCAAATTAAGGCGTCTATTGTTTTTGAAAACCTTAAATTTTTAATAAAGTGAACGGATCAAAAGCTCTTACACGCAGTCGTTACGACAAAATTATAGGAGGGGTAGCCGGTGGATTGGCAGAATATTTCCACATAGACAGTGCCATTGTTCGAGTACTGTTTGTTCTTTTTACCCTATTATATGGCATAGGTTTCTGGGTGTACATCATTTTATGGATCATACTTCCCTATGGCCCATTCCCGCAAACATGGCAACAGACTAATCCACCCAGTGGCACTGTGCATTCAACATCTTCTCCTTCATCAGAAGAAAATACCTCCTCGAATCCTATCCCACAAAATCAGAAAAAATCTAAACACGACACCAATCTCATTATTGGCCTCATTCTGATCGCACTGGGAATTCTATTCCTCATTAGCCAATATATACCATACATCCATTTCGGGCACTTATGGCCTTTTATTCTCATCATCATCGGTATTGTACTGCTTTATAATTATTATCAGCCCAAACAAAAAAAATCATCTGACGATGTTATAGATAAACCCAACGATTTTAATAAACCTAATGAAGAACTATAAAATTTGATATCATGGAAAAAAAATTCAGAAATGTATTTTGGGGTGTAACCCTGTTGGTTATTGGTGTAATATTCGCCTTAAGAAATTTCGGAGTAATTCATTTTACTTGGAGGGCATTTGCCGATTTATGGCCCATACTGCTTGTTTTATGGGGCATTTCGTTAATCCCAGCCAAACCTAATCTCAAGATAATTTTAGGGATATTTACAGGAGTGATTGCCATTGCTCTTTTATTGACCAACCCACGAAACGACTATCACTATCAATGGAAGGAATGGTCTTATAAATATGAAAATGAGGATGAAAAAGAGGATGAAGGTGAAAGAAATTGGATTCCTTCTAATCAAAAATTTGTAGAACCTTACGATACAAGTGTCAAAACCGCAATTCTAAAGTTTGATGCTGCAGCAGGTGAATTTATCATCAAAGACACTACACATGAAATGATTTCGTTCGAAAGCCATGGTAATGTTGGCCCTTATGTTATGACATCTTATGATAATGAAGAAGGACGCAATATCAAACTTTCATTAGAAGGAGTAACTGTGAATGGGAATATAAAAAATGAGGTCGAAATCAAATTGAACCCCAATCCTTTATGGAAATTCGAGATTAAAACCGGAGCCGCCGATATGAATCTCGACTTGAGTAAATTTTACGTGAAAGAATTAGATATAGAAGGAGGTGCATCCTCTATGGAGTTGAAATTAGGAAACTTAGCCGATACTACAGAGCTTAGTCTCGAAATGGGTGCCAGCCATTTGGTAATTCGCATTCCTCGTCAAGCAGCTTGCCAAGTGAAATCTGAATCTATATTATCGAGTCGTTCGTTCGATGGATTTAATAAACTAAAGAGCGGCCTATGGCAAACACCGGATTTTGATAAGGCTACATCTAAGATATTTATCGAACTAAAAGCCGCTGTTTCCAATTTCGAAATCGAGAGATATCCTTGAAACAACCCTTTCTTAATTTTTCAAAGACAATAAGAATTCATCTGCCGACTTATATTTCCCCGTAATGAATTGTTTTTCGTCAACAAGATAAAAAACTGGTAAAGAATCAATATTCAAATCAAATAATTCAATTAAGGGAGAAGCATCGCCTTTTAGGTCGCAAACATGATTCCAATGAGTCATGTTTGCGAGTTTTATAGCATTTGCCCATCTATTAGAATAAATATCGAAGGCAACAGCCAAAACCGATAAATCTTTATAAGATGAAACCGACAAATAATCTCGAAGTCGAGTAAGCTGCTGTATCGATTTCTTTTGAGTAGGGACCCAAAATGCCACAACCAATTTCTTTCCTCTGAAATCGGAAGGACTTATCCATTGATTCTCATCGAGCGAAGGAAGTCGAAAATATGGAAATTCATGACCAGGTTCTAAATTTTCACGAACCATCCTTTTTATCTCTTTTTCACGAGCTTTCTCAGCCATTTGCTTGTGAAAGTTCAAAGTATGCTTGCTTTTGGGATATTGAGCAATTAAACCTGAATCGAGCTTTACAAATAAATGATTATCGGCATGCTCCTCGATGACTTCTCGCCTGCCAAACCTTTGATTGATAACAATTAAAGAAGCCAAGGAAGAAGGATGAGATTGAACGAAATGTTTTACAAACTGCTTTTGTTCAGCATATATCGAATCAAATTGTCGAATGATGGAATCACGGATAGAGAGAAAATCCTTGTCTTTGCTTTTCTGCACCAATAGCTCAGCCAACGATTCCGACAAGCTCAGATTTTTATGTGTATAAATGAGATATTCTTGCAAGAGTCTACTTTCGTCAGAACCTTGTATCTGGGCGAAAATTAAACTATCGGCCTTACCTCTTATTTGAATCTTCTCACCGGGGTTTAAAATCAAAATCAATGGATCACTCTTACCAACCGTTAATTGATAAAAAATTGGTTCGGTGATAAACAAGGCGAACATAAAACTACCATCCTTCCCTGTAATTACCGAATCAACGGGATAAACCCCTGTAATATCCAATTCTTGAAGAATAATCTTTTGTTGAATTCCATCTGTTAAAAATCCCTGAATGACTGAAGCCGCTGATTGAGACTCAGATTTTGTATGACATGACTCAAAGCTTACCCATCCCACTGCAATGAATATAAGCAACATTAAAAAGCTATGATGAAATGTTTTCCGTATCATCGAGTATAAACAATAAGGTATTTATCATCAATATTTTCCCAATTAAGCATGAGTCGATTATGGTTTGAATTGTCGCGAATATTCACGTAAAATGTATGAGATACGAGAGGAGAAAATGGTTCTATCTTAATTTGTTGCCTAATATCTATTCCTTTGCGTCCAATATATTTAAATACAGCTTCTTTGGTTGACCATAAAATAGTGAAGATTAAGGGGTCGTTACCTAATGATAAAAAATATTCGAGTTCTTCTGATGAAAGAAAGCGTTCTTTTACTTTGAGAACTCTTTCCTGAATGGCTTCAATATCAAGTCCCACGGGATGAGTAGGATTGATGAGGCATGATGCCCAGTTTCCAGAATGACTTACAGAAAGTTGAAATGAATAATCATTAGGAAAAGGTTTCCCATTATTATCATAAATCAAAGAAAACGGAGATGAAGGAGCTATTCGATGAATTAAAGCGCGCCAAGCTAGCCAGTGAAGTTGACGTGTAGCAGATTTAAATTTGTATAATTGTTCAAGCTCGTCATGGGTCAGTATGGCAAGTGGGATCAAGTCGTCGATTGTCTCACTAATTCGCCATAAACCCAGAATGCTTCCATCTTCAAATTTTTGAATCCGGCTTATTGGCATTATTTTATATTTTCATCGATTAAGCTTGCAAAAGTAATACAAGCCACATTTACATTCAGGTTATTTTAGGCTAAATTTATACATTCCCATCGCACCTTTTCTATCTAAATAACTTAAAATAGAAAGTTTATACCTAATTTTGCAATTTCACATTAAATTCTTCTAATTTTTTATTTATTATGTTTCAAGACAACAAAACAGGGTTAAATTTTGAATATAAAATAAAAGATCTTTCGCTTGCTGACTGGGGTCGCAAGGAAATAGAGATTGCCGAAAAAGAAATGCCTGGGTTAATGGCCATAAGAGCCAAGTATGCGCCTTTACAGCCTTTGAAGGGAGCGCGTATTACGGGATCATTGCACATGACCATTCAAACTGCTGTGCTCATAGAGACTTTAAAAGCCTTAGGTGCCGAAGTTCGTTGGGCAAGCTGCAATATATTTTCTACTCAGGATCATGCGGCTGCAGCAGTGGTACGCGATTCACATATACCTATTTTTGCATGGAAAGGTGAAAGTCTCGAGGATTACTGGTGGTCAACCAGCATGGCTTTGAAATTCTCCGACGGATTAGGACCCAACCTTGTGGTAGACGACGGAGGCGATGCTACCTTGCTGATTCATAAAGGATATTATGCCGAACAGGATCCTTCAAGCCTCGATATGCCGACTCAAAATAAAGAAGAAGCTATTATCCAGAATGTGCTTAAAGCCATAATGAAGGAAGACCCTACTCGATGGACTCGCACAGTAAAGCAATGGAAAGGGGTTTCGGAAGAAACCACTACAGGTGTACATCGTCTTTATCAGATGGCAGAGCAGGGTAAATTGCTTGTGCCTGCTATTAATGTGAACGATAGCGTAACTAAGTCGAAATTCGACAATTTGTATGGCTGCAGAGAATCATTGGCCGATGGTATAAAACGTGCCACCGATGTGATGATTGCAGGAAAAGTTGTGGTAGTTTGTGGTTATGGTGATGTAGGAAAAGGTTGTGCCCATTCGATGCGAAGCTACGGAGCCAGAGTGTTGATTACAGAAATCGATCCTATTTGTGCCTTGCAAGCTGCCATGGAAGGTTTTCAAGTTACAACCGTCGAAGATGCCCTGGAAGAAGGAAATATTTTCGTTACTGCTACCGGCAATCGCGATATTATCACACTAGAGCACATGGAACGCATGAAGGATCAATCCATTGTTTGCAATATTGGGCATTTCGACAACGAGATTCAAGTCGATAGATTAGTTAGCCGACCAGGCATTCAACATGTGAATATAAAACCTCAAGTGGATCAATATATTTTCCCTGATGGGCATTCCATTATTCTTTTGGCCGAAGGCCGCCTGGTAAATCTGGGTTGTGCCACTGGTCATCCTTCTTTTGTGATGAGTAATTCTTTCTCCAACCAAACTCTGGCTCAAATCGAATTATGGCAAAAAGAACTCGAGGTAAAAGTTTATCGCCTTCCAAAACATCTCGATGAAGAAGTGGCTCGTTTGCATCTCAACCAATTAGGGGTAAAACTCACTCGCCTCACTCCAGAACAGGCTACTTACATCGGTGTACCCATTGACGGACCTTACAAAGCAGATCACTATAGGTACTAAAAATTTCCTTGTCATCATAGGGCATCCTTTGCCTTTAAGTCCTCATAGGGACAAATAAGGATTTATTTAGTTGTAAAATGCTCATTTTAGCTAGTCAGACATTCTCTTAGAAAATAGGGAGGTGCTTATTTTGATTTTAGGTAATTGATATAAAAGCTATAAGCGTCTGGTTATCAATACCAACAAAATTCGCAAATCAATAAAACGGATTTTGGAATTCATTTCATATTCTCATTGAATGCAAAAGGAAAGTACAGGAATATCTTTCAAGCGAAGGCATAAGAAAACTAAAAAAGCGCCTGAAATTCAGGCGCTTTTAACCCTCATAAAAATCTATACACTCAAACTAAACCTTGAGCCAGCATAGCATCGGCTACTCTGACAAAACCTCCAATATTGGCTCCATTTACGTAATTGATAAAGCCATCAGGCTGTGAGCCGTATTTCTGGCAGGTTTTATGAATGTTGATCATTATGGTATGCAGTTCCTCTTCAACGCGTTCTCTTGACCATGCCAGGCGCATAGAGTTTTGCGTCATTTCAAGGCCTGAAGTGGCCACTCCACCGGCATTAGCGGCTTTTCCTGGGCCATAGAGTATATGATTTTGAAGATAGATTTCAATGGCTTCGGGTGTAGAAGGCATATTGGCACCTTCGGTCACACAGATACATCCATTTTTAATCAGCGTACGAGCTTCATCGCCATTTATCTCATTTTGAGTAGCACAAGGCAGAGCCACATCACATTTCACGATCCAAGGCCTTTGATCTTCGAAGTATTCTCCTCCCCATTTTTTCACATAATCAATTATTCGGCCTCTTTTAACATTTTTGAGCTCTTTCACCCATTTTAACTTTTCTTCATTTATCCCCTTTGGGTCATATACTGTACCATTGGAGTCGGAAAGTGTAATCACTTTTGCGCCGAACTGAATGGCCTTTTCGCAGGCAAACTGAGCCACATTGCCCGAACCACTGATGGCAATGATTTTGTCCTTCAGGTTTAGTTGACGGGTTTTCAACATTTCTTCGGTAAAAAATACGGCACCATATCCAGTGGCTTCGGGACGTATTAAAGATCCTCCCCACTCTAAACCTTTTCCCGTCAGCACCCCTGTAAATTCGTTGCGCAAACGCTTGTATTGCCCAAACATGTATCCAATCTCTCGTCCTCCTACTCCAATGTCACCAGCAGGTACATCCGTATTTGGCCCAATATGTCGCGAAAGTTCCGTCATAAAACTTTGACAAAATCGCATCACTTCAGTTTCGCTTTTCCCTTTCGGATCAAAATCAGAACCTCCTTTGCCCCCTCCCATCGGTAGATTGGTTAAAGAATTCTTGAATACCTGTTCGAAGGCTAAAAACTTAAGTATGCTCAAGGTAACGGTAGGATGAAATCTCAGCCCTCCTTTATAAGGCCCTATGGCACTATTCATCTCAATCCTATAACCTTTATTGATTTGGATTTCTCCTTTATCATCCATCCATGGCACTCTAAAAATGATTACCCTTTCAGGCTCGGCCATACGCTCCAAAATCTTAGCATGTTTATAGTGAGGATTCTCCTCTATGTAAGGAATCAAAGATTCGACTACCTCCATCACAGCCTGATGAAACTCAGGTTCATTCGGATTCCTAGCCTTGATCTTAGCCATGAATTCTTGCAGCTCTTGCTGATAAATATCATTATTTGTCATATTTTTAAATATATAAAATGAGTGAAGAAAATTATAATGCTTTTGACCAACCCTTGTGTTTTCCACTTTTTTTAATTCTTATGCTTATTTCTTATACGTGATTCACTTATTCTCTTCTATTTATTTCACTGAAATACTCCTTTCTTTTCTTTCAAATCGCTATAACAATTAATTTTGAAGTATCTATTTCCAATTTTTAAGAATTATCGACTATAATCAACCCGGAAAAAGTATTCAAAGGATTTCGGACCTATTCTTCACTGAAAGCCAAAATACCGTCTCCGACAATTTAAAGAATACCGAAATGATCAATGAAAGGCCATCCATTATAAAACAAGTTACCGAAATCATCAAGAAAAACAGTGACATTTATACCACTTTTCAACGGTTATGTGAAGTAATGGTAAAGACATTTAGTAATGATACCACAGCTGGTTGCCGCATTATTTATGATGACAAGCTCGTATATTCTGATGGATTTATTGCCACCAGCAATAATATTGAATCGCATATCGAAACTTTCGATGGGCGCAAAGGGCTTATCCAGGTAGTATATCCTTTAGAAGTGCAAGTAAAATTCACAAGCCATGATCAAGACCTACTGGATGAAGTAGCGCACTTGATCGAAGGATACCTTAACAATCTTTTAGGCAGACAAAGTCAAGAATTTACGCGCGAAAGGCTAAAAGAACTCGAGGCCATTAATAAAACCACAACCTTAATCAAATTAGGAAAATCTGTACCTGAAACCTTGCGCCAAATCGCCTCCATACTTCCCGATGCCTTTCAATATCCCGAATTCACTACGGCGCGCATTATTTATGATACTGCAGTATTTACCAGCCCAAATTTCATCAACACACAGTGGAAACTATCTTCCGATTTCGAAACCATAGATGGGAAAAAAGGTGCTGTAGAGGTATATTATCTTCATGACTTTCCGCTGATGGATGAAGGCCCTTTCATGAAAGAAGAACGTAACCTCATCAATAATATCTCGGGAATTATTGCCGGTTTTTTAAATAGTGTAAAAGGAAGAGAAGACAAGCATATTGCCAATGAAAGATTAAAAGAGCTTTCGGCTATCAATCAGACTACAGAATTACTACGCGAAAATAAACCTCTGGACGAAACCCTAGAGTTGATTTGTAATATACTTCCCAATGCATACCAATATCCACAATTTGCCTGTGCTCGAATCACTTATGACGGGAAAACTTACACTAATGCCGATTTTTCTGAAACACGCTGGGTCCAATCTCAAGAATTCGAAACCTTTGATCATAAAAAAGGGAAGATAGAGATATTTTATTCGAGGGTACTTCCCCGTGCCGACGAAGGCCCTTTTTTAAAAGAAGAACGCCAGCTGTTAGTCAATCTTGCAAACATCCTTTCGGGTCATCTCAACAGCATCAAAGGAAGAGATACCCAAACTTCCATAACAACCAAACCTCAACCTCAACCGCCTTCTTTACTCAATAGTCGGCAGTTGCTCCAAAAATTTCTCAATCAGAGCAATTACAGCCGCGATATCTTTCATGACCTTATGCCTTTTAAAGTAAGAGAAATTCTTTTGGTAGCCACTCTATATGATGCTTATAGCATAGAACGCGAAGGTAATTTTTCAGAATATATTTTAGGAGAATATTATCAGCTCGACCTTACTTCAGTGCCTCGTATTACAGGTGTCACAACATTCGACGAAGCCTATTACCAGCTCGAAACACGTCATTATGATATGATTATCATGATGATGGGTGCCGACAAAAGAAGTCCTGTAGAATTTAGCAAAAAAATTAAAGAGAAATATCCTTATATCCCTATTTATTTATTGCTGAACAATGATGCCGAAATTGCGCATTTCGAGCAAAGATCAGACATCCAGAATTTTATCGACAAGATATTCGTTTGGAATGGCGACAGTAAAGTGTTCTTTGCCATGGTTAAGCATCTCGAAGACAGAGTGAATGTGGAGAATGATACCAAAGTGGGAATGGTTAGGGTAATTCTATTGATAGAAGATTCAGTGAAATATTATTCAAGATATCTTCATTTGCTTTATTCCATTGTAATGGAACAAACTCGCCAACTTATTGAAGATGTCAATTCCGATGAACTTTTCAAAGTACTGAAATTACGTGCTCGACCAAAAATCTTGCTTGCTATTGATTACGAAGAAGCCATCAGCATTTATAATAAATATAAGGATTACCTCTTGTGTGTAATCACCGATGTTAAGTTCAATCGCAACAATCAACTTGACGAAGAAGCCGGATTCAGACTTGCTGAAGAAATTCGGGCCGAACAAAAAGATCTTCCCATCATCATACAATCGTCGGACCCTGAAAATGCACATAGAGCATTCCAATTAAAAGCCAGTTTTCTTAACAAGCAATCCGACACACTGGCTCAAGACATTAAATATTTTATAGGAACCTATCTGGGTTTTGGAAGTTTTGTTTATAAGGATGCCAACGGACGGCCTATAGCTACTGCCCGAACCTTACGCGAATTCGAAAAACTGCTGCGTACTATACCCGACGATTCTCTTTTATATCATGCCCGTAGAAATCATTTCTCATTATGGTTTATGGCCAGAGGAGAAATACAAATTGCCAAAACCATTTATCCATTCAAGCTCGAACATTTTGAAAAACCGGAAGACATTAGAAATTTTCTCCTCGATGCAATTATTCAACACCGAAACGAGCAAAACCGAGGTAAGGTTATCCCCTATGATGAAGCTTATTTAACCGAACCCTCCACTATACTTCAGCTCTCAACAGGAGCTCTTGGAGGTAAAGGAAGAGGCATAGCTTTCATCAATACCTTGATTTATAACTTCGATTTCCACAGAATCATTCCTAATATTAATCTTATAGCTCCTAAAACTTTCATTATAGGCACCGATGAATTCGAATTTTTCATGGAGCGTAATAAACTGTGGGATATTGCTCTGCACTCCAATGATTATGAGGAGATCAAACAAAGATTCATAGAAGGAAAACTGAGCGAGGCATTGATGAGCCGGCTTCGTAAAATCGTACTGGCCATTAAAAAACCTCTGGCTGTACGTTCTTCTGGTTTATTTGAGGACTCGATGATGCAACCATTTGCAGGCATTTTCGAAACCTTTCTTATTCCCAACAATCATCCTGATGTAGTCATCAGAATGCAACAATGCAGCAATGCCATCAAGCTGGTATTTGCCAGTGTATTTTCCAAGACGGCTAAGTCATACATCAATGCTGTTCATTACAAAATAGAGGAAGAACGCATGGCTGTAGTCATTCAGGAAGTAGTAGGCCAAAAATTTGAGGATGTTTTTTATCCTCATATAAGCGGTGTAGCTCAATCTTATAATTATTATCCATTTGCACACATGAAACCCGAAGAAGGTTTTGCAGTCATAGCCCTTGGACTGGGTCGCTATGTAGTGGAAGGCGAAAGAGCTTATCGTTTTTCTCCGGTTTATCCTCAGCTCGAGATATTATCGGCACGCGACCTTTACAAAGGCTCACAGGTTGAATTCTACGCAGTAAATCTGGCCAATCCCGAAATTGATCTCCTCCATAAAGGGGAAGAAGCTGGTTTGGTCAAACTCGACATAGAAGAAGCCGAACGACATGGCTCCCTTAAGCATTTAGCCTCGGTTTATAACCCCGATAATAATGTGATCATGCCTGGACTCACAAAACCTGGCCCGCGAGTATTGAACTTCGCCGATATACTTAAGTATAATTATATCCCCCTTGCCCAAACCATCTCCGTAGTTCTTGACGTAGTGAAGGAAGCCATGGGTGCACCCGTAGAAATAGAATTTGCAGTCGATCTTACAAAAGACAACGCACAACGTTCTTCGTTTTATCTTTTACAAATAAAACCTCTATTGGGCAGCGTTCAGGATTATTCCATAGATTTTTCAAAAATCAAACCCAGCCATATCATACTCTCATCTACTAAGGCTATGGGTAATGGTATTATCGACGATATTAACGATGTAGTTTATGTCGATCCCGAAACTTTTGATAAGAGCATGACAATAACTATGGCCGAAGAAATTGAACAAATAAATGCTAAACTGACCGAAGAAAACCGAAAATACATTTTAATAGGCCCAGGTAGATGGGGTACACGCGATCGCTGGATAGGCATCCCCGTCAATTGGCCTCAAATATCAAATGCTAAAGTCATTGTAGAAACAGCTCTTGAAGATTTCCCCCTCGATGCTTCCTCGGGTTCGCATTTTTTCCACAATGTTACTAGTATGAACGTTGGATATATGTCTATCCAGAATTTCAACGAGAATAATTTTATCAATTATCAGATGCTTCATGAGCAAGAACTCATCGAACGAACTACCTTTTTTAAACACGTCAGATTTAAACAACCTATACTTGTTAAAATGGACGGAAAAAACCGTCTGGCAATCATTCATTTGAATAGAGAAGAACAACAGGATTAATTACTTTTATTCCAACACCCATTCTTCATGTAAATCCCAATTGGCACGTATTTCTATAGGCGCCTTAAAATATTGTACCTTTTCAGGTTGACGTTTCTTTCTGTAATTTCCCGTATCCCATCTATTATTTCTGTTGCTATCCAAAATGGCTTTCAAAATAAATTTCTTTGGCAGCAACATCCCATAATCTATTTCATCAATAGAATCATTAACAACATTTTGCCTTACCAGGTTTTCTTTTTCGTCGAGCAGCTGAATAAGATATTGCTGGCCGTTGCTAGGTAAAATTACTTTAAGATAAAAATTTCCATAAGCATCAGTAGCCCTAGTAGTAAAACGCGGACTTATGCTATCGTTTACTAAGCCAAATATATCCACAAAATTCTTGGAAGGAATTATGAGTTGATAGGATGAGTTATAGTCAAGAGGATATTTAATCAAGGCGCGCATTCTCAGACTATCGGTAAATGCAAATTTTACCCATAAAGTATCTTTACTAGTAAACAAAAGCAATGAATCCGATCGAACTGAATCAACAGGATGATTGAACTTCAGGATAAACGGCTTGAAAGCATCGGTTTGGCCTGAGAAAGTTTCAACGACCAATGACTCTAATTTGGCCTTCTTTCCTCTTGTTGTAAGGGTTTCTCGCTTTAATGGAAGCTCGAAGGTATCGGGTTCTATTCCCTTGGCATAAACACACATCTTGACGCTATCGAAAGGACAATTTGGAAACCATAACTTGATAGAATCCTGATTTTTACTAATATCTAATAAAGGTTTATACAAAGTGTCGAAAGGAGGTAACAGCTTGTAAAAGAAATCTTCGGCTGGCCTTTTAAAATTCAAAAAAATCTGACCATTCCCTGTGTTTTCCCTCTTGAGTAAGCGCTGAACTGTATCTTCTTCAATAAAGGAATATAAATGGTAAGATACTAATGGCAAAAAGGATTGTTTTACTTCAACAGAATCATTTTTGATTAAAGTATCTAACAGAGTGAAGGTTTTTTCGTCTTGTTGACTTTCCGAATGAATAAGTGTATCGTAAGATATGTTAGTTGTACTATCAGAAAAAGATTGAATTTGCCCCAGTGTATCTTGAAAAAGCAAGGGATGAATAGAATCTTGCAGCCTTTGTTGAGTAATGCTATCTTGCAGCAAGCTGTCAGGCAATGTTTCTTCTGATTTGGCAGAAAGCGAAGTATCAAGGGCAGGTGGAATATAGAAGGCCTTGATCAAAGTATCACTAAAAGCAATTTCTTCTTCGGGAAGGTCGAAGTAATAATTATAATTCTGATCATTTAGTGCGAAGAGCAGATAATCTTCATCACGCAAGTAATTGAGGCTAAAAGAACCATCCATACGAGTACGAGCTGCATAAGATGGTGCAACTTTTAAGGGAAGTTGTTCCAAGGGAAGGGTATCATTATTGGCGTAATAAAGCATAACCACCATATTTTCAACGGGTTTCAGGTTGAAAGCATTTACAACCGAACCTTTCATAGATAAGGAATCGATGGCCTCACCGGTCGAAAAAACATATTGAAAATCGGGCAAAGGATTATTCTCGTGAAGATCGGTAATGGCATCGGCAAAATAAAGAGAATACGTAGTATTGGGCCTTAAGCTATCCTTTAGATCTATTAGCAAAGTCTTCCCTTTTATTTTAAACTCAGGTAAATTGAGTGAGGGGGGCGACATTAAAAATTTCTTGTTGATTTCTTTCAAAACAATGTATTCATTAAAAGTCAGACGGATATGAGTAGCATTGAAATGTGTACTTAAGTCGGGTGGAACAGCGCCAATCAATTGAGGAGGTTCCGAATCTTTAGGCCCTCCCTGAGGTGCTACCGGATTGGCACAACGATTCATTATAAACATCAAAGCGATACAGCTTAGCATCAGAGCATTTCGAAGCCCATCTTTGCGATATTTAAACTTGGTTGCTGAAAACTTCATATTCAGATTCTCGGTGGAATTACATCAAAAGTAAAACCTTTTTCGAGCATGGCCTCCAAATAAAAAGGTAAAACTTGTATCATTCTTGGGAATGCCTTTGCACTATCGTGAAAAACAATAATATCGCCCGATTTTGTACGAGAGAGTAAAGTCCGTAATATTTTCTCACTTAAAAGACTTTCATCATAATCTCGGCTCAACAACGACCATAAAACAATACGATAGTGCCGGGAAAGAATTTTGGCCTGCGAAATGCTCAACTTTCCGTAAGGTGGGCGGAAGAGACCTGTTTTGGTAAAGTTTTCGCAGGCCTTTATGTCACTCAAATATTCCGCATTCGTAGTCTTCCAACCATTTCTATGACTGAAAGAATGATTTCCAACTCCATGTCCTTTATTCTTTAACAGTTGAAAAATTTCAGGGTAGGTTTGAATATTTTCGCCAACACAAAAAAAAGTTGCTTTAACTGCATATTGATCGAGAATCTGCATCACGTCAGGTGTAATGGATGGATGAGGGCCATCATCGAAGGTAAGATATAAACGTCGCTCATTTCGAGGCATGTGGGTAATTGCAAAAGAGAACATTGCCCACTTTGCAAACAGCGGAAACCGACTCATATCATGTATCTTCAACATTAAGGCTCTAAATTTTGGTAAATATGCGTTGAATAGTATTGCAATTTGCTTTCGAAATCTGCTTGGCATTGATCGGCAATAGTAGTTTGTCCAAAATTTCGGGTTGTTTCGGCTATGTAATTCAAAATGCCAAGATTTAGATTGATTTCATATTTATATCGATGCATCAAAGCTGATGATAGTTTAAAATAATATTCGAGCTCATCAGATGCTTGATGCATCATTATGGTCAATAATTCATTGGCTTTTAAAGTCTCAGCGGCACGATAATAGACCTCAGCCAACGACAATGAAAATACATCATAAGGAATAACATTATTTGGAAGATTTTCCACACATCTATCACATACTTTAACCGCCAATTCATTCTTCCCTTCATGTAATAATGTATCAGCCAATCTCGCATAAACATTGCGAAGCATAGGTGCATATCTCTGATGATCGTCAGAATAAAAAATCGTAGGATCATTCATTGTTATTTGCGTACGATTCATTAAGTTCTCGTAAAGAATAGCCGAATTGATATTTCCTAAGTGGTTTTGCGACGATTTAGAGAGGATGGGAACCAAGCGATAAGCCATTCCTTCGAGTTGAAAATATTTTTCGAGCCCAAGGTATTCCTGAGAATTTCCCATCAAACCAAAATAAATAGGTCGTTCCCAATTATTATTGGCTATGATATTAAGGGCAATAAGCGCATTTTTCTCGATATATCCTCCAGGAACGTCAAAAATCATTAGGTTTAAGATTCTTCCCGAAGTATCATTATCAACTGTGCCACCTTTTAAAACCGCAGTTTTATCAACATTCATCACAAAATGATTGGATGGGAGGTAATCTATGGTATCGCCCTCAATGCAATATTTGAACTCTTGAGGTTCTATTTTCATTTGTTCGAATACTTGTTTTAAATTTAATGTATCGGCTAAAGTGTCGTTTTCGGTAATGAAATAGATAAAATCGTGTGTTCCTTGCTTATAAAATGAAAAATCGAGCTTTATAGGTAAAGGTTCCGATTCATAAACCTTTCGTTTCATTTGCTCGATGTACCAATCGAGGCTCAAAAGACTAAAATTGCAAACTCTGACATCGGTACGGTAATTTTCGACTTCTTGCACATACCAGAGAGGGAAAGTATCATTATCACCATAGGTAAACAGTATAGCATTGGGAGCACAACTATCCAAATAAGCTTTAGCCATTTGTAAAGTAGTGTATCTTCCCGAGCGGTTATGGTCGTTCCATCCCTCTGCAGCCAGTACACCGCTTACACAAAGAAGATTCAGACTCGTAGCTATTAGGATGGATTTCTTGTCGTTCATCCATTTTGTCAAGCCAGAAGCAAGGGCTCCTGTGCCCAGTCCTATCCAAATGGCAAAAGCATAAAACGAAGCTGCATAAGCATAATCTCTTTCTCGAGGCTGAGGACTGTACTGATTAAGGTAGATAACGATAGCCATGCCTGTCATAATGAAAAACGCCATTATCACTAACCATCCTTTCCAATTTCTCTTGTAATGATAGATAGCACCCCCTATACCAAACAGCAAAGGCAAAAGATAAAACCGATTCCATGCTTTGCTTTTCTTATGTGCAGGAAGCTCTTTCAATGGGCCTACTCTCCATTTATCCAGAAAACTTAAACCCGTAATCCAATTGCCATTAGCCTTATTGTAAAAGCCTTGTTGGTCGTTTTGGCGGCCCGCAAAATTCCATAAAAAATAACGCCAATACATGTGATTCAATTGATAATTCACCAAAAAACGCAGATGGTCGCCAAAACCAGGCTTATAATTTTCATCATTGGGCATTCCCGCCCAAATCTTGTATTCCTGTATATGATCATACGATTGAGAATACATCCTTGGGAAAAGCATATGAGAATCATAAATCGGTTTAGTGGACTTTGCATTGTCTTTTACTTTATAACGTCCGGTTTTCTCATCTTTCATATAAACCGGTTTGCCATCAGTGTAGCCCACAACATTTGCTGTAAAATCAGAACCGTAAATTACGGGCCAATTCCCATATTGTTCACGGTTAAGATAAGCCACAAGTCCCATGGCATCGCGAGGATTATTCTCGTTGATGGGTGTATTTGCATTTGCCCTTATGACGATCATTAAAAATGAGGAATAACCAATAACAATAAAACACAAGGATAGCCAAACTGCATTCATTACTACTCTGTGCTTCATGAGGTATATAATTCCCCAGCCTAAGCCCAAAACAAATAAAAAGCGAAAAATAAGCCCAACCCATGAGCTCGCCCCGCCAACGATCATGACTAAGATGAAAATTGCCAGAACACCGAATAAAATCCGAAAATAAATATTGGGATAATGGGTGTAAAGAATTCCCACTAACAGCAAACCCACCAGAACGATGGCCGAAAATATTGTCCCACTCTCGAAGGGAAATCCTAAACGATTGACCACGAATAACTCAGTACGTGCAAATAAACCTGGAATTTCAGGAACAAGTCCGTATAAAATAAAAGCTAAAACACCCATAGATAATAATATGGCTCCCAAAACGCCCAAAACGTTTGGTTTTTTCTTTCTAAAATATATAACCAGCACAATAGCAGGGATAGTGAGTAGATTTAACTGATGAACCCCTATAGATAAACCAATGAGATAGGCAATGAGAATTAGCCAACGAATGCGGTAAGAATCGTTAGTTTCTTTGTTCCACCGCAATATAGCCCAGAAAACCACGGCAGTAAACAAAGACGAAAGTGCATAAACCTCAGCCTCGACAGCCGAAAACCAAAAAGAATCGGTAAATAAATAGGCCAAAGCTCCACTCAAACCCATCCCTAAGACCAAGTATTCTTTTCCTGAATCATTTTTTTTATTATAAATAAGAAATTGCGATGCAAGTAAAACAATGCTCCAAAAAAGAAACATTACCGTAAGAGCACTGGCAACAGCAGACATGACATTTATACAATAAGCCACTTTAGAAGTATTGCCCAGTGCAAATAAAGAAAACACGCGGCCAAGAAGCTGAAATAAAGGCGCACCCGGAGGATGCCCTACTTGCAACTTATATGCCGTACTGATGTATTCACCGCAATCCCATAAACTAACAGTAGGTTCAATAGTAGAAACATAAACAAATGCAGCTATAAAAAAAATCCCCCAGCCGAGGATTTTATTCATTTTCTGAAATGATACTTTCATGCAAATTCAAACAGCGAAAGATAAGAAAGGCGAAATTAAAGAAAAAACTTGAGGTGAATCATCAAAGCTTAAAAACAATAAATTTGCAACGATTTTAACAAACAAAAAATTGATATTATGCTCAAGTTAGTATTGGTTCGTCATGGTGAGAGTGTGTGGAACAAGGAAAATCGTTTCACAGGTTGGACCGATGTTGATTTATCGGAAAAAGGGATAGAAGAGGCTCATCAGGCAGGTAAGGTATTAAAAGAACATGGTTTTAACTTCAAAGTGGCCTATACTTCTTATCTGAAACGCGCTATTAAAACGTTATGGATTATCCTGGAAGAAATGGATTTGATGTGGATTCCAGAATACAAAACATGGAGACTCAACGAGAAACATTATGGTAAACTTCAAGGTTTGAATAAGGTAGAAACTGCCGAGAAATATGGAGAAGAACAGGTGAAAATTTGGAGGCGTTCATACGACGTACCACCTGAACCTCTTAACCTCGACGATCCCCGAAATCCCCGGCTCGATCCACGTTATGCCGAAATTGGCGACCAGGCACCTCTTACCGAAGCCCTCAAAGATACCATTGCTCGCATCATTCCCTACTGGGAAACCGAAATGATCCCTCAACTCAAACAAAATAAGGAAGTTCTTGTGGCTGCTCATGGCAATAGCTTGAGAGGAATAGTAAAATATCTGAAAAATATGGGCGAAAAGGAAATTATCGACCTGAATCTACCTACTGGCATCCCTTATATTTTCGAATTCGACGACGATATGAAACTTCAAAAAGATTATTTCCTCGGCAATGAAGAAGAAATTCGTAAGGCCATGGAAGCCGTTGCCAATCAAGCTAAGAAAAAATAATTTCCTTCAGAGATAATTCTGCCTTTTTCACGAATAAAACCTCTATATACCCAAAGTCTTATTATCTTCATGGCTTTTATGATTTCTTATGAAATAATTAAAACAATGAAATCCTGAGATTTTGGGCGTTTAACTATCAACTGATTATGCCTCAACAGTGGGTTATACCCGATACACACGGTTACCTAAAAACGCTAAGAGCTCTTTTGGAAGAACAAATCCGACCTTCTAAGTTCGACGAGCTATATTTTTTAGGCGATTTTATTGATAGAGGTCCCGATTCAAAAGGTTTGATCGATTACCTCATTCAATTGAAAGATAATGGTTATCAGTTGCGATTTTTAAAGGGAAATCACGAAGAATGGTGTATTAAGGCTTATGAAGAGGAATTACAGTTAAAGAAGAACTTTCTGGGTTTAAAGAAACCTAATCTTCCAAAAGCCGAATGGATGCGGTATGGAGGTAAAGAAACCCTTAAAAGTTTCAAGGTAAACAATTTGAGGCATTTCCCAGTAGAATATATCCAATGGATGCAACAATTGGAATATTATATCGAACTCAAGGAATATTATTTGGTGCATGCAGGATTCAATTTCGAAACCGATTCTATTTTCGACGATAAATATTCCATGCTTTGGATAAGAGATTTTAAAGTAGATCCTGACAAGATAAATCACAAAACCATTATTCATGGACACGTACCAGTTAGCCACGAATTCATCGATTTTACCATTCGTAAGGGCATCTATCCATTTATACCCTTAGACAATGGGGTATACATCAAGAAAAAAGGCTTTGGTAATCTGACGGCTTTCGAAATCAAACAACGGACTCTCCTTGTACAGCCCAGCCTCGATGACTAATCAACTTTGCTACCTCCTTCCAGATTTTGACAAATTATCATCCATCATTCTCCAAGCACTATCTACCAAGCACCATTCTCCGCCTCTCTCCTCAATGGATAAATAAAATCTTAGTAATCAATTTTTCTGTTCCATCTTCATTAGAAACCAACACCAGATAAACTCCGCTCTGTACTCTTTGTCCGTCGAAATCACGGCCATTCCATACGGCTTGTGTACCGGCGGCTATAGTGTGATAAACCAGCTTTCCGCTTATGGTTGTAATTTTCACATCGGCATTCTGTGGTAGCCCCGAAATGCCTATTGGCCCATCATAAGATGGACGAACAGGATTGGGGAAAGCATAAACTTCAGTGGGTATAGTTCCCGGCGAAGGACTATCGCCTCTAAAACCAACTATTCCTAAAGAAGTACCAATAAATACTTCTCCATCTTTGCCTAAGGCAATATCGGCTATAGAATTAGATAGCAACGGGCTATTATCTTCGGTAAAATGATAAATTTGTTGTGTACCATCGGCCGAAAGTAGAAAAACACCCGCCTTGTCGGTACCAATCCACTTACGGTTGGCACCATCGACGGTGATCGCAGTAACCGATTCATTTTCGAGTAAATATTGCACATAGCCTCCCTGTTCGACTAATATGCGTTGGGCATCGAAATTATTACCAGAAAACACCGCATCAGGACTGTAAAAAACAGCTACACCAGCATCGGTCCCAATCCAAATTTCTCCATCGAGGTCAACGGCAATAGAAAGTACCGTATTACCAGGGATTGCTCCTTCGCCTGTAGCTGAACCTAAAATTTTGTATGGTTTCCCTTCGGTTATAGTTTCATTGAAAACGAGTATAGAATGTTCCTTACGCATCAATATCCATTTCTGGTCGTAATCATCTATAACCATTTCGCCAATATCTAAGCCGCTGGCATTTCCTCCTAAGTTATAAGACTGCCAACTACCATCGGGCTTCCGGCAATGCAGTATTGACGAAGCTCCACTATTAGCAACCCATAGGTTATTTTTACTATCGAAGGCCAAGCCGCTGATAAAAACGCGGTCCTGAGCGGCTACAAATCCTTCTAAAGGACTGTTGTATTTGCTGTAAACAGTGACCAATTCTCTATTATTGAATTCCATTAAACCTTTACTCCACGAACCCGCATAAATGTGCTTCGGATTGGATGGATCGATGGCCAAACAAACCATATCATATATGCTATCAAAGGCAGCTACATTTGAACTGTTGAAATTATACCATATCCCATCCGAGTAATTATAGAGTCCATCTGTCATATAAAGATTTTCCCAAGTACTTTTTCGTCCTCCACTGGCTACCCAAAGTTCATTTTCTCTCATTTTCATTTCATATACATTGGCCGAAAAAGGACCATTGGGTGAATAAGCCTCACCATGCCATCCTTCACCCCATGTCTTCACCAATCCTAAAGAATTGTCGGCTATCCACAGGTATCCATCCTTGTCGAAACATCCGGCACGCGGATGCAACGATAGCCCCGAAGGATTAAACGAGGCCATTAAAAATTTCATCCCTTTGTCATATACATGCAAGGTCCCTTCGAAATTCAGTATGATCTTTCCATCTGAAATTCCCATACGATAACAGTCGGGATAATTAAAAACATTAAGCCTCGACCATTGTTCGATTGAAAAATCATAAACAAAAACCGTATCGTCTATATAAGTAGGATTGTGGTTATTAGCCAATAAATAACCATCAAAATACTGAATAGCATTATACGTACCATTGGGAACTGGAATGTTAGACAGTTTTTCCCACGAACCGTAATAAGCCAAAAAAGGATTGCTTTTTTCGGCCCTGTAGATGCCCATCTGTGTGGCCGCATAAAAATAGGTATCGTCGGCAGTTAAATCGTAAACATTAATCTGAGAACCCTCTGGCCCAATATACCATGTGTCGTTAATCTCTTCTTTTACCATATCTACCACCACAATTCCAAAACCACACGATAGATAGGCAAATTTATCATACAGTCTTACTTTGTTAATGGTTTTATTTCCTAATATGGGTTTTCGTTTAATATCACCCATATTTATCACATTACCGTTTTTTACCAAATCGAGATTAGTGTTCAAATAAGCTACTACCAGAGTCTGATATTCGCTACTATAGGCAATATCGATGATATTTGCATCGGAAAGTCCATTCACTTTATTGAGTCTTTCCAAACTATTATAATCGGGGTTATAATAGAATATGCTATATGGAGTAGCGCAATAGACATTTTTACCATCATAAGCAATAGATAAGCCTTTGTGATAAGGTAAATGGTCGCGCCATTCATATAGGGCCATTTGTCCCTTCAAGTTGGTTTTCAACAAAAGAAACAAAAGGCAAAAAAGTAGAAATTGTCTTTTTTTCATCATTTGAATCTAAGAATCATTGAATATTTTAAAAGAGTGGAAAAGCACATTGAAAAACGGACATTTCAATTTTTATTGCATTTCAGTTCGTATGAGAGGTTTCTTGAAGTCGAATTTTTTCCCTCAAACTTTCGAGATATTCTTGCAGAGGCGTCTGGCCGTAATAAACTTCTTTTTTATAGATAATTACTGGATAAAGAATGGAGATGTTAGTTTTGGCCGCCTGGCGTGTAGCCACCTGATACATGATGATTCTGTTTTCTTCCAATGCGAGGCTAAGATGAATAAAGTCTATGCCATTAGATTGAAAAAAATTTTCTGCAGTAACACATCTCCCACATCCTTTATTGGAGTAAACGATAGGAAGGAATTCAGAAAGCGAATCAGCCTGTTGGAGGCTCAACACAAGAGAATCTTTTACAGTATCGAGTTGTTGGGCCAATATAAATTGGCTTGTTAGCATGAGAATGAATAAAAGAATAGCAGGTTTTTTCATCATTAGAATAAATAGATAAAACGTGCGAAAGTAATAAACCTTGACGATTTTTTACTTCATGCCTTAAACGTTTCACTGCATGTGTAATGAAGTAAGCATCACATCATGAAAAGCCTTAATTTTGTGGCTTTAACATAATAGACAAAGGTAAGATGGTGGAATCGAAAAGCAGGCTGCAAATTTTCAATACTTTAACACGGCAGAAAGAATTATTCGAACCTCTCAATCCTCCACATGTAGGCATGTATGTTTGTGGGCCAACGGTTTATGGGGATGCTCATCTGGGGCATGCCAGGCCTGCAGTTATATTCGACGTGATATTCAGATATTTAAAATTTCTTGGATATCAAGTGCGTTATGTTAGAAATATTACCGATGTAGGTCATCTGGAAAATGATGCCGATGAAGGAGAAGACAAGGTAGAACAAAAAGCACGTCTAGAGCGGCTCGAACCCATGGAAATAGCCCAGTATTATTCAAACCGCTACCACTACAATATGGACCAGCTCAATGTACTAAGACCCAGCATCGAACCTTTGGCCAGCGGACATATCATCGAACAGCAGGAATTGGTAAAGAAGATTTTATCCAATGGATATGCTTACGAGATAAATGGCTCAGTTTATTTCGACGTAGAGAAATACAGCAAGAATTATCCCTATGGGGAGCTCTCTGGACGCAAGTTAGAAGAGATGATTGCGTTTACCAGAGCGTTAGAAGGAAAGTCGGAAAAACGCAGTCCGTATGATTTTGCCTTATGGAAAAAGGCGCAACCCACACATATTATGCGCTGGCCATCAACCTGGAGCGAAGGTTTTCCTGGCTGGCATCTCGAATGCAGTGCCATGGGAAACAAATATCTGGGCGAAAAATTCGATATTCATGGTGGAGGTATGGATTTAATATTCCCACATCACGAAGCAGAAATTGCTCAAAGTATGGCCGCTTATGGCAATCAACCCGTTAAATACTGGCTACACAACAACATGGTAACCATCAATGGACAAAAAATGGGCAAATCACTCGGAAATTTCATCACCCTCGATGAAATTTTCTCAGGTAATCATCCCCAACTCGAAAAAGCTTACAGCCCCATGATTATCCGCTTTTTCATACTCCAGGCTCATTATCGCTCCACACTCGACTTCTCCAACGATGCTCTTCAGGCAGCCGAAAAAGCCTTTAAACGTTTGATAGAAGCTTATCACCAAATCGATAAAATTCCTTCTTCCGAAGCATCCAGCATAAATATTCATGAACTCAGGCAAGCTTGCTTCGACGGAATGAACGACGATTTTAATTCCTCTATCGTTCTGGCTAATCTGTTTGAAGCCGTCAAAATGATTAACCTCACCCTCACTGGAACCGAAACTCTTACACACGACGATATTGAACTTCTGAAACTAACCTTCAACGATTTCCTTTTTCAGATTTTAGGCCTTGCCGACGAAAATCCTTCTGATAATTCCAATCTGGTGAATGAATTGATGAATCTTTTGCTCGAACTGCGTCAGGAAGCCAGAAACAGAAAAGATTGGGCAACAAGCGACCGTATCCGCGAGCGCTTACTCAAAATGGGCATTGAAGTGAAGGATTCAAAAGACGGACCCACATGGAAAATTTTATAAGGATCTAATTATTCAGGTTACCTATTTTATCCTTCTGCTATTTCAATGCCGCAAATGTAGGTGCTTCAAGAGGCTTAATCTCATATCATCCATCAATTTCGGAACTAAGTCTGCAACTCAACTCGATTTGCTTTGATAAAACTTATCATGAAAGCTCAAATATTAAAAAATCTACTAAAAAGCAATCATTATTTGAACAAAATAAATATTTGTTTGTAATTATTATTAACTTTGCAAAAAGTTTGATGCTATGAAAAATGACCTTCAACAAATAAGTGAAAAATTCAGACAAAACAAATTGAAGATTACGCCTCAGCGCATAGCCATTTATAATGCCTTACTCGAACGTACCGACCATCCAACCGCAGAAGTCATATATCAAGAAATTCAACCACAATTTCCGGGGATTTCACTTTCAACTGTTTATAACACCTTGGAAATGCTGTGCGAAAAGGGCTTGATTCAGAAAGTAAAAACCGTTAGAGACAACATGCGCTATGATGCTATCGAACAGCCCCATCATCATTTGTATAGTGCACAAACCGATAGAATGGAAGATTATTTTGACGAAGAGTTAGACCAATGGTTGAAAGAGTATTTTTCGAGAAAACATATAAAAGGATTTAAAATTCAGGACATCAAACTGCAAATCACAGGTATATTCGAAGAAAATAATGTTAAACTTTAAAACTAAATATGATGAATAACTTAAATCAGATTGGGCTCGATGCCCATAAGTCGACAGAAATGGTCGAAAAATTGAATGACTTATTAGCTAATCTGCAAATCTTTTACATGAATGTTAGAGGATTTCATTGGAACATTCGAGGTGAGAAGTTCTTTGAGCTTCATCAAAAATTTGAAGATCTGTATGATGACCTTCTCGACAAAGTAGACGAAATAGCCGAGAGAGTCCGTATTTTTGGTCATACGCCCATACATGCCTTCTCGGAATATTTAAATATGGCTCAGATCAAAGAAGTGAAAAATCTCTCTGATGGACGTTCATGCGTACAATCTATTGTTGATTCCCTAAAAATTATTTTAGAAAAAGAGCATGCCATCATGAAGCTTTCAGCCGAAATGAATGATGAGGGTACCAATGCTATACTGAGTCAATTCATTAGCGAACACGAGAAGCTCCTTTGGATGTATAGTGCTTCCTTAAACCTTTGATAATTTATTCAAACTAATAAACACAAAATAAAAATGGAAACAAATCAAGCAAATTTCAGGATTCCTTTATTGGGCGAAAGATTGCCCGAAATGAAGGTTGAAACTACTCATGGAATTAAAAATTTACCAACCGATTACAAAGGGAAATGGCTAATATTATTCAGCCATCCGGCCGATTTTACTCCTGTATGCACAACCGAGTTTGTGGCATTTGCACAATTAAAACCCGAGTTTGATAAACTCAATGCAGAACTATTAGGGTTATCGATGGATCAGGTGTTTTCACACATCAAATGGCATGAATGGATAGAAGAAAAATTGAATGTTGAAATTCCCTTCCCAATTATTGCCGATGCAGCAGGCGAAGTGGCTGCAAGATTGGGAATGGTTCATCCTGGTAAAGGTTCAAACACGGTTAGGGCAGTGTTTATAATCGATCCAAATGGCATGGTTCGTCTCATTCTCTATTATCCCCAAGAGATTGGCCGTAATATGGACGAAATCGTTCGTGCATTAAAAGCTCTCCAAGTAGCCGATAACAATAAAGTTTCTCTACCGGCTAATTGGCCAAAGAATAGCCTGATTGGAGATCACGTTATAGTTTCGCCTCCACGAGACGTTCAAACAGCTAAAAAACGCATAAGCGAATATGAATGTTTCGATTGGTGGTTCTGTCATAAAAAGTTAGACTAAAAAATCTGAGGCTGTCATTAAAAATTGAGTGACAGCCTCTTTTTTCTCCTTTGTCTTGAAAAATATAATATTTTTTTACCTTCCTATTCTCCCTTAAAAAGTTGCATTAATTACTTGAATTTACGTTATAAAAGAAGGTAGGGGTGATGAATTGTGGAATGACGAACCCAATAAAAAACGTCATAAAGACATAGATGCCTGTTGGACAAAGAAAAATAACGAGACCTTCTATGGTTATAAAAATCACACAAAAGTTGATACTAAAAGCAAATTTATTGATAACTATGTAGTTACCGATACGTCTGTGCATGACTCTCAACCATTAGACGATTTATTAACCTACAAAGATAATGGTCAGAATTTGTATGCTGACAGCGCTTATACCGGAGATGATCAGGAAAAAATTGTCAGCAAATATGAAATGAATAACTGCATACATGAACGGCGTAGCCCTCACGAATACCTTGAAAAATAAAAATATATTATGAGTAAAAAGGATACCGCAATAAGCCTTTAACTGATGAACAAAAAAATCAAAACAGAGAAAAATCAAAAACCAGAGCAAGAGTAGAACACGTATTTAATTTAATTGAATATTGGCTACGCCTCAACAAAGCTCAAACAAGTTTGGCTTTGTGCTCGGTTTGCACAATATTTGGTTTCATGGAGCAGAGCATTCACCCCGTGAAATAAAGCAAAGCTTTCCCGCATAGCGGGATTTCACGGGGTAAACGGTTTAATCATTAAATCGGTTGGAATTCTAAGAGCATCGGGCATTATAGGGTTGATTAATCTGACTTATAACTTGTTTAGATATAAACAGGTTGTTCGTTTGAATATATTAGATGCTAAATAGCTGACAGATAGATAGATTGATAGATAAAAAATATTTGTAAAAAAGTTAAATTTTTTGATACAAGTTATTGAAAAATATCATATCTTTATAACGATTTAATAAAATCGTTAACGGGTTCTGCGGTTTTTTTATATCAAAAAATTTAAAAATGAACTAAGCGAAGCGATCGCATGAACACCTTTGAAAAAATAATGAATATTGTGAATAATTTTTAGAACCCACCTTAAATCTTTACCTTTATGAAAAAGCGAACAATTACATTTTTTACAGCCCTGGCGCTGCTGCTGTTTGCGGGCAGCGTAGCAGCCAACAACATCAACGTTAGCAACATTAAGCTAACCGGCCAAAACACCACTGCCGGAGTAAACTATCCAGACAACTACACGCTCGTGCAGTTCGACTTAAGCTGGGAAAACTCCTGGCGTATCTCCTCGGTACCCAACAACTGGGATGCCGCCTGGGTATTTGTGAAATACCGCGTGGGCAGCGGCGATTGGCAGCATGCCTGGCTTAATAATACCGGCCACAGCAGCGGCACAGGTACCAGTGCCACCATTGCTGCCGGACTACGCACTCCCGGCACTGCCTTTAATGCCACCTCCAACCCGGCATTGGGGGTATTTATTTATCGCTCGACCGATGGCACGGGCAATTTCTCCATTACCGGCGCACAACTCCGCTGGAACTATGGCGCCAACGGCGTGCCCGACAATGCCATCGTGGATGTTAAAGTTTGTGCCATCGAAATGGTGTATGTGCCGGCGGGAAACTTTTATGTAGGCAGCGGGGGAACAGAAGAATATGCTTTTTATATGTATCCAACAACAACAAATCCTTATCAAATTACCGGTGAAGGAGAGATTACGGTAGGTATTACGAACGGTAATTTGTATTACCCCTCTGATGGTTATGAATTTGGCGGAGACCAAAGCGGTCCTATCCCGGCCGCCTTTCCCAAAGGCTACGCCGCCTTTTACTGCCAGAAATACGAAATAAGCCAACAGCAATATGTTGATTTTCTGAACACGCTGACAAGTGCGCAAGCAAGCAACCGTTACCCTAATAAGAATGGTTCAAATCGCCATGCCATCACTCTTTCAGGCGGGGTGTACAGCACCACTAACCCCTATGTAGCCTGCAACTTCCTGAACTGGATGGATGGCGCTGCCTACAGCGATTGGGCAGGCCTGCGCCCGATGACCGAACTGGAATTTGAAAAGGCCTGCCGCGGGCCGGTAACACAGGTTACCAACGAGTACGCCTGGGGTACAGCTACTGTGGCGAGCGACGAGTATACCCTGGGAAATCCGAGTGCAAACAACGAAGGCATAGCCAGCAATTACAGCACATCTGCCGGAAATGCGAGTTATATGACAACAACTAGCAGTATTAATGGCCCATTGCGTGTTGGGATATTTGCTGCACATGCTGACAACTCCGGACGCATAACGGCCGGTGCCAGCTATTATGGCATTATGGAGCTAAGCGGAAATCTCTGGGAGCGAGCGGTAACGGTAGGAAACGCCACCGGGCGTGCCTTTACCGGAGTGCATGGCAACGGCGCACTGAGCGCCAATGGCAACGCCAATGAAACCGCCTGGCCGGGACTTGACAACGGCGAAGTAACCGGTGCCGACGGGTCCGGCTTCCGGGGCGGCAATTGGAACAACGTTGAAACGGACATGCGCGTATCCGACCGCAACTTCGCTGCTTACACCATCACCTCTCGGAACAAGAATGACGGGTTCCGGGCGGTTCGGGTGGCTCCGGCTCCGTAAGCTGGCCTGCGTTGGGGGATTTTTTTAATGAATATTTAAACCTTTCGTAAAATAAATACTTATGAAAAATAAAATATGGATTTTTATTTTGCTGGCCCTAATGCAGGCATTTACAGGGGCAAAAGCCCAGTACTTCGGCGGCAACGGCCGGGGCGATATCGCAGTAACCAAAACTTTATTATTGGAGAATACTATATACGCTATATACGACGGTGGCAACGGCCGGGGCGATATTGCAGTAACCAAAACTTTATTAAAGTTGGAGAATACTATATACGCTATATACAGCGGTGGCAACGGCCGGGGCGATATCGCAGTAACCAAAACTTTATTAAAGTTGGAGAATACTATATACGCTATATACAGCGGTGGCAACGGCCGTGGCGATATTGCAGTAACCAAAACTTCAACAAGGTTGGGGAATAATTTTGTCACTGCTGGCAATTGGTCAGTCACTGCCAACTGGAGCGCAGCAGCTTTGCCCGGAACGGACGAAATAGCTTACATTATGGCCAATGCTACACTCGACCAGAATGTTACCATCAAGGGTTTATCCATTCACACAGGCAACCACCTTACCATCCCATCAGGCAAAAGGCTTACTGTAACCGGAACGCTTGCCAACACCGCCGGAAACAGCGGCCTGGTGATCGAAAGCGGCGGCTCGCTGCTCCATAACTCAAACGATGTGGCTGCCACTATAAAAAGAGAAATCACGGGAAGCACAACACTTACCGCGATGAGATACCACTTTGTAAGCATTCCCACCCAATATACTGCACCGACCTCAAACCTGTTTTTGGGTTCATACCTTTACAAACTTGACCCGACACAAATAAGTTCTGCGAACAATTATGGTCTCTGGGTAGCCCTGGGAACATCTACTACTACGCCGCTTAGTACAAACCAGGGCTACATGATTTACTACCCGGAAGCCTCCAAAACATATACTTTTGAAGGAAACCTGAACAATGGCGTTTATTCTTATACGCTCACCGGGCATTCCGGAGCAGGCATTTACACCTTCAACCTGATTCCCAATCCTTATCCATCTTCCATTGTGTGGAACACAAGCGGTAATGGCTGGACTAAATCGGCTGGAATTGGAGGAAGCTGCTATATCTGGAATGCAGCAAACGGAAACTATTCAACAATAGCTTCCTCAACAACCTCATACATCCCCGTTGGCCAGGCACTGATGGTACTTGCTACCAACGAGGCTTCGCCTACACTGTCGGTAAACAATGCTGCCCGCGTCCACAGCAGCCAGGCATTTTACAAATCAGGAAATTCAACAGAAAATAAATTGGTCATCAGGGCTTCTTCAAACAACTATGCCGATGAAACCGTGGTTGCTTTCGCAGAAGAAGCCACCGAAGCTTTCGACCTGCAAATCGACGGAATGAAATTGTTTGGCCTGGAAGAAGCACCGCAACTTTACACTTTGTCATCCTGGGAAAAATACAGCCTCAACAATTTGCCGCTATTCCAGGATCAGCGTAATGTAGATATGAATTTTGAGACCCAGTTTACCGGCGAGGTCACCCTCAACTTTGAAGGTATCGAATCCTTCAATCCTTCGGTAAAAATTCATCTTCGCGACGAACTCACCGGCCAAACCATCAACCTGCGCAGCCAGCAGGTTTACCGTTTCAACCACAATCCGGAAAATGCTGCCAACCGTTTCAAGCTGCTCTTTGGCGGTAGCATTGGGTTAGAAGAAACCGCAGCCCGGCCCGGAAATATGTGGATTTCGGGCAAAACGCTTTACATCAACACCCCCAAGCTTACAGGGCAAACAGGTATGGTGGAAGTTTACAATGCTTCGGGCCAAAGACTGATAAACAAGCACTTGGTCCTTAGCGAGCTATCTTCCATGGAACTGGACGCAAAAGGCTTTGTGGTGGTGAAACTCACGGCAGGGCAGGAAATAATTACGCTAAAAGGGATTTTGATGCAATAAAATTTTAAATCTGACAGCTTAAACCTGTCAGGATATTAAAGTAAAAACAACATTTAATACATAGAAACTATGAAAAAGGATTTTTTTAAAGCCTGTATTCTCGGATTTTTATTTAGCGCTTTATCATTCGGTGTGCAGGCGCAGCCATCGCCACCGCCACCGCCTGATGATCCATCCATGAATGGCACCAACGGCCCGGTTGGCGGCGGCAGCGCACCCATTGGAAGTGGATTGGGAATACTACTTGGCCTTGGCCTTGTTTATGGTGCTACCAAAGTCATAAGAAAGAATAGCGAGAAAGTCATAAGCAAGAATAGCGAGGAGGAATAGTGTAACAGGCCGATCTTTGTTGCACTTGATTGCCCTAAACATGAGGCCGGTCTAAAAAGCCATAAGACTCTTAAACCCTCCCGCAAAATCGGGACTGACACCGAAGGGGACTTACCCAGGTTTTGGGTTTTTATACTAAACTCAAGTTAGACTAAAAAATCTGAGGCTGTCATTAAAAATTGAGTGACAGCCTCTTTTTTCAAATCCCAACATCTTTACAATTACTACCTTCTATTTCTTCTTAAAAACCAATTTTCGATATTGCGGGTCCATCCATTCGATGAATATCTCTCTGAGCTCCCCATATTTCATTGAATTCACTTCGTTCTCTACAAATTCTATGGTGCGTCTTATCTTCACCATATTCCCATTTTTGCTCAATTGAATTCTCACAGCCCCAAAGTCTCTACGGATTTCGAGATTTCTTACAGGAGTTAGCAATTCGAGACTATCGGGAATTTGCAGCGTATAGTCGTAATCTTCTATTAAAAAATAAGGGATGGCGAAGGGAGAAATCCTTGAGGATGGCATTGACGCAACGTTCCAGCTGGTAACACCTGTTCGGGCAAAAGGTAACTCCATTTCATAAAAGCCTTTAGCAAGCTGAGTCAAAGTTTGATCGGCTTTTATCGAAATCTCGGTCTGAAGCCTGTTGAGATTTGATTGCTTCGACTTAAATGAAGAAATATTTTCTCTGCTGCAAAACCCAGTTAAAATATTAGTAATTTCCTTATCGTTTTCGAGAATACGATAAAAAGGATGATATCGACCGGTAAGCTCAAGTTCACCATTTCCTTCCACGGAAGCAGATTTTACTTCGAAATTGCCTTTTACTTTTAGGGTGCTATTTTCGGGATAGATTTCCCATTTTTTTACGCTTTCTGCTGCCGGATCGAGCAATAAGAGGGTATTTCCATAAAGGTCGGGTAACAAATTGTAAGGATGTTCATTAATTGCCGAAAGATAAACACTTGCTGAGCCTGGAATCTCTGTTCTAACATAGTATGCATCAATGACGAGTGGATTGAACCATTTTGTATCCAGAACATTAGTCGGAACAGCAGCCACAATATCGGCTTGATACCCGGCTTGCCTGAGCATTGAAGCCAAGAGAATGGTTTTTTCGATTTCTGTCCCAGAAAGAGATTCCCAAACCTCAGCAGGTGTCCTGAATTTAAATGCAATGACAGAGGAGGGAATTTTCAGATAAGATAGCTCGTTGATGACCAAATTTCTTATTTGAATGATTTTTTTAGAATCCGATGCATCGCTTGCTTTGATCTGATCAATACGAGCCATGGCAGTATGAGGAAGTTTAGTATCAGTAAAGGCAGGCTGATTGCTGAAAAGCTCCAAGCTTCGTTGTAAAGATAGAGAAGTAGAAAAACTCAAATAAGGAGAATAATAAGAATCTTCAGGCATGTAGATTTCATGAGGATTTGCTGCAACTTTGCCAAAATTCCATGTATAAATCATCATTCCTTTTGCAAAGGATATTTCTGGACTAAGCCTCAAATTCAACATTTTATAATTCAATATCGTACCTTCGGGAACCCTCACGATTACCTTGTACGATTCAACCGGAACTGGAAAGGAAAGAATCTCCTCGCCCATCAAGTAAGGCATTCCTGTGGGTTGACTCACGAGATTATAATCGAATTCGATAGTAGCACCCACCTCGAGACCTGTATGCGAAACTACCATTTCCCTCAAATGATTGTAAGCCGCACTACCGCTGGCAAACCTCGGTAATACCTCATTAAAGGCATTGAGAGGAGAATCTACTTTCTTACCATCAGCCATTATAGTACGCGACTTATTGACTTTCAGCTTCTGAAATTGAGGATTATATACGATGAACGATTCCCCGAAATACCTATGAAATGCCTGATGCGTCAATAGTTTCATCGAAGAAGAATAGTGATAATCTACACTACCCTCTTTCGAAAGGGTATATTCTTTTATAATGTAATTGTAAATGGCATCATAGGCTAATTCCTGTGCCGTACAAAATTTTCCGGCTATGACTACCAGAAATACCAACATCAATCTAATTCTAATTTTTATCATATTTATCTTCTTTAGTTCTTTTCGTCTGTTATGCGAGACCTCATTAGCAATTTTACAAGCTTGTTCAGAAATTTTCTATAACCATATTTCCGGAAAGAATGATTGACAAAGAAAGGACATTTTATCGAAACAGTGTGTAAAAACTAAAGCAAAATCTATATCAGGCATAGTTTAAGCCCCTAAATCTCAAATCAACTACATCCTGTAGTGATTTGCTGACCACATTTAAATAGGACAAGTTCAGATTGAAAAGAATATCTATCGATTTCAAGATAATCATTTTCAGCGCATCTCGAATAAAATGATATTTGATGCTCTATTGAAAAAAGCAAGACGTAAAATGATCAATTCTTAGCCTTTGGGTTTGAATCCAATAGTGTTTCTTTCCTTAGGTTGATCCGGTTTTACGATTGAGATTACACTTTCCACATCCTCTAAACGTATAAGCCGTAAGTCATCAGGTGAAATTTCCGCCATTTTTGCTACTCTATCGCTTTGGGCTTGTATAACTTTTTCGAAGAGATTTCGAGCAAAGCGTCCATTGCCAAAATGTTTATCTCGTGCTTCCCAAACGTCGATAAAATGCCCTATCAGGCGCTGTTCAGCAGCAGATTCCAATGTCATGGCGCGTTTTTTTACAAAACCTTCAAAAATATCCATCAGCTCATCTGGTTTATAATCTACAAAATTAAAATAGCGATTAAAGCGAGATTTTAGGCCAGGATTCGTTTCTATAAGGTCTCTCATTTCATCGGGATAGCCTGCCAGAATGACAACAAATTTATCGCGATCGTCTTCCATCCTTTTTAGGATAGTTTCTATGGCTTCTCGACCAAAATCATTGCCTTGACCGCCTTTAGGATTGAGAGCGTAAGCTTCGTCGATAAATAAGATTCCGTGCATGGCTGAGTCAATCACTCTTTCTGTTTTTGGCCCGGTATGACCTATATATTCACCAACCAAGTCGTTGCGTGAAACTTCCACCACATGTCCTTTGGGCAATAAACCTAAAGATTTGTATATTCGTCCAATTAAACGTGCTACTGTAGTTTTTCCAGTTCCCGGAGGTCCTTGGAAGACAGCATGAAGACTCAAGCTTTGAGTTGTCATTCCTTGTTCGGAGCGTAATTTTTCAACTCTGATATAATTTAAAAGTTGTTCAACATCTTTCTTAATATTATCGAGACCAACCAGTTTATTCAATTCAGCCATTATCTCGTCAAGGCTCTCAGGAATTTCCTCCTGATACTCGTCGGCAATAGCTTTATTGATATCCTCAAGCGTGATAGTGCATAAATCCAGATCAGTAATTTGCTCCATTTCGGCCAAACGAGCCGATTGCAATTGTACGACTTCTTCAAAAAGATTTCTCACCAAACGGGCATTCCCGAAAGTGTCGGTTCTTGACTGATACACATAATTCAAATATTTCGAAACCTTTTCCATAGCCTCGGGAGCAACAACAAAATGGGCTGATTCAGCGATACGTCTAAATATTTCGAGCAGTTCGTCTGGTGAATAATCATTGAAAGTAAAATATCGATTAAAACGATGCTGAAGACCTGGATTCGACTGAATAAAACGGTTCATTTCGTTTGGATATCCGGCAACGATAATTACAAGTCTATCACGTAAATCTTCCATGCGTTTCAAAATAGTGTCTACAGCTTCCTGACCGAAATCATTCCCTTTACCTCCTTCAGGGATTAAAGCATAAGCCTCGTCGATAAAAAGTATTCCATCGAGGGCGCTATCAATTACTTTATTGGTTTTTACGGCGGTTTGCCCTATGTATTCTCCCACTAAGCCCGAACGATCCACTTCTATGAGATGCCCACTGGTAAGCAGCCCCATTGATTTGTATATTTTTCCCAGCAAACGAGCCACTGTAGTTTTTCCTGTTCCCGGTGGGCCCTGAAAGACAGAGTGCAAAGAGATGGGGTTGGGATTCATACCTCTTTCCTTGCGCATTTTTTCAATCCTTATATATTTCATTAGATTGTCAATATCCATCTTTATATTATTGAGCCCAACCAGTTTATTGACTTCTCCTAACAATTCATCTATAGATTTATCGTTTTCGGGTTGAGATGTGGGCGAAGACGATGGTTTAGGCTTATCCTCGGGATTGGCTTCTGCTTCGGCTATAGCATCTTTGTATAATGCTTCATCGGGTTCAAGTTTCGCTGCCAGTTTAAAATATTCTAATGCTTTTTTGCCCTTGCCTTTTTCGAGCAGTGCTTTACCAGCATGATACAACGGCATAGCATCTTCTACCTCCTTTACCGTACTTAAAGGGCATTCCAAGGCAGCTTGATAAATTTCATCCGTTTTCCCCATATCGTTTAAAGTATAGACTAAATTACTGAAAACAATGGGATTGGAGTGATCGAGTCGATATGAATCTTCATAATATTTCAAGGCTTTGTCCATATCACCCATCCATGACCAGGCCGCTCCAATGCCATTGAGCGCCGAAGGGAATTCTGGTGTGATTTTTAATGCATCTTCGAAATAAGTAATGGCCTTTTGATAATCCTTTCGATTGAAATATTCCATTCCTGTTTGGAAATACCGCATAGCTTTAGGATTGATTTCGATTTCTTTTTGTGGAGCGGCTTGAGAAGGTTCGGCTTCATCAGGATCATAAGTAAATCCTTCCTCTTCTTTATTGGTTTGACTTTCAGTGAGCACTGACATCACTACCAACCATATCCCATTGCCAAAACTTATATCCGTAATTTCATAACCTTCTGCCATCTTCGATTTAATTTCTGCTTCTGGAAATTTTTTATCCGAAACGTAAAATTGATTCTCGAAAGGAGCATCCTTGGTCATTACCAAACCCCATTTCCCTTTTGATGGACTGAGAGAAGTAATATAATATCCCTTCGACCAATAGTCTTTGATTGTTTTTGCCGGAAAATCACTGTAAAGGCCGAAAATTTGTTGTCCATAATGTTCAGTTTTACCAAATACTGCTGCCCATCGGTCGTTCCCATAAACTAACTGTAAAACCGATTCTCCTGCCTTTATGGCTTCTTTAATTTCGTCAGAAGGAAAATCGCTATTAGTAATCCATCTTTGCTCTTCAATACCTGTATTACCCGACATCACCACAAACCAAACTCCTTCGCCGAAACCAATCCAGCTAATATCAAAACCATCGTTCCAACCCGTTGAAATAGCATCTTTTGGAAATTCAGTTCTGGTACTCCATCTCTGCCCCGTATAGGGACTCGAGGCATCAGTTATCAACACCCATTTACCTTCGCCATAAGCAAGGCTGTGTATTAACTCTTCCTTATCCCATGCTTTGGATATAGGATCTTCGGGAAAAGCTTTTGAAAATTGAAAATTTTTTCCGGCCATAGTTTAAGTATTTTTTTTAAATTAATTCTCTATGCTACAAACAAACTAATTCCATGAATAACAACAATATCCCATTCCCTTTCGTTCTTTCAATTCTGAAGGGATAAATAAAAACACCCCCACTTTGTTCCTTTTGTTCCAAAGGAACTAATTGCGACACAGAAAAACTATTGATTTGTGAAAAGAAATTTGCAACTAAAAAAGACCTGCCAGTAAAGATTTTATTGGCAGGTCGTCTTCGAACTAAATTCAACCTCTTTCTGCGATGGCTTCATTCAATGCATTGACAACTCTATCGATAAAGGCTTCATCAGTGCTTGTTAAAGCCTCCTCACTGCCCGAGGCACTCGCCAAAGAAACCAGATATTTATTTTTCTGTGTTATCCACCAAGCCACAGCTCCAACCAAAAGCAATACTGCCAGCCACCATGCAAAGGCAAAACAGATCAAGCCGATTATCCCCAACACTATAGGTCCCGTACGCTTAGGCTTGACAACATACTTAGACACTGAGGTTACATTAGCCATCGAATGCATTTTGCCATAAGTAAGGAAACGTGCATTGGTTACTTTTACGTTTCCTTCTTCAAAGTAAATTTTTTCTTCTGCCATAAAATTTTATTTTTGAATGTGAATAATGGTATTTTTGATACTCCCACAAAAAATTTGAGATTTATCGGACACAAAGGTAAAATTTTTTTAATAATACTACTCTCTTTGTAAAAATTTTCTCCAATATCTATTACTTTTTATAAGGAATGCTATAAAGATGAACATGTACACTAACTTAGAGAATAAACATAAATATATCATAAGCATGTTTTATCCTACAGCTCATTAACATTTTAGAGGGATTAAAATATGTAATTTTGCAGCCTGATTTTGTGTAATGTATTGTCTAACATGAGTGAACCAATCAAGCATGAATGTGGTATTGCTTTTATTCGACTCCTTAAACCTCTGGAATATTATCTTGGCAAATATGGTACTTCACTTTATGGATTGAATAAATTGCAATTATTGATGGAGAAACAGCACAACCGTGGACAAGATGGGGCGGGTGTAGCTTCTATAAAACTTGGTTTACCACCTGGTAAAAAATACATCAATAGAGTTCGCTCTAACACATCTACTCCCATTAAGGATGTATTCGATCAAATTTTTACACCTTTTCGCCAATTACGTGATGATCATCCTCATCGCTTGAATGATGTTCAATGGCTAAAAGAGAATATCGATTTTGCAGGTGAAATCTTTTTAGGCCATCTTCGTTACGGCACTTATGGGAAAAATTCCATCCAAAATCTTCATCCCTTTTTACGGGAAAACAATTGGAAAACCCGCAATCTTGTGTTGGCTGGCAATTTTAACCTAACTAATGTAGATGAACTTTTCAAGACTTTAGTTGATTTAGGGCAATATCCAGTCGAGACTTCTGACACGGTTACTGTTCTCGAAAGAATTGGACATTTTGTGGATGAAGAAAATGAAAGGCTTTTCCGAGAGTTTAAGGCTAAAGGTTATTCGAAAAAAGAGATTACCGATTTTATTATTACACACTTCGATTTGAAGAGAGTTTTGACAAGAGCCGCCTCAAAATGGGATGGAGGCTACGTAATGGCCGGTATAATAGGTCATGGAGATGCCTTTATAATGCGAGACCCAGCTGGAATTCGGCCAGCTTACTTTTATGCCGACGATGAAATTATAGTAGCGACTTCAGAAAGGCCTGTCATACAAACTACCCTGAATATCAAGCCTCAAAAAATCGAAGAAATCCCTCCTGCTCATTTTTTGCAAGTAAAAAGTAACGGAGAATGGTCGTTGCAGCAGTTCGCTGAAACAGCTCCAATCAGAGCATGTTCGTTCGAACGTATTTATTTTTCTCGAGGTACCGACCAAGATATCTATAGCGAAAGAAAACAATTGGGCAGAATGCTAATGCCATCTATTCTGAAAGTAATAGAATATGACTTGGAAAATACGGTTTTTTCATATATACCTAACACTGCAGCAGTAGCGTTTCAAGGACTTATGGAAGCCCTTAGCGAATTCTGTGATGAAAAACGAAAAGAAAAGGTTTTAGCGCTCGACCATATTCCTTCCACTACTGAAATAGATAAAATTTTCGAAATCAAACCACGATTTGAAAGAATTGCCGTAAAAGACATAAAAATCAGGACATTCATTACAGAAGACGAACAAAGAGATGACTTGGTAGCTCATGTTTACGATGTTACTTATGGAGCTATTCGGGCTGGAATAGACAATCTTGTGGTGCTGGACGATTCTATCGTTAGAGGTACTACACTTCGCAGAAGTATCATCAGAATACTCGATCGCTTAGAGCCCAAGCATATCATAGTTGCCTCATCTGCGCCTCAAATTCGCTATCCCGATTGCTATGGCATCGATATGGCCAAACTATCCGATCTCATTGCTTTTAAGGCCGCTATCGAATTGTTGAAAGAAACTCATCAGGCACATATCATCAATCAGGTTTATCGTATGGCTAAAGCCCAAGAAAATCTCCCAAAAGAAGAGATTAAGAACCCCGTCAAAAAAATTTATGAACCTTTTAGTGACGAAGAAATCTCAGACAAAATCAGTCAGTTGGTGAAAAACCATCAGGTGAAGTCAAAAATAAGTATAGTATTCCAAACCGTGGATCATCTTCATCAAGCTATTCCACATCATTTGGGTGATTGGTATTTTACGGGCAATTATCCTACCCCGGGTGGCAACAAGGTGGCCAATAAATCATTTATTAATTTCATAGAAGGAAAAAATGAAAGGGGCTATTAAGCCCTTTATTTCCATTTAATCAAGAAAACACTGTTTCAAATTATATTTGCTGCTATTTTTGTAGCAATGGCCTTCATTTCCTCTTCAGGTAACTTCAATTTGGGCTTGGAAAAATCAATATCATAGATTCCCTGCAATGGTACAAGATGAATATGAGCATGAGGAATTTCAAGCCCTATAACAGCAATACCAATTCGCTTACAGGGAATAGTTTTTTCGATGCCTTTTGCTACTTTCTTGGCAAAGATGATCAAGCCTTGCAAGTCATTATCGCTCAAATCGAAAATATAATCTACTTCTTTCTTAGGAATGACCAGAGTGTGGCCTTTGCAAAGTGGATTGATATCAAGAAAGGCTAAATAGTCATCAGTTTCTGCCACTTTGTAAGCAGGAATTTCTCCATTGACAATTTTTGAAAAAATACTAGGCATATCGATTAAAATTATCGGCTTATATCAAGAATCTGAAAATGTAAAGTTCCTGCAGGTACATCTACCCTAACTTCTTCTTTTGCCTTATGTCCCAGCAAACCTTTAGCAATAGGCGAAGACACCGAAATCTTGCCTGTCTTTATATTGGCCTCGCTTTCAGGAACTATTGAATAAGAAGTAACAGCACCTGTTTTCAAATCTTTAAGTCTAACAGTAGTAAAAAGTGAAACCTGATTGATATCTATATTTGAATCGTCTATGATTCGAGCATTCAGAATCAGATTCTGCAATTTCGAAATTTTTAGTTCTAATAATCCTTGCTGTTCCTTAGCGGCGTCATATTCCGCATTTTCCGATAGATCACCCTTATCGCGAGCTTCGGCAATCATCTGAGAAATTCGCGGCCTTTCGACCGAGGTCAGGTATTCGAGTTGTTGTTTCAAAGTCTCTAGGCCTTCTTTTGTGTAATATTGAATATCACTCATTTTGTAATCAATTAACTTAAGTTGATAGAATATAGAATAAAGAAAAGAAGACCCTTTAGCTGAAAGGGTCCTCTTTTTAGTGCTGCAAAATTAATAAAAATTCCTATAAGGCTATACGAACTCCAATAGTGTGAGTGCCGTCGAAATGTTCGGTTGATCTATAGGAATAATCCACCGAAAAGTTTGAACCTTTTTCCTTGTTGAAGGGAATCTGAACAGTCATTCCACCACTGAAGCCTTTAGAAACGGTTATTTTATTACTACTCTCGATATCTTCGAATATGCCATCTTCATAAGCATATCCAGCTCTCAGCATGACATAATCCTTGAAAGAAAATTCTCCTCCGAGCATGAAAAGGTCATTACTAAAAGCATTGGACTGAAAGTTTCCGGCGAGCGTAAATCTCGAACCACTAAACAAAAAATCATAAGCGGCTCCAATGCTCATTGTTGTGGGCAATTCGAATTTATTCTGGCGTTGTGTCAAGGTAAACAGAGTTTCTTCTCCAGGAATACTTACGCGAGTAGCAAAACCGTCTCCTGAGAAAGAAATAGTAGGGCCAACATTTCGTAAGGCAATCCCAAACTTAATGTTTTCCTGCTCTCCTGTAATATATTGAATACCAGCATCAATAGCAACTCCTCCCGCAGAGGCATCAGAAATGGATTCATTGATGATGCGAATGAGAATGCCTCCATAGATACTGGAAGAAAAGGCCTGAGAGTACGAAATTCCAATATTCAGATAACTAGGAGAAAAAGTTCCAATACCTCCCTCAGGCAAATCGGTTCGGGTAATCATGATATCGCCTATTGACATCGACATTACGCTTAGTCCTAAAACGCCCGATTCGCTTATTCTTTGCGTTAAACCAAATGCGGAAATCGTAATATCCGTTCCCTTTAGCCACTGGGTTTGAGAAAAAATTAATTCTGTGCTGTTAGTATGGGCTACACCAGCAACATTGCCAAACATAGCCTCAAGACCATGCACAGTGGCAGTATTCACACCACCCCAGCCGCTGCTGCGAGCCCAGGGATTAATAAGAAGTTCACTTGCTCCTGCCTGTCCAGAACGATCCTTATTCCCGGCCTGTATTTTCTGCATTGGAATTAATAAGATAATGGCCAGAACTATTGCGGAAATATTTCTATAAATGTGTTTCATACCTTTTGTGTTTTGAGTGATTGAATGTTTTGCATTTCTCATATCGTAAAATATTAGAAGGTATTAAGATCGATGGGCCGCAGAGCTCCGAACCATTTCAAAATTCGTTCACCTCCATCACTTTTCACGTGAACGATATAAACCCCCCCTGCAATGGGAATTCCGGCAAAATTCTTCAAATCCCAATCAAGGAAGGTGGTAGGATCGTCTTTTGTAAATTGACGTATAATTGTTCCATTCATATTGTAAATCGTAATAATGCATTTGTGGGGTAGGTTAGTAAATTTGACCCTATTGTCCAATGCATTGTTTTCATAAGATGAATAAGCATAATATGGATTAGGAACAATATTAATCAAATCGAGGTCTTTCTGAATTTTAACTGGATCATTGTAAACCGGTTCCAAACCTTCAGTCGAAAACTCATATAATGGGAAATTATTATTGAGTGTATCAGTACTTCCGGCTGGCAAAGGACTCGAGTAATAGCGTAGGTAAGGTTTAGAAACTCTTATTCTGAATCGGGCTTCATTTGATAGCCAGTTTTGTTGTTGAGTGGGTTCCATGATAGGCATTCCTACCCACATTGTGCTACCATAAACAGCCGATTTCATGACATTCTCAGGAAAGCGCTGCAATATTAAGCTAATATACCGACAGCCATCATAAGCAGGAAATGCATAGACAGAATCTGATATCTTAATTGTAGTATGCTGCATTACATACACATAATGTTTTCCACCAAAAACAGGTTGATCATTGTCATAAAGCGAAGCAGAAGGATTCCAGAGCATATCTCGACCATTATGACCGCTTAACCAGCTATCTTCCCCAAACATGATATTGAGGCGTTCGCCTGTTTCGAGGTTAATGGCATAACCAGGAAACCAGCTAAATCCCACTGCTCCAATATAATTCGGATCATCGGGGTTATTACTCGGAGGCGCATCGGGATCAGCTCTCTGTCCTTCTTTATTGACTGATGGAGCAGCTCTTGTACTAAAACGTGAAACTCCACCTTCTGAAAGCTTAGGATCGGAACACATTTCAACAACTAAAGCCCTGGTCCATTTGGTCTTGTCAGGTGTAATTACGATATCGACACTGGCAATTTTTGATAATGGATCTAAGTTTTTCGAAATAACATTATAGGCAGGTCCCTCCGTACTTTGATCGTTGTAAGCAACAAGCCCATAAGGTGCCCACATCCCTCCTATGACCTTCTCATAATATTCATTGGCGTCCCATGGCTTTTGCGGAGAACTCGACATATTCCAGTCGTTATATTTAGGATTTTCGTTGTCTTTATATGTTCCAGAACGTATCCAATTTTGTGGACTACTTGGGATGTTATTGTCGTAAACACCAGATAGATAACGACGAGAGCTATCGGCGTATATCAAACTCGATTCGATGAAACCATTATTAATCGAAAGCGAATCGCCTGGATTTGAAACTTGATAAATATGAACGGCAAGTCCCAAATCGAGAAATAATTGCTGATAATAATAATTGATAGTACTGTCTGAACGATATACATTACCTTCTTCATCACGCATAATCCAGGCCGCATTCGTCAATACACCATTCTGTTCGACATTCCTTACGAATTGTAAACTAAATTTTCCTTTTTTAACATTTAATGGATCGATAACACTGATGTTGAGAGGACCCTGTCCAGCCTCATAAACAAGTTGGTAGGCAATGGGATAATCCTCACCTCCGTAAGTATTTTCATTCGAAGCCATGGGTTTAGAAAGAATTTCATCAATGGTAGCTTGCGAAAGTTCCAATGACATGCCACCATTTCCTTGTCCCTGAAGCCTGGTAATTACAGGACCATCTCCAAAATTAGATTGTGTAACCAAACCATTTACAGTTTTATGTGGAATACCGGTGTAAACCTTTATATTTTTACGACCAGCCAGATAAGGTTTTTTCTGACCATCCAGACCTGTTGGTTCTATAGTATATTTTTTATATTCATTGTAGGCGTATGCAATAGCTAAATAATAATATTGTTTGTGATTAACCAGACGATTATCACCTGTAGCAAATGCATCTTCTGTAATTCTGAATACATGATTAATACCGTTATCACCACCAACTACTTCAACTACAGGTACGCTGTAGCCTATGGCTTGATCGGGATAATGATTAACCAGTTTTGTAACTCCATTACGAACATCGCATTGAAATATCAATCTTGCCTTAGCAGGATCGTGTATGCTTTCGACCGAAACTGAAGCATCCTTCAATTGAAATATCTGGTAACCCTCGAAGCGGTAGAGTGAATCACCAGTTTTGATAGTGATATCACGTTCGGCATAGCCTTCACGGAAATTATTGGAAGTTTTTTTATTGGAGATGTAAATGAGGAGTTCACGGTCGAGTTCCTGAATAGTGAGGTCAGGGGCATCGGGGCCGTCGAGCACTTTGAAGCAATTGTCGAAAAGAGCTTGGCATTTGTCATCAACTACTCGAAGGAGTTCGACGGAAGCTAAAGGACCGCCAGAGATGGCTCGAGCCCAAGGAACGCCAAAGGTAATATAATTGACGGCCCCAGGTTCCAAAGTAAAAGGACCAGCCGATTGAACGAAACGACGGTCAGAAGGAGAATTACCTGCAGTTACTTCAGTCCAGTAAAGATTATTCTGATTATAACCTCCGTTAGGGGGAGCACCACGAGTACCCCAGTTGCATGGGTCTGAATCACCGGGAAACATGAAGTCGGTTTCGGGTCCAACAGCACCGGGATTGCTAGGGTGTGCATTTCCTCCATAAATCATTTTTGTATTATCTTTCCATATACCACGTAAAAAGTTATAATATTCGGGAGCGATATCAGGATCGCCCTGAACAGATTGGTCATTATTGTGATAAACAAACCGACGCATTCCAAAACGTTCATCATCAACAATCCCATTCCCAAAGTTCACTCCATTAATAGCTGCACTCCTGACCATAAAATTACCTGTTTTTTCTTCTCCGGGTTTGCCATAAGTCATCACAATAACAGTTGAGTCGAAGTTCACAATGGAACAATCTCCATTAAATGAAGGTCCAAGAACACCATCGGCTAAGAAAGATGGGTTATCATAGCCATCGGGATCAAGATAAGGACCCTGAAAGAAATCGATTCCGACGGCAGGAGGTTGATCGCCATAAGCTTCAACTTGTCCCGTACCATCTACTGCTTTACCATTATAGGCATAACCCATTCCTCTTAAAACATCACATCCAACGTAATCGTCCCAGGCATATCCAAGGTCGGCATCGGTCCAAGGAGCAAAGTAGGTTTGGGTTAATGAAAATGTAGAACGGTTAATAATTTCATAGCTATAAAAAGTCATGTTGTTGATTTCGTCGTTAGTAGCGAAACCAAAGGCTTGGGCACGTATTTCGAGCCCGATGGCCTGGCCACTCGATTCGGTATGTATATTCCCCTTATCGTTGAAAACCCACCAAAAAGTTTTATCGCCTTTAATGACCTGGTCGGCTAAAACACTACCTTTTACGATACCATTGACTCCTTCCATAGTCTGAACGGGGCTATGGCAAAGTTCATTAGGGATATCATAGTAAGGATAATCACCCTGGTTAGGATCATATTCACCATTTCCATCCATGTCGTAGAAAGGTGCCAGATAATAACTCTGGAACCTACTAGGATCTCCATGAGCTGGCCATTCCATAATGGATTTGGGGATACTATAGCCAGGGTATTCTTCAGAGCGATTCGTACTATACCACCATCCGAGAAATTCGTCTACTTCGGCACGAGTGATAATAAAAAATTTATCATATTCGGCACATACATCGGCATCAACTGCGGCTGTACCATCGATAGTTAAAGGCCCGGTCCAGTAGTCATTCCCAACTTGCCTAAATCGCATAGCCGCTAATTTTAATTGATCGTTAATATCAAGACCTCCAATCCATAGAGAGGCCGCAAAAAGGGAAGTTTTAGTAGTATTGGCCGGAATAAAATATTGAGGAATACCCCCACCACCACCTGTATCGAGGTTCCACCACATATCGCCCCCAGTGTTGATACGGCACCTCACATTATTAATATCGAGGAATTGATAAGCCGAAGCTCCAGTACATCCTGCAGTACTTGCTTTAACATCTTTCGATTGCTTTAGTTTATTGCCCACAAATTCTTTCCCAAACATATTTATACTGATGAAAGAAGCGATTGTGGTGATTAGTAGAATGCGTTGATACATTTTCATCTTATTCTTTATTTTATTTATTTTCCAATCAAAGCTAACAAATTGACCATTTAATGGAATTTAAAAGTTAAAAATCAATCCAAGACGAATCATTCTCGGGCTGCTGTAATTATCGGGATTATTGATATAAATTTGATAGAGTTGGCGGTAGGTATCGGGATTCAGTTGCTGATTTATTTCCCTTTGCCATTCGGCGGCAGCAAGATAACCATCGTCGTCGGGGTTACCCGTAGCGGGATATACAGCCATAACATTCTTGAAATTAAAAATATTAAGCATCTGTAAATAAATATTCAACATCGATTCCTTAGGTTTCTCACCTTCATTCTTTTTCCATACAATATTGATGTCTTTGTCGAGTTTAGCATCGATTCTAAATTGCCATGGTAGTCGTGAACCATAGAAACTACCTTTTAATAAGCGGGTACCACCGCTAATGGCTGAAGTAATATTTTCAGAGCGGGTATAGGGTGTTCCTGAACCACCGATAACTGTGAAATTTATGCCGGTATTTCTGAGCAATTCAATAGGTGGCTTGTTTTTACGGTTGATACGAGGTCCATTATATTCTTTCCCTTCTCCATAACGGTAATCGATATTGACATTGAAGCTGTGGCGTCTATCCCATGCAAGAGGCATAGGAGTACGAAGATTTGGAAGTCGAGCTGCTATCAAAGCTGCTGCAGTAGTGGGACTCGAACCCGTCCCATCAGCAAACTGCAAAGTATAAGAACCACGCAAGGTTACGTTACTAGTACGTCTTAAATCATAAGAAACCGTAAATCCTTTAACAGTTCCAAAGTCGATGTTGTTATAAGAAACATAATCACGAGGATAAGCTCCTGAGTAGCGATAAATCTGAATCTCATTCCTTATTTCTTTATAGTAAGCCGATAAGGTAAGGGCTGATGAGTTAGTCAATCTCTGCTTGAAACCTAATTCATAGTCAATAGTCTTAGGGGATTTCAGATTTGGGTTATCGAGGGTAGTGCCACGGGTTCTAAAAAAGTAATAATCGGTGATATCGAAACGGTTTTGCCCTTGCGGACGCTGGGTAAGTATGTCGTAATGAGCGAAGAACAATGCTTCTTCGGAAATAGGAAAGGAGAATGAAATACGTGGCATGATAGCCCATTGGGGCTCATAATCCTGCAATGCCTCCTTTTGCAGAGTTTGGTTAGATGGATTTCGTAGATAGGGAGTTACTCCCGAACCGGCATCCAAAATGTAAGGATCGGCAATTTCGATACCGCTGGCATTGTACCACACGCTTCCACTGCGGTAACCCGTGATGGAAGTAGGATTGGTCGCATTGTCAACATATACTACATAATCTGGCCCCATGTTCCCTGGATGGGTAATTGACTGATCTCCAATCTTTTGTACCTCCTTAACCGAAAGTGTCGGATAGATAGAATAAGGATCTTTCAGCACCAATTGATTGGCATCAAAACGGTCGACGCGCACACCTACATTAAATATCAAATCTTTAAATGCAAATTTGTCTTGAATATATCCAGCGAAGTAATTGGGTTGAAAGGCAGGAACTTCGCGCAGAAAATCACCATCGGCATTTTTCTTCGTCAGAAAGTCCTCGAAAGAGGGTTGAGAAGTGAGCTTTTTACCAGTATAGTCATATCCATAATAAGCTACATAAGAATTGCCACCATTAAGTAATTCATCGGCGCTAAAAAGGCTCACATCAAATAAGTCCTCGCCCATGGTAACGGTTTTCAAATTCCCATCTTTGTCGTAATAATTGATGGTTTTGGAGGCAAAATCATAAGAATCTATATTAATAAAGTCGAGACCATCAACAGGAAGACCTAATTTCTTGCGCAAATTACGGTCGAAAGTACGCTGAGAATTAGCATCATACTTTCTATAATAATAAATAGTATCTTGGAAGACTCCATCACGGGAAACGAGAACGGGATTGGATTTATCGAGTTCACGGATATGGAAGTTAGTAAGACCTCGCATCAGCTGCCAAAAATTAACAGGAGCATAAGCAAAGTAGCTTTCACTTCTTTGTTCGTACTGTATTCCAAATTGAACTTCATGGTTCCCAATATCGGCAGAAAACATACCATTGAATCCAATCTGATTGGCATCATATTCATTATAACCATTATAAACTGTTCCAGGTGCTTGCCAAAGAGAATAAATAGCATCGGGGCTCATTCCGTTTATATAACCCCCACCCAAAAGTATTTGGTCGAAATTTTCCCAGTTGCCTGTTACATCGGGATAAAAATTGTAATAAGTTTCGGTGTAACGTGCCAAGTCTCTATTGAAATCGGATGGCTGGAAAGTAACCATAGTATCCCTATATCCATTATGAATATAAACATTACTATAAACTTGCCCGTTGATAGTATCGCCTCCCAATTCGTAGGAACGCATGGTATAAGTATCGAATCTCCCCAAATATCCATATTTGAAGAGATTATCTTTATGTTGGGCACTTTGGTTTTTTGAATGAAACTTGGTGAAATCAGCTTGCAGGCTATAATATACATTTTTAATGAGAGATCTACTATCGGCTGAAGTGGGAAACCTTTGAGTAAATCTGGCATAGCCACGATAAGTTAATTCATCGTGATAGGGGTTGTTCTCCCAATTCATCAAAGAACGTGAATATCCAAAGGCATTGCTTTTATAATAAACCGTTGACCCTCCCAATGTAAAATTTGTAGTATTAGTTAGGCGCAGATCGATTTTCCCAGAGAGATTAATACTAAAGGCATCAGCGTTTTGTGAACTTTTTACGTGTTCCAAATCATTAGGACCCAAAAATGCAGCGTTGGGATAGGTTCCATAACCTAAGCCGGTAGGACGAAGTGGATTTTCTTTAAGGTATTGCAGTACATCGTCCTTTACCTTCCATCTACCTATTGGACTTGGGGCAGCATCTCCCTGAAGGGTCAAATCACCAGCCAGGAAGAATCCCAATATGCTTCTCGATTCTCCAGTTTCCTTATTTTTTTTTCGGATGATGGGGCCTTGGAGATTAAATCCAAATCGGTTATACCCAAAATTATCGAGCAATTCAGAGGTTTGGGCCTCGAAACCTCCAGCATAAATATTCGAAGGGCCCTTAGTGGTAACGTTGATGACCCCAGAAGTAGCATCTCCATATTGAGCAGGTAAACCCGAAATAATAACCGAAACTTGTTCGATAGCAGAAGGTGGTAAACTAGCCGAACCAGTAACTTTAACACCATCTATGTAAGTTACAGTAGCCTCACTTCGTGCACCTCTCACACTTCCACGCTCACCATCGGCTGAGAACACACCTCCTATGGTTACTGCAACTGCCGTAGCAGATCGGTTTGGCATTTTGTCGATTTGCTCCGAAGTTACTGTGGCCCCTACTGAAGTCTGGTCCTTCTCAATAAGAGGAACTTTATAGCTTGTAACCTCTATTTCGCTCAAGGCTACCGTAGTAGGCTCCAATTCAATATTATAAAATTCGATCTTCCCAGCACCAATGATGAGACCTTTGGTTAAAAGAGTTTTGTAACCAACGTAAGAACACCTTATATCATATTTCCCAGGTGTGATGGGTTTAATGACATAATTCCCTTCGAAATCAGAAGTAGCACCACCTGCTTGCACACCATTCATTTCTATAACTACATTGGCAAATGGTATGGGTTCTTTCGTCTCCTTGTCAGTAATTTTCCCCCTCAGGGTACCCGTTGCCTGGGAAAATACCAGCACTTGGGCTGCCAGTACAAGACCCAGTGTGAATAGTAGTTTTCTTATCATACCAGATAGATTTATTGATGATTTGCGTTGTGCATTTAAAGTCGGTAAAATTAGAAAGATTTATATTTATTTTACAAACATAAAGTTGCCATTAAAAAGTTAAAAAGCATTTCAATTATTTCTTCTTCTTGATTTATAGTTAATTATAAACCTTAGGATACTTTGTAAAAATTTTGTCATCTATTAGATTTCTGTTTTTAATCATAGGGTCTTTGAAGGATAGCTGAATAAATGACGGCTTGTTTTAAATCGAAGGAAAACTCGCTGAATGTGTCTTCTTCTATTGGCTGTTCTATATTCTCTTGAAGTATTGAAATATTTTTCGAATTATACTCAATACTGGTAAAATCAGGACGATTGATTTGATCTATCAATGGTATATATTCCAAAGGAGAGGCATGTTCTGTACTTACCTTTTCCGGTGAATATTTTTCCATAATGGGTCGAAAGTCATCCGAACTACCTTGTGAAAGAACTTCAGTCTCAAACTCAGTGTCTTCCATCTGAGGAACAAAATTCTTATTTTCAGATTGCATGGGCTCGCCCAAAGGCTTGGTGGCTGTTTTAGCCTCCCTTATTTTCTTTTGTTTCTCGGATTCCTTATAAAAGGTGTAGCCAATCCAGGCAACAAATAAAAGGAGAATGATCAGGTCTTCCATGAAAATGACAAATTAGTGGGTAAAATTATACAAAATCTCATTGGTTCGGATATGTTTGACAAAAATAGGAAAAACCTTCGTGATGTCACATTCTATTTACAAGTAGGCTCATCTTCACTAAAAAGTTTTTTCAACGAAAATTTCTTTTTGCCATTTTGTTTGTCTAATTGGTTGCGATGATCGTTGGCTTGCTGGATTAATTTTCGCCCTTCTGCACTTTGAATTTTTTCATGCCTTTTTAGTTTACTTTCATAAAGCGCCTGTTCCTGCTTTCTCTTTTCTTCCATTCGTTTTTCAATGGCTTTTTGTTGCTTCACTGTTTGATTATGGTGCGTGCGGCACCCAAAGCCGATTAAAATGGCTAAGGTCAACAATATCATTATTCTGCAGCATTCCCGCCTTCGCATCATATATTCCCTCCATCACAACATAAAGGCATTATCTTTGCAAACTTAAAGAAAATATTTTAAGATGACCATCTTGACTGATCATATCAATTTTAGTTTTAACAAAAGTGTAGCCGCCATATTTCTCGTATCCTGTATACTTCTTCTTTCTTTAAGCTGCAACGACGACAACAGCAGCTCTCCCATTCCCGATGTGTATGTAAATATCGTCATCAATCCTGCCTCCATCGAGTATGGAAACCTGAATATACCCGGAAATTACACCTTGATCAAAGGAGGTTATCGCGGAATCATAGTCTATCATGTTATCGACAATCAATATTTAGCTTTCGAGAGAACATGTACCTACGATTGGGATAAACCTTGCTCGAAATTGGTGATTGATCCTTCAGGCTTGATTGCACGCGATACCTGTTGCAAATCGAGTTTTCTTCTCCTCGATGGCACACCCATGGAAGGAAGTTTGGCTACAATTCCGCTGAAACAATACAAAACCATGTATGACGCTAATTTCGGAAGGTTATATATCACTAATTAGAATTTCTGTTAGTCATCGGGTTATTACTTTTTAAAAGCATGAATGCTTATAACCATAAAAAATTGGAATAAACAACTCAATGGTTGGTTCAATAACTTTTTATGGCACAGTAGTAATGAAAGCGAGTAAACTGAATTCAAGAAATTAGAGAAAATTAGGTAGAAAGAAAGAGGTTGTGAAGTGAATACCCAACTTCGAAAATCCTTAGGTTTGAGGCGTGGAAATCTTATCATCAATAGACTTCACAAGTTACGAAAGAATATTATTCTAACCATTTCCACAGCTGTTTTCCTATAATAAATTCCATCGCCTTATTCCTTCAAGTTTTTCTCTTTTCAGAAAACCATGACAACCCTATTTTATTCAAAAACAATTCGAACATTATCATCAAGGCCAAGGCCAAGCAAACCCGAGGCATTCCCGCGATTGATAGCTATTTGTAATAGACCTGTACTCGAAAAAAGTGCTAATATTTCACCTTCAGGAACATCACTATAAGCCTCTGAAATCTTGTGGATCGTATTTCTACTATACCCAAGCTCAATATGAAAACGCCTTCCCTTGACGATTTGCTGAAACATTTCACGACTGATGTTGGTAAAAACATTCTCATAAACATCAACATAAATTACTTTACCCGTGATAGAATTTTGGTTGATAACTGGTTGAAAGGGGGTGCAAGGATTCAGACTAAGACGAGGCAAGCCCAAACCCTCGATGGGATTTCCTTTTAATAGATACAACGCGGCTTTCACAAAAACATCTCGGGTAGAGAAAGTAAAATACTCGCTATCCTGAATTATTTCTAATTCGATAATGTGTTCGGGCTCTTTATCGAAAATCAAACTAAAAATTCCATTATCTGCACCAATAAAATAATGCCCTTCTGCTTCTAAAGCAATATGCGGGGATTTAATCCCAGCCTCTGTATTAATTCCAATTATATGTACCGTACCTTGGGGAAAAGCCTTCCAACAGTTTCTAATAATAAATGAAGCCTGGTTCAAATCGAAAGGTGGTATTTGATGGCTGATATCAATGATTTTTACTTCAGGCATACGGCTTAAGATAGCCGCTTTTACTGCTGCCAGATAATGGTCCTTTAATCCCCAGTCGCTTGTAAGTGTAATGATTGGCATTTAAGATGAGATAATTCCGTAATTTTTTAATGTAACTTTGCGAACTCCAAAATTACTAAAATCACAATTTTAAAACCCAAGTAAAGTGTTGAAGTAAACAGGATGAACGAAAGAATTATCTCAATTGAATCCTATAGCCCACTCGAAATATATGGTCCTAACGATCGGTATTTAAATTTAATAAAGGATCGTTTCCCAAAACTAAAAATTATAGCCCGTGGAGATGTAATCAAAATTATTGGTGAAAAATCGCAGATCGATTTATTTGACCGACTTTTTGGGCTTTTATTGGTGCATTACGATGAATTTGGTAAAATCACTGAGAACGATCTTTTCGAAATCTTCGGTAATGACCAGGAAGAAGATGAAAATAATCAGGTAAGACCTATAGAAGGGAATGATATTCTGGTATATGGAAATCATGGATTGCAGGTAAGGGCACGTACAGTTAATCAACGAATGTTAGTCGAAAGTAGCCAGAAGAATGACATGGTATTTGCCATTGGGCCGGCAGGCACAGGGAAAACCTATACAGCAGTTGCGCTTGCCGTTAAAGCTTTAAAGAACAGGGAAGTTAAGCGAATTATTCTCACGCGGCCTGCCGTCGAAGCAGGTGAAAATCTTGGTTTTCTTCCCGGCGATTTAAAAGACAAACTCGATCCTTATCTTCAGCCATTGTATGATGCTTTGCGCGATATGCTTCCAACACAGAAATTACTTACTTATCTCGAAGATGGGACCATAGAGGTTGCTCCTCTGGCTTTTATGAGAGGACGCACCCTCGACCACGCTTTTGCTATCCTCGATGAAGCACAAAATGCAACCCTCAACCAATTAAAAATGTTTCTCACGCGTATGGGGCGCAATGCTAAGTTTATCATCACAGGCGATATCACCCAAATTGACCTCCCCCCATCCCAAAAATCGGGTCTTATTCATGCCACTCAAATTCTGAAGGGCATTCAGGGAATCGATTTCGTCTTTCTCGACGAACGCGATATTGTTAGACACCGTTTAGTAAAAGACATCGTAGAAGCCTACGGCCGTGACAATGCCCAACATCAAACCAACAATACTAACAAAACCTAAATTTAATTCATTAAGATACCTTACAATATCTATGTATAACGCAGTTCTTGAAACCAATTACCAATTCCCCGGACAAACAAAAGTATATCATGGCAAAGTACGCGATGTCTATTTTGTGGATGACCTTCTTGTAATGATAGCAACCGACAGGATTTCGGCTTTCGACGTCGTTTTGCCAAGAGCCATACCTTACAAGGGACAGGTTTTAAACCAAATCGCCTCTTATTTTTTGGATGCCACATCCGACATTGTTCCCAATTGGAAGATCAACACTCCAGATCCCATGGCTACTACGGGTTACTTATGCAAACCTTATCCTGTAGAAATGATCATCAGGGCTTATTTAACTGGTAGCTCATGGAGAGCTTATCAAAAAGGAGCCCGACAAATTTGCGGAGTTCCTCTGCCCGAAGGCATGAAAGAACATCAACGATTTCCACAACCCATCATAACTCCCACTACTAAAGCCACCGAAGGACACGATATGGATATCTCCCGCGACGAAATCATCCAAAATGGATTAATACCCGAAGAAGATTATATACAGATTGAAGAATATACACGCCTCCTTTTCGAAAGGGGTTCGATGATGGCTGCCCAAAAAGGGCTTATTCTAGTGGATACAAAATATGAATTTGGCAATAAAGATGGTGAAATCTATCTCATCGACGAGGTTCATACTCCCGATTCATCTCGTTATTTCTATGCCGAAGGTTACGAAGAACGTTTTTCTAAAGGTCAGCCCCAGCTACAACTTTCGAAAGAATTTGTGAGAGAATGGCTTATGGAAAGAGGCTTCATGGGCCAACATGGACAACAAATTCCTACTATGGATGATGATTTCGTAAATAGTGTATCAGAAAGGTATATCGAGCTTTATGAGAAAATTACAGGAGAAAAATTCATTAAATCTCCACTTGAAAATATAGAAGAAAGAATTAAGAGGAATGTTCTTCAATTTCTTACCAACTACAAAAGAATACATACACCAAAATAGATTCGATTTTTCTTTCAGGGAATTTCGAAGATTTATCAAGTAAGGTTCGAGTTTATAGGGTTTTAAGAGTTTTTCAGTAAAAGCCTGTATCCTGTTCCATGTATATTTTCTATCTCTACATTGGGGTCTTTACTGAGATATTTTCGTAATTTCGTAATAAACACATCCATACTTCGAGTAGTAAAATAATTGTCATCTCCCCAAATGGTTTTTAAGGCAAGCTCACGAGGTACAATATCGTTCATGTTTATACAGAGCATCTTGAGGAGCTCGGCTTCTTTGGGACTGATCTTGCGGCTTTCATCATGATGAGTAATAATGCGCAGAAATGCATCGAAGCGATATTCCCCAATTTTGAATTCTCTTTGTTCTTCCTTGTGAGAAAGTTGACCATGCCGTTTCAATATGGCTTTGATCTTATAAAGCAACACATCGCTATCGAAAGGTTTTGTAATGTAATCGTCGGCTCCCAATTTAAACCCTTCCAAAACATCATTTTTAAGTGTTTTTGCAGTAAGAAAGATAAGGGGAATGTCGGGCTGAAAATGTTTGATTTCTTTTGCGATGCTAAAACCATCAACATTGGGTAGCATGACGTCGAGAATACAAATGTCGAATTTTCCTTGATAAAAAGCCGTCATGGCATCTTTGCCATCATTTACCCATATTACTTCATAATCGTTGAGTTCGAGGTATGATTGCAAGATGGCTCCAAAATTAAGATCGTCCTCAACCAGAAATATTTTAATTGTTTGTTGATTCATCATTGTGGTTAATTTGCGGCAGTTCAATAATAAATTCGCTTCCTTTTTCAGGCTCACTTTCTATGCGGATATTCCCTCCGCAAGCCATTACGATTGCTTTTACATAGCTCAAACCCAACCCAAAACCTTTCACGTTATGAATGTTTCCAGTAGATTTCCGAAAGAATTTTTCAAAGGCACGATTGCGGGTTTCCCTATCCATCCCCATTCCATGATCTTTAACCGAGATAAATAAAGAATGATGGTTATTCCAAGTACTTACCACAATTTGAGGAGATTGAGGAGAATATTTATTAGCATTATCCAAAAGGTTAAATAGCACATTTAAAAAATGAACCTCATCCACTTCGACTATGGGATTTGTGGCTTGCAAATCCGTTTGAATCTCACCTTCTCTTTTGTGAATCTGTATGGAGATATTTTGCACTGCCTGAGCTATCAAGTCGTGGGCATCCATAGGTTGCAATTGAAGCGAAAAATCTTTTTTATCCAAGAGTGCCATTTGCAGCACGCTTTCCACTTGTGTGTTCATCCTTTTACTTTCCTCCTTAATTACACGGGTAAAATAATGAATCTTCTCGGGATCATTAATAATACGTGCATTCACAAGACTATCTGCGGCCAAAGAAATTGTAGCAATAGGGGTTTTAAACTCATGCGTCATGTTATTGATGAAATCCGATTTGACATCGGAAATTTTTTTCTGACGAAGTATCACCAAAATACTTATAATAAAGGTGGCAACTAAAATTAAGGTAAAAAATGCCGATCCCGTGATAATCCAGAGCATAGAACTCAGCAAATGGGTGTTACGATCGGGAAAATACAAAGCTATATGATCGGCCGATTGGAAAAAACGATCGGATAAAAGATTGGCCTCATAAATTTTGGTATTAGAAGTAGGATTAAAACGAGGGCTTTGTGCAAGTGTATCCCTTCCCTCATCGAAGATGGCATATTCAAAAGGCAGATCAATACTTCTATTTTTTAGTTCTTGTTTTAAAATCTCATACGAAGCTGGCACATTGAGCCGTTCACGGGCAGGTATATCGAGTTGTTTTATTTCGAAAATCAGTCGATCAAGTGCATCGCTCAGTAAATCGGTTTGCGCCTGAAGTTCTTCAACTTGCTGCTGAAATTCAAGGTCTGGATTAAGCCTCTGAGGTCGAGGCCTAGGACGATTGGGAAATATTTTCTCTTCATACCCCATAAAGGCAGAATCGAACTCTTGAATCATTCGAAAATGTTGTCTGAAAAATTTTTCTTGACGCCGAATAATTGCATCGTAATATTCATCAGGAGGAAATTGGGGCAAAGGTAAAATTGCATCCATTGAAGAACCGAAAAAAATTGACATGTTCATTGAAGACAGAGTATCCAATCTGTTCTCGTGCTTAATAACTATTTCCTTGCCGCCATTATTTTGAACTATCTTCTGACGACGTTTTACAGTAACAACAGGCCTTGTAGGTATGCTGTCGCTAAATCTTGCGTTTCTACTTTGATTACTTTTGTCTATTATAGCCCTATGGCTTTTTTGCGCTGTCGAAGCAAGAATCGTATCCGTGAGAGCTTGCATTCTCAGCCTGTTCGAAACAAAAAACATGGTTTGATCGCGTTCAAGACGCCGTGCTGTTTCTGTAATAGCTGCCATCACATCCCTATCAAACTCGTTTTCACGCATTTGCAACATATTCTTAAACCATACAAATTGCAATATCACTAAACTTACCAGTGAAATACCACTCAAAATAATCACAATACGTATAACCGATTTATTCATAATGCAAAATTAAATTGATTTACCCGCCTAGGTAATCATTTTAACCTTTCATTAACAAACTTTAACCGCATTTAACATTTTGATTATGAATAGCTTATTAATTTTGTCTATTCAAAAATCAAATACAAAAAAGTTATGAAATCTTTAGTTAGTACTTTACATTGCCTAATGCTCCCTTTTCTATTAAGCTTAATATTAGGCATTAATTCTCAGGCTTTAGGACAGAATCAGCCACCGGCCTCTGCTCAACCCAATAATCAGTATCCTTCACAAGAATTTCAATCTATTCCAGATGAGACAAACTGGAAAGAAATCATGAATGAATTAGAAGATTTGTACATGCTTTTTCCATTAGAAGAATGGGATGATGAGATGATGGAAGAATATCCACCTCATTTTAGAGATTTTATGCAAAAAAGAAATCCCCACATTTCTAAAAATCTTGTAGAAGCCAGGCGACATCTCGAAATGGCAATGCATCAATTGGAAAAAGCCATTCGGCAAATGCCCGAATTTCCTCATCATGGCTATATGGGCCATAAGTTGAGGGAGCATCATTTGCCTGATTCACATTCTTATGGCTTTCACCATTTTCAGGAAGGTTGCCCATTCGGAACTTTCATTGACGATTCTATAATCATGGATACTACTGGCAAATCTGTTAAAATCATTAGAAAGATTTTCGTAAAAGACGATACCCTGACCAAGGAAATCCAATGTATTCGCAGAGCAACTCCAAATGGTCGAATCGATACTCTTATTATTTTCAAAAATGGAGAAAGGACGGGTGACAGTATTGTATGGAATCGCATCCGCCAAAGAGCCAATCTACACTCATCTCGCCAAACAGCGCAAAGTCGGAGATATTCAGAAATGGGACCGAAATCCAAAACTTTAAACATAACGGATTTGAACTCCGAAGATTTAAAAAAACTTTCCCATTCTGCAATGAAACCATCCCAAGCCAAAGAACCTTTAGGTCTCGACAGACTTATCATAAAAAGATCTGGCCCAGATAAAATACATATCCGCTTCAGTACAGAGCTGTCTGATGACTTGGAAGTCTTATTATTCGACGAACAAGGCATCCTGCTTCATCATGAAATCTTGAAGAAATTCTCCGGCAATTATGATAGAATCCTAACTCTCACATCTCAACCAGTGTATTATTTAAAAATTCAACAAGGGAAAAAAGTGCTGCAAAAAAAGATCTCAGAATAACTCTATCGCTTTCAGAACAAAAATTATCTTAAACTCTTTTATTGAGGCAGAGCTTCTATAGAAAACTTTTAGCTTCAAATTCTCGATTAACCTTATTGTCTTATTGGCTTGCAACAAATTTTATTAAGCCAAAAATAAGCAATAAGGTTAAATTTTTGGGATAGAACTGATATAAAAATCAATCATTTTTATCATGTTTTGTATAGTGTGATAAACAGTATTTTTGTAAAATAAATACATAGTTCATCGAAATGACGAAATTAAGCGTAAACATCAATAAAATTGCCCTTCTAAGAAATGCACGTGGAAGCAATCTTCCGGATGTAGTAAAAGCTGCTATAGATTGTGAACATTTTGGTGCACAAGGAATTACCGTACATCCTCGGCCTGATGAAAGGCACATTCGTTATGCTGACGTTAGAGCCATAAAACCAATTCTTACTACTGAGTTCAATATCGAAGGGTATCCTATTCCAAGATTTCTAGATTTAGTTCTTGAGGTCAAACCGGCTCAGGTAACTCTTGTTCCTGACGCACCCAATGCGCTTACCTCTAATGCCGGATGGGATACAATAAAAAACGAATCCTTCCTCACGGAAGTGGTTACTGAATTGAAAAATCATGGAATTCGCACTTCTATTTTTATCGAAACCGATACACACATGATAGAAAATGCCGCTAAGATTGGCACTGATCGCATTGAACTTTACACCGAACGCTATGCCGCGATGTATCCAGTGGATTCCCCAAAAGCCATTCTGCCTTATATTGAAGCTGCAAATGTAGCCTTGAGTTGTAATTTAGGCATCAATGCTGGCCATGATCTCAATCTTCAGAATTTAAAGTACTTTGCCAACAATATTCCAGGTCTTCTCGAGGTTTCTATTGGTCATGCGCTGATTTGTGATGCACTCTATTATGGCCTCGAAAATACTATCCAAATGTATTTACGTTGCCTCAAACCATCATCCTTGGCATAAGGATATTCTCTGTTTTTTGTAATTCTATCTAATATACTGGTGGAAGTTCTGTAATTTTGCAAACTTTTTTGCAAATATTCCATGGAATGATCGATAAATTAGAAGCTATTTATAAACGCTGGCTCGAGATTGGAGAAACAATGAATCAGCCCGAAGTTATCTCCGACATGAAGCGGTATGTAAAGCTTAGTAAAGACTATAAGGAATTGACACCTATAGTTGAAGCCTATAAAGAATACGAAAAGATTTGTGCAAATCTCGAAAGCTCTAAGGAAATGCTCAGTACCGAAAAAGACGAGGAATTACGTGAAATGGCCAAGGATGAGGTAGAGGTATTGCAACAACGTAAAGAACAGTTAGAAGAACAAATTCGCTTGATACTGCTTCCAAAAGATCCTCAGGATAGCAAGAATGCCATTATAGAAATTAGGGCAGGCACTGGAGGTGATGAAGCCTCATTGTTTGCGGGCGATCTTTTTAGAATGTACACCCGCTATTGCGAAATCAAGGGCTGGAAAGTGGAAATAGTAGATTTTACTGAAGGTAGTCTCGGTGGATATAAGGAAATAATTTTCAATGTAACAGGAGAAGACGTTTACGGAACCTTGAAATATGAGTCGGGAGTTCACAGAGTGCAACGTGTGCCTAAAACCGAAGCACAAGGTAGAATACATACCTCGGCTGCTAGTGTTGTTGTTTTGCCCGAGGCTGATGAATTAGATGTAGAAATAAAACCTTCCGATATACGCAAGGATGTTTTTTGTTCTTCTGGGCCTGGTGGACAAAGCGTGAACACAACTTACTCGGCTGTGCGTTTAACTCACATTCCTACAGGCATTGTAGTTTCAATGCAAGACGAAAAATCACAGCTGCAAAATCTTGAAAAAGCCATGAATATACTTCGAACAAGAATCTATGAAAGAGAATATCAAAAATATCTCGATGAAGTGGCTTCCAAACGAAAAACGATGGTTTCTACTGGAGACCGCTCTGCAAAAATTCGCACTTACAACTATCCTCAAGGACGTGTTACCGACCATAGAATCAATTATTCCATTTATAATCTTCCAGCCTTTATGAATGGAGAAATACAGGAAATGATCGATCAATTGATGCTGGCCGAAAATGCTGAACGATTGAAAGCTGAAATCTCAGAATAAAATTATTATGAACAGACAACAACTTGTGAGTCTTATTCAACATAAAAAATCCATGCTTTGCGTCGGACTCGACAGCGACATTACGAAAATACCCTCTCAGCTTCTTTCACATGAAGATCCTGTTTTCGAATTTAATAAAGCCATCATTGATGCGACCCTTCCTTACACAATTGCTTATAAGCCCAATCTCGCCTTTTATGAAAGCCGTGGACTGGCCGGATGGATTAGTCTGAAAAAAACAATGGATTATCTGGAATCTTTCAGAGACGAGATATTTACAATAGCGGATGCTAAACGAGGTGATATTGGAAACACAAGTCAGCAATATGCCAAGGCATTTTTCGACAAGCAAAGCTCCTGCTTCGATTTCGATGCAATTACTGTTAGTCCTTACATGGGTATAGATTCGGTTTCGCCTTTTATGGAATTCGGTGGGAAATGGGTGATTCTGTTGACGCTGACAAGCAATAAGGGAGCGGTTGATTTTCAACATCTTCAGATAGAGGGATCGAAAGAGCGACTCTTCGAAATCATCATTAAAAAATCACTCCAATGGGGCTCTTCACCTTCGAATATGATGTATGTAGTGGGTGCAACACAAGCATCCTTGATCATAGAAATTAGGAAAATGGTACCAGATCACTTTTTATTAGTCCCCGGTATAGGCGCTCAAGGAGGTAGTTTGGAAGAAGTATTAAAATATGGACTGAACCGCGATGGAGGTCTTTTGATAAATGCATCCCGCAGCGTTATATTTGCTAGCCAGGGAAATGATTTTTCGACTCGCGCAGCCGAAGCAGCTCACACGCTTCAACAACAAATAGCAGCCTTTTTTTAAGGACGAATCTCTTATTGATTTACATTAATATTCATACCATCTATATTATAAAAAAATCACGAACCCAAAAATCAAAATAATATTTCATGATTCGATTTTTGTAAGTAATACGAATGAAAATTATTCTCTTGGTATATACGAAGAAAAATATTCAGATTTTCCATATTTTTGCCTCATAATTTCAATCACGTGACCGATAGCCTGGTAATCATACCTACTTACAACGAAAAAGATAATATCGAGCGTATTATTCGCAAGGTATTTTCACTGGAGCCTGCTTTCGATGTTCTGATTGTAGAAGATAATTCACCGGATGGTACGGGCAAGATTGTTAAAGAGCTGATGAAGGAATTTCCACAACGGCTTTTTATAGAAGAAAGAAGCGGAAAACAAGGATTAGGTACTGCTTATATTCATGGTTTTAAATGGGCACTTCAACGTAATTACCAGTATATCTTCGAGATGGATGCCGACTTTTCACACAATCCCAACGACCTGATCCGCTTACGACAAGCAGTTGCCCAAAACGGCGCCGACATCGCTATAGGTTCCAGATATATTACTGGTGTTAATGTTGTTAACTGGCCTATTGGAAGGATTTTAATGTCATATCTTGCTTCTAAATATGTAAGATTCATCACGGGAATAAAAGTCCACGACACTACGGCCGGATTTATTTGTTATCGCCGCAATGTGCTACAAACCATTAATCTCGACCAAATTAAATTTACTGGCTATGCTTTTCAGATTGAAATGAAATATTCAGCATGGAAACTAGGATTTAAAATTGTAGAAATTCCTATCATCTTTACGGATCGAACAGCTGGAGAATCGAAAATGAGCAGAGGAATTTTTAAAGAAGCTGCCTTAGGAGTCATTAAACTTCGATTTAAAAAGATTTTACCCAGTAAACCTAAGGAATAATTTCCTTCCTCTTTTTAAAACCTTCTTTCAACGGAAATCTTAATGAAAATGCAAAAAACGTTGATTACAGGTGCGAAGATTATAAACGAGGGGAATATTCAGGAAAAGGATATTCTTATTGAAGGGCAATATATTGAAGCAATTATAAACTCAGGCGCTTACGCTGGTCAAGCCAGAGTAGTCGAAGCTCAGGGAAAATACCTTCTTCCTGGTGTAATTGACGAACATGTGCATTTTAGAGAACCTGGACTTACGCATAAAGCCGATATCTATTCCGAATCAAGGGCAGCAGTGGCCGGAGGAATTACATCTTTCATGGATATGCCCAATACTATTCCTCAAACCACCAATTTAGAAGCCCTTCAATGGAAAATCAAGCGAGCATCAGAAACCTCACTCGCCAATTATGCCTTTTATTTGGGAGCTACAAATGATAATCTGGATGAGATTCTTAAAATTGACCCAAAAAAGATTCCTGGTGTAAAAGTTTTTATGGGCGCATCTACGGGAAATATGCTGGTAGATGATGACAAAAGCCTCATCAACATCTTCTCAAAGGCCCCATGCCTTATTGTTGCCCATTGTGAAAACGAAGAACTTATCCAGAGAAACCTCGCCTATTATCAATCTATTTATGGAAACGATATTCCCATAGAATGTCATTCTTCTATCCGCTCGGCAGAGACTTGCTTAGAAAGCACTCAACAAGCCATTGCACTGGCCAAGGAATTCAGTAGCCGCCTACATATCCTCCACCTTTCTACTGCCGATGAAACAAACCTTTTTACAAACACTCTGCCCATAAATCAAAAACGAATTACTTCCGAAGTATGTCTACATCATCTTTGGTTCTCCGATTTCGACTATAAAATAAAAGGGAAAAAGATCAAGTGGAATCCTTCGATAAAAACTTCTACTGATAAGCAAGCATTATGGGAAGCCTTACTCGACAACCGCATCGATACAATAGCTACTGATCATTCCCCTCATACTCTTCAAGAAAAACAGAATCCTTATCTAAGTTGCCCTTCTGGAGCGCCCATGGTGCAACACAGCCTTTCTGCTATGTTCGAAATGGCATTTCAACATGGGGTTGAGCTTACCCGAATTGTAGAAAAAATGTGTCATGCCCCGGCTTTACTCTTCCATATTGAAAAAAGAGGTTTTATACGCGAGGGTTATTTTGCCGATCTCGTCCTCATTGACCCTCATAAGGCATGGGAAGTAAATTCAAGTAATATTTTGTATAAATGCGGCTGGTCACCCATGGAAGGAACTCATTTCTCCTCAAGGGTCACTCATACTTGGGTGAATGGCCACCTGATTTACCAAGAAGGATGGTTCGACGAAAACAAAAAGGGAATGCCATTGATGTTCGATAATTTTTAATGACTATGATAAAGAAACTTTATTTTTTCTCAATATTAATGGCCATTTTACTCAATTCATGTGGCCCAAAACACGTCAAAATAGTGGAGGAAAAGTTCGAAGACGGTTCTCCAAAAATTGTGCGACAATATGAAATTAAAGGGAAAGACAGTATTCTCTTACGAGAATCCATGTTTTATCAGAATGGGCAAAAATATATGGAAGGGAAATATTTTAACAACCAGCGCGATAGCATTTGGACAGCTTGGCTTCCCGATGGGAAGATTTGGAGCCAAGGAGGATACAAGCAAGGCTTGGAAGATGGGCCTAAAAAAGTATTTTATTCAAATGGCAGCCTGTTTTACGAAGGACAACATAAAATGGGAAAACGAATAGGAGTATGGAAATTCTATGATTCCACCGGCAATCTCATTCAAACTATCGATTACACTTCAACCTCAAGCGGCGATACCTTATCTCACTAAACTTCGTATTCGCCAGCAAAATAATAAAAAAACCGGATAAGCATTATCAAACACCTATCCGGTTTTTGTATGTCTTTATTGATCTTTTATTCTACCTCTATGACCAGATATTTGCCTGCAGCCCAAAATTCGGACGGATTAGTAATGAAAAGTGTATCCGCACGTTTTTCCCCACTGATACGATAAGCAGTCGCAGGATGTTTAGTAATTAGTTTTGCTTTCTTTGTTCCTAAAGGAATATATTCCAAACGAGTAATATCTACTTTAGTAAAATAATCCTTATTGAAGTCTTCTTTCAAGGTTTTAGTGGAACCTATTCCTAAGAAACCACCTTCTTTATTTATAATATTATTATCCGCCAGTTCCTTTTTTGTTCCTATTGCATAATAAGCCGTATTCAACAGGCTGGTCTTGATTTCGATTTCTTCCTTATGTTTTTGAATCTCTTCTTCTTTCTGCTGAGTTACTTCTTCGAGCTCAGCAACTTGAGACGAAAGATTCGCAACCTGTATATTCATTTTTTCCAGCTCACCCCTCAGAGTATTTATCTGAGCATCTTTTTCTTCAACCTGAGTATTCAAATAAGTAACCATTTTTTCGAGTTCAGCCATCCTTACATCACTACTACTGAGCTTTTTCTGCAAAGAAGCAACCAATTTCTTGTTTTTCGCCAATAATTCATAAATGGTCTTAATATCTTCATTAACCTGTTCTTTTGTTGAACTCTTCACCTCGCCCCCGGTAGTTCTCACGTTAATGATGTTTTCCAGAGCCTTAATCGAATCAAGATTTCTCTGAATCTCATTGAAAGAAGTTATATATTCATAAAGAGACTCTTGGTTGAGTTGAGCTACTTGCAACAAACTATCGTTTTTAGCCTGTAGCCTTTCTATCTCCTTCTTTTTCGTATTGCATCCTACTAAAGTCAAAAATGCAAATAAAACAATTAATGTGCGTTTCATGGTGTTTTGGTTTTAAACATTTAACATTTATTAACATTTTTATAACGACTCTCTTGCTCTTTTATTATGTTATTTTATCATTAGTAACCGACAAAACATTTTGATATAAACAGGAAGGTCGGCCGAAGCTGACCAACCTGTATATTTGCTGTCTAAACTACCAATTTATACAGCATGAGCAAAAATACGAATAAAAATTTAATCGGTCAGCCGATATTAACGCAAGTTCTTTCTTTAGTTAACAGGAATAAGTTTAGTGGGTTAGCAAAGAAACATGGATCAGATCGATATTACAAAAAGTTCAGTACATGGACACACTTCGTGAGTATTATGTTTGGTATTTACAGTCGTTGTGATTCAGTAACCGAAATAGTAGAAGGCATGATAGGATGTGTGGGAAAGTTGGGTCATTTTGGACTAAAGGAAGTGCCACCCAAAAGTACTATAAACCGATGGTAACAGAGAACGAGACAGCAAGTTCTTTGAATCGCTATATTTCAGTTTGGTTAAGCGCTACTCAAGTTTTTTGTCGTCCAGCCGAACGCTTGGATTAAGTATTAAAGAGCTTTTTATCGTTGATTCCACTGGGCAGTTTTACGCTCCGAAATTGGATAAACAGCCCGACTGATTAGCTCAATCAAAGCAGTTTCAATGTTGTTTTCGTTCTATTCAAGGCTACGTAAATAATCCCCTATACCTAACTCTTCCAAGGTTTGTTTACATAACCATTCAGCCCCAACTTCCCGAACATCTTCCATCTCTATATTCTGGAATTACCAAATGATTTAAAAATTTAAATATTGATAATCAATAAGATAGCATTTTTAAATCATTAAAAATACCATTATTTATTTGTTTTTTCGGGGAAGAGTGCTCAAGTTGGGTTAAGGCTCCACTTTCCATAAGCCTCTCATTACACTATTCATGATGAAAGTGCATCACAAAACAACATTCAAGAACTATTGATGTGATAATCTTTGAGAGGATAAAACAAAGATTTTTTAATCTTTATAAATATTGACTAGTCAAGTTTTACACCTTATTCTTTATCTAACATTCACTTACACCTAAACTTTGAAAATCTTCTCAAGGTTTTATATTTGGATTCCTAACCGATTTGCTTAAGTCGGAAGGCATGAGAATAATTTGAACAATGTTTTCGCCGGAATAATTTTCCTGAGCAGCATTTTTCACTTTTTCAGGAGTTAAAGACTCTAACATTTCAGGAAATTTCAAAATATTTTCATACGATTCTCCATCAAAATCACTTGTGGTTAACTTATCCATCCAAAAACTATTTTCCTTGATTTTTTCTGCCCAAGTTTTCAACTGATTCTCCTTAAAATTGCGCATTTGTTCCTGTGTAGGACCTTGAGTACGCAATTTCTCAATTTCCTGATAGACGATATTAGTCATGCGTTCTGCATTTACTGGATCGCAGTCGAATTGAATATTGAGTTGATACTGTGGATTAGGGTATTTTGAAAATCGGGTTCTAACACTTGTGCCATAGGTAGCTCCCTCTTCTTCGCGTATGGTTTCAATAAACCTATAGCTTAATATATCATTAATAGCAGACATAGCCAAGCGTTTCATGGGATCGTAATCGAACTTTCCGGTAAATGAAATAAATACAGTAGCTTTGGGGTCTTCCATGTCACGCACTACCGTTTTTTTAACTTGGCCTTTAGGAGGCTGAATTTTCAGGTCCTTCCAATGCTCGTTTTTCTTCATAGACGGCAAAGAGGCCAAGTATTTCTCCACCAAAGGTTTCAATTCCTCGGGCTGAAAACTTCCTACAAAATAATAGATAAATCCATCGGCATCGGCAAAACGCTGGTCGAAGATTTGTTTCATCAGGCTGAGTTTAGCTTCTGAGAGTCGTTCGACGGTAAGTGGCTTACGATAAGGACTATAAGAAGCCATGGTTACCTGAATAGTATCCCTGAAGGCATTTTCAGGATCAAGCGCACTGTTTTCGAGAAATGCTTTCAAACGATTCATATAAGCACCATAAATATTTTCATCGGCTCGAGCTTTTCCAAAATAAAGATGCAACAATTGGAATAAAGTTTCGAGGTCGTTTTTCGAAGAACGACCGTTAAATCCTTCTTTCAGTTCATCGATGTATGGTGATATTTCAACCATTTGCCCGCTCAGTGCTTTCTGAAGTTCAGTGGCATCGAAATCACCGAGGCCACTTTCACCAATAATAGAAGCAGCAAGCTGAGCCGAAAGATATTCATCAATAGAATAAAGAGATGTACCTCCTAAACTGAGGGCAGCAAATAAAATCTCGTCTTCCTTAAAATCAGTAGGTTTCAAAACGACTCTTGCTCCATTGGATAATCTCCATGTTATTACGCCGGTAGCCTTGTCTTCTGAAGATTCTATCACTTTACCGGGCTCAGGCAGTTCCGAGATAAGAGGCTTATTAGAAACCTTATCAATATAAGTAGCAATTTCCTCTTTCTCTATTTTTGCTAATACATCAAGAACTTCCTGTTCGCTAGGATATATGAGGTCTTCTTTCTGAGGGCCCTGAATCACGATTACCCGATTGCTATCCGTAATCCATTTTGATGGCAAATCATTTATTTCTTCAAGCGTAATACCTGGTAATAAATCCTTAGCAAATATATATTCGAACTCAGGGCCGGGTATGGGCTTATTTTCTAAAAAATGATTCATATATTGCCAAACCAGCTGTTCTGATCTACGTTTATTACGTTCGTTGAAAGCATTTTCGCGTTGCTTTAGAAGTTCACTCTTTGCTCTTTCAAGTTCTCCTTCGGTGAAGCCATAACGTAAAACACGTTCATTTTCGGTCAATAAGGCTTCGAGTGCTCTCATAGCTTCTCCTGATTTGGTAATGGCAACAGCCAAATAGGCATCTTTCGAACGAACCAGGTTCGTATAAACATCGTAAGCATAAATAAATGGTGGATCGGCTTGTCGTTGTATTTCACTCAGGCGTGCATTCATCATTTGGTTGAACAGTTGGGTAACCAATTGTTGGCGTAAATATTCCTGATCGCGTTTCTCAACAGGCTCATGTTTATAAACTACCTCTACCACGGTATACTGGGCTTCCTTATCGGTTTCAATAGCTACTAAGGTTTCTTCATGATCAGGAACTTTTTCTATCGCTCTTTCTCTTGCATTTTCCCTTTTAGGTAGGGTACCAAATAAATCTACTATTTTTTGTTCAACTACTTGAGGATCGAAATCTCCAACTGCAATTATGGCTTGAAGATCGGGACGATACCAGTCGTGATAAAATCTTCTTAAGGTTTCGTAAGGAAAGCTGTTAATAATCTGAATGTCGCCAATCACATCGTGAACGGCATACTTCGAATTGTAGAAGAGTTTTTTCATGGCTCTTTTATTCATGCGTTCCATTGCATTGCGGCCTGTACGCCATTCTTCATGAATTACTCCACGTTCGGCATCAATCTCTTCATCCTCGAAGCTTACCTGCGAGGCCCAATCGTATAGAATTAGCAAAGCCGTATCCATTTGAGCGGGATCCTTAAGAGGGACATTTTGAAGCATATAAGCAGTAAGATCATGGCTCGTAAAGGCATTGATCTCGGGACCAAATTTCATGCCTATGGATTGCAAATAATTGATGATCTGATGCTTTTGAAAATGTTTGCTTCCATTAAAGGCCATATGCTCGCAAAAATGAGCCAATCCATTCTGATCAGGATCTTCAAGAATGGCACCAGCATTCACAATCAGATAAAATTCGGCTCTCTTTTCGGGTTGACCATTCTTTTGAATGTAGTAAGTCAGTCCATTGGAAAGTTGCCCTATTTTTACTGAAGGATCAATAGGCACAGGGGCATGAGGTTGATACTGAAACTGAGCATTCAGCCAAAAGCCCAACAATAAACAAACAGAAAGAACTAAAGTACGTTTCATAATAATTCTTATATTTAACTTATTGGTTTGCTATCTATTACAATAAACACTTTTCAACAATACGTTTAGAGGTCAAATATATAAATTATAAATAAAATAAATAGAAATCATCCATTTTTCCGCTTCCATGATTAGAAAAGCCTTTGAGCTTCAATAAATAAGAATTATTTTTTTCAAAAGTAATGTACTATAATACGTAAAATGTTCTTTCTTAGTTTAACGTAGGCATCATGAAGATAGAAGATTGAACTTTTGCTATTGAAATAAAATTTTCAGAATTTGTTTATTATTTGGGCAGAATAATTCATAAATTTTCTTCCCTGGTAAGAGAAAAAATACTATCTTTGCAAACGTAAATGATTGAAAAATAATTATTTGATTATGAGTGACGAAGAAAAAATGCAGATAGCAGCCGAAAATTACACGGCCGATAATATTCAGGTATTAGAAGGTTTAGAAGCGGTACGCAAAAGGCCGGCGATGTACATAGGTGATGTTGATGTTAGAGGATTACATCATTTGGTTTATGAGGTTATCGACAATTCGATAGACGAAGCCATGGCTGGCTACTGCAACGAGATTAAGGTTATTATTCACCAGGATAATTCTATCACTGTGAGGGATAATGGGAGGGGAATTCCAGTAGATATGCATGAAAAAGAACAACGTTCAGCACTTGAAGTAGTCATGACGGTTTTACATGCAGGCGGAAAATTCAACAAGGATTCTTATAAAGTTTCAGGGGGCTTGCATGGCGTGGGAGTATCTTGTGTAAATGCGCTATCATCCCATCTTTGGGTAAAAATATATCGAGAAGGTAAAATCTGGTATCAGGAATATGAAAGAGGCAAACCCATAGAACCGGTCAAAATCATTGGAGAAAGTAAATCCGTAGGAACAGAAACTCATTTCAAGCCCGATCCCAGCATTTTTAATGCTACCGTCTTCGATGCAGAAATTTTGGCTAATCGTATGCGCGAATTGGCATTTCTGAACAAAAAAATCCGTTTAACCCTTATAGATGAAAGAACCTCCAATGATAATGGTGGCCCCTCCACTCAGGTATTTTATTCGGAAAATGGTTTAGTCGATTTTATTAATTATCTCGACGAGAATCGTGAAAAACTAATCCCCGAGCCTATTTACATGGAAGGCGAACGGGCCAACACGCCTATTGAAATTGTACTGCAATACAATACTTCCTTTGCCGAGAACCTCCATGCTTATGTGAACAATATCAATACACATGAAGGAGGGACACATCTGGCTGGCTTTCGTCGTGGGCTAACCCGAACCCTCAAGACTTATGCAGAAAAGTCGGGCATGCTGAAAAACTTGAAATTTGATATCTCAGGCGATGATTTCAGGGAAGGCCTAACGGCCATCATTTCTGTAAAAGTAGCCGAACCTCAGTTCGAAGGACAAACTAAAACCAAATTAGGCAACAGTGAAGTAATGGGAATTGTAGATCAGGTTGTTTCTGAGGCGCTCAACAACTATTTGGAGGAACATCCCAAAGAAGCCCGTACTATAGTAAATAAGGTAATTCTTGCAGCCACTGCCCGTCATGCAGCCCGCAAGGCACGTGAACTGGTTCAGCGTAAAGGCGTTCTATCTGGTTCAGGTTTACCCGGAAAATTAGCCGATTGCACCGAAAGAGATCCGGCAATGGCCGAGCTTTTCCTTGTAGAAGGCGATTCGGCAGGAGGAACAGCTAAACAAGGCCGCGACCGTCGTTTCCAAGCCATTTTGCCATTAAGAGGTAAAATTCTTAACGTAGAAAAAGCCATGCAACATAAAATATTCGACAGCGAAGAAATTAAGAATATTTTTACGGCTTTAGGCGTGTCTATTGGAACCGATGAGGATAGTAAAGCCTTAAATCTCGAAAAACTTCGCTACCACAAAATCATCATCATGACCGATGCCGATGTGGATGGAAGCCATATTGCTACACTCATACTTACTTTCTTCTTCCGTTATATGAAAGAACTCATCGAAAACGGTTATGTTTACATTGCTACTCCACCACTTTATCTCATCAAAAAGGGAAATATAGAAAGGTATTGCTGGACTGAAGAAGAAAGAATAAATATAGTGGCCGAACTCTCGAAAGATGGCACGGATAAAGGAATTCATATACAGCGTTATAAAGGTTTGGGAGAAATGAATGCAGAGCAACTCTGGAGCACTACCATGGATCCCGAAAGGAGGATGCTTAGGCAAGTAACGATAGAAAACGGAACCGAAGCCGACCGCATTTTCTCTATGCTTATGGGTGATGATGTGGCTCCAAGAAGAGAATTCATCGAACGTAATGCCAGATATGCCAACATAGATGCATGAAACCTATTGGAAATATCCTTTGCTGCCCAAATTATATGGGAAGAGTTCTGATTTAATATTTTACCTTAATAATTAGCTTACTCCTCTCTAAGGCGTAAATGGGAAGTTATGTAATTTTGTAATTCCTTGATCCTTTTATGAAAAATCCTTCCTCAAAAATTACCTCTAGCGATGAGGCACTGATAGACAGGGCAAAACGATGGTGCGCCATTCAGGAAAGATGTAGCTACGACTTAAGGCTCAAGCTCAAGCAATGGGGATTACCCGAAGACGAAATCCACAAAATCATTTCGCAACTCACCAAGGAAGGGTTTATAAATGATGATCGTTTTGCCCACATGTTTGCCCAAGGAAAATTTCATAATTTAAAATGGGGCAAGATTAAAATCAAGTTGGAGCTTCAACGACATCACATATCGGATGAATTAACACAACAGGCCATCAACTCATTGGATGATGAAGAATATGAAACAACTTTAAAGAAAATCTTAAACAATAAACGGAAATCTCTCTTTAAAGAACCACCAGATATTGCCCGTCAAAAACTCATCCGTCTTGCATTATCTAAGGGGTACGAACCTGAAATGATTTACAGGTTGTTAAACAAAACAGATCTCATGGAAGAATAATTTTAATAATTCTATATTATATGATAAATGAAGATATTAAAGCTCTCGAAGCAAGGGTAGAAGCCTTGAGGAGGTTTCTTTGACATAGACTCAAAGCTTAAGGAGGTAAAAGAAGAAGAGGAATTAACACACAAAAATGATTTTTGGAATAATCCCAAATCAGCAGAAAAAATCCTCAAGTCTATACAGGCAAAAAAAGTATGGATAGAACGTTTCGAAAAAGTCAGGAGCCTCTTTGAAGATTTAAAGGTTATGGTTGATTTTTTGGATAATGGCGAAGCTACCGAGCAAGAAGTGAATCGGCATTATCAAGAAACCTTACATGAAGTAGAAGAATTAGAATTTATGAACATGCTTTCGGCAGAGGAAGACCGACTAGGAGCTATCATGGAAATCAATGCAGGGGCCGGGGGAACTGAGAGTCAAGACTGGGCTTCCATGCTTATGCGTATGTATATTCGATATGGCGAGAGACAAAATTTCAAGGTTACCGAACTCGATTTGCACGAAGGGGATGTAGCAGGCATAAAAAATGTGGTTTTAGAATTCGATGGAGAATATGCCTTTGGATATTTGAAGGCTGAAAATGGAGTTCATCGTCTTGTGCGCATTTCGCCTTTCGATTCCAATGCAAGACGTCATACTTCTTTTGCTTCTGTATATGTTTATCCCATCGTTGATGAAAACATAGAAATCGATATTAATCCATCCGACATTACATGGGAAACCTATCGTAGCAGTGGGCCAGGCGGGCAAAATGTAAACAAGGTTGAAACTGCAGTTAGGTTGAAACATGAACCCACTGGCATTGTCATAGAATGCCAAGTTACACGCTCACAACAGCAAAACAAGGAAAAAGCACTGCAAATGCTCAAATCAAAACTTTATGAAATTGAACTACGCAAGAAAAGAGAAAAAATAGACGCCATAGAAGCTGCAAAGAAAAAAATCGAATGGGGATCACAAATACGCAGCTATGTGCTACAACCCTATAAAATGGTTAAAGATCATCGCACTAATTATGAAACTGGGAATACACAAGCAGTTCTCGATGGCGATATTCAAGACTTCATTAAGGCCTATTTAATGCAAAACGGCAGCAATACACAGAATTAATAATATATAGATTTAAGATCTTCTATCTAAATTCATCCCTCTCTTTCTAATATGCCTCATTCAATCTTTTACCAAAAAAATCGAATGATAATTGCCTAATACTATCAGAAAAAGCTATTTTTACTGTAACTTTTATCCTATCACAGTAAATAAGATTAGATATTGGGAAAAATCAATCCTGATAATTGCTTGAATAAGAAAACATTGAAAAAACTAAATCGAATAAATTATTACTTGTCAAATCCAAAAATTACCACCAAAACATGAAAAATTAACAAATCTTAACGCTCAGTTTATTACTGCTGATACATCTTTCATTGATAGCTCAGCAACCTAAAGCCTAGCGGCTTGTTTTACTCGAAGAATTTACCTCATCAACCTGCGGACCATGTGCCTCGGTGAATCCTACTATTGTTCTGCGATTACAACAAAACCCCGATAAGTTTACGGCTATCTTTTATCATGTAAGCTGGCCTTCACCGGGAAACGATCCTATGTATCTTGCCAATACTCAAGAAAATAACGCAAGAGTAAACTATTATGGCGTAAATACTGTGCCTTATTCTGTGATCGATGGAAATTATTACAAAGGGCATCCTAATGGATGGACCATGACCACTATCAATAATCGTTACACTATGCCTTCGCCTGCCGAAATACAGCTTCAGCACTATCTTAATGCTGCTCAGGACAGCATTTTCGTGAACATGCTGGTAATCCCTACAGATTTGATGAGCGGTAGCCAATTGGTTGCTCAAAATGTAATCATCGAAAAACATATTCACTTTAATACCCCTCCGGGAACCAATGGCGAAAAAGATTTCTACAATGTCATGAAGAAAATGCTCCCCGGAGCAGGTGGAACATATCTGCCCACTCCTCTTTCACCAGGCGATTATGTAATTCTTCAATATTCATGGAAGTTGGCCAATGTTTACGACAACAACGAACTTGCAGCCGTAGGCTTCATACAGAATAATTCTTCCAAGGAAATTCTTCAAACAGCCAACAGCTCTACTGCTCCCATTATTCCACTTTATGACAATGATGGAGAAATTTTAACCTTAAGTAATGTGGCTTCCGAAAATTGTACAGGGAAAATAACTCCTAGCATTCATATTCGCAACAATGGCTCTAATCCCCTCAGTTCAATTACATTAAAGTATAGAATAGGAAATCATCCTGAACAGGAATATACTTGGACTGGTAACATCGGATTTCTTCAATCGAAAAACATTACTTTACCGGAGTACCTGTTTACACCACAAAATCCAAGTACTCTCAAAATTTATATCGACAAGGTCAATCAATTGCAAGACGAATACCGTAAGAATGATACGCTTACCTTCCAGCTCACAGATCCTAAAACAGTTACAACGCTTTTGAACCTATGGATTAAAACCGACAATAAACCCGAAGAAATCACTTGGAACATCAAAACCAGTGATGACAGCCTGGTAGCTTCAGGCGGACCTTATACAGAAGCTAATACCTTGATCAAGGAAACTATTACCGTAGAATCGGAACATTGTTATCAGTTTTCATTATATGATGCTGGCGGAAATGGTTTATGCTGCGCCAATGGATTGGGCTTCTTCACACTTTTCGACGATAAAAACATTACCATTGTCGAAGGCACTACTTTTGGAAGGGAAGTGCTTGCCCAATTCTATTCACAAAGCGGAGTGGGTATTGAGGATATTTCAACACAAAATCTATTTGTTATTCCCAATCCAGCAAAACATCTTGCTGCCATAAATTTCAACATGACTACCATGGGAAAAGTAACCCTCAATATTTATGATATGAACGGTGTGAGGGTTTCTAAAACGGTTTCGAAAATATTCCCCAAGGGACAGCAAAAATTAGAATTAAATGTCGAAAAAATAAGCTCTGGCATTTATCTCATCGAAATGATAATGCCCGATCAGAAGGTTTTACGACAGCGTTTAATGGTATTGTAAAATATTTATCCAACGCTTTGATACGAGCTTTGCAATCAATTGCAAGGCTCATTGTTTTTATCCAATAAAAAACAGGCTGCCCTTTCAAGTAGCCTGTCCTTTATTACGAACCAAAATCCATTAATTGTTAACCAAAACCATTTAATTAGAAACAATTAATATGCCAAGGTTTAGTATGGGAAAAAGTAAACATCAAAAAATTCTACATTAAACTAAATCAATATTTTATACAAAACCCAGCAAGCCACCACTCTCTAAAACCATTCCTCTTGCTGAAAAGTTTCCTTATATGGCTCGTTTTTCTATATTATGGACAATGGTCCGCATTTTGGAGAAAGAACTGATATGGGATGGCCAAAAGATATCGTAAAAAAGAAAGACGTTAAAAGAGAAAAGATGACTATTATATGATGTCAATGTCTAATATCACGACTGCCACCGAAAAAAAGGAATTTCAGATTGTAATAACTTATAACTTATAACTCGGGTTGTAGATTAAACTTTTGCACAAATTCCTTAACAAATGGGTTGCGTTTTGAAAGCTCATTTAATCTTTCCAATGGAGTGTATGCCATTATATTGTTTTCGGATGAGGGGATTATCTCTGTGAGAAGTTTTATACTAGGATTAGAGAATTCGGTTCGAAAAAAATCCAAGATTCGTTCTTGATTATTAAGAATATCATTCTTTATTACGCCATTAACCACTTGAAAGACAATAGTATGATTATCAGCCTTTTGTGGTTTGGCCATTTTGAGCGAATATACCAATACTTCTTCCTTTTCACTCAAAGCTTCGAGAAAAAATGCCCATTTCATTAAAAGCTCTTCTTCGCTGAATTCTCTCCCTTGAGGCAATGGCTGTTGACTCTCTTCGATTTTTTTTGAATTTTGCTCTTCTGGCTGATTAATGATTTTTCGCACGTTAGCGGTTTGTAATCCAAAATGAGAAAGTCCATTCTTTGTAGCATTATTTTCGATGTTGGTTGAAGATTTTGGAGTTTGACCAGTTGATGAAAGAGATAGGTTAGGTTGCGGAGGTAAGGATAAGGGATCTTGAGAAGAAGAAGGAGCTGATGCGGCAGAGGGTGAAGATTTGGGGGCATATTCAGCATTAGGCTCGGAAATATGAGTAGGAGCGGGTTGTGGGTTGGGCTTGGAGTTTGTAAAAGGATTTTCTATCTGGCAAATATTAATAAGAGTGATTTCAATGGCAAGTCTTTTATTAAGACTCATACGGTAGTTGGCATCACATTGGTTGATGAGATTGAGGGCTTTAGCTAGAAATTGAAGAGAACATTTTTGGGCTTGGGTAATATACAGATTCGCTACTGTTTCCGAGACTTCGAGCAATTTAACAGCAGCCGGGTCTTTAGCCAACCAAAGATTACGAAAATGTTTGCCCAAGCCATTGATAAACATTTGTCCCTCAAAACCACGTTCTATGATATCATTCAATAAAATAAGGGCATCGCTAGTTTGTCCATGTAACAAGTATTCACTCATTTTGAAATAATCCTCATAACTAAGCACATAGAGGCTTTCGGCCACTTTCTGGTAAGTGAGATGATGTCCAGAATAAGTAACCAACTGATCGAAGATGGAAAGAGCATCGCGCATAGCACCATCGGCCTTCTCGGCAATCACATGCAAGGCTTCTATCTCATAACTTATGCCTTCATTTTGAGCAACATGTTGAAGCTGGTGAACGATATCCTCGATAGTAATACGCTTGAAATCATATACCTGGCAACGTGAAAGTATGGTTGCCATAACCTTATGTTTTTCGGTTGTGGCTAAAATAAACTTCACATAATCGGGAGGTTCTTCGAGTGTCTTTAAAAATGCGTTGAAGGCGTTCTGCGATAACATGTGCACTTCATCAATGATGTAAACTTTATACTTGCCATGATGTGGAGGAATACGCACCTGATCAATCAAAGAACGAATATTATCTACAGAATTGTTAGAAGCAGCGTCAAGTTCGAAAATATTCAGTGAAGTATTATTATTGAAATCCATGCAAGAATCGCACTGATTGCAAGGTTCGAAGTTGGGTGTAAGATTGAGGCAGTTAATAGTTTTGGCAAGGATTCGTGCAGTGGTTGTTTTACCCACGCCACGTGGCCCTGTAAATAAAAAAGCTTGAGCAATTTGCTGAGTGCGTATAGCATTTTTCAAGGTTTGCACTATACTTTGTTGCCCAACTATTTCGTCGAAAGTACTCGGTCTATATTTCCTTGCCGAAACAATAAAATTATCCATGCCCTCAATAATAAAAATCAGGCGTCAAACTTAATGGTTTTTTGTCAAATAAATATATGTTGGGCCTTTGTACCTTTGTGGTTTCCATTAGGCGAAACTTTCTCGAGTTTTTAATCGAAAACATGTTATTATTGAAAATTTATGAGCAATTCAGGTGACAGATTACTGATAAAGATTCCAAAATTTAGCAAGCGACTACAATACACATTTCATTACTTATTGAATACGTTATGGGGAATAAATCATGAATTTACGCTCAATGATGATGAATACATTGCTTGGCAGGGACCTAGGATGATTTATGGGGGAAGTTTTCAGAAAAATGAAGTTTGGTTTGAGGCGGTTTCATTATTATTTGAGAGAAACATTGCAGGGGTCGATACGGGGAAATATTCGCCCCATGGTGGGCTCTTCCCTGTTTATAGTAAAGACTCGGCCTTGCCTTTTGATGCCTTTGCTTCATCCTTTTACATGTTGAGCCGTTATGAAGAATATTTGCCTTGTCGAAAAGATATACATGGACGCTTTCAGGCAAAAGAAAGCATAGCCTATCGTGAAGGATTTCTCGATAAAGCAGTTGTGAATCATTGGGCAGAGATGATTGTTTCTATTTTATTGAAAAAATTCCCCGATTTGCAGTTCCATAAAACTTCCTACAAGTATGTTCCTACCATAGATGTGGATTTAGCATATAGTTACTTACATAAAGGATTTCTGAGAACGCTCGGAGGATACATAAAAAATTTGCTACATGCAGATTTTGAAGAAATAAAAAGCCGAACTCAGGTATTAATGGGCAAAGAACGTGATCCTTTCGATAGTTTTGATTCCTTACAATTATTGCATTCATCTTATCGCCTAAAACCCGTATTTTTCTTTCTCTTTAGCGATTACGGACAATTCGACAAGAATCTGTCGATTTATAATCCAGCCTTTAGAACTCTGATAAAAAGGATTGCCGACTATGCTATAGTTGGAATTCATCCTTCTTATGCCTCAAATAAAAATCCTCAGAAATTAAAAAAAGAAATTGAAGACTTATCCAAATGCTTGCATCGACAAGTTACGCATAGCCGTCAGCATTTCTTGAAACTTAGTCTTCCCGAAACCTACCGCAACCTCATCCATTGGGGAATTACCGATGATTATACTATGGGTTTTGCCGATCAGCCTGGATTCAGAGCCGGTACCTGCATCCCTTTCCCTTTCTATGATCTCGATTTAGACACTCCCACCTCTCTGCTGATTCATCCTTTTATGTTTATGGACGGAACATTAAAAGATTACTTGAAGATTCCGGAAAACCAAATTGTAGATTTTGTAAAACCATATATAGAAGAAGTAAAACGTTATTCGGGTACATTGATTACTCTGTGGCACAATGAAACTCATGGGGGCAGCGGCCGATGGAAAGGTTGGCCCGAAATATACGAAACCATCGTGAGTTTGGGAGCTTCATCTTCAACTGAAACATCCTAATACCATGTTGAGAAAGCTTTTGAGCACAGGACAATTCCGACCATTTATTATCGTGGGTTTTATGACCCTCTTATTGTGGCTAAACCCTTTATTGAACCCACCTCCTTCGGTTGCTTTCGATGCATTTCCTCTGCAAAAATGGTTATGGGGTAGCCTTTTAAACCATCGGCTAGGAGCAGGAATTATGGCTCTGATTTTGACTATTATCCTTGCCTTAATGTTTTATTTTACTCTCAGGTCAAAAAAATTTGTTCCTTACCGAAGCACCATAACTTTGTTTCTATTTATCGTTATCTTTAGTCATAATCCAAACCTATGCACCATTCATCCTCTAAGCTTACCCATAATCTGTTTATCCATCAGTTTACTTTATGTCCTCGGTTTTCCCTCATCTGAATCGAATTTTCAAAAATCGTTCTGGGCAGGTTTTTTCACGGGTTTAGCTACTCTTTTCTACCCTCCAGCAGTCATTTTCATACTATTTGTTTGGATAGTAGCACTTTATTATAGCTCTTCAAGAGGAAGAGATTTTTTATTGGCTTTGCTTGGTTTTCTAAATCCAATTATCCTCATTTTAGGAATCATGTTTTTGCTGAATTATTCACCTTTAGATTATATTTTCACTTCATTGGCATTTTTTGACATACCAAATATTTCTTTTGGCATTTCATGGTTAGAATGGTTATTTATAAGTGTTTTTACTATTACAACGCTCTATATATTTTTTACCTCTATGACTAGTTTGTTACATAAGCCAATACAATTTCGGCGAACAAGTTGGATAATGACATGGTTTTTAGTATTTTCACTCTTGTCGGCTACATTCTCAAATACATTTTTCATTTATCATCTAGGATTAGTAAGCATTCCGTTGAGTGCTTTTGCCTCGGCACATTTTAGCGAGCCTATGCGTTCATGGAGAAGTGAAATTTTATTAAATTTGTTTTTTATAATTGCCTTTTTGCAGAACCTTCAAATCATCCATTAAATGTTACAACGAAAATATAATTTGGAGCTAACAGAGGCCGGATGTGATGAGGCAGGTAGAGGAAGCCTTGTAGGGCCGGTATTTGCTGCCGCTGTTATCTTACCCGAAAACTTTCAGGCAGAAGGATTGAACGATTCTAAAAAACTTAACCCCAAAAAAAGAGAACAACTAAAAGAAATCATCGAAAGTACAGCTATTTGTTTTTCCATAGCTACTGCTACAAAAGAAGAAATTGAGAAATTAAACATACTTAATGCCAGTATTTTAGCCATGCACCGTGCACTCGATCAACTTAGCGTACGCCCGACCATTATATTAGTCGATGGCAATCGATTTAAACCTTATAATCAAATTGAATATGCTTGTATAGTAAAAGGCGATGGTATTTACGAAAGTATCGCAGCTGCTTCAATTTTAGCTAAAACATATAGAGACTCGTTTATGAATCAATTGCATGAAGAATATCCACAATATGGATGGAACCATAATAAGGGATATGCCACAAAAGAACATTTACTTGCAATTCATGAATATGGCCTTACACCTTACCACCGCCGAACTTTTAAAATCAGTTTACAAACACGTTTATCGTTCAAATAAAAATTACTTTCCCCAAGTGATTTTAATCATACACTTAGCTTAATATTTAGGTGTAATTTTGCAAACAAAATATTATATTTCCGTATCTAACAGAGAGAAAATGGTTTACTTCATCCCGGAAAATTTCAAAAATTCAGTAGCACAAACAAATTGAGGCAGCAAAATGAAGCAAGGGAAAAAATGGCTTACTATTATTTTGTTAGCTTTGGGAATCCCATCCTTAGGCGGAGGAATATATTGGTTACTGCTTAAAGGGCCAGCTCGTGAATATAAACTTATCAACGCTGTGCCTCAAAACGCCAGTATGGTTTTCATCACAAAAAACGCCTCACAATTATGGGAAAAGCTAAAAAACAATAATGAGGTTTGGGATGCACTTAAAATGACGGAAACTTTTTCGAAACTTCACCAAGGCATCGTTGGAATAGATTCATTATTACAATCGCAAACCAATGTTGACGATTTTTTGAAAAATAAGGAGGTAATGATTTCTTTCCATAATAACTCGTCAGGGAAAACTAATTTTCTTTTACTTTTTCCTTGTTCAACGAATATTGAAGAAGTGACATTATCTAACCTATTGGGGAATAATGCATCGAAGACAGCTTCGACCACTGCTGAGCTACACAAATACAATAAAATAAACGCTTCGAGAATAGGCCAGCAACAACAGGTTTTATATTATACCTTCAGACACAAGATATTTATAGCCTCTTTCTCTGCTGAAGTTTTGGCCTCGAGTTTACAACAAATCAATAAAGCTAAAGGCCTTGACAGCGAACCACAAGTTCAAAACCTTTTAAAATCAGCCGGCAACAATGTTGATGCTACTTTGCTGCTCAATTTTGATTATCTGCCCGAAATCTTTAAAAAATGGCCAGCCAGCGATTTTATCCCTGGATATTCTAAACTTAGAAGATTTGCAAAATATGCTTCTCTCGATATTTATTTCCAAAAGAAAAAACTTCTTTTGAATGGTTATTCAATAACACAACCAGGAGATTTCTTACGACTATTTAGAAACCAGCATCCTCAGGCGCCAACCGCCCTCAATCTTATTCCCGAACATACTGCAAGCTTTATTTATTTGTGCTTCGACAACTTCGATAGTTTTATCGATTCCTATAATGATTACCTTTTGTCGCTTTCTACCTCACAAAAATCTGAAAATCAGCTCACTATCTCATTAATACAAAATTTAAAAGAAGCTAAAATAGCCGAAATAGTTTCATCACTCATTAATACAGGAGAAGAAACTCCCTTGGATAATTCCTTAGTTATTCTGCGATCCCTCAATGCTCAACATTTCGAGGAAATGATTAAAGAAACTTTACCTTCAACTGAAAGCGAAAAGTCTTTTACTATTAATCAGCGAGAATTCAGAAAAATAGACTTTGAGCGATTTTTTGGTAGTTTTTTATCTAGCATCTTACCTGATTTCAATAAGGTCTATTATTACAGAATAGATGATTACTTCCTTTTGGCCACCAAACCTCAAATACTTCAAGATTACGTAATACAATATGTACGCGGAAAAACTTTAATCAATACGATAGGATTTAAAGCTATACGTGAAATATCAGAAGAAAAAACGAATTTTTGGTTCTATTACAATCCAACTGAAGCTGCTGCTTTTCATCATTTTTTGTTTGCCACAGAAGTGGCTGGCAATTTAGATGCTAATCTTCACGTAGTTTCTCTTTTTGATGCCATTTCGGTTCAAGTTTCGGGAGAAGGCTCGATGCCATATCTTTCAACAATTATAAAACACCGTTCAGCCAATGATGAAATACTTGCGTCTCAAACTTCGACCAACACAACAAGCGACACACTACTTATCCATAATTTAAACGAGATTTCCACAGACGAACGTTTATTATGGAAAGTTCAACTCGACCAACCATCCACCAAACCACCCATAATATTGAATAACTTGGCCCAAGGCAAAAGCTATGTTTTGGCCTTCGACCAGACACAAAACACCTACTTATTCGATTCAGAAGGCTCACTCAAATGGAAAAAACTAATCGAAGGATCGTCGGATGATATTTTTTGCAGAGTTGAAGCCATAAGAATTGACAATAAGCAAGTTTTGTTCTTTATCACCCAAACTCAACTTTATGCCTATGAGACTTCAGGTAAATTGCTACCAGGATATCCTGTTGCGCTTGATATACCTCTCACAGGTCCGCCTTCTCTTTTTTCAAATGATAAAAAATCTACCGTCCGCATTTATTACCCTGGCTCCGATAGTTTATTGCACTGCATCGACATAAAAGGGAAACCCATAAAAGGCTGGGAACCACCAAAACTAAAAGGGCAAGTAATCCAAACCATTAAGCGTTTCGAGTTTGAAGGGAAAAATTATTTCGCTGTACCTTATGCTTCGGGTCAGGTCTTAATGGTTCAGGAAAATGGGAAAAAAGCCAAAGCATTCGAGCAAGCTTTTACTAATTCATCAAACTCAGAGTTCTATTTAAACGAAACTAATCGAAAAGGAGCCATACTCACTACCGACCAAACGGGAAATTTAGTCTATCTTAGTCCCAAAGGCCCCATAGAGAAAACTGTATTCGATAATTTTTCTAAAAATCATTTTTTTATTTACGAAGATTTCGATAAAAATGGAAGTCAGGATTTTATTTACCTTGATGGGGACCAACTAATTGTTTATGACCGATTCAAGAATATTCTTTTGCAGCATCAATTCAAGGAGTTTGTAAAGGAAAAACCTTTGATTCTAGACTCAGGAACTAGCAGCATTCTCATCGTCAATGCAGGGCCAAAAGAGGGTATTCTTATCTTCAATCACAAAGGACTTATTTCGGATAAACCCTTTCCTGCTCCTAATTTTTATGTCGCTGGAATATTCAATAGTAAAAAATTGAAGAAACAACCAGTTATTGTGGCTACTTATAATCGTGAAATGGTTATCTGGAGGCTCGAATAATCTTTTAATCTCAGCTTGCCAATTACTGGTATATCAATTTAAACGACGCATTGGCAGAGCATTTTACCTTATATTTGATGTCTGTTGGAATAATGATTGTTTCGTAAGGTTTATAAGGTTTCCAAACTAAATGACTAGGGAGCATAATAAAAATTATCCCAGAAATTACAGTAAAGTATCCGTTACCGGCGGAAATAAATTCAAATTCTCCTGGCGCCATAACTCCAATAACTGCCTGACCATCTTCTGTCTCGAAAGAAAGGCATTTTACTAATCCATTATGATATTCAATAACTTCAAACATTCAGATTGAGAAATTAATTTTTGGGGTTAAAAATACGAAAAATTCCCGAAGAAGGATTTTGCATATTAGCAGGCTTTTTTTTATTCAACCATAAAGTATCTCCTTGTTGTGGTTCGGTACCGAAGTTCATTCGGTTCAAATCATAAAGATGATGTAGTTGCATCCCAAATTTTTGTGAAATTTTATGCATGTTGTCTCCAGGTTTAACAACGTAAAAGTCTTCCTTAGCTTTTCGCTTTTTCTTTTCTATGTATATAATATCGCCAGGTTTTAACTCCGTTTCCAATTCGAGATCATTAAATTCGAATATCTGCCAAGTATAAAGGTCAAATTCCTGAGCAATTTTTACGGGAGTATCATCTGTTTGATAAACAATAAACTTTACATCGTTATTTTTATAAATTTTTCTACCTTCTTTAGAAGTTTTTATAATTGTCAAATTTCCGGGCATTTCATGAGAGTCCAAATTATTATTATCTTCTTTTATTTGATTTGATGGACTCACAGAGGCAGAAGTAAAAGATAAAGTATCGGATAAAGGATGATCGAAACGTGTAAGTTGATGCTCTTCGATTATTTTGATTAAAAGTTGAGGATAATTCGGATTGGTAGCATATCCAGCACTTTTGAGACCATAGGCCCATGCTTTATAATCGTAAATATCGAATCTAAACAAATTAGAATATCGTTCTCTGGAGCGTAAAAACAAGGAATGATCGCGATAGGATTCTTCAACTGAATTATATTTTCTAAAACATTCGTTAGCGCTATCATCGTCCTTGTAAAACTTATCACCAGTCCATTCTTTATGGCACTTAATACCAAAATGATTATTGGCTACTTTAGCCAGTTCACCATTACCTGCTCCAGATTCCAATACACCTTGAGCCAATTTTATACTAGCTGGTATGCCATATTCCATCATCTCTCGAATAGCTAAATCTTTATATTTTTGAAAATAGGCTTCGCGTATCTGAAATCCGGCATTGTTAGTGTCTTGGGCCAATATTTTCAAGTAAAACTGACCCAAAATACTGAATATTAAGGCAATGGCTCTAAGCAATATTCTATTTCTCATCATATCGCAAAATTAATCATTGCACATTTTAATCACCATAAAAGAATTTGCAAGCAACATGGGCTTTATATAGTTTTGCAGAGGTTTATCAAACATTTGGATGGAGCTCATTTTGAAATATTTCCCCAGTTTAAGTGAAAAACAATTACAACAATTTTGCATGCTGAATGAGCTATATTCCTACTGGAATAATCGTATTAATGTTATTTCGCGTAAAGATATTGAGCATCTCGAAATGCATCATATCCTTCATTCCTTAAGTATTGCACGTATCATACGTTTCAAGCCCAGTACTTATATTCTGGATGCCGGCACAGGCGGAGGGTTTCCCGGTATTCCATTGGCTATCTTTTTCCCTGAGGTAAGCTTTACCTTAGTTGACTCGATAAGGAAAAAAATTAAAGTAGTAGATGAAATTGTTCGAAGTGTAAAACTCGAAAACATAGAGACTCGTCATGAACGCATTGAGAATCTTCACGAAAAATACGATTTTATAGTCAGCAGAGCCTTTGGGCAACTTCCTGATTTATTAAAGTTCTCACAAGGTCTCATTCGAAGAGATGCCATTAATTTTCTGCAGAATGGCATTCTCTATCTAAAAGGAGGCGAAATTGAAGAAGAGTTGAATCGTACGGAAAGGCGTTTCCATGTCTATTATCTCTCTAATTTCTTTTATGAACCTTGGTTCGAAACGAAGAAAATCATACATATTTATTAATAACTACATTTTAGAGCTCGATCATATTGAAGTGTAAGATTTCTTTACATTTGCAGCTAAGACATTTCATTTCAATACACAAACACCAAACTATTTATGCAACAGGATATTAGAAATTTAGAACCCCAATCCCTGTGGAAAAATTTTTTTAGTTTAACACAGGTTCCTCGTCCTTCGAAAAATGAAGAACGTATCAGACAATTTCTGATTGATTTTGGGAAGAAATTAGGCTTAGAAACTCTTGCCGACCAAGCAGGTAATGTTATCATTCGAAAACCAGCGACGCCGGGCATGGAGAATCGGAAAGGGATTGTTCTGCAGGGACACATGGACATGGTTCCTCAAAAAAATAGTGACAATCCTCATGATTTTAATCGAGATCCCATTGAAACGCAGATAGATGGAGAATGGGTCAAAGCCAATGGTACGACCTTAGGAGCCGATAATGGTATTGGTGTAGCTGCAGCGATGACCATACTCGAATCTAAGGATATACCTCATGGACCTATTGAAGTGCTCATCACTACAGATGAAGAAACTGGAATGACTGGGGCTCAAAATCTTAAGCCAGGATTATTAGAAGGAGTCATTCTTTTAAATCTCGATTCAGAAGATGAAGGCGAACTTTATGTTGGTTGTGCGGGCGGAGTGGATGGGACTTTCCTTTTCCCCTATTCGAAAGAAACTCTCCCATCAGGCATGAAAGCATTCAAAATTTCGGTCACTGGCCTCAGAGGAGGTCATTCTGGTCTCGACATCAATTTAGGAAGAGGAAATGCCAATAAAATCCTTTTTCGTTTCTTAAAACACGCTCAGAACCATCATCAAATGAGGATTTCTAATGTGAATGGAGGTGGTCTGCGTAATGCTATACCTCGCGAAGCATTTGCCAATGTGGTTATTCCAGAAACGGAAACCGAGAAATTTGCTCATTGCTTCGATCGTTACTTAGAAACTATTAAGAATGAACTCAAAGCAACTGAACCTAATTTGAATATTACTTGCGAAAATACTTCTATGCCTACCTATCTTATCGATAGAGATACCCAATGGCGCCTGATCAATGCCATTTATGGCTGTCCTAATGGCGTGATCAGGATGAGCGATGCATTCTCAGGTGTAGTAGAAACTTCTACCAATTTAGCTAATGTAAAAATGGATGACTATAACATTTCTGTTTTATGTTTGCTTCGTAGTTTAGTTGATTCTGCAAAAGACGATCTTTCAGAAATGACGGCTTCGGTTTTTGAACTGGCAAAGGCAAACATTGAATTTTCGGGTTCATATCCTGGATGGAAGCCCAATCCAGATAGCACAGTTTTGCAACTGACGAAGAATATTTACAAGAAAAAGTTTGGGAAAGAACCCGAGGTAAAAGTCATTCATGCTGGTCTTGAATGTGGGATTTTGGGCGCAGCCTATCCGCATTGGGATATGATATCTTTCGGGCCGACAATTCGTAATCCACACAGCCCCGACGAAAAAGTAAATATTCACAGCGTACAAAGATTCTGGGATTTTTTAACTGAAATACTCAAAGAAGCACCTTTGAAATAAATTTATCTCCGTTTTTGTTTGAAGGGGAAAGCCTCTGCAGAAGCTTTCCCCTTTTAATTTTTTCTTATCGTCCCAAGTGTTTTTTATATTCAAAAATTTCATAACTTTGCACTCCCAAATTTTTAAAAAAGAAACGCGTTTGCCATTACTTCAATCAGTTGCAGTTCATGGCAAATATTTTTGAAAGCCAAAGAAATAAAAACTCAATGAAATGAAAAGGACTTTTCAGCCTTCAAGAAGAAAAAGAGTGAACAAACACGGGTTTAGAAACAGAATGTCCACAGCCAATGGTCGGAAGGTTCTGTCAGCTCGTAGAGCTAAAGGCCGATATAAACTCACAGTATCTGACGAAAAACTCGATAAAAGATAATTTGTTGTTCGTAAATATGTGATCAACAAAGGAGGGGGAAAATCCTGCCTCCTTATTTGTTTTTGATGCTTCTTCCCTTATAAAATGCTCACTTTTTTCGATAGTCTGTTCATCATCATTCTGGGGTTCCTCTTATTGGGTTATCTGATGCGCTTGTTTTTCCCTTTAATCATGCGGTGGTGGACGAATCGTCTCTTCAATCGTATGAACATGAAAGAAAAAACTCCTTCAAAAAAGAAAAAAGGTAAAGTAGAGATAACATCGCCTCCACCTAAAAACTCCAAAAAATCATTGATCGACGAAATTGGAGAATACACCGATTATGAGGATATAGATTAGATTTTTAAGATAGAACATGAGAAAACCAGTCTACTCGTCTATCATTCTAAAAAAAGGGAAAGAAGAACCAGTATTGAGAAAACATCCCTGGATCTTTTCCGGTGCTATAGCTCACTCTGAAGGGGAAGTGCAAGCTGGTGATATTGTAGCCGTATTAAGTCATGACCGAAAGCTACTGGGGTACGGTCTATTAGAAGAGGGTTCGATTGCCGTTAAAATGATCTCTTTTGGAACATCACCCATTGAAAAAGATTTCTGGCAAAAAAAATTCGAAACAGCTTTTTCGTTGCGAAAAGCCTTGGGTTTAACGAATAATAGTTCCACCACTACCTACCGTTTTATCAATTCTGAAGGCGATGGAATGCCAGGTTTAGTAGCCGATTATTACAATGGTGTAATGGTATTCCAGGCTCAATCAACAGGCATGCAGATTCTTCTCCATACTCTCGCAGAATCTCTATTATCGGTTTACCCAAATCATCTTAGGGCAATTTATTCAAAACCAGCTGAATACACGAATTATTCTGTTAAAAACAACAACCTCAACGAAGGATTTTTATGGGGGAATGCCGAAAATGCAGTGATAAAAGAAAATGGATTCCAATTCGAAGTAGATTTCATGAAAGGGCAAAAGACGGGTTTTTTCCTCGATCAAAGGGAAAATCGTGAAATGATGAGAAGATATGCTATTGGACGTTCGGTATTAAATTGTTTTTGCTATACGGGTGCCTTCAGTGTATATGCTTTTGGCGGAGGGGCTATTAGAGTAGATTCTGTGGATAGTAGTGGTACTGCCATCGAAAATTGTGAACGAAACCTTCAGCTCAATGGCTTCGATGCTTTCCCTCATTCCTGTATAAAGGCCGATGCTTTAAAGTATCTCGACGATATGAAGGAAGAATATGACCTCATCATTCTCGATCCACCGGCTTTTGCAAAACACAGTCATCAAAAAGCCAACGCCGTCCGTGCTTATCGCCACATTAACCGTCTTGCCATTCGCAAGGCAAAACCAGGTTCGTTTCTTTTCACTTTTTCATGTTCGCAGGTGATAGACAGTTCACTTTTTTCGGGAATTATACTCTCGGCAGCCATTGAAGCCGAACGTGAAGTAAAACTTCTTCATCACTTGACACAGGGGCCCGATCATCCCGTTAGCATTTTCCATCCCGAAGGCGAATATCTTAAAGGCATCCTACTGTATATTTTCTGATTCTTTTCAGCGTTTATCGAATATTATCTAAATATCCAAAAATTATTATCTCTTATCTGTAACAATATATAGAAAATGCCGTCTGAATTTTACAATCACTATTAAATAATTCATGCATTTACAGAAAGGGCTATTCAAAAAATCATCAGGCATACAAATCCTTTTTACCATATTATGTCTTTTTACAATAGTAGAGTTAAGTTTTGGAATGGATGATTCACTAAAAAGCTGCAAGGCAATATATTTTCCTGAGGCTAAAATCAATTTAGATGGCCAAGAAGACGAAAAAGAATGGAAAGAGACGATTGCGTGTGGAAATTTTATTCAGCAGCGTCCTTACGAAAAGGTGCTACCCAGCCAACTCACTGAATTCAAAGTAATTTACGATGATGAATATATTTATTTTATGATTCAGGCTTATGACAGTATGCCCAAAAAGATCGTAAGGCGGCTTGCACGTAGGGATGACATACAAGGCGATTGGGTTGGTATACAAATAGATACATACAATGATCGCACTACGGCTTTTACTTTTTTCATCAGTGCTGCGGGTGTAAAATTCGATGGCATACAATCGGAAACCGATAATACAGGAGACCCTGATCCTACATGGGATGCCATTTGGGAAGCCAAGACGATAGTGCACGAAAAAGGATGGTCGGTCGAAATGAAGATTTCACTTTCACAACTTCGATTCGATAAGAATAACTCTGAGGGTTGGGGTTTGCAGGTCATCAGAAATATCCATCGAAACGAAGAAATGTCCCTATGGCAGTATATTCCTAGAAATGCTCCCGGATGGGTGCGTTATTTTGGACGTTTGAATGGATTAGACCACATTAAACGCGTACCACAGGTAGAGATAGCACCTTATGTAGCTATTCAGCACGAAACATATAAAAAAGAAGAAGAAAATCCATATCGGCCTGGAAAGAACACAATTTTCAGGGCTGGTATAGATGGAAAGGTAAGTTTGGCTTCGAATGTAATTCTCGACTATACTATCAACCCAGATTTTGGACAGGTTGAAGCCGATCCTTCCGTAGTGAACCTGACGGCTTTCGAGACTTATTTCACTGAAAAACGTCCTTTTTTTATCGAAGGGAAAAATATTCTGAATTTTCAGATAACACCAGGCGATAATAGCTTTTCGGGAGATAATCTTTTTTATTCGAGACGCATTGGTCGAAAGCCCAAATATATACCCGATGCCGATTATGTAGACATGCCAGAAGCAACTCCCATTCTTGCAGCATTTAAATTAACAGGAAAAACTAAGGATGGTTGGTCATTTGGAGTCTTGGAAAGCATGACGGACAAGACCTCAGCAAAAATCACAAAAGGAAGCGAAGAAACAAGCGTTATATGTGAGCCTTTTAGTAATTATTTTGTTGGCCGCATACTGAAAGATTATCACCAAGGCGAAAGCCGCATTGGCGGAATGATTACCTCTGTTTATCACGACCATAGTGAAGGCAACCCAAGTTTATTGTCCACTTGGGCTACAACAGGTGGATTAGATTTTTATTATTCATGGAAAAAACAAACTTATTTCTTAGACTTCAAAGCCATTGCCAGTTATGTGAATGGTACTAAAGAAGCCATCAGCAAATTACAGCAATCTCCCATACGAAATTTTCAGCGCCCCGATGCCACTTATTTGAAATTTGACACTTTGAGAACAAGCCTTTCTGGTCATGGTGGCAGTATTCATTTTGGCCGTCAAGGAAATAGCAGCTGGAAATATAGCGTTTTTATTACCTGGCGTTCACCAGGACTCGAAATCAATGATATCGGTTATCTACATCAAGCAGATAATATTTTTCAAGTTGCTTGGATAGGATACCAAAAGTATCATCCTTTCTTAATTTTCAGAAGCGCAGGCTTAAACCTTAATCAATGGAGCGGGTGGGATTTTGGAATGAACAGCCTTTTCAAAGGAGGAAATATCAACGCATGGGCTCAATTTAAGAATTACTGGCAAATTAGCGCTGGATTGAACTTCGATGGCAATAATTTAGACAACTACATTCTAAGAGGTGGACCCGCACTTAAGTTGCCCGGTGGATATTCTTACTGGGGCTACTTATCCACCGACACGCGAAAAAAACTGCTAGCTGAATTCAACACAAGTTTTTATCAATCATTTACTCCCAATTTTGATTACAGTTCCGTAGAAATAGGAATGACTTATCACCCTATTACCGCCATGAGTTTTGGCCTATATCCGGAATATTCGGTAAATAATGACAATCTACAATATGTAGCAGAAAAAGAAATGAACGGAAAACCTCGATATATCATGGCACATATTCACCAAAAGACTTTAGCTCTGCAAATGCGTGTCAACTTAAATCTTTCCAATGATTTATCCTTACAGTATTATGGCCAGCCCTTCATTTCGAGTGGAGAATACTCTCGTTTTAAGTTTATAGCTTCGCCTAAGGCTAATGATTATTACCAAAGATTTACCGAGTATTCCGAAGCTCAACTATTTTACCAACCATCGGATAAAACCTATCAAATAGACGAAAACTATGATGGAATTACTGATTACACATTTAATAAGCCCGATTTCAAAGCTCTTTATTTCGTTTCGAATCTGGTATTGAGATGGGAATATTTCCCAGGTTCATTCATTTATGTTGTGTGGTCGCAAAACCGTGCCGAGCAGGGAGCAGAAATTAGATTCAAACCAACAAAAGATATCTCTTCACTATTCGACATCTATCCAGAAAATATTTTTATGGTGAAAATAAGTTATTTAATTCAATATCAGCACTTAAAAAGAATTTTTTAAGCGGTCGATATCTCGTCTTTCTTTTTTTGTTGGCCGGCCTTTACCTTTAGGCCTTATCTCCTGCTTCATTTCGTAAATCATTTTCTGGCGTTCATATTCTTGTGCAGGGGTATGATCGATTAAGTAATTCGAAACTTCTTTAGCCGAAATCCTATTATGCAGAATAGCCTTTACTTCAATTGTTTTAATCAAGTCTTCCAAACTGATTTGTAAAACATCACCGCAGCGAATAACTCGTGAAGGTTTTACAACCATGCTATTTATTTTGACTTTGCCAGCCCGGCAGGCTTGGCTTGCCAGTGAACGTGTCTTAAACAAACGTACGGCCCACAACCATTTATCGATACGAATTTCTTCCTCACTCATTTTTCTCTGAAATAAATCTCGATAGGAACTCCTGTAAAGGAGAAATTTTCACGCAATTTATTCTCGATAAATCTTTTGTAATCCTCTCGAATATACTGTGGATGATTGCAAAAGAAAAGAAAAATCGGATAAGGCTTTGGCAATTGTGTGGCATATTTAATTTTCACCACTTTACCTTTGACGATAGGGGGTGGATTTTGACTAATGATAGGTAGCATCACCTCATTGAGACGAGAAGTGCTAATGCGTTGTTTTCGATTTTCATAAACCCTAATAGCCCATTCCAATGCCTTAAGCAAACGCTTCTTTTCGTATACCGAAGTAAATAAAATGGGAACATCGGTAAAAGGTTCGATTTTTTTATGAATCTCTTGCTCGTATAGTTTAAGTGTTTTATTGTCTTTTTGCACGAGGTCCCATTTATTCATCAAAATTACTATTCCTTTGTGATTTCTTTTGATAAGGCCGAAAATGTTCAAGTCTTGTTGTTGAAATCCCATGGAGGCATCGGCCATTAAAATGCAGATGTCGCTATTTTCGATGGCTCTTACTGCACGCATAACAGAATAGAACTCGATATTTTCTTCCACTTTCGATTTTTTCCTTAAACCAGCCGTATCAACCAGTAAAAAGTCGAAGCCAAAAGATTTGTATGGAGTATAGATAGCATCACGAGTAGTTCCTGGGATAGGAGTGACAATATTGCGTTCTTCGCCCGTAAGCATGTTAACCAATGATGACTTGCCAACATTAGGTCGTCCAACAATGGCTATGCGGGGCAAACTTTCATTATGATCTATTTCATGTTGAGGATTAAAGCATTTAACTATGGCATCGAGCAATTCGCCAGTTCCACTTCCTGTGATGGCCGAAATAGAATAAACATCTCCCATTCCCAAAGAATAAAATTCTGACTCAAAATTAGCCAATACAGGGTCGTCAATTTTGTTTACGGTAAGAAAGATGGGTTTACCCGATTTTCTTAAAATATCGGCAATAGCTTCATCTAAGGGAGTAACACCTTCTCGTCCATCGGTAAGAAAGACGATTGCATCTGCTTCATCAATAGCCAGTTTGGCTTGTTTACGTATCTCCTCTTCAAAAATATCGTCAGAATTTTCAACATATCCGCCTGTATCAATCACTGAAAAATAAATACCATTCCAGTCGCTTTGACCATAGATACGGTCGCGCGTAACTCCACTGGTAGGATCAACTATTGCTTGCCTTCCTCCAATCAAGCGATTGAAAAGTGTGGATTTCCCAACATTGGGTCTTCCAACGATTGCTAAAATATTAGATGCCATAATTCTTCGTCATTTTTAACGTCATAATTCATAGCCCATACGACGCAACATCTTTGGATCATTACGCCAGTTTTCGGCTACTTTAACCGATAATTCCAAATAAACTTTAGTGCCAACAAAGGCTTCAATTTCCTTACGTGCCTCTATGCCAAGCTTCTTAATAGCCTCACCATTCTTCCCAATGATGATTATTTTTTGAGATTCCTTAGCAACATAAATAATAGCATGAATGCGAATCAGATTCTCTTCTTCTTTAAATGCATCAACAATCACCTCGCTATGATAAGGAACTTCTTTACGGTAATTCAAGAATATTTTTTCACGGATGATTTCCGACACTATAAAACGTGTAGTTCTATCAGTAATCTCGTCTTGAGGAAAATAAGGCGGATTTTCAGGAAGAAGCTCTACAATTTTATTCACCAAATCAGGTAAACGACTACCATATAAAGCTGAGATAGGTATAATTTCGGCCTCTGGAAAAAATCCTCTCCAATAAGCTATTTCTTCAGCTATCAATTCAGTTTTGATTTTATCAATTTTATTGATTAATACAATGATTGGAATTTTCGAATCCAGCATTTTCTGTATAACTTTCAAGGGTGGATTCCTTTCTCCTGCTTCTACCATGTATAAAAAAACATCGGCATCTTCGAGTGAGGTCTCTACATACTTCATCATGGATTCATGAAGTTTATAGGCTGGATCGAGAATGCCAGGCGTATCAGAATAAATGATTTGGTAATCTTCTTTACTCACAATACCCAAAATACGATGCCGAGTAGTTTGGGCTTTATAAGTAACGGCAGATATTTTTTCACCCACGAGGGCATTTAGCAAGGTTGACTTACCCACATTGGGTTTCCCAATAATATTTACAAATCCCGATTTATAAGCCATCGAAACAAAAATTTTTTGCAAAGTAATTGATTTTTCGGCATATAGACTCATTTATATAACTAAAATACAATAAATCAAAACATTAGCTTAGTCTTATCGTGGCAAATTAGATAATAAATAAAAAATTCAAGATGGGCATAAATCTATTAATAATTGATTATCAGTCAATTTAATATTTTTCCTATAAAGAAAAAAATTTTGATGATTTGATAATGATGGATATTGAGAAATATATTAATTTTGCAAAGTTAAAAACAGGGTAATAAATTATTATAAAGATATATTGCGGGGTGGAGCAGAGGCAGCTCGTCGGGCTCATAACCCGAAGGTCGTAGGTTCGAATCCTACCCCCGCTACAAGAATTAGAGTTCGGTGATGGGTATTTAAAGATTTACCAAAATCCATATCAAATAAACTAAATCATTCACTGCTCAGCACATTGATTATTCAGTCATTTTGTAGCTAAGTACCCCAATTCAAAATCTCATATAATCTCAACAATCCGAAGTTTTTTAGGTATTAACTTTAAATTTTCTGTCTTCGGATTCCTCTATAAATTTCACAAACTTTCAAACTTTTCTCGTCACACTCCATCTCTGTTCACTTTCTCCCATTTTCTCGCCTTCCTACACAATCATTCTAAGGATCATCCTTTTTATTCAATTCTCTGAATATTGCGCATAGCTTGCATTATATGGTTTGATAAACAAGCAGCCTTATCATGGCAGAACATAGAGATGGAATTCTTTTTGAAAGATGCACCCAACATTTTTCCCATCTGAACTAATACTGACATTTGATGTAACCCCCGCATATTGACTATCGTGTTGATACATGAGTTTTCCTAAGTCGTTATAAATTTCGAGCCCTCCAAAATCAGTTGCCAAAACTATTACTTTCCCATTGGAAGAAATAGTAATATCATTTACTTCACCATCGGGTTTATCATATATACTGGGACTTTGAGAACTCTGTTTAAAAATGATGAGTCTCCCTGCAGTACCTCCAGCAATTACACCTCCATTATCTGAAGTAGCCACTACGGCATGATAAGCGTTGTGAGGCCACCTTATAATAGGCGTTGAACTGGAGCTATTATAAACACAAATTTCACTGAGATCAGCGATGGCAATTGTGGTTCCATCATACGAAATATCTACATTACTTATAGCATCATTATCAATGGATGATTTCCAAAGCACTTCGCCTTGGCCGTTGAGCAGAACCAATTTACCATATACTCCACTGGCACTCGCAATTAATGAGCCATCACCCGATAAATCCAGCTCATTCGAAAAATCATAATTTGGGTTGTCGTCATTATTTAACCAAACCAAATTATTGGGAAGAGAGAACTTCATATATCCATGCACACAGTATGAAACGCCAGAAGGTGCAATCACACTTGGATAACCACTCACATAATAACGCACCTGGTCAACATATACTTCCGAAAAATCAGCTATCAAGCCTTGTGTAACAGAAAAAACCCTGAGCTTATTATTACTCGCAACTAATGCATAACCTTGATCAGAAATAGATACTTGTGTTACAAAATCATTTTCACTTTCGTTGGTAGCAAGTTCATAAAGTTTAGTTTTATTTTTCAAATCTAATAAAGCAATTTTATAAGCACTGGCTATGATTGCCCATTTGCCATTACGAGAGATTTCTGCAAATCTTAATTCGGGTATTTCATTAAATGTCCATGATGGATTTATCATCGTTGAATCGACACTGGGAGTGGGTTCTGCACCATCTTTATCTTCTCCACAACCAGCCATAAAAAACATAGCTAATATTAAGCTTAGACCAAAAAGTTTTGCTTTCATATCGCATCTCCTTTTATAAGTTAAATTACAAAAATACAACAATTTACACCTTTGGGGAATCAAATTAGAAATTTTATATGATTTCTGAAAACTCATTAAAACTTCTATAATTATTTTCAATAGCTTGCGAGGATTTCTTTAACTCGAGGATTTACAAAAAATGGTGATTATATCACTTTTTCATCCATTTTAAGAAAAATTTAACACTATGAATGATAATAAAACTCATCGCAATAAAGAAGTCATTTGCCTAAACATTCAAGAGATGATATTAAAGGATAATTTTAAGAAGGGTTCTGAGGCTTAAGCCCATAATCAGGATACCCACCAAAACCATAGCCCATCGTGTATTGATTTTGTTGCAGAGGAATGCAGCGAGAGGGGCTGCAATTATTCCACCCAAAATGAGGCCTACGATGATATGCCAATGACTTAATCCAATTACCATGGTAAATACTCCAGTCGAGGCCAGAGTAACTAAAAATTCTGCAGTATTAACAGTGCCAATTGTAATTCTTGGTGTTTCACCATTACCTATTAATGTCGTTGAAACTACTGGTCCCCATCCTCCTCCACCAGAAGCATCAACAAAACCTCCTAATAAGCCCAAAACCGTATATTGTTTGAATTTTCTTGCTATAATCTTTTTCCGCACAGCCTTAAATAAAATACGTAAGCCCATTAATAGCAAATAAACATTGATGATGGGTTTAAGTATATCACCCTGAAAAGATGATAGGACATAAGCTCCCAAGGCCGAACCAATCACACCAGGAATGGCTAGCTGAAAGAATAATTTTTTATCGAGATTCTTAAATCTCCAGTGAGAAATTCCTGAAATACCTGTAGTAAAGATTTCGGCAGCATGAACACTTGCACTGGCAATAGCCGGTGAAATTCCTGTACTCACTAAAAAACTCGTCGAACTCACACCATAAGCCATACCCAGTGCACCATCGATCATCTGTGCAAGAAATCCAAACGCTATAAATAAGAGTAGCCCCGAATGATATGCATTTTGCGTAAAAGAAATGATATCATCAAAATTAATCGTTTTAAATAAATATACCATCAAAATAACTACTATGGAACCTATAATAGCTAATCCGCCGAAAATGAATAAATACAGATAAAAAAGAGTTTTAAGGCTAATTGAAGATGTCTTCTTTTCCATATCTTCCTGTTTTATAAATGGAGAATTTCCTAATCTTTCTTCAAGGAAAATCTTTGTCGAAATCGCAAAGATAAACTGATTGACTTTATGAATTCAATTTCTAAAATCATCTTATAGAATTTTAGATATCATTAATTCCCAAAGATGGCTTCTACTCATAAATGATTCAACTTTTTTCTCATACATCTTAGATAGAAAAATACTGTCTTTTTCCTTCTGGAGTCTGAGCTGAAAATATTCTATTAAAACTTTATCACGGTGTGGGGCATTGAAAATATAAATGTGTCACATGGCCTTGCCGTTTGTAATCGTTTTATCGACAGAAATTTCACTACATAGAATCGATGTGAAAAGATTTAGATAAACTGATGGGATGTCCTTTTCTCATTTATGCGAGAGATCAATTTGTGTATTTCATTGATAAAAAGAGGGAATAATCCGAGTACAATAGCCACTAACCATCCCTGAAGGTCGAGCATTTGAAGTTTAAAAGCTTCTTGCAAAAATGGGATAAGAACAACGAGCAATTGCAGAGCCAACCCAAGAACAATAGAACCTGCAAGGTATTTATTTGAAAATAATCCAATCGAAAAAATAGATTTTTTAGTACTTCTTAGCCCGAGGGAATAGATCAATTGACAGGCAATGATAGTAATAAATGCTAATGTGCGAGCATATTCTATTACATCTTGGGGCACATTTTGGTCAAATGGGCTGAAGCCTTTTTCATAATATCCGAACCAGAAAGCTACGATTGAAATCAAGCCTATGAAAATGCCTCCCAAAAGGGTGTGCCAGCCAGCTCCATGAGCAAAGAAACTTTCATTAGGATTACGAGGTTTTTCTGTCATTACATCTGGATCGGAAGGATCCATTCCTAAGGCCAATGCAGGTAAAGTATCAGTAAGAAGATTGATCCACAATAGTTGAGTAGCAATAAATGGTGAAGCCATTCCTGAAATTAATGCTACAAACATTGTAATTACTTCTCCAAGATTACAAGTTAATAAAAACAGAACAGATTTTCTGATATTATTATAAATATTACGACCTTGCTCGATTGCTGATACTATAGTCGAAAAATTGTCATCTGTCAGTATCATATCCGATGAATCCTTGGCTACGTCTGTTCCTGCGATTCCCATTGCCACGCCGATATCTGCTGCATGTAATGAAGGAGCATCGTTTACACCGTCGCCTGTCATTGATACAATATAACCATGAGATTTAAAGGCATGAACAATTCTCACTTTATGTTCGGGTGAAACCCTGGCAAAGACCCTGTATTGCATAATCTTTTCCGAGAATTCTGCTTCTGACATTTCATCTATTTCGAGGCCAGTTATCACTTGTTGCAGCGTGTCGGCTATTCCTAATTCTTGAGCTATTGCAAAAGCCGTATTTTTATGGTCTCCGGTAATCATTACTGTAATAATTCCTGCCTTTTTAGCCTTATCAATTGAATGTTTAACTTCTGGACGAGGAGGATCCATCAATCCAACAATGCCAATCAAGATAAGATCTTTCTCCATTTCCGAATCTTCAATAGGCTTTTCTACGGGCTTATAGGCTGCACCTAAGGTTCTTAAGGCGGATGCCGCCATTTTTATTGCAGCTTGATTGAATTTTTCTTTCATTTGGTCAGTCATAGGCAATATATTGCCATTAACAAGCACATGTGTACAAATTCCCAACAGATTATCTATGGCTCCTTTAGTATACACACTGAGCCTGCCATCCTCCTCCACCAAAGTTGACATGAGTTTTCTATCCGAATCGAAGGCCAATTCACCAATGCGCCGAGTATTTTTTTCAAGCTCGGTTCTGTCGAGCCCAATATCATCTCCAAACATCAACAAGGCAATTTCGGTAGGATCACCCGTACCTTTCTGTCCGTCCCAAGTAGCATCAGAAGATAGAATCATTGCTTTGGCAAGCAGCAAAGTCGAATCTTTTGCATAATTGATCTGTCCCCTTTTAATATTTTTTTCTTCGTCGAGGGTAAACGATTGGAGAACCGTCATTTTGTTTTGAGTAAGCGTACCTGTTTTGTCAGTACAGATAATATTGACAGAACCCAAAGTTTCGACAGCTGGCAGCCTTCGAATAATGGCATTACGTTTTGACATTGCTGTAACTCCAATTGAAAGAACAACTGCAACGATAGCTGCAAGCCCTTCAGGAATGGAAGCCACGGCAAGTGAAACAGAGATCAGAAACATCTCGGTAAGATCGCGGCCTTGTACAATGCCAATAATAAAAATAAAAACACATATTCCTATGGCCAATTTCCCAAGCACTTTTCCAAGCTCATTTAAACGAATCTCGAGAGGTGTTTTAACCGTTTCTTCTTTATTGATAATTCCAGCAATCTTCCCCACTTCGGTATCCATTCCTGTAGCTATAACGACTCCAGCTCCACGGCCATAAGTTACCAGGCTGCTCATATATGCCATGTTATCACGATCACCTAAGGGTGTTTTATGATTAAGTAAAAGTGAAGCATCTTTCGCAGAAGGAACCGATTCTCCTGTTAAGGCCGATTCTTCGATTTGGAGATTTATGGTTTCAATAAGCCGAAGGTCAGCCGAAACAAATCGCCCAGTATCCAGAATCACGATATCGCCCGGGACCAAAAATTCAGCGTCTATTTCCTTGATTTGCCCTCCTCTTCTTACTAAAGCCTTATGCCGGGTCATCTTCTGTAAGGCTTCGATGGCATTCCCTGCTCTAACTTCCTGAACTACGCCAAGAATAGCATTTAAGAAAATAACTGCAATGATAATAACTGCGTCGATATATTCACCCATCAACAAAGTAATGATGACGGCGGCAAATAATACATATATTAACCAGTCATTTAATTGAGCAATAAATAGTTGAAAAATTGTTTTTTTCTTTTGTTCCTTAAGCTTGTTAAGCCCAAATTTTTCTAACCTCTTTTTTGCCTCTTCTTCGCTAAGTCCTTTCGATGGATCTACGTTTAATTCTTTCAATACATCTTGCGGAGATTTCGAATACCAATCTGTTGTTGTCATTCTTACTTATAATTCAAAATTTGTGCAAAAATAAGCATTAATTGGTGGCTGTAGGCTGGTGCCTGGTTGATTAAAGAGTTTAAAAGTTCATAAAGTTGCCGGTGCTTGCTGGCTGGAAGATAGTGCCTGATGTTTAGTGCCTTGTAGCTAATAGATAGTGATTTGACAGTGCCTAAAAAAATTTACTGAGGAATATCCATAGCCTCAAGGATTAATTTAGGTATTTTAGTATTGTCAATATAGCCATCGAATTTTTCTTGATTTACACCTTTAGCTCTAATAGGCACAGGAATAGCAGTATGAGCCCAAGTTGTCCAACCAATTCCAGATTTCTCTGAAACCATCTTAATGGCAATCACGGCAAGAGGTTCTTCATCACCATATAGAAGGTAATTATTTTCATCATTAGCATAAGGCATTTTTTTAATAATGCTTGCCTCGAAGGCTAATTTTAACTGAGCGCTATCATATCCTGTCAGAGGTATTTCCTTACCCAATCCTAAATCATTGTTCAATATGGGAAAAATTTCTTCAAATTGACATCCATTTTTGCATTTAGTATTCCGAAACTCTTGAAAATGCTGTTTTAAGACTGGTTGAGAAACCTTCTGATAAGATAAAAGGTTTAAATTGCTTTCGTACTTCATTAAAGCATTACCAAGAGCCATTCCGCCGGTTTCGTGATCGGCTGTAACAACAATAAGGGTTTCCTCAGGATGAAGTTTCATAAATTCCATTGCGGCTCCAATGGCCATGTCAAAATCAATCACTTCTTTGATGGCCGAAGCTGCATCATTGCTATGACAAGCCCAATCAATCAGTCCTCCTTCGACCATCATAAAAAAGCCTTCGGGATTATCAAGCAATTGAATACTTTTCTCAACAAAGCGCGAAAGAGGCATATCCTTAGGAGTTTGATCGATGATAAACGGAACGGATTCATCATCTTCCAGCCTATCGTTCACGACAATAATTTTGCCTGGTATTTCTTTCAATGATAAAAATTCCTCTTGGCCCTTGATAATTTTATAACCATTCGAAACGGCATTATCGTAAGCATCAGCAAGATCATTATTTTTGCCTTTTGAATCTTTTATGCCTCCATAACCGAATAAATCGAATCCGCTTTCTGGCAGTTGAAGAGCGATTTCGTAATAATCGTTACGATCGGGACGATGAGCATAAAAAACCGCTGGAGTTGCGTGATTAATGCTCACCGTTGTTATAATGCCAACCTTCATGCCTTTTGCTTTTGCTTTGGTAGCGATAGAATATAAAGGTGAAGTTCGGGAATCATTCATTCCAATAGTATTGATGGAAGTTTTAAAACCGGAAGCCAAGGCTGTACCAGCGGCAGCCGAACATGTAATGAGGCGATTAGTTGCATAAGTTGTACTAAGGCCAATTACAGGAAGCTTACTCATATGGAGAGGCTCAAATCGAATTTGTCCTTCATGGGCGGCTAAAAATGCCTCCGCAGCACTCACTTGGGCTAATCCCATTCCATCCCCAATAAAATAAAATACATATTTTGCCTTAGGTTTAGTGGGTAATTCGGCAGAGTATATAAAAATGGAGACGCTCTGTAATATTATAACCAAAGCAAACCTCGTAATAATTTTCTTAAACATAATCGAATATTTTTAAACCCTGCAAAAATACAATTATTGCACATCATCTATTTAAATTCACCATTAAACTTAAATTAAGAAAATTAAAAAACGATATAAGGCCAAATTTTTGCTCAAAATTCGATATGATTGCTCATCTAACTACATTCAGGAATTGAAAATAAAATATAGATAAGCAATTAATCATACCAAAAATTTAAATTAAAACAAAGCATATTTTTTATTAATTATTTGATTACAGTCTTCTATTCATGCTTATTGCTTCAATTAATCAAACACTTTTTATCCTAAAAGGCATTTTATAAAAATTTTAAAAAACAGTATAGAGCTCTATTATTTATATTTATTTTAAGGCGAGGAAACAATTTTAGTGTTTAATCTGAGTTACAAATTCTTTCTAATTTTACCATCCAATTATAAAAAGTCTCCTAAAATGGTTGAAACAGGACGATGCCCTTGGGCATTGAGTGATGAAGCCTTAATAAAATATCACGATGAAGAATGGGGTGTTCCATTGCATGATGATATTAGATTGTTCGAGTTTTTGGCACTTGATATTTTTCAAGCTGGTTTATCGTGGAGAACCATCCTAAAAAAACGCGAAAATTTTCGTAAAGCTTTTCATGATTTTGATTTTGCAACAATAGCGAATTATAATAAAAAAGAAATAGAAGATTTACTCACGAACTCTGGTATAGTAAGAAATCGCCTAAAGATTGAAGCCGTTGTGAACAATGCGAAATGTATGCTAAGACTGGTAGAGAAAAGAGGAAGTTTCGATGAATATTTATGGTCGTATGTAAATGGGAAGCCCATAGTGAATAATTATAGAACTTATGGGGAAGTTCCTGCTCATACTTCTCTTTCCGATCTAATTAGTGCAGATTTGAGAAAAGAAGGGTTTAATTTTGTTGGTTCAATAATTATTTATTCCTTTCTTCAGGCTGCAGGGATAATAAACGATCACATCCTCACTTGTTTTCGTCATCAACAAATTCAAGAAAATTACTATGAAAAATGATTGTAAGACAGGTTTATTTTTTGGCTCATTCAATCCTATTCACAACGGGCATTTAATAATCGCTAACTATCTTGTAGAATATACAGATCTAAGGGAGATGATTTTTGTGGTTTCTCCTCAAAATCCACTCAAAGAGAAGGAAATCCTGGCAAATGACGAACACAGACTTAGGATGGTAGAAATGGCTATACAGGATGATGAACGTTTCAGCTCTAACGATATAGAATTTCATCTTCCTACTCCTTCCTATACCGTTCATACTTTAGAATATTTTAGGCAGAAATTTCCTCAGAAGGAATTCATACTCGTTATAGGAGGAGATAGCTTGCAAAATTTTGATCAATGGAAAAATCCGGAACTTATTATAGAAAAGCATAATGTTTATGTATATGGACGTTTAGGGTTTGATGGCGGTAAATATGCAAAACATCCGTCAGTAAAATTAATTCGGGCCCCTTTAATCGAGATATCTTCGAGTATGATTCGGCAAGCTTATGCCGAAGGTAAAGATTTGAGGCATTTTTTACCTATATCTGTTCATAACTACATTATGGAACACAAGGTGTATCCCAGTCCTTTATGGGAGAAATAGAAAAGGGGGTTATGATAGAATATCAGCTTAAACTATCGAGTCGGCTAAGGGCGAAGTTATAGGCACCAAGAGCTATGGCTCGGGAGGTTCCCAGGCGGGTAATTCCGATGCCCGAACGATGTTCGGGGTCATAAGTAATCTTTCTCGAACTACCTGGGACATCAATTTTACGTGTAGAGCCTTTTAAAAAGCGTTCTCTTTGAGCAGCATCTTCCAGATTAAAAAATTTAATCTCGAGTCTATCGATATTTTGTCCGCTAAAGGTTGCAAAAGGTTGGTTAAGTTCTTCGACCAATCTATCTAAGAACACAGGCCATGCACCTGCGAGGCCACCACCAATTACGACTAAACCATCTACCAGGGTAAGTGCATCGGCTATGGCATTACCAGCCACAATGGCCAATTCTTCAAAGGCTTTATTTGCTGCTTTTAGGTCACCTGGGCGTTTGCCAATGGCTATTTCATAAATTTCTTTGGGGCTTGGAGTTTGGTCGAAAGGAATATTAGAATAATTAGAGAATACACGTTTAACGCCACGGATACTTACACTTTCTTCTACACTCATGTTGCGGTAAAGTTTATTGCTCATTCGGTTAATCTCGCCGGCAGCAGAGTTGTCGCCCAAGAACAATTCGCCTCTTAATACAATACCTCCACCGAAACCCGTTCCAAAAGTTACGCCTAATAAATTTTGAAATCGTTTTGGGTTACCGGCTTCAGCAAGCCAATTATTTACTTCTGGTAGGAAGCCCGAAATGGCTTCACCATAAGCAAATAAATCTCCATCATTGTTAATAAATACAGGTATCTTAAATATTTCTTCAAGGTAAGGTCCTAAAGGAACACCACCTCTAAAAACGGTAAGATTAACCAGATCGCCAATAATTCCCAATTCATAATCGGCAGGGCCCGGAAAACTAAAACTTATAGCTACAGGCTCTCCATGAATAGAACTTTTCACTCTGCGAAATCCTGTTTCTATGTTATACAAAGTCTCGGATAATGTGGAGGCCTGAGCAGGTATTGCAAATGGAGTTATAATTTCTTTTTCGGCTTGCATGGCACTAAAGACAAAATTTGTTCCTCCACCATCAAGCGTCATAACAATTCTTGTATCATCCTGATATCGCATCGTCAGAAATTTTGACAATGCAAAGGAATTAAATATTTCTGAAAATTGGTAATTTAGCCTCCCTTTTATTTTGATTGGTAATAAATTAAATCTATATCTCATTAAATCATTTAAAACAAACCATATGAAGAAGTTAGCTTTAAAATTAATGTTGTTGGTAATATTCTTTACCAATATTTTAACAGGGAGAGCAGCCTTAATTACGCCACCTGATGAGGGGATGTGGCTTCCTATGTTTGTTGAGCGGCTCAATTATACCGATATGCAAAGATTGGGCTTAAGACTAACACCCGAAGAATTATATAGTATCAATCACTCGAGCTTAAAAGATGCAGTAGTTGGTTTAGCGGCTGGTTCGCAACCCGAGGGATATTTCTGTACTGGAGAAATCGTATCCGATCAAGGTCTGTTATTCACCAATCATCATTGCGGATATAATTACATTCAAGAGCACAGCACAATTGAAAATGACATTCTAACGAATGGTTTTTGGGCTATGAGTTTCGAAGAAGAATTGCCCAATCCAGGACTTACGGCTTCATTACTTGTACGCATGGAGGATGTTACTAAAACTGTATTGCAAAATCTAACTCCTGAGATGGATGAAGATGCCAGAGAGCAGGCTATTTCAAAAGTTAAAGACTCCATTGTGAAAGAAGCATCCGAGGAGGGAAAATATAATTGTACTATCAAATCGTTTTTCAATGGGAACGAGTATTATTTATTTGTATATCAAACTTATGAAGATGTGAGATTGGTAGGTGCACCACCTTCGTCGGTGGGGAAATTTGGAGGAGACACCGATAATTGGATGTGGCCACGTCATACAGGCGATTTCAGTATTTTCAGAATATACACTGCCCCAGATGGCAGCCCGGCTCCCTACAGTAAAGAAAATATTCCCCTAAAACCCAAATATTTTCTTACCATTTCTATAAAAGGCATACAAAAAGGTGATTTTGCCATGATTTGGGGATTCCCTGGAGGTACTAATCGTTATATGACTTCGTGGGAAGTAAAACAAACCTTAGAGGAAACTGAACCAGCTATTGTAAAAATTCGTGATCTAAAACTAAAAATCATGAAAGAAGACATGCAGGCCGATCCAAAAATCAATCTCATGTATGCAGCCAAATATGCAGCAACAAGCAATTACTGGAAATATTATATTGGACAAATCCGCGGTTTAAAGCGCTTAAATGTTTATGAAAAGAAATTAAAAACCGAAGAGGAATTTCTCAATTGGATGGCTCAAGATCCAGAACGTAAGGGTCGTTATGGAGAAGCATTAGATTTAATCCAAACTTCTCTTCATCATCAACAACCTTTTGTTTTACCCATCACTTATATAGAAGAAGCTGTTTTTCAAGGACCTGAAATGATACTTTGGGCTATGCGAAGCTCCAGTCTGCCTCAGATGATGGAAAAAATTGAAAAAGCCAAAGGAGAAGAAAAAGAAGAGCTTAATAAAAAATTACAAACCACTCTAGAAAGACTTTCTAAAAGAGCTGAAGATTTTTACAAGGATTATAATCAGCCAACCGATAAAAAACTTTTTGCTCAGATGTTGCAGCTATATTATCTTGATATTTCGCCTGAGATGCGAGCAGATATTTTTAAGGAGTTAGAAAAAAAATATAAAGGCGACTTCGACAAGTGGGCTGAGGATGTATACAAAAAAAGCATTTTTGCCGATGAAAAACGTTTTATGGCATTTTTACAAAAGCCTTCTTTAAAGGTTTTGAAAAAAGATCCTGCATTAGAAATTGCCACACAAGTCAGAAATCATTATATGTCTCTCTACAGCCAAATAGGAAATTTTAAAAAGGAAGAAAATAAAGGAAGCCGACTATATATTGCAGGACTTCGTGAGATGAATCCTAATAAAGTCTTTGCACCTGATGCCAATAGCACATTAAGAATGACTTATGGTAGTATACTTGATTACTATCCTGCCGATGCTGTTCATTACGATTTACAAACCACATTAACTGGGGTAATGGAAAAAGAAGATCCTGAAAACCCTGAATTTATAGTGGATAAGAAACTAAAGGATTTATACGAGCAAAAGGATTTTGGGAGGTATGGCACACAGATTCATGGGCGTACCGATATTATAACCTGTTTTCTTTCTAATACTGATATCACAGGGGGCAATTCAGGAAGCCCAGTAATGAATGCAAATGGTGAGCTTATTGGTTTAGCATTCGATGGTAATTGGGAAGCCATGAGTGGCGACATTGCTTTTGAACCCAATTTGCAGCGTACTATATCGGTTGATATAAGGTATGTGCTGTTTATTATAGAGAAATTAGGAGGATGTCATCGGTTGATAGACGAATTGAAGATTGTAGAATAAGTTTTTGTAAGAAAATTTTTGCTGCAGCCCCGCCGTAGGCGGGGCTGCAGTTTTTCCTCACTCCATCCCAAATCATGTCCAATTCACTATACCATCAATTCATTTCCTAATTCCATCCCCCTACCTCTTTTCTATAATCACCTCAAAATCGATTCTAAAATAATGAAAAACTATCAAGCTTGCTACCATAGAATAGAAAATCATCGCGTTAACCTTGAAATCACTGAAAAAATTATCGAATTGAAAAGAAACAGACGGTTTAGCTACACATCGATTTAAATTTATTTTCATAAATAGCCTTATCCTATGAAACATAAGCAAAAAATTTATTCTGAGGTTTCCCTGACAATTTGCTTCTATATATTCTATTTTTAACGAACTGATTTTAATTTCTCAGACCCTTTCTCCACACTTATAAATTATCCATTTAGTCTTTCTACTAAACATTTTTGCTCAAGCCAGCTGATTATTTATTTTTGCATGAATTAACCATTCGAAGCTAAATTTGAAAAGTAAAAAATTCTTCACATGAAAAAGAACTTATTCCAAAGCTTGATGCCCTATATTGCGGCTATCATCATTTTTTTACTGGCCACTTTTTTGCTTTTCACTCCTTTATTTCAAGGTGAACGTCTTGTACAAGGCGATATCACCAATTTCAAGGGAATGTCGAAAGAGATACAGGATTATCGAGCCAAGACAGGTGAGGAGCCTCTGTGGACCAATAGCATGTTTGGCGGGATGCCTGCTTATCAAATTTCGGTAAAATACAAAAACAATCTATTTTCTTATGTTGATAAGATTTTTCGTTTAGGACTACCACGCCCTGCCGACTATGTCTTTCTCTATTTCATCGGATTTTTCTTTCTCTTGGTTGTGATGGGAGTTAATCCGTGGTTAGCCATTATTGGTGCATTGGCTTATGGTTTTTCGTCATATTTCATTATTATTTTAGAAGCCGGGCATAACTCGAAGGCGCATGCTATAGCTTATATGGCACCACTTTTAGGTAGTATCTTGCTTACCTTGAAAGGTAAATGGCTTAAAGGAGGAATTCTTACGGCCATTTTTGCATGTTTAGAACTTTATGCTAACCACTTGCAAATCACCTACTATTTCCTCATTCTCGTTTTAATCGTGTGGATAGCCTTTTTGGTAGATTCCATTCAAAAAAAGCGAATTGTTTCTATGGCCAAGGCAACAGGAGTACTTATTATAGCGGCTTTTCTGGCTATTTTACCTAATTTCACACAGCTCTGGACAACATGGGAATATAGTAAGGAAACCACTAGGGGAAAGACGGAGTTGAGTCATCAAAAAGAAATTCAAACCAAGGGTTTAGATAAGGAATATGTTACACAATGGAGTTACGGGGTTTCAGAGACGTGGTCGCTGATGATACCCAATGTAAAAGGTGGGGCTACCGATCAACTTGGGAAAAGCGAGTTTGCCCTCGAAAAGTTAGAACCCAGCATGAGAAGAGCCATTGCCCAACAAAACCACTATTGGGGAGATCAACCATTTACCTCGGGACCCGTTTATGTGGGGGCTATTATCGTATTCTTGTTCATTTTAGGGATTTTTATAGTTGATGGAGCACTAAAATGGGGATTAGTAGCTGCAACAGCGCTTTCAATTATGTTAGCCTGGGGCAAAAACTTTATGCCACTTACTGATTTCTTCCTCGATTATGTTCCGCTCTATGATAAATTTCGTGCCGTGAGCATGATACTTGTTATTGCTGAAGTTTGCATGCCCTTGCTCGGAATACTTGCATTAGAGAAAATTTACCAACATCCTTCTCTAACCAAAAATGAAGCCTCCTCGTTCCGCAAGAAATTTTTTATAGCCTATGGTTTAACAGGAGGCATATCGTTGATATTCTATATGTTCCCTAATCTTTTCTTCAATTTCATTTCTTCGGCCGAAAGAAGCCAATTGAACGAACTTCGTTCGCAAGTGGCCGATCCTTCACAAATCGCTTTATTCATTCAATCGCTCGAGACTTCACGTATAGCAATTTTTAGGCATGATGCCATACGCAGCTTCCTTTTCATTACTATAGCAGCAGGAGTTATTTATGCTTATGCTTCTAAATTACGCTTCCCTCGTCCTCTATTCCTTATTTCTATGGGTTTACTCATTTTTATCGATTTGTATGTAATCAATAAACGTTATGTAACCGAGGATAAATTCGAAAGTTCACGTATGGTAGATTCCCCATTCACACCTACACCTGCCGATCAGCTCATCCTAAAAGATACTGATATTCATTACCGTGTTCTCAATCTATCAACCAACACATTTAATGATGCTATAACATCTTATTTCCACAAATCTATAGGTGGCTATCATGGAGCAAAATTGAAACGTTATCAGGAACTCATCGATCATCAGATTAGCAAAAACAACATGGAAGTTCTCAATATGCTCAATACAAAATATTTTATCGTCCCTGATGAAAATCGCAAACCGAGCGTTAGAATCAACATGTCGGCTCTCGGAAATGCTTGGTTTCCGAAAGAATACCAATTAGTAAAAAATGCAGATGAAGAAATGGAAGCGCTTAACCATTTCAAGGCTGCTGAAACTGCCATCATAGATCAACGTTTTGCTAAATATCTCGAAGGATACCAATCTTTACCCGATTCTATGGCTACAATCGAACTCAAAGAATACGCGCCTAATCGGCTGGTTTATCATTCTAAAACAACAACTGATCGCTTAGCGGTTTTCAGCGAAATATATTATCCTTATGGTTGGCAAGCTTATGTTGACGGTAAACCTCAGGCCCACTTCCGAGCTAACTATGTTCTTCGAGCCATGATTGTTCCTTCCGGCGAACATGAAATCATCTTCAAGTTCGAACCTCAATCGTATTATATGGGTGAAAAAATTTCATTGGCTGGATCCATCCTACTTTTACTAATGTTTGCAGGAATGATAGCTCAAGAGATTAAAAAATATTTTGTGAGCAAACGCAGTAACACCCTTTCATGAGGTCCTTGCTTTATATCACCTACTATTGGCCTCCCAGCGGAGGTCCTGGAGTTCAGCGCTCCTTAAAATTTACAAAATATCTTCCTCTATTCGGTTATATTCCATCTGTTATTACCGTCGATCCTAAATGGGCTTATTATCCTTTGTTAGACCCATCGCTGGAAAAAGAAATTCCAAGCTATATCAAAGTTTACAAAACAAAAACACGCGAACCATTCCGATTCTACCAAGCAACAACGAGCCAAGATAAGCTTCCCAAGCCTGGTTTTGCCGGAGAAGGGAAGCCAGGGCTTTTTCAGGTCTTGGCTCGTACATTACGTGGCAACCTTTTTATTCCTGACCCTCGAAAAGGTTGGAACAAATTTCTTATTACACAGGCACTCGAATGCATAAAACTAGATGCTCCAGCCGCTATTATCACTTCCTCTCCCCCGCATTCAACACAACTTGCTGGCCTTAAGCTTAAACAACTTACCAAAATTCCATGGATTGCCGATCTTCGAGATCCTTGGACTGATATATACTATTACAACGAATTCCGACATCTTCCGTGGGTAAAACGTAAAGACGCTCAACTCGAACTTTCGGTCCTCGAAAACGCCGATGCCATCATAGTAGTTAGTCCATCAATAAAAAAACTTTTCCTTTCAAAATCAACCAAAATCTCACAAGATAAAATACACGTTATTCCCAACGGCTTCGATGATGAAGATTTCAACTGTGTCTCGAATCAACCAAAAAATGAATATTTTACAATTACCTATACGGGTACCCTTTCATCAGCTTACAATATCGATGCTCTTATCCATGCCCTAAAACTTTTCAAAGAAATTCATCCAAATGCTAAAATTCGCATTCGATTCATTGGAAAAATTTCTCCTGAAATACTACAATCTTTAAAAGATAATGGTTTGGAAAATTTGCTATCTCTCGTCGATTATCTTCCTCACAGCGAGGCCATTACTCACATGATGAGGGCTGATGTCTTATTGCTGGCCATACCTCAGATCAATGAAAACAAAGGAATCCTTACAGGAAAACTCTTCGAGTACATGGCTACAGGAAATCCAATTCTGGGTATAGGGCCACCTGATGGAGATGTTTCTAAAATACTCGATGAAACCCATTCTGGAAAAATGTTCGATTACGACAAGCAAAATGAAGTGTTCTCATTTTTGAGCCATCAATATGAGCTCTGGCATAAAGGAAGTAAAATTAGAAAGCTATCCCCTGAAGTCGAAAAATATTCACGAAAAGCTTTAACTGCTGAGCTTGCTCAAATCATAGATCAACTTTTATCTCAGTAAAACATTTTTAATTTACAATTCACTATTCATCCTTGCCAATTTTTATCAAATGCATAAAAGAAATATCCATTGATGGGGTATTCATCAAGAAACAACGGTTTGGTAAAGAAATAGCACCAATTTCTCGATACATACATGAATGAAAGATGCGTATTCAACCACCATCACAAAAGTTTCTCCCAGAAAATCAGCTTTCAGAGGTTTCTGAACTATTCGTGCGAGGAATTTTTCAACCACCCACGTTAATTCTTCAGCCAAAAGGGTTTATCTGTCTTTAATGGATATAAAAGGACGAAATCATTTTGTTTCTACAAATCTCTCAAATGCGAATTAATATTTTCCCTTCAGAATCCCTCATTAATTCAAGTAAATGGTATTCAAGGTCATATATCAACGAATCGAAATAGTTGGCGATATGAGGCGAAACGCCTGATGGAAGTTCGATATAATTTACGGAATAAACGCCATTAATGTTTTTAATGATTCCCAAAATGTTTTGTTCTGTATGGAGATGGATGCTTCCACAAAGTATAAAAAAGCAATTGGGGAGTAAGATTAATTGTTCTGAAATAGGATAAAGCAGGAAGAAATTTGCGAATTGATCATATTCATAATGAAAGAGAGAGAACTGGCTTGGCAAATTATCATAATCGTTTGAAAGTTGTAAATGACTAATTCTTCTAAAGTCCCATTTTAAATAATGGTTTAATGAGTAACAAAGCTTGTAATCAGGGAGATCAGTACTTAAGGAGAATATTTTGTAATTCTCGTTTAGTTCTGATTCAATGATATTTCTTGGCATAATGAGGCGAATAGAAGAGTAAGCTCAAAATTAAGCTTTTTGCATAAAAAGTATGCCTCAATCATAAAAGTGAAGCTGCAGAAAAAGATTCTTTAAGTTGGGCAATGGCTTTTTCGGCGGCGATCTGCTCGGCACCCTTAATGGAAAAGTCGCTGCCTTCGCTAATTTTTTCCCGATCAATCAAAATTTCGACGAGATATTGTTTGTTCATTCCCTTACCTGATTCGCCTTTTAAAATAAAATTTATCACATGTTTTTCTTTTTGGCCCCATTCTAAGAGTTTACTCTTGAAATTAAAGTCCTTATTTTGCAATTCGTCGAGGTCGAAATGAGTTTTGAGGATGCGGTTAATAATTACTTTTTCGGCAAAACCAAATCCTTTATCGAGGAAGAGTGCGCCGATAAGGGCTTCAAGAGCATTTCCATTGATGCTTTTGGTATGACTAAGATCGTGGTTAGTAAAGATATAATCATCTAGGCCGAGGCGGTGTGAAAGGGAATTCAGTTGCTGTCGATTAACGATTTTGCTTCGCATTTGAGTAAGAAAACCCTCGTCGCGTAAAGGGAAGAGCTTGAAGAGATAGTGAGCCACCACAGCGTCGAGGATAGCATCGCCCAAAAATTCGAGTCGTTCATTGCTCAGACGCTCGCCATTGACAAATTCAATAGCAGCCGATTTATGTCTAAGAGCTAACTTATATAAAAAAATATTTTCGGGCCAGAACCCGAAAATATTTTTCATAGCGATGTAAAATTTTTTATCGTTAGAGAAATGAATCCTGATGCGGAGCCAAATCTTACTCATTCCATCATTTAAAAAATTTTTGCATAAGGATGGAGGCATTATGGCCACCAAATCCAAATGTATTACTAATGGCTACATTTACTTTTCTGTGCTGGGCATGATGGAAGGTAAAATTCAGGGCAGGGTCTATTTCAGGATCGTCGGTAAAATGGTTAATGGTAGGAGGGATAATGTCATAATAAACAGCCAGAATGGTGGCTAATGCCTCTATGGCGCCAGCAGCGCCAAGCATGTGACCTGTCATCGATTTTGTAGAATTGATGTTAAGTTTGTAGGCATGTTCACCAAAAACTCTCAAAATGGCCTTAACTTCTGAAATATCACCTTGAGGTGTAGAAGTGCCGTGGGTGTTGATATGATCTACATTGGTTGGCTGAAAATTAGCATCTTCTATAGCAAGCTTCATGGCAAGTGCCGCACCTAAGCCTTCAGGATGAGGTGCAGTAATATGATAGGCATCGGCCGATAAGCCGGCTCCAGAAATTTCACAATAAATTTTAGCTCCTCTGGCCAGTGCATGTTCCATATCTTCCAGAACAAGGGCACAAGCTCCCTCTGCTACAACAAAACCATCTCTGTCTTTGTCAAATGGTCTGGAAGCCGATTTTGGATCGTCGTTGCGAGTGGAAAGCGCATGCATAGCATTAAATCCTCCAATTCCAGCTTCACTGATAGAAGCCTCCGAACCACCCGTAATAATAATATCGGCTTTCCCTCTTTGAAGGCTATTAAATGCATCAACAATAGCGTTTGCTGATGAGGCACACGCAGAAACAGTAGAAAAATTTGGCCCCATAAATCCATGCTTTATCGCGATATGACCCGAAGTAATATCTGAAATCATCTTTGGAATAAAAAATGGACTAAAACGCGGAGTCCCATCTCCTGAAACATAAGCTTTTATTTCCTCCGTTAAGGTAATAATGCCTCCTATTCCCGAAGCCCATATTACCCCTACTCTTTCCGGATCATACCTTTCTTGCTTAAAACCCGAATCTCGTATAGCCTCATCAGCAGCTACTATGCCAAACTGAGAGAAAAGATCGAATTTGCGTACTTCTTTCCTTTCGAAAAAATTTAAAGGATCATAACCTTTTACTTCACACGCAAATTTTGTTTTAAACTTTTCTGGATCAAACCTTGTAATAGGGCCGGCGCCACTAATACCTTGAACTAATGATGTCCATACCGTATTTACATCATTTCCAATTGGAGTCAGAGCGCCCAACCCGGTAACTACTACCCGTCTTAATCCCATTTTCGAAAGTTAATAAGTTCTTTAACTCTTTAGGCTTTCTTCGATGAATTTAATTGCTTCCCCTACAGTACTGATTTTTTCAGCCTGATCATCAGGAATACTAATGTTGAATTCTTTTTCAAAGTCCATAATCATCTCCACAGTATCGAGAGAATCAGCCCCTAAATCATTAGTGAAACTTGCATCGGGGGTTAGTTCACTTTCATCGACACTAAGCTTATCAGCAATGATGGCTTTAACTCTATTTGCAATGTCTGACATAAGTGTGGTTTTTTTGGTTAAACAAGGGTGCAAAGAAAATACGATTTTACAAATTGTGCAAATTTCAAATGTTAATAAAACCTAAAATCTATGCTAAAGTATTATATATCAGTTATCTACGTAATTTAACCAAATGGTAAAATTTCGAGCTTTAATGTATGACTTACCCCAATTTTTTCTTCATTTCTCTTCAAAATGGCCCGTTTTACCCAAAATTGACAAGCATTAACCAAATTATTATTCCGCAAACGATTAGATTGACTTCAAACACCGATATAATCATCATTTAACAAGCTTAAGCAATAATGTTTTATCTTTGATAACATACAATTTACATTAAAAATTCAGGGTATTATGCGTCATCCGCTGTTTTTGACAAGGTTTACTAAGTTTCAATTTTATCTGTTCGTTTAAAATCGAGAACAGGATGATAGGCATTTTCATTAACAATTTCTTAAAATTGAAAAGATCAATCGAATAAATGAGTAATTTAATTTTGTGCCTTAATTAAATTTATGTATAAATGAATACCATTTATATTATCATAGTAGCGTTTCTGTTTTTACTCGCAATAATGGATCTCTTAGTGGGAGTTGGTAATGATGCTGTAAATTTTCTCAATTCGGCAGTAGGGTCAAAGGCAGCTCCATTCAAGCTTATCTTAGCTGTTGCTTGTTTAGGGGTACTCATAGGAACTTTATTTTCGAGTGGGATGATGGAAATAGCACGCAGTGGCATTTTCAACCCTTCCTTGTTTTATTTTAATGAAGTGATGTTCATTTTTCTAGCTGTCATGATTACAGACGTTGTCATGTTAGATGCATTTAATAACTTAGGATTACCAACTTCGACTACAGTTTCATTGATATTTGAACTCTTGGGTGCATCAGTAGCAATAGCAACCATGAAAACTATTACCGATCCGGAGGCTGTTTCAAATGTTGCAGAATACCTTAACACTGCTAAAGTTCTGGCGATTATTGCGGGCATTTTGTTATCAGTAGTTGTAGCATTTTTCTTTGGAACTGTAATACAATACATAAGTCGTCTGTTTTTCACTTTCCGCTATAAACAAAAATTGCCATATTTAGGAGGAATTTGGGCTGGTATTTCGTTCACCATCATCATCTATTTTTTGATACTGAAAGGTATTCGGGGAGCTGCCTTTATTGATGAAGCCACTGTACAATATATTGAGTCTCATACTGCTTCCTTAATGCTTTTAAGTATAATAGGTTTTACAATAATTTTTCAGTTGTTGATTTGGCTCTTTAAGATCAATGTTCTTAAGATTGTGGTTTTGACTGGTACTTTTGCTTTAGCCATGGCTTTTGCTGGCAATGACCTTGTTAATTTCATGGGTGTGCCCATGGCTGGGTATGAATCTTTTAGAATATATATTCAATCGGGAGCTGGAGACCCCAATTCTTTTTTAATGCAGGCTTTAGCTCAATCCATCAAGAGTCCATGGTATTTTTTATTAATTGCTGGAATTATCATGAGTTTAACTCTTATTTTTTCTCGTAAAGCACGCACTGTAACTAATACCGAGGTAAATTTGGGCAGACAAGAAGAAGGGTTAGAAAGATTTTCATCCAATCCTTTTTCACGTAATGTGGTTCGGATGTTCATTACATTTGGCAATACTGTAGATAAGATTATTCCAGAGAGGATAAAGGGCTTTATTTCATCAAGGCTTGCACCACCAGATGAGGAAGAAATAAAACAATCCCGAAAGCAGGGAGTATCATTTGACCTTGTTAGAGCCTCTGTTAATTTAGTTGTCTCAAGCGCCTTAATTGCTTATGGTACCTCCCATAAACTACCTTTAAGCACTACTTATGTAACATTTATGGTGGCAATGGGAACATCTTTTGCCGATGGTGCCTGGGGTCGTGAAAGTGCAGTTTATAGGGTATCGGGGGTGATGACAGTTATCATAGGCTGGTTTCTTACTGCATTTATCGCCTTTAGTGTAGCTTTTATTCTGGCAACTATCATCTTTTTTGGGAAAATTCCAGCTATAGTGCTTTTAATGATACTGGCTGGCTTAATGTTGGTGCATCAGCAAAAAGTTTTTGTACGTAAGGAAAAGGAAGCCAAAATTGCACAGGAAATCCTCTCAGATGAAACGAGCATGAGCACCGAGAAAATGATAATACGCTGCAATAACGATGTTCTTTCAGCTTTAGAATCTACCGACAGTCTTTATACACGAATACTTGCTAGCTTGTTTAAAGAAGACCGAAAAAAATTAAAAAGGGTGCACTCTGAGGTAGAAGAATTCAACAAACGTACTAAACTTCTTAAAAGCAATGTGCATAATGTAGTTGAAAAGCTTAAGGAAGACTCAGTAGAAACAGGGCATTTTTATGTGCAAGTGATTGACTACATGCGTGAAATGGCTCATTGCATCGGGTATATCGCTGAACCCGCCCTCAATCATGTCGAAAACAATCATAAAGGTTTACTACCAGCACAAAAAGCCGAACTAATAAAAATTTCGGCTGCCCTCTCCGAGCTCATCCGCATCATACAAAACATGATAGAAACACACAACTTTGAAGAAAGTGATAAAATCATAAAACTTCATCAACAAGTAAATGAATATATCGACAGAGCCCGAAAGGATCAAGTAAAACGTATCAAAAATCATGAGGCTGGAACCAAAAATAGCTTGCTCTATCTCAATATTTTAGCCGAAACCAAAAACCTTTCTCTTTTTATTCTAAATCTCTTCAAGGCTCATAGAGATTTCATCGTTTCATCACTTGGGCAAAACATTCAAGTCATAAATAAATAATCATAAGAAAAGCTTCCCAAAAATTACATTGAAAAGGTAAAAAATAATAAATGCTGCTTCGACTGCAACAAAATCGAATCGATAAAACCATCTTTGATTTTTATTTATTGCAGCTATTCCTAATGTTAAAAAAAATTAAAGCAAGCGTATATAAAAATCAGCATAAAAGTCTTCTCCTCATTTCATAATCTTTTAAAGAAAAGAATAGAAAAGATGCCATGAGATGGATCTTTCATCTTGGTTTTAGATACTTTTGAAAACTTAAAAAAATAACAAAACAGAATGAAGATTTTGCATACTTCTGATTGGCATTTGGGTAAACGATTAGGAGAGTTTAGTCGTTTTGAAGAGCAAAAAGAAGTTCTTGATGAAATTTGCAGCATTGCCAACGAAGAAAACGTCCAGATGGTATTGATTGCAGGAGATTTATTCGACTCTTACAATCCATCGGTTGAAGTCATGGGGTTGTTTTATCAAACCTTGAAACGCCTTTCGGATGATGGTAGAAGGGCAATTATAGCTATAGCTGGAAACCACGATATGCCCGAACGTATAGAGGCTCCCAATCCTTTAGCCAAAGAATGTGGAATTATCTTATCGGGTTTACCTCATTCTATTGCCTCTCCTTTTTATTTGAGTTCTGGTTTGCGAATTACTGCTTCAGGTCCAGGCTGGGTGCAACTGAGAATCCCAGGTGTTGATCATCTCGTTCATTTGCTTCTTACCCCTTATGCCAATGAATTTCGAATGAAAACTTTCTTAGGGTCAGAAAATCAAGATGAAACTCTAAGAGAAATCTTATCTAATAATTGGCACGCTAACCTTCAGGAAATGGCAAATTATCAGAGCGTAAATATTCTAATGGCACATCTTTACATGATATCCAGCGAGGATGAACCCCTCGAAGAACCCTTGGATGAAGAAAAACCGATTTTAACTCCTGGTGGAGCTTCTCCTATTTTTATCAAGCAATTGCCACCTAATCTGCATTATGTTGCATTGGGGCACTTGCATCGCCGCCATACTCTCGAAGGATGTACTTTCCCAGTGGTTTATTGTGGCAGCCCTTTGTCGTATAGCTTCAGCGAAGCATTTCAAAATAAATCGGTCGAAATTATCGAAGCCCAACCCAATCAAACCACAAAACATTATTCCGTTGGTTTAACCAAGGGGAAACCTCTTATACGCAAAAAGTTCAATTCGCCCGAAGAAGCTTTTCAATGGCTTCCAAATCATACAGATTGCCTTCTCGAGATGACCCTGCATACAGATATGTACTTGAACCCTGAAATTCTCCATCAATTCCATCAACTTCATCCCGGAATTGTTCAGATAATACCCGAATTCTCAGAAGAATTAAAACTGGTAGAAAATGAAGACTTGTCACCCAGCCCTAATGCTGAAATAATAGAGTTATTCAAAGATTACTTTAGGAGTATTCAGCAAGTGCCACCCGATGAAGAAACTTTAGCCCTATTTCGTGAAATTATTGCAAACGAGGAGGATAACCAATGATTCCCGTAAAATTAACTTTAGAGGGATTATTTAGCTACCAAAAGAGGCAAGAGATCGATTTCAGGCCATTGGTCGAAGCCCGGCTTTTTGGCATCTTCGGACCAGTAGGAAGCGGTAAATCAAGCATAACAGAAGCTATGTTGTATGCCATTTTCGGATCTATAGAACGATTGAATTCGCACGAAGCTCGATCTTACAACATGATGAATCTGCGTTCTAACCGTCTGTGGATTGACTTCATCTTCAATGCCGGCAACCCCCCTCAACAATACCGGATAACTGTTGAAAGCCGACGAAAAACTAAAAATTATCATGAAACAGACTCTTTCGATCGTAAGGCCTATCAAAATTTGAATAATACATGGATCCCTATTGCTTTAGAAACCATCAATGAAGTAATTGGTCTTTCATACGATAATTTTCGTCGTACCATCATTATCCCTCAAGGAAAATTTCAGGAATTCCTTCAACTTGGAGGCACCGAACGAATAAAAATGCTAAAAGAAATCTTTCAACTCGAACAATTTGATCTTTACAATAAGGCTAAGAACTTATTCGATAAAAACCACGAAACCCTGATTAAGGTAAACACTCGCTTAGAAGGTTACAACAACAACACTCCTGAGGCTCTTAACTCTCTTCAAGACGAGTTGAATACGATTACCACAGCACTTTCACAAGAACGGCAAAAGTATTCTGAACTTCTGGAAACTGAACGTCAACAAGCTTTACTCTATAGCAAAAATCAAGAATGGCAAGGTTTAAAACTCCAATTTGAGCAGCTAAACCAAGAAGCCGAACTTATGGAAAGAAACCGTAGCTTTATCAAAAATTATCAATCGGCTGATTCCGCCTTTCGCAGCCCCTTAGCCTTGCTCGACGAGTTATCCAACAGGGTGAATTCTCTCGAAAAAAGATGCAAAGAACTTTTACATGAAATAGAAATAGTACAACCTCAAAAAAACGATATCCAAAACTTGCTTTCTCAATTAAAACAGGAATCCGAGACAATCCCACTGCGAGAAAATTTTGTCGAAAAGCTAAAAGAACTTTTGAATTATCGAAAAATCCAAAGACAGAATGCAGTTATCAATTCTCAAATTAAAACCTTAGAAGATAAAATCAAAGAGAACGATGAAATATTAAGCAAGAAAAAAGAAGCAAAGGCATCTATCATCAAAGAGTATGATGCATACGAAACCCAGCTACGCGATCCCGAAGAAATCAAACAAATAAATCTTTGGTTTAAAGATTATGAAAAATTTTTGGATACCAAACAGCAAACAGAGATGAGAAAACAATCGGCACTCAAAGATATTGAAACCATAAAACACGATGTCTTTCAAAATCCTCATCTAATTTTCTGCAAGGAATTATTGTCAAAAAAATCTATTTCTGAAGTTTTGGAAGAAGTGCAAAAAAGGTATGAAATATCTAAGAATCAATTAGATGAAATCAGAATGCAGATTCAATCATTGAGAGTGACCACCAAATTGGCCGATTTTGCAAAAGAACTTAGGGAAGGAATGCCCTGCCCACTTTGTGGCTCTACCTCACATCCTCATCTTTTTAGCGCACCTGAGGTCGAAGCAAAATTAAAAGAACTCGAAAGCAAAGAAATACAACTAAAAGCTCAACAACAAGCAATTATCAATGCTATAAATGAACTAAATCAATATAGCGGTAAATTGAAAATAAAAACAGAAGAATTAGAAAAGACCAAACAAGAGCTGGAATATCTATCCCGACAAATTGACGCACATTTAGGCACATTCCATTTCGAAGGCTTGGAAGTTGCTAATCAACAATCTTATCAAGATTTTACAAAAAAGATGGAATTTTTACAAAACTGCATGAGAACGCTCAATTCTAATAGAAATGCACTGGAAAAAGAAATTCAAACCTTAGAAGAAAAACATAGGCAGCACAGCGACGAAATCAATCATTTGCAACAGCAAATAAATTTTCTATCGGGACAAGCCAAAATATTGCAACAAAAATATGGCGGAATGGAATGGGAAGAAAATTCCAATTGTTCTGACAATGAACTTCAAATTATAGTAGATAACACCAATAAAGAAATTGAAAGGGCAAAGCAAGAACTGAAACAAGTAGAAGAACAGGCCGAGAAAATACAGCGTCGATGGGACGAAATGAATGCAGAGATCAAATCGAAGAGTATTGACTTAGACGAAGCCAAAGGAAAATTGAACTTGCAGATGCGCCAGATTGAAGAAAAACTTAACACATCCCCCTTTGTTTCTTTAGAAGAGGTCAGAGAAATTCTAAGTAAGCAGAGTCAGTTCGAGCAAATCAAACTCCAACTCGAGGAATGGGAAAATAAGCTTAATCCAATAAAATCTCGATTGAAAGAATTAGAACAGGATGCCGATGTGTTGAATTTCGATTTAATTAGTTATGAAGACATTAAAAAAGAAGTAAAAAATAGAGAAAGAGATGTAAATACTTTGTCGGGGAAGGAATTGCTCATACAAAATCAATTGGAAGAGATGAGGCTTAAACTCGAAGATAAAAATCGACTAATGGTCGAATCGGGCCAATTAAAGGCAAGAGAATTGCGGCTGAATGATTTAAAAAATATGTTCAAAGCCCATGGTTTTGTAAATTATGTTTCAACCATTTATTTGAAAAATCTTGTTAAAGCGGCAAATAGACGCTTTTTAGAGTTAACCGGCCACCAGCTTCAATTACAACTCAACGAAAATAATGAATTCGTTGTCTGCGATATGATGAATGATGGCCATTTGCGACATATTAAATCCCTCTCGGGTGGACAAACTTTTTTGGCTGCCTTCTCCATGGCTCTTGCCTTAGCTGATATTATCAATGGCAAAAAGCCAGGCATAGGTAATTTTTTCTTCATCGACGAAGGTTTTGGCTCTCTCGACAAAAATTCTCTGCGACTGGTCTTTGAAGCCTTATCTTCACTTCAAAAAGATAATCGAATTGTAGGAGTAATTTCTCATGTGGAAGATTTACAACAAGAAATTCCCGTTAGCCTGTCCGTTCGCCTCGATCCAGAAAAAGGAAGCCAAATTATTCCTTCTTGGTTATCTACCTGAAATTTCATTGTTTATAATACCCTTTTTAAACCCTAAATATCATTGCTATAGGATTTTATGCGTAGAATTTTCCCATCAATAAAATTCTTAAAAAAATTAAAAAATAAATAATTTCAAAACAAGATGATCATTATCGATGGCATCATGGTTCAAGATGAGATTATTCACACTTCATTTGTCTGTGATCTTAGTAAATGCCATGGTGCATGCTGTATCGAAGGTGATGCCGGTGCTCCATTACTGCCAGAAGAAATTCAAATCATAGAAGATGTTTTGGAGAGAGTGACTCCTTACATGACTGAGAAAGGAATAGCCACCATTAAAGAAACCGGGGTTTTCGAAATGGACCATACAGGTATGTTAGTTACCCCTTTAATTGATAATGGTGACTGTGCCTATATTAATTATGATCATGAAACTGCGGTTTGCGCCTTCGAATTGGCTTTTCAAGCTGGTAAGACAAATTTCCAAAAACCTCAATCTTGCCATCTTTATCCTATTCGAGTCGGAAAATTATCAACCGGTGATTTTCTCGTGTATCACAAATGGAACATTTGTAGGCCAGCCCTTAAAAAAGGGAAAACCCAAAGAATTCCTATGTATGTTTTCTTAAAAAAACCTCTCATTCGACTTTACGGAGAAGAGTGGTACAATAAGCTACTTGCCTATGCAAAAGAAAATGCTTTATAATCCATCTTATTTTTCTTAAAAATTTTTTGAGATGAGAATACCTTATCGTTTTTTATTAATTACAATTTTTCTATTTTTTTCTGTGTTATTGCCAGTAGTATTACTTGCCCAAGATACAGAATTTCAATCTATTCATGTGGTTGAACAACAATATTATAAAACACATCCCATCCCTTCTGATACTCCTCTTATTAAACAGAGCAAAAACAAAACCAATGTTCACCTTAAAGAAGGGAAGATGATATTTGGATATCATCCCTATTGGATGAATAATTCATGGGGAGATTACCGATGGGATTTAATCACCGATTTATGTTATTTTTCCTATGAGGTAGATGCAAGTAGTGGAATGCCGCTTACAACCAATGATTTTGAAAATGCTGCAGTAATCGATACGGCTCTGGCAAATGGAAGTCGGGTTCATTTGTGCGTAACGTTATTTAGCGGGCATGCCAATTTTTTTGGAAATCCTCAGGCGCGTAAAACTTTGAACGAGCAAATTGTTCACCTGGTAAAGACAAGAGGGATTCAAGGGGTGAATATTGATTTCGAGGCTGTCCCGTCTTCGCAAGCCGTTTCATTAACCAGTTATATTCATGAATTGCGCCAATGTCTTGATTCTGCTGTCCCTGCCTGCCTTTTAAGCATGGCCACTCCCGCAGTGAATTGGAACAATACTTTTGAGTTGAATGATCTGGCCCAAGATGTAGATTTTTTTATGGTTATGGCTTATGATTATTACTGGAATCTGAGCACTACAGCAGGTCCAGTTTCACCGCTTTATCCTATGGAAACCAGTTATCCATATAATGTAAGTCAAACTATAGAATACTACCTTTCGGAAGGAGTCGAAAAGAGTAAGCTTTTAATAGGCGTACCCTATTATGGTAGAGTTTGGCCTGTAATCCAGCCCGAAGCTCCTGCTCCTACAAGAGGTAGCGGAAATGCAGTAACCTATAGGAATGTGAGAAATAATCCAACATTTTTTTCATGGAATAACCGAAGAATGAATTATCCCTCACGGTCTATTTATTATGCTTATTTAGCGAATGGCTGGAATCATTGTTTTATCGATGAAGCTCAAACTCTACTTTATAAATACCAAAGAGTTATAGCTTCTGATCTTAAAGGAATCGGTATATGGGCATTAGGTTACGACATGGGATACGACGAATTATGGGATGCCATCCAACAAGCCTTCTCTGAAAACGGTGGCATGCTCTGTCAAGACACACTTTTCGATGCCGGCGGCTCTATGATGAACCCTACATTTTTTGTTGCTCAAGACCTGAAAATTCTCCCAAATTATCCTGGACCTTATAGCTTGAAATTATTCGACCTCAATCTGCAAAATTCAAAAATAAACATCTTCGATATTCAACAACCTACTGGTATTCCGCTGTCAACGGTTTGGCCTGGAACCGACTCCATCAGCTTAAGCAACGAAAATGGGTTTTATATTACATTCGAAGATACCGACATTAATCCTCAAGCCAATTATTCATTGACATGGTCGTGCCCATCGGCTGCAATATTTGAACAAAACATTTCACTAAACCCTGAGATATTTTTTAATCCTCTTTTAAACCAAATTCAAATTCAATATTCTTCTACTTCACTTAATTTAAAACTAATTCAAATCTATAACCTAAATGGTCAAGAGATTTTCAGCACTCGGCCAAGTGGCCAACAACCATATATTCTTAATTTGACTGATAACTTACCATCGGGTATATATATCGTTCGATTAATTTATGACAGTATTGCCCTTAACAAAAAACTTTTATTACTCAGTAAATGATACGTATTATTCCCTTATAAATCATTGCGAGAACCTTGTCTGTGGGGTTGGAAAATATCTGATAGAACTTTTTTTTCAGTAATTAATGCTGATTATTTTCTACAATTATCTACTATGAAATCTGCGTATATCTTCAAAAAATTCTTTTAATTTTTCCTTTAAAATTTGATGCTGATTTTCCCCAAAAAAAGAATTTAATTGCCGAAGGAGAAAAAATTTGTTTTGTGTATTCAATGAAAACGGTGATCGCCAAAATTTGTTCCAATATTTACCAAAAATCATATTCGAATCGGCACAAATCGGTTAATCATAGACAATTACATTCGAAACTATAATTGAATTTTTGCTTCTTACGCTACATCTTTGCCTTAACCCAAGTTGATATTCTCCACAATAATCATTAAGGTTTTTGGTTAAATCAAAGATTTATTGTTTTATTCATTAACAATAAGTATCTTTTTTTCGCTTTTGACTTTAAGATTTCTTACTTTTGCCCAAAATTAAGATTGAATGAATTCCTCTTCCATAGCAACACCGTATCAATTAATTTCAGTAGGCAGTAACAGAATTTATCAGGATGATGGTTGGATGCTGGAGCCCGATTCTGAGAGTCAGCCCAGCTTGCTGCGTACTGTATACCGTTCAAAACAGATCCAACTCCGTGACAAGAAATATGGGCTTTATCAGTATGCAGATTGGATGCCAATAAGGAAAATTTTGAATGGTTCGGCTCCACCTATCACTTATAGAAGTAAACAATTGGCTGATGTTCTTGGTCTTCATCATCTTTGGATTACTTTCAGCGGCTATTGGCCCGAAAAAGGAAGCTTAATGAAAACCTGCACTTTCAAAGAAACTGAGGCCTATTCGGTGTGTGCTCGTTTGCCAGAAAATATGCAACAAATACTTGTGGTTGCTTCAGCAGGCAATACAGCCAGAGCCTTTGCAAGAGTTTGCTCCGACAATCAAATCCCACTTCTCTTATGTGTTCCAGTCGATAATATTGATGTATTGTGGAGTGATCAACCTTTTCATCCTTGTGTTAAATTAATCTGTACAGATTCGGGAAGCGATTATTCCGATGCCATTTATTTATCTAATCTTGCTGCTTCTACAGATGGATTCTTAGCCGAGGGAGGCGCAAAAAATGTTGCTCGTCGCGATGGAATGGCATCTACGTTTCTATCGGCCGTACATGCCATTGGACAAATTCCCGAATATTATTTTCAGGCGGTTGGAAGTGGCACAGGGGCTATTGCAGCATGGGAAGCCAACCTTCGACTGATTGAAGATGGCCGTTTTGGCTACCATAAAGCCAAACTAATACTTTCACAAAATGAACCTTTCACTCCAATGTATGATTCATGGAAAGCTGGTTCACGCGACTTGCTTCCTCTCGACGAAGAGAAAGCTCATCACCAAATCGCACAAATGTATTCAAAGGTTCTTTCAAATCGAAAACCTCCCTATTCCATGGCAGGTGGGCTTTTCGATGCTTTAACGGATACTAAAGGAGACATGTTGAAAGTAAATAATAATGCAGCAATCGCAGCAACCGAACTTTTCCCCCAAACCGAAGGCATAGACATTCATCCAGCTGCCGGCGTTGCAGCTGCTTCACTCATCCAAGCTATCAATTCTGGCCTCATTCCGCCTGAGGCAACTATTATGCTCAATATCACCGGAGGAGGTGAGAAACTCTTTCAGGCTCACCACCAATTGAACTATTTAGAACCTTCTCGCATATTTTCTCCTTCACCCGACCAGGAAGAAGTGTCTGATTTTATAAAATTCTTATTTCGTGATTATATCAAGCAATATTCTTTAAAGGAAATAAGATGAGGTTATATTTTTTAGACATTTAACCCAACTCTCACCCCTGAAGCTAAGGTAAAATACCAACTCCAACTCCTCAAGTATTTAGAAAGAATACGTAATTCCGGCCATCACATTAAAACCATGTACGGGATAATTGTACCAACGTTGATAATTTCCCCCAGTAATGTTATTAAAATCGGCAAAAGCTGAAAACTGTGGACTAATGCGATATTCGAGCCCAACACTTAAATCGAGGAAAGGATCGATTTCATAGGGTTCAGGTTCAATCCATGTCCCATTTTGATTTTCAAAAATTTTGGCATAAGTCTTACTCTGGAAATAAATAATGGGTTTGAAAATAAATTTCTTCCCAAATACAAAGCGACCATTTGCATACACCATAAATTCGGGAATATGCCAAGGCTTGAGCTGATTTTCCAATGAGTAGGAGGAATAATTTATTCCCAAATTAAAAATTATATTTTCTTGTTTATGAAATGATATTTCTGCATTTACCTTGAGAACACTGCCGCTGTCATAGATGGCGGTGAATTGATTATATAATGGAACACTGGTATCATTGATGAAGAATGCCTGATTCGTAAAGTTAGAAGTACTTATGGATGCATTTAACCCAATATAACGGCCGAGGTTGGAACTCAACCCACCATAAAACTCTAAGGAATTTTTCCTGAAATTGAAAGGAACATAAGTCGAAATGAAAGGATTAGTTGTACTAAATTGGTTTAAATTGTTTCGGGTAATATCGCCCTTAATCCCCACATAAGCTTTCAGAATATCTTTGATGATGGTCAAACCACCCCTCAGTTCAGGGAAGACATATACTTTGGTATCGCCACTATCAACAATTATTGATGTATTTAAACCTGCATACAATTCATATTCATCAATTTGGGTACTAAAATAAGGATGGAAACTGATGAGACCCGTTCGATCATCAGCATATAAGTCCCACTGATTATTCCAAAAGTTTGCCTCCAGAGCAATCCCGATTTTATCATTGCTTTTGGCTGAAAGAATGGAATTGGTATATTGAAAATTGCCAAAATAAGAAAGATTCAATTCGGAAGTACCATATTTATCCTCCATCCACAATGCATCGAGCCTTGAATCGTAATAAAAAGGGTCATGATTAGAAGTGTTTTTCTTCAAACCGATACTTCCACGTAAACGTGTATATATTTGTTTTGTAATACTTGTATCGGAATTTTCTGGAAGAGAATACTTTAATGGATTAAATCCATACCAGTGAAGCATATTTCGTTGATAATTAATTCCTCCGCTCCATGCAAGCGTTTTCCCTACAGTTTTTCCATAGATTTCGGCCAGATTGTCGCTAAAAGATGATTCTCCATAATCTTTTATATCGGCTTGGGCCGAATGATGCCTATAATGAATGCCAAATGATGTTCGTTTGGACTGTGGAATATGAGCATAAACATCGGCATAAGGGTTAATCAGGCTTCCCATGCCCAGTCGAAGATAATTTTTCAGATACTTCACATCACTCTCGGCCTGAACCTTTTGTGCATCTATGGTGTAAAGTGGAAAGGACAAATGCAAAGGCCTCGAGATAATTTGATATTCAATGGGTTTGAGAACTATACTCGTGTCCTTCAGCATGGGATTTCTCAAAATCTTATTGGCATCGGAAATATGAGGAGTATAACTTCCAATAATGGTTACTTCTTCAATTTGAGGACGTTGAGCAAAACTCTTATTTAAAACCGTAAGCCATAAAATAAGTCCAATGGCGATGTTGATTTTCAGAAGATGATTATTGATTTTCATATTTTTTAAATCGTTGATGATAAGAGCATTATTGAACATTAGGCAGTGCATTGAGACGGTCTTGAGCTTCCTTGCGCAAGTCTTCTCCTCGATAGTTATCGATGACGCTTTGTAAGGTTTGCCTTGCCTGAAATATATTGCCTTTTGCCACATAAATATCGGATAAAAGTATAAAACCCTTCACCCTCCAGTAATCAGCCGAAGGAAAATTATTTATAAGTTGAAAAGTCATTTTTTCGGCATTGTCTAAATCGTTACGGTTGAATACGATAAACGATAGGTAATATTGTGCTTCGGCTGCTGATTCCGATTGTGTTAAACGGGTTACAATGCCATATTCTTTTTCAGCCAGAGGAATATTATTAGTTTGGAAAGCCGCCCTTGCCATATATAAATGTGCTTCTATCAAGAGGTCATGGGTTATTTTTTCCGATTTCATTAGTTGAGCAGCAACATCCAAAACCGAGTTCATTTCATCAAGCTGATAATAACAACGCATCTGACCGGCTAAAGCTTCGGTGAGGGAATTCTTGTCCATTGCAACAGCTTCCAGACGTTGATAATGTTCAAGCGCTTGACGATAGTCTTTTTGAATAAAACGAAAATGAGCGGAATAACTCGAAGCTAAGTCCATAAAAGGATTGCCCGGCCGTGAGGTTACATTTTCATAAGCCACAAGTGCCTCACTATCATCTCCTTTCTTACGGGCACATTCTCCAATATAAAACCATGCATTTGCCGTAAATTTTCCCTGAGGATTATTCTTAATGTATTTAGAGAATCCTTCTGTGGCCGATTTACAATCTCCTTTCTGATATTGATTTTCAGCAGCAACATAAATAAGGGAGTCTTGGCTCGAAACCAAAAGATCTGCATGAGGGACAGTATTGAGATATGTCAGGTATTCATCTACCCGGTTCATTTCCACATAAATATTGCTTATAGCCAATAATGCTTCCTGAGCATCATCTGTACCGGGATATTTATTGACCACTGCCTTTAATTCTGCCAAGGCTCTTTCATTCTGGTTGTCGTTATAATAAATCATGCCTTTTTTTAACATGGATTTGCTAACATAATTGCTCTTTGGATACTTCGTGATGATCTGATCGAGGTAATTTAAGGCATCATTGTTCTTGGAGATAAGAAGAGAAGTAAGAGCTAATTCATAATAAGCCGCTGCATTATAAGGGGAGCGTGGGTATTTTGAGGTTAAGTTTTTCAATGTGGCAATTTTTTCCTGAAACTGTTTCTGAACGCCCTGCGAGAGAGCAATCTGATATAAAGCATAATCAGCTTCGGTACTGCCATTGTTATAAGCTTTTTGATAATAATTAATGGCTTCGCTATAATTTCGACTTATAAAAAAACAATCTCCAATCCTCAAGAAAGCATCATTAATCAGGGCTTTATCGTTGCCTTGATAGGATGAAAGAAATTTTCTGAACGCCACCGAAGCTTCATCGTAATTATTTAGTTTAAAGTGGGCATAGCCAATGTTGTAATGTATAGAAGTATATTCAGGAATATTTATGGCTCCGGGGCTCATTAAAAACTTATTGTAAGCCTTAAGAGCCGCAGCATAATCGCCACTTCGATAGGTGGCTTCGGCAATCCAATATAATGCTTGAAGTTTTATATTTTTGTCGAAATCCATTTCTGAAGCTTTCTGAAAGTATTGAATAGCCTCTGGGTATTTATCTTCATTAAAGGATTCTATGCCAAGATAATAAAGTATTCTTTGCTGAGCAGTTCTAATTCTTAAATCCTTTAATTTGATATTTTCGATGGCTTCGAGGGCTTGCTTGTAATCTTTACTAATGAGAGCCAAATTTACGAGATATTGATTGGCTTCGTCGCTGCGGCGCGATTGCGGAAACTCGGTCAAATATTTTTTTAAGGCAGAAATGGCTTCATTGTAAGGATCGGAGGCCAATTCATAAGATAGTTTGGCATAATTGAAAAGGGCATCTTCGCGAGATGGCTGATCGTATGATAATTGATAAGCCGAATAGAATGCACTCTGTGCAAAGTCTTTTTGCCCTGTCTTTAAGTAACAAGCTCCCAAATGATACCATGCATTCTGCGCCAAAGAATCTTTACCCTGTGCAGCGATCTGAAAATTAGGAATGGCTTCATTGATCAAATCAGCTTTATAAGCTGCATAACCTAAACTATATGCTTGTACTCTATCTGTACCTCCTTTGGTAAGCTGTTTATGCATTAAAAGATATTCATAAGCCTTAGAATAATTCTCTAATTGTAGATAAGCATCCCCAATCATACGAGCTATATCGGCTTTCTGCTTGCCTGAGGTATTCTCAAGCAATGGAGGTGCAGTTTGCAAAAGTTCTTCATATTTTCCTTGACGATAGTAAATCTGTGCAATGTAATAGGGAATAACGGATTGATATTCTGGGTGATTAATTAATTTGTTGAATTCACGAAGAGCATTTTCGTATTTTTCCTGTGTGTAAAGAATATGGCCATAATAATATGAAGCTTTGTCGGCATAAGAATGATTCCCATCTTTTATCTCATAAAAATAGTTTCTGGCTCTTTCTAAATCTCCAGATACAAAACGAGTATATCCAGCTTTGAAATAAAACTCGGGCAAATAAGCAGGAGGAAGTTCATAAGCATCTACTTCCTGAAAGATTTTATCGGCCGACTTAAAATCCCTGTTATTGAATGAAAAACACGCCTGATAAAATTTTGCTTCATTAATTTTATCGCTGGTAGGATATTGATAGATGAAATCTTGTAATTGCTGTCCGGCATCGGGATTCATGTTTTTGTAAGAACAAACTGCAGAATAGTAAGTAGCCAGCATTTGCTTCTGAGAATCAGGGCGATTAGAAATTTGATCAAAAATATGTTGTGCGGCTCCAAATTTTTCCCTCTCAAAGAGTTCGATGGCCGTTTGCCATTGAATCTCATCTTCATCCAGAGAATGCGTCTTTTGCCCCTTGAGAGGAATAAAAGTTATCGAGATACACATCCAGCCAATAACAAAAACAATCTTTTTCATAGAATGAATTTCTAATTAAAAATTTACTGATCGATATTAAGGAACGAAGGTCAAGGTCTCATATTTTATCAATACGCTTTAAGAATGATGGTAAGGCTCATGATTTAAGATGGTTAGTGCCCTATATAACTGCTCGGCAAAAATAAGACGGACCAGCTGATGAGGAAAGGTCATGGACGAAAGACTTATTTTCTCGTCGGCAATTTGATATATCCGTTCGTGGAAACCATAAGCTCCCCCAATTATAAAAGTTAAATTCTTTATGCTTGAATTCATTTTTTGCTGTATAAATTGAGCAAATTCAATCGAAGTAAATTTCTTTCCCTTTTCATCGAGCAAAACCACAAAGGATTCAGGGTCGAGATTCTTTTCTAAAAGCGCGGCTTCACCCAAAAGCACAGCCTTTTCATCGTTCTTCACATTTATTCTATTGGCAGCTAGTTCTATACGAACATAAGGAAGATAATGCAGGATACGTTTTTCGTATATCTGTAGCCCTTCTTCCACATAAGCCTCTTCCGTTCTTCCTATCGTGATGAGTCGAATTTTCATAAACCAAATTCCGAATGTTTGCGAAATTAGGATTTTTCAACCTTATATGCTGACTTTCTTGGTTTAGTATTATTTACATTAAATTTGCCTTCGTTCTCAAGAACAGCCTATGGCATTTTTATTGTAGCTTTTAAAGTTTTGTCTTTGTTTCTTGAATGGTTCAATTAATTCGAAAGGGGTATGAACATACGTTTACAAAAAGAATTGATAGTATTTCTGATGATTTTTTCGGGGCTAACGGTAACTGTGTGTGCCCAAAATAATCAGGCTATCATAGTGAAAGCCATTTCAGATGGTGATGCACACGAATTGGTAAAATATTTCCACACTATGGTCAACCTGTCCATCCCAGGTAGCGAAGGAGTTTATAATCGCAATCAATCGGAAGCCCTCTTGCAAAAATTTTTCAATCAAAATGAAGTATTATCCATCAAAATAAAACACGAAGGCCGCTCGAACGAAGGTACACGCTTTCTTATCGGCAAAATGAATTGCCCCAACAAAATATATAATCTTTACTTCTTGATGAAAGAAATGGAAGGCAAATATTGGATCATTCAATTTCAGCTCGAACCTTTCGAAGAATAGTTATCTACCAAAAAGCAATAGCCAAAATGACTACCGAAGAGATTGTTCGTTTAGCCTTACAAGAAGACATTGGTGAAGGAGATTATACTACATTGTCCACAGTGGCCATAGGACAAAAAGCTCGAGCTCGTTTGTTGGTAAAAGAAAATGGGATAATTTGTGGGATAGATATCGCCCGTCAAATATTTCAACATTTGGATGCTTCTATGCAATTTCATCAAATTTTAGATGATGGGAATGAAGTCAGACCAGGAGATATTGGATTTACACTGTATGGCGATGCAAGGGCAATACTGATGGGCGAAAGAACTGCTCTCAATTTTATGCAGAGAATGAGTGGCATTGCCACCCAAACGCGTAACATGGTAAAACTTATCGAAGGCTTGCCAGTTCGTTTACTCGATACGCGCAAAACCACTCCTTTGCTTCGCCAACTCGAAAAATATGCCGTAAGAATAGGTGGTGGCTTTAATCATCGTGCCGGACTCTATGATATGATCCTCATCAAGGACAACCACATTGATTATGCCGGAGGAATTGCACAAGCAATTAGGTCAGTGAATCAGTATCTGCAACAACATCAACTAAACCTCAAAATAGAGATAGAAGTCCGCAATTTCGACGAATTGAATCAGGTTTTAAAAGAAGGACAAGTGCATAGGATTATGCTCGATAATTTTGGTCCGGACGATTTAATGAAGGCCGTAAAAATGATTGATGGACGTTTTGAAACCGAAGCCAGTGGTGGCATTAACTCGCAAAACATAAGACAATATGCTGCCTCTGGCGTTGATTTTATCTCGGTAGGTTCTCTTACGCATCATATTAAAAGTCTCGATTTAAGTTTGAAGGCTGATATTTAAGTGAAAAATCATTTTCTTTGGAATATTTTATTTGAGGATTCATGGATTGGCCGTCGGCTCGACAAGTTAATAGAGCTGGGATTTCGCATTATTCGCTGGTCGAAGAAAGTGGTTGTGCCAGGATTCGACGGAATACCTCTTTACGATGTAATGACATTTTTTTTAAAGTCACTTGTAAAAGGAAACATCGGTGCAAAAGCTTCAGGCATAGCCTATAATTTTCTTGCGGCCATTTTCCCTGGCATAATCATGTTATTTACTATTATTCCTTTTATTCCAATAGAAAATTTTCAGATTATGCTCATGGGCTTGCTGGAAGATTTCTTGCCCAATGAGATTTGGAGGGTAATTAACAAAACCGTTGAGGATATCATTACACGACCACGAGGAGATTTACTTTCCATAGGATTTATCATGGCGCTTTATTTCTGCTCAAATGGCATCAGCGGCCTAACTAATGCTTTCGATTCGAGTATTCATAACTTTAAAACCCGATCGTGGTTCAAGCAAAAAGCTGTAAATATATCTCTAATACTTTTATATACCATATTGCTAATTGTAGCTATTGGTTTAATCAGTTTGGGAAGTCTCACTTTTAGCTTCCTAAATGAACACCACATCATCGGCAATATAATTACTTATTATCTTTTGCAAATAGGAAGATGGATAATCTTGATAGCTACTGTATATTTTGGGATAAGCTTTCTCTATTATTTCGCACCCGATAGGAGAAACAAGTTCAAATTCTTTTCGGCTGGTGGAACATTATCTACCATACTTATCTTATTAACTTCCTGGGGTTTTAGTTTTTATATTCAAAATTTTTCAAGTTATAATGCGGTTTACGGAAGTATTGGTACTATACTTATCCTGATGTTTTATCTCTGGTTGAATTCGATGATTTTATTGATAGGTTTCGAACTGAATGCCAGTATCAGGCAAGCCAGATTGAAAAAAGGAACTACGAATAAATAATGTATTTTTATCATCACTATTTTAGAAAATTCTCTGGATGAACCAATACAAATTTAAATTATTGCTAGTGGTTGTAGTTTTGATGTGGAATGCGAAAGCGTTATATGCCCAACTCGAAGCCAATAACTGGTATTTTGGCAACTATGCAGGGGTGAGTTTTTCCAGTGGTGAACCTATTGCACTTTTAGACGGGGCACTGAGTACAAGAGAAGGATGTGCCACCATTAGTGATACAAACGGAAACCTTTTGTTCTATACTGATGGACAAACCGTCTGGAATAAAAATCATTTACTTATGCAAAATGGAGGTGGACTATTAGGACATCCGTCCTCCACTCAATCAGCAATTATTGTTCCTAAGCCTGGTTCAAATACAATATACTATATATTCACTGTTCCCCAAGCATTAAATTATGATGGGTTAAGATATTCAGTAGTAGATATGACACTTGCAGGAGGTCTTGGTGCAGTAACAAACCAGAAAAATATTCTTTTGATTCAACCAGTAGTAGAAAAAGTTACGGCTGTTAGACATGCCAATAACATTGATATTTGGGTTATTACTCATGGAAGAGATAATAATACATTCTATTCATTTTTAATTACATCAGCGGGAGTTAATATGATTCCTGTTATTACTAATATAGGTACAATTCATGGACCGGAGACAAGCAATTATGTGGGTTATATGAAATCCTCTCCTGATGGCAATTATCTTGCTTATGCAATTCAATATCCTTTAGGTATATTCGAATTATTTAGTTTTAATAAAACTACAGGAGTGCCTTCAAATCCAATTACATTCACCAATTATCTTCAAGCCTATGGATTAGAATTTTCGCCCGACAGTCAAAAACTTTATCTAGGACGGCTGAAGCAGCCACCTGAAATTTATCAAGTTGATTTGAATGCAGGGTCCTCCACGGCAATAATTAATTCAGCCACATTAGTTGGCATCTCGAGTTATGAGACTGGAGCATTACAGCTTGGACCTGATGGGAAAATTTATATTACTTTCGATTATTGTAATTATTTAGGAGTTATCAACAACCCCAACAACTTAGGTACTGCATGTAATTTTGTACATAACGGAGTATTCCTTTCCGATCGGGTAGGAAGACTTGGATTACCAACTTTTATTCAGAGTTATTTTATACCAGTTGGAGGATATAGTAATAGCCCGATATGTGTCGGGAACACTCTTTATTTACATGCAAGTGCACCCGGAGCAATTTCCTATGCATGGACGGGACCAGCAGGATTTACGTCTACCTTACAAAATCCCGTAATCTTAAACGTTAATTTAACAAATATGGGAATTTATACAGTCACTGCATTATTTCAAAATGGTTCGACATCTTCAGCAGATATTCCTGTAATTATAAATCCCAATCCAGTTATTTCTCTTGGACCTGATACAAGCATTTGTCAAGGGACAAATTTAATTCTTACTCCAGGTTTTGGGTTCAAATCATATCTCTGGAGCAATGGAAATACCCAGTGGTTTATTACGATTACAGATTCTGAAAAATATTGGGTGTATGTTACCGACTTCAATAATTGTATAGGCTATGCCGAAAAGAATGTAGTCGTATTGCCCAAGCCTCCTTCAAGATTAATTTATCACTAATTTTTTGGTTTGGCTGTTCTGTAAATAGTTAACTTTGCAGCCCTATGAAAATTGGGATGCTTCTTGATAATGAATTTGTTGCTGACCCACGTGTCTGGAATGAAGCTTCAATGTTGGTTCAAAAAGGACATGAGGTTCATGTAATCTGCCTCAATTTTGGAAGACAAAATAAATATGAATTAAAAAGTGGAATTCACATAAATAGAATTTATATTCCACGAAAAATTAAAAATTTTTTATTCATAGTACAATTAATTTTCCCAGGATATAAAATCTTTTGGTTTTATTTTTCTAAGAAAATCATTCATAAATATAATATAAAAGTAATTCACTCACATGATCTTTATATGGCCTTGCCAGCTATATTACTAAAGCAAAAGTATAATATCAAAATTATTCTTGATTTGCATGAAAACTTTCCTGCGGCTGTTAAGGCTTATACATGGGCACAAAAAAAACCCGTAAAATGGATATTCAAAGCAAGTAAATGGGAAAGAATTGAAAATAGCTTGCTACAAAAATCAGATATTATTATCGTTTTGTCTGATTATTTTAAAAAAAACTTAATTGAAAGATATAATGATTTAAATGCAGAAAAAATTTTTGTATATCCTAATGTACCGAATTTATCTGAATTTCAAAGTTATAAAATCAACCCTTCTGCCTATGAATTCATGAAAAAAGGTTTTTGGATGGTTTATTTTGGGGTAATTGCAGTTAGAAGAGGCATTACTTATCTTCTAGAAGCTATTGAAAGGATAAGCAATCCAGAAATAAAGCTTTTGATTGTTGGCCCAATTGATAAGCATGACAAAGAGTTATTCGAGTCCAAATTTAGAAAATTTGAGAAAGAAGGGAAGCTCGTTTATTATCCATGGAAAGATATTTCTGATCTCCCCTCTTTATTATTTTATGCCAAACTTGGTATCAGTCCTATTCTTCGAAATCAGCAGCATGAATCGGGAGTTGCAAATAAAATTTTTCAATATATGCTTCTTGAAAAAGCCATATTAGTTTCTGATTGCCAGCCTCAGGTGGATATTATAAAAGAATGTCAATGTGGTTTATATTATCAGGATAGAAATATAGATGATTTGGTAGAAAAAATATTATGGTGCTATTTAAATACAGATATTCTTGCTGAAATGGGTAGAAAGGGTAAACTCGCTATTTTAAATAAATATAATTCGGATGTTCAATTTCAACCTGTCTTAGAGTTTTATAACAATTTAGAAAGCCTTGGATAATAAAATTATTTATGAGAATTATAATTGGGAAAGTCTAAACAAAAATAAGCTCGGCCCAAAGATCCAGAAAATCATCGAAAATATCCCTCCCGATGTACAGTCTATTATAGATATTGGCTGTGGCAATGGAGTAATTACCAATGAACTGGCAAAAAAATATCAAGTGCTCGGCGTAGACCGTAGCAAGTCGGCATTACAATTTGTTACTTCTCAAAAATTGGAAGCTTCATGCGACAACATTCCTATACCTTCCCAAAGCTTCGATATGGTCTTCTCATCAGAACTGCTCGAACATCTTCCCGATGAAATATTCCAAAAAACCATACAAGAATTCAAAAGAATATCGAAAAAATATATCTTTATTACTGTACCCAACCGCGAAAACCCCGATAAATTGCTGATTCGTTGTCCTCAATGTAAATATATTTTCAATAGACCCAATCACCTCAGATCTTTTAAAAGTGAGGATTTCGCAATTCTTTTCCCCGAATATAAGAAGGCAACCGAATTTACTTTCGGAAAACCCGTGAGATATTATCATCCAGCCTTATTGAAGCTCAAACGTAAATGGATTCCTTCCAATTCTTGGATCCCTTATTTTTGGATCGATAAAAATAATCGTACGACTATATGTCCGCGTTGTAATCATCAATTCATATTTCCTTATAAATTTCATCCTTTGGGATTTCTTATCGATAGCATCAATGTGATTATATCACCCAAGCGACCTTACTGGCTGATGGTCTTACTGGAAAAAAACATGTAGATGTTCGACAAATTTAAATTATCGGCAAAACAAGTCTTTATTTATAGCCTTGGAAATATATTTTCCAAGCTGGTCGGTTTCATTTTACTGCCCCTTTATTCGCAACATATTTCCATTAGCGATTATTCTTCGCTTATTCTGATAGAGCCAATATGGCAGCTGCTATCGGCAGTCTTGTCGTTTAGTCTTCCCACGGCATTATTAAGATGGCTGGCGCCAGAAAAAGACTTCAAGCGGCAAGGTAGTATGGTTTTTACAACACTCATGGCCTTAGTATTCATCTTATTGGCATTCAATTTATTGGCTTTCCCTTTCAATGCCTGGGTAAATCATCAAGGAGTTTACGACGATCCTAAATTTAAATTATACCTCGACATTTCGTTTCTTTTAGTTACCTTCGATGTGCTTAATCTGTTGGTTCTCAGCTTACTAAGATTCCACGAAAAACCCTGGCAATATATCATTCTCAACACACTAAAACTCTCCGTAAACTTAGGATTGAATATATATTTTATTGTAAGACTCAAAATGGGGGTCGAAGCTATTTTGTTGAGCCAGCTCATTGCAAGTGTCCTTTTAAATGTTTTTTCATCACCATTTCTTATAAAGCATCTTGTGCCAAAATTTGAAGTAGGCCCTTTAAAAGAAATGCTAAAGTACGGCTTCCCTTTAATTTTTACCAGTATATCGGCTATAATACTATCCTTAGGCGACCGCTATGTTGTACAACATTTTCTTACTCGGAGCGATACAGGAGTTTATGGAATCGGCTACAAGTTTGGAGGAATCATCAACATGTTCATCATTCAATCTTTTCAGTTAGGTTTTTTACCCATTGCCTATAAAATGCTTGAAGATGCAGGAGCAAAAAGATTCTTCTCTCGTATTTTCACTTATTATTTTGGAATATTAATGCTTTCGGCATTTGCTCTTTCGGTTTTTTCTCACGAAATTGTAGCCATATTTACCCTGGGCAATCCAGATTATATGAGAGCCTATGTAGTTATTCCGCTCATTAGTTTTGGATTTGTGCTCAAGGGCACACAAACCTACTTTTCCTTAGGTTTGCATTATGTGAAAAAAACTAAATATAACGCATGGATTGTGATGCTATGTGCGGTTTTCAGCATCGGAATGAATATTCTGCTGGTCCCCAAAATGGGTATTTATGGAGCTGCTCTCATGATGTTGGTTTCAAATGGATTGTTAGCTCTGTTTTTTTATCTTTTTTCACAAAAATTTTATTACATTCGTTTCGAAGGCATACGTTTGTTAAAACTATTATTCACAGGGCTGGCCTTATTTTTCATAGGATATTTTATACCTGTAAGAAGTTTGCTTATTAGCATCCTTTTAAAATTAATTCTTCTAATGGCTTTTCCTTTGATTTTATATTTGCTAAGATTTTTCGACAAGGATGAGGTTAACCGTTTATTAAAAATGGTTCATGCTCTCCATCTAAAGAAACCGATTAAAAAATGAATACAGAATTTACTTCAAGATTCAAAAAAATCGTAATAATAGGTTCGGGTTCAATTGGAACAGCAATGGCTCAGGCGCTTGCCAGCAACAGTAAAATAGACACTACTATTCTTTCCATTGAATCTGATGTAATTGATGAAATAAATCATTTACATAGAAACTCTAAGTATTTTCCTGGTTTTCTATTAGCCAGCGAGGTAAAGGCAGTATCGGATAAATCGGTTTTAAATGAAGCAGATCTGGTGTTTTTAGCTTTGCCTTCTGTTGCTGTAATTCCATATATACGTGAAAATGCTTCTCTTTTATCACCTCAGGTGGTGCTGGTGAACATGGCTAAGGGTTTCGACCGCGAAGGACAGACCATCTCCGAAGGATTACTCAAGGAGTTTCCGTTTGGGGTGGTAGCTATGAAAGGACCTTCATTTGCCAAGGAAATGATTAACGGAAGCCCTACTGCCTTTACCATTGGTTGCAAAGACAATAAGATTTGGCCTCTTTTTGAAGAGGTTTTTGCTAACACCCAAGTTTATCTCGATTTCTCGAAAGATATCAAAGGAGTGGAACTTTTGAGTATACTAAAAAATATTTATGCTATTGCCGTGGGTATGATGGATGCCCAATTCAATACGGCAAACATGCGCTTTCTATTTCTCACACGTGCTTTCAACGAAATGCGTTCCATACATATATTGTTTGGAGGGAAAAAATCTACCCTGTTCAAGTATTGTGGTTTTGGCGACTTTGGGCTTACTGCTTTGAACGACCTCTCACGGAACCGGACTTTGGGCTTGCTCATCGGTAAAGGCTATTTTACAGAACAGATATCCGAAAAAGTATTGCTCGAAGGAAGATTAGCCGTTAATATATTCTGCGGACAGATTATTCATTCCCGTCATCTGGATACTTTTCCTATCATGTCAGGACTTTATCACATTTTTAGCGGCCAAACCGACGTGTCTGAATTCGTTGAACAAATGCTGCAAAAATAATTGCAGCAGAAAAGCATTAAAATGGCCATATCTTTCCATTCGCCTTTTATAAAAATCAATATCAGCACCTTTGCTTTTTTATGGACATTAACCTGCTTTACCAATTCAAAGAATAAAAAGCCAATTAACCCAAACAAAGTAAATTTTTATGAAATTTGCATTTCTTTATTCAAGGACAAAAGCCATTCTCTTGAGGCAAATGTTTTCGCCCTACAACTTTTAGATAAGATTCATTATATACTTAACGTTTCCAGTAATTATGCGTACAAAAATAGTTGCCACCTTAGGGCCTGCATCTTTCGATAAATCGATAATAGACCAGATGGCGCAGGCTGGTGTAAATGTCTTTCGTTTGAACTTCTCACATGGTGACCCAAAAATTCTTCGACAGATCATTCAATACATCAGAGAATTAGGTCCAAGTTATCACCATCGTCTGGCTATTCTTGGCGATTTACAAGGTCCTAAAATCCGTATAGGAGAAGTAGAAAACAATGCTATTCATTTACAACAAGGGCAAAGGATTCAACTTGTTGGTGGCATCGGCCTTTCAAAAGAAGACTTGCTGTGGATCAACTATTCTCAATTGACAGAAGATGTCAAACCTGGAGATCAGGTACTACTCGACGACGGAAAAATTAGTTTGAAGGTAAAAGAAAAACTATCAACGGGCTTATTATCGGCAGAAGTATTGGTGGGCGGCATTCTTACAGCTCGTAAAGGAGTTAATCTTCCCGACAGCCATTTAACACTTTCAGCACTTAGCGAAAAAGATTTAATGGATTTACGTTTTGCTTACCAAAATCAGCTCGATTGGATTGCTTTATCGTTTGTAAGAAGTTCGGAAGATATTTTAAAATTGAGGGAAAATATTCAGGTTTTGGGTCGCAATTGGAACCCGGGAATCGTTGCCAAAATAGAGAAACCCGAAGCCTTAAAAAATCTCGATTCCATTATAGAAGTAAGCGATGCATTGATGGTTGCACGAGGTGATTTAGGGGTAGAACTTCCTTATGAACAAGTGCCAGCAGTACAGAAACTACTCATACATAAATCGATTGCACAGTCGAAACCTGTAATAGTGGCCACACAAATGCTGGAAGGCATGCTTAATAATACACGTCCTACTAGAGCCGAAATTAATGACGTGGCCAATTCAGTAATGGATGGAGCAGATGCTCTTATGCTGAGTGCTGAAACTTCTATGGGTCAATATCCTGTCGAAGCCGTTCGGGCTATGCGTCGCATTATTGATGAAACAGAAAAAATCGGAGAAATCCACAACCGCAAACCAGAGAATTCTTTTACTAATCCGTCGCGTTTAATCTCAGATGCTGTTATAGAAGCTGCTATACGGCTGAGTGAAAAAACCGAGGCAAAAGCCATTCTCACATATACCCTCACGGGTTACACTGCTATGCGACTGGCCAGCTACCGTCCTAAAGCACAAATATTCATCTTCGCACGTAGTCCTAGAATCATCCGTCGGCTTTCCCTCGTTTGGGGCATTACAGGTTTCGTCCAGCAAAACCTTCATTATACCGATGACAATCTTGATCTGATGGTCCAGATTTTACTTCAAAATAATGAGGTCAATCCCGATGATATCCTCGTGAAAATAACGGGATTCCCTATGAAAGAAAAAGCAATGTCGAATATGGTGGTGGTAACAAGAGTTAAAAACCCTAAACCCGAAGATTAAATTGCCTCATTCATCCTCATACAACGACAGACTCTGCCTTCTTAAAAAATAAATACAAGGCCAATATGAGAAAAAAAGTGTTATCCTTGCATCGTCAATTTTAAGGGGAAGAAAATTTGATATCTACTTGATTATCAAAGAAATGGTCAGAAAATTCTTCATTTTTTTAGTAAGCTTTTGCTTCGCTTTTAAGCTTGTTGAAGCAGGGCCTTCATCCGATAAATCAACGGAATTTAGACCAGGTGAAATGATAATGGAGCATATCACCGATGCACACGAATGGCATATTCTGAGCATTGGGAAAACTCATGTAAGCATTCCCTTACCCGTTATTTTATGGCACGACGGCAAGTTAAATGTTTTTTGTTTTTCGAAATTTCATCATGGCCAAACTGATTACAAGGGATTTCGTTACATGACCGAAGGACCATACAAGGATAAAATAATTTATGTTGGAAGTGCCAAACCCACTCTCGAAATCAAAAACCCAGACATTCCACTCGATTTTTCCATTACGAAAAATGTAGCTTCATTATTTTTAAGTGTCATTGCCTTGATAATTATTTTTTTAACAGTGGCCAAGTCTTATAAACAAAGTGAAAAGCAAGCACCTAAAGGATTGCAATCCTTGCTCGAACCCATTATCATCTTTGTACGCGACGACATTGCCAAAACATCCATAGGCGAAAAGCATTATGAAAGATTTACCCCCTATTTGCTTACTGTATTTTTCTTCATTTTTTTCAATAATCTTTTGGGTATTGTCCCATTCTTTCCCGGCGGTGCCAATGTTACAGGGAATATTACAGTGACGATGATACTGGCTTTATTTACTTTTCTCATTACCACTTTGAGTGGCAATCGTCATTACTGGCAAGACATTTTTAATACACCAAGCATACCATGGTGGCTAAAAATCCCTATCCCTTTGCTTCCCGTCATCGAACTTCTTGGTATTTTTACCAAGCCCTTCGTACTCATGATTCGTTTGTTTGCCAACATGACAGCAGGGCACATTATTGTTTTAGGTTTCATGAGTCTGATTTTTGTCTTTGGCAACATACATCCCGCATTCGGTTACGGAATAAGTCTGATATCAATTCTAATGTCAATATTTATCAGTCTTCTCGAAATCCTGGTTTCTTTTTTACAAGCTTTTGTTTTTACTTTATTATCAGCATTATACTTTGGTATGGCTATTGAAGAACCCGAACATTTAACTCAGAAACAACATTAATCTTTTTAAATCAAATTATTATGTCAATACTTTCAGTTATTTTACAAGCAGTTGCAGATTTGACGCCTTATGCAAAGATAGGAGCAGGAATTGGTGCCAGTATAGCAACCATTGGAGCAGCTATTGGGATTGGCAATATAGGAGCTCGAGCCCTCGAAGGCATTGCTCGTCAGCCCGAAGCTGCCAACGACATTCGTTCTAGTATGATCATTGCAGCTGCACTTATCGAAGGAGTTGCCTTCTTCGCTGTAGTGGTCTGTATGTTAATTCTGTTTGTGTAATCCATTTACGTATTTTTTAGTCCTTTGAGACTCATTTTTTTAGAGGAAAGATTGGGATTACAAATGCTAACTGCTATTAAATCTTGAATGTTAAATCATGGAACTCATCACACCTGAATTGGGTTTAATTTTCTGGATGACAATATCATTCGGGATATTAATTTTTATTCTTGGAAAGTTTGCATGGCCAGTTATCCTCAAGGCATTAAGAAAGCGTGAAAGAAACATAGAGGAAGCTTTACAAGCCGCCGAAAAAGCGCGTGAGGAGATGAGCCACCTCTTGGCTACAAATGAAAAACTTCTCAATGAGGCTAAATTGGAGCGCGATGCCTTGCTGGCCGATGCACGTAAACTTGCTAACAATATAATAGAAGAAGCTCGGCAAAAAGCCAATAAAGAATATGAACAAATTCTTGCTTCTGCACGTGTAGCCATCAAAAATGAAGAAAATGCTGCCTTCATCCATTTGAAAAACCAAATTGCTGTCCTTACCATTGAGGTAACTGAAAAGCTTCTACGAGAAAAACTCAGCGACGAAGAAAAACAAAATGGCTATCTGCAGAAACTCATTGATGAGATCATATTCAGCTGAATGAAACCTTACTCATGAAGATAATACATCATAAAGTTCTTGCTCAACGCTATGCCCTCGCTCTATATGAGATAGCCGATTCTTCGGACTTAGTAGAAGAAGTGTTTCAAGACATGAAACTGCTGGATAGAGTCACCACTCAGAATCCCGAATTGAAAAGGATTTTGATTAGTCCTATTATACCTCCTTCAAAAAAAAGAAACATTCTTGTAGAACTCTTCAAAAACAAGATCAACGACATATCACTTACATTTCTTACGCTATTAACCATTAAGGCTCGTGAAGTCATTCTACATGATATTGTTTTATCTTTTATCGAGATTTATGAACAGGACCATCACATTTATGAAGTGACAATAAAGGTAGCAGCACCTATCAGCCAACAAAACAAGGAAAAAATTCTCCAGAAATTAGAACCTGTCATCCCAGGCAATATAGAACTCGAGGTTGAAATTGACCCTCGTTTAATTGGGGGGTTTCAATTATATTTTGATGATTATCTTTATGACGCCTCTCTTTTAAAACAATTGAGAGAGTTAAAGAAAGAATTAAGTGAGAATTTATATATAAAACAGATTTAAAAACGCTTTAGAAATGGTAGAAATAAAACCGGCAGAAGTTTCAGCAATTCTTCGACAGCAGTTAGCCGGGCATAGGACCGATATAGAACTCAATGAAGTGGGCAGTGTATTGCAAGTAGGCGATGGCATTGCACGAGTTTATGGTTTAGAGAATGCTCAAGCTGGCGAGTTAGTAGAATTTGAGAATACTGGCGTAAGAGCCATTGTTCTAAATCTTGAAGAAGACAATGTAGGAATAGTGCTGTTGGGAGAATCGGATCTGGTAAAAGAAGGCGATATCGTAAAAAGAACTGGAGAAATTGCATCGGTAGAAGTTGGTGAAGGTATGTTAGGCAGAGTTATCAATACACTTGGCCAACCTATTGATGGCAAAGGTGATATACAAGGGCCTCTTTTTCGAATGCCACTCGAAAGGAAAGCCCCAGGGGTTATTTTCCGTCGTCCTGTAAATGAGCCCCTACAAACTGGAATTAAAGCCATTGATGCCATGATTCCTATTGGAAGAGGACAAAGGGAGCTTATTATAGGCGACCGACAAACTGGTAAAACCTCCATTGTACTCGATACCATAATCAACCAAAAGGAATTTTATGAAAAAGGCGAACCCGTTTATTGCATTTACGTGGCTGTTGGGCAAAAAGGATCTTCAGTTGCAAATTTTGTTCAGACATTAGAGGTATATGGAGCAATGCCTTATACCGTAGTTGTAATGGCAACTGCTAGCGACCCAGCCGCCATGCAATTCTATGCGCCTTTTACAGGTGCAGCCATAGGTGAATATTTCAGAGATACTGGCCGCCCAGCACTGGTTGTCTATGACGACCTTTCAAAACAAGCCGTATCTTATCGCGAAGTTTCTCTCTTATTACGCAGACCTCCTGGCCGTGAGGCTTATCCAGGAGATATATTCTACCTTCATTCTCGTTTGCTCGAACGTGCCGCAAAAATCATAGATAGCGACGAAATTGCAGCCCAAATGAACGACCTTCCAGAGTCTATCCGCGATAAAGTGAAAGGAGGAGGATCTCTTACAGCCTTACCCATCATCGAAACCCAAGCAGGTGATGTCTCTGCCTATATCCCTACTAATGTTATCTCTATCACTGATGGTCAAATATTCCTCGAGACCAATCTTTTTAATGCAGGAATTCGTCCAGCTATTAATGTAGGAATATCTGTTTCGAGAGTTGGAGGAAATGCTCAAATAAAATCTATGAAAAAAATTGCAGGAACCTTAAAAATAGATCAAGCCCAATACCGCGAATTGGAGGCTTTTTCCAAATTTGGCTCCGATCTCGATCCGGCTACTATGACCATACTCGAAAAAGGCAAAAGAAATGTCGAAATTCTTAAGCAAGGCATTCATCAACCTATGCCGGTTGAAAAACAAATCGCTATAATCTATTGTGGTACCCATGACCTTCTAAAAACCATACCAGTAAATCGTATCCATGATTTCGAGACCGATTTTCTCAATCTGCTGAGTGAAGAATATCCTGAAATCTTACAAACTCTTCGAGCGGGACAGTTGCCTGATGAAATTACTCAAAAACTGGAAGAAATTGTTGCTACACTTGTAAAACGCTACGAGTAATACTTAATAAGTAATACTTAATATTAATTATGTCGAATCTTAAGGAAGTTAGATTAAGAATAGAATCGGTTAAAAATACTCAACAAATTACCAATGCCATGAAAATGGTGGCAGCCTCAAAATTACGCAGGGCGCAACAAAGAATCGCTGCCTTAAAACCTTATGCCCAAAAAATGAGTGAACTCGTTTCTACAATTTATACCGCTTCATCTGAAAACTTCTCCTCACCCTTTTTCGAGAATCGTAACGACGAGAAAATTCTTCTGGTAGGCCTCGCCTCCAATAGAGGACTTTGTGGCGCTTTTAATTCCAACATCTTCAAACAAATAAAATATCTTATCGAAATCTCTTTCAAACAACAATATCTTTCGGGCAACCTGAAACTTATCAGCATTGGCAAACACCTCAGCGATACCCTCATTAATAAAAAATTTCCAGTTATAGAGACCAAAGATAACCTCATCGAAAAAGTGAACTGGGAAACGGTAAAAACCTTGGCCGATGAATTGATAGAATTATGGATGAAACATGAATTCGACCAAATTATTCTTGTCTATAACCATTTTAAGAATGCTGGCACACAAATCATAACTACCGAAAGCTTTCTTCCTTTGTCTTACACTGTAGACCCAAAGGCAGAGAATATGGATTTTCTCTTTGAACCATCCCTCAAAGTTATCATTGATGAGATCATTCCACATCATTTGCAGATTCAACTTTATAAAGCTTTCCTCGATTCTTTTGTTGCAGAACAAGGCGCAAGAATGACAGCCATGATGATTGCTACCGACAATGCAGATATTCTGCTTAAAGATTTATCCCTTGCATACAATAAAGCTCGTCAGGCCTCCATCACAAACCAAATCCTTGAAATCATTTCTGGTTCCAATACATTGAACAAATCTTAAGACAAAGTGGTTGTCATAAATATTATTTATTAACCTATTCAAAACTTAAAAACATGAAAAAGAATATAGAAAATGCCATCATAGAGCAGATTCAAAAAGAAGAACACAGCTCACGGCTTTATTTGCAAATGGCAATATGGTGCGAAGCGAATGGCTTTCCCGGAGCTGCAGCCTTTTTATATAAACATTCCGACGAAGAACGTTTACATCAGTTAAAATTCATTCACTTTCTCAATGACAGAGAAGGCATGGCTTTATTAAAATCACTCGATCCACCACAAAATGAGTTCCCATCTCTCAAAGCTGTGTTTGAGAAAATCCTGGATCATGAAAAATACATTTCAGCCTCTATCAACGAAATTTATGGTTTAACCCAACAAGAAAAAGATTACACTACCGCCAATTTCCTTCAATGGTTCATTAATGAACAAATTGAGGAAGAAAGTAAGATGCGAGCAATACTCGACAAAATTAAACTTGCCGGTGATGGGCTAACTGGAGGCTTATTTCTTATAGATAAAGAGCTTGGTGATTTAGCAACTACTCCAGCAGCAAACAATTCTACCCAAAAAGCTGCTGAATAGTAGAGGAATCTTTAAAAAATGATTCTCTACAGCTATTATTAAGAAAAGTAAATTGTAAGCATTGCAAATCGCTCCTTAAAGGATAGATGGCGGCTGCAGTGTGGCCGTTAAATAGTATCAAGTGAAAAAATGAACATTCGACCTGTTTAAAAAGTACTGCTAGGAAAGGCGATTGCAGCAACACTAATTCTTACTCCTTTCTTCTCCATCAATTTATTAGCACAGGCTTCAATGGTCGAACCTGTGGTTATTACATCATCCACAAGCAAAATATGTTTACCCTCCAAATCTGCATTCTCCTTAAGCGTAAAAACAAACTTTACATTTTCCCATCTTTCTTCACGCGATTTCCGAGTTTGGGTATCTGTATAATAAGTACGATAAAGGCTGTCTTCATCTATAGGAATTTTCATGCTTTGGCTTAATCCCTGCCCAAACATGGCCGATTGATTATATCCTCTTTTTTTCAGTTTTTCTAAATGCAAGGGAATAGGAATAATTAAATCAACCGAACGAAATGCCTCCCCTTCCAGCAATTCTTTTCCATATATCTGACCAATGAATATTCCAATCTCTGGCGCATGATTATATTTGAGATTATGTAGCAATCTTTGAACAGGCCCTCCTTTTCGAAAATAATACATGGCTGCGGCTCCTTCAATGGGGATCCTTCCCCAAAATGTACGAGCTACAGGATTGTCCTTGCTTAAATGACTATTCGTAAGAGGAAGAGTGGCCAAACAACGATTGCAAATCACAGACTCATTAAAATAAAGACTGTTCCCACAGGCATAACACAAACGCGGATAAATAAGTGACAAAAAATCATCGAGAAGTGAAATAAATTGTGCTGGCATGAATAATACCTTATTTGTGTCAATAAAACTAATACTAATTTTCGAATAATGAGATAAAAACCAATAAAAAAATAAGGCTTATACAAAATCACTAATTTTGCAGAAGCAATAGCCATTTTTATGTCCTCCTTCGATCCAAATGCCATTGGCATTCCCAACGGAAATTTTTTAGGTTTACCTTATACTCAAGAAGAAGCCGATATCATCATTTTACCGGTTCCTTGGGATGTCACAACCTCCTATCGCTCTGGCACACATCGAGGGCCCGAGGCCGTAATCAAAGCATCTACTCAGGTCGATTTATTTGATTTTTTTCTCGAACAAGCATGGGAAAACCGTATAACTGCTCTCCCTCTCCCAGATGAAATATTGCAGCTGAATCAGCAATTACGACCTCTTGCTCAGCAAGTGATTCATTTATTAGAAACTGGCTCGAGCTCGGTTGACCCTCAAATGATGACTTTGCTCGAAGAAATTAATCAGGGATGTGAAAAAATGAATCAATGGGTCTATCAGTCCAGTCATTATTGGATTTCAAAAGGCAAAACAGTCGGTTTACTCGGAGGTGACCATAGTATTCCATTAGGTTTAATTCAAGCAGTGTCTGAAAAATTTAGTGGCTTTGGAATTCTTCATATTGATGCTCATGCAGACCTAAGAAAAGCTTATGAAGGATTTACCTTTAGTCACGCTTCTATCATGTATAATGTCCTAGAACACACCTCCATAGAAAAACTTATACAAGTTGGAATACGTGATGTATGTGAAGAAGAAATGATACGAGGCCATCATGATAAAAGAATCAGACAGTACGATGACTATTTATTGGCTTTCGAAACACTCAATGGTAAACCTTTCAGCGAAACTTGCGAAGAAATTGTTGGTCATCTACCATCGAAAGTATACATAAGTTTCGATATCGACGGATTGAATCCCGAGCTTTGTCCCCACACTGGAACTCCAGTGCCCGGAGGCCTTTCGTTCGAACAGGTTGTCTTATTACTGCATATTTTAGCTACTTCGGGACGCCAAATCATTGGTTTCGACTTGGTAGAGGTAGCTCCAGGCTTGGAAGACGAATGGGATGCCAATGTAGGAGCACGCATTCTCCAGAAACTTTGCAACTTTACGCGCCTTTCGCAAATCTAAATAAGACCCATCTCATCCCTGCAGCCATTTAAGCATAAAATCTTCCTTCGAGAGTCATAGTGCCCAAGACATATTTTTTGCCTAACCTAAATCGTGAATATTTTTCAACCTTACCAAAATCTGCTTCTATTTTCAAAATACATGAAACCTTCTTAAATATATCCTTTCATCAAACGAGAATAGTTTTCCCCATGAATTCTTTCAGGAATATTTCTATAGGACGTGGTAACGGCAAACCTAAAACTTCATGCAAAGTATAGATTGTATGATTCTTATTCTCAATATGAGGCATAACCGATAATTCATAAACCAAGAAATAAAGCCAAAGAATTCTATGAGTAAGAATATGTTTTGAAGGACCATTTATAGATTGCAATTCGGCGAATTTTACATAAGGAAATTGTTGTTTCAGAATTTCCGACTCTATTACTTTTTGCACATTCATGGCTTCATTAAACTCAAGGGAAGGAAAATCGTACAAGCCTTTCCAAATATCATTTCGAGTACGCTGGTGCATAATCAGTTGCACCGTATCCTCTGCCTTGCTATAAAAAACGAAGTAAAAAATAGATCTTTCTTTCACAACGTGTTTCTTAACTTTTAAAGGAATGTACTCAATTTGATTCTCTTTGTAGGCAATGCACTCACTTAAAAGAGGACAGTTAGTACAAGATGGACGTTTAGGAGTACAAATCATGGCCCCGAGTTCCATGACAGCTTGATTAAAATTGCCTGGTTGAAAAGGATCGATAAATGAAAAAGCAGCTTTTTCGATTAAAACACTACCAGAAGAAGTATTGACTGGAGTATTAATACCCAAGAAACGACTGAATACTCTTTTGGCATTTCCATCAATAGCTGGTATTACTTCTTGAAAGGCGATAGAACTAATGGCAGCGGCAGTGTATGGTCCTATACCCTTAATTTTTTTCAATTCCTGATAGGAAGAAGGCATTTGGCCATGATACAAGCTCATTATCTGTTGGGCAGCTTCGTGCAGATTTCTTGCCCTAGAATAATAACCTAAACCCTGCCATATTTTTAAGACTTCTTCTTCTGTTGACTCAGCCAAGGATTTTATGTTAGGAAAACGGGCCATAAATCGCCTATAATATTCTAATCCCTGATTAACACGTGTTTGCTGCAAAATAACTTCCGAAATCCAGATAGCGTAAGGAGAAACCTCATTTCTAAAAGGCAATGTCCGGGCATTGTTTTTATACCAATTTAACAAAGATTCGGCAAAATGGAAAGGCTTTTTCATAGGCTATGACAAAGGTAGCACAGAAAATTTCAAAAAAACATTGAAGAACTTTGTGAAAATAAAAATGTTACTATCTTTGCAGCCCATTAGGAATTAATAATCAAACCTTTAAAATTTTTAGATATGACAAAAGCAGAAATTGTTGCCGAAATTGCCAACAAAACCAATGTTGAGAAGGTTGCTGTACAGCAAATTGTAGAAGCTTTCATGGATACTATCAAGAAAGCCATGGTCAATGGTGAGAATGTTTATTTGAGAGGATTTGGAAGTTTTGTAATAAAAAGAAGGGCCGAGAAGACAGGTCGTAACATTTCGAGAAATACTACGATTATTATTCCAGCCCATAACATTCCCTCATTCAAGCCGGCCAAGACCTTCGTGAATGAGGTAAAAAACAACGTAAAATAAACTCTCAAAACATTAAAAGATGCCAAGCGGTAAAAAAAGAAAAAGGCATAAAATGGCAACGCATAAGCGTAAGAAACGCTTAAGAAAGAATCGGCATAAAAAGAAATTATAACAGCCTGATTTTTAAACTACTTTAAACTATTATACAATGCAAAACCTCTGCATTGTATAATAGTTTTAGAAAAGTAAAAGTCTGAGATGAAACTTCAATGCTAACTTTCATTCTCAGCATATTTCACTATAAACTTTAATTACCTAACAGCGTGACCAGAGAATTAATTATTGATGCCAACTCCAATGAAGTTTCCTTAGCACTTTTAGAAGATAAAAGCTTAGTTGAGCTTCATCAGGAGAAGATGAACAATAATTATGCTGTTGGCGATATTTACTTGGGAAGAGTTAAAAAACTCATGACTGGTCTTAATGCTGCCTTTATTAATATTGGTTATGAGAAAGATGCTTTTCTTCATTATCTCGATCTTGGGCCACAAATCCAATCGCTTAATAAACTTACCCGCCAAATAATGAGTGGGAAACGTTTTCATGCTGATTTATCTGATTTCCAGCCTGAAGCCGATATAGAAAAAAACGGAAAAATTACGGAGGTTCTTTCTCCAAATCAACCTGTTCTCGTTCAAATTGCAAAAGAACCCATCTCAACCAAGGGGCCAAGAGTTACTTCCGAGATTTCGTTTGCAGGTAGATATTTGGTTTTAGTCCCTTTCTCCAATCGTGTATCTGTATCTCAAAAAATAAAAAGCCAAGAAGAACGCAATCGTCTCAAACGTTTAGTGACTAGTATCCGGCCAAATAATTTTGGAATCATCATTCGCACAGTTGCCGAAGGTAAAATGGTAGCTGATCTCGATGCCGACCTAAAAACATTGATGGCAAAATGGGAAATGATGATGAAAAAACTCTCGGAAGCCAAACCTCCCCAGAAACTTATCAGTGAAATTGACCGTACTTCTGCACTATTGCGTGACTTGCTCAACGAATCTTTCAACAATATTTACATCAACGACCCCGAACTCTATGAGGAAACACGCAACTTTATTCAAACCATTGCACCAGATAAATTGAATATCGTTAAGCTTTATAAAGGAAAAATCCCCATATTTGAATACTTTGGGGTAGATAAGCAGATAAAAAACTCATTTGGACGTACTGTTACTATTAGCAGTGGAATTTATCTGATTATAGAACGTACCGAGGCTTTTCATGTGATAGATGTAAATAGTGGGCACAGAGCAAAAAAGGACAGCGACCAGGAAACCAATGCACTGGAAGTTAACTTGGAAGCCGCCACAGAAGTGGCTCGTCAACTCCGTCTTCGCGATTTGGGAGGTATCATTGTAGTGGACTTCATCGATATGGTGATCCCTCAAAATCGCAAAAAATTATATGAGCATCTTAAAGAAGAAATGGCTAAAGACAGGGCAAAACATACTATACTGCCTCCAAGCAAATTCGGGCTTATTCAAATTACTAGGCAGCGCGTCAGACCCGAAACTAACGTCGAAGTACTCGAACTTTGCCCCGCCTGCATGGGAACAGGTCAGATAAAACCCAGTATCATACTCATAGATGAAATAGAAAACAAAATACGTTATCTCATTCAAGAACAAAATGAAAAACGTATCAAACTATGCGTTCATCCTTATGTATACGCCTATCTTACTAAAGGATTCCCTTCTATTCAGCTGCGCTGGGCTTCCAAATTCAAGAAATGGATTTCCATATCTGGCAATAAATCTTTTCACATGATCGAATATCGTTTTTTCAACAATAAAGGCGACGAAATCAGAATTTAGGCATCATTCGCCATTTGCATAAGTTCATCTTGCCCGGAACTATTCCGGGCTTTTTTGTACTTTCGCAGCATGGAAACAGTTGTTAGTGGTATTCGCCCAACCGGTGAATTGCACCTTGGAAATTACTTCGGTGCAATTAAAAACTTCGTAAAAATGCAGGAAGATTATCGGTGTTTTTTCTTTATAGCCGATTATCATTCCCTCACAACTCATCCAACACCTAATAATCTACATTATAATGTAAAACGGGTGTTGATCAATTATTTGGCTTCAGGCCTCGACCCCGAAAAATCAACCATCTATATTCAAAGCGATCTTCCTGAAGTGGCCGAGCTATATCTTCTACTCAATATGAATGCCTATCTTGGTGAACTTCAAAGGGTAACTTCTTTCAAAGAGAAAGCCCGCAAACAACCCGATAACATCAACGCTGGCTTACTCACTTACCCCGTGCTCATGGCCGCTGATATCATTATTCATAAAGCACATAAGGTCCCTGTGGGAAAAGATCAAGAACAACATTTGGAAATGACCCGCACCTTCGCCAATCGCTTCAACCGCCTTTATCATGTTGATTATTTCCCCGAACCTCAAGCTTACAGCCCTGAAAAAAATCTAATAAGAATTCCTGGTCTGGATGGAAGCGGAAAGATGGGAAAATCAGAAGGCGAAGCTAATGCCATTTTCTTAAGTGACGATCCCGAAACAATCAGAAAAAAAGTTATGCGTGCCGTTACCGATGCTGGACCCACTCAACCTCATCAAAAAAAATCAGAACCCATTCAAAACCTCTTTACCCTCTTAAAAATAGTTTCCTCACCTGACACCGTAGCATATTTCGAAGAACAATACGATAATTGCAAAATACGCTATGGCGATCTGAAAAAACAACTTGCCGAAGATATTATCCAATTTACTACACCTTTTCGTGAAAAAATTTTACAACTTGATGCAGATAATGATTATCTGCACAAGGTAGCAACTGAAGGAGCAGCCAAGGCTCGCGCCAGTGCACAAAAAACCATACACGAAGTAAGAGAAATTATTGGTTTTCTGCCATTTTGAAAAATATAAGAATAGACCTAACAGGTTTAGGAATCCTATTAGGTCTGAGTTTTTTATCGGATTGAGACCCAATGTGATTTAGAAACTTATTAGCCCAATTCTTTCCTTATCTTTTTATTCTCCTAATCTTATAATCGGCAAGGATTAGAGACAACAGCCACATACACAAATGTTTGGTTTAGCCAATTACTTGAAGCAAAATAATAATTCCTTTTGTCTTAGTGTAAAACAAGAAGTTTCTCCCATATAACTGGCTCGCCAGCAGCTTCAATACTTATAAAATAGAGTCCTGAAGGCAGGTTTGCAAGGTTTAAATCTATTCGATGGATTGAATTAGGAAAAACCTGGCGCAAAAACAATTTGCCAAAAATATCATAGAGGCTGACTTCTATACTTTGGGCTGTAATAGAATGACCGATGCTAATATGTACTGCATCTTTGGCAGGATTGGGGAATATTGTATAAAGAATTCGATTATTTTGTTCTGATGGATTTATTCCTGTGCTTTTATCAATAATTTGTACTGAAAAATCATCAAAATAGAACCCATCTTTGTTGATAAATTGATTTGATTTGAGGGCAAATTTGATTTTTAGTTTTTGACCTGTGAAGCGGTTTAAATTAATTTCTTCCTTCACCCACTCAAGGTTGCTTCCTTGATAAACGGGTTGGTCCATCACCAGAGGATTCGAACTTAGCGAAGTGTATTTGCCCATTAAAGGAACCCATTGTTGACCTTGATCGACAGAAGCAAGTACCTGTATGAAATCGTAACGCCGCTCTATATCCCATAAGGTATGATATGAAAGCATTGCTGCCTTGGCATCGGTTAAATCGAATTCTTGAGAAGATATTATAGAAGTATTGGCGTTGCTCGAATAATTTCCAACGGGTGAGTCGGTAATGGAGGCGGGTGGGCTGTTGTAAACAAAACTATTGTTGCCCCATTTGTTCGACGACCAGTTTTCCATGGTTGAGCAATCGTCGGAAAAAATGGGATAGGGAACACCAAAGATTAAAGTAAGTGTATCGGAATGAGTGAAATAACCATCGTCAAGCGTTAAAAGAAGTTTTATTTCATCACCTGGCAAAATATTCTGAGAAACAGAAAAGGATATGCTATCAATATAAGAAACAAGTAATTCTGGCTCAATGAAATAAACGGGTTGACCCACTGATTCAACCAGATTACTTAAGGGTTGTAAAGTAACTTTATAAGTAACACCTTCTTCGAGTCCATAACGCTTGAACTGAAAACTGATAGATGATTGATTTTGAGAAAAAAATAGTTCGTTGTGTTGACTAATTTCACCGTAACGGCTCCCCAAACGAATGGCTAAAAGATTCGCATTAACTTGGTCCTGACATAAAGGAATGATTTGGTCGAAACTTGGCCAAAATCCCTGATTATTATCGCCTATTTCTGGTGTAAATGAAAAAGCCTTTTGTTGATTGAGTTGGCCAGCGTAGAACCAATCATCAGAATTGCCATTTACCAAATAAAGCATAAGGCTGGCTGGCCCATAAGCACATGCATTATAATCGGTAAGTTTAAAGGCAAAGTTTTTAAAAATATTGTTTTCGCTTGTGGTATCTTCAATAAAACCCCAAGGATATAAGAGGGTGTTGCTATAGGCATGGTAATTAAAAACGAGAGAGAAGTTATGTAGCTGAGCGAAATCTCTAATCATCTGTATTTCGGGTTCTGAAAAGGCAAAAGGCCCACGATAAATTTCACTCGAAGGGACCGAACTCGAACCCAAATTATCGCAACCCCACATATATCCATAATTTCGGTTCAAATCTACGCCGTAACTGTTATCCGGATTCTCACGTCGATTTTTCCTCCACATTCCTCCACCATTAGGACTCACTTGATGGTTAAATTCATATCCATCGGGATTCACACAAGGAATAAAAAAAATCTCAGTCGTATCGAGAAGTTGGTGAATATATGAGTTGGAATCATAATTTTCTAAGAGATAATACATAAAAAATAACATTTGTTGCATACCAATGGGTTCACGTGCATGATGAAGAGCCGTAAATAAGATCCTGTTCTCGTTTTCAGCCATATCAGGATGGTCAGAAATCTTTACCCAATAAAGCTGACGCCCTTGTTGTGTAGTCTGACTACCCAAACTTTGTTTTGCACTGATGAGTTGAGGATATCTGGCATGCATAGTATCGAGATGCATATATATTTGTGAAAGGGTACAGTAACCTCCCATCGAACCCAACGAAAATCCTGCAGGAACAGGAATATCATCGATGTTTTGAATGTTTTTACTTTGTTTGCGGTTTCTTTCGACATAAAATTCTGTAACATTGTCGATCACAACCTTATAGGGAATTCCGATTTGATTGAGTTTTTGCAACTCAATCTCTGAGAGTTCTATTATGAGTTTATTATCTTCCGTAATAACGCCATCATCAACAGCCATGCCTTGTTTGGCCAATTCTATCAGATAGCCCTTTTCTAACTCTATTCTCGAATATTTTATCTGAGCCTGCACAAAAAAAGCAAAAAATAGCAGACAACAGGTTGTGAACCATCTTTTCAGCAATTTTATTTCGATGCCGAGTTGTAGGCAGTGTTTTCCCATTTCAATGTTTGAGCTATATGTTGAATATCTAAAATCAGAAAATCCGTAATAGGGGATAGAGAATCATTATTGGGATAAAAGTCGTAATACAGAGCGCCTCTTAAAAAATGGAAGTTACTATCGGTAAGATAGAATTGGCAGGGGGAAGCTGCCTCTTGTCCCTTGATCAGCCAGATAAGCCCATAAACATTATTTTCAGGATTCTCTACAACGAATTCTTCGATGGAAGAAGCCTTAGGAATGTGTTTCATCACAAAAGTACGGGAATCTTCGGTATATTGGCGTAAATTATCATGTATGGGTTTATAGCTGAGATAAATCGTTGCCTTGAACTTAGGGAGAACAATGTCGATCCAGTAAGGGTTTTCGACCGGTTTTTGAGCTGGTTTTATGAAGCTATAGGTAGGATATTGAAAGGAATAAGGGAAAGCAGTATCAAAATTTTGATATGATTTTTGTGGTAAGTCGATACGCAAAAAACCTTTAGGCTTAGGAATAGGTTGATGATGGCAAGAAGAGACAAGTACTGCCAATAGTATGGTTTGAAACATAAAAAGTATGACGCGTTGATACATTAATTTTCTCTTCCCTCCTCTTCTTCGTAATGATAGGTAACCCTGACTTTTTTTATGCGTTTGTAATCGGCCGATTCTATTCTAAACTCGAAATTTTTATAGAAGATGACTTCATTTGTTGCTGGGAGTCTGCCCTCGAGTTCAAGGATGAGGCCAGCCAAGGTATCGAATTCTCCGCTTACCTCGTCGAATAAATTTTCGCGAATTTTAAGAATTCTGCAAAAATCATTCAATAAAATTTTTCCATCAAAGATGTATGTATTTTCATCGACTTTCACATAGTTTATTTCATCTTCTTCTTCATCGAACTCATCGCTTATATCTCCGAAGATTTCTTCCAAAATATCCTCGAGGGTTACAATGCCTGATGTTCCACCATATTCATCTACAACGATAGCGATATGAATTTTTTGGCTTTGAAATTCCGCAAGCAGAGAATCAATCTTCTTATTTTCAGGAATATAATATGCCGGTCGCAGATGTCGCTGCCAAGCGTAATCTTTTCCTTCATCAAGATGTTTTAATAAATCTTTGATGTATAAAATACCAACTACTGAATCGGGTGAACCACTATAAACAGGAATTCGTGAATATCCTGATTGTCGGATAATTTGCAACAACTCATCGTAAGGAGTATTATCGTTCACAGCTATTGCATCCACCCTTGGAACCATGATTTCTCTGACCTGAATGTTTCCGAAATTTACAATGCCTTTGTACATTCGAGCTTCGTCGTGTTTATCGGAAGTGGTTTCTGTGATGTTTATGGCTTCAGAAATGTCTTTCAATGAAATGTCTTCTTCTCGTTTCTTCAACCTCCTGTCAATTATCCCTGTTGATTTTACCAAAAAAATACTAATGGGTTTGAAAGCCTGTTCCAAAATGAACAAGGGAGTTGCCATGATGCGAATAATAGATTCTTTTTTATGAGTGCTATATATCTTTGGGCTTATCTCACCAAAAAACAGAATGATGAGCGTAACCACTACAGATTGAATAATAAAAGTGGCCAATGGATATTCTTGAACATCAACCAGAAGGTTGGTAACATAAACAGAAATAAGTACAATAGCGACATTGATAAAATTGTTGGCAATAAGAATAGTAGCGAGTAAAAAATCGGGTTTATCGAGCAAAATTGAGGCTCTACGGAAATAGATTTCGTTGGAACTTTTTATTTTTTCGATTTGTGATGCGCTTAACCCAAAAAAAGCGGCTTCACTGGAAGAGATAAGACCTGAACATATTAATAAAATGATAATAGCCACTAAACCCAAGCTCACATTAAGGGATATACTGGCTATTATAGCTCTTAAGATTAAATCATTCCCAATAAGGGATAGAACAACAGACAAAATTTCCAAGCACGATTCAGTTTATTCCCGCTTCAAGATTTATACACGGGCTTTTAACTTTGCAAAGTTATCAAAAATTAGAAATTTTCCTCTTAAAAATTCCTCGAATTTTTTGAAGTTAGTTCTGCAAATAAAGCATTTAATTAATACCTTGGAAATTTTCTTGAAAGGGAGACAAATTCTAAATCAGGATGAAATACCAGAAGTAGAATCTTAGAATGGTAAATCGTCAGTACCGCCTTCAATAGGGGGAATCTCGACATCAGGTTCGGTGGCTTCACTAATCTGAGGTGCACCTTCCTTCTTAGGACTTAAGATGGTAAAATTATCACCTTGAATCGCGTAGAAGTACTTTTTTTGTCCTTGGTCTTCATATTCCCGACGTCTGATTTTTCCTTCCAGATAAATCATATCGCCTTTGTGGAGGTACTTTTCAGCAATTTCAGCCAGACCTCTCCACAGCACTATATTGTGCCATTCAGTTTGATCGATTCGCTGGCCGTCGCTTTTCTTGTAGGATTCGGTAGTCGCCAATGTAAAAGTGGCTTGTTTTCCATTGTTGAATTCGCGGATTTCAGGATCACGTCCTAAGTGTCCGACTAAAATAACCTTGTTGATACCGTTTGCCATAATGTTTAAATTTTAAAGTTTGCAGGTAAATTACCATCGTCAAAAATAAGAAAATATTTTAATCTTGCAATCAATATCAAAAAAAATTCTGATATTGATTTTTCATAATTTTGCCGCTTATTTTCAATAACATAAAAATGTTAAGAACACATACTTGCGGGGAACTGAACTCAAATAATATAGGTGAAGAAGTTATTTTAAGTGGTTGGGTACAGCGTACCCGCGATTTTGGTGGCATGACTTTTCTCGATTTGCGCGATCGCTATGGGATTACTCAATTGGTTTTCAATATGGAATGGGATGCACACTTATGTGAAGCAGCACGTAGACTTGGTCGTGAATATGTAATAAGGGCTAAAGGGAAAGTAACCAAACGTGAAAGCATCAATCCGAAATTACCTACGGGTGAAATCGAAATTATTGTCGATACATTCGAAATACTGAACGAGTCGAAAATTCCACCCTTTACCATAGAGGATCAAACTGATGGAGGCGAGGAATTGAGAATGAAATATCGTTATCTCGATCTACGACGCAATCCATTGAAGAAAAACTTAGAGATGCGCCATGCCTTAGCAATGGAAACCCGAAAATATTTAAGTGAACACCATTTTCTCGAAATAGAAACCCCTTATCTTATTAAATCTACTCCTGAGGGAGCTCGTGATTTTATAGTGCCTTCACGCATGAACCCAGGTCAGTTTTATGCCCTGCCTCAATCCCCTCAAACCTTAAAACAAATTTTAATGATTGCTGGATACGATCGTTATTTTCAGATTGTACGTTGCTTCAGAGACGAAGACCTGAGAGCCGACCGTCAGCCTGAATTTACACAGATAGATTGCGAGATGGCCTTCGTTGAGCAGGAAGATATTTTGCGGGTTTTCGAAGGCCTTATAGTTAGATTGTTTTCAAAAGTAAAGGGAATAGACTTAGGTTCTTTCCCTAAAATGTCCTACAACGATGCTATGAGGCGTTTTGGTTCCGATAAGCCGGATATTCGCTTCGGAATGGAGTTCACCGAAATTACTTCTCTGGCAAAAGGAAAAGGATTCAAGATCTTCGATGAGGCCGAAATTATTGTAGGAATCGATGCAAAAGGTTGTGCCAATTATAGCCGAAAGGAACTCGACCAATTGACTGAATGGGTGAAAAAGCCACAAATTGGGGCTTCAGGTCTTATTTATATCAAATTTTCGGAAGATGGAAGCCTTCGATCGTCCATCGATAAATATTTTCAGCAAGATGAATTAAGAGAACTGTTGCAAATATTTTCGGCAGAACCTGGCGATTTAATACTGATAATGGCAGGAGCAAAGGAAAAGACCCTAAAGGCTTTAGGTGAACTTAGACTCGAGATGGGCAATCGACTTGGATTGCGGAATCCTAATGTATATTGTCCTTTATGGGTGGTCGATTTCCCACTTTTAGAATGGGATGAAGACTTACAAAGATTCTTCGCTATGCATCATCCCTTTACTTCACCTAAACCCGAAGATATATCCTTACTCGAAACAAATCCATCGGCTGTTAGGGCCAATGCTTATGATTTGGTTATCAATGGAGTAGAAATAGGTGGAGGAAGCATACGTATTCATCGTAAGGATCTTCAAAATAGAATGCTTGGGTTGCTTGGTTTTACTCAGGAAGAAGCCCAAAAACAATTTGGATTTCTTATGGATGCCTTCGAATATGGCGCTCCTCCTCACGGAGGTATTGCCTTTGGTTTCGATCGCCTCTGCGCCATCTTTGGAGGTTCCGATTCTATCAGAGATTATATTGCTTTCCCAAAAAATAATTCTGGCCGTGATATGATGATGGATTCCCCTTCCGAGATTTCACAACAACAACTCGATGAACTTTATCTAAAGATTAATTTCCCTAAGTAAACCAAACAGGGTTATGAATCTTATTAGGTTTAGGGTTTTAAAAGTCGGTACTTTCAATTGAAAATCCGACATATCAGATTTTCACAGCTCAAAATTCCTTTTAGCCTAAGACCCGCCTGTAATTTAATACAAAGTCGACCGAGAGGATCTCTTGAAAAATTTAACAAAATATGGAAAAGCCCTATTTTTGCGGCATGATAAACAATGAAGAACGATTCAAAATTATTATAGCCCATGCCAAAGAGTATGGATTTATCTTTCCTTCGAGTGAGATTTACGATGGTTTGGCTGGTGTATACGATTATGGGCAGAATGGAGTGGAATTAAAGAACAATATACGTCAATACTGGTGGAAGTGGATGGTACAATATCATGAGAATATTGTAGGTTTAGATTCGGCCATTTTTATGCATCCCACGGTATGGAAAGCCTCTGGTCATCTCGATAAATTCAATGACCCCCTGATCGACAACAAAGATTCGAAAAAACGCTACCGCGCCGATAATCTTATAGAAGATCACCTAACTAAGATCGAGAGCAAGATAGCAAAAGAAATAGAAAAGGCTGCTCAAAAATATGGCAAGAGCTTTGACGAAGTAAAATTTGTCACTACCAATCCACGGGTTCTCGAATATAAAAAACAACTCGAGGAGATTCATCATCGTTTTAATATTGCCATGGCGAACAATGATCTGACGGAACTTCGGCAATTAATCCTCGACCTGGGAATAGTTTGCCCTATATCTGGCACACGCAATTGGACTGAGATCAGACAGTTTAATCTCATGTTTAGCACAGCTATGGGTTCAACCAGTGAAGACACAACTACTGTTTATTTGAGGCCAGAAACAGCACAAGGCATATTCGTCAATTATCTGAACGTTCAGAAGACCGGTCGCATGAAAATTCCTTTTGGAATTGCTCAGGCGGGTAAAGCATTTCGCAACGAAATCGTAGCACGTCAGTTCATTTTCCGCATGCGGGAGTTCGAGCAAATGGAGATGCAGTATTTTGTGCGTCCTGGCACAGAATTAAACTGGTATGAATTCTGGAAAGAAGAACGGCTAAAATGGCATTTGTCATTAGGTTTTCCTCGTGAGAAATATCGTTTTCATGATCACGAAAAACTATCACACTATGCCAATGCTGCCTGCGATATAGAATTCGAGTTTCCTTTTGGATTCAAAGAACTCGAAGGCATACATTCGCGCACAAATTTCGATCTTAACGCACATCAACAATATTCAGGGAAAAAAATACAATATTTCGATCCCGAGCTTAATCAGAGTTATACACCTTATGTTATAGAAACCTCTATTGGATTGGATCGTACGTTTCTTGCCATTATTAGCCATGCTTATCATGAAGAAACTTTGGATGATGGTTCAGAAAGAGTCGTATTGCGTATTCCACCTTTTCTTGCACCTTACAAGGCAGCAGTGCTTCCGCTGGTTGCCAAGGATGGATTACCTGAAAAGGCCCTCAAGGTAATGGATACTTTAAAGTATAAATTCATGTGTCAATACGAAGAGAAAGACTCTATTGGCCGAAGATATCGCAGGCAAGATGCCATTGGTACGCCCTATGCCATTACCATTGATCATCAAACCCTCGAAGATAATACTGTAACCATACGTGATCGTGATACTATGCTCCAAGAAAGGGTTCTCATAGATAACTTACCCAAAATTATCGAAACAAAGCTTCAAATCTAAATTGATGATTGAATAGCTGTTTTGTTGATTACTTCATTCATCATCACCATATCACCATAATCAAGAGATTTGGCCTTTCTCCATTTAACGATTAAAGCATTTTCAGGAAATTAACTTCGTGTTCGGTGAGGTAACGCCAGCGTCCGCGAGGAAGATCTTTTTTGGTTAGGCTACCGAAGGTTACTCGGTCGAGTTTTTTCACATGATACCTAAGTTTTTCGAAGATACGGCGCACAACTCTATTTTTACCGCTATGTAATTCGATGCCTATTTTTGTACGGTCTTCACCTTTGCCCACATAAGCAATGGCATCAACCTCAGCCACTCCATCTTCGAGCTCTATTCCCGATGCAATCCTCATCATATCGCTCTTAGTAAGTGGTCTGTCTAATTCTACTTCATAAATCTTACGAATACGGTGAGAGGGATGTGTAAGTTTCTTGGCCAGTTCTCCATCATTGGTTAATAGTAAAAGTCCTGTTGTATTGCGGTCGAGACGGCCCACAGGGAAAATCCTTTCTTCACAAGCATCCTTTACTAATTCCATAACGGTTTGTCTTTCTGCTGGATCGTCCATCGTGGTCACATATCCTCTGGGTTTATTCAACAAGATATAATATTTGTTTTCTGTTTGAAGAACTCTGCCTTTATACATCACCTTATCACCAGGGTTAACTCTTGATCCGAGCGTAGTAACCACTTGGCCATTTACTGTAATTTCACCTGCTTCGATCAGACGATCTGCTTCTCTGCGCGAACAAATCCCCGCAGCCGCAATAAATCTGTTTAAACGTACCGGACCTTCAAATTTGGCTGGAATTAATGGAGCCCTCTCTTTCTTGAGTTTTTTTTCAAAACGTGGCTTATCCGTGATAAATTTCTTGGAGTTTGACCTTTTTGGACCTAGTTTACCAAACCCAGGTTTACCCGAAGTAGAAGAGGTTTTGCCTTTAGATGAACGTGAAACAATTTTTTTCTTCAAAGGTCTTTTTTTCTCTGGATATTGTGTTTGGGATGAATAAGGATTCCCTGTCCATCCACCACCAGAGACCTCTCTGCGATAATAAGGATCATCATAAGGTTCATCTTCCTTTTGCGTGTTATGCAAGGGCTCGGATGAAGGTTTAGGTATTGGTTTTACTACAATGCGTTTACGAGGAGGCCTTTTACGCATTTTTTGTTCCTCCTCCGATTTTGAGCTTGGCTCATTTTTATTCCCTTCTTGAAAATATGAAGTGGAAAATAAGGGTTTACGTGGGCGTTTTTTATGCTCTTTCCCCGAATCATTATGGCTGGATAATCCTCCCGGATTCTCTTTGCCCGTCTCATCTTCAGTCATCTGAAATTAAATTATAATATGAAATAATACTGTTTTTTTGTAAAACTTTATTTTTTGCAAAAATATATTAAAATCTAATATGTATGATAATAAACAAGGCTCAAAAATAAAATCCAATAACAAATCCTAATTGTTAAAAAAATCTGGGTTTAACATCACATCCAAATGATTCATTGCAAAAGCACGGCATTTTCACCCAAAAACTTATAATCCCCCAATATTTTTATTTCCTTTTGAATGCCGAAGATGAAATTAAATAAGCGAGTGTATACTGTTAGTGAAGTTCATTTTACCTTTGCATGTATATTGAAAACGCAATGTTGAAAAGCCTTAAAGTTCTTCGTTATGCAATTCCTTATTGGGGGTCGGCTTTGCTTAACATCATCTTTAATCTTTTATCGGTAATCTTTAGTCTTGTGTCATTTGCCCTATTCATCCCCGTATTACAGATCATTTTCGATAGGACTAAAAGGCTGGTGCCAGGTGTTGATTTCAATCCCGATTGGCACAGTATTCAAGATATAGATTCGCTCAAGCAATTTTTTTATGGCAGTACAAGCCAAATGATCGAGATTCAGGGCGAGATAAGGGCCCTTTTTTATATTTCCATCCTCATAGTAGTTTTATACTTTTTAAAAAATCTGTTTCGTTATTTAGCAATGTTCTTTTTAGCCACAGTTCGCAATGGAGTGGTAAAAGACCTGCGTAATGCGTTATATTACAAAGCCTTAATTCTTCCCTTATCGTTCTATACTCAGCAGCGCAAGGGTGATTTAATGGCCAGAATGGGTGGAGATGTTCAGGAAGTAGAATGGTCGATTATGAGTTCGCTCGAAATGATGTTTCGCGATCCGATTACTATTATTACCTATTTGATCACGCTTTTTTTTATACAACCCATTTTGACGGGTTTCGTATTGGTTTTGCTTCCCATTAGTGGTTTTTTAATTGCTCAGGTTGGGAAAAGCTTAAAACGAACCTCTCAGAAAAGTCAGAAAAAGATGGGCTATCTTATGTCACTTATAGAAGAAACCCTGTCGGGAATACGTATTATAAAGGCTTTCAATGCAATAGATGAATCGAATGAACATTTTAAGAAAGAAAACCGTGCTTACACTCGCACGATGACTCGATTATATCGCAAGCGTGATTTGGCTTCTCCCCTGAGCGAATTTCTGGGTATAGTAGTAGTGGTGGTCGTCTTACTTTTTGGTGGAAGACTCATTCTCTCTCAGAACTCATCTATTACGGCCGAAGTATTTCTGGTATATATTGGGATTTTTACTCAACTTATTCCTCCAGCAAAATCTATTGTGCAAGCCTTTTACAATATTCAAAAAGGTGCTGCTTCGGTGGAAAGAATCAACCAAATATTGAACGCAGAAGAGGTAATTGTTGAAAAACCCGATGCGCTTCCTAAGAAATCTTTCGAACAAAGAATCGAATATCGGAACGTTTCCTTCCGTTACGAAAAAGAATTGGTTTTAAGCCATATCAACTTAATTATTGAGAAAGGACAAAGCGTTGCTATAGTTGGGCAATCAGGAAGTGGAAAATCTACATTGGTAGATCTTTTACCTCGATTTTACGATTGTACTGAAGGCTGCATTCTTTTGGATAACATAGATATCCGCAATTATCGTATAGATGACTTGCGCGGCTTGATGGGAATTGTGAGTCAGGAAACCATATTATTCAATGACACGGTTTTCAATAATATTGCACTTGGGATGAAGAATGTAAGCCAAGATGAGGTAGAAATGGCGGCAAAAATAGCTAATGCCCATGAATTCATCATGCAGTTGCCTGAGGGTTATCACACATTGATTGGCGACCGTGGGACAAAACTCTCTGGTGGGCAACGGCAGCGCCTGAGCATTGCCAGAGCTGTTTTAAAGAATCCTCCTATTCTTATCCTCGATGAAGCCACATCAGCTCTCGATACGGAAAGTGAACGACTGGTTCAACAAGCTCTCGATAAACTGATGCAAAACCGTACTTCTATTGTAATTGCCCATCGTCTTTCAACCATACGCTATGCGGATATGATCATAGTGCTCCATCAGGGAGAAATAGTAGAAAAAGGGAAACATGAAAGTTTATATGCTCAGGGAAATTTTTACCGAAAATTATGTGATATGCAGTCGTTTCTATAAAAAATCGAAACATGAAAACTATAGCCAGTAAAATAAAGGAAATATCTGAAAACATGTATCCCTTTCTTATTCAGATAAGAAGACATCTACATCAGTATCCGGAACTTTCGGGCGAGGAATTTCAAACTTCTGCCTTCATTAGTCAGACCTTGAATGAATGGGGAATAGATCATCTCACAGGAATAGCAGGTACAGGAATTATGGCCCAAGTAAGAGGGAAAACTCCAGGAAATGCTTGTATAGCCTTACGTGCCGACATGGATGCTCTACCCATAGACGAACAAAATGAGGTAGAATATCGTTCGAAAAACCCTGGCGTAATGCATGCTTGTGGACACGATGTACACGTAAGTTCATTACTCGGTACCATCAAGATTTTGCAACAATTATCGGGTGAATATTCAGGTATGATCAAATGCATATTTCAGCCTTCGGAAGAAAAATATCCCGGTGGGGCCATCCAAATGATTGGAGAAGGCATTTTGAAAAATCCAGAACCTTTGGCCATCTTCGGGCAGCATGTTTGTCCTGCACTGCCTCCTGGAAAAGTTGGATTCAGGCCAGGGAAATATATGGCTTCGAGCGACGAAATTTATATTACCGTGAAAGGGAAAGGCGGACATGCAGCTACACCTCATCAAAATATCGATCCTGTGGTTATAGGTGCACAAATTCTGTTGGCACTCCAACAATTAATAAGCCGTGAAACTGATCCTACTTTACCCACAGTGCTTTCTTTTGGAAAATTCATCGCTAATGGTCAAACCAATATCATTCCCGACGAAGCTCGTCTGGAAGGCACTTTGCGAACCTTCGACGAAACCTGGCGCCACGAAATGCATTCACGAATCGAGAATGTTGTAACCAGTACGGCTAATGCCTTCGGGGCCAATTGTGAAATATTTATCGACCACGGATATCCCAACCTACAAAATGATGAATCATTGACCAGAGAGGCCATACAGTCTGCCAAAGAATTTTTGGGTAATGAAAACGTAGTGGAACTCGACCAGAGGATGACAGCCGAAGATTTTGCCTATTATGCCCAAAAAGTGCCTGGATGTTTTTATAGGCTGGGCGTTGCTCACTCGAATTTACCATTTGCCTCCTTGCACAGTGCTCACTTCGATGTAGATGAAAATTGTTTGCTTACAGGTCCGGCTTTAATGGCATGGCTTGCCTTGAAAAAACTCGATCCCAACTTGAGATGAATCTTCCCACTTCTTTTATTCAATCAAAAAGATGAGAAGGCAACATAGATTCTAACTGAGGGAAATTTATCAAGTAAAAGAATCATAGCAAGACTTTCGTTAGGTTTTATTCAAGAAAATTATACTTCCACCATCCCAAAGAGGCCCAGAGGCAAGGCAGTGACTTCGATATCCCGAATAGAGTATAAATTGATTCATCTTTTCTCCCTCCGGATAAAGCATAATGTTGCCCGTAAAAAATACTTCTTTACCCAGAATACCCGCGCAACCTCCAATAAAACCATGTTTCATACCTTGAAGAAAAATTCCTCGAGGATCGAAATAGAATACATTCAACCCATTCTGTTGAAGTGTTCGCTGTATTCCTTTATCACTTGTTATGAAATTTTTATCCCCTAAAGGAATGATATTGCAGCGCGTATAACCTTGTTTTACGTGAATAAACCTCTTGTGTTTGGCTTGTAACAGTATCATCTCATCAGTAATATTGAGGCAATGTATCAGCAAATTTGATGTAATCACACAGTTATAGCGTGCAGAAGCAGGATATGTAATGTTAGGGTTTTTATTCCCTCTTTCAACGCGAACATTATTCTCGCAGAATTTTTTAAATAATTCATCTGAGACCAAAGGTGCAACAATCAGAATTTCATCCATCTTGCAGAAAAAAATATCAGGATGGCTCGATATAGCATCATAAACTCCTGGCAAAGCAGAAAGCTCGATCACATCGGCAACTTTCCGCAAATTTTCCTTTACTTCGACCGGTAAACGATAATCAATGATAGCTAATGGAGTATTCACGGTTTTTAAGTAAAGGATCAGCAATAAAATGAACATGCTTGAAACTCTTATTGAGCCACTTATGATTGTAAGCTTTAAAACCGGCTGCTTTAGCCATTTGTTGAGGAGAAGTAGTAATGGTAAGATGAGTACTTGAGGAATCGTACGAAATGTTGTCCTCAAGAATTTTCTTCCAGATGAGGGTTTCGGCCATCTCTCGGAATGCAGGATGAAAGGGCCCTGCAATCAGCGTGTTACCAGATATAAAACCTTCAGCAGGATGAAGCCCGACTTTGAGAATTTTAACCGAGGCTTCTTCAAACTTTATAATAAGTTGAGCAGCAAGCCTAACTGCCTCCTCCAAAGATTGAGGCTGATAAAGTCCCCGTCGGTACAACGATTCGAGAGCTGTGTCCTTTATGACCAAACAAGGATATATACGTGTGCAACCAGCACCCATTCGAATGATTTCTTCTGCCGTAAATAAGGCTCCTTTGGCAGTATCACCCGGAAGCCCAGTCATCATTTGTAACCCAAGCTCAAAACCAAAATCTCTTATGAGATAAGAAGCCTTGTAGATATCGTTCGATGTATGTCCTCTTCCACTTTTTCGTAAAACATGATCATCGAAAGACTGAGCTCCCAATTCAATAGTCTTCACGGGATATTCTCTCAAAAAACGCAATTCTTCTTCATCAATAAAATCAGGACGGGTAGAAAGACGAATCCCATCAACTACACCTTTATCAATATAAAAACAGGCTAAATCGAGTAATTGTTTTTGTCTTGTATGACTCAATCCTGTGAAATTCCCCCCAAAAAATGCAATCTCGACATCGGCCTCCGAAGTATAGAAAGTTTGAAGATGTCTGAGTATAGTCTGTTCTATATCATCGATGGTGGGGAATGGCTCTTTACCTGAGATATAATGTTGGTTACAAAAAACGCATCGAAATCTACATCCTTCTGCAGGTAAAAAAATCGGAATATTAAAATGCGGCCTGTTTTTCCTCATCAGAAATAATTACTTTTTCTATAATTTTCGGATAATATTCATATTCCAATTGATGGATTCTTGCTGCAAGGGTTTCGGGCGTATCTTGCGGCAAAACAGGACATTTGGCCTGAAATATACTCTCTCCATGATCATACATTTCGTCTACACGATGAATGCTAATGCCGCTTTCGGTATCTCCAGCAGCAATAACGGCTTGATGAACCCTTTCGCCATACATACCTTTGCCACAGTATTTAGGCAAAAGAGCAGGATGAATATTAAGAATACGCCCAGAAAAAGTGCGAATGAGAAAGTCAGGAATTTTCCATAGAAAACCCGCCAGAATGATATAATCGGTATGTTCTTCTTTCAATTTTTGATACACCTGACCATTTTCAACAAATTCTTCCTTGTCAAAGAGGGTAACGGGAACCCCATAAGGTTTCACTCTTTGTATCACATAAGCCTGAGGATTGTTACAATAAACCCTCACCACACGAATAAATCTGTGATCACTAAAATATTTTATAATGTTTTCGGCATTAGTACCGCTGCCCGAAGCAAATACAGCCAAATGAATGTTTTTCTCCATACTCAGTGTAGTCCCTTGATATGAGGTATACCGGCAATAAAGTCCTTCAAATAAAAAGGTTCGAAATAAGCAGTATTTTCGAAATTTTCTTTGAGGAAACTTTCCCACGCCAGAGGAACCATCCAGGCAGCCGAAGCCAACAGTTTATCCATAAAGATAAATCTTTGATCGTTTTCGAAAACTTGTCGGCATTTTGCTGCTCCATCCCCACAAATCACGATGTTTGAATGAATATCACAAAATGAATCTGCAGAAATGATTTCTGCTTTTACTTGTCTTAATTCTTCACCCCTATAGGTATAAATCGCCGAATATACTTCCATTCTTCTTGCATCTATCATAGGAATAATAACCCAATCTTTTTGCGAAGAAATTTTTAGACTCTTTGTTGCCTGCAGAGCCATAGCCTGTAAAGTGCTCACGGCAATCAGAGGAATATTCAATGCATAACATAAACCTTTTGCAACAGAGGCCCCAATACGCAACCCCGTATAAGAGCCTGGCCCACGACTCATGGCAACAGCATTCAGTTGTTTTGCCTTTAAACGATTATCGTTTAATATCTTTTCGATTAAAACTGTAAGTCGGGCAGAATGCGCATTTTTATCCTGAGTCTCTTCCAATCCAATAAGTTCTCCATTACTTACCAGGGCTACGGAACAGATCGAAGTCGAGCTTTCGATGCACAACAAATTTGTCATGATTTAAAAATTATTTCCACTTAAGTTCAATCTGTCTTTATTCAAGATTTTTCTTCGAAGATTAATTTTGAAATTTCTCTTCCTGATTTTAATGAGACAAAATTAATCTAAAGCATTATATCCGACGACCTTTCCATACGGTTCTCACCACTTGGCTCATTAGAGCAACACTTACGATATAGAAAGGATAAAAAGGCTGAAAAAGTATAATGGCCGGGATTTTCCAAAACGAATGAAAGAATAGCAAAGCAGGGATCATTACTACAATATCAGCTAGTGATTTTATGATAAATATTTCAAAGGCAAGTCCGAAGGCAGGAAAATAAAAAATAGCCCCTAACATAGATATCAAGAAAAGTAGGTTGGTCAAGAAAACAATGAGAGCCACAAATTGAGGGAATGGCGAGTTATAACCCTTGGTTTTCGATGCCCAACGAATACGTTGCCGAAAAAATTCGGGCAGAGTTCGTAAGGCCTTAGTAATAATGACAGCCCTGGTTGATTTCAGGAAGGTGATGCTTCTTCGACCAAAAATCTTTGCTATCGACAACATCATAAAAACATCGTCGCCCGAAGCATACTCCTTGCCTAATCCCACTCGAAGAGCCTCATACCATGATTGTTTCCGAATGGCCATATTAGCCGCATTACACATCATAGGCAGCCCAATGCCAATGCTTCCGGCAGTCATTGCCATCAAACTATAAAATTCTACTTCCTGAATCTTAGCCCACAAGCCTTCTCCTTTTATTTGTACAGGGCCAGCCACAAGATGTACTCCCTCGTTTGCAAAGGGCATCACCATATTCCTTACCCAATCGAAAGGCAAAAAACAGTCGGCATCAGTAAAAAGAAGAATTTCTCCTTTGGCTTCTTCTATCCCTTTCTGTATGGCTGCCTTTTTCCCTCGCAAGTTCGAAGGCAAGTGAATATTTTGTACCATAGGATCTTCCTCGATCAATTGAAAAGTATGGTCGGTAGAATGATCATCAACGACGATAACTTGAAGCAGATGGGCAGGATACGATTGCAAATGGAGGCATTCCAGAAGATGAGGAATATTTTCTTCTTCATTTCTTACAGCAATAATAATGCTTACACTCTTGAAATATTCGTTCTGATAAGCCGGAAGACGTAACCAACCCAAGGAAAAGGCCATCATCATTATAGCATAAATAAGAGGAATGATCAATATCAGGTATGATAGCTCATTCATAAGGCCTTATGATTTAGAATTATTACCCTTAAAGAATTTGAGTTTGAACACGAAAAAGCTGCCAATAATGGCAGGCAAGGCCACATTGATAAGCCATAAAGTGCTGGCTGCACCTATTATTCCCAGATTCACCATGGGATCGTTGCGAAGACCTATTGGCAACATCATACCAATAACAAAAACTGCTACCGTACTTCTTACTCCTAATTCAGAAAGTGCAACAGAAGGAATGACAACCAATAAAGCAAAAATGACCATTACAGCCATAAACAAATTCCCAATGCTCAGTGGTATATTAAACATTCGAAGTAAAATAATGTATTGGAAAGAAAAAACACAATATCGCAAAAAGCTCAGGATGAGAACCTTGGTCAATTCTCTTCGGGAGTAATACGACAAGACGGCAAACCAGCGTTTTATTCTATGCCATTGTTTAGGAAGGAGGTTCTGAAGAATATTTCCCAGAAATGAAATATTTAGAAAGATGAGTATAGTGATGACCAAACTAATAAATGCCAATGGTATGATGATCCACTGGAGTTTGCCCAAAGAAGGATTTTGAGGTAATAGGAAACGATAATACATGATGATACCTCCTGTAATGCCGCAAATCATATATATGACGATTTGAGAAAAACTTCCAAGGATGGTAATAAGAATTCCTCTTACAGGTTGTTTATTTTTAAGCAAGAATACTCTGCCAAAAAATTCTCCTATGCGGTTAGGGGTGAAAATGCTAACAGTAACTCCTGTAAAAATGGCTTTTAAAGCAAGTGGAAAGCTTATTTCTTCTATTTTCGAAATCAAATATTTCCATTTAATGGCTTCTATGCTCCAATTGACGAGCATGAGTAACAAGACGAGAATTATTACCAACCAAAAATTTTGAATATAAAAAAGCTGAGAAATATTTTGTTTAGTGAGATGAGCAGTAGGAGCCATAATTAGTTTCCATGCCAAATAACCATAAGCTCCTATCAAGATAAAAATCTGAAGGAAAATGTTGATGCTTCTTTTGGTTACTTTTGTCATTGTTAAAGCTTGGAATTTTGACAGAGCAAGATAGAATTATTTTAGGAATCGACCCGGGTACAACTATTATGGGTTATAGCTTGATTGAATGCCAGAAAGACGAGATAGAAATATTGACCCTTGGGGTTTTACGTCTTTCTATGATTGCCAATCAGCCGTTAAAATTAAAGAGAATATTCGAACGTACATTATCGCTTATTGATGAATACAAGCCCGATGAGTTGGCCATTGAGGCGCCATTTTACGGAAAGAATGTGCAGAGCATGTTGAAATTAGGAAGGGCTCAAGGAGTAGCCATTGCAGCAGCTCTATACCGAAATATTCCAATCTTTGAATATTCGCCTAAAAAAATTAAACAATCGGTTACGGGCAATGGTAATGCTTCTAAACAGCAGGTTGCTGCTATGCTGGGTCGTTTGCTCACTATTGCCGAAACTCCCGAATCTCTCGATGCCACCGATGCTCTGGCTGCCGCAGTTTGTCATTATCTTCAGGATAATCCTTATTCAGAAATCAAAAAATATACAGGCTGGAAGGCTTTCTTACATGATAACCCCGATAGAAGGGAAGATAGAGGGATGTGAAGATTGGATGGGGAGACAAGGAGACAACTGACACATAATAAACTTTCAACTTACTAATCCCAATTTACTTTACACCAATCACCATCATCAAAAATTCCTTGTTTTTTTAAAATTTTCGTTGTATCTTTGAAAGTCTATATTTTACCAAACCTTGAAGCAAGATACTGAAAAAAGTTTTGCATTTGTTGAAAATTTTTAGCTTTGGGAGTTACCTTTTGCCCTCAAAAATGATGAATGTATATATAAGATGATTCGAATTTAATGAATGAAAATGACCCGAAAAAATATCTTTTAAAAAAGTGAGGGAGTGACAAAATTTGTCACCTCCTTAAATTAAATTTACATTTTATATCAAAAAATAAAGCCATGAAAAAAGTAATAATCTCAATTTTAATAGCAATTCTTACAATTACAATTCAATTAAACGCGCAACCCCAATGGAAATTCCATGTTGCCTTTGAAGATGCTACAGGTGCAAAAGATACCATTTGGTTTATTTGGGATACAACTGCTGTATTCTATGGAATTGACACTGCTTTAGGGGAAGGTAATCCTAATATGA
>Ga0208695_1000024_pt1 | contig 243419 bp, 197 predicted proteins | sample AD_UKC111_MetaG_FD_184449 | JGI IMG/M metagenome (GOLD analysis project Ga0208695, IMG submission 184449) | Active sludge microbial communities of municipal wastewater-treating anaerobic digesters from Hong Kong - AD_UKC111_MetaG (SPAdes)... | ecosystem: Engineered > Bioreactor > Anaerobic >...
AGGCACCTATGCTGACAGTTTGATGGCTCGTAGTATCGTTTGCGTACCATCCATTCCAAAATCGGCTTCCCATTCCCGATGGAATTCCAAAAGGCTGTGCCTGAATATTATATGTAAATCTTCCAAAAATTAAGATAAGCAGGATGAGGTATCCTGGATAAATTCTCCAGTAATAAGAAAGATTTTGCATAAGGTTTCATCTTAAGAACATCAAAAATAGTAAGGTTAAATTCACCATTAAGTTTTATGAAAAATTCAGAAGATGGTTCTCCGTCTGAGCTTTGTTTGTAAATATGCTTTGCGTAAAGTTTTATACCATTCTCTTTCGGGGAACATTTGATCGAGATATTCAATAACAGTTTCTTTTTTCGCTGGTATTTCATCGGTAATGGCCAAGTGGTAGCCGAGGTTTTCTTGCCAGGTTTCAAATAGATCAGAGCTTAATCCCAATTGACGAGATTTTTCCATTAATTTAAGAATGGCAATCCAGCGATTTTCTTCTTTAAGATTTTCGAAATAATAATGGATGAGTTTTTCGGATGGATAAAGTGCTACCAGCCAGAGAGTATCAGGAAGAGAAAATTCTTTAGCAACAGAAGAGTCGGAGCGATGAATGGCATACAATTGTAAGCGGAGTTTTTCGAGCGAATCGGCCGGAGGCATTTCGTAGATATTGGTTAATTGCTCTAACAGTCGGTTGTATTGAATTAGTGAATAATATTGTTGGCGTAATTGAGTAATAACAGAATAATTGAGCGGGCAATCAGCTAATGAAGTCCTAACTTGCATGGCAGAATCGGCTAGTGAATCACCTTTTAAATAATCTCCTTCCTGAAAGGCCGAACGAACTTCATATTCGAAAAGGCCTAAGCGATATCGGGCAAAACGGCATTCTTGAATTTCGATACGCTCAGCCATCTCATTCAGCCTGTCGTTAATTTCGCTGCAATCCTGTAAATTCCATTGAGGAATCATTTCAAAGGCATCCAACCATAATTGACGTGCTTCTTCTATGTTAAAGTCCCACAGTAGGCTTCCAACTGATAACATCATTCTCTCGAATTGAAGTTTTCCTAATTCGATCTTCTTTTTGCAGATGAGGGAATCATCCGAAAGGTTTTCGGGATATTGTGATAGAACTAAGGAAGCGGCATTCAATAATGAATCGAGAGAAAGTTCCTTGGAGATTTGGATAAGAGAATCCATGACAAAATAAAAGGAAGCTTTTTGATAAAGTTGAAATGCTGAATCTTCAGTAGGAATGGGCAGAATTGAGGCAGTGTTTTCTTTTTTAATTACGAGTGCTTCATCGAGTAAACTTTTCCCTTCGATATAATTGCCTGATTGCAATGAGCTTAATGCAGCGATAACTTTTTGTCGGTATATTTCTCGTAGCGTTCTTGTATGTGTTTGTTGGAGTTCGTGCTGTCGTAAATAAATGCCTTGACGTCCTGCATATTCCATGGCTTTTTCGAGGAAAGGCAAAGCATGTTCGTACTTTCCTTCTTTGTTTAACATCAGCGCCTTATCGAGACAAACATCGGCGAAGATTTCGTATACAGATTTTGACGATGAGCTACCTAAGAGAATTTCACGGTTTTGGGATTGATAATCCAGAGCTTTTCTCAGATAGAATTCGCCCATAGCAATATTTCCATTTAGAATCCCATCGAGGGCAACCTTCAAATAGGTATTATAAAGCCCTCTTACGGAAACTTTAATTTGAGACTCAACAGCCTGAGTTTCATCTTCCAAATCTGCTGCCTGAGCAATGTTTAGGGCATTGTTTAGAACAATATTCGCATGAGTAAATAAACTTTGCTTATTCAATGCTTCGGCTTCTTGGAGCATTCTTTTAGTCAAATGACGGCTAAGAATTTTTAAGAGGGCATCATCGTTTTCATAACCCATTTTCAAGAAAACAGGATGAAGCAGCTCATGTGCCATTTCTACCCATTTCGCATGGAGTCCGAGACGGGCAACCTCAGCTATGACACCATTGTTCACTGGGTTGGAAAATTCCTCGTGTCGGATCCACGAAATCCAAAGACTAAATAATCGGTCTGAAAAAGAAATTAGATCATTTGGAGATAGAGAATCGGCATCGAGTAATCGTTCTAAAGCCAAACGATGGCGATAGATTTCAATATCGACAGATTTGAGTGAGTTATGTAAGCTGCAGGGATCGGTTTTCTCTAAAGGAAGAATTAGTTTAGAGAGGAAGGAATCAAGAGATTCTTTCACACGGATTCCTTCGATGAGCTCGGCTAAAATATCTGAAAGACGAGGATTATGAGGATTGTAGCCCTGGCGAAGAATATCTTCGAGGTATTGGCTCGAGGTACAAAGCCCATGATAAATCTTTATATCATCCATCACTCTTTTCACTTGCCTTTCTACATCTTCATCGAGACAAGCCTTTCGAAAATGTAGCGTGAGACTATCAGTCGAAAAATTTCCATTCAGAGAAAAATCCATCATTACTGTATCATGCTCGAGATTTATCGTTTGGCTACTGATTATCCCATAAAAAGGATGCTGAATATAGGCTTCGAGATGCAGTGGTAAAAGAAAATCAGAAAGGTCATAACCAAGGTATTTTGTTGGGCCGATGATCTGAACGAGAACAACTTTCCATTTAATAGGCAAAGAATCATTGATTTGTTTCTCATAATTTAAAACGTAACCCAGTTTTATTCTACGATAGCTAAGTCCATTTTCGAATGCCAGTTCTTCAAGGATTTTATTGGTAGCCTGAATGTTTCGGGAAGTATCTTTTTTCCAGTTTAGCCAGACAGTGTCTTGAGTTCCAGCAAACAAAGCTTGACCTATGAGAAGCAAGACTACGAAACAGATCAGTGGAGAAGTTTTCATTGAAAGATGGGATCAATAAATGAGGTTGTAAGTTGCTTCGCTAAAGTTCCCAACGTTGTCGGTTACTCTAATATGGAGTTTATTTTCACCTTGCGCAAGCATTTCATCAGGAAAATAAGTGAGTAAATTATTTTTAGCATCATATTCAAGTAAAATCCATTTTCCGTTGATATCTCCAACGTATGAATCAATACCAGAGAGGTCGTCGGATATTTTAATATTTAAGCGGGGTAAGTATTTTATGTTTTGTCCATTCTTAAAATTCAGATTTTTGATGAGGGGAGGCAGTGTATCGGCCAAAACTGCATAAGTACCAAACGAGCGTGTGGAAGCAGTAAGTGAATTGCCATCCCATCTGCTAATGAAGGCCGATGGTTTATTTCCTTGGTTTACTTTCACGATAATCGCTTTATTTTGAAGACGACTTGGAAGACGGTCGGGACGAATGGAAATTTTTACAGAAGAATGAATAGGAGTGGTGGGTGTGTGTATGCGGTGGAAATCGGAGAAAAATGCTGGTCCTGAGGTTAATCTTTTGTAAGAAAAATTTACAGTATCGTAAAATGCTCCAATGGGAGCCCAAAAGCTGAAATCTAAGGTATCATAGGAAGCTTCGCGATCTCCTGAAAATTGAGTGTGAGATGAGGAAAATGGGCGCAAAGGAGCATAAATTTTTTGCTTACCTTTCACAATGAAACGAAGAATGGATTCATTGCCATAATGATCGCTAACCACATATTTCAGATGATAAATACTATCGGGCAGAAAAGTATAAGAACCATTGTTAACCAAGGTTTGATAAATATTTTCCAGATGGCTTTGAGGGGCTTTACGCGTTTGAATAATCCAGTGATTGTGGAGAACGATTTCGGAATAATCGCATAAAGCATTGATGTATCTTCCTTTATCGAAATATAAACGGTTGAATTCTATGTTGAAAACTGGGATTGAATCGATGAACAATGCAACTGATCTCACACCATTATGGTTTGGTTCGTCATTTAGAAGATCATAAGTTTTAATTCCGAACCAGGCATCTCCAGCAATAAACAATGTATCTCTGTTGCGGAGGCGATAATATGGTCCCCAACCTGAGAGGTTTACTTTGATGGGCTGAGGAGAGCCATTTACGAGTGAACCAAAGCCATCGGGATAAACTTTCAAGAGGGAAATAGTAGGTCGAATCCAATCTTTTACGCTTATTCCAAATTGAAGAGGATTTACAGCTGCCTGGGAAGAAACCTCGCGAATTTCGAAATGCAGGTGAGGCCCTCCCGACGAGCCTGAATTTCCCGACCATGCTATAGTATCACCTTTTTTAACTTTTATTTCAAACGGTTGTAAGCTGATATCGAGTTGAAATTTCTGCTTTTCATAATGTTTTCGATGAACATATGTGGCTATTGTGCCGTTCATTTTTTGTAAATGCCCATAAACGCTGGTATATCCATTAGAATGATTGATGTAAATAGCTTTGCCATAACCATAAGGTGAAACGGCAATACGTGCCACATAACCGTCTTCGACTGCAATCACAGGATAACCTTCTTGTTGATTTGTTTTGATATCAATGCCTGTATGGAAGTGGTCAGATCGCAGTTCGCCAAATGTACCCGAAAGCCTTAAAGGTATAGTGAGAGGATTACCAAATTTAATTTCCTGACCTACAGCTTCCAGCATGTAAACCATACTCATCATTAAAAAAATTAATCGTGCAGATTTCATAATAACCTCATAAGTTCATTTAAATGATGGATTACACGATCAGCATTAGGGTTTAGATTTGTCTTTCCCCATTCATCAAAAAATATAGTATAAAGCCCCGCTTGTTTTGCTCCTATAATATCCTTTTCGTATGAATTTCCTATCATAACTGTTTGTGAAGGAAGTATTCCAATCTCATGGCAAATTTTTTCGAAGAAGGCAGGGAGGGGTTTATTAACGCCCAAATCGATGGATGAAAAAAAATATTGGAAATAACGGGCAATATTTACACGTTCGAGCGCTTTGATCATGGCTTGTGTATCACTAACTCCAGCATTGGTTGCCACACACATAAGATATTTCTTCGAGAGATATTCTAAGGTTTCTATAGCTTCGGGAATTAATTCCACCTTATCCCACATATACATGGGTTCCTGCTGCTGAGGGTCATCGCGCATCAAGGTATTTCCCCAATCGAAAATAACCAGTTTTATGTCTAAAAAGCGATCGTTCATTCTAAGATTTTGTTACGGTGAATTCTTGCCTGGGGGAGGACAAATCGAAGAATTTTCGACATCCTCCTCAATACAATTCGAAGAAATGTTCACTTAATTGTATGGTGGCAGAAACGAATAATTTTTGGAATAATAGAGCATTTGTTCGACGTAATCATCAGGATAAAAAATTTCGATGTCGACCAGTTGGCCGTTCTCATATAGGGGTTTCATCAAGGGATTAATAAAGCCTCCATAAGGAGCAAGATTTAATTTTTTGTAACGCTCGATGACTTCTTTGTGGAGAGAAGGGTCAACTTTGACTCCATAATTTTCTACCAATTCCTTGCCTGCCGTATAATCTCCTTCCGATTTAATGCGCTGGATTTCGGCAAGTAGTTCTCCAAAAAGGGAACGCAAGCGTTCATAATCGTTGATAATTACGTAAGTTTTTCCATCTTTTACTTTTTTTTCAATCACATTATTAGGGAGGCCTTTTTGATAACACCAGATAGCAATGAGCTGACGGTTTCGCATGTGAGCCTGTTCGATGTTTTTACCAGGTTCGATACGGGTAAGCTGAGTCATTAAACCATTTCGAATATAGGCGTTGTATTCGGTTTTAGCAACATCGAAATTGGGGATGAGTCCGAGTTCTATCATTTTAGGGTCCATCAGATAATATAAAGCAAAGAGGTCGGCACGAGCTTCCTCTAGTGCGGATTGATAATTTTTAAGAGCTTCGCTATTTACGCCAGGTAAAAGTTGACCTGAACCATGACCAAGGCATTCATGGAGATCGGTGTGAAGATTATCGGCCAAAGGACCATATTTTTTTGCCATTTCTACTTCAGCTGACGAATAACAAAATTCTTCGAGAAAACCTGAGCCCAATGAAGCCTGATCGTATGCATAAGTAATGTTCTCCATAGTGACCGACTTTGAACCGTGTTCTTTACGAATCCAATCGGCATTGGGTAAATTGATCCCAATAGGAGTGGCTGGATAACAATCTCCACCCAGTTGAGCCACTGTAATCACTTTGGCAGAAACTCCCTTTACCTTTTGTTTCTTAAAACGAGGATCGATGGGAGAATGATCTTCGAACCATTGTGCATTTTGACTGATGATCTTTGTCCGACGTGTGGCTTCCTCATTACGAAAGTTTACTACCGATTCCCAAGTGGCCTTACGTCCCAGAGGATCACCATAAACCTCTATAAAACCATTTACGTAATCTACGAATGAAGTGTCTTGTGCCCAAAGAATGTTGTATTGGTCCCATGTATTGAGATCGCCTGTGCGATAATAATCGATGAGCATGAGCAGGCCTTTTTTCTGAGTTTCATTTTCAGCTACATTTACGGCCTTTTCGAGCCAGTAAATGATGTTTTGAATAGCAGACCCATAAAGTCCATCAGCAACATAAGGAATTTCAACGATTTTGTCATTCTTCTTTACGACTTTTGAATTCAATCCAAGCGAAAGAGGCCGTTGTGGATCTGGCATCTTGAGACTATTATAAAATTCTTCTACCTCTTTTTGATTAACTCCTTCATAAAAATTGCAAGCCGAAGAGGTTACTAAATCTTTTGAAGCATCAAGACTTACACGTTTTGGGGCAATTTCGGGATTGAACATGATATCCGAAATCCATCTTAAAAACTCATTCTTTGACTGATTCTCCTTCAGTGGGAGAGAATTATCGGGGCAATCGGTTGCTAATTGCAAAAAATATTCTTTGCTGAATTGAGGTAAAAACTTATCCGTCGAATAATGATGATGGATACCATTAGAAAACCATACTCTTTTCAGGTAAACCATGAAGTTATCCCAGTCGGTTCCGCTGCGTTCGCCTTTAAAGTTTTGGTAGATGGATTCGAGTGTGCGTCTAATGGCAAGATTGTATTTATAATTCTGATCGAAAATGATATCGCGGCCACAAAGAGCTGCCTGGCTCAAATAATAAACGAGCTCTTTTTGTTGAAGGCTTAAACTATCCCAACCAGGAACTTGATACCGCATAATTTTGATGTCGGCAAAGCGATCGATCTGCCAGCGAAATTCCTCGTTCTGTTGTTTCTTTTCGGTTTGGTTGCATGCTGTGATCATAAAGAAGGCAAATAATAAAATGCAAGAAATTTTATTCATGATATGAGGTTTTAATAACGGTTTCAATCGTATAAATGTTCATGATGGGGTAGTGAGGCAAGGCGGATGAGGCCGTTACGAGCTAAAGGTACCACGGGGCAGGTATCGAATGTAAGAGTATATGGAATAACATCGTCGAGCCCTAGGTGTTTTAGCCTTTCACTATGTTCGGCCTTGAGAAGATATTCGGTAAGGTTGTTTTTAGCCAAATTCCAAAGGTCTATCGAAGCCATAACGGCATCGCTTTGGATATACAGTTTACCCGATTGGATAAGTGAAGAAGTCAATGCGCCTGCAAATATGGTGTCTTCTAAATTGAAGCGTCCTTTCCAACCCGCACATAAAAGGTAAATATTCCTGCCATCCTCTATGAGCCATTTTGTTAAGACGCTTAGATTCGCGAAGGCTCCTATCACTACATCTATATTGCTACCAATGACCGAAAATGCCTGAGTTCCGTTTGTAGTGCTATACACTATGGTTTTCCCTCTTAATTCAGGTTTCATAAAATGAAAGGCCGAATTGCCCAGATCGGCAAAATCGGGTTTAATACCTTCGCGCTCAGCAGCTATAATGTATCCTTTTCCCTTGTAATGTTTTGCTTCTTCGAGGGTTGCTACTGGTATCATTGCCTCCACTCCATGAGCAAAAGCCGTACAAATAGAAGTTGTAGCCCTCAGAATATCGATCAACACAACCACATAAGCCGTAGGCAATGCATCTTGCCGATATAATAAAGGCGTAAATGCCAATTCAAGTTTTTGCTCTTCTCTAGTCATCGATCTTACTAATTATTTGGCGTGGCTAAATTACTAAACCCCTCGATAGTGAATGCTTTATTTTCAAATGGAGTTTATTCTATTCATTCATATTCAATTCATTTATTAATTGTGTAAGACTTTTCATCGGCCTTTATCTCAATGTTTACAAAAATTTTCTCCAATTACGGTTTCTCGATGGTTATATAATGTTTACAATGCTTTTAGAACACTTGATTTGATAATTATTGCTATTGTTTTTTGAATTAAATGGATTTATATTCATTTGTAATTTAATTATATTTGGTTTTGATTGTTCATAATAAGGATTAAAAGATGAAATTTGCATTATGATAAAGAAAGAAAGGTCAGCATCTTTACATCAAATTGAATCTCCAGAGATTTCATCTGATAATAGGGCGATGGAGCAGGGAACAACAGAGGCTAATGAAGCTGAAATTGATTATCAAGTAGCTTACCATAGGATTTATGATGATACTTGGGATTTTCGCAACGCAAACACAAAAGAATATACGCATTGCTTTCACGCCTATCCTGCAATGATGATTCCTCAAGTAGCAAGGAGAATCATCGAGAACTTTGGTAAAAATGCAAGACTACTATTCGATCCTTATTGTGGTACCGGAACCTCACTGGTTGAGGCTAACTTGCATGGAATAAATGCAATCGGAACCGACATTAACCCTTTAGCCCGGCTTATTGCAGCGGTTAAAACCACTAAAATTGATATCCAAGTATTGGATTCATTCCTTCAGAATTTTAATAACTATATCTTCAAAATTAATTTTGAAGTCGAAAATGTAAATTCTATCTTCATTCCTGAGATCAGAAATATTGATTATTGGTTTTCTAAGAGCAATCAAATAAAACTGGGGATCTTACTAGGATATATTGAAAACATTCATGATCCTACTATCAAGAATTTTTTTAAGGTCGCATTGAGTGAGACCATAAGGGAATCATCCTACATTAAACCAGGAGAGTTCAAATTAGTACGCAATAAGAATTGGAAACAGAAGAACGAACTCGATGTTTTTGGAATCATGGTTAATAAGCTAATACGAAACAAAAAAGGTTTGATGGAATTTCAGTCCGCTTGCCAAAACAATTCTGTGGCTACCATTTGTGATTTCAATACAGTGGATGGAATTCCTGCTAATATTATAGAACCCAACAGCATCGATATTGTAGTTACATCGCCACCTTATGGAGACAGTAGAACAACTGTGGCTTATGGACAATATTCTAGATTAGCCAATGAATGGCTTGGGTTTAAAGAAGCTAATCAAGTGGATAAGATGCTTATGGGAGGGCAAAAAAGGAAATACATACCTCTTTTTAAGAGCAAACTCTTAAATGAAGTTGTACAAACAATCCTTCAGGAAGATAAAGAACGTGCAAAAGATGTCATATCTTTTTATGAAGATTATGAGAAATCGATTGCTAATGTTTCATCAATTATAAAAAGAAGTGGATATGTATGTTATGTCGTTGGGAATAGAACGGTAAAAGGTATTACTATTCCCAATGATGAAATAACCGCTCAGCTTTTCGTCTCTAATGGATTTTCTCATGTCAAAACAATTGTTAGGAATATTCCTAATAAACGAATGCCTTTAAAAAACAGTCCTTCGAATATAGTTGGGGAAACGGCTCCGACCATGAAAAACGAATACATCGTTGTATGCCAAAAGACTTAATATGGAACTGAAGGAATTGATTAAAAGATTAGAAATCTTAAACAATAAGGGATTTATCCAAACACGAAGAAAAGGCCCAACAGGCATAGGACATCTTGCCGAACAAGAACTTGGACTTGCTGAAACTAATGTTGCTATTCCCGACATTGGCGGTCGAGTGGAATTGAAGGCAACCAGACGTAATGCAAATTCTCTTATCACACTGTTTACTTTTAACAGAGCAGTTTGGAAAATTAAACAGGAAGAAATAGTAAATAAATTTGGATACGTTGATGAGCAAGGCAGACGAGCTCTTTATAATATTGTAAACGCAAAAACCAATGCACAAGGTTTCTATCTGGTTGCCGACCATCATAAGCATATCGTTATACTTCGTAATATTGATGAAAGCGAAAATATTGCAGAATGGAGCACTTATGTTATTGCTGGTAAGTTTATGACAAAAATGGATAGGTTACTTTTATTACTGGCTGATAATAAAATTGAAAACGATTTGGAGTATTTCCATTTCAATGAAGCTTACTTACTTGAAAATCCAACACCTGAAAAATTTTTGAATGCATTTGACGAAAATAAATTGATGATCGACATACGAATGCATTTAAAAGAAACGGGTGGAGTTAGAAATCACGGCACAGCGTTTCGTATTGCTGAAAAATATCTAATAGATTTATATCAAAAACAAAGAAAATTACTTTAGCTCGGCTTAATGTGTTAAAACAGTTTAACACTAATGGATTAATGAAATGTTTATATGAATTGTGAACGCTATCCAATTTTTGTTAATAAAGGTAATTTATTGAAGAGGTGAGATGTACTTAATTTACTAGGCAAATTTGGTTAGTTCCTCTTCCATTATTTAAAGTAATCTTGTGCGATACCCCATCTTAACAGAAAGAACTATGAACTTGCTTTTATATGATTTATATTTATAAGATATTGTACGACAATAAGAAGAAGGAATTAATTAGATTTTTATATTATTTTTTTGTGTTTTTTGAAAATTAATTAGGAAAAACTAACTACTTTTGTGCTATGGATGAATTTATCGAGATCATATCACAATTATCGCATTTGATGGGGCAAGCTGAGGAACAGACACGTGAGGAATATCATAAACTTCATCTCACTATAACACAAATGCATTATCTGGAGACTATCAACTTTATGCATAATCCGAATGTTACCGAGCTTGCCACGCAGTTAAACCTGTCGAAACCTAGTGTTAAAGCCGTGGTGGATAAGCTAATCGAGAAGGATTGCATTTACAAAGTAAGGTCAGATGCCGATAGGCGTAGTGCGCATCTGCATCTTACCGAAAAGGGAAAATTGATTCAGCAAATGCACGATAAGGCTCACAGAAACATAGCCGAATTATTTATGAATAAACTCAGTGAGGAAGAAATCACTGAACTGAAAGAACTATTAATGAAAGTTCTTAAGGAATGAAGAAAAATCTTTTGGGTACATACTCAACCATTGTATTCAAATTTTCCAGAAAAAATTATAGATGGTGATTGGTTTACTTTAAATCTTATTGAAAATAAATAGAATAAGCGATGTTCTTCTCAGTTTTTATAAATATAGTTAGTATATCCTAATGAAATCATAAAAAATGGCAGCTAATTTTCAAGATAAAGACATAAGAGGTTTGTCGTACGAAGAGGTGAGACATAGACTTGCCACGGATGGATACAATGAACTACCCTCGTCGAAGCCGAAAAATATTTTTCAGATTGCCCTAGGTGTAATCAAGGAGCCTATGTTTATTCTGCTAGTTATTTGTGGCAGCTTGTATCTGATATTGGGAGATCTTCAAGAAGGCTTGATGTTGTTGAGTTTTGTATTTGTCATTATGGGGATAGAATTTTACCAGGAGAGGAAGACCGATAAAGCACTTGATGCTTTGAGAGATTTGGCAAGTCCCAGGGCATTGGTTGTACGCGAAGGTGAGACTATAAGAATTCCTGGTCGCGAGGTAGTGAGAGATGATATTGTGGTTTTACAGGAAGGTGATCGTGTGCCGGCTGATGCAATAGTTTTGAGTTGTGTCAATTTATCAGCCGATGAATCCATGCTGACAGGTGAATCCGTTGCAGTGAGAAAAAGAGAATGGCAAGAAGGAGACACAAGCTTTTTCCCTGGAGGAGATGATATACCAATGGTTTATTCTGGCTCAATGATAGTTGGAGGGAATGCCATTGTAAAAGTAGTGGCCACTGGAATAAATACCGAGATTGGTAAGATTGGGAGAGCACTTGAGGACGTAAAAGAAGAGCCATCGCCTTTGAATAAAGAAATTGGTAAGCTAGTGAAACTTCTTGTATGGATAGGAGCCATACTGTGCCTAATGGTAGTGGTTATATATACTTTAACTAGAGGAGATTTGCTTAATGGTTTTTTGGCTGGTCTTACTCTTGCTATGGCCATGCTTCCGGAAGAATTTCCTGTTGTATTGACAGTTTTTCTCGCGCTTGGAGCCTGGAGAATATCTAAAAAAAACGTTTTGACCCGCCAACCTGCTGCCATAGAAACTTTAGGTTCTATTACAGTTCTTTGTACTGATAAAACTGGAACGCTCACTCAAAATAAAATGACTGTTGTTCAGCTTTATAATGGGGAAAAATCAGTTTCATTGACTACTGACGAGAGTTTTACAGAAGATTTTCATGAGATTATAGAATTTGGAATATTAGCTAGCCAAGCTACTCCTTTCGACCCGATGGAAAGGGCTATTTTAAGAGTAGGGGATCAATATCTTCAAAATTCTGAGCATATTCATCACGATTGGGTCATGGAGAAAGAATATCCCTTATCGAAAGAGTTGTTAGCCATGTCGAGGGTCTTTTCCAATTCTGAAACCCTTGAAAAGGTTATTGCCGCAAAAGGTGCTCCAGAAGCTATTTTTGATTTATGTCATTTACCATTTAATAAGATAGAACAACATCAACAGGCTATTGAGAAAATGGCTTCGAAAGGATTGCGTGTAATAGGAGTGGCCCGTTCTAAAATAAATAACGAAAATTTGCCAATCCAACAACATGACTTCGATTTCGAATTTTTGGGGTTGATTGGGTTGAGGGATCCCATTCGGGAAAATATACCCCAAGCCATAGACGAATGCCATAAAGCTGGAATAAGGGTCATTATGATTACGGGTGATTATCCTATTACTGCTATCAATATAGGTAAGGAAATCGGGCTAAAGAATCCTGAATTTTTCCTAACCGGTCAGGATATTGAAAAGCTAACAGAAGAAGAACTTAGTGAAAGAATCAGAAAGGTGAACATTTTTGCCAGAGTAGTACCCGAGCAAAAATTGAAAATTGTGAATGCCTTGAAAAGGAATCAAGAAATAGTGGCCATGACAGGTGATGGGGTGAATGATGCCCCAGCTTTAAAAGCCGCCAATATTGGTATAGCCATGGGAGAAAAAGGCACAGATGTAGCTCGTGAAGCTGCTTCTTTGGTTTTGCTCGACGATAATTTTGCCTCTATTGTTGAAGCCATAAAGATGGGAAGGAGAATTTCTGACAATTTGCAAAAAGCACTTGCTTATATTTTCGCTATTCATCTGCCTATTGCAGGTTTGTCGCTCATTCCTGTGCTATTCGCTCATTTGCCTCTTATCCTCTGGCCTGTTCATATCGTTTTTATGGAATTGATCATCGACCCTGCTTGTTCCATCATTTTCGAAGCCGAAAAGGAAGAAAATAATGTGATGACGCGGCCTCCAAGAAGATTAGATGAACCGTTTTTCGGTATAAGAAAAATACTTCTTAGCTGCAGTCAAGGTATAGGTTTACTACTTATGAGCTTATTGGTTTATTTCATCAGTCTTAAAATGGGATATTCTGAAAATGAAGTAAGAACCTTCACATTTGTTACTCTCATCGTTTCAAATATTTCCGTCATTCTTTCCAATCGCTCTTGGTCTCAATCTATATTCAAGATCATTGCAACTCCCAATCCAATGGTAAAATGGATAGTAGGTGGTGCCATCTTTTTCTTGATTCTCGTATTGGAAGTCCCAGCTTTACAAAATCTGTTCCTCTTCGAAAAAGTCGCTTGGACTGAGATACTCCTATGCACCTTGGCAGGAATTTCAAGCATAATTTGGTTTGAAATTTATAAACAATTGAAGAATAATAAGATATGATTTAGAAGGATATAGAGTTTAAAATCTTATATTGTTTTTCAATTGAATACATTTTGAGTTTTATAATTCGACGAAGGCTTAAAAATGCATTATCCTGAGATTTGTTTTCTCAGCTGAATCATTTTAAACAGGATGCTTTAAAATGATGAATAATTTTTCCAGTTTGTTATGGTTGTTCTTGTTGTACCGTAATTTAAAGAACTTGCTATAGAGTTATAAGATTCTGTTGAGGAGTTGATTTATTGGCATGAGAAAGAAATTATGAAATACATGATTTTTCTGCTCATGCCTTCTATCGCATTGTGCTATTTCATTTTTTAAAATAGCTATTTTAATTTTCTAATCTGAATTTGTGCGGTTTATTTAAAAAATGATTATAAATTTGTTGAATAAATTTTAAAATAAGCGGATAAATATACTTAAAATCCTTGCATTTTTTCGGAATAGAACAAGTTATTTTCATGAATTGTAATATTAAAGAGAATTAGCATGGTTATAGATTTACTATTAGGCTTATAATTAGTTTATTATAAATTATGGCATAGTTGTTATATATGCTCAAAGTTATGCTTATAAACCAGATAAATTAATAGCTTCAATGAAGATGAAAAATTCGATAACAAATTTAATGATGGCTCTTTCTGTTTTTTTAATGATTTCAGCCACTTCTTGTCATAAAACAGACAGTCCTGACCCTAATCCTGATCAGAAATCTATGAAGGATTTAGTAATTAATCCCAATTTCAAGTTCAGGACAACCAGGCCTGTTTCAATAGATATCACTCTTCCTTTTACAGTGGATTATAGGGAGATAAATGGACGTGTGGATATATATTATCAGTATCAAGATGAGCTCTACAGGGTATACTCTGGTGTTGCTGACCATGATGGGCATTTATTAGCTAGCTTCGATGTTCCTGAATGGGTTAGTGAAGTATTTGTGAAAAGCATGGGAGGCGAAATTAAGGTTGAACTTGATAAAACCCTGAAAAGCACTTTAGATGGTATTTATGTCAATTTTGGTGACTTGATCGATACACTCCCTCCTCGTTTAGTGGACAGTATATTGTTAAAAAGGAGCTCATTAAAATTGTCCCTTATATCTTCCGGGTGGGAAAATATAAACAATTCATTGAGTCATGGTAAAATAAAAAACTCATCTGTCATTATAGACAACCTTCTTTCAAATGGAGATTTTTCTATTAATGATTTTGGCGAGATTGAAGATTGGGATTTTCCTATTCCACAGGATGGTCGTTGGTACATTACCAGTGCAATACATAACAAAGTAGATTTGTATTCGGAAAATGGCAATTCAGTTTTACAAATCAAAAAACCAAGCAATAATATTGGAGGTGTTGCACAACAAATTCCTGCTTATTCAGGAGAATTGATCACAGTAAACGCCAAAGCTAAAGTTTCAGGTTTCGGGCAAAAATATATTTGGATTTATTTAAACCCACGAAATGCTCAAGGTCAAGTCATCGATCAATATGCTATTCTGGATATGTTTCCCTCTCAGTCATGGAAAAACTATGAGATTTCAGCTACTATGCCTACTGGTACAGTGAGTTGTGATGTTTTGCTATGGGTAAATATTTATGGCAGTTCTAAAAATTATGTTTATTTTGATGATATTGTAGCCACAGGCCCTAATCCTGATAGTGACGGAGATGCCGTAATTGATACCGAAGATGAATACCCCAATGATCCACAACGAGCCTTTAATTTTTATTATCCTTCCAATAATAGCTTTGCTAGTATTGCTTTCGAAGATAACTGGCCTTATACCGGAGATTATGATTTTAATGATCTGGTAATGGATTATCAGTATCAATTAGTACTCAATACTAATTTCAAGTTAGTTGATCTCTATGGCAAGTTTGTCGTAAAATCCATAGGTGCCTCGTTTAAAAATGGATTCGGCTTCGAAATCAATATGGACCCCCTTAATGTTGCTAATATCATGGGACAATCTATTACACAGAATTATATTACTTTAAATGCTAATAATACAGAGGCTGGTCAGACAAAAACCGTAGTCATCGTTTCTGACAATTTGTTTACTCAATTACCCCATCCAGGTTCAGGAACTGGTGTAAATACATCTCCTGGCGCACCTTATGTTGAACCCGACACGTTGGAAATTCATCTCTCCACAGTTTCACCTGTTTCTGTTGATAATCCTCCTTTTAATCCTTTTCTAATTGTCAATAAACAACGCGATCGTGAAATTCATCTCATCGACAAAGCCCCGACCAATCTTGTCAACTTCTCATTATTCGGTACAGGTTCAGACGCCTCAATTCCTGCAAGCAATACATATTACAAAACTGCCAATTTCTTACCCTGGGCCATTGAATATCCTTTCTCCTTCGATTATCCTATTGAAAAAGCAGCTATTAATCAGGCATTTCTTAAATTTGTCAATTGGGCCGAAAGCTCAGGTACAGAATACAGCGATTGGTATTTGCCCAATATTCCTGGATATAGAGATGAATCACTCATTTATTCTCCACAATAATCGCATCCATGTAATCATAACATTCGACTCGCGTCTCTACTTCTACCTCTTTTCTTTTGTGCTCCATAAAGTATGTCTAAGATCGTAATAGAGATACAGTACAACATCTTGTCTTTTTTATCCGGGCACATACTTACCTCTTTATCAAAGAGTTTGCATACAATTAAATTGAATTTCTTCACCCAAAGCATCCCACTCTTTTTATGCTAATGACTGTCATGTTATTTGAGATAACATGTTTAAAAGATTGATACAACTTTGAATTCAAAGGTTTGCAATCCAAAATGAGTTCCTTACTTTCATTATATCATTGAATAAGCCATGATGGTTCAAAAGATATTTTGCTATATTTGCAGCTCTTAGTTGAAATATAAATTTTGCATCTAACCATGTAAATTGATTGAACACCACACCGCATGTCGGTACACTGTTATTCAAATAATTATTTAGTAATCACCTCCTTATTCTAATTATTATGGAAAATCCAAATCTTAAATCAGAATTCTTAGACGAAACCAACCTTACAAAGGAATCTTCCGTTGAAACAACGGATTCAACCATTAATGAAGAACCTATGAAAAATGAATCTTCAGATGATTCAGCGATTACAGAGGATCAAAGCATTGATCCCATCATGGTTGAGCCGACTGCCATTGAAGATCCAAATCCTTTAAGTTTCCAAGAAGATGTAGAGTACACAAATCAAGCGTTAGAAGAGATGACATTGGGAATTGATGAAATTTCTGAAACAGTCGAAGAAACCGAGGCTATTTCAATAAATTTTGGAACAGATTCTGAGCCAATGGAAGTCAAAACCTCTTTACCTGAACAAGAGGTCGCTGAAATATCTTTGGAAGAAACAATTTCGGTTGAAAATCAAAATAAGAATCAAGTAAAAGATCTAACTCATCATGAAGAAGAAAATAATGATGAATTGAGTCTTGTAGAAGAAGAGGCAGAAGATGTACAATCCGTTGAGATTACAAATCATATAGATGAGAAAGCGCAGGCTATTCATCATGGACACGAAAGTGAAGAAGAACATGCAGAGTTAGAAATAGATCTTTTAAAGGAAAAAGATTTTCAAGGAGTAGATTACGATTTGCTTTCGAGGGAACAACTGGTGGAAGTTCTTCAAACCTTAGTAAATAACAATGATGATATTAATGGAATCAAAACGCAGGTAGGGCTTATTAAGGTAACTTTTTTGCGCAAGACAAAAGAACGCCAGCAGGAAGAATTAAAAGCATTTATAGCTACAGGGGGGAAAGAAGAAGAATTTCAGTATCAGCCAGATGATATTGAACATCAATTTGATGCCGTTTTTGATATTTACAGGGAAAAGAAGCTGCAGTTTGCCGAAGAGCTGGAGAAACAGAAACAACAGAATTTAGAACTCAAGTTGGCTATTTTAGATGAATTGAGGGCATTGATCAACTCAGAAGAAACCCTGAAAAAAACTTATGACGAATTCAGAAATCTTCAGGAAAAATGGCGTCAAATAGGTATGGTTCCTAAGTCAGAAGTCAATACCCTTTGGCAGAATTATCATTTTTTAGTTGAAAAATTCTTCGATAAAGTAAAAATCAATAAGGAGTTAAAAGACCTTGATCTGAAAAAAAATCTAGAAAGCAAGATAGAGCTTTGTGAAAAAGCCGAAGAACTTCTGCTTGAACCCAATGTAATGAAATCGTTCAAGGAGTTGCAGAAGTATCATGAACAATGGCGAGAAATTGGTCCTGTACCGAGTGAAAAAAGAGATGAGATTTGGGAAAGATTCAAGGCTGCTACTGAAAAAATAAATGCACGTAGAAGAGAATATTATGATAAATTACAGGATGAACTGCAGAATAATTACGAATCGAAGCAGGCTTTGATTGAAAAAGCGAGAGAAATTATAGAAACACCTGCTGAAACTATCCATCAGTGGCAAGAAAACACACGAGCCATTGAAGAATTATTCAAAATATGGAGAAGTATAGGCCCTGCCCCACGTAAAGTGAACGACCAAATATGGAATCAGTTTAAAGAGCTACTCGACCAGTTTTATAAGCAAAAAAGCGAGTTCTTTAGTAAAATTAAAGAGCAGCAACTGCATAACTATAACCTCAAGCTCGATTTATGCGTTCAGGCAGAGGCTCTGAAAGATAGCACCGATTGGAAGAATACGACCAAGGAATTAATCAATCTTCAGAGAGAGTGGAAAAAGATAGGTCCTGTTCCTCGTAAACAATCCGACAAAATATGGAAACGCTTTCGTACTGCCTGCGACCAATTCTTTAGAGCAAGAGAAGAATATTTTTCCAATATTCAAGAAAATGAGAAAGAAAATCTTCTTTTGAAGGAAGAACTGATTAAGCAAGTAGAAGAGTATCCTTATACCGATAATAAGGCCGAAAATTTGAAGATCATCAAAGAGTTTCAGCGTAAATGGGTAGAAATTGGACATGTTCCCATAAATGAGAAAGAACGTCTGCAAAATAGCTTCAGAAAAGCCATAGACAAGCAACTCGACCGTCTCAATATCAGCCCTATAGAGGTAGATGACCTATCGTACAAAATACGATTCGAACAAATCAAGGATTTGCCCGACGGACATAAAACCATTATAAGAGAAATTAACTTCTTGCAAAATAAGGCTGCAAAGATGTCCGAAGATGTTACGCTATGGGAAAATAATCTTGGCTTTCTGGCTAACTCGAAAAATGCCGACATCCTGCGTCAGGAATTCGAACGTAAAATCCATAAAACTAAACAGGAAATTAAATTAATAGAGGCTAAGGTGAAATTTCTTAAGGAAGAATTGAATAAAAAATAGATTTATTATTTTTTCCTTTCAAAACATTCAAATTTCTTCGTCTTCCTATGCAATTAATTATTCATAGGAAAGTATTTATTGCCAAAAAGATGAAGTTGATCAATACAGGATTAGAGAAACTGTTGAACCCAATTTATGGCTTGGGTCTGAAATCTGATTATTCAAATTTCTAATTCCTTGGATTCCTTATATTTATTCATACATTTCTGATTCAAGAGTTGTTTCTAAAGCTAGGCTTAAAGAGATAATGTGTAATTTTGCACCCTTTCGTTCTATGACTTAAGATTTAGATTGAATATTGGTAATGAACAAGATAAGTAAAATTTTTCGCAAAAAGAATTTAAAATGGTTTGTGGCTCCAGGGTTAATATTAAGTATTGTAATCATCATTTTTGCCTATACTGAAAAGCCTGAATCAGAGGATATAATAGGAGACGATTTTGTAATAAAAGCCGAGATGAAAGCAGTACCGGTTCCCATTCCTAAAAAACTCTCATTTGCTGGCGAAGAAGTTCCTTTGAATCTATTCTATGTGAGAGAAGGCCTCGATAGAGAGCTTACCTTGAATACTTATTGGCATTCGCAGTCCTTATTGTTATTTAAGAGAGCTAATCGCTATTTTCCTGTAATAGAGCCTATTTTAAAGAGAAATAATATTCCTGAAGATTTCAAATATATGATACTGGTTGAAAGTGGTTTTCTGCATAATATCTCTTCAGCTGGTGCAGCCGGTTATTGGCAATTTTTAAAATCCACTGCTCAGGAATATGGGCTTGAAGTTAACCAGTATGTTGATGAAAGATATCATCTTGAGAAATCGACCGAAGCCTTATGCGAGTTTTTAAGGAAGTCTTACCAAAGATATGGCACATGGACAGTAGCTGCAGCTTCTTTTAATGGTGGCATGGGTCGTTTCGATCGTATTGTTCAATCGCAAAAAACAAGTAATTATTATGAAATGTACATGAATCAGGAGACCTCGAGATACATTTTTAGAATTTTGGCATTCAAGCTTATTTTTGAACATCCCGAACGCTATGGATATTATTTTAAAAAAGAGCAGCTTTATCCGCCAATACGAAGCAAAGAAGTAATAGTGAAGGAGAATATTCCTAATCTGGTTGATTTTGCTAAAAAACAAGGCATTAATTATCGTATTTTACGTGAAATGAATCCTTGGCTTTCTGATACTTGTTTAATGGTTACACCCAACAAAACATACAGAATTAAGATTCCTACCGGAAACTATAATAGTTATGATGAAATGATAAGGGAAGAGCTGAAGAAAGAAGCAAGCATTCCCGGCGATAGTTATGAGAAGGATTGAAGAAGATATATCAAAAGATGTTTTAGTGCAAAAAGAGGATAACTTAGAGGTTTATGGTGCACGTGTTCATAATTTGCGTGATATAGACGTTATTATTCCTCGAAATGAACTTGTGGTGATTACGGGTCTAAGTGGCAGTGGCAAATCATCATTGGCTTTCGACACTATTTATGCAGAAGGTCAAAGACGATATTTGGAGACATTTTCGGCTTATGCACGACAATTCATAGGAAATTTAGAGCGCCCCGATGTGGATAAGATTGTTGGTTTAAGTCCAGTCATTTCGATTGAGCAAAAATCTTCAGGCTCTAATCCACGCTCAACCGTTGGCACCATCACTGAAGTTTATGATTTTATGCGTTTGTTGTTTGCCCGCATTGGGAAGGCATATTCATACATGACGGGCGAACCTATGGTTAAACACATTGAAAGTAGTTTGATTGAAATAATTCGTAAAGAATTCGAAGGGTGTAAAATAGATATTTTGGCTCCTTTAGTGCGAGGTCGTAAAGGGCATTACCGCGAATTGATTGATTCGTTGCGCAGACAGGGATATTCTAAAATCAGAGTCGATGGCAGCATAAAGTCTTTGTCCGAGATTCGTCAATTAGATCGTTATAAAACGCATGACATTGAGCTAATAGTGGATAGAATTCAAATTGGAGGAAGCTCTGAAGAACGTTTGACTTCTTCTGTTCAAATGGCCTTGAAACAGGGGAAAGGAACGCTTATCGTTTTAGACGAAGCAAATGACAGTATGCGGTATTTAAGCCGTAATTTAATGTGTCCAACCACCGGAATTGCTTATGAAGATCCAGAGCCCAATACTTTCTCGTTTAATTCTGTTTATGGAGCATGTCCCAAATGTAGTGGATTAGGACGCATAAGTGAGATCGATCTGGAAAAGGTTTTCCCCGACAAGGAAAAAAGTATACGTCAAGGTGGCATTGCTCCTCTGGCCGAATATAAAGACGTCTGGATATTTAGAAAGCTCGAGGGTATTGGACAAGTTTATGGTTTTACACTCGATACTCCTCTTAAAGAGTTTTCAGATGAAGCCTTGAACGCTATTCTGTATGGCGTTGATGGCGGGTTTAAGATGAGAAAAGAATATGAGAGTGGAGTAATACAAACTTTTACGCTCGATTTCGAGGGTATTGTTGAATTTATTTTGCGCCAATATCAGCAATCGGATACTGCGGCTATTCGAAAATGGGTAAGTGCATTTATCAATAAAGTAAGTTGTCCGGTTTGTCAAGGGACGCGCTTAAAAAGGGAAGCTTTGTGGTTTAGGATAAATGAGAAAAATATTGCCGAATTAGCCTTAATGGACCTTAAGAGTTTAGATGAATGGTTTGAACGTCTTACTGAACATCTTCAAGGAAATGATAGAATCATAGGGCAGGAAATAATCAGAGAAATTAGGTCTAGACTACAATTTCTTCTGGAACTTGGTTTAGGTTATCTAACTTGTGATAGGCCTGCTTATAGTCTTTCGGGAGGTGAAAGCCAACGTATTCATCTGGCTACACAGATTGGCAGTCAACTTACAGGTGTGTTGTATATTCTTGATGAACCCAGCATTGGTCTTCATCAAAGAGATAATCATCGTCTTATCGATTCTTTGAAAAATTTACGTGATATTGGTAATTCGGTAATTGTGGTTGAACACGATAAGGAAATGATTGAATCGGCCGATTATGTTGTCGATCTTGGCCCTGGAGCCGGGAAAAAAGGAGGTTGGGTAGTAGCTAGTGGCACCCCTCAGCAACTGCTTCATTGTAATTCTCTCACTTGTGAATACCTGAGTGGCAAAAAGAAAATCGAAATTCCATCTACACGTCGAAATGGTAATGGACAATTCCTCACCCTGAGAGGAGCCAAAGGAAATAATCTAAAAAACATTGATCTAAAAATTCCTCTTGGAAAATTTATTTGTGTTACTGGCGTTTCGGGTAGTGGAAAGTCTACCCTTATTAACGAGACACTTTATCCAGTGATTAGTCAAGCTCTTTATCGGTCTGAGCAAAAGCCTCTGCCATATGATGAAATTGAAGGTTTGAAGAACATCGACAAAATCATTCAAATTGATCAATCTCCCATAGGAAGGACACCACGAAGCAATCCAGCTACTTATACCAAGGTATTCGACGAGATACGTCAGCTTTATGCAAGATTGCCAGAATCGCAAATTAGAGGCTATAAACCTGGAAGATTTTCTTTTAATGTAAAAGGTGGAAGATGTGAAGCTTGTGGAGGCGCAGGAGTGAGAGTGATAGAAATGAATTTTTTGCCTGACGTTACTATTCCTTGCGAGGTTTGCCAAGGTAAACGATATAATCGCGAAACTCTCGAAATAAGATACAAAGGAAAATCCATCAACGATGTTTTGAATATGACGATTGATCAGGCCGTTGAATTTTTTGCCAATATTCCTTCTATTCTTCACAAAATACGCACATTACAGCAAGTAGGGCTAGGTTATATTACATTAGGACAGTCTTCGACTACTCTTTCGGGCGGTGAAGCCCAACGCGTAAAACTATCTTCAGAATTATCACGACGTGATACGGGTAAGACGCTTTATATCCTCGATGAACCAACAACAGGTCTTCATTTCGAAGATGTAAGAGTTTTGCTGGATGTTCTTCAAAAATTAACCGATAAAGGGAATACCATCATCGTCATTGAACATAATATGGAAGTTATTAAAGTGGCCGATCATATTATCGATTTGGGGCCAGAAGGCGGAGAGCAAGGAGGATATATCATAGCAGAAGGCACTCCCGAAGAAGTAGCTCAAAATCCTGAAAGTTATACGGCTTATTATTTAAAACAGATTCTTTCCTAATTAATTACCATAATGAATACTATAGAGGTTATTTGCCTGAATTGCAACCAAAGGAGAGAGTTTCCCAAAGGAATTACATTGGCAGAAGTAGCTCAGCAGTTGAATGTACAGCTGAAATATCCGGTTTTGGGGGCTTTGGTCAATAATAGATTAAGAGAACTCAGCTACGATTTATATAAACCCAAAACTGTAAAATTTATCGATTTTTCGAACAATATTGGTTACCGAATGTATGTAAGGTCAGTCTATTTCTTGTTATATGCTGCAGTTAAAGAGGTTTTGCCTCAAGCCTTATTGCGTATCGATCATAGTGTGAGCAAGGGATGGTATGCCGAATTAGAAGGAGAGAATATTGAGTTGAATGAAGATTTAATCAAGCGGATAAAAGAAAAAATGGAAGAATTGGTCAGTGCAGATTTGCCTTTTACACGCAAAGAAATACTTACCACTGAGGCTGCAGAACTTTTCAAGAAAAATGGACAGATGGACAAGGCCGAACTCTTTGGAAGCCGCCACGAGATGTACACTTCAGTGTATGGTCTGAATGGTTATATTAATTATTTCTATGGTTATTTGGTTCCTTCTACTGCTTATCTTACTCGCTTTGATATTCGACATTATTACAAAGGAATTTTGATAAGGGTACCCGATCCCGAGAATTTTGAAATTTCGGCTGAAGTCATCCATCAACCTAAACTTTTCAAGATATTTCGCGAACATAAAAAATGGATCAACATACTCGACGTACCTTATGTGGGTAGTTTAAACAAAGCTACAACCGAAAAACGTGATACCGATTTAATTAAGATTTCAGAAGCCTTGCATGAAAAACGTATAGCACGCATAGCTGATAAAATCTACAAATGGCACGACAGGGTTAAGATTATTCTTATTTCGGGTCCTTCATCATCAGGCAAAACTACCTTTAGCAAGCGACTTTCTATTCAATTGATGGTATTGGGTTTAAAACCCGTACAAATTTCGTTGGACAATTATTTCGTCGATAGAGAACATACGCCTCGCGATGAAAATGGAGAATATGATTTTGAAAATTTAAATGCCATAGACATCGAACTTTTTAATCAAAATCTTTCTGATTTGCTTAATGGACGTCAGGTGCGCTTGCCTCGCTTTGATTTTAATTCTGGCAAGCGTTCGTATTATAATGGAACATTTCAGATGAGACCCGAACAAGTATTAATCATAGAAGGCATTCATGGTTTGAATCCAGCTTTGACTCCTACTATCGATCCTGCCCGAAAATTTGGAATATTTGTTTCGGCTCTTACTCAAATCTCCATTGATGCTCAAAACCCCGTGTCATCTACTGATAATCGTCTGATTCGTCGTATGGTACGCGATTATCGTTTTCGGGGTTATTCTGCCTTGGAAACCCTTAAACGATGGGATAGTGTAAGAAATGGAGAAGAAAAAAATATTTTCTCCTTTCAGGAAAATGCCGAGGTGATGTTCAACTCTGCCCTTCTTTACGAACTAGCCGTTCTTAAAACTTATGCCGAATCACTTTTAAAAACGATTCCCGAGGGGGAACCCGAACATGCCGAGGCGCAAAGGCTCATGAAATTCCTTTCCTATTTTCTACCTATTTCTTCCCGTGAAATTCCTCCTACCAGTATTCTACGCGAATTTTTAGGCGGTAGCAGCTTTATTTATTAATGATATCATGAAACCATTTGAACTTCCTTTTCAAATTTTCAAAATTCTCGATCAGGGTTATCATATTGCCGTTACGGTTTATATTAATGCACTACCAGCCCGTTTGCTCATCGATTCAGGAGCTTCTCATTCCGTTTTCGATAAATCGAGAATCTCGTATTTTTTGCCAAACTTCCAAGTTAATGAATCTCCCCTTATGGCAATGGGAATGGGAGACGATTTGGAACCTTTTTTACTTAAAGTTCGGGATTTTGAAATAGGGAAACGAAAATTCTCGAAATACCAGGCAACTTTGCTCGATCTTTCTGCACTCAATCAAATTTATTCCCGCTTTTATGATGAACCCATTCATGGCATACTCGGTTGCGACCTGCTGATGAAACTTAAAGCCAACCTGAGCTACAAAAAGAAGACCCTCAAATGGAAAGACTGGAAGAAACCTTTTCAAGTGCGCAGCGTTGCTCCTGGTGCTGAACATCTTATGGCTACTCTTAAGATTCAAAAACAAAAGGCGAATATGCTTATCGATACGGGATCCTCTTCTACTATTTTCGATCTGAACCTCTTCAAACAGTTTTATCATTATGAAGCCCAACAACTTAAACGTTCCGATCAACCTTCTGCGGGGATAGCAAGTACTGCTCAAAGCTTCGGTTCCGTTACTATACCTCGGCTTACTATCGGGCCAATAGGATTGACAAACCACGAAATGTTATTCATCGATTTGGAACATATTAATTCATTGTACGCCAAATTAGGACTTCCTCCCATTGATGGCCTATTGGGAAACGATTTGCTATTCATGCTTCAGGCCTCACTCAATTTTAAATCAAAATGCCTTCGTTTGCCTCTATCTTCATGATGTTTCTTTTTAGTAAAAAATTGCCTTTGATACATTAAAAATTTATTCCCATCTTTAAACTAATAGAAAAATTTTGTTTTTTTACAAATTCAAGTTATTATTTTCATAGTTAAGTAAATTCGGCTTAATTTTGAGAAAGAATAATAGTTTCCTGTCACCCTTTAAGTACAAGGGTTGATAAAGTTACGACATTCATTATTTTTTCTATATGGCAAAGCGAAAACGTAAATTAAGAAAAGTAATCCGAAAGTGGTTGAAACAAGGATGGTCAAAACAGCAAGTGTTTGATCATTTAATTGAGGAGATGGAAATAAATGTAACCAATGACTACCAAAGAATAAAATATATAGCCAGAGAGATTTCGTTTACGCCTCCTTTCCGAGTGCATAATCGCCTTAAAGTAGGAATAAGTTTTCTGACTCTTTTTATAATATTGAGCTGTTTTATTAGTTTGGGGCAGCAATTTCCATTGGTTAAGGTCTATGGAATGACAGAAATGCCAATTTGGATAAGCATTATTGGATTTGTTGGAGCAAATTTTTTCAATCTTCTCAATTTATTTTTGCTTGGTCCAGCCCTAAGATGGAATAGGACAGCTCTTTTGTTGCTAATAATCATCAATGTTTTTCTTTTTTTCCGAACTTTTTATGTTTGGAGATTAAATATCAATCTGATGCCTTTTATGACAATTTTACAATGTATATCACGTTTTCTTATATTTATTCTTTCATTTTTCGTTTATCGTTATGTGCGTGATCATTATATCATAAAGCAAGAGGAGAATGGAATATGGAAGGTCATATTTACGTAAAACCAAAAATTATTGCTTATTAAAAAGGTAATAAAAATATTGTTTTATATCATTATTGGGATAGCAATTATACTATCGGCAGCCATGGCCATTATAATGCATCCCAATATTCAGGCTGCAATTGGCAAAAAGGTAGCCGATAAGTTATCGTATATTTTATCTGTTAAGGTTGAAATTGGAGGTATTTATATCCATCCTATATCTGGGGTTGTTTTGCGTAAAGTATATATGGAGGACTCTTGTGGAAATGTTTTAATTCAGGCGAATAGACTGTCGGCTAGTATTAATGTAATCAGGTTTCAGAAGAAAATTATATCGTTTAATTCGGTAAAAGCCGAAGATGCCAAAGTAAATCTAGTGAAATATAAAGGCGATAAAAAATTGAATATTACCAAAGTATTTGGTAAATTTTCTTCTGGAAAACCCAAAACAGGTCCTCCAAAAAAATTTGGTATAGGGGATTTGAAAATTATGGTTAGGCGACTTGAATTAGAGAACAGCCATTTTATGTTACAAGACCAGAACAAGGCAGGCCAACATGATAAAGGCATGGATTATGCCTTCATTAAAATCGATGGAATTAATCTGGAAGCCTTTTCTTATGTTTTTACCGGTGATTCTATGAATTTCAGAATTAAAGAACTTCAAGCCGAAGAACGTTCGGGATTAAAATTCGATCATTTAGAGGGAAAATTTACAGTTTCATCTAAACATTTGATGATAGATGATTTTCAATTTCGCACACCGAATAGTGATGTTGATATGAAACTTGCCTTTAAATACAATGATTTCGAAGATTATAAATATTTCGTGGAGCGTATGTATATGCAGATCGAATTTTACGATTCCAAACTCAATTTTATGGATTTTTCGCCTTTTGCTCCTACTTTGGAAGGAATGAATCAGGAAATCGTGGTCAGTGGTAAAGTTTATGGGAGAGTTTCTGATATGAAAGGTGAGAATTTAACCGTAAGAACCGGAAAAAAGACGGTTTACAAAGGCAATTTACAGATGACAGGAATGCCCAACATAAAGGAAACTTTTATAAGACTACAGGCGAAGAAATTATATACTGATATTCAAGATATTAGTAATTTTAAGTTACCGGGCAATGTCTTATTAAAAGATAAATTTTCTATTCCTAAGCAGTTGAATGAATTAGGATTTGTAGATATAGCTGGTGAATTTGTAGGATTTTATAATGATTTTGTTGCTAATGCTCGATTTGCTACAGGATTGGGTGTAATGATTACCGATTTGAAATTGACTGCTCTTCCTGAGGGGCAATATGAATATAGAGGCACTTTAGCCACTGATAATTTTAATCTTGGCCAAATATTGGGTGTTCCCGACCTGGTGGGAATGCTCAGTATGTCGGGAGATGTCGAAGGGCGTGGGCTTAGTTTGGATAGTGCTCGTGTTAATGTAAACTTGTTGGTACAAAAAATCGAATTCAATCACTATGCTTATAAAAATTTAACTGTTCGTGGAGAACTGTCAAATAAGCAGTTTCAAGGTTATGCTAATATAGATGATCCTAATTTATATCTGGGTTTTGATGGATTGATCGATTTAAACTCAGAAATTCCAGAATTTAATTTTACGGCCGAGGTTTCTCATGCTCATTTACAAAATCTTGGTTTGATTGAGCGAAACGATTCTTTATGTGAATTGAATTTTAAGCTCAGAGCAAATTTTTTGGGTTCTCAACTCGAAAACATGCAAGGTGCGGTCGATTTGACCGAAGTAAAATATACTGAAAAAGGGAAGGATTATTTGGCTAATCGAATTTTCTTAAATACCTTGCTTTCTCCGTCTGGTGAACGTACACTAAGTCTGCTTTCCCCTTTCTTCGATGCCAATGTGAAAGGGAAAATCCAATTTGCTCAGTTGGGCTACTCTTTTACCTTGTTCTTCAATAATTATCTTAACTCATTTCATCAAAATGGCCAACTTCTCGCGGATACATCGGGTCAAAACTTTGTATATGATGTAAAAATTAAAAGACTCAATGAACTAACTTCCTTATTTCTGCCATGGTTAAAAGTGTCTAATGATAGTCGTATAAAAGGAGAGTTCGATACTAAAGATGGTATCTTAGGCTTAGATGCACAAACTGATACTTTGAGTGTTTACGGAATAGTGATGAATGCTTTTACCTTGCATGCTCAATCGTTTCGAGAGGCTATAACCATAGAAACTAATATTAGAAAGGTGAATTTTTTCGAAATGCAGCAGGATAGTGGCTTTAGCATAGGTATCGAAAAATTCAGTCTCACATCCAATGTTGCTTACGATAGCATTCACTACAAGATAAATTGGGGATTGCCTGATGATTCAACCAGTTACGGAAATTTGAATGGGTACCTTTCATTTTCGAAATATCCTGATATTCTTATACAATTTGTTGAATCTTCATTTACTTACGATAAGCAAACCTATTCTATTGAGCCCGACAACGAAATTATGATTGGGAATCAGGCAGTAGCAATTCGTCGTTTAAAGATTGCGGGAAAGGATGAAAGTTTATTGATTGAAGGGGCTTACAGCCCTGATCCTACACAAAGACTTACTGCTAATTTTAAGAATTTTAATCTATCACATGCGGATGTTTTTTTGAATTCATACGGAATTCAAATAGGTGGATTACTAAGTGGGTTTGTTCATCTGCAAAATGAAAACAACAAACCTTTGATTCAAGCTGAAGTTGGAATAGAAAATCTGGCCGTTAATCGGCAAGACATGGGTTTTATGGAAATTTCTTCACAGTGGAATTCCCAAGCGAAAGCTTTATCTATAAAAGCTAAATCTACTGTAACTTACGAACAGACTCAGAATCATCCTATCGATTTATCTGGATATTATTATCCATCCGATCCTAATCAGAACTTCGATATTGTCCTGAAAACAGAAAACTTTAATCTGAAGCCTCTTCAACCATTATTAAAAATGGCTATAGCTGAGCTTGATGGCTTTTTGAGTTCGGAAATTCAGCTCAAAGGAACTACTAAAAATCCTCAGATTCAGGGTAAATTAAAGTTTATTCGAACAAGAATTCGGCCCCAATTTTTCAGTACTTCCTATTCGTTTTCGGATGAGATTAAGATTGAGCCTTCAAAAATCATTTTCGATCAGATGAAAATCAATGATTCTTTGGGAAATATTGCAATTTGCGATGGAAATATTACGCATAAGAATTTTAAGGATATGCATCTCAATCTTCGATTGAATCTTCAAAATTTTATATTGTTCAACGCAGAACCTCAGCAGATTAAATATGTCAATGGGATTGCATTTATTTCGGGTCAAATTCGTGCATTTGGTCCTGTAAATAATCTCACTATCGAAGCTAATGCGACAACGGAAAGAGGCAGCAATATTTATGTTCCCTTATCCTCAACAGTGGATGTACGCACTTCTGATTTTGTCTATTTTAAAGAACCTCAAGACACTTTACAAATCAAGAAAGTTGAACGTACAAATCTTAATGTTACTGGTTTTAATATTTCTGCTGTTTTCTCACTCACACCTCAAGCCAAAATCAGAGTAAGTCTTCCGCAGGATGCTGGCACTATAGAAGGATCAGGTGAAGGTGTGATGACTGTCGAGGTAAATTCACAAGGCGATCTTAATATTACTGGGCAATATGAAATTCAATCGGGTTCTTTCTTATTCAATTTGCAAAATATTTTAAGTCGAATGCTCGAAATTGAGAAAGGTTCGAACATTCGTTTTTCAGGCGATCCATTGAATGCAGAAATTGACTTAAAGGCCTCATTCACTACACGAACCACCTTAAGTGGTTTGGGCTTAGACCTTGATTCTACCATCACTTCGGCCCGAATTCCTGTAAAAACTATTATTCGTCTTCAGAATAAATTATTGAATCCTCAAATTACCTTTAGCGTTCAATTTCCCAAAATAGATCCCGACATCGAAAGAGCCATTTACACAAAACTCGATACCACTGATCAAATGCTGATGACTCAGCAATTTGTATCCTTATTGGTTTTGAATAATTTTAGTTTTGCTGTTTCTAATAGATCAGTTGGCAATAGCATAGGGATATCTTCTTTTCAAATGCTATCGAATCAAGTTACCAATCTTTTGTCGCAAATTAGTCAAGATTTTGATATTGGCATAAATTACCGACCAGGTGATGCTATATCGCCACAGGAGCTCGAACTTATGCTTAGCACTCAACTTTTCGATCAACGCGTCACTATAGATGGAAATTTAGGCGTAATGGGAACACAAAGTGCAAACCAAACAAGCAATGTGGTGGGGGATATTAATGTAGAAGTGATGCTTACACGCGACGGCAAACTTCGGCTTAGAGCATTCAACCGATCCAATACTTCGGAATTGCTTACCGTTTCGGCTCCTTATACTCAAGGCGTCGGTTTGTTCTATCGTAAAGATTTTAACAATTTGGCCGAATTGTTCAGAAAAAAACGCAAAGAAGTGCAAAAAGAAGATGCCAGTGGTAATTCTTCTGCCTCAAACTAAATAGCCAGTATTTTATAGATCATTTCTTTCATCAATTCTACTGGCTCGGCTTGATCGATATCTACACCCTTGAGTTTTAGATCGTATTCACTGATGAGCTTTAAAACTTGGCTGCATTGATTGATGTTGAAATTTCGAGCGGCTTCGGCATATTCTTTAACAAAAAAAGGATTTACGCCTAAAGCTATAGCTGCTGTCTGTCCCCTTTTGTCATTCAGTTGGTGATATATCCATAACTTCTGAAAATAATTAAATAATACAGCATTGATTTTTATAGGATGATTTTCTTTGGGATTGCTGGCAAAATAGAATGCTATCTCGGCCGTCCTCAATTTATTTCGTTTAGAAATTGCCCTGCATAGCTCAAAAGGATTGAAGTCCTTGCTAATACCAACGTACTGCTCTACAATTTCTGGGGTAATTTGAGAACCTTTGGGCAAGTTGATGATAATTTTAGAACATTCGTTAACAATTAGGTTAAGGTCGTTTCCAAGGTCATCAGCCATCATCTGGCAAGCGTGTTCAGTTATTGTATACCCTTTGGCACTCAAATACTTTTTTATCCATTCTGGGATCTTATCATCATATACTTTTTTCGATTCAAACGAAACTCCAAATTTTTCCACGGCTTTTTTAAAATCTTTCAATAGCTCATGTTTATTTCCGGATTGTAGTTTCAAAGCAACGGTCAAAATTGTGGTTGGACTTGGATGAAGGGCATATTTGCTCAATTGATCTAGTTCCGCCCGCATTTGCTGGGCTTCGCGAACAATTACCAGATTATATGGTGCCATAGTTGGATATCGACGGGCAGTATCAACAATAGTCGACCCATTTGTACTCAAGCCGTAAAATACCGAAAGATTAAAATCTTTCTCTTCTTCTTTTAAAACATGGTCGGTAATATAATTCGTAAGAAGGTCGATGTAATAAGGTTCGTCTCCATAAAAAAGATAGAGGGGTTTATAGATATTGTTCTTTAAATCGGTGTAAATTTGTTCAAAAGTCATTAAGATAGAAAATAAAATTAAATTTAATCGGGGTCGAAGATCAGATGTTTAACAGTGAGGCCGTTATTAATGAGCTGACGTAGTGAATCTATCCCTATACGAAGATGAAGTTCGGTAAATTGATTTGAAACTTCACGGTCTTTTTCTTCGGTTTTAACTCCATCGGGTATCATAGGTTGGTCGGAAACTAGTAGCAAGGCACCTGTGGGAATATGATTGGCGAAGCCCGTAACGAAAAGCGTAGCAGTTTCCATATCGATGGCCATGCAGCGTGTTTTACGAAGAAATAATTTAAAATCTTCGTCGTGTTCCCATACCCGGCGATTGGTAGTATAAACCGTACCCGTCCAATAATCACGACCATAATCTCGAATAGTAGTTGAGATGGCTTTTTGAAGTGCAAAAGCTGGTAGGGCCGGAACTATTTCAGGCATATAGTCGTTTGAAGTACCTTCTCCACGTATGGCTGCAATGGGAAGAATAAGGTCGCCAATGTTATTTTTCTTTTTTAGGCCTCCACATTTTCCAAGGAATAATACGGCTTTGGGTTGTATGGCACTGATTAAATCCATTATAGTTGCAGCATTGGCACTACCCATCCTGAAATTAATCATACTGATATCTCCAGCACAAGCAACCGGCATGGTTCTCTCCAAACCCCTTACCTCTACATTCATAATTTTGGCAAATAAATTCAAGTAATCCATAAAATTAGTCAGCAAGATATATTTCCCAAAATCCTCGAATGGAACACCTGTATATCTTGGTAACCAGTTCTTTACAATCTCTTCTTTCGTTTTCATCTTTCAGGATTTATGATTTTGGCTTATGCTGGGCAAATTTAGACCTTTTCTTTTTTGGCTTTATTTTGTGATTATTATTTTCGCTGAAATACTCGTTGTAATCACTTTTGATATTTCCCTCATTTTAATTGAGGTGTTTCGGTTAAAATTGTTCAATTACTGACTCAAACTTTTCTTCCTTATGATGGAATAAATCGGAATTACTCAACAAATGTTTCTAAAAGTAGCTACGTTTATAAGTTCTTACGAACTAATTAGGCCCTGAAAATTTGATTTTATGTATTGAACTATGAGGGATTTAATAATGATGAATGGAAATTTGAGAAATTTGTAAAAGTTATGGAATTAAAAACTCGGATTGTTGACGGTCGAGAAGAGATTTTCGACGAATTCAGGGGAAGGTATGTTGAATGTACGCCCGAGGAAAATGTTCGTCAATGGTTTGCTCATGTTTTGGTCGATACTTACGCTTATCCTCGAGGGCGTATTGGAATTGAAATTTCATTATCCATTCGGCGTAAGATATATAGAAGCGATTTGATTGTTTTCGACAAGGAGGGTAAACCATGGATGGTAGTTGAGTGCAAATCGCCAGAGGTCAATTTAACGGAGAAGGTTTTTGATCAAGCAGTGCGCTATAATCATGTTTTAAAGGCGGTTTTTATTGTGCTTACTAATGGTAAGTCGACTATAGTGATGAAACCCGATTATAATACAGGGAAAATTGAGTTCTTAAGTGAGTTACCAATTTATTCGGCGAGGTAGATTTTTTTGAAGGGTAAAAGAAAAATTTGCGGCCAGCCGAAGGCTGGCCGCAAACTCACCCAAAACACTTACAAAAACCTGAATTTTCTGCTTTTTGCTTCATCCGGAAGCAGTACCGGTAAACCGCTCTGAATAGATTATTGTGACAATTTATAACGTAAGCCAACCTGAAGCCCTAAAGTAGAGTTATGTGAATTGGCTCTATCAGGATCATACCCCAATGCATCTTCATTTTCAGGATTAGTAAAGTCGTAGTCAAATCGAGCCATACAAAATACATTGAATTTTTCATTAATTTGATATTCGGCCCCAGCTCCTATAAAACCGCCAAAAGTCAGATCTTCATAAGCATCCTTGATGTCTGTTTCATTATCATTTGCATCAAGATGTTTGGCAGTGGTTAAAATATTGAACTGAGGTCCAACATTCAGGCTAAACATCCACTTTTGAGCTGGATTTGTGTTGAAATGGAAATACAGAGGAATTTTTAAATAATCGAGTTTTAAACGACTTTCATCTCCATTATATTCCTGTTTACGTCCTTGGAATGAGTACATTACATCTAATCCAATGCCTAACTTCTCGGTAAAGTTATATCCTGCCCCTAGGCTAAAAGCCGGGTGAATATAAGCTTTGTACGAAAAGTCTTCCATATCGCTGTCATCTGAATTAAACAACCATGAATTTTGAACCATGGCGTTGAAATTGAATGAATAACCCTTTTGGGCTTTCGTTTGAACAGATACTGCCGTCATCATTACCATGAGCGCGGCTGCTAAAATCAACTTTGTGTTTTTCATAGTATGCAATTTTTAAGTTAGTAATTAATTTTTCTATTTTCAATCTTGGCTTTTGAGCCAGAGGAGTATTTTTCAGTCTTTTGGGAAAAAATTAGTTCATCAAATAAACCGCATTTATCTTCTTCTGTTTGAGTTACGAAACGGAAAATTTCGAATTCCTTTTTCATTTTTACCGAGTCTGTTAATTTGTCAATTTTTTAAATTTCTTCCCCTTTACTCCAAATTTGTGCCAAATGTGATTTGACTGGGGTACAATCATGTTTTCTATTGTATTTCTTTATGTTACAAAAAATAATTTTCCTTCTTTTTTCTTATAATTAAGAAATTTCTATCTTTGCCTCCTTATAATTAAGAAATTTACATCAACTATGAATCCAACCGAAACCCTACTCTCCATCAATGAAGCTATTGCCAATACTTCTGACAGCGAACAGCTTTTTTTAAGTTTATATCATCATCTTAATCAACTTTATCCTTTCGAATTGAGTGGAATATTCCTTTTTGATGCATCAAGAGAAAAATGCAGTATTTATTGGATAGGGAAACAAGGAGCTAAGCCTAATTTGCAGTGCAGGGTTATTAAAGTTGGTATTCAGGATTTGCAGAATGAACCATTTAGTTTTCAGTTCAATAATCCTAATATTAGAATCATTAAACCTCAAACTTTGAACTTCCCTATAGAAATGAGGAATATCAAAACCTTATTCGAACAGCATGCCATCACTGAGACCATACACATTCCCATGATGCATAGGGGAATTTTAATCGGTTATATCGTTCTTGGTTTTCAATCGAGTCAAAACATGACAGCCAATGACGCTCATTTCTTAATACAGATTGGAAATTTAATTGCTGCGGCCGTTTTAAACACTCGGCATTTCGAAGAAATGGAAAGAAGGAATAAAATAACTCAGTTTCAGGTCGAATTCACCAATAATATGCTTCGGGTAATTAATGATCCCGATATTTTTCTTCATCTGGCTAAAGAGCTGAATAATCGATTAAATTTCGATTTTTTCAACATTATGGTTTTAAGCGAGCATCTCGAAGCAAATATTGAGGCCACTTTTGTAAAAACATCTAATGGCTCGTTCCGGTTTGTTGATTTGCCCGATGGATTTAAAATACAACCACTCCATAGTCAGAAACTTTTTATTGATGGCAACCCGCATATAACTCGGCTCAATAGAAAAGAATTGTTGGAATTTGTAGATTCGGATACCACTTTGGATGAAAAAATCGATATAAAAATTCTTTCCATGATTTATGTGGTATTGAAGTCGGAAAGTTCGTGTAAAATAATCTTAGATTTAGGCAGTACAAACGAAGATGCTTTTACTGAAGAAGAAACCGATTTACTCGAACACATACTTCCTCAGTTAAAATTACTTCTTGAAAATTACTTTTTGTTTGAGCAGAGCCGACAACTGAAAATGCATTTGGAAAATGAAAGAAATTCATTGTTAAAAGATTGGAGGCACGAACTCAATGTTGATGGTTTTGTAGCAGAAAGTCGCCAGATGATGCAAGTACTTTTTAGAGTCAAACAAGTTGCTCCGACCGATACGACCGTATTGATTGAAGGCGAAACAGGAGTAGGTAAGGAGCTGATTGCTAAAGCTATACATTTTAATTCTCCACGCAGTTCTGGCCCAGTAGTTATGGTAAACTGCACAACTTTACCCCCTAATCTGATAGAATCTGAACTTTTTGGGTATGAGAAGGGGAGTTTTACGGGAGCTACCGAAAGACGCATCGGGAAATTCGAATTAGCCAATGGAGGAACTTTATTTTTGGATGAAATCGGTGAGCTTCCCATTGATTTACAATCGAAGCTTCTGCGAGTAATTCAAGAAAAAGAAATAGAAAGAATAGGAGGGAAGCAAACCATACCTGTAAATGTTAGAATAGTTGCTGCTACCAATCGAAATCTTGAAGAAGAAACCAAAGCCGGTCGATTTAGAAACGACTTGTATTTTAGACTCAATGTTTTTCCTCTTGTCATTCCACCTCTGCGTGAACGCCCCGATGATATTCCTGTGCTGGTCAGGCATTTTATAGAAATATATGGCAGGCAGCTTGGCAAACCAAATTTACGCATCTCTGAAATGGACTTGCAAAAACTAATGAGTTATCAATGGCCAGGCAATGTCAGAGAGTTGGAACATACGATTCAAAGGGCAGTGATCATCTCAACTACTAACTTTCTCGATTTAAGCGATTTCCAACCTTCTCCCTCCTTAATGCATGTAGATGAATTGAAAAGAAACATAAAAACTTTGAAAGAGGTCGAAGCCGAACATATTGTTCACGCCCTTCGACTGACGAATGGGAAAGTTAGCGGAGAAAATGGTGCAGCTAAACTCTTGGGCTTGAACCCCAAAACTCTCGATTCGAAAATGCGTAAGCTGGGAATAAAAAGAGAACTCAATATAAAGCTTTCCTGAAATTTTAAAATATACACTATTTCTGAAAAAACCTTGAACAATTTAGAATTACATTTCTTCCTCGAGTTTATGCGCACATTCTTCACAATTGAGGCTGTGGCTATACATCGTCATGGCACGAGCGCTCATCCCCATACTCGAAAAACCACCGTCATGATAAAGATTTTGCATGGTTACCTTTCGCGTGAGATCTGAAAAAAGCGTAATAATATAACCCGCGCATTCTTCAGCTGAGGCATTCCCCAATGGTGACATTCTGTCAGTGAAATCGTATAAATCGTCAATTCCTTTTACACCACTTCCAGCAGTTGTTAGAGTGGGTGATTGGGAAACCGTATTGATCCTAACTTTTTTTTCTCTTCCATAAATATAGCCAAAGCTGCGAGCAATGGATTCGAGAGCTGCCTTGGCATCGGCCATATCATTATATCTGAATAGTGTACGCTGAGCCGCAATATAGGATAATGCGACTATGCTGCCCCATTCGTTAATAGCATCTAATTTTTTAGCTACCTGAATAATTTTATGAAAGGATAAAGCAGAAATATCGAGGGTCTTCATAAAATAATCGTAATCTAAATCATCATAAGGCCTGTTTTTCCTCACATTCATCGACATTCCGATAGAGTGTAAAACAAAATCAATCTTTCCATCCAAAAATTCCATCCCCTTTAAATAAACATTCTCTATTTCCTTAACATGAGTAGCATCGGCAGGAATGATTATACTCTGAGTTTTTTCAGCCAATTCTTCAATTTCTCCAAAACGAATAGCAGCGGGTGTGTTAGTAAGCACAATGTGTGCTCCTTCTTCATAAGCTTTTTCGGCTACCTTCCATGCAATGCTCTTGCGATCAAGTGCACCGAATATTATTCCTTTTTTCCCTTTTAGTAGATTATATGCCATGATGGAATATTAATGTTATTTAAAATTTTTAAACAAATCATTTTAATAATTGTTTTGCAGCCGCTATGGCTTCTTGAGTAATTTCATAATTACTGAGCATTCCTGCCAGTTCTTTTACTCTACCTTCTGGCGTTAGCTTTTCAATGGTGCTTTGTGTAGTTCCGTTTTGCACTATTTTAGATACCAAAAAATGATTATTCCCTAAAGCTGCAATTTGGGGAATATGTGTGATGGCAATAATTTGCATATTTTCTGCCATTTGTTTCATAAGTTTACCTGCTCGGGCAGCAATGCCTCCCGACACCCCGGCATCTATCTCATCAAATATGAGCACAGGGATCAATGTCTTATTGGATATCAATGATTTAATAGCTAACATGATTCTCGAAAGTTCTCCTCCCGATGCTACTTTCGAAATGCTTCGGGCCTCCTGTCCAATATTGGCAGTAAATAGAAAATTAACCTTGTTTTTGCCTGTCTCGGTAAAATCACTTGTGTTTTCTAATATAACCTCTATGCTGGCATCTGGCATTCCAAGCTCTGATAAAGATGCTTTTAGTTGTTGCTCAATGGGCTCAATGGCAGCCTTCCTTCTTATTGATAATTGCTCAGCCTTTTCTTCGAGTTCTGTTTTAATCCGTTGTATTTCTTTTTCTTTCAAATCAATTTGATCTTTCAACGAATCGTAAGAATTGAGTTTATCCGATAATTGTTGTTTGATTTTGATTAAATCATCTGAATCTTTTACATGGTGTTTTTGTTGTAAGCGAAAGAGGGTATCGAGTCTTTGGCTTAAATTGGCAATTCTTTCGGGATCTAAATTTATGGATTCTGCATATTTAGTCAATTCCAGCAATATGTCCTTCAATTCATAGAAACAGCTGGTGTATCTTGATTCTATACCCTTGAGAGATTCATCGAAGTGAACTAAATGATTCAGGTTCGACAGTTGACTGGCTATAGCAGGAATTACGCCTGAATTTTCATCATCCATAATTTGAATGAGTGCTGAGAGTCGAGTTTTAATTTCTTCGGCATGGGTTAGCAAACTAAGCTCGTTTTCAATTTTAGCTTGTTCACCGGCTTCTATGTGGGCATCGTTGAGCTCGCCAAGCTGGAAGCGAATGAAATCCTGCTCGGCTATTGATTGTGATTCTTCTTGTCTGAGCAACTCTAATTCAATGCTTATTTTTCGGTAGTTAAGGTATTGCTTATAATAAGTCGACAGAATTTCTTTATTGCGCGCAAAGTCATCAAGGACAGCAAGCTGGAACTGAGCTTCGTTGACCAGAAGATTTTCATGTTGAGAATGGATGTCAACCAGCATGTCGCCCAAAATTTTTAAAGCATTGAGGTTAACGGGTGTATCATTGACAAAAGCACGCGATTTTCCACTGGGTAAGATTTCTCTTCTTAAAATAAGTTCTTCATTGATATCGAGATTGTTCTCGGATAGGAAACGACTAACGGCTTCCATGTTTACCCTGAAAGTTCCTTCAATAATACATTTTTGAGAAGGATTGCGCAATACTTGTGTATCGGCTCTATTACCAAGTATAAGCCCGAGTGCGCCTAATAGAATAGATTTGCCTGCACCTGTTTCACCCGTAATAATATTAAATCCCGTTCCGGGTTCGAATTCGAGTTCTTCTATTAATGCATAATTTTTAACGCTGAGCCGGCAAAGCATAGAGATATGGCTAACTGTTCAAAATTACAAATACCTTATTAAAGTTGAAGCTACCCACCCAATTTATTTTGTAAGAACAGTTTGATACTTGGTAGAATTAGCAGGATCTATTTCTTTGAGAAGATTGACTGCTTTTACTTTATCTTGATCGGGAGCACCGGTCAAAATATTGATGAATTCATCTCTTTTGGCATCAAAAACGAGTTGCAAAAGGAAGGAATTGGGTTTATCGCGATAAGCTAGGCGTAGAAGTTCGAGGCTTTCTATGATGTTCGTTCTTCCTTGATCTACATTTTCGGCCATCAAATCAAGACCTTGTCGATGATATTGATAGATAAACTGTCTGATATTGTTATAACTTGCATTGTTGAGGTTTTCGACCAGCCAGTAACGATTGCGCATGCTCTCGAATGACTTCCAGCCTTTTTGTGGAAGATTCTGCGCCATGTTGACTATATTCTGCGCTTTCTCGTAAAAAGGTGTTCCTCCATACAAAGTAAACGAGTCGAAATCTAGCCCAATTAGAATATAGGCATAATAAGCCAATAGAGCAGTGAGATTTGATGTAATGGCACTTTCTTGAAAGTCGAGAGATTCAAATTCTACATAATTAAACTGAATATCTTTATCTATGTGATTGAGCATTATTGAATTGTAGCTGCTTTTATAAACTGGCCTGCGCAGCATTACATTCATGCTGCCTTTGAATTCATCCGTCGAAATTCGGTCAGAAATCTGAATTAATATAGTACATTCTATACGTTCCTCGAGTTTAAACTGGTAGTTTGTCCAGCGTTTATTGTTCATAAACTCGAACAATGCCGTTTGCATGGTATTGTAAATCTGCCTGTCGGTGCCTTCTACTTGGCGGGTTGAAACGGATATCTGGCAATCCAGTTCTTGTCCAATAGCAGACATGGATAAAAACAAAATACCGATAAAAATTCCAAAACGATTCATCTGAAACAGAAATTTTAAAAATGTTGAATGATAAAATCGAGAATCATTTGTGCGATTTCTTTTTTGGGTCGAAGTTCCGACTCGGCCATATCTCCATTTTTATGAAAAATGGTTACACGATTGTTAGGCGAGCCAAAAGTTGCACCTTTGTCACGAGTTGAGTTCAAAACGATAATATCGGCCTTTTTATTTTTTAGTTTTTCAAGAGCGTTGGCTTTTTCGTTGTTGGTTTCGAGTGCAAAACCCACAAGTATCTGATTATCTTTTTTCCGGCTGCCCATTTCGGCAAGAATATCCATAGTAGGCTTCAATCTCAAAACCAGAGTTTCCTGTTCATGTTTTTTAATTTTCTCGGGAAAAGGTTGGAAAGGAGAGAAATCAGCAACGGCAGCTGCCATAATCGTGATGTCAGATTCGGCAAAGTGATGCAGCGTTGTTTCTGCCATTTGTTGGGCGGTTTCTACATTAATGCGTCGAATATTTTGATGGGTAATTTCTAAATTTACGGGCCCTGTAATTAAAGTTACATGAGCGCCCATATCAGCCGCTTTTTCAGCCAAGGCAAAACCCATTAAACCTGAGGAATGATTGCTGATATATCGCACTGGATCAATGGGTTCTCGAGTAGGACCGGCAGTTATCAGGATTTTTTTATCCTTTAATTGAGTTTTTTTTTTGAAGAAATCGTCGAGAATAGAAATGATGGCCTCGGGTTCTTCGAGTCGACCTGTTCCAGTAAGGCCACTGGCAAGTTCTCCGGTTTGAGGCTCAATAAGGTGTATGCCCATTTCCTGAAGTTTTCTTATGTTGGCTTGGGTGGTTGGATGTTGGTACATATCGACATCCATAGCAGGTGCGAAAAATATAGGGCAGCGAGCTGCCATAAAGGTACAAAGCAGCAAGTTATCGGCTTGTCCTGAAGCCATTTTCGAAATTGTATTGGCCGTAGCTGGCGCAATCAACATTAAATCTGCCCAATTACCCAATTCTACATGACTATTCCACTCTCCCGACTCCTTTTCGAACATATCTATAATGGCTCGATGTTTCGAAAGTGTAGAAATTGTCAAAGGTGTGACAAAATTGCATGCTGCTGGCGTAAGAATAACTTGCACACTTGCACCTTCCTTTATTAATAATCGAATAAGAAAAGGAATTTTAAAAGCGGCAATGCTTCCTGTTATACCAATCAGAATTTTTTTGTCTTCGAGCATTATGCCCTATTGTTCTATTTCTTTTACTTTGGCAGGATTTCGCCAATAAAGTTTACCATTCAAGTACTCGGCAATGGCTAATAAGGTTGGTTTTGGCATTTGTTCATATTTGCGCGAAACCTCTATTTGGTCCTTGTTTTCATAAATCTCGTCGAGGGACTCGTTAGTGGTTTTAAAAGCTTTTAGCTCACTATCGAGTTCTTCTTTTAGTTCGCTGCTGATTTGATTGGCACGTTTAGCTAAAATAGCTACGGTTTCGTAAATGTTGCCTGTTTGTGCATCAAAATCATTGATTCGACGTGTAACAGCTGTCGTATCAGCATGTAACCTTTTATATTTCTGTAACATAAAGAGAATTAAAAATTAAATATTAACTTTTGATTTTTGCTATTTTATAAGAATTTTTGATCAAATTTTGTGCATCTTGCAGATATCTGCTTTCAGGATATTGAGCCTTGAAATCGTTAAATGCATCTATAGCTGCTTGATGGCGTTCGATGCGTTTTTCGGGTATGCTGTTTTCGGCATATTTATACCATGCTTCTATAATATAATACATGGATTCTTCTCTGAATTTTGTATCGGGGTAATCTTTCATTAAGTTTTGAAACGAAACAATAGCAGCTTTGTATTCTTCCATTTGAAGATATAACAAAGCAATTTTATAGTTTTTTTCTTCGAGTTTCAATCTGAGTTGATCTATTAATTCATTGGCCCTAGGTACTCTGTCGCTGGTAGGATAGCGATTAATGAAAACTTGAAAATCTCGAATGGCATCCAATGTGCTTGTTTGGTCGAGATAATAAGGAGGAGAGTTTAAATAGGAGCAATATGCTGTCATAAACAAGCATTCCTCATTATACCTGCTGGTAGGATAAGTATCTGCAAAACGCTTGAAATAATATCCGGCTAAGATGTAATCTTTTTGATAATAGTAGGCATAAGCATAGTAATACGAGATTTTTTCCTCTCTTTCGGTGCCTCTATAAGTGGGCATGATTTGGTCGAATAACTGCAAAGCTCTGTAATAATCTTTTTTCTCGTAATAGGCAATGGCTGCTTCATATTTCAGGTCATTATCGGTACTTTTATAGATTTTTTGATACTCCGAACAACCTGTGAATACGAGAGTTATCAATAGAATAAGGCTAATATGGCGAGCATTTTTTAGCATGGTGCAAAATTACAAAAAATCACGATATGAATACTGATTATTTTCACGCTAACATCTTAGTTAATTGGAAATATTAACCATTCTATTTTGTGGCCGAGCAGGGCGAAGCCCTTAGCGAGGCCACATTCTTTCGAGCTTTTTATCCAATAAAATAAAATTAACGCATTCATCATCAATCCAAATCCATCAATAAGAATTCTCGTCACTTTGACAAATCGCAATTTAGCTATAGTTTTGCTGTTTTTTAAGAGAAAAACTTTTATGAGAGATATATTCGAAAAAATATCAACAAATAAAGGCCCACTTGGACAATACGGAGAGGATGCCTTCGGATATTACATGTTTCCAAAATTAGAAGGAGAGATTGGCCATAGGATGATTTTCAGAGGAAAGGAAAGGATTATATGGAGTTTGAATAATTATTTAGCCTTAGCCAATCATCCTGAGGTAAGAAAGGTAGATGCTGAGGCTGCTGCGAGTTGGGGCCTTGCTTATCCAATGGGAGCTCGGATGATGTCGGGACAAACCATTTATCACGAACAGCTGGAAAAAGAATTAGCCGAATTTGTACAAAAAGAAGATGCTTTTGTGCTCAATTATGGTTATCAGGGCATGGTTTCGGTGATTGATTCTCTGGTTGATCGCAAGGATGTTATTGTTTATGATAGTGAGGCTCATGCTTGTATTATAGATGGGGTAAGACTTCATCTGGGAAAACGTTTTGTATTTCCTCATAATAACACAGAAAATCTTGAAAAACAGCTTCAGCGGGCTACTCATCTCGCCGAAGAAAATGGGGGAGGAGTTTTGGTGATTACTGAAGGAGTTTATGGGATGTCGGGCGATTTGGGAAAACTCCGTGAAATTATTGATTTGAAAAAGAAATTCCAATTCAGGCTTTTGGTAGATGATGCACATGGTTTTGGAACGATGGGAGAAACGGGGGCAGGAACAGGACAACATTTAGGAGTTCAGGATGGAATAGATGTTTATTTTGCCACCTTTGCCAAGGCAATGGCTGGAATAGGAGGATTTGTTGCAAGCTCGAAATTAGTTACCGATTATCTTCGCTTTAACATGCGTTCGCAAACCTATGCAAAATCTTTACCTTTGGCTATGGTCATTGGTGCCTTAAAACGTTTAGAAATTATTCGTACTCATCCCCATCTGAGAGAAAAACTTTGGTTGATTGCAAATACACTTCAAAAAGGATTACGAAATGCAGGCTTCAATATTGGGAATACTCAGTCACCAGTTACACCTGTTATTTTATCGGGTAGTGTAGCTGAGGCTACTGGTCTTATTTATGATATGCGCGAATCGTTCAATATTTTCTGCAGCATAGTAACTTATCCAGTAATTCCTCGCGGACAAATCCTCGTTCGCCTTATCCCTACAGCCGATCATACACTTGAAGATGTATCTTATACTATTGAGGCTTTTTCTAAACTTAAGGATAAACTCGAAAGAGGCGATTATGGCCACGATAATACCGTCAAAGGATTTTAGACGCTGATAATTAATGTTTCGAACCTTTAACCTGAATGATCTGCTTTGAGAGCGATCTTCATAAGTGTTAAAAACTGTACTATCCGTTTAGACAAAACTCCTTCCTCCATCGTCCAATTATCAGGGGAAGCCCCACCTGTTTATTCAAACCAATGTTATGGATGGGGTTATTTTTTCTCAACTTTGTTTTCTATCCATTTCCCAACTTTTTGACCATTCTTATATTGGCCTGAGATGATCAGATTCCCTGCATCATCCCATTCAGAATAATTTCCGTTGAGAATACCCTTGGAATATTCTTCCGATTTGATGAGTTTTCCTGCATCATTATAGGTTTTTTGTACACCATCGAATTCGCCATCGATGTAATAAAATTCTGCTACAACCTGCCCTCTTTGATTGAACCATTGAGAAATTCCATGTCGTTTCCCATTTTTATAATACGACTCTTCCTGAACTTTGCCATTATCATAATAAATTTTCTTTAAACCATCGGGCTGCCCATTTTTATACCATTGCTCTACCCTTGGATGTGCACCCATGGAGTAATTAATAGAGCGACCATGAAGCTGGTCATTTTTAAAATATTCTTCTACTGCCAAATATCCACGCTTATCTATTTCAAGCCGTAATCCATTACGTTTCCCATCTTTATATTCAATTACTTCATGTAATAAATTTTGGGGATAGTATGTTCTCCAAATTCCTTCTCTTTTATTATCGATATACCATCCCTTTTCCATTTGTCGGTTTATGCTTTCTTCCCAGTAACCTTGCTTTAGGCTTAAATGATCCTGAATGTTTTTAATAGTATCGTAGGTTTGAGCCTTAACAGGATTAAGGCTTATTGAAATTGCTACAAGGATAATCAAAAATTTGAGTTGTTTCATAATATAATGATTTTTTAGGTTATTAACAAGGTTTTCCATAAATTTCATAAAGATCAGCTCTTTCAATAAATACAGGGTAGAATTGTCCAATTTGAAGCTGAGCACTTGTTGATTTTACCCATACTTCATTATCTATTTCGGGCGAATCGTACCTTGTGCGGCCTATGAAGTAATCCCCTTCTTTTCTGTCGATAAGAACTTCTAATGTTTTTCCAATAAGGGCAACATTTTTCTCGAGGCTTATTTTCGATTGGATTTCCATGAGTTTTTCAGCGCGTAGATTTTTTGTAGTTTCGTCCACATCGTCATTAAGCAAAGCTGCAGCTGTGCCTTCTTCTTCCGAATAAGTGAAAACCCCTACCCGTTCGAATCTTACATCGCTAATAAAATTCAAAAGTTCGTTGAATTCTTTGTTAGTCTCGCCAGGATATCCTATGATAAAAGTCGAACGAAGTGCAGCATGAGGCATGAGGTTTCTGAATTTCTCTATCAGAGCAATAGTAGAAGCCTTATCTATGCCTCTATGCATGGATTTTAGAATTCGGTCTGAGATATGTTGTAATGGTATATCAATATATGGACAGATGTTTTCATGAGTAGCCATCAAATGTAAAAGGTCTTCAGGAAAAGAAGCAGGGAAAAGATAATGAAGCCTGATCCATGGGAAAAGATGGCTTTCGCTGAGTTGACTGACTAACTGTGTAATCATTTGTTTCTTGTAAAGGTCGATTCCATACGAAGTAAGGTCTTGTGAAATCAATATAATTTCTTTTACCCCTTTGGAAGCAAGCCATTGGGCTTCATCCATAATTTCATTGATGGGACGCGAATGATGTGAACCACGAATGTTTGGAATGGCACAAAATGAACATTTTCGGCTACAACCTTCAGCTATTTTCAAATATGCATAATGAGAAGGATTGGCTAACTTACGCGCTATTCCTGTTTCTTGATATTTTGGCAAATTTAACCAGTACGAGATTTGATCGAATGAATCGACGCCAAACCACGCATCCACTTCCGGTATTTCTTGCTCAAGTTCCTTTTTATAGCGCTCCGATAAGCAACCCATTACGACAATTCGTCTTATCTTTCCTTCTTTTTTAGCCTTTATAGCCTGCATGATGGCTTCTATGGATTCTTCCTTTGCGTCTCCAATAAACCCACAGGTATTGAGAATAAAAGTATTTCCTTCAAACTTGTCAGTGTGCACTACTTCCCCGCCTGACTTTTCAATCTTGCCGGCGAGTTTTTCGCTGTCAACCTGATTTTTATAACATCCTAAAGTATATATTTTTATGTTGTTCGATTCCATTCAGTTTATAACGAAAAATGATTCTTCATTTTAAATTTTTCTCTGATGTTATGCCCAACTTTTTTCAATTCTTTTAAAAGTAAATCTTCATCCAAGGTTAAGATTTTTTTATTTTTCATAACGAATTTCCCGTTAATGATTACACTGTCGATATCGGATGAATGCATGCAAAATACAAGAGTTGAATAAATATTATAAATCGGTTGAAGATGAGGTTTATCTAATGGAATAATAATGATGTCAGCAGATTTTCCAGCTTCGATTGAGCCTGTTAAATGTTCAACTCCCATGACTTTAGCTCCTCCAATTGTGGCCATTTTAACGATTTCGTAAGCCTGATCCGATTCATAATTTTGGTGGAATAAGCGATCAACCAAAGCAGTATGCCGCATTTCGACTGGAATACTGAGGTTGTTATTGGACCCAGCTCCATCTGTTCCCAATCCCACTGGAATTTGATATCTACGTTGTTTATCTATAGGTGGAAAGCCAGAACTTAATTTTAGATTGCTGGATGGATTATGAGCTATGCGAACCCCTTTAGAAGCTAAAAGGGATAGATGTTTTTCATCCACATGGACAACATGAGCCGCAATTAATCGCTCATTGAGCAAACCTACTTCATCAATATAATCAATAGGATGTTTCCCCGTTGAGGCAATACAATCCTCGACTTCTTCTTTAGTTTCGGCCAAATGAATATGCACAGGTAAATGATTCTTTTCGGAACGTAGCGCTACTTTACGCAAAATTTCTCTTGGGCAAGTGTATACAGCATGTGGAGCATAGGCTACTTTAATGAGCGGATGATGCTTGTATTGTTCAGCCAAAATCTCGGTAAAATCTATTCCTTCGTATGGATTTGTAAAATGCGGAGTATGATTACCCAATAAGCCTTCCCCCAGTAAAACACGTATGCCGCCTTCTTCACAAGCCTTGGCTACTTCGTCTTCGAAAAAATACATATCGGCAAACATTATCGTTCCGCTGGCAATCATTTCAAGAATAGCCAAGCGCGTTCCTAAAGCAATATTTTCACGGTTCATGAATGCAGCTTCAGCTGGCCAAATGAAATCGTTTAACCATTCCTGCAAGGGCTTTTCGTCGGCAAAACCACGCAAAAGTGTCATGGCCGCATGTGTATGACAATTGATGAATCCCGGCATTAGTAAACTGCCTGATACATCTATGCGGTTGTTATCATCCTCTTGAAGAAGTCTATCAGAAGGAAAGATTTCTTCAATCATTCCATTGCTGACTCTTATGCTGTGATGGGGTAATATTCGGGCTTCAGCATCCATCGTCAAAACAAGCCCGTTGTGTAATATGAAGTTTTGTTGTTCCATAAATTTATATGGGAATTTTACTTTCTCGTACCTCTATTCGCACAATCTCATATCCTTTCCAAACTTCATGTGCTGCAAATATGATTCCTATTAAAACACATAACATACCCGTTAAGAAAAAAATCAATGATAAGGGATTGAGCCAATCCACTTTTAATAAATGGTTTAAACCAATGCTTAATGAACTCATGACAAACAAGGCCACCGATAAGGTATAGAAAAATACGACATTACGGATAAGTTTTACTCTATATTCGAAACGAATAATCTGTGATTCAATGCTTTCTAATCGCTTGCTTTGATAAATATTTAAAGTTTTTTCAATAAAACCAGGTATTAGATTTCTCTTTTCTTCTTCAAGTACTCGGATACGATTCACTACAATGCCGTATTTATTATGTATTCCGAGCAAAAGAAGACCACAAGCCGAAATCATGATCCCTGGGGCTAACATGGTCTCGATAAGTCTAACTGAATCAATGGATATCATTTTATGAATAATTAAAAATGGGAAGCACAAAGATATACCTTAGTAAAATAAAAACTCAATTCTTCCGCCCATCTGTCTCGACTTCAATGGTAAACTCATTAAAGGTGATGATAGCCTATATCTTTAAAATCATTCAATCACTATTAAAATGGTCTAAATTTGTACAATATAATGTGTGCAAATCAGAATTCACCATATGTGTTTGTTATGCATGGATAAAACTAAATTCGGTCTAAAGCTCAAGAGGCTATTGATAGATAAAAAAGATGAAAAAGAAATATAAATATTACGTAATATGGGAAGGAACTCAGCCAGGCATAGTCGATTCATGGGAGGAATGTTTAAAAAGGGTAAAAGGATTCCCTAATGCAAAATACAAAGGCTTTTATGATGAAGAATCAGCACAAAGGGCATTCGAACAAACGCCAGATAAATATTTAGAATCTAATGCTTTATTTGAGGAGGATCAGGAAAATGAAAAATCTTCCAGCTCTGAGATTATTGTGCCAAGTATTTGCGTAGATGCTGCTTGTTCGGGCAATCCAGGAATTCTCGAGTATAGAGGGGTTGATACATCCACTCGGAAACAAGTATTTTATCAAGGTCCTTTTAAAGATGGGACTAACAATATTGGAGAATTTTTGGCTATTGTTCATGCCTTAGCATTATGTAAGCAAAAGGGTTTAAACATTCCTATTTACTCTGATTCACTCAATGCAATCCAATGGATAAAAAATCGAAAGGCAAAAACTAAATTAATCCAGAATGAGAACAATAAATATTTGTTCGAGCTTATTGCAAGAGCCGAGAACTGGCTTCAAAATAATGAATGGAATAATCTACTTTTGAAATGGGATACTGAACATTGGGGAGAGAATCCTGCAGATTTCGGTCGAAAATAAAGCAATTCACCTTATTCAAATAATCCCCTACCTGCTTTCTTTATTAAATTCTTATTTTTAAGCGAACCAACAATTTTATCGAGCATTCCATTAATAAATTGGCTGCTCTTTGGTGTACTGTAAATTTTTGCTAATTCTATATATTCATTCATAGTAACTTTTATGGGAATATATGAAAATTCTAAAATTTCAGTAATGGCCATCTTTAAAAGAATGGCATCCATAACGGCAATTCTTTCTAAGTCCCAATTAATGATTTTCTCGGTAATATATTCGTTGTATTCGTCGAAATGAAGTATAGTTTTACGGAATAAACTCAATAAAAACTCCATGTCATTATCCTCAGAATCATCTGAAGTTTTCAACAAAGGAGGCAGTGGAGAAAATTCATTCCAATTTTCCTTCACATCATTCATCATACGGTTGGCTATCCAAACCGCTATGGAATAATCATTCGCCTGGTAAATACTTTGTTCGAAACTGGTCACCTCAATCTCTTCGTTTTCTTTACCTTCCTGTCGAAAAATTCTCGAAAGTATTTCTCTATCGGCTAGTTGCTCCGAATTTTCAGAAGATAATATTTCTTTCTTAAGCACTATAGTTTCTTCTCGGATGTCATTCGTCCAAAATAAGTTCTTTTCTTCAAAAATAGCTTGCAAACCAAGGTCGTTTACAATAAAATCATTAAAAATTTGCAACACAAAATTTTTATCTTCACGAAAACTGTTTGGTGATTTTTCTAAATATTCGCGATAAGCATTCGACGAACGCAGGCTTTTATAGATTCTTCTTGTAACTTCCTCATAATCAGTCCATGATATTTTTAATCGCTCAATTTGCTTCATCAGGCTATTATTGCTATTGAGTTTTTTTAAAAAAGCGTTGTCGATGAAACGAGTATTAGGGTTTAAATCTTCCTCACTGGGTCTGAACTTCAATTTACCTTCTTCCAGACGCTCAGCGGCAAATTTCCATAAGTTCAATAAAAATGAAATTTGATTTATAGCAAGATCGTAGATATGCTCGATACTACTGACTAATTGTTTTTCGGCAATGTCAATCTGATGGTTATCGGACTGAAGGTATGCATAAAGCGCCTGCAATACCTTAATTCTAAGATGGCGTCGTGTAAGCATTTTTGAGAAGGAGCAAAAATCAGCTGCAAAAGTACACTATTCCCTATTTTGTTACAACTAATCATGCTGTCACAGAATAAAATAATTCGAATCTTTGTTTGAAAATGTTGTTTGTTGGGATTTTAGTGTTTATTTTTGTTCTTATAAATTTTTTAAAAAAGATAAAGATGGAACAAAAACAAAGAGAAGGTTTCGAAGAATTATTCTCAAGGACCATAATGGCAGGGGAAAGAAGATACTATTTGGATGTGAAAATGGGTGAGAGAAGCATTTATTTAACACTTACCGAGAGTAAGCGAAGATTTGATGGTCGTAGTGGTAAATTCTTTTACGAAAGAAACAGGGTGAGGGTATTTCCAGAAGATATTGAGAACCTGACGAAAGCCTTCCATGAAGCAGAAGATTTTTTAAAGAATTTCCTCAAAGAACATCCCAATTTAGAAGTGTCTCATTCAAGAACTGATCATCAAAATAATAATGAGGAACCATGAATAAAAGTTACTGAAGTATTATTCAATGGGTTATTATGAGATTGGCTATGGTTTAATTGATTAAATGCAAAGCAGAGGTGTAAATATGTAATTTTGCTAACGGAAAACTTATTTTTTTAATTGCAAATTATGGGTAAAATTATCGCTATTGCGAACCAAAAAGGAGGTGTAGGCAAAACGACAACTGTTATCAACTTGGGAGCCAGCCTGGCCGTTTTAGAATATAAAACCCTGGTAGTTGATGCTGACCCTCAGGCAAATGCAACCTCTGGCCTTGGTTATGACCCGCGTAATATCACATCCAGTATATATGAATGTATCATTGGCAATGCCGAATCCGATAAAATCATACTTACAACCGAAACCCCTAATCTTGACATCATTCCCGCACATATTGATTTGGTTGGAGCAGAAATAGAAATGATTAATATGCCTAATAGAGAAAAAATGATGAGAAAAGTACTTGCTCCAATAAAAGATAATTACGATTTCATACTGATAGATTGTTCACCTTCCTTGGGCTTAATTACCGTAAATGCTTTGGTGGCTGCCGATTCGGTCATTATACCCGTTCAGTGTGAATATTTTGCCCTCGAAGGCTTGGGCAAACTTCTCAACACAATAAAAATTGTGCAATCTCGTCTAAATACCGAGCTCGATATAGAAGGAATTTTGCTTACTATGTATGATAGTCGTTTACGGCTTGCTCGTCAAGTTGTAGAAGAAGTAAAGATGCACTTCCAAACTATGGTTTTTGATACAATTATTAATCGGAATACACGATTAAGCGAAGCCCCGAGTTTTGGTCAGTCTATTATTATGTTCGATGCCGATAGCGTAGGAGCAGCTAACCATTTGAATTTAGCTAGAGAAATTTTGCAAAAAAACAATCTTACCAAACATTCTATTGTAAATCAAAACAATCTGAATATCCATGACAACTAACAAGAAATCTGCCTTGGGTAGAGGGCTGAGTGCAATATTGCAGAGTCCTGAAACCGACATTACATCTAAAGATATTTCGGGTGAATTCGTGGCAGGTGCAATTGCTGAAATTGAAATTGATAAGATTGAAACTAATCCCTTTCAACCCCGTTCAGAATTTGAAGAAGCTTCTCTCAACGAATTGGCAGAATCTATTCGTCAGCAAGGCATCATTCAACCTATCACTGTCAGAAAGATGGGTTATGATAAGTATCAACTCATCACGGGTGAACGTAGGATTAGAGCTGCCAAGATTGCTGGTCTCGATAGAATTCCTGCCTTCATACGTATAGCCAATGATGAAGAAATGCTCGAAATGGCCCTCGTTGAAAATATTCACCGCAACGATCTCAATCCTTTAGAAATTGCAATGAGCTATCAACGCCTTATCGATGAGGTAGGTGTTACGGTAAATGAAGTGGCCAATAAGGTGGGCCAAAACCGTTCTACGGTTGTAAATTATACGCGACTTTTGAAATTACCACCTGAGGTTCAGGTCGCCATTCGTGACAGACAAATTAGTATGGGCCATGCACGAGCCATTATTAATATCGACGATATAGAAGATCAATTAATTATTCTTAAGGAAATTATCGAAAAAGAGCTATCTGTCCGTCAAGTAGAACAATGGGTTCGTGATTTGAAAAAAGCTCAAAATTCTCAGGAAAATCAAGAAGAAAAATCTAAAACTGAAAAAATTACACTGCCCGATTCCTATCTATCTTTCCAAGACAATCTGGCTCAAAAATTGGGTACCAAGGTTCAGATTTCATGTAATGCCAAAGGGAAAGGCCAAATCGTCATCCGATTCAAGAATGAGGAAGAATTTCAAAAAATTCAAGCTCTCTTGCAAGAATGACATGCCAAAACATCTTTCCATGGCGGGATTCAAAAATGCAATTCTTTTCGTTTGTCTATTATTTCTATTCCCATTGGTTAATTCGGCTCAAGATACTGTTAATCAAAGGCATAAAGTACGCTCGCCTCGAACGGCTACTATCATGTCGTTAGCTCTACCAGGTCTCGGGCAGGCCTATAATCATAAATATTGGAAAATTCCTATCATTTATGCCGGATTTGCTGCAACGGGATATTTCGCTATTACTAATAGTGATGAATATCACAAGTTTAAAGATGCTTACAATTTTAAAATTAATAATCTTTCTGGAGAACCTCCTAATGATTATGCTGTGAAATATACCGCCGATCAACTTCGCGCTCAAAGAGACTATTACCGTCGAAATATGGAACTCAGTTACATTATTGCTGGTTTTGTTTATATCCTGAACGCCGTAGATGCCACTGTCGATGCTCATCTTTCATCATTTGATATTTCTGAAAATTTAAGCATGGGCCTTGTCACTCCTTCTCCTCCTCCTATCACTCATACTCCTTTTTTATATCCTTCCTTAGCAATAACTTATAAAATACCACAACGAAGATAAATAGGTTTACCTCTATGTTTAAATTCGTTTGAGATTTTCTATCAAACCAAGTCTATTAGCCAACAAAAAAGCCTGACATTTCGCCAGGCTTTTCTAATTTTATTCATTCATGATTCAATGAGGATATAAGTTCTAAAAACCCTCATATTACATTGTAGCAAAAGCTACTCTGTGAAAGGAGTAAAGAGAGACTATGAGTTTCTATTCTCTCTTTTCATTTTCGTGTTATAAAGCGGTGTAGCCGCCATCGATAACCAGTTCAGAACCGGTCATGTAAGATGATTCATCAGAAGCAAGGAACAATGCTCCATAAGCTACTTCTATGGATTCTGCAGGCCTTCCTAACACAGTGGTTCCAAGAAGATTCTTGGTATTTGCAGGGTCTTTGAGTAATTCGTCGGTCATCGCAGTCCTAATCACTCCCGGATGAATCGAATTTACTCTAATGTTGTATTTGGCTAATTCGGCAGCAACTGTTTTGGTAAATAATCGAACAGCCCCTTTCGAGGCATGATAAGCTGCAGAAGCTCCTGAACCTATAAGCCCGAAAATAGAAGAAATGTTGATAATAGAGCCTTTTTGAGCTTTTTTCATGGCTGGCAACACATATTTTACTCCAAGAAAATTGCCTTTGGCGTTGACGGCCATTACCTTGTCCCATTCTTCTTCGGTCGTATCCTCAACGCCAGTCAAGCTCAGAATTCCTGCATTGTTGACTAGTACATCTACCTTGCCCCATTTTTCTACTACGGCCTCCACCATCTTTTCCCAGTTTTTTGCTTTCGAAACGTCGAGTTTGTATGCCATAGCTTCACCTCCATTCTGAATGATTTCCTTAGCAACTTCTTCAGCTTCGTTTTCAATAATGTCGGCTACTACTACTTTAGCACCTTCTTTAGCAAATAACTTGGCTTCTTCTTTTCCCATGCCTCGAGCGGCACCAGTGACAATAGCCACTTTGTTTTCTAATTTTTTCATATTACCTCCTGTGTTTGAAATTTATTTTAAATTATGTTTTAATCTAATTTTAAGAAAGTTAGAAGTAAAACTGATAATTCTCTATTGTTAACAAATTAACAATACGAAGTTTAAAATGTTCAGGTTTTATTTAAAAAAAGTAGAGTGAGAGTGAAATAAAATAATAAGTAGAGCCCATACAGGAGAAGTAGGGCTCTTTAGGTGTGTTGAAATAACGAAAGCGGTATTTTAAACGAATAAAATAAACGAGGATTTCTATTAAATTCAGTCGAGTAAGTGAACTACGAGTCCTGAGCGCAATTTGGGTTCGAACCAGGTAGTTTTTGGTGGCATTATTCGGCCTGAATCTGCAATAGCCATTAATTGTTTTAATGAAACGGGATATAAGGCAAAAGCAACGGCCATTTCGCCACTATTCACTCGCCGACTCAATTCCTGCATTCCTCTTATACCTCCCACAAAATCAATGCGTTTATCGGTTCTCAGGTCTTTAATTCCTAAAATCTCATCGAGAATATATCGGCTAAGAATGGTAACATCGAGAACGTCAATTGGATCATTCTCATCATAAGTATGTGCCAGAGCTTCTAAAGAATACCATCTTCCATCAAGATACATACTGAATTCATGCATGCGAGAAGGTTTGTAAGGTTGCTGGCCTTTCTCGACGATTACAAAATGTTGTTTGAGCTTTTCCAGAAATTCTTCTTTCGACAATCCGTTTAAATCTTTTACTACACGGTTGTAATCAATAATTCTTAGTTGATTGTCGGGGAAATGAACTGCCATGAAAAAGTTATATTCTTCATCCCCTTTATGATTAGGGTTCATTCTTCTTTTCTCGGCTCCAACAAGGGCAGCTGCGGCAGTTCGATGATGTCCATCGGCTACATAAGTATGCGGAATTTTGGCAAAAAGCTGCACAATTTTCTGTATAATGTCATTATTTTCGATAAGCCAGAAATGATGTCCAATTCCATCGGGTGCAGTGAAATCATAAACCGGCGAGGTTGTGTTAACAATTTGGTTTACAATTTCATCTATTTCTTTAACGGCAGGATAAGTAAAAAAGACGGGTTCGAGATTAGCATTCGTAATCATGACATGTTTCATCCGGTCTTCTTCTTTGTCTTTTCGGGTGAGTTCGTGACGTTTTATTACACCATTGAAGTAGTCGTCAACGGCTGCGCATCCTACAATTCCGTATTGTGTGCGACCATCCATGGTTTGAGCATAAATGTAGAGTAAATCTTTTTCATCAGGTACAAGCCATCGTTTTTCTCTAAACATGAGAAAATTTTCAGCAGCCTTTAGATATACTTCTTGAGAATGCTCATCTGTACCAATCGGGAGATCAATTTCAGGTTTGGTAATATGTAAAAGTGAATAAGGGTTGCCTTGAGCTTCCTGGCGAGCTTCATCTGAGCTGAGCACATCATAAGGCCGGGCAGCTACAAGATGGGCAATTTCTTTTGGGGGTCTAAGTCCTTTAAAGGGTTTTATAATAGCCATAAGTTTGATAGTTTTAAAAGTAATTTTAAAGTTTGAATTTACACATTGATGTCGTTTTCCTGTTCATTGTCTTGTTTGTTTCTGGGTGTTTCGTCTACATCCTTACTTAATGATGTAATAAGTCCTCCTATCATTCTAATGATTTCAGAGAGCATAGAGTAGGCATACTCATAATTACGTTCATTTAATAATTTCAGAGATAGCATGAGTTCTGTCAATACAACGCATTCTCTTACATGAGCCTTCGCTTGTTTGAGATGCTCGATAAAGATTGGTTTTGGCGCTGCCGAACCTTCTGCTATGCTTGATGCTATGGCCAAGGAAGCATCTACAAGCTTATTACTAATGATCTGGCCTAGTCCATTCGAATAATGCCCTTCGGCAATCCGTGAAGCCCATGTTACAAACTCCATCGTTTTTTGATAGACCCTCAGGTCTTGAAACCTAAAAAATGCCATTGTCGTAAGTTTTTAAAGTAAATTTAAATATTTTAATAAATACTGTTGAGAAGGTTTTTCCTGATACCAAACCTTTGGCTTCAGGATTGTTGCTACATGATAAAAAAGCATCCTCTGAGCGTTGAAACATTCCTTTGATCACTACAATAGCTTATGCTATTTAAAAATTCGATAAAAAACTTATTTGTAATTTATTTCTAAAGACCAGAGGATGCTTTTAAATGATTTCAAAGAACAAGAAATGATGAATATCGGGAAATGATTAAAAGCTGCGTCAATTTACTTTGAAGCGAATGTCGCCTTTTTCGAAAAAATCAATAATTTGTTGAGCTGCAGCTATGCCTGCATTGTTATTGGCTTCGAGAGTTTGAGCCCCCATCTTTTTGGGGGTAAAAAAGTAACGTTTGGGATATTTCTCGATGATCTCAGCCTTGCACCCTGGCTCTATATCACTGAGATACTTAAAATCCGGTCTTTCAGCGAACATTCTTAAAAGGCTTTCTTCGTCAATAATTTCTTTCCTCGCCGTGTTAACCAATGTGGCTCCTTTTGGCATAAGCGAAAGCAAATCATAATTAATAGACTTTTTTGTCTGTTCGTTGGCTGGAATATGTAGTGAAACATATTGACAGCTATTATAAAGATCCTCAACCTTAGAAACAGGTATTATTCCATTGGATTGAATTATATCGGAAGTTACGAAAGGATCGTAGGCATAAGTCTTCATTCCAAAACCCGAGGCAATTTTCCCAACGTATTTTCCAACATTACCATAAGCATGAATGCCAAGGGTTTTTCCACGTAGTTCGGTGCCAGTTCCTCCATCAAAACCACCACGAGCCATGTACAACATCATACCAAAGGCCAGCTCGGCCACCGCATTTGAGTTCTGACCCGGTGTGTTCATCACTACTATCCCCTGTTTTGTGCATGCTTCCAAATCGATATTATCATATCCGGCACCAGCACGTACAACAATTTTCAAATGCTTTGCTGCATCAATTACTTCTCTATCGACAATATCACTTCTAATAATGAGGGCATCAACATCGGCTACAGCATTGCATAAGTCAGCCTTCAAGGTATATTTTTCGAGTAAAACAAGTGAATAACCTGCATTCTCTATTACCTTGCGAATAGCTGCTATTGCTTCTTGTGCAAAAGGTTTTTCGGTTGCAACTAATATTTTCTTCATAATATTTTGAATTTAAGTGGTTTGAGTGTCGAATGATTTATGCAACAAATTTACATGATAAGTTTTACTTAAAACATAGATGGAGAAATTCTTTTTCTCGTGAAATGCCATGCCTGAGTCTCTGTAAAGATTGACCAGAAAAATAGAAAAAAGTTCTCCCCCAATATACGCAGATTTCTTCGAAGATATGCACAGATAAAATCAGCGTGAAATTAAATCGGCGATCATTAGCGAGAAAAACTTTCAAAAGCTCTCGCAGATATGTGCAGATTTCACATAGATAATCATTGTCGGTTAGAGATAAAGAAAGATATAATATTGCTGGCAAATAATCATAGATGATATGCATCAATCCGTCAGCTACAATTTCTTGGAAGGATTCTATAGGAGAGAAGAATAATGAAATTCACTTTTTTATATTAGGGATAATTGTTATTTATATTTTGGAACTTCCCTTCACCTCTAAAAAAAGATCACACAGAAATAGACTTTAGAACAGAAATTCTATAGTTTCGCTTGTTCGGCCTCTGCTTTATTCAGCTTGTTTTATCGTATCACCGTAATAGAACCTTGAAAGTAACGGCCACCCGTGAGATGAAGAATATAATAATAAACACCGTCTGCCACCTGCTCACCATTGGCATCTCTACCATCCCACTCATTTTTATAGCCTTTGAATTGAATGATCTCTTTCCCCCAACGGTTGTAAATGATTAATTCATTAGTGGGGAAGTTTTCTATGCCCTTAATGACGAATGTATCATTAAAACCATCGCTATTAGGGGTGATTATATTGGGAATATCGATGCAGCACTCTTTCTGCCAAACTACAACCGTGTCTATCATTGAACAGTTGTGGTTATCAATGATTTGGAAAGTATAGATTCCTTTGGGGAGCTCATATAGTATTTCACCTTGAAAACCTTCCGGCCAGATTACAGTATAAGGCGGGCTCCCTCCTTCTATGCTTAGTTCTATTTTTCCGTCCGAATCGCTTTCGCATCCTACCGGTGAGACTTTCTTGCTGACTTCGATAGCCTCGGGTTGCTCTATCGTAATAGTATCATACTTTGTACAATCGTTTTTATCGGATACCCGAAAAGGATAAACCCCTGCATAGAGGTTATTTCTGATTTTTTCATCACTGCCATCCGCCCATATTATTTTGTATTCGGTTTGATCGCCTACAATTTCTATTTCTATGCTCCCATCATTTTTTCCGAAACAAGAACAGGGAGAAATTTTTTTTATGATTTGAAATTCCGACGGAGCCTTTAGAGTGAAGGAAAGGTTGGTGTCGCACTGATGAGAGTCAATGATATGAACTTGATAAATTCCAATAGGAATATTTTGCAATAAGGAAGTCTGTTCACCAGTTGACCAATGAAAGTAATAGGGTGGTGTACCTCCTGCTACGAGAACTTGAATGCTTCCATCAGGAATGCCAAATGCACATCTTGGATGATGAATAATAGACTGAATCATGAATGGAGTCGGAGAGGAAAGCGTATCTGTGATATGCACATTGCACTTATAAGCATCGGAGATATCGATTGAGTATATTCCAGCTGGTAAATTGCCTATGCTGTCTGAAATTTCATGCGTTCCCCAAAATATGGTGTAGGGAGGCATCCCACCTTCTGGCAAAATTTTATAGGCTCCATCTTCAGAATCCCAACAAGAAGGTTGATAACTCAATAAGGTTACATTTAATGGATGTTGAGCCTCGGGGACAAAAAATGTAATAGTAGTATCACATGAATGAAGGTCGAGGAGGGTTAAAGTGTAGAATCCACCCTCTAAACCTGACAAGAAATTGCCTGTCAAGCCATTCGACCATGTTAAAGCATACGGAGGGCTACCTCCACTTGCTTCTATCATGATGCTACCATCCGCATATCCTTTGCAAGTTACGGGTGAAATACTTGCTATTATCGTAAAAGGTGATGGCTCATCGATGATGAAACCCGTATCAAAAGTACATTGATGATTGTCGATGATGCGAACGGAATAAAATCCGGCCGATAGGTTGTAGAGATGAAGTGAAGTATCTCCTGTGGCCCAATGTATAGAATAGGGCTGGCTACCTCCTTCCAAAAATAGTTCGATGCTACCGTCGCTATTCCCCGGGCAACTTACCGGCTTAACAATGGCCTGAACGACTAAAGAAGGTGGCTCATTAATGATAAATGTCATGGAAGTATCACATTGCAGGCTGTCAATTAATAAAGCTGTGTGGGTTCCTGCGCTTAATCCATTGATCAATGTACCTTGCATCCCATTATTCCAGAAAATTGAATAAGGTGGAATGCCACCACTGATTTGCAATTGAATGCTGCCATCAGCATACCCATGACAACTGACTGAATTAATCTCTGCTTCAACCTTAAAAGCTTGGGGTTGCTGAATGAAAAAATTCAATACAGTATCACAGAGGTTGGCATCTAATATTTGTGCTATATATGAACCTGCCGGTAAATGATTAAGGTAAGGTCCACTGTCACCATTCGACCAGAATACTTGATATGGCGGAGTCGCTCCCGTTATATTTAAATGAATAAAACCAGTAGAATCGCCATGACAGCTTACATGCTGTATTTTATATTTGATAAAAAATGGCGAAGGGGAATCGATTTGGAACTCCGTTATAGTATCACAGCCAATAGAATCTGTAATGCTTACCCAAAATTTTCCTGAGCAAAGATGTGTAATTGCGGAGTCTTGTATCCCATTGCTAAATAAAATAGAATATGGAGGGAAGCCACCTGTAGGATTAACTTTTGCCCATCCGTCGCATGTATCGTAACAGCTTGTGGGATGGACGGCTAAGCCTGGCAATATGTGACTAATCTGAATGTGAATACTATCCAAGGTCTGGCAATGATAGAGAGATGAAGCCTTCACAAAAAACCATGTACTTGTATCGGGCTTGGCTATAGGATCTGGGCTATGGGAGCCGGTAAGGATATAGGCTTCGGGTTGCCATTCCCAAGTTAAAATATTGTTTGGATATAAATTATACGCATGTAGATGTAAAGTGTCATTGTAGCAAGCCATACGATCAGAACTGGTCGTAATGTTGGCCCCTCCATAAATTACTTTTACGCTGTCGATAGATTCACATCCGATTGAATTATATGCCTTAAGATAAAATGTGTTTCCTGTGTAATTGGTTAAGTTGATGAATGCACTGCTATCAAAAGGGGATGAGTTTAAAGTATCGAGGAAATTCCTTAGGGATGACCAATGAAACAGAGTACTTGTATCTCTCGATGAAGCATGGAGAGTAAACCATTCGGAACAGCTTACAGTATCTTCGCCCGCCGAAATTAAGAAGGGAATCACTTCAATAGTTTGAAGGAGCGTATCTGTACATTCAGGGCTTGCAACCAGGCACATATAAGTTGTAGTGGTCTGTGGGAATGCGAATGGATTAGAAATATTCGGATTGCTGAGGCATGTATCTGGGATCCATTGGTAGTTTATAGTAGTATCAGGGAATGGAGAGATTCCAATTTGAACGGAGTTATTCTGGCAAATTACAAGAGTATCGAGCCATATGGTAGTATCGTCGAGAATGAGCAGATTTTTTTGAATCGTATCCGATAAATTGCAACTACCTGGTAAGAAGCTAATAAGGGTTATGGTGTATAATCCTGCTTGGTGATAAGTATGGGATGGATTTTTTAAACTAGAATAATTGGCGGCTCCTGAAGTTGTATCACCAAAATCCCACCAAAAGGACGAACCAACACTGGTGTTTTGGAATTGAACTTCATAAGGAGCGCAACCGCTTGGAGGCGTAATGAAATTAGCTGTGGCAATATCACTCTTCAAATGGATCTTAAATATGGCATTGTTGCAGTTAGTCGAGTTATTTGTATTCGACCAGGCCCCAGGGTTAGGATATGTGGGAAATTGCTGGCAGCCCCCACACGATGCGCAAACCGATTGAATTATGTTTCCCCTTGGATCGAAGCGGCTAGTCCCTCCATCCACATGATCATGACCACTAAATGAACAACCCGTATAATGCAGCTCTCCAAAAAAAGTAGCATAATCTAACCCTGCTGCATTAGCCGATAGTATAGCCACATAGAAATCTTGCCCATCGGTAATGGGTTGAACAGCATCGGGTGTAACCGCAAGGCCGTGAGTCCCAAAGGGTGTACCCCATAAGTACCAGTTGCCATTTACATAACTATCGCCCCATATTCTTCCCCAGCCCGAATAATAAATCCTCCCACATACATCTACCATGAATGCCGTTGGAGAAATATTAGGTTGTCCATCACCTTTCCCAACTACAGTACTCCATCTCAAGGTATCGAGTAAAGGCGAAAATTTTGATATCAATTGACCACTGTTTGGTTGACCGTATAGGGCTTTGATCATCATGGACGAATCAGGAGCTTTGGTTTGCCCGAATACATATACTTCATTATCGGGCCCAATACGCACAAAATACCCTTGATCATAGGTTGGCGATCCCCAAAAGGTTGATCCTTTCAAATGCTGCCCATTAGCCGAAATACACGAAATAAACGCATCAGCACTTCCACCACTAAATTGTCTCCGATAAGCTCCTAATGTGGTAGGGAAATCGCCACTATTAGTGCCACCAGTAACGTATATATCACCACCAGAGTTGATATCTATAGAAAATATAGCTTCATCATTCGATCCGCCTAAATAACTACTCCAGTTCAAATAGCTCAATGTCCTGTCGAATTTACACACAACACCTTCTTGTTTTCCTTTGGAAAAGGGTTGAAATGTTTCAGTAGTTATAGGGAAATCGTTCGAAAATGATGTGGATCCAATATAAATGTTATCTTGCTGGTCGGTAATCACTTCGCCACGGGCACCATCTCCATAATTATAATATAAAGTATCATTGCCTGTCATAAGCATGGGTGAATAGCGAGAACGGAAATTCAAACCATCATTTCCGCTCCCCCCTATAAAAGTGGAAGATATTAATTGTGAGCCATCTTCACTCAGTTTAGCCACAAAAATATCAGCGCCTAAGGGAAAATTCAAAGAAGCATAATTAACCGGAACCCCTCCGTTAAAGCTTGTATCGAATGCCAAGGGTGTAACTGGAAAATTAGGCGAACCAGTAGTACCAAAAATGACCAGTTCGTTGGAGGTGTTGACGATTAAACTGTGGGGCAAGTCGGCATAAAGCCCACCAAGATAGGTGGCATAGATTCGATTTGTCCCCGTAGAATCATATTTGATGATACCTATGTCGCATCCGCCTGCAAAATTTTGTTGGTAGGCTCCTAAACTTACTGGATATCCGATATTGAAGACAATGCCTCCGGAATATACATTGCCTGCATTATCATAAGTAGCGGTAAAACCCCAGTTGTCGGCCTGGCTTCCTGAATAAGTGGAAAATATCAAACGAGGATCGATAATGATTTTTTCAGAGTCAGAAAATGACCGGTCAAAATGAAATTTTATCCTGTTGGCTTCGATTTGATATTGGCATTCAGCCTCATATTTTATCCCTTTATCTTCAACTATAACTTTTGGGGCTTCTTCGATAATTTCTCCCAGAGTAGTGTTCAAAATAAGATAGCCTTCCTGCAATTTAATATTGTCCAAGCCATCATATCGAATGGAAATATCATTGATTTTGCCTCCTGCATGTATGATGAACTCATATTTTATACCTCCAACTGCAGGAAGAATTCTTAGATCGATATTCTTGTATACATTTTGCAAATACAGTTCTTCGAAGATTTTTATATCTGTTTTCCATTTTTTTGGATCTTTCCCAAGAAAATAATTTAATTTTTCTGGTTTGGGTTTTAAGGCTGTGATATCTGAAAAATTGGCATTTTCAAATGTGATTCGAAAAGCATGTCCCTGAATATTTTCATAATTATGCTTTCCACTTATATTTTCATGATTAGTTGTTTCGTCATGTTGTCCTTGCAGCATATTGAAAGTTATTGAACCCGATTCGATAAATGCTGCCACATTTGCTTGTGGTTGCGATGAAAAAAGAATATGCAAATTCCATTGTCCTTCATTCTCGATAAAACCAGTTTGGGCTTGAACTGGGAAAATTCTAAAAGCTACCAGCCCAATAATTATAGCCTTTTGAAGAAGATACTCTGTTTTCATCTTGAAAACAAATTTAAGCTAAAATCATAGAGCATGTTACAAAAAAAAGCCTTCGTTGCCGAAAGCTTTTTTTGAGAAACAAAATATGAGCTAAAGTTTTAGAAGGTATAGGTTACGGTATAGGTATTTCCATTTGAAGCGGTAATTGTTACGATATCATGAACACCTTCCTCGGCTCCAGGGATATAGAATGAGGCTTGTCCATTGGCATCGGTTTCATATGTTTCGCTGTTGGTGTATCCATCTGTACCAACGATGCTAAATGAAATCTGGCAACCGCCAATAAAAGGGAAGATGGTGGCAGTTACTGTAACACCTTGATATGGGCCTGGGTCGGGAGGATTAGGTGTGGCAGTAACATAAAGCACCTCCTCACAATTCTGGGCTACATAAACTTCTTCTATGGTGCATACTTCTACTTGGGTTTCTGGAGTAGCGTCTTCTAATTTAACAGGGGTAATTTCAATCGTTTTCTTCATCCCTTGAGCAGGTAGTTTGAAAGAGGGAATATAAACCGGAACGCAGCCAGAGATAGCAATTGTTAAATTGGCGCCATCTTTAAGCAAAGTAGTTGGAATAGGATCGCCAATTTTCCCGGAAGCGACTATGATTTGGCCCATCTGATCGTCCTGCCCATTTTTCTCGATTCCGTACCACCAATTAGATATCACATAATAACTTGTACCCACTACAGTACCTACGGCTGCTACACCAAGAATAGCCGGGGCACTCATAGCTAAACCAACTCCTCCTACACTATAAACTGCTAACCCTGTCAGACCCGATGCTCCGGTACTCAGGATCGCACTCATACCAAAATTGGCAGCCTTGACTTTTTTCATTTTAGCAAGTTCATTCAAGGCAGCTTGATAAGTCTCTTCATCAATTTCATTATTATTTACCATTTCTGTTAGCTTATCAACTTCACCTTTGGTTTCATCAATCAAATCGGCTACATTTTTTACGAATCCTGGCGATATTCCGTTCCCTACATCGGGAATGGCATCATACATGCTACAAGGCGATTCCATCGTGTTCTTCAGCCATGAGGAACTTTTAGTGCCTATCTTGTACTTTTCATACTCGTCTACACTCTTGATGAAATTTTCGCCCGAAGTAATAAAGTCATTGATGACCTTCTTTGTCTCATCTAAGGTTAATTCATCGAAATTTGAGCTTTCATAAACCTGTGTTTTCATAATGAAATCTTGCAGGGTGGTAGCAACATTGGTAAAACTGGTAGTATAATTGACTACCTGTTCGTTAGATTCTTCTTCTTCGTCTTTACTGCAGCCTATATTGAAGAGGCTAATGAGTAGAAGTAAGCTGATTAAAGGAAATAAATGTTTCATGGTTGATAAGGATTTTGAGTGATACTTATAAATTGATTAAAAAGGTTGTTCAATAATGTTGTTTTTGATTATTGATGGAAAATGGATGTGATAATTTGAAATTAAAGAATATTTGTCGCAGGTTTTAAACTCATAAAAATAGAAATTAGATAAAATCGAAATAAATGAAATTTGAATTTTTCATGCAAATGTATATATAAAATAATCAGATTTCCAAAGAAAACAAAAAAATTAATAAATAAAAAATTAATTACCTATAAATGAATAGTTTACATATGGAATTATGAACATTCAAAGAGGAATTTTATCAAGCTCAACCATTTCATGAATGAATAACAAATTCATCGGCCAAACAATAGACCGAACGCAAGCATTATGATACATTATGCTTAATTAATTGATATTCAAATTATTATTTATCATTCTGAAAATAGAGAGAAATTCTGTCGTGAACTACAATAGGAAAGAATTTGTCAGGCAGACTCTCTGATCTTAAGAGTAGGCGGGAAAACACGAGTTTGATAACTGATAGAAGCTGAGGGATTATTAAGGCGCTGTAGCAACAGCCTTACCGATTCACGGCCCATGTCGTAACCCTTTTGTTCGATGGTGGTGAGTGCAGGCTCTACTATAGTGGCGTTAGGTCCATCTCCAAATCCCACTACTCTAATATCTTGAGGAATGCGATAGCCTTTTTTTTTCAAAATTTGAATTAAAGCAATGGCAGTGCTGTCATTTACCGCAAAAACTCCATCAATTTGCGGCAAAAGTTCATAAAGGTGGTTTTGAAGGGTTAACACTTCCTCCTGAGTATCACATTTCAGAATAAGTTCTTCCTTAATAGGTAGATGATGATCTTTCAAAGCCTGAATATATCCATCGCGACGATAACGCCCTATAAGTAAATGGGATGATGCTGCCAAATGAAGTATATTGCTGCAACCTTTATTAATAAGGTATTCTGTTGCTAAACGACCTCCTTCTGTATCATCCATTATTACACGATCGGTTTCTACACTTTCACAAATTCTATCGAAAAACACCAGTGGAAATCCTTCTTCTATAGCTTTTTTGAATTGTGAAAAATTTTGTGTCGACTTGCTCAAAGAAATTAAAATTCCATCCACTCGATGATCTATTAAAGTTTGTAGTGCTGCGGCTTCTCGAAACTGATTCTCGGTCGATTGACAAATGATAATATTGTATCCCTCCCTATAACTTAAGTCCTCCATGCCACTTATAACTGATGAGAAAAAATGATGAACAATTTCGGGAATAATAAGCCCTATAGTATGGCTTTTTTGCTGTCTTAGACTTAAAGCCAGAACATTTGGACGATAATTGATTTCCTGAGCAAAATTTTTAATGAGAGTTTTGGTAGATTCGCTAATATCGGGATGGTCTTTAAGTGCTCTCGATACCGTTGAAATAGACACCCCCAATGCCTTAGCTATATCTTTAATGGTTACCTTATTTTGCATAATAATCTAATTTTCAAAAGTTTAATCTTTTGTCTATTGATTTTAAAAGAGATATTGAAGGTTTATAAATTTAGCAACGAAAATAATTTATTTATTTGCTTGATGCAAACGTTTGCGATATCGATTTCGCAAAAAAAAATTCAAAAATCTCATTTTCAGTGTAACATATTTGTAAAAGAATAGTAAAAGTGTTGTAAATTTGGTTCTGAAAAATTAACACTTACCATTTGTTTTCAGAAATAATTCTCCTGAAAAGGAAAAGTTCTTCTGAAGCAAGATGATAATCTAATCAATTAATGTTAAACCATTACTAAAACCAGATGTATGATGAAACATGCTAAGTTACTGAAAGTACTGTTTCTTTTCTTTTTCACAGGCATTGCCTTATCTTCGTTTGGGCAGCAGCTTACAGTAAAGGGAAAGGTAACAGATGCTTCTGATGGAACCACGCTACCAGGAGTTACCATTGTAGTGAAAAACACTACTACAGGTACAGTTACTGACATCAACGGTAATTACAGTATTACCGTACCTAAAGGATCTACGCTCGCTTTTTCCTTTGTAGGTTACCAAACTCAGGAATTTGTGATTGAAACCTCTCAAACTCTTAATGTTGCTTTATCGCCTACCATCACTAGTCTTGATCAGGTCTTGGTCATAGGATATGGACAGGTGAAGAAGGGGGATGCAACGGGTTCGGTAACGGCTGTTAGCACCGAAGATTTCAATAGAGGAAGTATAACTAATCCTCTCGAGCTAATGGCTGGGAAAACTGCCGGAGTACAGATAGTTACAAATAGCGGCGCACCAGGTTCTGGAGCCACTATCCGTATTCGTGGAGGTTCTTCTTTGTCGGCAAGCAATGATCCTCTTATTGTCGTAGATGGTGTTCCTCTTGACAATATTGGTATTTCAGGAACACGCGATCAATTAAGTACTATCAACCCAAACGACATCGAGACCTTTACTATTTTGAAAGATGCCTCGGCAGCAGCAATTTACGGGAATCGTGCCTCGAATGGAGTCATTATCATTACTACAAAAAAGGGTAGTTTAACCCCAGGGAAAAAAGCACCACAATTCGAATATAATGGAGTTTTTTCCCTTTATACTATCCCCCAAAAGCGGGAAGTCTTCGATGGTGATCAATTCAGAACTATCATTAATGAACGCTATGCCGATAGACCCGAAGTTCTCGCACTGCTTGGAGATGCTAACACCGATTGGCAAGATGAAATTTATCGTTCCTCATTCGGGCATGATCATACAGTAAGTGCAACTGGTGCCATTGGAGCCTTGCCCTATCGTGCTTCTGTGGCTTATGCTAATTACGATGGTATCCTCAAAACCGATAACATGCAAAGAACATCCTTTGGCCTTAATTTAAATCCATCCCTTTTCGACGACAATCTGAAAATCAATCTTAATGGTAAGGGAATGTTTATTGACCAGCGGTTTGCCAATGAAGGTGCTATTGGTTCGGCCATTCAGATGGACCCCACCAAACCTGTTTACGACTCTAACGCCTATGGCGGATACTGGACATGGCTTCAGGCCAACGGAAATCCTGTAGATCAGGCTACTGATAATCCCGTAGCTCTGCTCGAACAAAGACATGATAATGCTGATGTTAGCCGCTTTTTAGGAAACGCCCAGTTCGATTATAAAATGCCCTTCCTGCCCGAATTAAGAGCTAATCTTAACCTTGGCCTCGATTATTCTAAGTCTGAGGGAACGGTTTATGTGCCTGGAAATGCCGCTTTTGCGTTCGATCCTCAATACGGAGGAGGTACCAATACAAAATATACCCAGGAGAAACGTAATGAATTGCTCGATTTTACTTTGAATTACGTTAAGGAAGTTCCTTCCATTTATAGCAAATTCGATATCATGGGTGGTTATTCATGGCAACATTTCTACAGAGAAGATACCAATTCTACTACTAACGACTTGAATGGACCTTTCTTTATTCAAGAAAGGATTTTCGATACAAGCTCAAATAAAAGCGAATATTATTTAGTCTCGTTTTTCACAAGATTCAATTATTCCTTGTTTGACAGGTATTTGCTTACTTTTACTTTACGTGATGATGGTTCTTCGAGATTTTCAAAGGATAATCGTTGGGGTTTGTTCCCATCGGTTGCCTTGGCATGGAGAATCATGGATGAGCCTTGGATGAAAAATGTGAAAACCCTATCCCAGTTGAAACTTCGTTTGGGTTGGGGTATCACAGGTCAACAAAACATTACTAATGATGACTATCCTTATTTGGCTCGTTATACCGGTTCGTGGGGTACTGCTTCCTACATCTTGGGTACAGATACCTTGATTACCCTGCGTCCAGAAGGTTATGATCCCAATATTAAATGGGAAGAAACCACAACTACCAATATAGGTTTGGACTTTGGTTTTGTAAATGATAGAATTTATGGTTCATTAGATGTTTATTGGAGAAAAACCAAAGACTTGATTAATTTTATTCCCGTACCGGCAGGTTCTAATCTTTCTAACTATATTACTACCAATGTAGGCGACCTCGAAAATAAGGGAGTAGAGTTTTCTATTAATGGCAAACCATTTGTTGGCCCCGATTTCTACTGGGATTTGGGAGTTAATGCCACCTATAATAAGAATAAAATTACCAAACTTACAGCAAGCGACGATCCTAACTATTTAGGCGTGCTCGTAGGTATTATTTCTGGTGGTGTGGGAAATACCATCCAAATTCACTCGGTAGGATATCCTTCTAACAGTTTCTTCGTTTACGAACAGGTTTACGATGCCAATGGAAAACCCATTGAAGGCCTTTATGTTGACCGCAATAAGGATGGAAAAATCAATGACGATGATAGGTATCAATATAAAAAGCCTGCTGCCGATGTTTACCTCGGTATTAACAGTCGTATGCAATATAAGAATTGGGATTTTGTCTTCAGTGGCCGGGCTAACATAGGTAATTATGTATACGACAACTTTAGCTCTAACAATTCAACTTACGAACGTTTGTACCGCCCCGAAGGACCTTATCTGGCCAATGTAAGTGCCGATGTTGCCGAAACTGCTTTTAAAGTTCCTCAATATCTCTCTGATTATTACATCAAGAATGCTTCCTTTTTCAAGCTGGATAATATAGCTCTGGGTTATACCTTCGATAAATTGTTTAACACCGGGGCCAAGCTGCGTTTATCAGCTACAGTCAACAACGTATTTACCATTACCGAGTATAAGGGTCTCGATCCTGAAATCTTCAGTGGAATCGACTATAGCATGTATCCTCGTACGCGGGTATTCGTTCTTGGTCTTAACTTAATATTTTAACCGATAAAAAACAGCTCATATGAATAAGTTCAGTAAATTCTTTTTAATTTTTGCAGGGATGAGCTTTGTTATGGCTTCCTGCACTAAGGACCTTGATACGGTTCCAATTGACAAGGATGTAGTTACTTCGGCTCAGGTATATGAAAATCCTAAAGCCTATAAACAGATTCTTGCTAAGATTTATGCTGGCCTGGCTGTCTCAGGTCAACAGGGCCCTTCGGGAATGCCCGATATTAGTGGCATAGACGAAGGATTCGGGCAATATTTGCGTGGATATTGGTATCATCAGGAACTCACTACTGATGAAGCCATTATTGGATGGAACGACCAGACCATAAAAGATTTCCACTGGCAGACTTGGGGCGCTGGTGATGTATTCATCTCAGCCTTCTACTATCGCATATTCTATCAGATTACACTCTGCAATGAATTCATTAGAGAAACAACTGATGCTAAACTCGATGAGCGCAATGTGACCGGCAGCCTTCGTACTGATATAGAACATTATCGTGCTGAAGCTCGTTTCATGCGCGCTTTGAGTTATTATCATGCCCTCGATATGTTTGGTACTGTTCCATTCGTAACTGAAAATGACCCCATAGGTTCATTCTTTCCACCTCAAATCAGCCGCCAAGATCTTTTCAAGTATATCGAAACGGAATTACTCGAGATAGAACCTTTAATGATCGATGCTCGCCAAAATGAATATGGCCGTGCCGATAAAGCTGCAGTTTGGATGCTTTTAGCTAAATTATACCTCAACTCAGAAGTTTATACTGGAGTTAAACACTATGATGAGGTAGTTACTTACACTCAAAGAATCATAGATGCTGGATATTCGCTCGAGCCAAATTACGAATATCTCTTTATGGCCGATAATGATCATAACAACGAAGTTATTTTTTCTATCAACTTTGATGGATTGAGGACCCAGACCTGGGGAGGAACGACTTTTCTGGTCCATGCTGCTATTGGTGGAAAAATGGATCCTATGCAGTATGGGGTAAATGGTGGCTGGGGTGGTACACGCGCAACCAAGGCCTTTGTCTATAAATTCTATCCCGATGCTACTTCAAGCCTGCGAGTTTCTCCCAATCCTAACAAAAAACTAAAAAAAGCCGATTATCCTGTAATTTATGTACCTGGTAGCTATCAAGGCTGGGATCCTGCTAATACAGAAACTGTACTCGCCTCCAAGCTAAGCGATAATACTTATGAAGGTTATTTGTATTTTCCTACGGCCAACACCGAATTCAAGTTTACAACAGGCCCCAATTGGGACGTAAACTATGGAGACGTTGGAGCTGATGGAACACTCGAACTCAATGCTGATGATAATATTGTGGCAGCCGAGCCAGGTTATTATAAAATCAATGTTGATCTGAATGCCTTAACTTATACCATTGAAAAAACCGATTGGGGCATTATAGGTGATGCTACTCCTGGCGGCTGGGATTCAGACCAAATGATGACTTATGATCCTACGAGTAAATTGTGGACCATTACCCTCGATCTTACGGCTGGCAGCTTCAAATTCAGAGCTAACAATGCATGGGACATCAACTTGGGAGATACCGGACCAAATCCAGATGGAATACTCGATTATGGGGGAGATAATATTCTTATAACGCAAAGTGGCACCTATATGATTAGTCTTAAACTGGGCATTCCCGACTATACTTATGTAATAGAACGTACCAGCTATGATCATCGTGCCATGTTTTTTACCGATGGCCAATCGCTTGAGATCGATAATATAGAAGATTTCACCAATGGTTGGGCAGTTACAAAATGGAAAAACATAAAACGTGACGGAACCCCTGGCAGCGATCTCAATTATGTGGATACAGATTTTCCCATGTTCCGCCTTGCCGATGCTTACTTAATGTATGCCGAAGCAGTACTTCGTGGTGCTACTAATGGTAGTCTGAGTGATGCCCTGAATTATGTGAATGAAGTTCGGAAACGTGCTTATGGTGGTGAAACAAGTGGAAATATTACGGCCAGCCAGCTCACATTGGATTTCATTCTCGATGAACGGGCACGAGAGCTTTATTGGGAAGGCCACCGCCGTACTGATTTGATCCGCTTTGGTCAGTTTACTGATGGCTCTTATGTATGGCCTTGGAAAGGTAAAGTACCCGATGGAACTAAAACTTCTCCTCATCTCAACCTTTTCCCCATTCCTTCATCCGACTTGGGAGCTAATCCTAACCTCAAACAAAATTCAGATCTATATTAAAAATCTCTAAATGTTTGTAATATGAAAAAACCTGTTGTTTTTTTATCGATATTGATGGGACTCAGCCTTTTGTTTACAGCTTGTTCCGACGAAAATAAAGATCAGGTGCTCGATATGAGTCTCACCCAAAAACCTGTAATTTCTACACCTGCCAACGGTAGTGAACTAGTCCTCCTCGAGGCTCAAAATACCAATTCTTTGGATATAATATGGAGCCCTACGATTTACAATCTGGATAATCTTCCAGCTACTAAGTATATTTTGCAGATGGATACTTCCGCTACTTTCCCCAAGCCTCATACTTTGGTTAGCTCTGAAGATGTTTCCTTTTCCATTAGCTATGGAGCATTGAATAACATTTTACTTACCATCTTAGGATTGCAACCCGATGTACCTCATGATATCTATTTTAGGGTTAACTCATTTATTGTAGACAATACAGGAGCTGAAAGTACCTATTCTGATGTTGTGAAAGTAAGCATTACTCCTTATTCTGCGGCTATCCATATTAAACCAATTTATCTGCTTGGAAGTGCCACCGAAGCGGGTTGGGATAATGCAAAAGCATTGGAGATGAGCTGGATAGGCGAAGGAAAGTTTGCTATTGTGGCTAACTTGACAGCCGGAACGGATATGTATATTAAATTCATTTCTCGTCTGGGTGCCTGGGCACCACAATGGGGAACCGATGCTTCTGGAACCTGGCAGTCTGGTCCATTAGTATATCGTCCTGATGAAACAGTTGCTGATCCTCCTGCTATTCCTGCTCCCGAAGTTAGCGGTGACTATCGGATAGTAGCCGATACGGTTAATCTGATTTATACCATTACACCTGCTTCTCCTCAGCTTTATATTCTTGGAGATGGTACCCCTGCCGGATGGGATAACGCTAATGCCATCCCCATGCTTAAGTTGTCGCCAGGTATCTTCGAGATTAGCATAGAACTCGGTGGAGAAGGAAAGTTTTTGAAATTTATAGAGGTTCTTGGTCAGTGGGCTCCTCAGTATGGAACCGACGAGACTGGCACCTCAAGTGGAGGTCCACTCGTACTTAGACCTACAGAAAGCGAACCAGACCCTCCCTCTATCCCCTGTCCTCCTACAGCAGGTACCTACACCGTTAAGGTTGACCTCGCGACTATGCAATATACCATCAAGTAAACCCGATGACAAAAGTATCGGTAAACGCCGTACAGGTTTTATGCCTGTACGGCGTTTTTTTAAATTATATCTTCACCCTGATATTTTTTCTTACATAAAGTTTTTCGGAGCTCTGAAAGTTGACTTCTATTTCTAAAATTCCATCTTTGCAACTTTTTAAAGATCCACCATCAATCGAATATTCTCTTTCGCCTGATGCCTTTACTTTAATAGTGTGTAAACTATTCTGTGGCGCTTCCAATTCTATAACATAAACTGAATCAACCAGGTAAGATTGTATGATTCTTAATCCATCTGCCTTGTCTCCAGGTTCGGGTAAGATAATCTCTGGGATAACATAAAATCCTGGCTTATAATAAATTTCAAGCCGAAGAGAATCCTCCATTTTGAACTGTACTATGGCTTGAGTATATCCTTCTTTTATAATTCTTTCGAAATAAACCGATTGTCCATTTATTTCTATTGAATTAATTTGACTACCTGCGGGGAGATATGGAGCAAAAATTATTTGAGGTGTAGATTTTCCATTGATATTAAATTGCCAAGTTTGTTTGAAGTTATCGGTATGCATGGAAAAATGAATGACAGATTCTTTAAATCGAAGATGGTCAATATGGATTGAATTCCAGTGAGGTGGTATGGCCGGCGCGATTTGTAGAAGATTTTGTAGCGCATTTAACTTAAAGCCCAGCATGCCTTCAACTACAGCCTGTATGGCCATTGTTTCCGACCAACACTGATGCCGGCATACTCCGGCAGGTTCATATACATCACCATTCAATACCTCTTCGGAATACCCATATCCCCAATGACGAAAAATATTCATATTCGCCATGATAAGCCGAAATCCGGTTTCAAATGCTTTGGCTTTGTAAGCTGCCATGGCATGCCATCCCGTAAACAGAGGCCATACCGAGCCAGCATGATAAGCTCGAGGATGATAGTACGGACTTAAATTACTCAAAATCCTGCTGCCGTAATTGGTGATGTATTCATTGCCCGAGGTTTTATCTAAAAATGTTCGGAGTGACTCCTTCTTCATTTGTCCAAATAGTGCCGGAACAGCTGGCATGACAGATTCTAAGGTATGCCAACTGCCATCTTTCATCAAACCTTGATGCCATGATTGCTTTTCTTTATCGTAAAACCTATTGTTCAAAATATAATTTACAATAGCGGCTTCCTCACTACATTCGTGAGAGAGGCTATCTTCGTTCATTACTGATGCTATCTCGGCCATACCTATTAGAGCTTCATTCCAACATGAACACAAATAAAGTGAAGTGTGAGAACCATATAAAGGGCCGCCTTCCACCCAACCATGTCCAACATTAGTGTTCTCGATCAAATGGTCATGATCGGTATCAGTAGATTTACAGAAATTATAGGCCTGGAGCAAATTAGGCCATATGAAACGAATAAAATTCGTATCTCCAGTATGACGAAGATATCGGGAGGCAAGTACAATATATAATGGAGTAGCATCGGCTGCATCGTAATGGACAAAACCCGAGGTGCTTAATTCATGAAAGATTTTGCCATTAAGATCTTGATAATTGCTCAACATGCTTAATACCTCTCTGACTTTTTCAAAATCGCCATAATCTAAGATGCCTAAAGCCGACCATTCACTATCTCGTCCAAAATACCAACTATATCCAGGTCTTCCATCTATGCGATGACCTCCATTCCAGCCTGTACCTGTCCAATTGAAGCCTGCAACCAATGATCTTCCTAACTCTGGTGTTTCTATGTAGAAACTGTTGATCCCTGCCAAATACCATTTCCATGCTTCGTTAAAAAGAGTATCGGGGGTTACTATCCCAAGATGACGATCGTAAAGATTTTTTATAGCTTTTTCATATTCACTCAATAACCAACCAGGGTTCTTTATTGTTAAAGAAAAATCATCGAGAGCGGGTTGTAATCCTTCACTTCCTGCAATAATCAGAAAGTCGAGCGTATCATGGTTTTTGAGCAAATAGTCATTACAGCATGAAACCATGGCCTCATCGGTAACATGGCCAATGATTCTTGCTTGCTCATCAATGGTGAATCCCTTGAAATGACCAGCCTTCGTTCGATGAGGCATTCTTTGTGAACCTGTCAAACATACATAGTCTTGTGTAAAATCTGTAATGACTTGAAATCTGTTTTTGTTTCCCTTGCTGTAACGCAAAATCTTCGAAACTTTTTCGCTGTAAGGCCACATCAGGCGTAGATTGCTTTGATAAGTGATATAAAGATGCGTGTTTTCATCCCCTTCGAATTCATAATGAATGGCAGCAATGCCCTTTTCGGGATGAACCACAATGATTTCGTTCAAAGAGATATTTTGCAATTGATAGTGGCGTTTTATATAATAGGGTTGAATACTGATCTCTGGTATTAAACTGTCCAGATAAACAGGTAGGGCAGGAGGGGGTGCTTGTAAAATGACTTTATAATCGTGCATTGCCATAAAGGGATGAGCCCAAATTTCTTTTATTCCGCTATTTTCTTTTCCCATTAATACGATTCTTTGGCCTGAAACCTGGTAATAAGGGCCATTTGCTTTTTTAATTATTTTAGGTTGAATGGATATTTGGGGCCATGTATGAGAAATAGCTTCACCTTTAATTTGTAAGGTATCTTTTAGCTGAAATGACCTTACCGAAAGGGGAGCATCATTCCAGTAAAAAGCTGGAATCCGTTGATATTCTGTCGAATTACTTAAATAATGCAGGCAATTCAATGTAAATTTTTCGAGATGCCGACGATTGATGTTTTCTTGCGAAAATAACATATATCCTCCCACCGCCAATACTTTCCCTTTGCCTGATCGATATTCCCATACTAATTTATTTTCTTCTATTAGAGTGATATAATCCCAATCGACCCCTATTACTTTTCCTTGATGAGGAAATGAATCTTCACCGAAATATCCATTGATTCCAAGCGTAACGTCCTTGGTAGGTTTTAAACAATAAACGCCTTGATGCAAGTCCTTAAAGATGGGATGCGAACGAAAGGCATGAAAACCCGCCATTCGGCCATAACCCTCGTCTTTCAGTGTCTTTGTTCTTATTTGAGGTTTATGGTTCTCTAATCCTAAAATAGGTAGGAGCTGAACAGCATAATTACTCAGCAGCAAACCCTTCCCATTCTCGACAGCCCTGCTTATTTTGTGTAGTAATGACTTATTTCTGCGTATTTGTGTTAAGCCTACTGAGTCATTCGTATGAATCCAGAAAACGTCGACTTGATCGATTAAACCTGGATGATTGACTACGTCTTCAGTATTTAAATAAAATCCATTTACATCGGCTGCATTTTGAAGGAATTGAATGGCAGCTCGAGTCTCCAGCGAAGTGTCATTATTGGAGATTATTATACCGACACGAATATTCGACTGAGCCGAAAGAGTAATCTGAAATCCTGAAAGCAACAAAATAACATACAGATATTGCCAAATCTTTTTCATTTCCTAAATGATTGAGGCATGAAATTAATGATAATTCTTAAAGCCCAATCGTTAGGATTGGATATCATATCGATGAAATTTAATTTTCGGTGCGTTACACCTCCTAATTTGAAAGGATTTATTTTCTTAGAAAAATTTTCGTTACTGCGCTGCTGTAGATCATCCAGATGAAAATTCTGTATCTCTTTAACGAATGAAGACTTAACAGGTTTTGAATCCTGTTAAGTCTTCCAAACAATTACGTCAACAAAAAAACGATCTGGTGCGTAGCATCAATCTTTTTGTTGTCTCAGAAATCCACCAACCCTATTATTTAAGTGTGCAGCACTAACTTTTTGCAAATACTGCCAATTTTTTGGGGTATTAAACTATAAAAAAATGGACCTTTGGGAAGGTCCATATAAGTAATGCATCTGGTGCAAGAATAGAAGCAAACATTAAGAACGACTTTCCTTGATTTTTGCCTTTTTTCCACGGAGATTCCGTAAATAAAAAATTCTAGCGCGTCGAACGGCTCCCCGCTTATTGATTTCTATACGTTCTATATTAGGAGAAGCAAACGGGAAAATACGTTCTACACCTATATTGCCTGAAATTTTACGAACAGTAAAAGTTTTGGTATTGCCTGCGCCTTTTATTTGCAGCACTATGCCCGTAAAACTTTGAGTACGAGTCTTATTCCCTTCTTTAATGGAATAATCAACGGTGATGGTATCTCCAGCCTTAAATTCAGGAAATTGCTTAGGAGCTTCGAGTGATTCAATGTATTTTACTAATTCAGGCTTATTCATGGTGTCGAATATTTTCTAGGTTAAAAAGGACTGCAAAAATACGAACAATTTTAGAATGTAAAATCATTGGGCTAAAGTTTTAGGCAATTTATAAAAAAAGCAGACTCTATCTCTTACTATTTTGCTTTTGGCATAAAAATAGTTTATCCGTCTGCTTTTTACTAATTTACAAAGATTGAGGCAAGATCAATGCTTGCTCAAGTATGAGGCTATTCCTTCAGGGGTGGCTTTTATGCCTTCCTCTCCCTTGTGCCAGTTAGCCGGGCAAACTTCACCATGTTCTTCATAAAACTGAAGGGCATCGACCATTCGCAGTGCTTCTTCAACATTGCGACCTAAAGGGGTATCATTTACAATCTGATGTCGTACGATGCCTTGTTTATCGATGAGAAAGAGACCGCGGTAGGCAACAGGCTCCCCAACAAATGTAGAAACCTCGTCTTCGGTGTCGTAATCATAGTAGCCGGCTAATACATCATAATTTTCCGATATAGTTTTCGAAAAATCGGAAACCAAGGGAAATGTAACCCCTTGTATTCCACCTTTTTCTTTCGGTGTATTTAACCATGCCCAATGTGAATATTTCGAATCGACCGAGCATCCAACAACGGCACAGTTACATTCTTCAAACTCTTTCAATTTTTCTTGAAATGCTAAAATTTCGGTTGGACATACAAAAGTAAAATCCATTGGATAAAAGAAAAAGATGACATACTTCTTGCCAATATACTGTTCGAGCGAAAATTTTTCAACAAATTGGCTGCCATTGACAATTGCATCTGCATAAAACAATGGAGCTTTTTTCCCGACTAAAACTGCCATAATCTATTAATTTTAAGTTATTGAAATGAGATTTAATAATTTTTTATGTTTAACATTATATTATTCTATAATGATTGAAGTTTTAACAATCTATTCTATGATTTTGTTCATGTCCACTTGAATGGGAAGATTTTTAGTAAAATCGAAATGGGTGAGTTTGCGGACTGTGTAATAACTATTCCAATATCTTTGCAAGGCTCTTAGAAAGTTCATGCGAGCCAGGTCTTTTTCACTTTGAGCTATGTTGAGGTCGGTTATGCTAATTTTTCCGATGAGGTAGCGAGCCTTGGCTACTTGATAACTTTTATCGGCTATTGTATCCGATTTAGCGGCTATTTCTAATTGGCTATTCTGCATATTATATTGCATCACTGCCAAATATACTTCTTGCTCAAAATCTATGCGTTCTTGTTCAATTGCAGTTTTTACGAGTTCGTGATTCGATTGGGCCATTTTTATTCTTCCCTTGGCTTGGCCCCAATCGAGAATGGGTACATAAACTCCAAAACTAAGCTGCTGCATGTCATCCAAGTTTTGATAAACTTCTGATAAGTTTGCTCCATTTTTTGACAATCCATAATCGATAGAAAGATTGGCCTGGAATCTTCCTTCATGCTTAGCTTGGTCGAGATCACGGCGAGCTTCTAAGATTCTTCTTTCGAATTCGAGAGCAGTAGCTCTGTTTTCGAGAGCAAACTCAATGGCATCTGAAACTGGTACATTCCCTTGGTAGGGGCTTGCTGGAGGTATAAGTTGAAGGTTTTGTTGACTTTTTAAGCGCAAATAACTTTTTAGCATAAACTCACTGTTTTCAACGTCCAGGCGAGCATTCTCTGCGTCGGCTTTAGATTTTAATAGATTCAATTCCAACTGTAACAGCTCGTTTTCGGCAATAGTTCCCATGTTAAACCGCCCCTGAGCTATCCTGTATAAAGTATCATAATTGGCTTCATTCATTTGGGATATCTGCAACTGACCTTCGGCAATAATCAAATTGAAAAATAAGGTAGTGGCAGTAATCGAGATTTGTTCTATATCTTCTATATATCTTCGTGAAGCCTCTAAATAACGAATAGGATCGATACGTTTTTGCCATTTATAGGCATTGAAGTTATATATGGGTTGCCTCAAACCTATGGTTATCGGATGAGAAAGCCATGAGGAGAGGCCTGCTGAATCTAAATTGTTGTTAAGTCGTTGCAATCCACTTTGAATATAAATATTTCCACCACTAAAACCTATTACCTGAGAGAGAGATAAAGTACCCGTATAGCTGGTATATTGCTGATGAACGAAAGTTTCAGTACCATCAGGAAGAGTATATGAATTGAGTGATTTAGTTAAACTAGGAATGGTGGCCGATAAACTAAGTTTGGGTTTGAACTGAGCTAAATATGAACGATATTCCCAATAACTACTCAGAAAGCGGTGACGAGCCATTAAAGCATCGGGAGATTGTTCTGAAGCAATTCGAATTACTTCTTCGAGGCTAAGTTTCAAGGTATTACTTTGAGCATTGGCATGTAATAAGCCGAATGAACCTATTAAAATGGTGAAATTTAAATAAATAATTTTTCGCATAATAATATTATTCATATCTTAATGAAGTTACTGGATCCTGTGAAGCAGCCTTTCGTGCTGGCATATATCCGAAGATGATGCCTACGGCGGCCGAAACACTAAAAGAAATGATGATGCTTAATGGTGATATAATTGTGAGAATTCCAGCCAGTTTCATGATGGCTTTCGATAAAATAATGCCTAAAATAATGCCTATAAACCCGCCTGCTATGCTGATTAAAGTGGCTTCAGAAAGAAATTGCATGACAATATCTTGCCTGCGGGCTCCAATAGCCTGCCTGACGCCAATCTCCTTTATACGTTCTAAAACAGAGGCTAACATGATGTTCATAATGCCTATTCCCCCAACAATTAAAGAAATACTCGCTATTGCTCCCAGCACAATGTTGAAGATGTCTTTGGTTCGTTGTTCTTGCTTGAGAAGCAATTCAGGAATAATTACCTCGAAGTCTTCGATGTCATTGTGTTTGCGCAGTAGCATACGCTTAATAATTTCACTGCTGGTGTTGAGCAAACTACTTTCCTTCACCTGAACCACAATTTTATCTAATTGGTTAAAGCTAGCTGTTTTTGTTCCACTTGAATTTTCAACAACCACAAAATCACCTCCATTGTAAATATTTGCTCCAGCTAAGAGATTAGACGTAATCAATGAACGATCCTTTATCCGGTTAAGTACAGTTTTTAGAGGAGCATATACATGCTCATTAAAATTACTGATGCCAAGGCTTTGTGAGCTTTTATCAGAAACAGGTCGGTATTCTAAAACTCCTATAATCTTTAACCATACTCCTCCACATTTTATGTATTGACCCAGAGGATCTTTATTGGGGAAAATCTTTGCCCTAATTTCAGAGCCGATTACGCAAACAGGCGAAGATGCTTCCATTTCCTTTTCTGAGAAAATTAGCCCTTTTTCGAGCTTCAATCCAAAGGTATTGAAAAAATCAGGAGTTACTCCACTGATTTTCAATGTTCTTCCTGCACCATCATGTATCCCCATCACCTCATAGGTTACTTCTGGACTTACGGTTAGCACCCCAGGAATTATTGCTTTGATTCCTTCAGCATCACTTAAAGATAATCCCGTCGAAAAACCCTTTTTTAAATTTTTACCTTGTTCCTCTTCTTCATTTTTCAGGGTAAGTTCGGTTTTAGGTGTGATAATGATATTGTTGACCCCAACTAATTTCATTTGGTCCAAAATTTCTTTCCTCGCACCATTACCAACGGCCATCATGGCAATAACAGCAGCTACCCCAAAAATAATTCCGAGAGCAGTAAGCAAAGTTCTGGTTTTGTTTACCATCAAAGCTTCAACTGCTATACGCAAAATATAAATGTATTTAATGCCTGTTTGCGAAGGGTTTTTCTTATCCATTTGATTTGCTGTTTCTATCCTTTGTTTCTTGACTGGGTTCACTGCTGTTTAAGCGAACAATTGGCCATCCATCGGTATCCTTTGGAATGCTGATGTAAACCTCATCGCCTTCTTTCAGCCCTTCTTTGATGATAATATAATTTTCATTGCTTTCGCCTGTAGCCACTTCAACTTTCTTGTTGTCTTTATATACAAAGGAAACTTTCCCTTCGGTATGAATAGCTTCTATGGGTAAAAACAAAACATTTTGGAATTCTTTGGTAAGTATAACGTTTTTGGTCGTCATAGCAGGACGTAATATACTATCGAATTCATTTACATGGATGATGACTTCGAAAACTTTGGCATTCGATCCCTGGATTTGCTCGCCAATATTAGCTACTTCAGCAACAATGCCTGTGAGTTTTTTATGAGGGAAGGCGTCTATACTAATTTCGGCAGTTTGGCCAGTTTTAACTTTTGAGATATCGATCTCGTTGATGTAAGTTTTTGAGATCATTTTCGAAAGGTCGGGCAGTGTAGCCACAATATTGTCCCATGTGCTGATTTGAGCCCCAACGCCCATTTTTTTCCCATCCCAATTACGGCGGTAAATCAACATACCGCTTTTAGGTGCCTTCACTACAAAGCCTTCTCTTACTTTAAGTAAATTCTCGAGCTGGCGTTTAGCCTGAAAATATGAAGCTTGTACATCTTGCATATTAGCCCGATTCTTATCCAGTTTGAGTTGATAATTCTTTACAGCTTGTTCGTAAGCTCTTTGGGCTTTCTCGAGATTGATTTCGGCCTGGCGTATGGTAGCCGGGGGTTCATAGGCTGATTGTTCGAGAATGATTTTTCTCTCTTCTAAGGCATATTTTAGGTTGATGAGCTCGTCCCTCGCTGCACGCATCTCAATCGAAGTATCTATTCGAGTTTTAATCACCTGGGTTTCTAGTTTCTCGAGCTCGGTTTCTTTGTCTTTTATCTTATTGCTGATTTCAGTCTGATCGAGCCTTGCTACATATTGTCCTGAATCTACAATGGAACCATCAGGAATAATGTCTTCTATTGTCGTCCGCCAAATCCCAACTTCATTTAAACCATCTGGTCCCAAAATTTTTTCCGAATTCTTTGCTTCCAGCTCTCCCGTGGTGGTTACCGTAATTTTAAATGGTCCTCTTTGAACTTTTACTATTAAATCCTTATCAACAGGTTTGTCTCGTCCAGAAATCAGTACGATGAGTATAATAATAACTACTCCACCTGCTATTGCTATGATTTTTCTGTTCTTTTTCAACATAATTACCAAGTTTCATTTTGCAATATTACTTAATTGCGTCGAAATAGGAAGAGTTGTGGCTACGATTACCTTGCCATTGACATTTTAGTCTAAATAGAATTAGACTTTCTTCCATTGATATGGTCATAACTGGTAATTAAAAGGGGTTAGAGCAAAATGCTACAAAGAAGATGAAAATAATAGAAGTCCATCTTACAGTGAATGACGATACTTCGTTGAAGAGTGAAAGTTTTAACACTCTGTGATATTCAAAAAAGCGGGTTTTCTCGCGAGAAAACCCGCTTTTAGCAAGGGAATAAGATGGTGAATTATTCGCCTAAAACAAGCCGATAAAATTTTGTGACCTTTAAATCCTTATCGAACTCATTAATGTATTGGCCGACAGTTTTTTTAGAATCAGAGACGAAATCCTGATTTAACAAAGTGTTATCTTTAAAAAATCGATTCATTTTTCCTTCGGCAATCTTGTCGAGCATATTTTCTGGTTTTCCTTCGGCGCGGGCTTGTTCGCGACCTATTTCCAATTCGTGTTCTATGATTTTTGGATCTACATCTTCTTTATCAATGGCAATGGGATTCATGGCAGCGATTTGCATAGCCACTTCGTGAGCAATGGTATAATATTCTTTCTTATCGTTCTTGTTGAAACCTACAATTGTTCCCAAGCGGTTGTTATGGTGCACATAGGCATCAACTAATGGTGCTTCTATATATTGAAAATTGGAGAACTCCATTTTTTCTCCTGTTTTTCCGATCAATTCAGTAAGATGTTCTTCGAAGGTTCTATCGTCTATTTTTAGATTACGGGCTTCATCAAGAGATTTGGGTTGGTTCTCAATGATTTTGTCCATGAGTTGTTTTACCAGCTGAGTAAATTCAGAATTGGAAGCCACAAAGTCGGTTTCACAATTTACCATGATAATGGCGGCATAGGTTTTTTCTGGGTTGGTAGCTGCCAGAACCATGCCTTCTGATGTACTGCGGTCGGCCCTTTTATTGGCTACCTTTTGGCCTTTTTTACGTAAAATATCGATGGCCTGTTCAAAATCGCCATTCGATTCTTCGAGTGCATGTTTGCAATCCATCATTCCTGCTCCTGTCATTTGGCGCAGTTTGTTAACATCTGAAGCAGATATTGGCATAATTTATCCTTGATTTGTTTAAAAATGATTCAATTTTGAAAGATTATCTGTGAGTCTCACCACGCGAGCTTTTCGAGATAATTTTTCTGGGACGTTTTGTAGTTGATATTTCTTCTTCGTCTTCCCCAGTAGTTTTGGAACTTTTATGAAGTTTGTTTTTGACTTCTAATTCTTTTTCCTCGAGTGAAGGTTCGAGTTCTAATTTTTCCCTTTCAGTAACTTCATCGTATGTTTCTTCAGCTTCCTGTTCAATTTGGTCTTTTTCGAATCTTCTTTCGTTGAGGCCTTCTTCTATGGCATCTACGACTGTTTTAACAATTAGTTGGATAGATTTGGAGGCATCATCATTGGAAGGAATGGCAAAGTCGACCAGATTAGGGTTAGAATTAGTATCTACCATAGCAATGATAGGGATGTTCAATTTTCGAGCTTCGGCCACTGCAATATGTTCTTTGAGAATATCTACTACAAAAATGGCCGAAGGCAATCTATTGAGATCGGCAATAGAGCCAAGGTTTTTTTCGAGTTTTGCTCTTTCGCGGGTAATTTGTAAGCGTTCCCGTTTCGACATCGTGAGGAAGTTCTCAGTTTCCATCAGTTTATCGATGGAAGCCATTTTTTTTACTGCTTTACGGATAGTGGCAAAATTTGTCAGCATACCTCCTGGCCAACGCTCAACTACATAAGGCATGTTAACACGCTTTGCCTGTTCGGCTACAATTTCTTTGGCTTGTTTTTTTGTCGAAACAAACAGAATTTTTTTCCCTGATTTTGCCATTTGTTTTGCGGCAGCACAGGCTTCATCGAGTTTAGCAATGGTTTTGTATAGGTCGATGATATGAATGCCATTACGCTCCATAAAAATATATGGTGCCATATTGGGATTCCATTTGCGACGTAAATGTCCGAAATGCACTCCGGCTTCTAATAATTCTTCGAATGTAACTTTTGACATGAAACTTTAATATTTAATGGTTTACTTTCAACTAATGACAATTCCCCAGTAGTGATCTGTTTAGGAACAATCTCGGGAATTTGGATACTAAACACAATTTGTCTGTAGCTAACAAGTTTAACGTTTTGAAAATTGGAAACGTTTACGAGCTTTCGGGCGTCCAGGTTTTTTCCTTTCTACCATACGAGGATCACGCGTCAATAATCCTTTTTGTTTTAACACTGGACGGTACTCATTATTTATTTCGACCAATGCTTTTGAAATGGCAAGTCTTAAGGCCTCGGCTTGTCCTGTAATACCACCACCTTCTAAATTTACCTTGATATCGAATTTGTCCTGATTATTGGTTAATTCGAGAGGCTGTAATACTTTATAAACCAATACATTGGTTTTGAAGTAATTGTTCAGCTCACGTCCATTTATCGTAATCTTTCCGTTACCTTGCGACATGTAGATTCTCGCAACTGCGGTTTTTCTTCTACCTGATGTGTTAATTACGTCCATGCTTATTCGGCTTCTTTAATTTTTATCTGTTGAGGTGACTGGGCTTCATGTGGATGAGAACTGCCTGTGTACACATGCAGATTACGGAATAATTCTCTGCCCAATCTATTTTTTGGAAGCATTCCTTTGATGGCATTTTCCAAAACTCGCTCAGGAACGCGTTTTAATAATTTTCTGGGAGTAGTCGTACTTTGCCCGCCAGGATAACCACTATAGGTCACATATTTCTTATCATCCATTTTTTTCCCCGTAAATCTTATCTTCTCGGCATTGATAATTACTACATGGTCGCCGCACTCTACATGAGGAGTGTAATATGGCTTGTTCTTCCCTCTTAGAATTTTGGCAACTTCTGACGCTAATCGGCCTACAACCAGATTTTCAGCATCTATAAGTACCCATTCCTTTTTAACGGTTTGTTTGTTGGCGCTTATAGTCTTATAACTTAAAGTATTCATCTATGAGTTGATTTTCTTATATTTTGAAAACTTCGAAATGGGGTGCAAAGGTATGCCTAATTTTCTTATTAAACAAACCAACTCCTTTAAAATTTTTTATGAATATTTTTATGGCTTGGATATCGTTTCCTCTTTTAGGCAGTGAAGATAATTTCATTGAAGCTTATGCAAGAATATTTAAATACCTTACTTCATCCGTCCAAAAGTCTCGTGATTGGCATTGGTGGAGTCAGTCGAGCCGGGAAATCGACCTTGGCTTCTCTCATAGCTTCATTTTTCCTACATGATACTTGCCTTATTCTTTGTCAGGACGATTTCATTCGTCCGCTTTCAGAAATTCCGCGGGTACGAGATCATGTGGATTGGGAAGATCCTTATTCTATTGATTTTGATAAGTTATACTCCGCAATTATTCAACAGCAAACAGAGTATGGGGTTATTATTGTTGAAGGGTTATTTGCTTTCAACAATGATAGTATCAATCATTTATTCAATTTTGGGTATTTTATCAAGATTAAGCGAAGGGAATTTTTCCACCGTAAGCGCTTAGATTTAACATGGGGAGTTGAACCTGAATGGTACATTCATCATATTTGGAAGAGTTATCTTAAATATGGGCGTACATTGAATAATATTTCTCCTCTGTTTGTGTTAGATGGTAACAAACCATTTGATAAGCATTTATTATTATCGCATTTGCAACGATTCATTTAATTTTGCTTTTTAAATGATTTAAATGTAAATAATGTCTATAAAAGTAGATAAGGTTACAAAACTTTATGGGTCGCAAAAAGCTCTTAATGAAGTTTCGTTTCAGGTAGAAAGGGGTCAAATAACCGGTTTACTCGGTCCCAATGGAGCAGGAAAAACTACACTGATGCGAATCATTACTTGTTTGATTCCTCCTACCGAAGGCCAGGTATTTGTGAATAATATAAATACCATGGAAGATCCTGTTGCAGTGCGAAAAATGCTAGGTTATTTACCCGAAAACAATCCTTTGTATCCCGACATGTATATTCGTGAATATCTCGAGTTTGTTGCTGCATTATATAAGGTTTCTTCACCCAAGAAACGAATAGAAGAAATTATTGCCTTAACTGGCTTAGAACCTGAAATTTCGAAGACCATTGGAAAATTGTCGAAAGGCTTTCGACAGAGAGTAGGATTGGCGCAAGCCCTAATACATGACCCGGAAGTCTTAATACTGGATGAACCCACATCTGGCCTCGATCCCAATCAAATTCTCGAAATTAGAGAAGTAATCAAAAGAGCAAGTGTTAACAAAACCATTATTTTCTCTACCCATATCATGCAAGAAGTGGAAGCGCTTTGCCAGAGAGTAGTTATCATCCACAAAGGTAAAATAGTGGCCGATGATCTTACTGCTCATCTTTCGCATTGGGTATCAAGCAGCGAAACAATTTTTGTTGGATTCGATCAAAAAGTTGATATACAGCTTATTCGTCGAATAAATGGCATAATAACCGTCAAGGCTAAGGATAATAATGTATATGAGATTAAGGCTAAACCCGATATGGATATTCGTCCGGCTTTGTTTAAGTTTGCCGTTGATCATCAATTAACAGTATTATCATTGCAACAAAGCGAGAAAAGCCTCGAAGAGATATTTCATGAGATTACTCAAAATCATTCTATTAAGAATGGATGAAACCATTCGATGTAGTAAAAGCAGCTGGTTGGTTTCATATCGGTAAAATCAATTAGTTTTTTAAGAATGAAATTTTTTGCGAGTTATAGTTTAATTTATATCAATGTGTTATAAATTATTGTGAGAAAAACCTCAAATTATGTGTTTCTGTATCGAAAGATTAATACTACTTTTGCCAAACTTATAAAAAAGCAAGTGGAGAGATTTGATTGATTGCAACCACAGAAAAAAATGCTAAAACAATGTTTACCTACCTCTCAATCAGTTTCCCCATTTACAAGTTAAACAAATAAAAAATCAACGTAATGGGATATTTATTTACTTCAGAATCAGTATCAGAAGGTCATCCCGACAAGGTGGCCGATCAGATTTCGGATGCATTACTCGATGAGTTTTTACGATGGGATCCCGACTCGAAAGTTGCCGTTGAAACTTTTGTTACAACAGGATTAGTAGTTGTTGGTGGTGAGGTCAAGACTTCGGGTTATGTAGATGTTCAGGAAATAGCTCGTCAAACCATTCGGCGTTTGGGATACACCAAGGCTGAGTATCGTTTCGATTCCGATTCTTGTGGAGTGATTAGCTCAATTCATGAGCAATCACCCGATATTTTTCAAGGAGTAGCCAAGCAAAATCCATTAGAACAAGGTGCTGGAGACCAAGGAATGATGTTTGGTTATGCTTGCAGAGAAATGGACAATTTTATGCCAATGCCTATAGAGCTAGCACACATTCTTGTGCAGGAATTGGCAGCCATTCGAAAAGAAGGGAAAGAAATGACCTATCTTAGACCCGATGCTAAATCTCAGGTTACTATCGAATATAATGATGAAGGCCAGCCAGTTAGAATAGACACTATTGTTCTTTCTACCCAACACGACGAGTTTATTTTACCCAAAGATTCGAGTGATGAGGCCAAAAAAGAAGCCGAAAAACGCATGCAGGAGAAAATCATTGAAGATGTGCGCAATATTTTAATTCCAAGAGTTAGAGCAACTATACCACAACGAGTGAATCAGTTATTTAAAAATGGCTATTCACTCTATGTTAATCCTACAGGAAAGTTTATTATCGGAGGACCTCATGGCGATACAGGCTTGACAGGAAGAAAGATAATTGTTGATACCTATGGCGGAAAGGGTGCTCATGGTGGAGGTGCTTTCTCTGGTAAAGATCCTTCTAAGGTCGATCGTTCGGCAGCCTATGCCATGAGGCATATTGCCAAAAATCTTGTGGCTGCAGGTGCCTGTGATGAGGTAATGGCTCAAGTGGCCTATGCTATTGGAATAGCTGAACCTATTGGATTGTATATCAATACTTTTAATACTTGCCGCGCTAAAAATAAAACAGGAAAAATATTAACCGATGCTGAATTGGCTCAGATCGTTCTAAATATTTTCGACTTACGCCCTTATTCAATTATCACACGCTTTGGATTAAAAAATCCTATTTATCTTCCTACCGCTGCTTATGGTCATTTTGGCCGCGATCCTTATATCCAAGAGGTTGAGGTTTTTTACCAAAACGATCATACTCATGTAAGAATAGACAATGGAAAAGAAAGGTATTTTAAACAGGTAGAATTTTTCCCATGGGAAAAAACAGATTATGTTGATATTTTGAAAGAGGAATTGAATTTGGACTAAAAAACAGAAATTTCCCTTTAGTTTTATCCGAAATCAGATAATCTATCCGATTTCGGATTTTTTTTATAATGTAAATAAAATATTAATAAATAATAAATTACAAATAAAATCTAACGCTTGATATTATAATAATGGAGGATGAGGAAAGGAATTTTTTGATGATGGTTTTATAACGAATTGAAATTCTTTTAATTATTTTTTCGGCACGAGCTTTGAAATTTTATTAAGGTCGAAAAAACTAAATAATGACAAAACATCCTGAGGTTGAAAAACTCTTAAAAGAATTCAAAAATACGAACGCTAAGGGTGGATATACACCTGTAAACGATAGTTTGAAGGGGATTAAAAGCAATTTAGAAGATGAAGAAGAAGAGAAAAGATTGATTTGTTCACAGCAAGAAGTTAACAAACTTAAAAAACTAATTCAACGTTTATGTTAAAATTACTTGTAGTGGCATTTTCTATTATGGTGGGCATGTTTTTCGTATTATTAATAAAAGAATTACGGCATGTAACCTCGTTGGATGATGATGAAGATAATTTTCCAAGCTTTATAGAAGAAGAAAAGAAGCAGTGATTGAACTATAAAGTCGGGAAATATGAAGATATAGGGTATAAATATTTCTGTGAAGGAAAGGGGAGAATCTTTCAGAAAGAATTTAGAAACAGTAAAGGGCGATAGAATGATCTACCGCCCTTATTTTGTTTGCCGAAAGAAGTGGAGCTGCGGAGAGTCGAACTCCGGTCCAAACATGCAGCAAAACTGCTTTCTACATGCTTATTCCCTGTAGATGTTTCGGAATTTGGCAAAGCAGGGACTCATCCGCCAAATTCCTGAGTCCCTATTGTCTTAGTAAGGTTTCGGGACAAAACCTTACGCAGCCCCGCATTTACGATGCCCTTACCAGGACGCTGCAAGGCAAAGCTTCCTGGAGGACAGCACAGCACTTAATCGTCCTGATTAAGCAGCCATTGCATAGTTGAAATTGTTGCCATTTATTGGCATTAGGGTAGTTATTACGGGCCTTTCCCCAACGCCCGGCATGCTTACAGTTCCACCGTCATGCTGTCAAAACCAATCAGCCCCTTCAATGAACGTTTCATTTTGCAAAGATATAAAAAACATGCCATTTAGCATTTTTACCATGGCAAGATTTTTGTGCTTTAATACTCCTTAATAACCCAAAAATTAATAACTATGAAATTCAACATTAAAGGAATTGCTTTGTTTGTTTTACTTGCCGGAACCATCAATTTATTTACAGCTTGTTCCGATGATGAAGAAGAACCTCTCGATCAAAGTCCTACCATTAATTTTATTGGTGGTAGCGATTACACTTCGTCCGATGTTACTGTTCCTGCTGGTACTATCTTGAAAGTTGGGATTACAGCCACTGCTAATACCAACAGCAATGCCAAGCTGGTAAGGTTTAAGGTTACGCGTACTTTTAATAATATAGGCGAAAGTGTTATTGATTCAACGCTCAGTAATTTAAGCAGTTTTACTTATACCAGAAATATTCAGGCTCGCACAGAAGCAGGTACAGAACGCTGGTCTTTCGAAATTATCGACAAAAACAATCAGAGTAATTCAGTAGCTCTCAATATTACTACACAGCCTGTGGTCAATATTTATACCGCTATATTAATGGGTGGACAAAATAATGTAACCGTCGGAAGTTTTTGGAGTTCAGTCGATAATAAAGTAATGAAACAAGCCGAAGCCATTTTAAATCAGAACAAAGTAGATCTCCTCTATTTTTATGGAGAAATCAACCAATCTACTATAGCTTCAGTAGATGACGATCAAGCTGCACTAGCATGGGACAATTTATTTGATAATTGGTCTGTAAAAAATGCCACACGTTTTAGAAAGGTTGGCGAGATTAACTGGAATGCAATAACCGAATATGATGATGCTTTAATTGCCGAAAATGCTACAAATCTTGTCGATTCAAGGGCAAGTTTCCTGCAAGTAGGCGATATCGTTGCTTTCCAAACTGCCACTACTTCGGCTAACCCAAGTAAAAAAGGTTTATTCAAGGTAATGGACATTAGTGGGACTATAGGAATCGATCGTACCATAACTCTCGAAGTAAAAATCCAGAAATAATTTTGGAAAGTATTTAGAATGTTGTGTTTTGAAAAAGGAGATTCATCAGAATCTCCTTTTTACTTATTCAAAAAATTGAATGTGTGCTCATAAGCATAGAAAAATAAACTTCTTTATGGAACTTTAGATTGAAGGGCCTTTTAATTTTTTATATCTAATTCACATTACAAATATCAGATATGGATGCCTAATCCAATGTAAATATAGAAGTTACGGTTTTTTTTACTGTCTATCCAAACTTCTCCATTATCATTAATAATGGGTTCTTTCAAAATATTAGTAAAACCATAATTATATCGAGCGCCACCCGAAATCTGCATGGGACCAATGGAATAAGAAACTCCTACGCCAGCTGTTAAGCCTATGTCTGTTCCTTTTGTAATAGGTTTTAAATCATAAACTTTATCGAAATATTGTTCAATCCATCCGCCATCGGCATTGGGTATTTTTTGGAATCCTTTCTTGGTTTCTTCTGCTTTCAATAAGAAGGCAAAATATGGCCCTGCCTCTATTTGAAAGGCTATAATGTTAAATCGTAAAAGTACTGGTATACTCAAATAATCTAAATGTTCGTTATATATTCCATCGAAAGAAGCATTGAAGTAAGGCAAAGGAGGATTACTATATTTTACCCCTTTTGTCTCGTAATTGCCTTCTAATTGCAAAAAAATCAGAGGGAAGAGTTTAAAGTTGACATATCCGCCAAAAGTTGCTGAGGTTCTGATATCACTGGCACTGGAATAAATATCTTTGCCCAAACCATCATATCCAAGTTTAGAAAAATTATATCCTGCTTTTATCCCAAATCTTTGAGCATTACTCACAAGCGGAGGCGCGAATATCAATAAAACTGAAAATATGAATAATTGAATTTTATTCATGTGAAAGTGATTTAAAATGAGAAATCATTGCAATATTAATAGATTTTTTTATCTTAAAAAATTTGGGTCAATTGCTCTATAAGGTTTACTGCTAAAGCAGGTTTAAGAATAATGGTGAAAAGAATTCCATATATCCCTCCCCAGAAATGAGCATCATGCCCTATCTGGCTGTCTCCTTTTTTCGACATGAACCATGAATAAACCAAATAGGCTACACCAAACAAAATAGCCGGAAAACTAATTGGAATAAAGATGAACCTCAAAGACATAAAAGGATTGAAGATTATGGCCGAAAAAATGATGCCACTTATCGCTCCACTGGCGCCAACTGCATTGTAAAAAATGTTTCCCTTATTCTTTTGATAGGCCGATACTACTGATATGGCCAATCCTCCAATATATAGCATGAGATAATAATAAGTAGCTTTACCTCCAAAAAAATAACCAAAATAGTTTTCAACCAATAGTCCAAAATTATAAAGAACATACATATTAATAATAAGGTGTAACCAATTTGCATGCACTAAACCATAAGTTATAAAACGCCATCCTTCGTGCGACGCATAAATATGAAAAGCATTGAATTTAAGCAAATCCATTAATTTGGGTCGATAAAAGGCTGCAATGGAAACGGGTAATGTTATAGCAATGATAAGGAGTGTTATTTGCATAGAAAATTTCTTTAGTTTATTTTCCCGTATTAATTTGTCCGGTTTGATAATCGAATTGAGAGCCCCAAACGCTATGCGGAATAAGAAAAATGAAAAGGGTAAAGATTGCAGCTAATATTGGCCAAAGTCTGTTTGAAGGATTCTTTTTTAATTGCAAAGTAGCTATAAACCAGATGATTATAGCTGCTATGGTCTTATTATCGGTCAGATCCTGGCCAATAGGCCAACCCGTCCAATACTGTCCAAAGGCGAATTTTTGTACTAAAGGGCCAAATACTAATCCCCCTACTGTGAGAAATATGGTTGAAAACAAGGCCAGGCGATACGTATTATTCCCTTTTACCAAAGCTTCAAAACCGGCTCGTAATGAGAAAAGCATAGCCACAAACATCAAGAGAATATGCGGTATAAGTATATAAGCAGGAACATCCCCCTTAAATCTGATTTTGACTGGTTTTGTAGATAAAGGATAAATACGATTGTTTTTTATTAAATTAATCTCATATTGAAGTGTTCCTGCTGGTGGCTGATGGGGTAGGTGGGCTATCAAACTATTCCCTGACCTTGTCAGACTATCTCTTATCCAATTCGTTATGGAATTTAGAGGCTTATAAGCCATTATTCCTTTGATGGAAGTATCCGGAATTTGAAGAACTATTTGGGCATTCCCTTCGCCTCCATGGCTCCTGATTAATTTGAAATGGTAAACCGTGTCTTCAATTTCTAACTCTACAGGTAAAGGATGCGTTGGCCCAGTCATTCTTTGATATATCGAAGACCCTATCATAATGATGAATGATATAATCCAAAGAGTAACAGTTTTTATTTTTGAGTTTTCCTTCATAAAAATTTTTTAGTGAGTTGTGCCTAATAATGAATTTGAGGGGCAACCATTATCGGTTTCTTGTGGCTCGATCTGCAAAGTAACATGATGAATAGCAAAATTATTGATGAGATAATCTTCGATTTTTTGTCGAATAATATCGGCTTCTTTAATGGTAACATTTTTTGCCAAACGAATATGTGCTTCAAAATGTATGGTTTTATCGTCTAATTGCCATATATGAACATGATGGACATTCGAAACCTCTTCTATTTTTTCAATTTCGTTCTTAATGAGTTGGATATTGATGTCATGAGGAGCCGCCATCATTAGAATACTTGTAGAACGCTGTAAAACAGTCCATGTTTCTTTGATAATATAAAGGCTTATCAAAATTGTAATGAGGGGATCGATAAAAGCAAGTTTTGTTAATTGAATAAGTAAAGCACCGAGGATGACTGCTACTGAAGACAGGGTATCTCCAATCAGATGTAAATAAGATGAACGAATATTTAAACTTTGAGAAGAAGTTTTTTTCAGCAACAGCACACCAGCCAAATTTGCCCCTAAACCTATAAAAGCAACTATTCCCATGGTATCCACCTTTATTTGCAGAGGATGGAAAAACCTAACAAAAGCCTGAATGATTAAAAATAAGGTAAGTCCGGCTAAAATAGTGGCATTGATGAAAGCGGCTATAATCTCTGCTCGATGATAACCAAATGTATTATGCAGATTTGATTTTTTTCTGGTTAATCTGATAGCGAAATAGCTGATAATTAATGATAAAACGTCGGCCAAATTATGCACAGCGTCAGAAATTAATGCCAGCGAACCAGAAATAATTCCACCAACAACTTCTACGCTAGCGATCAAGAGATTTAAGGCAATAGTGAACCCTAATCTTTGTTGAGAGCTATTGCGCGAATCAATATTAGGTTTAGCAATAGAAGTCATGAAGGAATAACAAATTTTTTTTAATAAAGTTGTCTAACATCATAGCATTTATGTGAAAGCTGAAGTTTTTTGGTATCATCTCAATAATCTATTAAAGCTTCATAGGCGGCTTGATGAATTCGTGTTCGTATATTGAGTTTATTGATTATTTCATTCTGGTCGGAAGGATGGATTCGGTTGCTTAAGAAAACATAAATGAGGTCGTGGTCAGGGTCGGCCCAAACATAAGTACCCGTAAAGCCTGAATGACCAAAGCTGTTGGGAGAGGCTAAAGAGCAAACCGGCCCATCGAATGAATTTGAAACTTTGGGGGGTTTATCAAAACCTAATCCTCTACGATTATACTTCCCATTTTCGACGGCGGACGTGAAATAATGTACAGTTTCTTTCTCGAAAAACTTAATATGATTATATTCACCTTCCCAGAGGAGCATTTGCATAATACGAGCGAGATCGAAAGCATGTGAAAATAGACCTGCATGCCCCGAGACTCCTCCCAACATGGCGGCTGCCGGATCATGAACATAACCATGCAATAACTGTTTGCGAAATTCTGTATCGATCAATGTAGGGGCAATTCGTTCTGGTTTAAACCATCTTAAAGGATTGTATACCATAGATGATAAACCCATAGGATGGTAAAAATTTGTGTAAAGGTATTCCTCGAAAGGGGTTTTAGTTAAGTTTTCATAACCAAACCTTAATAAGATAAACCCCAAATCACTATATTTATATTGTCCTTTCTGTCCTATAGGTGTGCGATCTATTATCGAAATGATGGTATCTATGTAATCATTTCGCAAATATAGATTCTTAGCGACGGGCACTTCGAAGCCAGACTCAACCTGAGTGCGATAATATTTTTGGCTGGGACTTCCATTTTCCAATGTGGCTTTATAATAAGCAATCCATGGAAATAAACCAGCTTGGTGATACATAATATCGATGACTTTTGTATTATACAGTTTGCGGTTTTCCAACTTAGGCAATAAGTCTTTTAGCTTAGTATCATTATCAATTTTATTTTCATCGAAAAGTTTCATAGTAACCAAAGTAGTGGCAGCAATTTTTGTAATAGAAGCCAGATCATACAAATCGCTATTCTTTACTGGAATGCTATGGTTAATATCGAGATAGCCAAACGATTTATAATAAAATACTTTACCATGGCGTGCCAACAGGATCTGACATCCGCTGTATGCGCCGTTTTCGATTCCTTCAATAGCAATTTCATCTATTTTTGTTAAGCTGACTTCATCTACATTAACTTCTTTAGGAGACGAGAAACCGAGTACCTGTAAGGTTTCTGTCTCTATACCAGTTCCTGATAAAATCTCACGATTAATACCAACTGGAAGATGACCGCTTACGGCATTGGCTCCATATAAAGCATGAGCAGCCAATTTACCGGTGAAAGGATTATTTTGATAGGTGATAAGTATGGACTGATTGTTGAAGAGAGGCTCTAAAGCACTGGCAATGTAAGGGCTACCAAAAATAACCATTACACCCGATTTGTTTTTGGGTAAAGCATTAATAAAGCGAGTAAAATCATTATTAAGCCCGTAATTTTTAGAAGCTAAGCTTGAGGGTGGAGAAAGTGTCAATATCAGTAAATCGTAATTTTCAATTGTATCTAAAATTTTTTTGCATAATAAGGTATCAGAGGGAGTGGGAAGAGGAAATTTGTCATGAGGGAATAAAATTTTCATTTCTTCGTCAAAAGCTATGTTTTCGTCATGAATAGGGATGTAAATGATTTTTTCGTAATGATTAGGATGAATGGGAACAGAGATGGGTTGATTGATGAGGGTGATGGCTTTGCGATAGGCTTCCTTAATCAAAACTGTATAATGAGGTTGATTTAAATCATTGAGAAGGTTTTCGGTTTTAATGGGTTGAATGTTGTATAGGCCGGCTTTGTATTTGTAAGCGAGTATTCGTTTGCATTTTTCTTCGAGAAATTGGTATGGTACTAAGGCTGAATCAACAACATTTTTAATTTTTTGAATTGCGGCATTTAAATCTTCTGGAAGCAGAAGAATATCATTACCAGCCAAGAATGCAAGTAATTCTTTTTCGCCAGCTGTCTGATAGCTACCAACCCCCTTCATGTCGAGTGCATCAGTAATAATAAGACCTTTAAATCCCAATATATCTCTCAGGATGTGATCTGTGATAATAGGGGAGAGGCTTGCGGGCAATGAATTCACTGTATCGAGCGATGGCATTGAAATATGACCTATCATAACGGCATCACTCAGTGATAGATTATTCGTAAAAGGAACCAGTTCGGTTGCTTCGAGTTCTCGAAACGATTTTTTTATAACTGGCAAACCATAATGAGAATCAATTTCTGTATCTCCATGTCCTGGAAAATGCTTTAAAGTTGTCATTATACCGGCTTGATGCATCCCATTGATAAAAAGAGAAACGATATGGGCCACTTGTGAGGGGTTTTCGCCTGATGAACGATAATTAATGACAGGATTGAGAGGATTATTGTTTATATCGGCAACGGGTGCAAAATTGATATGAATACCCAGTCTTTTGCATTGTTGACCAATTGCTAATGCAATTTGATAAATGAGGGAATCATCTCTAATAGCTCCTAAAGTCATTAAATTTGGGAAGGCTATTATGCTATCCAGACGCATGGCTGGTCCATTTTCTGCATCCATAGCTACTAATAAAGGAGTTGTTGAAAGCTTTTGCCAGCGATTGGTTAAAATTACCTGTCTGTATGGGCCTCCCTGAAAAAATGTTATACCTCCTGGTTGATGTTTCGATATAATTGAGTCAATGTTTCTATAATAATCTTCATTTTTATTACTGTAAACTCTTATATTAAATAGCTGAGCTATCCTTTGTTCGGTGGATAGACTATTATATACCGAATCAATCCAATAAATGGAATCCTGTTGCTGAACGACTATCATGGCGGCTTGATTACTCCTTGCCTTAAATGTGGTAAAGAGTAACAATAAAACAATCGCAATATGAAGTTGTATGAACAGGTTAGTTTTCATCAGAAAATAAAAAAATGGATGCTGGCAAAAATAATGAATAAGTTTTGTTGCATACTATTGAAACTATTTAGCCGTTTAACTAATTGGATGCTTGTAAGGAATAAACGATTACATTTGACTTTAAAACCAAGTAGTTTTGCCTCAAGAAGATGATAAACGTCTTTTGAATCTCTTAGCTCAAGAAAAAACTAAAAATTATGGATTTGAGCTGCTGGTAAAAGCCTATCAAGAACGTATATATTCTATTGTCAGGCGGATGGTTATCAGTCATGAAGATACTAATGATATTGTGCAGGATATTTTTATAAAGGTTTGGCAAAATTTGAATAGCTTCAGACAGGAATCATCTTTATATACATGGATTTATCGCATTGCGGTGAATGAATCTTTGAGGTATCTGAAAAACAAGAAAATTAAAATTTTTTCGTCCGAAGCGGATGTGCAGAAACATCTCGAACAGTTGATCGACAATCCTTTACATTTTAATGGTGATCAGCTCGAAGCCAAGTTACAGAAAGCCATTTTAAAATTGCCACCTAAACAACGCCTGGTTTTCAATATGAAATATTACGAAGACCTTACTTACGAACAAATGTCGGATATTTTAGGCACCTCAATTGGAGCCTTAAAAGCGAGTTATCATTTGGCTATTAAAAAATTAGAACAACATCTGGATATTTATTAAACCTTTTATTCGTAATATTGTCAAAAGAATCGACAAAGAGGGTATAAGGAATGAAAGACAAAAAGAAAATAGACATAGAATTTTCTGAAAAACGTCTGGAATCTTTATTCGGGAAAAGGAATTCCTTCCCTGTGCCTGAAGATTATTTCAACAGCCTTCCTAATGTTGTTATGCAAAGGATACAAGCCGAGAATACTAATAATGCTATTCAGAAGAATGTTCATTTTGCTCGCAAAAGATGGTTAATCCCATCTATCTCAGCAATGGCTGCAGCTTTAATTGGACTGCTTTTCCTTTTTGCTCCTTTTTCTGGCTCATTTTATGGACCTAATGAACAAAAAGTTGCAAATTTAGATTCGAACAACAGTTTAAATAGCGAATATTATTTCTCACACATTCTATATAATCTACCCTACAGCCATATTTTGAATTCATTTAATCAAGATGGCGAGAATTATTTGGATAGCGTCATCGATTCAAGAGGCTTGATTCCCGATGGGGCATTAAAGGAAGAGGAGGTTATAGATTATTTGTACTATCACATGTCGGTTTATGATATAACTCAATATTAGGAATATGAAGACGAAAGCAAAAATTAAAATTGCAAAATATGCGAGTTTGATGGGTTTGATTCTTTTTTTGATTCCTTTCATCGGTTTTGCTCAGCCCCCTCAAGATAAATCCGACAAATGGGAACAAATTAAAGCACAAAAAATTGCATACCTTACAGCCAAGTTGAATTTAAAACCTTCTGAGAGTCAGGAGTTCTGGCCTATTTATAATGAATATTCCGAAAAACGTGATAAATTACTTAATGAAATCTATCCTAAACTTTCAAAACAGGAATTGGATAAGCTAATGGCACTTTCTGATAAAGAATCTGCACAAAGAATGGATGATTATTTTGCCAAACAAACACAGCTGCTCAATCTCGAGAAAGACTATAATGCCCGTTTTCGGAAAATTTTACCTGACAATAAGGTTTTTAAACTTTACATGGCCGAAATCATGTTTAAGAAAGAATTGCTCGACGATATGCGTCGTTCTAAACATGGGCCGAAAGATGAGGGTATGCATTAGATTTACCCTCTCCTGGTTTTGATTTTATTACTACTATACCGTCAGAAATTCTCTGACGGTTTTTTATTACTCTCTTCATCAGAGGGAAGTAACCCTTGTTGCGGTGGATTTTTGCCAGAAGACCGATTTTTCTCTGATGGATTTCTGGCATCTATATCCTTAATTAATACAAGTTTTCCATCTGCATAGAGATAAGCATCCAAAATATTTCCTACGGCAACATTGGCTCCAACCATGGGCTCATATATCAGCCGATTCATGACTATCATTGAAGCTCTCTCTGTTACAGGTTTACGTTTATACCATACTCTTTTTCGATAATATTGTTTTTCATATCTTAAGGCGAAATAGCTTCCCGAAGCATATTCGAAAATTATACGAGCCTTGGGTGATTGATTGAAGATTTTAGCTCCGAATTGCGGTGAATAATCCTTATTGAAATGTAGTATTTCTATGAGTTTCCTTTGTATAATTCCATTGCCTCCATCCCATCCTAATAAGACATAAAATTTATCCTTACCTGTTTTGAATTCAGCCAGTTGATAATAGAGAGCTCCATACCAGTTGTCTGGGTTTGTAATGCTCATTTCTGGATTTCTCATTTCTTCTGATTTATCTGTCAATGGGAATATACTAAGGTTGGAATCTGTTTTGTTTTTGGCAACTATAAGCCCATCATAATAATAGCCTTGCGATGAAAGAGCTATATTCCAAGTTAGAATTATAAAAGTTGAATCTGATGGTGCTAAAAGCGAAAGTTTGATCTCCTTGGGTATATCGATATGAAGGTCTTGAGTCGTGTTAAAGTACTCATGGAAGATGGCTTTAACTTTCTGTGATGCAGCAATTTGAAGGCTGTCGTTTAGGCTGTTTAACATGATGTTCCATTGCTTGAGCAAAGAATCGGTTTTCAAATCTGTTTTATGGGCTAAAACAGGGGCATGAATGGATATGGTAATTATTAGCCCCAAAAAGGTACAATAGGCTGTTTTCTTCATAAAGGTTTTCAATGATTTTGAACAATTCCATTCATTATTGCATAATCGTGTAGTTTTGCAAAAGTAAGGAATTCAAAATGACAAAGACTGAGCGCTTAATGGCCTTCAAACGTTTAGGGAACTTGCTGAGGTGGTTAACCCAAAAGACTGATTATGATATACCTACGCCAGAAGAAAGAGCTTTAGCGGAAAAGCTTCAAAACATCATCGACGAGTATCAATACAGTAATCCATGGTTCGATCCCTTTCACGTAAAATATGCCCTTAATGCCATAAGTTATATGCTTGACCAGACTAAATTAGAGAACTGGGTTAATCGTTATAATATACCCGAAGAAAGATATAACAAGAAAACTGTGGCGGTTGTTTGCGCTGGAAATATACCGGCAGTAGGTTTTCATGATTTTTTAAGTGTGCTTGTATCCGGTCATCAACTTTTGCTAAAATTATCTTCGGATGATCGGCTCTTGCTGCCCTGGTTTTCAGAATTTTTACAAACCATGCAAGTGGGCTTCAAAGATGTTATTACCATTTCAGAAAATACGATTTCGGGCTTTGATGCAGTAATTGCCACTGGTTCTGACAATTCCTCTCGCTATTTTGAATATTATTTTGGTAAATATCCTCACATTATTCGCAGGAATAGGAATGGCATTGCTATTCTCGATGGAAAGGAAACTCAAGAGGAACTTTTGGGCTTAGCAGATGACATCATGATATATTATGGACGTGGATGCCGTAATGTATCTTTTTTGCTTATACCCGAAGATTACGATTTTACTTCTTTAGTCGGGGCATTACAGAAATATTCGGCTTATGTGTATCATTCGAGATTTTTCAATAATTATGAATATAATAAAGCGGTCATGATTGTCAATGGCATTTCTTTTTATGATACGGGTTTTATGCTTATCACACAAAATCCTTCCATACAAAGTCCTCTTGCAGTACTTCATTATCAACCATATAAGAACTTTGAGGAAATTCAAGGATTTATCCAAATAAATAAGGATAAGACTCAATGTATTGTTAGCCATATCGATGGAATCATGGATAAAGTATGTTTTGGGAAAACACAACAGCCAACCTTAGGGGATTATGCCGATGGTGTTGATACGATGAAATTTCTCGAAGATTTATGAAAAAGATTTTATTGCATACTTTAGCAAAATAAAATTTTTGTATCTTTGCCGGCCGAAAAGTTCATTAGCAATATGAAAAAAGATATTCATCCTTCAGATTACCGCTTGGTCGTGTTTAAGGACATGTCGAATGATTATGCATTCTTATGCCGTTCCACGGCTAAGACAAAGGAAACAATAGTGTGGGAAGACGGCAAGGAATATCCATTGGTCAAAGTTGAAATTTCCAATACCTCTCATCCTTTCTTTACTGGTAAAGTAACTCTGGTTGACACTGCAGGTAGAGTCGATAAATTTAAGAGCAGATATCAAAAACATTACGAATCGAAACAGAAATAGATATAGACTCAGTCTTGAATGAACCAGCTAATCAAGCTGGTTTTTTCATCGTTGCAGAGCTGATTTTAAGTGATTAAAACTAACCTGAGTGATAGAAACAATGTTTTGTAGGTGATGATTGAGTTTGGTCTGTTTACTGGTTTATATCAAAATACTCCCCTTTCGATAGAAATTAATTCTTTGTTTACAAAATGATTTTCAAGAGAATAGGTAATTTATACCCTTCGTTATGCCATCCGATTGAATAATTATGGATAAAAATTGTGTGTATCGAACCTTTAAATTTTAATTTTGTCAAATAATTGTAATTAGAAATAACAGAAGCTTGTTCATTTATTCAATTTATTCACACAAGTAATTTTGAGATATGAATTACATTCTTTTTGATGATTTTTCGCGGAACAATCTATTGCCATTGACTTTTTTGAGGCCTGTAGCTGATTTGCTGACAGGCATACTTAGCATTCGTCAGAAATGGGAACATTATTTGGGAGATAGTACATCGAGTCTTACAGAGGAATATTTAATCGAGAAATACCCTATTTATAAGGGGAAGAATAATATCCTCATCAATGGATCGATTCTTCCCAATGATGAATTGATAGAAGCTATTCGGAACTTGCGTCCCAATCAAGCTTTGGTAAATAAAGATGCCATTATCGCAGTTCATGTTTTGTTAGAAAATTTAGATAAGATTGGAGAAGGCGATACAGAGGGAATAGAAGAAATAGTTACTGATATAGATATCGTAAAAATCAATTATTTATGGGATTTGTTTTTGAACAATGCCAAGCAAATTGAGGCTGATTATGCTATTCTGACCAAAGGGCGTAAATCTGTGGAGCCCAGTAGGAGTAATCGTATAATCGCACCTGAGAACATTTTTATAGAGGAGGGTGCAGTGGTTGAAAATTGTAATTTAAATGCCACGGATGGACCTATTTACATTGGTCATAATGCTCAAATTTGGGAAGGTGCTAGTTTAAGAGGCCCTATTGCTGTGGGAGACAGCGCCATTGTGAAAATGAATTCTATCATTGATGAGGCTACTACTATTGGTTCACATTCGAAAGTGGGAGGTGAGGTTGAAAATTCTATTATCATGGCCTACTCCAACAAGCCACATAGTGGATATTTAGGTCACTCTGTCATTGGCCAATGGTGTAATATTGCTGCCGGCACTAATGCTGCCAATCTAAACAATAATTACAAAAGTATTAAGATGTGGAATTATCCACAATCGCGTTTTATAGATACAGGATTGCAATTTTGCGGGCTGGTTATGGGAGATCACTCTAAAACAGGTATTAATACTACATTTAATACGGGTTCTGTTGTAGGTATTAGTTCGAATGTGTTTGGTGCAGGCTATCAACGCAACTTTGTGGCATCTTTCGTATGGGGAGGTCCAGGAACTGGTTACTCAGGCTACGACTTCGATAAAGCTTTAGAAACAGCTAAAGAAGTTTACAAACGACGTGGAATGGAACTTACTAATGTTGATATGAAAATTTTACGACATGTTTATGACATTACAAAAGATAATATAAGGCTATAGTAACTTATTGTTTTTGAAATAAAATCGGTATCCATTGATATTTTAGGTGGATACCGATTTTTTATGGATAAATCTAACGACATAAGCCTTATTCCACTTCATTTTTGCCTTTTTTCGGCTGTTTAGTGGTAGGAGCAACCTCAACTTCATTTATCTTATCTATTGAGGGTTTCCTTTTCTTTTTAGGTCTTCGTACTCCGTATGAGCCAATGATAATTTTTCCTCTACGGCTTTTTTTATCTCCTTTTCCCATAATTTTTAATGTAATTTGAATTTGTGGGTAAAGTTAAAAATTTTATAAATGCTCAGAAATAAATTCGTGAATAATGTATTCGGCATGTTTGATTGATTGAGCTGCCCAACCAATTTTAATTTCTATGGCTTCCTGTTCGCTTACCTGCCATGGTATTTTCATTTTATGCAATCGAGTAGTCAATGCATATAAGGAGATTCCAGCCGAAACGCTGATATTCAAACTCTCGGTAAATCCATGCATAGGAATCTTCATGTAACCATCGGCTCTGCGAACAGCTTCCTCACTTAAGCCGTCTTTCTCAGTGCCAAATAACAATGCAGTTTTGTTTTCTATATTTAGCGACTCTATGTCATATCCATGTGGATGAGGCGTCGTGGCTATAATTTGATAACCTTGCTGATGAATGGCATCAAAAACCTTAACCAATGTATCCATTCCTTGGTTGTGATGGTGAATGCTTAACCATTTTGACGATCCCATGGCAATTTCAGGATTTATGTGATAGGGATGAAGATTCTCGATAATATGTATGTCTTGAACTCCAAAACAATCGCATGACCTTAGAACTGCACTAATGTTATGCGATTGGAAAACATTTTCGAGTACTACCGTTAAATGTCTCGTTCGATACTTTATGTTTTGTTCGAAAATCTCTATTCGATGATTGGTTAAGAATTCACAGAGATAAGTATATAATTTTTTCTTTTGATCGAAATTTAGATCTTTAATCCATTCCACTACGTTATTTTTTGTTATTTTTTACAAAATTCCGTTTTTTATTTTAAATACGATAAATATCTTAAAGAAGAATAAACTTCATTTTATTTAAAGACTCAACGATAGGAGTTGTCTCAAAAAAATTTAGAAATAATGATTTTTTTGATGAATAGGAAGGATTATTCCCTACTCTCCTAATTGCCTTATCATGCGATTGAATTATGGCCTAATTTATCTAACCAGAGTCACAGTTCCTTTCTTTATTTCATGCCGCCCATCTCCTTTTTCGTATTCTACAATCCAAACATAAACATCTGATGGACAAATTTTGCCATTATAGGTTCCATCCCATGCTTCGTGTGGGTCATGAGTTTCGAATACCATCATTCCGTTTCGGCTAAAGATCCTGAATGAATAATTGTTTTGTCGGATAAAGCTGATAAAAGGTTTGAATGTATTATTTAAATTATCATTGTTCGGACTAAAAGCAGTAGGAATATTAAACAGAAATTCATCTTTAATTTTTATACTAAAGCTGGCGCTATCGGTACAACCCTCCATGTTAACTACCCAAAGAGTAATTTTGTAGATTCCTGTATCTATTATCGGCAGATTTTCTTCAGGATCAATGAAGTTGAAGGGCAGCACTTGAGTGTTTCCAATCAACAAAGTATCATTCAAATACCATTCCCATTGGATGATGGGGCTAGTGGTGCTTTCCGACTCATCATTAAATATAAACTGAGATTGGCTGATGGGAGCTTCATATTTATTAGCTGAGGCTTTAGCCATGGGACTTGGTTTAATCTCTACTTCAGCTCGCTGAATCGTTTGGCATTGATATTCATTTTTAACAATGAGCATCATTTGATAGGTTCCTTGTTCATAAACATGGGTTGCAGAAGGTGTAGAGGTAATTAATGTGTCCCCATCACCCCAAACCCATGTATATTTCGAGTAATTTTCAATGGTATCTCTAAATTGTATAGGATGAATTTCACCACAAAAAAGTCCGCCATCAGGATAAAGGGCAATATTGGGCTTAGGTTTAAGTAGAATGGCCTGTGTGGTTGTATCGCTGCATCCTGATGTTGTGCTTACGGCTAATTGTATGTTGAATGCACTGTCGTAAAGATAGAGATGATTTGGATTTTGGTCAGTTGATGATTCTCCATCACCAAACCACCATCTCCATTGTGTAATGGTATCGGTTAAGGAATAAGAATGATCAGTGAGATGCACTGTATCTCCAATACATAAATTTTGAACTGTAAATTGGGCTACTGGAGCAGCCATGATTTTAATGATCTTCGTAATGGAATCCTGAACCGGCATGCTATTCACAATACCTTCGACTATGAGTTTTATTTCATAAATACCTGGTTCGGTGTAAACATGAGATGTATAGGGTTTCCATGTAAAATATTCCTCATATTTTTCATCTCCAAACAACCATAGCCAATGAGTTACTGAAATGGAAGGAGAAGAAAGATCATTGAAAATAATACTTTTATTTTGACAACCTGTGGTATCGAAGGCAAAGTTGGCCGAGAGGCATTTTACCTGTACGGTTTTAGATATAGTATGCGAGCATCCATTTTCTACGAAAGCAGTCAAGCTGACCTCATAAAATCCATAAGCCGGGAATTTGTGCTCAATAGTTGGAGGAAATGGGAATGACTGATTAATAATAATGCCGTCTCCGAAGTTCCAAACTAATGAATCTATAGTTGCACCATAAGAAGTGGTAAGATTGCTGAAGGTGACAGTAGTATCGCAATGAGGTATATTGGTCTGCCAGGTAAAGTTGGCTATAGGAGGAGGCAGTATATTAATTTCGTAATAAGTAGAATCGATGCAGTTATCTGAGTTCCATGCCTTGAGTTTTACGACATAATAGCCAGGATTTGAGTAAGTATGAGAGGTGTAATACTGATTGGAATAGTTGAATATGCCGGAAGCTGGGTCACCAAAATCCCATTGGACAAAGAGGAGGGTATCGCCTTGTGCCAAATTGACGGGTGAGAAGGAAGTAGGAATACCTGCACAACCGGCTTGGGAAGTTATGGTAAAACTGAAGCCGGGTTTTACGCAAACAGTATTTGTGGTTGTATCGGAGCAGCCAAAGGAATTGTTTACGATAAGAGTAACCTGATAACACGAATCAGGGATAGGATAAGTATAAACGGGATTAGCTGCGGTAGAAGAGAAGCCATTACCGAAATTCCACAGACGTTGTGTAATAGGAGAGCCATTTCCTTGAGAGAGATCTTGGAAGGTTACCTGACCAGAGGGGCAGAACGTGGAGTAGAAATTGAAATTGGCAGTAGGAGGATTGAAAATAGAGACTGATTGTGTGATGCTTTGTTGGCAGCCGAAAGAATTGGTAATAGTAAGCGTAACCATAAAGGTACCACCTTCAGTGTAAAGATGAATAGGATTTTGGATAGTATCGGACGTTCCATCGCCGAATTCCCAAAACCATGAATTTATATAGCCAGCAGCGGAAGAAGAGAGGTCGGAGAAAGAAGTGACCAGACCAGCACAATTTCCTGAGAAATTAAATGCAGGAACAGGTTGGGGATTGACGAAAATATACATAATAGTATCGTGCGTGCAGCCGTTGGAATTAGTCACAGAGAGAGAGACGGTGTAAGATCCCCAGTTGGAATAAGTATGGATAGGATTCTGAAAAGTAGAGAATGAGCCGTCGCCGAAGTTCCAGAGCCATGAAGCAATAGCAGAGGCATTGGGGATGGAGAGATCGGTGAAATGGGTGGGTGAGCCTAAGCAGGCAGAGTCAGCTGTGAACATGGCAAGAGGAGCTGGAGCGATAACAACTTGTTTAATAATAGTATCTTGACAGAAATTGATATTGGTAACAATGAGAGAAACCATAAAGGTATCGGCCGAGGAAAAGACATGAACAGGATTCTGCAGGTTGGATGTGTTGTAAATTCCTGAAGCAGGATCACCAAAATCCCAATACCAGGAAATAAGCATGCCTCCTCCATTCAATTGAGTTTCATCAGTAAATTGCGTTGCCAATCCCTCACAGTTGGCCGTATACGAGAAATTGGCATTAGGATTGTTTTGGATTGACACTGGCTGAATTACAGATGATGAGCATGATGTGGAAGTAATTACAGAAAGCTCGACATTGTAAATTCCCGCTGAATTATAGATATGAGTTATATCCGGTGAATTTGGAAAATCAATAGTATCAGGCATGGATCCATCCCCAAAATTCCAAATCCATTGCTGTATATAACCGCTGCTGGCTGTTGATTGATCATCGAAGTTTACTTCGCTTCCTGTGCAATTTTGGGTAGAAGCTACAAATGAAGCCAAAGGAAGTGCATAAACCATCACAGGTTGAGTAACAGAGGATGTACAGCCCAAATCGGTTGTTACAGTTAAGGTTACTGAATAGATACCCGCTGCCATATATGTATGAGAAGGATTTGCATTATTCGAATGGGGTGACCCATCTCCAAAATCCCAATCATAGCCTGTAATTATCCCGCTGTTGGGTATAGAAGTATTTGTAAATTGGGTAGGAGAGCCTAAGCAAGCACTGTCAGCAGTAAAGGCAGCTGTAGGATTTGAGTATATGGTAACTTGCTGAATTGAAGTATCGGTACAACTGATAGCACTATGTATAATGAGTCTTACGTTGTAAATACCAGGAGAAGAGAAAACATGTACAGGATTTTGCAATGTGCTGCTATTATTGAAACCAGATCCTGGATCATCGAAATTCCAGTCCCAAGATACAATAGCAGAGCCCCCGTTTGTAACAGAAGCATCAGAAAATTGTATGGAGGATGTTTGACAATTATAAATTGGGAAAGTAAAATTGGCAATTGGGTTGGCATCTATTGTGACGTTATGAATTTTGGAGGCTTGACAGCCCATAGAAGTGGTTACGGTTAAGGTTACCTGATAGGTTCCGGCTTCATTATAAATATGAGAAACATTGGGAGAAGCCGGGAAATGAATGACAACAGGAGTTGAGGTATCGCCGAAATTCCATTCCCATGTTGTGATATAACCAACAGTAGAAGACGAGTAATCCGTGAAATTAACAGAACTGCCAGCACAGTTGGGTTCTGTATAACTAAATTCGGCTACAGGTAAGGGAAATACGGTAACGGTTTTAGTGGTATCATCCTTGCAGCCCAATGAATCGGTTATAGATAACTGAACGTTGTAATTTCCTGCTGTATTGTATTGATGATAGGGATTTTGAAGAATGGAAGAATTTCCGTCACCGAAAAGCCAATTCCATTGGACGATAGAAGCACTTCCGACTACAGATAAATCGTTGAATTGCATTAGGGTATCTAAGCAAGTTGGATTGGCCGAGAAATCAGCCATAGGCTTTGGGAGAACCTGAATCGTTTTTGTTATATTAGACGTACAACCATTGCTTATCATCGCTGTAAGTGTTACGCTAAATGTCCCTGGGTTGTTGTATTGATGAGTTGGATTTTGTAAATTAGAATAGTTAGCTGCTCCCGATGTAGGATCACCAAAATCCCATGACCATCCAATGACAGTTAAGCCGTAACCTGCTTGTGTAAGGTCGTTAAATTGCGTAAGCTGACTTTGACAATTGTTGCTCCATGAAAAATTGGTTATGGGTTCTGGGAAAACGTGAACGGAGTTCGTAACAGAATCCATACAACCATTATTAGTAATTACCTTAAGTTGTACATTGAAAATTCCAGAGCCTGTGAAATTATGATTCAAATTAGGATTATCAGGCCAAACGACAGTTACAGTGGGTGTTCCGTCACCAAAATCCCATATCCAGGTATTGATATAATCAGGTAAAGTAGTAAATGAGAAATTATTAAAGTTGATAGTTTGATTTTGGCAAGTGGGTGTACTCCATGAAAATAAAGCAATCGGCGAAGAATAAACTTTTACTATATGTGAAACGGTTTTTTGACAACCATTGATAGAAGTGGCTGTTAGTGTTGCTAAATAAACCCCCGCGGCAGGGTAGATATGTTCTGCGTTAGCAGGGCCAGAATAAAATGCTGATGTTCCATCTCCAAAATTCCATTCGCAGTAAGCAATATCAGCCAAATTTGTTCCTGAAAGGGTGAAATGTGTTGTTGTATGAGGACATGCTGTATCAGCCGTGAAGTTTATATTAGGTAAAGGTTGGATGGCTATTGTGACGGTATTGTTCATCATTCGTGAACAAAGTGAGGCGGGATGCATGGCTTCTACATGATAGGTTCCAGGCAAGGTAACAAATCCAAAATTAATTGGTGCTCCAGTTCCTAATTTGGGTGCTCCAATCTGCAAAGGACCTAAAAACAATTTATAAATAATGCCTAACTCTGAACCATCAAGTCCAATTTCTACTCCATCTTCTCCTTGACAATAGTACCCACCGTTAGTTACTGTAACTTCAAAAGGTATTGGTGTTGGCAGGAGAGTGATTAAAGCAGAACCTGTATAAGAAATACCAGTGCAAAATGAATCGCTGACTCCAGTTAAGGTATATAAAGTAGTTACTTCGGGGTTGACAAACCATGCATAAGGGGAGTCAAAGATGTCAGAAATGGTGAAGGATTCAATCCCATCTGTGTAGGTAATAGTCCATGGAGGAGTTCCGGTGAGTTGAACTGAGATAGGGATAGAGTCACCCTGACAAATTGGATTATTCCCCGAAATAAATGCAGTTGGCAACGGATGGATAAGCAAAGTCAAAGTATCGCTTGTAAAATAATCATTACAAGTGCCTATACCTTTTACTTTTAGGATCAATTTTACTGAGTCAGAGGATATATCTATGAATCCAGGTATATAAATGGGATTTAAAATATGAGGATCGCTAAATGTCCCATCTCCCATTGTAAGCCATTGTATTTCACTATAATGGAAAGCTAAACCGTTTAATAAAAAGCTTTCGCTTGCACATATTTCTGCATCACTACCTGCCTGAGCAATAGGCAAAGGATCAATAGAAATGTTAACAGAGTCGGTGGCAAGTTCACTGGCACATTCGGCTGCCCCGTTTACTGAAAGAGAGAGTATGATATTGCTTTGAGTTGTATCGGAAGGTGAAATTAAATAATTGGTAACCAGGCTGTTTGGAGAGGTAAATGTTCCATTTGCAGGATATATTGCAGTCCATTGAGGATTAGAATAATGTTGGGCATTACCATGAAGTAAAATAGAAATTTGATTGGAACAGATAATTGTATCGTTTCCAGCATTAATAGTTGGTAATGGATCGATATCGAGGTAAAGCGAGTCGGAAACCGACAAAATAGAACAAGTATTCACACCAAAGCCAGTAAGTATGAGATATGCAAATCCATTAATTTTATCATTAATGCCGGGAGAATAAGTTGTAATAAGAGTATGAGGATCAGCAAAAACACCATCTCCTGAAGTTGTCCATTCAATACTCGAAACGTTATTAGCGGAGGCTGATGAAGTGAGAAAAGAAGAATTTTCGCATATTGCTCCATCGCTTCCAGCTAATACTTGGGGGGCAAAGTCAAAACAAACAGTGAGTTGGTCTTGAGAGCTTAGTGTTGAACACCCATAAAGTCCCCAAGCTGTCAAAGTCAAATGTACACATCCAGCCATTGAATCGAGTGATCCTGGATAATATATTGGATTCAAGATAGTATTATCGCTAAAAACACCATCGCCCGAAGTTGACCATTGCAAGGATGAATAATTTGTGGCTACTGCATTCATTGATACTGGTATGTTGTAGCAGGAAACCACATCAGGTCCTGCATTCACTGTAGCTACAGGAGCAATAATTAAAACCATAGTATCAGTAGTAAAATTATCGGGACATTCAGGGGCTCCATGTAAGGTAAGAATGATAGTATCTCTTCCTGCTGCACTAGCGTTTGCACTTGGAGTATATATAGGGTTGAGAATGAATGGATTACTAAAAATTCCATTATATATTGAAGACCACATAATAGAGCTATACCCAGTTCCGCTTCCGTTGAGAGAATAAGATTCTCCAGTACAAATACCTCCATCAGGACCCGCATCAGCAAAGGGCAGTCCATAAATAGTAAGGTTAAATGTATCAGTAATGATGTTCCCCATGCAGCTTCCTTCTCCCATTGCCATAAGAATTAACTCATCGGTCCGGGTTGAAATTTCTAAGGGGTTCAAATAAAAATAATTATAAGAGGTGGCAAGGGAATAAGGATCTGAAAAATCTCCAATACCCATAGTGGTCCAATATGTTAAGCTACAATAGTTTGCCTCGGCATAGGTGAAGAAAGGATCATCAAAACAAATAGCTGTATCATTCCCGGCATTCAGTTGTGGGAGTTTCTGAATATGGAGTATGAGAGTATCTCTGGCAATAACTCCTGGACACAAGGATAGATTTGTTACATTAAGAATTAAATTTACATTTCCTAATAGAATATCATTAAAACCAGGAGTGTAAGTGGTATTAAGAATATAAGGATTATCGAAAACACCATCCCCATTTGTTGACCATGATAAAGACGAATAATTCATGGCAGTTCCCATAGGGGAGAATGTCTGGTTTTCACAAATTGATGCATCGGAGCCTGCATATGCAATAGGGCCTGTATGAATTACACATTGTCCATTCATCCATTGCTCGCAACCTGATGAAGGATCAATGGCAAGGATCATATACGTTCCTGTATCATTGATCAATCCAAAAGAAATGGGACTTCCAGTTCCAATTATAGAAACAGGAGGAATTAATTCACCATCTTGATTGTATAAATGATAAATGATGCCGGGTTGACTATTATCAAGCCCTATAACCACCGGTATGCAGTTGGGCCCTTGTGGAATAAGGTTATAAGCTAAAGGCCGAGCGTGGATGGTGGTGCTGCCTTGCATTAGGCTAGTGCAACCATAATTTCCAAAAGCAGTAATAGTATAAGTCCCCTCTATATTTTGAACTCCAAAATTTATTTGACTTCCTGTACCAGCTAAAATTTTAGGGAAACTGGGGTGGGGTGGATCAATATTGAGATGATAATATACTCCTACATCTGAATTATTAAGTATAATCTCTGTACCAGAGCATTGTTCTCCAACAGGGGATAATGTATAAATTGTAGGCTGTGGATTAATTATAGCAATTCCATTCATAACCACGGAACAAGAAGTGTAAGGATTATTTGCTATGACCTTATAATTGCCTGGAGTATTTATTAGGCCAAAAGTAATAGAACCACCAGTTCCTGAAATTGGTGCCCCAATATAAATAGAATCATCTTTTATGAGTTGATATTCTATGCCTATTTCTGAACCATTTAATGTGAGTATTGTTCCCGGGCAAAGATTTCCCACGGGGGAAAGATCGAAAAGATAAGGCGTTTGGAACAATTGTAGCGAACCATACATTTCGGTGAAGCAGTAATGATTTTCATCTAAAGCTTTTACAGTATATATTCCCGATGTATAATAAGTTCCGAATGAAATGGCTGCTCCATTTCCATTGGCTGTATCAATAGGAGGTTCCAAATTATTTCTATAAAGATAATAAGTAAAGTTAGGTTGACTTCCATTTAAACCTATTTGAATGCTTCCGCAAGTATCTCCTATGGGTGATATACTGAAAATCTCAGGAATACTATCTAAATAAGCCGAATTGTTCATCCATGTACCACAAAGAGAGGTTGGATTGTAGGCGTAAACACGGTAAATACCAGGAATAGATTGTAACCCAAAATTCAAGGTGTCGTTAATTCCAGGTAAAGCTGAACCTATGTTAATCGTATCGAATAGACGTAATTGATACATAATTCCTGTATCGGAATGGTCTAGCATTACTTCCATATTTGCGCATAGAATTCCAGCTGGAATAACATTATATATGGCAGGAGGGGTTTGAATGATTACCGAGTCCAGCATCCAGGCAGAACAGCCTGTAGTATTATTTACAGCTTCAACTTTATAGATTCCTGGTTCGGTTTGAATCCCAAAGCTAATAAATCCAGGCAGACCAGTACCAGCAATGGTGGGACCCGTTGTCCCATTATGCCAAAGTGTGTAACTAACTCCTAATTCACTTCCATTTAATCTAATTTCTATATTAGGGCACTGTATCCCTGAAGGAACTATAGAAAATGAGGTAGACAAAGGATGAATTGTCACTTGTGCAACACCTAACATAGGAATGCTTGCACCATTAGTTGGGTTTATCCCTATGCAGGTATAAGTTCCTCCTAATTTAGGCCCAAAGTTTAAAGCTGCATTGGTGCCTGATAAAATTGTATCGATAACAGACCCATTATATAAATAATAATCAATGCCAATTTCACTTCCACTAAGCCCTATTTCGACACCTGGCGTATTCTCACAACCCTCTCCTCCTCCTGTAAGATAGAATACGGTTGGTACAGGATTAATAATTACCTCAATGCTTCCAGCCATCATCCCTTCACATAAAGTTATAGGATTCACTCCCCTTACTACATAGGTTCCTTCTTCGGTCTGATTTCCAAAGCTGATAGCACTTCCGCTGCCTATAATAGGACCAATTTCTATCCCTGTAGTTTGATTAATGAGATAATAATGGAAATTGACTTCTGAGCCGGATAATCCGACAGGAACCCCAGGGCCTCCAAGAGCGTAAGAACCTCCACCTGTTACAGTAAACGGAATAGGTAATGGATTAATAATAATTTCTGCCTGTCCATTCATGTTTTGTGCTGGACATCCTGAGGCACTGGCAATTATTGTATATGTTCCTGCCTGAGTTTGATTGTTCCAGAATAAAATTCCACCCGTACCCGTCTGAGTGGTTTCATAAAGTGTATCTATTTCACCTATTGAGTTTTGATGAACTAAAGTGTAGTTCACCCCCATAGTTGAACCATCTAATTGAATACTTACTCCTGTGCCACCGGCACAATAGGCTCCGCCTCCATTTACATTGAATGCAGTCGGAGTTGGTATGACCATCAAGTTTATTGTGCCATTTGCTGTATTGTATCCATCATTCACAGTTACTGTATAAGTAATTGAAGTAGGAGGCGAGGCAGTTGGAGTGGCAATAGTCGGATCATCGAGATAATCTGGAGGATTCCATAAATAAGTATAATTCTCAGACCCACCTGAAGCATTCGCATCAAGAAGAGTACTGCTACCTTCACAAATGGGATTATTTAATGCTGAAGGATCAACAGCAAGTGCAGTTCCAGTAAGATAAACCCATTTGTTATCAAAGTTTTCGCATCCTTTGTCATCTTCTACACTCAAAGTAAATTCAGTATCAGTATATAAATTTGTGGTATTGACGACCCATTGATTCGAAACTCCATTAATTTTATCGGTGGGTGTCCATTGAGGAGGAAGTAATGGTGACTCTCCCGTTCCATTGCCCTTTAACTGAGTTGCAGTGCCATAATGGATGACTGTATCATTGCCAGCGGAAACGATAGGTAGAGGTCGTACAAGTAGCTGAAGCTGAGTAGGTAGACTGACACAAAATAAAGGAGCAGGACCAATTGCCGTAAGATTATAGATTACATTTATACTTGAATCAGTAGAGTTATCTAGGACTTCATAAATAACAGGACTCATACCTGACGCACTAGTAGGAGTAATTCCGGGTATAGCTGGGCGATTCCAAGTAAACGTACTGTTGAGTACATCACTTGTCATTGTGTATTCGAACAAATTATCGCTACAAATTTCACTAGTTAAGGTACTGTTAATTTCTGGCACAGGATATACAGTAATGATATAATCTCTGGGAGAAGCTGCGCAACTTCCCAGTACTCCACTTGGAATGATGTGATAGGTTACAGTTCCAGCCTCATTTTCAGGATTTATTATTGTTTGAGCTGGAATGATATTCGTGCCACTAGGTTCATATCCTGTAAGCGTAGAAGGATCAGGTGTTGCTGTCCATGTAAAGTTGATGCCAGGAACATTTGGTATAAGAGTTACGGGCTCAGTAGTTGCTCCAGAACAGATTTCTTGAGATAATGGACTATTTGTTACTGTGGGAGAAGGATCTACCGTAACCGTAAAAGTAGTCGAAGGTCCAGGACAGTTCTGTGGATTGGGACCAGAAGGAGTAATGGTGAAAATGACATCAACAGGATCAATATTTATGCTGTAAATAGTAATGGCTGGTATACTTGTTCCCGAGCCAGAGGATGGTGTCAAAGATATTCCATAAGGAACTGTAGTAGCACTCCAGACAGCGCTTGAACCAGCAATGTTGAAAGTTAGATTGATGGGGGAAGTGGCTTCGCCGGCACAAATGGTTTGTTCTAAGGGCGGATTGGTAATTTGAGGAAGGGGATAAACTGTAGCGTCAACTTCTACGGGTGTTCCCACGCAAAATGTTGGAGCAGACCCAGTGGGCGTAATAGTATAAGTTACTATACCAGAAGTCGTTATTCCTTCAGGAATTGTTAGAATATCATTTATTGGTCCGTTTCCTGTTGGGGTATTCCCTACAACTGTACCTGAACTTACTACTGATGTATAAGATGTCGTAGCTCCTGGATCATTAGTTACAGGAAATAAAGAGAAGATGTTTCCAGAACATATCTCAGCATCAGTGGCTGAAAGAACCTCTGGAATAGGATTAACAGTAACCATCACAGGATTGCTTATCCCTTCTGAACAGGGAGGGCTTTCAGCGAAACGTACAAACCATGTTGTTTGAGTTAAAGGTGTAGGATGTGCGTATATGCTGTCATTGGCTCCAGGTATGAAGTTCCAAGGCCCTGAAGGGCCTGAATTGCTCATAGCCCATTTATATGTATATGTTCCGTTGCCTCCTGAAGGGTATTCTACATTGGTAAATGGTTCTGGCACTGTACCAGAACAAATTGTTTGATCTGAAGCAATTATGCCTCCACTAATTGGAAAATCAACACGAACCCAATAACTTGTAAAATATGAACATTGCGGCGTGGTATTGGAAACAGCTACGGCTTTGAGGGTTGTTGATGAGAACAAGGTAAGCGTGATTGTATCCTCTGTCATAAGAACTGTTGGCACTGGTGGTAGCCAGTAATACTCAGGTGCATTCGTATGTAGGTAAAAAGTGATAGGTGTTCCGCTGCAAATGGGAGGAGTGGGCATACTGGTAATATATGCAGTAGGTAAAGGATTAACGGTAAGAGAAATAGTATTCGAATAATTACTGCAACCAGGGGCTTTTGCCTTATAAGTACCAGCTACTTTTGCCGTAAATATACTTCTTGTCGAATCGGGAATTAATGTTCCATTGTGATACCATGAATATCCACTTGTGGCTGAAGGACTCGATGAAAGAATAACTGAATCACCCGCACAAAATTTAACATTATTCCCGTTAATTATAACTCCTGGTGCTGGCTGAGGTGTTACAATAGGTGGACATTGTGCTTGAAGTCTTAAAGGCAAAAGACTAAATGCAAAATAAAATGCTGCAATAGTAATTATTGAAAATTTCTTAATTAATAACTCTATTCCTTTGGTTATCATGGTTTTGGTTTTTGAAACAATTCAATAAAAATTTCAGTAATTCATTCAACACTATATCATTATATACTAATTATATGTGCCAGAAGTAAGTAAAATTTTTTCTCCCCAAAAATAAAAAGTTTTCTCTTGTATCCACCGAAGTTCAAAATTAAATTATCAAAAAGACATCTTCTCCTTTTAGTTTGTTGCATAGCTTTTGAAAATATGCTTTAATTTATATTTTAGTGCTTAAAGAAATTTTGTAATTTCTTCTATTGTTTGATTCTCATCTCTTTTTTCGAACAAACTTGTCGATTCCTTTGTTAGATAAGGGTTTAATTTACTAAATGAGGTAACATTATGAAAAAATTCACAAAACTTTCTTTCGCCATGCTCTTTTTCTTAGGAGCTTTTATGTTAAATGTTTCTGCTGCCGATTGGTCAGCTATTGTTAAAAAATTAAGTGATGCACAGCTAACGGCCATGAGCAATCAAAAGCCATTACCTTATGCCTACAATGCACTTGAGCCTTATATTGATGCTCGAACTATGGAAATTCATTATTCCAAGCATCATGCAACCTATACCAGCAATATGAACAAAGCCGCAAAGGGCCAAGCTTTTGAATCGCTTTCTTTGTTGGGAATTTTTGCCGAAGTGGATAAATACCCTGTGGCAGTCCGGAATAATGGAGGTGGTTTTTACAATCATTATCTTTTTTGGGAAATAATGAAGCCTCAGGGTGGGGGTTTGCCGTCTGAGATATTGCAAAAAGCTATTCAGGACGCTTTTGGAAGTTTTGATGCGTTCAAGTCAGAATTTTCGAAGGCTGCACTCGATCGTTTTGGAAGCGGTTGGGCTTGGTTATCGGTTGATGAAACTGGTCACTTGTTTGTATCGTCCACACCCAATCAGGATAATCCTTTAATGCCCGTAGTCGAAAAAAGGGGTATTCCAATTTTTTGCCTCGATGTTTGGGAACATGCCTATTACCTGAATTATCAAAACCGACGTGCTGATTATGTTCAGAACTTTTGGAACCTTGTCAATTGGCAGGAAGTTGAGAAACGCTATACAGAAGCATTAATGGCTCTTGGTATCACAAAGTGAGATGTTTTTAAATACGCTCATCCTCACTTAGGTGAGTAAAATTTGCAATGGATCATTTTAGGGAGGAGGTTTAGTTTACGTATTTCAAAAAAATCTTAAACAGATATAAGGAGTTGATAATGCGTTCATCTTATTTAGAATGTTTTTAAATCCTGTCCGCCTTACTAAAAATATTTTCTTTTAAGTAGAAAAACAATAATTTTGCCGACCTATTGTTAGTACGCTAACAATAGGTTTTTTCGTGGAAACTTAAATAATTGAAATTTAGTGATAACTCATTTAAAATAAGGAGGATAAATGGCAAATACAGAAATGCGTGTAAAGGAATTAGCCGAAAAATACGGCCGAAACCGTGAAGCTCTTATGCCGATTTTACAAGAATTGATAGATGAAAGGCGTTATGTTAACGATGAAGCCATGGTGAATGTAGCAAGAGAACTCGATTTATCGGCTGCTGAAGTTTATGGAACGGCTTCCTTTTATTCATTCATAGAAACGGAAGAAGTCGGGAAATTTGTAATACGGCTATGTAAAACCATAGTATGCGATATGAAAGGTAAGGAAGATGTTTTGCGGGCAATTGAAAATACTTTGAAAATCAAAGTAGGTCAAACAACAGCCGATAAGAAATTTACCTTGAAAACTACCAATTGCCTTGGATGGTGTCACAAGGGTCCGACCATGCTTATTAATGATGAAGTTTATACCGAATTAACACCCGGGAAAGCCATTGAAATTATAGAAAGTTATATGAACAAGTAAATCTGAAATTTTTTTGACAAGAAAACTTAATACGATATGGAAACCAAGAAATTGACACGTGTTGATTATATTTTTCGGCCCGATAATACTTGTATGGACACTTTGAAAAAATCCTTGCAACGCGATCGTGATGAGATTGTTCTCGAATTGATAGATTCTGGTTTGAAAGGCAGGGGAGGAGCAGGATTTTTGACCGGATTGAAATGGAAACTTGCTAAGGAAGCACCTGGAGATATAAAATACGTCATTTGCAATGCTGATGAAGGCGAGCCAGGTACTTTCAAAGATAGAGAAATTCTCGACCGAGTTCCTCGCAGAGTTTTTACAGGAATGGCTTTGTGTGGCTATGTTATTGGGGCAAAGGAAGGATTTCTGTATTTGCGCGCCGAATACAAATTCCTTGCTCCGAAATTAAAGACGATTATGGCCGAGATGAATGAAGGGTTTAAGAAACTTGGGCTAGATTTCACTTTGAATATTCGTTATGGAAGTGGGGCCTATGTTTGTGGTGAAGAAACCGCCTTAATCGATTCGATGGAAGGACGCCGTGGAGAACCTCGTAATAAACCTCCTTTTCCAGTTACAGAAGGTTATTTGAATAAACCTACCGTAGTTAATAATGTAGAAACCTTCGTTAATTGTTCCATTATTATGGCTATAGGTGCCGAAGAATATAAGAGATTCGGTACTGATAGTTCGAGAGGTTTCAAGTTATTCTCGGTGAGTGGCGATTGTTCCAAAGAAGGCATATATGAGCTGGAATTGGGAATGCTGCTTAGCGACTTTGTGGAAGAATTTGGAGATGGTGATACAAAAGCTGTTCAAGTAGGCGGAGCATCAGGTTTTTGTGTGCCACGTAAAAAATTCAATCAAACCATCATTGGTTTCGAAGGAATACCAACAGGCGGTTCAATGAAAATTTTTAACAGCAGCCGTTCTATGTATCATGTATTGCATAATTATCTCGAATTTTTCGAAGAAGAATCTTGCGGGCAATGCACTCCATGCAGGGTTGGCTGTCAACAATTGCTCAAAGGGATAGAAGCTGTAAAGAGTAAGAAGCGACCACCCTCATACCTCGACGAACTCGTAAAACTTGCAAAAGTAATGAAGGTGGCAGCAAAATGTGGCTTGGGTCAATCTGTGGGCAATGCCTTCGTATCTATAGTCGACAATTTTAGAGAAGAAATCGTTTATTAAAAACTTTTAAAAGAATATATTATGGCAAATATGATAAATCTGACGATTAATAATATACCAGTAAGTGTGGAAGAAGGTTCCACCATTTTAGAAGCTGCACGCAAGTTGAGTATTCGTATTCCTACTCTTTGCAATCACGATGATCTTTGTGTTGCTGGTAATTGCCGTGTTTGCGTAGTTGAACAAATTGGCAACCGTACCCTTCAGGCAGCTTGTGCCACACCAGTTAGAGAAAACATGCAAATCTTAACCAATAGCATGATGGTGATGCAAGCTCGGAAATCTATTATCGAACTTTTATTATCCGAGCATAATGCTGACTGTACAAAGTGTTATAAAAATGGAAACTGTGAACTTCAGGATCTGTCGAATGAGTATCGTACTGGCAATCAGATATACATTGATTTGGTTCCTTTGAAGCATTATACTATCGATCAATCTTCGCCTTCGCTCATCAAGGATGATAGCAAGTGCATCCGCTGTCAGCGCTGCGTACGTACATGTTCTGAGTTACAGGCAGTAAGTGCATTATCGGCTGCCTATAAAGGAGCAGAAATGAAAATCTCGAGCTTTTATGATCGTCCTATGCATGAGGTGGTTTGTACTAATTGCGGGCAATGCATCAACCGTTGTCCTACGGGAGCTCTCACAGAACGTAATTATATTGACGAGGTATGGAATGCAATCTATGATCCCACTAAACATGTAGTAGTTCAAACTGCTCCTGCAGTTCGTGTGGCCTTAGGAGAAGAATTGGGTTACGACCCAGGAGCGCGCGTTACAGGTAAATTGGTCACAGCTCTTCGCAGATTGGGATTCGATTCGGTGCTTGATACTGATTTTACCGCCGACTTAACCATCATGGAAGAAGGAACGGAGTTACTTACTCGTTTGAAAAAAGTTTTGGTCGATAAAGATACTTCGGCGGCTTTGCCCATGTTTACCTCATGTTCGCCTGGATGGATAAAATTTATTGAACATACTTTTCCCGAACTTTTGCCGCATCTTTCTACATGCAAGTCACCTCAGCAAATGTTTGGTGCATTAGCTAAAACTTATTATGCACAAAAGAAGGGTATTAATCCCAAAGATATAGTATCGGTTTCTATAATGCCTTGTACGGCAAAGAAATTTGAAGCTACACGGCCAGAAATGCGCGATAGTGGCTTCCAAGATGTGGATTATGTCCTTACCACCCGCGAACTAGCTATCATGATAAAACAAGCCGGGATAGAATTCATGAAGCTCGATGACGAAGATTATGATCGTTTTATGGGTGAGTCATCTGGGGCAGGGGTTATTTTCGGTGCTACTGGAGGTGTGATGGAAGCAGCTTTACGTACAGCCTATGAGATTGTTACTGGCCGCGAGGTTCCATTTGGTAATCTAAATATTACTCCCGTAAGAGGTATGGAAGGCATTAAGGAAGCTGAAGTGAAAATTGAAAACGTCAAGCCCGAATGGAGTTTTCTCGAAGGTGTTACTCTAAAAGTAGCTATTGCGCACGGATTGGCCAATGCAAAAAGATTAATGACTGCCATCCGTGATGGTAAGGTACAGTATCATTTTGTAGAAATTATGGCTTGCCCAGGTGGATGTTTGGGTGGAGGCGGCCAGCCTATTCCAACTAATTTGGAAATCAGAAAAAAACGCGCCGAGGCCATTTATGCAGAAGATGAAAATCTGCCTATTCGAAAATCACACGAAAATCCTGAAGTCCTACAAATTTATCAGGAATTCTTAGGCGAACCGCTTAGCCATACTTCACATGAATTATTACATACGCATTATGTTCCTCGTAAACGCTACTAATCTGAATATGAATAATGCTTAAACTTCAGAAATTCTTCGGATTTGTCGAAAATGCGTATTATCTTTTTTTAATAAGAAACATATAAATTTTAGTTATCATGAAAGACATTAAGATATTGCTGGTAGATGATGATATAGACTTTGTATTCATACAGAAAGCTTTTTTGGAAAAGGAAGGTTTTCAAGTGGTTACAGCTGGTGACAAGCTTGCAGGTTTCGAAAGAGCCAAGGCAGAGAAACCCGATTTAGCTATACTCGACGTGATGATGACTACCGATCAGGAAGGGTTTGAAATGGCACGTGAAATGCGCAAAGACCCTCTATTGAAAGATATCCCCATCATAATGTTAACTAGTGTAGATTCGGTTACAGGCCTCAACCTCAAAGAAATGGCTAACGACCCTAAATGGCTTCCAGTAGATTCCTACCTCGAAAAACCTGTTCAACCTCAAAAACTTCTTTCTGAAATAAAACGCCTTCTTAAGCTTTGATAAAAAGTTAAACTGTATTACTTAAAGCCAGCCTGTCAAGGCTGGCTTTCTTTGTATGACTGAATGCAATACAATGTGTAGCCATTGCCAAAGCAGTAATGTGAAAGAATTGCCGAAGCCTCGGTGGCAACAAATTTTCTACCAAGGATCATTGCCAAGACGAAGGTTTTGTGGGGAGTAATGCTTTCAGCCTAACAATTCAAAATTATTCTCGCAACTTTAGATATATTGCAAAAAATTATTTGTTAATTAATTAACAACTCTTCTTTTATTGAAGGAAATCCCTCTACCTTTGAAGACGCAAATAAATCAGCCATTTTCAATTTAATATATTGTAGATCAGAAATATAATATTTTATGAAGGGAGGAAAAATTTTAATCAGGGATTTAACCTTGCGTGATGGGCAGCAGTCGTTATTTGCCACACGGATGTCACAAGAACAAATAGACAAAGTACTTCCTTTGTACAAAGAGGGGGGGTTCTATGCGATGGAGGTTTGGGGAGGAGCAGTTCCTGATTCGATGATGCGTTATTTGAAGGAAGATCCATGGGAAAGGCTCGAGAAAATAAGCAAGACTATTAGAAACGCATCCAAACTCACTGCCTTATCGAGAGGAAGAAATCTTTTTGGTTACAATCCTTATCCTGACGAAGTCATCGAAGGATTTTTACGAAATGCCGTTGAATCGGGGATACAAATTATGAGAGTTTTCGATGCCTTAAATGACACGGATAACATTAAATCTTCTATTCAATTTTTAAAAAAATGTGGTGCAACGGTGGATGCGGCTGTATGCTATACGGTAGACCCAAAATTTTCGACTCGCACTCGAGTAAAAGCCTTCTTGCACGGCAAATCTTTGCCCAATCGCATTTTTACGGATGAATATTTTGTCAATTGCGCCAAGCAACTCGAAGTAATGGGAGCCGATATGCTAACTATAAAAGATATGGCTGGCTTGATTACCCCTCTTAGAACTTATCGACTCATCAGCCGCTTAAAAAAAGAACTTTCCATTCCGATAGATTTTCACACTCACTGCACTCCTGGTTATGGGTTAGCTTCGGCACTTATGGCTCTTTTGGCCGAAGTTGATATTCTTGACACTTCCATTTTGAATTTTGCCGGAGGCCCTGGCGCACCTGCCTTCGAAATCATTCAAATCTTCTGTAATAAGCTGGGCATTGAAACTAACCTCAATTTAAAAGCTATTGGCGATATCAACCAAAAACTCGGAGAAATTAGAAAATCACTTTCACCTTACGACACAGTTTCTTACCTACCACGTCCTTTCCATATTGCTACGGATGATATACCGCTCGAGATTCATAATCTTTTCGATAAGGCCATAGAGGCAGCTCAGAATAAAAGACAGGACGAACTTATCGATTATTGCCATGCTATTGAAGATTATTTCCAACTGCCTCCTCCCGATGATAAAATAAAAGAAGCAGAAATTCCTGGCGGAATGTACACGAATATGTTATCCCAATTAAAACAGGTAAAACTCGAAAATCTTTTACCACGTACATTGGAATTAATTCCCGAAGTTAGATTAGATGCTGGATTACCACCTTTAGTAACTCCTACTAGCCAGATTATTGGATCACAAGCCGTCAATTGTGCTCTCGATGAAACTAAAGGCCAGCCCATGTATACAACTCGCTCAATACAGTTTGTCAACTTGGTAAAAGGCATATATGGGAAAACCCCTTATCCCATCAACCCTGAATTCAGATATAAGATTACCGGTGTTAGAGAAGAAACACCTTATGATTTTCGATTCTATAAAAAACAACCCAACTCCGTTTTCGAAGAATATGGAGGGATTAAATTGGCCAATACTGAAAAAGAAGAATTATTGCTCGAACTTTTCCCAAACGTGGCTAACGACTTTTTGAAAAATAGAGCAGAGCAAATTTATATGGCAAAAATTCATCAAATTGAAGAAGAAAAACGCCGAAAATTAGAAGCAGAAAAAGCAGCTTACGAAAAATTAAGCCCCGAAGAAAAACAACAACGATTATTGAAAGGTTTATACAATTATCAGTGGACCTCTTTCCAGGACGAAGAAGAAGCTTTGGGGCATTCTTAATATAGTGTTGAAATATGCATGAAACTTTCACTCTTTTTATCCTCTATTTTACATCCTTTTTTACCCTCATTAATCCTTTAGGCGCTATGCCCGTTTTTATGACCATGACACAGAGCCTAAGCGATCAAGAACGACATAAAACTGCACGCAACGCCTGCATCACCGCCTTCATCGTTTTGTTGGTTTTTGCCTTAACGGGTCAATTACTATTTCGTTTTTTCAATATTTCAGTCAATGGGTTTAGAATAGTAGGCGGTATTATTTTCTTTATTATGGGCTATGATATGCTCAATGCTCGTATTAGTCGTCTCAAAATTAAGAAAAAAGATGTTAAGCAGTATGCAGAAGATGTCGCAGTTACTCCTTTGGGAATTCCCATACTTGCCGGTCCAGGCTCTATTACCAATAGTATTGTTTTAATGGAAGATTCTCACACTATCAGCGCAAAATTTGTACTGTTTATTTCGATTTTTCTTGTACTTCTGATAGCTTATATTTTATTGGTAAGCGCTGGCCGTTTAACTAAAATGATAGGTGAAACCGGCAATAAAGTGCTTATGAAACTCATGGGCTTGATTGTAATGGTAATCGCTGTGGAATTTTTTATTTCAGGAATAAAACCTGTATTGAGAGATATATTTATGATTGGTTAACCTCTGGTATGGAGGGAAAATAATCTAAAATTATCATCCTGAGACTAAATTTTTACATGAATCGAAAGTGAATTACGACTCGAGAGAAGCCATAATTTCGTCGGTGAGGCTCATATTGTGATAAATATTCTGAACATCATCGTCTTCTTCGAACAAGTCGATCACTCTCAATATTTTTTTTGCAGTTTCAACATCAACCTCTATAGTTGAAACAGGGATACGTTGCAATTGAGCATTTTCTGGTTCTATGTGTAAAGCTTCCAGTTTTTTAATCATAGGACCAAAGTCTTCCATGGCAGTATTAATAGTTATTATGCCATTTTCTTCGTCTACATCAATATCTTCAGCTCCTGCATCTATTACCTCGAGTTCGAATTCTTCCATATTTTTAATTTGGGATAATGGGATGGTGAAGATGCCTTTACGTTCAAAAATATGAGCTAAAGAACCGTTTACGCCCAGACTCCCTCCAAATTTATTAAAAATGCTACGAACATTAGAAACAGTGCGCTGAACATTGTCAGTAGTGCATTCCACAAAAATAGCGACACCACTGATGTAGCCTTCATAGGTAGTTTCCAGAAAATTAGCAGTTTCTTTTTCTGTGCCTTTGTTGATAGCTCTAAGGATATTTTCTTTAGGCATACTGACGCCTTTGGCATTGGCAATTGCAAGACGAAGTCTGGGATTAGAATCTGGATCTGAGCCGCCTTCTTTAACGGCTACTGTAATTTCTTTGATGATTTTCGAAAACATCTTTGAACGCTTTGTATCGAGCGCTCCTTTCTTTCTTTTGATGGTTGACCATTTGTTATGACCTGACATAGAATGAGTTTTAAATTTTTTTTAACGGAAAAACAAATTGTAAAATTATAAAAAATATGGGTCTCAACAGACCCACGAGCGTATTTTTTAATAAAGGATTGAAGATATGGCTGCCCCCGTTCCGGGGGCAGCCATAAACCGAACGCAAATCACCAACCAATCAAAGTCAGGCCCACTGAAAATGGATATAGCTCCGGCCCACGATTATTACGAAACAAAGTCGTTAGGCTGTAAGTCCCAAATAAATTGATATAACCCCAACCCACCCTTACCATTACATCGGCTTTAAATGGATTGAGATTAAAATCGTCATGAACCTTTTCAGTTTCTTGACGCGGAGAAATCATGGTTTTCCAAATCTCACCAGTAGCAGGATCAATCAATTGATATTCTTTTAACTGTTCAGCATATACGGTCTTAGTGTGTGAACCTATGCGTGCCCCAAGTAATAAACCTGCAGTAAAATGATAAGATTCGAGCTTAGAATCTCCATCGTGCTGGAACTCAAACAATACTGGCACTGTAAGATATCTGATCATTAATTTGTTCTTCTTGATTCTTACACCATCAACCAAATAACCATTCAATTCATGGGCTTTCTCATCAAGATAAACTCCTTGATCGAAACGGTAATTATGCCATTCTATACCTAATCCTGTAATAAAACCAAAATTACCCGAGTGCGAAATTTTTATATTTTGCTCGTAAGCATTGAGATGTACACCTACAGATTTTGGCATATTCAAGTCGAGATAACGATTAGCACCACCAAAATCCATATTCCAGTCACTATTGAGATATCCGTTTAAACTCAAATCGAATCCTCCCCAATGCCCTTCAAAACGATGAGGCTTCTTTTCTTTTTTCAAATGCACATTGCCATCTTCATCCACAATTAATTCTTGCTTTCCTATCTTGATTGTACTTACACCTTCATCCTCATCTACCTTGATTTTTACTTTACCTAAATCAACAACTACTGAGTCCCCTCCCAAATTTACTATTCCGTTATTGTTAGAGTCGATCTTAGTTTGTGCGGAAGGAGGAACAACATTAGTCAAAACAGGAGGTTTTTGGGTATATTTGATATGTGCAGCACCACTTTGCTCAACAACAGCCATATCTTTCACATTGACAATAGCTTCGGCTGCTCCACTCAAAAATATAATTAAAGTATCTGTCTCCAGCTCCGAAGCTTTCAAACTTCCAGCCCCACTTAATTCCGATTTGTGCCATACAGCCTTTCCATTCACTTTTACATCGGCCGCTCCAGATATATCTGTAAGAAAATGATCTATCTCCCCATTCATGTCAACATTGGCTGCACCACTTGCTATGAGTTTCATTTCCTTTACTCTGTTCATCCCATTTACTTTAAAAGTAACAGCACCACTTGCTTTGAGATATCTTAGTTCTGGAATGGTAATATATACATTCACAGCAGAATTTTTAAGTTTATCCCCTTTAATATACAAAATATCATTGACTACCTCAGTAATCACATTTTCTACCTGATTTTCATCTACTTCTATTTTTACCTCCTGAGACTGACCTATGTTTATAATGACATTAAAAATTCCTCCAGCCTCTACTCCATAAAAAGATGGTAATTCTCTTGTTATGGTAATCACTTTATCTATAGTTGTGATTTCGGCAGCTTTTAAAATAGTGCCCGATAAGGCTGAAATCATAACTATCAAGCTAAATGCGCAATAAAAGACATGTTCTCTGTTTTTCATATTAGGTGATTTAAATTTTAGATTTTTCATTTTCATTTATGACGAAATATCGTCCCAGTTGTTACATTTATTCCCTTATTATTCGACCATTTTTCACAATCAGTGGAATTTGGTTTGAATTATTTGCCAAAAGCATTTTCAAAACTTCATAATTTTGTTCTATGACACTTGAAATAAGTAATAACAGGGCATACGATATTTACAAACATTATAGCCAGCAACTCTCTTCGATTTATTCGCCCGAAGAGGCTGCAGCTATAGCACGCTTAGTGATGCAAGAAATTTTAGGTATAGACCGTATAAAATTTTTTACCGAACCCGACTTACGACTGAGCGAATCTGAAATCCTAAAAATTCATTTTGCTTTTAAGGATTTGATGAATCATCAACCCGTACAATATGTTCTGGGAAATGCAAACTTTAGAAACTTGCGTCTAAAAGTTGGGCCTGGTGTGCTTATTCCAAGACCTGAAACCGAAGAATTAGTTGAATGGATTATAGAAGATTTTTCTGATAAGTCCTATTTAAGTATTCTTGATGTGGGCACAGGAAGCGGTTGCATTGCCATTGCATTGGCCAAAGAATTGAAAACTGCCAATATTACAGCCACAGATATTTCAGAAACTGCACTCGAGTATGCCCGCGAAAATGCTTTAGAAAATGAAGTGGTCATTCACTTTTTACTCCACGATATTCATCAAATTAAAACATCTATAGAATTCGATTCGTTCGATATTATAGTTTCGAATCCTCCTTATGTAACCTCTTCTGAAAAATTAGCTATGCATCCAAACATTCTACGATATGAACCTCATGAAGCATTATTTGTAAACGACGATGACCCTCTTGTTTTTTACCGAAGCATCGCCACATTTGGACGAAAATTCTTGAAAAAGGACGGCTGGATTTATGTTGAAATAAATGAAAGATTTTCGGCTGAGGTGAAAGCAACTTTCTCTTCACATCATTATCATAATATCGCATTAAAAAAAGATTTCAATGAAAAATTTAGGATGCTAAAAGCTCAGAAAAAAGAATAAGAAAGATATACTATATCTCAAATTGCATTCGCCTCACTTCAATGCCTCTGATCTGATTCAAGGCAGTTTCGAGTTTATCTTGCTCTTCGACGGAGCCGCCCAGTTGAAGCATAATTATTCCCATTCTTGAGCAAACAGCTTCCGTTACCTCATGAAAGCCTAAACGCGATTTAATTACATGAGCAAAATTAGAAAGTACTCTTTGGGTTTGACCCGCTTCTTTTATTCTATCAGTAATTAAAATTCCAATGATTCTGATTTCTTTCATCTATGAAAAATTTTCGAATTTAATATAAAATATTTTTAATGAAATACTTATAGTGAAGTCGAAAGACTAATTTTATTCTCAAGTAGGTTGTATTATGAAATTTTAAAAATACAAGTCTCTTTCGCCCTGCTTAATTCTTTCGATTCGGCGACGTATTTCCTGAGTATTGGCTGTATTTCCTAATTGATCGAGATTTTCTTCAATGGCTTTCCAGCCCTTTTGGGCAGTTTCTTCAGGGGCATAATCTACTAAATATTCAGAAAGTGTCAATATAGCGTTGGGGGTACAAAATCTCTTGATAAAGCCAGGAACGCTAAATTCCATGAAATGTTCGCCTGTTCGGCCAATACGGTAACAAGCCGTGCAGAATGAAGGAATAAAGTCGTTTTGGATAAGTTCTTCTATGATTTCGTTAAGAGAACGGTCGTCGTTAATCTCGAATTGTTCGCGATTGAGGTCTTGTTTAGTATTGAGATTTTGGGAATAGGTGCCCAGTTCGAGGCGCGTACCACCATCGATTTGAGAAATGCCGAAAGGTATAACTTCTCTACGAAGTCTTGGATTTTCTCTTGCGGTTAATATCATTCCTGTATAAGGAACGGCTAATCTAAGAATAGCCACCAATTTAGCAAAATCGGCATCATTCACCAAGTAACGACCATCAATATTGAGTGAAGAAGCATTCTGTATTCGAGGGAAGCTTATTGTATGAGGGCCTACATTATAACATGCTTCCAGATGGTTGGCATGTCTAACCAATCCCATCACTTCGAAACGCCAATCATACAAACCCATCAAGGCGCCAATACCCACATCGTCGATTCCAGCTTCCTGAGCTCTGTCTAAGGCTGTAAGCCTCCATTCATAATCTCTCTTTTTGCCACTGAGATGATACATCTTATAAGCTTCGGGATGATATGTCTCTTGAAAAATTTGATAAGTACCAATGCCAGCTTGTTTTACTGTGCGAAAACCATCAATATCAAGCGGTGCTGCGTTAATATTCACTCTTCTAATTTCACCTTTCCCTTTTTTAACGCTGCAAACCAAACGAACCGTGTGGGCTATATAATCGGCATCATAATCGGGATGTTCTCCATAAACCAAAATAAGCCTCTTTTGGCCATTGTCTTCGAGGGCCTCTACCTCTTTGACGATTTCTTCGTCAGTCAAAGTCTTTCTCACAGCAGCCTTATTGCTCGTTCTAAATCCACAATATTGACAGTTATTGGTGCATTTATTTCCAATATATAAAGGCGCAAACAGCACAATTCGATTGCCATAAATTCTTTTTTTGAGTTCACGAGCTCCTTGCTTTATTTCTTCAACAAGATCGGTTTCAGTGGCATTAATTAAAAGAGCGGTTTCCTCTAAAGTTAGTCGATTTTTTTCGAGTGATTTTGCTATGGTTTCTTTCACTCTTACTGCATCAGGTTTGGTATGATTGAGTAAATCCCAAATCTCATCAGCATCGATGAAAGGTTTCATCCTTTCATCTTTTATCTTGCATTTCTCTGGATTAAACTTCATTGAAATAAAATTAAAAATCTTTTTGCAAATTTACACCAAAAGGCCCCAAGTGATTCAATAAAGAAGCTATAGATGTTTTTTAACATAAAAGGCAACTTTTTCTAAAGAAGTTATCATGTCTATTTCTTCGAGATAAACATGTGGGGGAACATTTAAGGGTTTGGGTGAAAAATTAAGAATTCCCCTTATGCCTGCCATAACGAGCTGTTCGGCTACGGAAGTTGCATTTTCGGCAGGAACAGTAATAATAGCAATGGAGATTCCCTCTTGCACAATGATCTCCGACATTTTTTCACTCGAAAAACAATGAACACCGGCGTAGATTTTCCCAATTTTATCAGGATTATTGTCGAAACCTGCTACAATATTCAGTTTTGACCTTTTCCCGCTGAAATAGCCAATTAGGGCACGACCTAAATTACCAACACCCACGATAGCCACTTTCAACCCTTGTTCGGTATCGAGAATCTTACCGATTAAATCAATCAATTCCCTCACATCATAACCTTTCCTTAGGGTACCGGAATAGCCAATGAGCATAAGGTCCCGACGCACCTGAACAGGTGTAATGTGATGAATTTGTGCGATTTCATGCGAAAAAATATGATGTTTCCCCTGTGATAAACAAATGAGTAAGTTGCGTCGGTATTGACTCAATCTTTCAATGGTTTTATCAGGCAGTGACTTAGGATTCATAACTATGCGTTTATTATTTATTGAATGATTTGAGCTAAAGACTGAACGGGTAAAGTTACAATAAAAATACTTCCCACATCGGGTGTGCTTTGCACACTTATGTTACCATTGTATGTCTCGACAATTTTTTTGACAATTGATAAACCTAAACCGCTACCAGTGATATTTCTTGTTTTTTCATTTTTTATTCTTACGAATTCCTGAAATAAGCGGGAGGTTTCTTCAGCTGTCATACCTATTCCTGTATCCGATACTTCAATCACCAAATTATCTTCATCTTTGTATATTCTCACTGTAACCTCTCCACTTTTTTTATTGTACTTTACCGCATTGGATATCAGATTATTAAAAATGATCTCCATGTCAGAGGCATCGGCTTCAAATTCCAAATCTTTTGGGCAATCGAGACGAATCTTTACATCTCGTTGTATGGCCATAGGTTTGCAAGTATCTATGGAGGTTTGAGCTATGGTACATAAATTAAGCTTTTCTATTTTCTTCTCTTTTTCTCCTGTTTCAATTCGAGTCATATCGAGGAGGTCTAAGATTAGCGTCCGCATTCCATTAATTCGGGTAAGGGAACGATCGAGAACTTGCATATAGTCCTCTATTTTATCTCCAAGTTGTTTTTCCTTCATCATTTGCAAATATCCTTCAATGGCGTTCAGTGGGGCTTTTAATTCATGACTTAAAACGGATAGGAATTGAAAACGTATTTGTTTTCCAGCAAGATTCATTTGCTGAGTCATACGTTTGAGATAAATATGTTTGGCAGTAGATTCTATCACCGATCTTAACTCTTGAGGAGTAAAAGGCTTGGGAACAAAATCATGAGCACCATCATTAGTGGCTCTAACAGCCAAATCGAGTGAGGCATAAGAAGTTATCATAATGACTACGATGTCGAATTTTTTCTTTTTTACATAGGAAAGTACTTCTACACCCTGAATACCAGGCAATTTATTATCGAGCAAAACAATGTCAGGCCTATCTTTAATGATAATTTCGATAGCATCTTCACCTGTGGGTGCATCGAGAATCTCACATTCATAAGGCTCGGTCATAAAAGGATAATCTACCTTGAAATTATCGAGTATGCGATGAATGCCCGAGCGGATAAATGGTTCATCGTCCACAACAAGAATCTTAAGCTTTGCCATGCTGAATTTGATTAACCAAGATTTAATTTTAATAATTTATTGATTTCACGAATCAATTGATCAGAACGCAGGCCTTTGGGTAGAAAAAGATCTGCTTTAACCCATTGTGAATTCATTCCTAATTCGTTTTCGAAATTGATTCCAGTTTCGGCCTTAACTGCCGTAAAAATAATTACCGGAACATTAGGATATAATCGTTTGATTTGATAACTGAGGATGAATCCACTATCTTCGTTTTCCATCATCAAATCAACTATAGCCAGATCGGGTTTGATACGTTCGATGATTTTTTGGGCCTCACGCTGGCTATCGGCCGTTATTACTTGAAAACCATTTTTCTGAAGCAATACTTGCAACTGAAACAAGTAATCAGGGTCATCATCGGCTATAAAAATCGTCTTTTTGTGGTGTTCCATAATAAATCTTTTAAAATAAAATCATCAAATTAAATTAGGATTGCGTGGAAGAGTAATCGTAAAAGTTGTTCCTGTGGGGCCTTCTTCTTTCTTGTTATTTGACATAACACTAATCTTACCCTTATGCATTTTAACAATTCCATAAATAAGCGGAAGTCCAAGACCAGTGCCTTTGCCCAATTCTTTTGTGGTGAAAAAGGGGGTAAATAATTTGTCCATATTTTCCTTGTCGATGCCTACGCCAGTATCAGATATAATAATAATTACTTCCTGAGAATTATCTTTGAGGGTAATGTTAATTTCACCGCCTTCAGGAGGCATGGCTTCAATAGCATTTTTCTCGAGATTAGTTAAAACCTGCATCATTTGATCCTGATCGAGATAACATATAGGATTTTTCATATCAGCACTCATTTTAATTTTTATATTTTCAGGTATCACCACCGAATCAATGCTTCTGTGAACCAACATTTCTAAGTTGGTTTCACTTAAATTTACCTGATTTTTACGAGCAAAATTGAGCAGGCCACTAACAATTTTTCTACAACGGTTTGCTTGTTCGACTATTAATTCCAAATCTTTTCGTAAGGGGTCATTTTCAGGGCGTTCTTCGAGCATGATATTAGCATACATAGTAATGACGCCTAAAGGATTGTTGAGTTCATGTGCTATGCCAGCAGAAAGTTGCCCCATGTGAGCTAATTTTTCAGATTGTTTAAGCGCAGCTTTAGCATGAGCGAGTTTTTCGTTAGAGATATTTAAATCGACAATGGATTTATGTAATTTTTCTATGGCATACGGAAGGCACATTTCGGGTTCGGCAAAACCTTGTGCAATCGCAATGGCATGCTCTTCGCAAGTATCGTATCCACAGGCACCGCAATTCAAATAATCTTCAGGAGTAAGTTTCCCAATCTCGAATAAGGCTTTTTCAATTTGTTCTTTAGTAGGCAGAGGTTTTCGTCGGTCTTCTGGAGTAAAATGTATACTAAAATCGAGATGGTCGAATTTGTCGATATAATATTGCCTCTCCTCGGAGCTTGTTTGAAGGAGTTTCTGTTTTACATAATTTGCTACGCGTGTTCTTCTTACATAGCGTTTCCCATTCTTGCCCATACCTGCACCCATGATACAACCCTTGCAGCAAAGTAATTCAAGATGATGTGTACTAACGAGTCCATCGTCGAATTCTCGTACAGCTTCCTTAAAACTCGGGCTTCCTTCAGCTATAATAATATTTCTTTCGGTAACATCTTCGCGTATATTAGTGGTTTGCAATAATCCCCTGCTTACCGGGAAAATAGCCCCTTTCCCGGCATACGGAGGATCAAAATCAGAAGGAGTTACGTTTTGTTGTGTAATATGCATTTCATCCAATATCTCCCGTAGCTCGGTAAAGGTAAGAGCCTCGTCCACTTCGTTACTTTCTGCCTTCTTGGCAATACACGGACCAATAAATACTGTTTTTACATTTTCTCCATATTCCGCCTTAACGCATCGATTAAGGGCAATCATCGGTGAAACAATAGGGGCAAGTCTATCTACAAGATGAGGATAATAATGCCGTATATAAAAAGTTATGGAAGGGCAATCACTGGTGATAATACCTTTATCTGAGGGCTGGTTCATGATTTCGGCATAGCGTCGTGCTACCATATCGGCTCCAAAACCAACCTCGCAAACATACTTGAATCCCAAAGCACGTATCATTCCTACAAATACACGATAATCTGTAATTTCTTCAAATTCTGCGGGAAAACTTGGCGCTATCAAAGCAGCAACAGGATCTTGCCCATAGAGAAGTTCCTTTACTTCATTCTGAGAACGCAAAAATATTTTGGCTCCCTGGCTGCAAACCCTCACACAATTTCCACAACCTATGCATCGCTCACTCATCACCTCGGCCTGCCCATTAACTATACGTATGGCTTTGACAGGACATTCTCGCACACAAGTATAACATACTCGGCATCTATCCTTTACCGTAAAAACTAATTGATTTTTATAAGATTTGCTCATTTCCTTCCAACTTTTTCTCTAACTTTCTTTTATGTAAAAACTCAATTGCCTTCTGGCTTAAGGGTGCCCCAAAATATTTTTGATATAATTCAGTAACTATGGGGTTTTTATGGGCCACACGAATATTTTCTCTTTCGTCTATATCATATATGCTTTTACTTCTCATTTTCAATTCTTTTTGACGCGTACCAATTTTCTGGCCTCCTCCATTGATACATCCACCCGGACATGCCATCACCTCGACGAAATCCAAATTTATCTTGCCTACTTCTATTTCTTGCAATAATTTTTCTGCTTGATGCATACTACTCACAACAGCAGCTCTTACACTGTATTTCCCGGCTTGTATAGTATAAAACTTGCTTAGATTACTCGTTCGAAGCTCTGAGATAGTAAGAGGTGAACATTCATTCCCAGTTAGCATATAATAAACTGTACGCAATATGGCTTCTGTAACACCTCCCGATACACCAAATAGTTTTGCTGCCGTACTTCTTATGTGGAAGGGCTGATGTGGCAGAAGAGGTTCAATATTATTTATATCAATTCCATATAATCTGATAAACTTTGCTAATTCACGTGTTGTAAGCACTGCATCAGTAATATATAAATCATTCATCAACATCTCCTGACGAATTATTTCATATTTCTTAGCAGTGCAAGGCATCAATCCAACAGTATAAACATCTTCGACTTCCCATCCTTCTTCTTTGGCATAAATCCATTTGATGAGCACACTCATGATTTGCTGAGGCGATAATACAGAACTTAGATGTGGCAATATTTCAGGATGAAAAGTTTCGGCATAATGAACCCATGAAGGACAACACGAAGTAAACAATGGCATAGTTTCTCCCTCACGAATACGATTAGCCAGTAAAGCCGCATTCTCAATGATATTTAAGTCACATCCTACCCCATTGTCAAAAATCTTTGAGAATCCAATCTTACTTAAGGCGGCAACAATAAGATTATCAGCTACTTTACCCGGTTTTAATCCGAAATTTTCGCCCAAGCTTGCGCTTAATGCAGGTGAAAATTGAGCCACCAGATGTTGATTGGGTTTATGCAAAACATCTTGAACCTTTGAAATATGTTGTTGCTCAGAAAGTGCACCTGTTGGACAAATCAAGATACATTGTCCACACTGATGGCAATTTTTCAAACTTAGGCCGTGATTGTATGATGTCCCTATGGTCATTTGATTGCCCCTGCCAATAAAGTCGACTGCTGCCACCTCCTGTTCGGTTTCGCATAGCCGAATGCAGCGGCCGCATAGAATACATTTGGAAGGTTCACGCATTATACTTGCACTTGCATAATCATTTTTTAGTGAGATTTTCTTTCCTGTAAATCTTTTCTCTCTGAGATTCAAATCTATGGAAAGTTTTTGCAATTCACAATTTCCATTTCTTTCACAGAATAGGCAATCATCAGGATGATTGGACAGTAACATCTCTGCTATGGCTTTTCGTGCACGAATAACACGAGGTGAATGAGTTTTAATATGCATCCATTCTTCCACTGGATACGAACATGAAGGTATTAAATCGGGGCGGCCTTCTACTTCCACTACGCATATCCTGCAAGCTCCTGTAGGTGAATATCCTTCAATATGGCAAAGCGTAGGAACAAAAATCCCATTCCTATTTAAACATTCAAGAATAGTTTCGCCTCTTTGCGCCGTTATTATATTGTTATTAACCTCTATCGAAAAAAGCATGAATTTACCATTAAAAATAAGACAATTTAATATCAATGAACACTAATTGCATCGAATTTACAGACTTCATAACATATACCGCATCCAATACACTTATCCTGAACGATAAAGTGTGGATTAAGTTGAGTACCAATGATAGCAGAAGTGGGGCATTTTCGGTAACAAATTGTACATCCTGTACATTTATCGGTATGGATGTAAAAGGTTCTAAGTCCACTGCATACATTGGCTCGGCATTTTCGTTCAAAAATATGTTCTTCATATTCATCACGAAAATACTTGAGTGTACTCAATACAGGATTGGGGGCTGTTTTTCCCAGCCCGCACAATGAAGTTTCTGCGACTACAGCTGCCAGTTCCTCCAGCATTAGTACACCCTTGAATCTTTCGAGGGATTGATGTTCTTGGCCTTCGGTTGGTTTTTGAGTAATCGACTCGAGGATTTCCCACATTCTGCGAGTGCCTTCACGGCATGGGATGCACTTTCCACAACTCTCATGCTGAAGAAAATTCATAAAAAACCGCGCAATATCAACCATGCAGGTCGATTCATCCATCACCACCAAGCCTCCACTTCCCATCATGGCTCCTTCTTGTTTAAGCGATTCATAATCAATAGATAAATCTAAACAAGCCTCGCCCAAGCAGGCGCCAGACGGTCCACCAATTTGCATGGCTTTGAAATCCTTAAAGTCCTTTATCCCTCCACAAATATCATAAATTACTTCACGAAATGTTAGCCCCATTTCCACTTCTACCCATCCGTTATACTCTACTTTCCCGGTAACGGCAAAGACTTTAGTTCCATGGCTAGAGGGTGTTCCTATATTAGCAAACCACAATGGACCATTCTGTATGATCAAAGGTACGTTAGCTAATGTTTCTACATTATTCACTACCGTAGGATGACTATATAAACCCTGAACTGCAGGATAAGGAGGTTTCGGCTCGGGCGTTCCCCTTTTCCCTTCCATATTATTAATTAATGCCGTTTCCTCTCCACAAACAAATGCACCCGAACCTATCTTAATATTCAAATAAAAGTTCACACTACTATCCAGAACATTGCTGCCAATCAATCCTAGCTCTTTGGCACTTGCAATGGCATTTTTCAATGTTTGTATGGCTTTGTTATATTCAGAACGAATATAGACGAAGGCTTGGCTTGCTCCTATGGCATAAGCAGCAATAGCAATTCCTTCGATTAATTTGTGAGGATCACCTTCTATGAGTGCTCTATCCATGAATGCACCTGGATCGCTCTCATCGGCATTACAAATTAAGAATTTTTGGTCACTCTCGGCTTGTCGGGCAATCTTCCATTTTTTACCCGTCAGAAAACCCCCACCTCCTCGCCCTCTGAGGCCACTCTCCTCAATTATTTCGCAAATCTCCGCAGCCGTGTAGTTTTGAATCGCCTTTGCATAAGCTTTATACCCACCACGTGCCAAATATTCCTCTATACTCGCAGGATTAATAATACCACAATTTTGCATCACCAAACGTTTTTGTTTCCTGAAGAATGGCAAATGACCTATGTATTCCACACCTTCCCAAGGGACCAAATGAGGAGATTCAAACTGACCTATAACGTCCTCCGTATCAACTGTATTATTAAAAATAGCATCTAATAACGGATAAACTTTATCAGATGAAATATTCTTAAATGAAATCCTGTTTTTCCCCGGCAATTGAATATCTACTATAGGTTCGAATTGACATAAACCTATACACCCTACTTCAACTATATCTGCCTTCAACTGATGATCAATCAAATATTGTTGAATTTTTATAAGCGTTTGTTCTGCCCCTGCAATCATACCACATGTGCCACTGCCAATAAAAATTACAGGCCTTTCTACTTTGTCTCGCTTTAATATGGCCACCTTTTGAATAGTTTGTGGAGTATAATGATCCGGTGGGATTAACAGAATATCTGAAATATAAGGATTCCGAACTTTCTTATTTGTATTCCTATTCATGATTCATTCTTCTATTTTGGATAAGTGTTCTAGAATCTGACGCAATTTTTCGGGTGTTACTCTATTGTAATATCTTTCATTAATTTGCATGGCTGGCGCTTGACTGCATGCTCCCATACATTCAACCAATTCTAATCCATATTCATTATCCTTGGACATTTGCCCATGTTCTATGCCCAGTAACTTCTTAATTTCACGAACTACTATGGATGAACCCAAAATATGACAAGCCGTTCCCTCACATATTCTAATCCTCCTTCGAGCTTGGGGAACAAACTTAAATTGATCATAAAACGTAGCTATCGAATAAATCCGATTCTCTGGAACATTAAGGCTATGACTAACTTCATGAATGACTTCCATACTTAAATACCCCTCCTCTTCCTGTATTTCTTGTAATACCGAAAGCAAGGCTTCCTTTCCTGAGCTTTTATACCTATCAATTATATCATGAAGGTTATCCATTTAAGTATTCTTTTAGAGATGAAAACTTTTTTGACTTCAGGCCACTAAATTACAAATTTTTTTATTATTGTTATTATAATAACAATGTGAAAAACTTAACACTCAAAATTGAATTAAAAACAAATCTCCCATAAGACACTGTATAGGCCAAAATACTGAGTGCTATTCGACTTCAAACTAATTTCGAAAATTTATGTGCAATTTTATAGGCTCCTATTGGTAAGTCAATAAAATAATTTATAGAACCTATTGTATAATAGTAAGTCATAAAAGTATCTTCCCTTAAATAAATCGCTTTCAGGTAATTACTCTGTCTTACATCATGTTAAGATTTTAAAATGCTTAAGCAAAATGAATTACTGTAAATGCAAAGCTATAGTTTACTTTATCAAATCCATGAACAATGCATACACGACCATAAAATGGTTTACTTTTGAAGAAAGTTTTCGGATAAATGAAAAATAGCCTACATGAGTGAGAAGGTTGAAATAATCATTTGTTTAGGAAGTTCTTGTTTTTCTAGGGGAAATAAGTACACGGTAAAAGCTATAGATGATTGGTTGAAAGAAAAGCGGCTAAAAGACAGGGTAAATTTTCACGGAGCACATTGTTTTTCGCAATGTGTGAATGGTCCGGTTTTAAAAATTGCCGATAAAATCTATGAACATATAGATAAAGAAAAGGCGATTAAAATTTTGACGGAATATTTTGATGTATAATTAATTTGAAAATGAGAAGGATATGCAGGTTATAGAATTCGACAAGGAGAAATGCATACAATGTTATGCATGTGTAAGGGTATGTCCGGTAAAAGCCATAGCTGTGCCCATTAATGAAGACTATCCTAGCATTTTACATAACCGCTGCATTGGTTGTGGCGATTGTTTGCCTGTATGCTCTCCTGCTGCACTTACATTTTCATCATCAATTGCGAGAGTAAACGAATTGTTGGCTTCAGATAGAAAGGTGGCGGCTATTTTGGCTCCAAGCATAGCAGGAGAATTTACCGATATCACTGATTACAGGAAGTTTGTAAGCATGATAAGAGAATTAGGGTTTGAATATGTCAACGAAGTTTCTTTTGGGGCCGATTTAGTGGCTCAAGAATACAAGGAATTACTCGAAAATTTCAAGGGTAAATACTACATTACTTCTCTTTGCCCCACCCTCACGGCCTATGTGTGTTACTTTTATCCTGAACTTACTGTAAATCTTGCCCCTATAGTAACCCCCATGATTGCTACTGCACGGGTTGTAAAGCAAAAATATGGACCTGAGGTTAAAGTTGTTTATATAGGCCCTTGCATCTCTGCAAAATATGAACCTTTTTTGCTTGAAGACGAAAATCCAATCGATGAGGTGCTTACCTTTACCGAATTGCGTCAAATGTTTAAGGAAGCTTCAATTACCGAACAAACATTGGAATATTCTGAGTTTGATGGTCCAATAGGTCATTTAGGTTCATTGTTTCCTATCAGCAATGGACTCTTACAAGCCGTAGGACTCGACGAAAATTTACTCACAGGAACTATCACTACCATAGAGGGAAAAGATAATTTTATGGATTCTGTACGTCAATTCAATAATTACACCGAACTTATACGTCGGCATTTCAATATCTTTTATTGTCATGGTTGTTTGATGGGCCCAGGAACAAGCCCTGGTGGAGAAAAATATCTCAGACGTTCGATGGCAGTAGAATATGCTAATAAAAGACTCAAAGAATTCAAGCCAGAGGCCTGGCAAGAAAATATACAAAAGTACAATACCATCAAACTTTCTCGCAATTTTCGGCCTGACGATCAAAGACTGCAAGTTCCCCAAAAAGAAAAAATAGACGAAGTCTTAAAGGTAATTGGACGAGAGGGCGCTGACAATTTAATGGGATGCGGAGCATGTGGGTTTTCGTCATGCTACGAGTTTGCTACTGCAGTTGCCTCAGGCTTGGCTAAACCCGAGATGTGCATCACTTACAATTTGCGCAATCAAAACGAATATATTAAAACATTGAAAGCCACAAATGAAAAACTTGCCAAAACTGAAATTGCCCTCAAAGAATCGGAAAAGATTGCACGCCGCGAACAAATATTAGCTCGCGAAGCTAACGAAGTCGTCAATATTATGTTGCAAAAACTACCTTCGGGCGTTGTGATAGTTGACGAAAATTTAAAAATCGTTCAGGCTAATAAAACTTTTATAGAAACGCTTGGTGAAGATGCTCGCCTTATTGATGAAGTCATTCCTGGACTTGTTGGTGCAGACTTAAAGACTTTGCTGCCTTATCAGTTTTATAATTTATTTTCTTATGTGTTGAAGAGTGGTGAAGATGTCACTAACCGTGATGTAAATTTCAACGATAACATACTCAATGTTTCTATATTCACTATTCGGCCCAACAAAATCGTAGGTGCTGTAGTTCGCGATTTGAAAATGCCAGAAGTCAGGCGCGAACAGATCATTAACCGAATTAACGAAGCAATTACCGAAAATCTTGAAATGGTTCAAAAAATAGGATTCTTATTGGGTGAAGGAGCCAGTAAGACGGAAAGAATGCTCAATTCAATCATCAGTGCCTATCAATCTGAAAAAAATGATAAAACAGGCCAAGCAGAGCCTTAATGTCAAAAAATTTTATGGAGAATAATGTTTATATAGAAGTAAGCTGCCAGCAAATTCATCATGAAGGGGAAAGAATCTGTGGAGATGTCTTCCTGTCGAGAAAAATAAAAGAAGAAGGACGCACCATTGCTGTATTATCAGACGGAATGGGTCACGGGGTAAAAGCCAATGTACTGGCTACTTTAACTGCTACTATGGCTTTGAATTTCACAATAGAACATAAAGATGTAGATGTAATTGCTGAACTGATTATGAATACTTTACCTGTATGTAGCGAGCGTAAAATCAGTTATAGCACCTTTTCGATTGTAGATATTCTGCTGGATGATACTACTAAAATTCTTGAATACGATAATCCCCAATGTATTGTTTTAAGAGCGAATGCCCCTTTTCAGCCTAATTGGAACTGTGTTATTCTTCAGAGTGAAAAGAATGCCGGCAAGGAATTGATGACTTGTCAGTTTTATCATCAGAAAGAAGATCGTATCATATTGATAAGTGATGGAGTAGCCCAATCGGGTATGGGAACCGAAAAATATCCATTTGGTTGGGGAAGAGATAATGTACAGGATTTTGTAGTTCAGCTCGTAAACAATGACCCTCAAATTTCAGCTGCTACCTTAGCTACCAAAGTTGTTAATTATGCACATATTAATGATGGCTATCGCAGTAAAGATGATACAAGCTGTGCAGTTATTTATTTCCGAGAACCTCGTAAACTTCTCATTTGTACAGGGCCTCCCTTCGACGAAAATAAAGACAAAGAATATGCTGAAGCCGTAAAAAATTTTCAAGGGAAAAAAATTCTATGCGGGGCAACTACAGCCGATATTATTGCACGCGAGTTGGGCGTTGAAATTACTGATTCCTTTGAATTTGAAGATCCCGACTTACCCCCCATCAGTTTTATGCCCGGTGTTGATTTGGTTACCGAAGGAATACTTACTCTTGGTAAGGTCAATCAAATATTATTGAACTATGGACTCAATACCCGATTAGGAAATGGACCGGCCGATAAAATTATAAAAATGCTTCTCGAGAGCGATGAAATTTATTTCATCATAGGTACGCGCATCAATATTGCCCATCAAGACCCTAGTCTGCCAGTCGAACTCGAAATCCGCCGCACAGTCGTTAAGAGAATCGCTCAACTACTCGAAGAAAAATATCTTAAAGAAGTAAAACTCTCATTTATCTAATTATCAATTCATTACATGTTGCATTGCTCTTTATTGGGCATTAAATTTATCTAATAAAAAATCAATTTATAAATCTAATTTAAGCCTAAACCTCATAATGGCTCTGAGGCATTTCAAATTAGCTTAGTGCAAGTTTGGACTTTTTGTCCTATTTCACCTGCATTACTTCCACTGTGTCAACTTAAGTATAAAAATGAATAATTGACAGAATTCGAATAAAAATGGTAAGCAATTCTGTAATTCTCAGTTACTTACTTTGGTTATGAGTTCCTGATAGCATCGTATGACATTAGTTCTATTAAGTTGAGCATTCGAAACTAAGAAAAAGTTCTATATTTGATGGCATAAAACTTGATGAAAAGGCACGTAAATTAAAATAAAATGGCTGGGATATATATTATATTTATTGCTTTTGCAATTATTAGTTGGCTTGTTAGCAATCAATTGAAAATTAGATTTACCCGATATTCGAAGATTCCTGTTCAGTACACGGGAAAAGAAATTGCTGAGCGCATGCTAAGACAAAATGGCATAGACGATGTAAAAGTAGTTTCTACGGAAGGGCTATTAACAGACCATTATAATCCTGCTAATAAAACCGTAAATTTAAGCAGAGATGTTTACTATGGCAGCAATGTGGCCGCAGCAGCAGTTGCAGCTCATGAAACTGGTCATGCCGTTCAGCATGCCAATGCTTATGCTTGGCTTCAAATGCGTTCGGCTCTTGTGCCAGTTGTAAGTTTTGCCAGCAGATGGGTTCAATGGGTACTTTTGGCGGGAATTTTACTTGTAAACGCTTTCCCTCAACTTCTGACTATTGGTATTATTCTATTTGCCACTACTACGCTCTTCAGCATCATTACGCTGCCGGTTGAAGTAAATGCCAGCCACAGGGCCTTGGCTTGGCTCAAGGGAACTGGCATAACCAACGATCAGAATCAAACAGCTGCCTTCGATGCCTTAAAATGGGCTGCTTATACCTATTTTATCGCTGCTTTGGCATCATTAGCCACACTGGTTTATTATGTCCTGATATTGATGGGGGCCCGAAGCCGTGACTAATTGTCAGCCTATAAATTCACATTATCATTACTATCCCAAAGGCTAAACATATACAGATGAAAGGAAAATTTATTTGGAAAATTTTTCTGGTTTCAAGGTACTAAAGTATCGTTTACGTCTGATGTAATAGCACCAAACTATACTTCCGCCATATACTCTCGAAACCTGACGCAATGGTTGCTTCCCTCTTTTTTCTAAAGTATAGCGAAACGATTTGATCAGGCTAGAATAAGCCTTAAAAACTGCCCAAAAATTTCTAAATCCTCCATCTACCAGAAACTTCAATGCTGCAGCAAAATCGAGGAACAAACGAGCGAACAAAACTATGGGTAACCACTGTTTAGGTAGATTCTTGATAAGCATTAAAGCATTGTTACGCATATTAAAATAGGTCTTTCGCCATGATTTCTTAGGCAAAGTCCCACCCCCCACATGAAATACTGTTGCTTGGGGCACAACCATTATTTTGTAACCTTTATTCTTCAATCGCCAGCATAAATCGATTTCTTCCATGTGTGCAAAAAAATCTTCATCAAAACCACCAACCTCCCAAAAACACTCTCTCCTAATCATTAAACAGGCTCCACTTGCCCAAAATATTTCGGTAATATCGTCGTATTGTCCATGGTCTGTTTCAATAGCCTGAAATAAACGTCCCCGACAAAATGGATAGCCCCAAAAATCGATGTACCCACCTGAAGCTCCAGCATACTCAAACTTATTTCGCTCGTTAAATGACCGAATCTTAGGCTGACAGGCCGCCACTTCAGGATGGGCTTCCAAAAAATCTATCATTGGATAGATCCATGCCGGGGTAACCTCAATATCAGAATTTAAAATGATGTAATATTCGGCTTCAATAAATTTCAGCCCTCGATTGTACCCTCCAGCAAAACCATAGTTCTCTGAATTTTCAATGATTTTTATTCCACCAAAATTTTCTCTTAAAAAAGCAACCGACCCATCCGAGGAAGCATTGTCTATTACATAAACCTCAGCAACCTGCGAACTATATTGCAAAACATAGGGCAAAAATTTTGCAAGAAATTCTCGCCCATTCCAGTTGAGTATAGCAATAGCAATCCTCGGCGACATAAAGTTATATTAAGAGGAAAATTCTCATACCATTAATCGTTTGGAGTTTGATTTACATTGGGAAGACCTTCATCTACATCAAAGAAAGGAAGCCTATGTAACTCACTTTGCCATGCAGGGTTGTATATTTCTCCCTTCACATCACTATGCAAGAGTTGATAATTATTAGGTATTAAATGTGGATTATAAAAAACGAAGAATCTATTGCGTTGATCTTTAATTTGATAATATTGCCAAATTTGATAAGGAACACTTCCCCCCATTCCTTTGTTGATCTCATTGTCAGAAAGTGTAGTAATCAATCCTGTGTCGAAAGGATAATCATTAATGACGTCGGGAGGGCCATATTGTAAATAAACCCGGCCTCTATCACTATTGTAACCCTTTAAATAGGAAGTCCCAAATAAAGTTTGAACCTTAGCCACTTCTCCCAAATAGGTTATAAAGGCACCTTCAGGATCACTTGAGGAACGATTCTTCCAAAATGAAAATAAAAATGCCTGCATTACCTCTAATGGTGCATTCCTCATCCCCTGGTCGATAAAAATTTTTTCGTAATCTGCTGCAATAGGTCTAAGGCATCTGATATATTCCCGAAGTGTATCCATATTGCGAATATGAGAAGCAAAAGAATTGCGCAGCGATAAACTGTCGATATTAGTTAAATCAGGAACATAACCCGGATTACTTCTTTGAAAAAAAAGTGTATTAAGGCTCACAAGACGGTTTTCTCGATCACGAGCCTCGATGACTAAATTAAAATTTCCACTGGGTAAAAGCGTAATATCAAATTCGTTGAATACCACATTCACATTTTGGGCATCCATTCGCTTCACCTTAGTGAACTGCTCGAAATGATAGCCCGATTCATAATTGGAGATAAAAGTGCGCACAAGAAATTTTTGACCTTCACCCAACACTTTGATGGCATTATATATTTCGGCATAATATATCAATTTGTTTTGATCGGCTGCATAAAAAGTACTCACACGAGGGACTAGTTCATACCCATTTTTAACTAAAATAGATTCCTTATCACTTTTACTATATGAATCCACCAGCTGTATTCCCGAGATAACTAAATTAGTGTCGGAATAATATATCTCTATGGGAATATGATGGATATATGATTCTTTTCTATTATTCTGGTCGGTAATTCGAAGTTCGAAATCGTACTTTCCTATAGGAAGAGGAATACGCTGTTGATCGATAAAATTTACATTTATTGAAGTAGTATCAGAAATTTCAGGACTAAGTAATTCATATTTTTTAAAATTAACAATGTTCTCCTCTTGTCTAAAAATCATGGCTATTTCAATTGCGGCTCTGAATAAACCATTTTCATTTTGAGTGAAAACAACAGAATTCCCATTAACAGAGAAATAGGTCTCTATATAAGGACCATCAACTGGAGAATAGAAAGTGGCATAATTAAGGTTAGCCTGAAGCTTTTTAGCATAAGTAAGTTGAGAAAACATCAATAAGAATAATAATAAGGGCAAAAATTTTTTCATTTCGAGCAAAATTGGAGTATACAGTATTAGAAGACTCAACATACAAAATTACATCATTTCATTGCAAAAGCAATAAAGGAACCTCTAAAAGGGAGAATGAGGAATAGAAAAATAAAAATTTGTACTTTTGCCGCTGGAGAGATGGCAGAGTGGTCGATTGCGGCGGTCTTGAAAACCGTTGTCCGCCGGAAGGTGGACCGGGGGTTCGAATCCCTCTCTCTCCGCCGATTTTAATAATACCAATATTTAGAAAGGAGAGGTGGCAGAGTGGTCGAATGCGGCGGTCTCGAAAACCGTTGTCCGTCGTAAGATGGACCGGGGGTTCGAATCCCCCCCTCTCCGCAGTCTTTCATCCCCATCCTTATTGATGAAAAATTTTACAAATATTTATTCCTGTTGATACTTTGCAGGGGTTTCCTTTTCCCCTACTGTAATTTGAGTTTAGCCTACTAGCTTATTCTTGAAAAGATCATTTACCTCGTAATCATAATAATGCTTATACAGATAGTGTATCAACAATAGGAAAAATTATCATCACCAATGAGACCCAAACGCACAAGTCATGAAATGAATGAAGGATAAATCATTTTAATTTACAGTAATTCAATAGCTTGACAAAAGCTCAAAACTATCAGGTATCAATAGTGCTTCAAATTGTTGCTGTGCTAAAGTATTTTTGTTTAAGCCGAAGGGAGACATTGACTAAAGTTATTAGGACAGGTACCTCTACCAGCGGCCCAATAACAGCTGCAAACGCCTCGCCCGAATTGATGCCAAATACAGCAATGGCCACCGCAATAGCCAGCTCGAAGTTGTTACTGGCTGCTGTAAACGAGAGAGTTGCGGTTTGTCGGTAGCTGGCGCCAATTCGCCTACTCATGAAAAAAGTAATTAGAAACATTACGACGAAGTATATCATTAGCGGGATGGCAATTCGTAATACGTCCAGGGGAATCTTAACGATGTACTCGCCTTTTAGCGAGAACATCACCAAAATAGTAAACAGCAGGGCAATAGGTGTTAATGGACTAATTTTCGGGATAAATTTACTGTTGTACCAATCATTACCCTTTATATGGGTGAGGATGAATCGGGTTAAAAACCCTCCGATGAAAGGTATTCCCAGGTATATGAATACGCTACCAGCTATTTGGCCGATGGTGATTTGAGAAATGGTTTCATTCACCGGGAGCCCAAACCAACCCGGCAGTATGGCTATGAATAGGTATGCGTAAAGCGAGAAAAACAGTACTTGAAAGATTGAGTTGAATGCTACAAGCCCGGCAGCGTACTCTGTGTCGCCTCCGGCTAGCTCATTCCATACAATGACCATGGCAATACAGCGAGCCAGTCCTATTAGGATGAGGCCATACATGTAGTCTATGTTGAAGCGCAGGAATATAATGGCCAGCACAAACATCAGGATTGGACCAATAATCCAATTCTGAATCAGTGACAGCGACAAAACTTTAGTGTTGCGGAATACGTCGCCCAACTCCTCATACTTAACCTTGGCTAATGGTGGATACATCATCAGGATAAGCCCTATGGCTATAGGTATATTGGTAGTGCTTTCAGGCGATGTCTTCAAAGAGTCCCAGAAACCTGCAATGGATGGGAATAAATAACCGGAAAGAACGCCAATCAGCATGGCTAAGAAAATCCATAACGTTAAGTAGCGATCAAAAAAATTCAGCTGCTTCGTTGAAGGCATTACTTATGATTTTAAATGTTCATTATAAAATTTTTGGAATTCAACTTTAATTTCATCCCTTACCCTTCGGAAGGTGGCCAAGACCTCCTCGTCTGTCCCTTTTGCCTCTGCAGGGTCGTCAAAACCAATATGCACACGGTTTTTAACTTTACCGATGAATGCGGGACAGGTTTCCTTTGCTCCACCGCAGACGGTAATCACATAGTCCCATTCCTCATCGAGAAACTCCTCAACATGATGGGTCTTGTTATGGCTAATATCAATGCCAACTTCCCTCATGACCCTGATGGCATAGGGGTTAACGGACGGGGCGGGCTGAGTTCCCGCCGAGTGCACTTCAATTTCATTATTCAACGATTCAAGAAAACCCTCAGCCATTTGACTACGGCTGCTATTACCAGTGCAAAGAATTAAAATTCTCATTCCCTTAATTGTAAAGTTTTACCACTTTGTTGATATTTTTTTCCGCATTGTTTCCTTTCGCTATGCTTCTCTTCGCAATGGGGAAAAAGCATTCGAATGAAAACTTGATTAACTTTTGAGGAAAAATTAAAACAAAATATTATGAAATAAGTTTACCCTCCGAATGCCGTTACAAATGTATACATTCATGAACAAATGAAAGAAAGTTCTTCGACAAATGTTGAATTGGCTTAACCCAACTTGAGCACTCTTCCCCGAAAAAACAGGAAAAATAGTGGTATTTTTAATGATTCAAAAATGCTATCTTATTGATTATTAATATTTGAATTTTTAAATAATTTGGCAGTCCCAGAATATAGAGATGGAAGATGTTCGGGAAACCATAGCACACTGTTTAAACCGTGTGCTATGAATATTAACGAATAACAAAACCGTTTCAACGATTAAAAAAAAGGTTATATCATGCCCCATTCATTCAATAAAATTTGGATTCACGCTATTTGGGCAACCAAAGAAAGAGCTGGCTGTAGCTCTCCACTGGAAAAGAAAAACCCTGTCAGGCATGTGTGGTGAGGGAGAATATTTTTTACGCACCTCGCTCGAGCAAAAAGACGAGAGTTTGGTTTGGGACATTTATAATACCATTCGTAATATAGAAGAAGTCTTTCGGGTATTAAAATTAGATTTGAAAATTCGTCCAGATTTTCATCAAACAGATGAAAACACCGTACCTCATTTGTTTTTGGGAGTACTGGCTTATAGTATAGTCAATACAGTTCGCAGAAAATTGAAAAAACAGGGCATTCATTACAGCTGGAGTAACATTATCAGGATCATGAATACACAAAAAACAGGGACCATTAGTATGAAGAAAAGCGATGGCAAAAAAGTGTATATGCGTTTATGCAGTAAACCAACGATGGAAGTTCAAAAAATTTATGAGGCTAAGGGATATAAAATGATGCCATTTTACAGGAAAAAATTTGTGTTCCCCGAAAGTTGAGACTCAAAAAGTCATCTTGCTGAATATAAGAGAGTTACATCCTTATGATTCTCAAGTTGGGCTGAGATGTAAGACTGCTTTTGTTCTAATTAAGTTAAGTTCTTACTTTTGTGAATGAATAGGATGGATATTTCTATTTGCCTTACTCTTTCTGTGAAAAATCGTATTGATGAAAGTTCTTCAATTAAAGATAAGGACGATACAATTTTATTGATTTTATTGAAACCATGATAAAACGCATACCTTTATATGGAAAAATATTGATAGGCATAGCTATTGGCATTTTATTAGGCATTATTTCCATATTCACCAATACAAGGGGATTTATTATTGATTATGTAAAACCATTTGGGACGATTTTCTTGAATTTGCTTAAATTAATCGCCATTCCGCTTATCTTTACGTCTCTTGTTTCAGGAATAGCTGGTTTATCAAATATCAAGAAATTCTCGAAATTGGGGGTACAGACTTTTGTTCTTTATATCATAACTACTGTTGTGGCCATAAGCGTTGGTTTGGTATTAGTAAATTTAATCAGGCCTGGCGATTATTTTTCGCAAGATAAACGTTCTGAGTTGATGGCAAAATACGGGCAATCTATTTCGGCTGATGAAGAAAATACTCAAAAACTTGGTCACAGATCTCCATTGCAGTTTTTGGTGGATATGGTTCCCGAAAATATTGTAAAGGCAGCTTCCAACAATACTTCCATGTTGCAAGTTATAGTATTTGCGGTACTTTTTGGATTGGCTTTAATCAGCATTCAAGAAAAATATTCAGAACCCGTTAAAAAATTCATACTTGGGCTTAACGAAGTAATTCTAAAAATTGTTGATTTTATCATGTTGGTAGCTCCTATAGGAGTTTTAGCTCTCATGGCAGGGCTAATTGTAGATTTTGTTGGGGAAGATGTAGCAGAAGGAATGCAGCTTTTTATTTCACTTGGTTTGTATTTCTTAACTGTACTTGCAGGCCTTTTCATCATAATACTTATATTTTATCCTTCCCTTGTAAAGATTTTTTCAAAAGTGCCGTTCAAGCAGTTTTATAAAGCCATTTTCCCAGCCCAGTTGGTCGCCTTTTCTACAAGTTCGAGTGCTGCCACCCTGCCTGTAACCATGGAACAAGTCGAAAAAGAATTAGGTATAGACAGAGAAATAACAAGTTTTGTTCTTCCTCTCGGAGTTACCATTAATATGGATGGTACGAGCTTATATCAGGCAGTTGCTTCAGTATTTATTGCACAGGTCATGGGGATAGACCTATCTTTAGGCCAAATGCTTACCATCCTGATTATGGCTGTGATGGCTTCAATAGGATCTGCTGGAGTTCCAGGAGCTGGAATGGTAATGTTGATCATTGTACTCAATAGTGTTGGAATCCCACTCGAAGGGCTTGCACTAATCCTTGCTGTGGATCGCCCTCTCGATATGTTCAGAACAGTTGTTAATGTAACAGGAGATGCTATGATTGCAACGCTTTTAGGGAAAAACAGAAAAATTGCCTAAAAATTAATCCTCATGGCATATCTTCTTTCAATTGTCTCATCATCTCAATAACTTCTCAGTTCACTCTCCTTTATATTGGCTCATCTCAAAGGCTCAAAGCAAGACGTATTACCATCTAATTACTTTATTTTGCGCAAAATCAATCCTGTAAGTGGTAATATTTTAATTGAATCACCTTCCACTATTTCTCCAGCAAGTAAATCCAAGTATTTTCCTTTTTGAATAAACCTGATACTCTGAGAAAGGGTATCGGCATTCAGATAAATAAATACTTCATCGGAAGAGTTCCAACGTCTGTAAGCCAGTACTTTATCATTAGATGGAATGAATTCAATATTACCTGTAGCAAAAATTGAATTATTTTTTCGTAGGTGAATGATTTGCTTGTAGAATTGATAATGTTTGTTATCGAATTCCACTTGGTCAAATAACTTAGGTCCAGGCTGAATATTAGTCCGGGTTTCTGGTTCAAATTTCATGTCGGGCCACCACAATGGTTTGCGATTATCTGGGTCATCACTACCCCACATTCCCATTTCATCTCCATTCCATATAGATGGTGAACCCGGAATAGTAAACTGATGTATGAGATACAATCTGACTCTTTTGTAAGTTTCTTCATCGGGTTTGCCTGTTATGCATTGAGGATTTTCGTACGGATTGACATGATATTTGTATTTTCCTTTGTTTGCAAAACAAGTAAGTAGGCGTGGGCTATCGTGTGTAGCATTCACATTCATCTGTGAAAAACGAAAATTCTTCAGCAAGTTAGCCCATTCTTTTTGCAAGCTATCGGCCAATTGTGATGAAGATAACGCTTCTTTCCCCTGAACGAAGAAACTACGGGCAGGTGCATAGATCTTATAAAACATCACTGCGTCGAAAATCTCTTCATTAACATAAGGCTTAGGATCCATCAACTTATCGGGCCATTTTTCCCACCATATCTCTCCAACAAGGTAAGCATTGGGCTTAATAGATTTTACCCATTTACGGTAATCTCTCCAAAAGCCCAAAGGGATCTGTTCGGCCACATCGAGACGAAAACCATCTATTCCCTTTGCTGTATCACCATTTGGGGCAAGCCAACGCTGACTAACTGCAAAAATATGTTCTTTCACTGCAGGGTTTAAATTTCCTTCATAGGGGCCATTTGATGTTCTTGGCCCAGAAAGGTCAACCTTTTTCCATTCCGGGAGACTAGCCACATTAGCCCATCCACGATATTGAAACTCATTCTGAGGGGTTAGAGAATTATCGAAAGATATTACTTCGTACCAATCTTTGTAAGGCGATTTTTCTTGATTTTGCAAAACATCTTTCCATGCCCAGAAATCCACACCTGTATGATTCCACGAATAATCCATAATGATTCTTATGCCCATTTTATGGCATTTTTCGATTAATTCGAGGAATTGCCTATCTGCCGCGGTCCATTTCCAAGTGGAAGGATCTGATGGATTCTCAGAAGCAATAATTTTCTTGTCACCCTCAGGATCTGGGCCAAAATTCACATCTATATGATGATAATTACGTGCATCATATTTATGCAATGAAGGAGCATCGTTGAGTGGATTAAAATAAATAGCGGTAATTCCCAATTCATGCAGGTAGGGGAGTTTATCGATAACTCCTTGCAGATCACCTCCATAGCGCCTGTGTTGAACAGTTTCTCTATGGGATTTCCGCGTTTTTTCTGCCCAGGGTTCTTGCTTCCACCAGTCCATTGTCCATGGTGTAATGGTCCAATCATACGGAACGGGGAAAGTTGACGAACTCACTGAGATGTCTTGGGGTGTAGGATCATTATCAGGATTGCCGTTGTAAAAACGTTCTACAAAAATCTGATACCATATCACATTGGAAGCCCAAGGTGGAGCTTCTTGTGCAATAAGCTCTTTCGCAGGATTAACAGCTATGAAACTCATTAATAAAACAACAATGCATGACTTCTTAATTTTCATTGCAAGAATTTTAATTTTTAATATCGTTAATATCGTTCTGGTACGAAATTCTGTTCCGAGATAGGAGGTCTAACATAACCACTGGATTCTTTACGGGGAGGAAGCTCTATGATGGGTGATGGTAGTTCTTGGTAAGGAATCATAGTTAACAAGTGAGAGATGCAATTTAGGCGGGCTCGGCGTTTATTATCAGCATTTACGACCCACCAAGGTGAAGTTTTCGTATCGGTAAAAGCAAACATTTCATCTTTAGCTTTACTATATTCTTCCCATTTTTCACGCGAGGCAAGATCCATTGGGCTGAGCTTCCAGCGTTTAGTCGGGTCGGCAAGCCTCTGCTGAAACCTTCTCTCCTGCTCTTGGTCACTTACCGAAAACCAATACTTAATAAGTATAATCCCACTGTGAATGAGCATTTCCTCGAAAAGAGGACATGAACGGAAAAATTCCCTGTATTCTTCTTCACTACAAAAACCCATTACACGTTCTACTCCTGCCCTATTGTACCACGAACGATCGAAAAGAACCATTTCGCTTGCACTGGGCAAATAAGAAACATATCTCTGAAAATACCATTGAGTACGTTCCTTCTCAGTAGGTACAGGCAAGGCTGCAACTCGACAAATACGTGGATTCAAACATTCAGTAATACGCTTGATAACACCGCCTTTCCCAGCTGCATCTCGTCCTTCGAAAATAATAACTACCTTCAATCCTTTAGCCTTGACCCATTCCTGTAACTTAACCAGCTCAATTTGTAACTTTCGTAATTCTTTCTCATAAAATTTTTTCCCCAGTTTCGGAACTTCAGGCTCACTTTCACCGGTTTCTCCAGTCTTTATCTTTTGAGATTCATCTCGAGGCTGTATATATTTTCGAAATTCTTCTCCAAACAATTCATTTAATTCATCTAAGTTATCATTGCTTCCCATAAATCATTAATTTTAAATTATTTATCTGGTATAGATGATCATAATTTCCCATTGAGATAGTTTTCGATGAGCTCGTCATAAGATTTCATGACGAAACGCAGAAGCGGATGATTTACATTATATCGCTGCTCATTGATCAATAAAATGGGTAGAACTTTTGGGGAAGTCCCGGTTAAAAAAGCAGCCTCATAGGTATTCAGCGACTTTACGTAAATATCTTCTTCGTGTAAATAAATATTTTGCTGATGGACCATGTATATGATTTTTTGACGAGTTACTCCTGGCAATACTTTCGAAATAGGCGGCGTATAAAGTTGACCCTCTTTTATAAAAAAAATATTTGACTTACTCCCCTCTGTAATGACTCCACCATCATTTACAAGCAAAGCTTCATATATTTTATTTTCTTCTATAAAAATCTTTACCTTTTCCTTTAAATCTATATTTTTATACTTAGTATTAGGATGCTTTCGTTCATAATAAAAAAGCCTTGTTCTTACTCCTTGTCTATATTCCTCTTCTGTAGGGTAATAATAAGGAATATACCATGCTATAAAAGTTTGTTTTGAGAAATGATCATATCTGTAATTTACATCGAGTTCAATGTTCCCATCGGGTGTGCCATTGGCTTTTAACATTTCATACAGTCGACGTGTAACTTCCATTTGGCTTAATGAGAGTTGAAAGCCGGCATTGAAAGCTGAATTTTCTAATCTTTTCAAATGATCTTCCAGAAACAGAAGTTTGCCTTTAATCACCCTTATGACTTCATAAATCGTAAGTCCTTGCGAAAAAATGTTTTCATCAATTTGTGTGGCTTCGATGATTTTATCATCCATCCAAATATATTTTCTGTAAGGGATGATCATTTCTTAAAAATTAAAAAGTCATGCATAAATTTTCATATCTGTATTTTAATGAAAGCCAGAGATGAAAGTAATAAAATCAATTGGGTTAATTTTAAAAAGGCAAATCATTGTCATCCTGAATATCAGTCGCTTCTGTTGGAGGTTGCGGAGAAGAAGCGGGCTCTGATTGTGATTGATCCGATTCTATGGATGAGGGAGTTGAAGAAGGAATATTTCTTGAAATATTTAAGGCTCTAACGTCAGTGTACCAGCGATCGTTAAATTCTCGCGATTCGATTGAGCATTCCACGGTAACTTCATCATTGATTGAAAGACTTGAAACTATGTCAGTACGTTCATTCCATGCCATCAAGCAAATTTTTTTGGGATAATAATCGAGGGTTTCGATAATAAAACTCTGTTTCTTCCAAATCCCATTTCTGCCTTCACCTTGTTGAAGAGGTAGAATTTTAACAACTTTCCCCTTAATAGTAAGTGCCATAATACAATTGTTTTAAATTTCAATATTTGACTTTTTCTAAAGTTAAATTCCACAACTCGAATGGTTTACGATATTTAGGATGATTCAAACGAATGAAAGGAATGTTTCTTTGTAGATGCGGTAGATGTAACTGTTGATAGATAAAGGAATCGTCGAAACCAGCTTGAGCAGCATCTTCCTGCCGAGCAGCGAAATAAACTTTTTTCAGTCTCGCCCAATAAATGGCTCCAAAGCACATCGGACAAGGCTCGCAACTGGTATAAAGTTCACAATCGCTGAGCTGAAACGTATTTAATATTCTGCAAGCTTCGCGTATCGCATTCACCTCTGCATGCGCTGTAGGATCATTACTCGAAGTTACTGTATTTGTGGCTCTGACTATTACTTTCCCATCTTTGACTATCATCGCCGCAAAAGGCCCTCCTTTCCCTTCTTTTACATTTAAGAGGGCTAATTCAATAACTTCCTGTATCAATTGTTCTTCCATTACATTACCTATTCATTGATTTCTTCTTTCAAAAATACATGATAATTATTAAACCCCGTCCAAAAAAGCAGAATTATTTCTCAAGAAAATGTACAATATCAAGATAAAGATGCATAAAATAATTATCTCCAACTAAGGTCCATACAGATAATATCTTCTAAATGAATACACTTGATTTCGATTTGGCGTTTGTGGCTTGTAATTTCTTTAATTGGTGGAGATGCGATTAACGTGAAACTCCCATGTTATCATACAGGCGTAATGTTTTTCATTACCTCATAATGAAATAATTAATTCTGAAGGGTTAATATCATTGCATTAAAATGAAATCATTCTTAAAATACCAAAATTGCTGAAGATAAAATTGCTTAATTTTGCATTAACCAACTTGGATTCAGGCATAGAATGGCATCTAAAGTAAATCATAAAACACAGAAAGAAGATATTGATAAAAATGAGAAACCTTCGAGTAACTCAAATAAAGCAAGGAAAAAGCCTACGGCATGGTGGCAACGTAAAGAAAAATCAAGGGCTGTCGTTGGTTTTATAATAACTGCTTTAGGTATTTATTTGCTTTTGGCTTTTGTTTCGTTTTTCGTCAATTGGCATATCGATTTCGATAAAACGACCCATCTTTCGTTTTACGATATTGCTTCGGGTAACATTCACTTTAAAAATATAACTGGGTCAATAGGTGCAGCTATTTCTTATTATGTTATTTATAAAGGATTTGGGTTGGCTAGTTTTGTTTTCCCATTTCTTCTTATGCTGGCTGGATTGCGTATAGGACTTGGAATAAGGATTTTTTCTATTCGCAAATCATTGAGTATATCATTTTTTATCTTACTCTGGTTGTCGGTAACATTGGGTTTTGCCTTTCATAATGTCAATAATCTGACCAATATATTAGGAGGAGCATTTGGGATTCAAATTAGTCGATATTTGATGGTGGTATTGGGCAAAGCTGGATTAGCCATACTTTTACTAGCACTTTTATTAGTATTTACTACCATTTACTTGAATTTTCCTTTTTCACAAATTCAAACTTACAGACGTCGTAGGCTGGAAAAAAGGAAAAATAAAATACAGAATTCTCCTGTTAGCTCTCCAGTTCCTTCCGTAAATTATAACCTTCATGAATATGCAGTAGATGAGCCTAATGTTACAGAACCCGTTGCCACAGATAAACCTAATGAAAAGAAGATAGGAAAAGATTTTCCATCTAACCAACAGCCAAATTCCAAATCCGTTAAGGAAAAAGTTGACGAAAAAAATCTTAGCAGTGAATATAAAAACATAAATGAACAAGGCAAAACCCAGGATGAGATAGAATTGATAATAGTAGATCCTAAGAGCGATGAACAAAACAGCAAAGAACCAGAAAAACCAGAAGACATTGAAAACCCTGCTTTGCATTACACTATAGATACCCTCTACGATCCAACCTTAGAACTTTCTGATTTCAAGCTTCCCAGTCCCGACCTCTTGCAAACCTATCCTAACGAGAATAGCAATGTTTACAAGGAAGAAATTGAGGCCAATAAAAAACGCATAGTTGAAACGCTGAATAACTATCAAATTGATATTCAACAGATTAAAGCTACTATCGGGCCTACCGTCACTTTATATGAGATTATTCCTGCTCCCGGAATACGTATTTCAAAGATTAAAAATCTTGAAGATGATATTGCTTTAAGCTTATCGGCTCTGGGGATAAGGATTATAGCCCCAATCCCGGGGAAAGGCACCATAGGCATAGAGGTTCCTAATCAGAATCCTGAAATTGTTTCTATGCGTAGTTTAATTACGAGTGATAAATTTATCAACACCCGTTTCGATTTACCTATAGCCTTAGGCAAAACCATTTCCAACGAATGTTACATAGCCGATTTAAGTCGTATGCCACATTTATTGATGGCTGGCGCTACAGGCCAAGGGAAGTCGGTAGGATTGAACGCTATCATTACAAGCCTCTTGTATAAGAAACACCCTGCCGAGGTAAAATTTATTCTTGTAGATCCCAAGAAAGTAGAACTTTCCTTGTTTTCAAAAATCGAGCGTCATTATCTGGCCAAGTTACCCGATTGCGAAGAAGCCATCATTACCGATATGCGTCAAATAGTGCGTACGCTCAACAGTTTATGTATAGAAATGGACGAACGTTACGCTTTGCTTAAAGCAGCCCAGGTAAGAACCATCAAAGAATACAACCATAAATTTATCCACAGACGATTGAATCCAAACGAAGGTCATCATTACATGCCTTACATCGTTTTGATTGTGGATGAATTTGCCGACTTGATTATGACGACAGGAAAGGAAATCGAAATCCCAATTACTCGCTTAGCACAATTGGCAAGGGCTATTGGCATTCATCTGATTATTGCCACTCAGCGCCCTTCTGTAAATATCATCACTGGCACTATAAAAGCAAATTTCCCGGCTCGTATCGCCTTCAGAGTGAGTTCGAAAATCGATTCACGAACTATACTCGATACTGGAGGTGCCGATCAGTTGGTTGGTCGAGGCGACATGTTGCTTTCGCTTGGTAGCGATTTGCTACGTTTGCAATGTGCTTTCGTCGATTTGCCAGAAATTGAAAGAATAACCGAATTTATCGGAAGCCAGAGAGGTTATCCTGAGGCTTATGCGCTTCCCGAATATTATGAAAATGAAGATGAAATTCCCCTTAATACAGATCCTGCCGAACGTGATGAACTTTTCGAAGAAGCCGCCAGAATCATAGTTATTCATCAACAAGGCAGTACTTCCCTACTCCAAAGAAAATTAAAACTTGGATATAACCGAGCAGGCCGCTTGATCGACCAACTCGAAGCAGCCGGTATAGTTGGCCCTTTCGAAGGAAGTAAGGCCCGAGAAGTACGAATCCCCAACGAACAAGCATTGGAACAATATTTGAGAGAGCTCAACATTAAGTAATAAACCACTCAACCCAACAGAAAATATGAAAAAATACATCATCATTTTGCTAAGCTTTGCACCCTTATTTATTCAGGCTCAATATGGTAGTGAAAAAGCCCAAAATCAACTTAAATCCTTGGCTCAAACGCTTCAATCGGCTAAAAACATTCGAATACAATTCACACTTGCACAAAATACTGAAAAAGCAAGCAGTTCAAAATCAGATGCTGAAAAAACTGTTCTCTCTCAACCCAAGCAGGGAACACTTTGGATTTCAGAAAATAAATTTCGCTTGATGCTGGATGGACAAATTATCATCAACGATGGAAAGACCCTCTATACCTATTTGCCCCAAGCTAACGAAATTCAAATCAATGATGCCAGTGCTAGCGAGAACGAGCTGAATCCTTTGACGTTGTTGAAAACCTATCAACAAAACTATCGCTCTAAATATATTCGTGAAGAAAATGGCTACCTGATCGTCGATTTATTGCCCTTAAACGAAAACAGGTTTTACAAAATCCGGCTCGAAATCTCTACTTCAAGCAATTCACTGCGCTCAATCTCGCTATATGACCGAAATGGAAATACTACAACCTATCAAATCGATAAATTTGAATTGAACAAGGATGTTGATCCTTCCATCTTTACTTTCAACCCTGATGATTATAAAAATGCAGAAGTAGTCGATTTGCGATAAATCATGATTAACCCTCCTCTTGCCGAAATCTTGCGTCCACAATCGCTTTCCGAATTTATTGGCCAAGAACACATTATTCAGCCTAACTCCATTCTTTATAATTCAATACAATCGGGTAAAGTACCTTCCATGATCCTTTGGGGGCCTCCGGGAACAGGCAAAACTACACTTGCCTATATTATCTCCAAAACATTGAATTGTAAGTTTTTCTCGTTAAGTGCCATCAATTCAGGAGTCAAAGAGGTTCGCACAGTCATTGAGGAAGCTGAAAAAAACCCAGGCAAAACGATTCTATTTATTGACGAAATACATCGTTTCAGCAAATCACAGCAAGATTCTCTATTAGCAGCAGTGGAAAAAGGTATTATCACTTTAATTGGAGCAACTACCGAAAATCCTTCTTTCGAGGTTATTACGCCTTTACTTTCACGTTGTCAGGTCTATATTTTAAAAGCTTTAGAGAAACAACACTTAGAAATGCTCATCGAGAAGGCAGTTCGATATTATAAAACTCAGGGTATTCATCTCAGAATTGTTGAAAATGAAGCCTTATTGAGGTTATCTGGAGGTGATGCTCGTAAATTATTGAATGCCATTGAGTTGATCGTAAATAATCGTCAAGAAGATACGACTGAACTGATCATAAATAATGAAATCACGCAGAAGATCATTCAGCAAAACATTGCTATTTACGATAAGGCAGGTGAGCAGCATTATGATATTATATCAGCCTTCATTAAATCATTACGAGGGAGTGATCCCAACGCAGCTGTTTATTGGCTTGCACGTATGATAGAGGGAGGAGAAGACCCTCTTTTTATCGCTCGCCGAATGCTTATTTTAGCTGCTGAAGACATTGGTATTGCAAATCCCAATGCTCTTTTGCTTGCCAACACTTGTTTCGATGCAGTTCACAAAATTGGCTGGCCCGAAAGCCGAATTATTCTGTCAGAAACTGCCATCTATCTCGCCACATGTGCAAAAAGCAATTCAGCCTATATGGCTATCGAAAAAGCACAAGAAACCGTAAAATCTACTGGCGATCTCTCCGTTCCACTTCATTTACGCAATGCCCCTACACAACTAATGAAGCAAATTGGATACAGCCAAGGTTATCAATATGCCCATGATTTCCCCGGAAACTTTGTTACTATTGATTTTTTGCCATCTTCACTCCATGGAAACATTTTTTATGAACCCGGCGAAAATCCACGCGAAATTGAAATCAAAAACCGTCTCAAAATTCTCTGGAAAAATAAATATAAGTATTAAAAGCCTTTCTAATTTATGCTGCCTGAAACTCTAAAAACATTACATCACAAGAAGTCTAATAATTTTTTTCTCATTGCAGGACCTTGTGTGGTCGAAAATTCACAAATGCCTCTCGAAATTGCTTCTGTAATATACAATATTTGTGAACGTTTAGAAATACCATTCATTTTCAAAGCTTCTTACAAAAAAGCCAATCGCACCAGCCTGCATTCCTTTACAGGCATAGGAGATGTATTAGCCTTAAAAGCCATTGCAAATGTGCGTAATGAATTAAATATTCCAGTCTTGACCGATTTTCATACAGCCGAAGAGGCCAATTTGGCTGCAGCTTATGTAGATGTTTTGCAGATCCCAGCCTTTCTTTGCCGACAAACAGAATTGCTGATTTCGGCTGCTAACACTCAAAAAGTAATTAATGTAAAAAAAGGGCAATTTGTTTCGCCCGAAGCCATGAAATTTGCCGTCGAAAAGATTAAAAGTCAAGGAAACCATCAGATTATTCTCACCGAAAGAGGAACTACTTTTGGCTATAATGATCTTATTGTTGATTTTCGCTCCATTCCTATCATGCAAAGTTTTGGTGTGCCTGTAGTTGTGGATATTACACATTCATTACAGCAACCCAACACCACTGCTGGTGTTAGTGGTGGTTCACCCCAATTTATTTCTACTCTCGCAAAAGCAGCTATTGCAGCTGGTGCCGATGGAATCTTCCTCGAAACCCATCCTGAGCCTGCACACGCACTGTCTGACGGAGCTAATATGCTGCAACTCTCACTTTTAGAAAATCTCTTGAAACAGCTCGTCCAAATCAGAAAAGCTTTGAACGAAAATTATTCATAATAGATCTTTACCACGCAGCCAGTTTGAGGATCAAACTCGATTTTGCTTTTCACAAATGGAACTCTCGAGACTATTCCAAATTGAGGAAGGGCTATAAGCTGTTCATCATAAATCTTCCCTAAATAATTTACCGATAATCTTACCATTTCAGGAATACGATATGGTATCAAGGTAGATCGTGCATCAACCGCTGATGAAGCCCAATTAGGCATTTGCGTCAATGTACCGCTTCTTCTGATGTTGAGTATAACTTCTCTGCCTTTATTGTCGGTGGCATCAGAAATTCCGGACTCTTTAGAAAACTTGCATACTACTTGGTTTAATTTATTCGGGTCAGGGATAAGATAAAAGGTGTAAGTATTCAGCATTTCAGTCTTCAGTCCCTTGAAAAGAGAAATATATTCTTGAACCATTAGTTGTAATTTCTCATCCATATATTTCATCGTTTCAGGCGAATAATTGGTCTCCTGATAACCTGTCAGCAAATTAAACCGGCCTTCACGAATTCTTGAAACCATATCGGCAGCTTCCCGAGCCTTAATTTCTGTTGATTTTTCTTCGAAATAAGTATTGAAAAAACGCTTTTTTACCGTATTGGTATCTACTGTAACGATTCGGATGATAGTATCCACCTTGTGATAAAGAGATGGATTTACACTCATAGAAAATAAATCTTCCTGCGTAATGACTTTGTACTCTTCTTTGATGAGCTGAGCTTCTTTAGCCGAAGAAATGCCATTAATGCTCCGTATGATTCCATTCGAAGTTAAATTTACCGAAAAATTCTTTTCCTCTTTACTCGATTTATCATCAATTTCTATGAAGAAAATCTGCTCGGGATCGGGCTCTACGAGAGTTTCCATTTTGATATCTACCAGCTCATATTCCTTGGTATTTTGCATGATGGGATTGCTGATACCCATAAGTTGTTCTGCATATTCGGCATAAGGCCCTTTCATGTTTTCAATTTCTTTAACCGTTACAGAAACTTTGATGATTTTTCGCGGTAAAGAAAAAAATACACCATTTTTCTCAGGCTTGACACTTCTACTGCTTACCGATGTAACATTAATCTGGGCTTCAGTCTGATAAGCTATTAAGAGACTGCAAATGATAAACATCAAAAAATAATGCTTCATAACTAAAAAATTATGTTTTACATTAAAAAGGGCTAACTAAACAAAATTTTCACAAAATTAATTCTTTCATTGATTTATTGTACTTCTTCGAGAGTTTTTCGATTCATACATCATGGTCTTTGTGCTATTTGAACATACCTTATATATTTTTGTTTAGGATTTGGAACCGAAAATGAAACAAGAGACCATTAACCCATGCACCATCTAATTATATATTCTAATCATCAAAGGAATTCTTTCTTAAAATTAATTCTTGAAGAGGTTGTTCGACAATATCAAAATCGAGGAGATAGTGTAACCATAAGAGATTTATATCAAATGAAATTCAATCCTGTTCTAACCAATGATGATCTTTCAGCAATTCACAGTGGCATTATTCCTAAAGATATTTTAACTGAGCAACAACTGGTAATGGCAGCCGATTTTATTACTATGATCTATCCTGTATGGTGGACAGGTATGCCTGCTATTTTAAAGGGATACATAGATAGAATTTTTTCGTATGGTTTTGCTTATGGCGACCGAGGTAATGGAGTGGAAGGATTTTTAAAAGGGAAGAAAGCAATTATATTTAGCACCACAGGCCAACCTCATAAAGAATATCAGGCCAATGGCATGTACAATGCCATGAATATGACTACCGATAAAGGAATCTTCGAATTTTGCGGCATAGATGTATTGGATCATATATACTTTCCGGAAGTTCCCCATGTTAGTAAACAAATACTTATAAAATATCTCAACAGTATTGAAAAAATACTGTCTACCTCCTTTATCGAAACATTACGATAAATATTATTTTCCCCTGATTTAACCATTGGAACATTTATTTGGAATCACCAACAATTGGGAGATAACAGTGGAAAAAGTTGCATTAATATACAAATATCACCAGACAATAGAGCACACATATAAGAAGTTGAAGCACAATTTTCCATTGCCTTTTTTCTACACGAGATGAAAAAACTGCATCCAGGTACAGGTATGGCATACGCTGATAGCCTATTTGCCGATGAATGTTTTACGGGTTTTATCCAAAAGCAAAAAAGCGTTCTCCATCATTGCACCATTAATATGGATACACTTGGTCAGCCATTTGGACTTGATGTAAGTAGTAACCAAGGGCAGAAGAGCCTTTGCTAAACGTATTTCCATCTGGAATAAGAGTCTGATAAGCGTTTAATTATCCCTATTTTGATTAGGGGTAGGTTTTCTAAAGAACGAAAAGCTAAGGTATAACCAGCTGAATAAGTGATACATAAAAATATTTTGAAATTTTTTAAAATTTTGTTGGTTAATAATGATGATTATGTTTATTTGCATGTTGAAAATGTATCACATTGTGAGTAGGCAAAAATCAAATCCTCTTATTGGGATGTACAATTCCAACATGAAGCGGAGCCATGTACCCTGCTACCCCGATGATTCAGTGCCTGAGCCTTGGCTTATTCTGCGTTCTCAGGCAAAGAAGGAGAGAATTTTGGTAATACAACTTCTGCGAAAAGGTTTCGATGCCTGGCTGCCCGAAGTTAAACATTGGCGTTTTCGTGTGGGAAAGAGAGAAAATATTACCAAAGTACTCATTCCAGGCTATGTATTTGCAAGAACCAAGGAAGCTATTTCTGTGGACGAGTTCAATCTGCCCGGCAGCAGAGGCCTGTTGATACAGGATGGCAAACCTGCACTGTTGTCTCACGATGATGCAATGAACCTGAATCGTTTATGCAGCCTCGATTTGGCCCCTGAAATAACCACTAATCTCAGCTGTGGGCAACAAATTACGATTGATTCTGGGCCTTTGAAGGGAATTTCGGGTAAAGTCGTTCGTACCGAGGGCAAGCAATATCTGATAATAGAAAGCGGCATCAAGGGCATATTGCTGAAAGTAAATCTGGAACAGAATGCGGTGATAGGGGGAAAAACCCCGCTTAAAAATTTCGTAAACTAAAAAACTTCATAAATTTAGTTAATCAAATGAAAAGTCTTTGTTCACTTGAATCGAAAGATAAAACCCAACATTATAGCGTCTATACATCCAAATTTGGGGAATAGGCGCTATAGAGTAGCGTGTATAAATAAGTTAACTTGCATAAAAAAAAGATACTGCTAAATGAATGAGACAATAGACAAACTCAAAAAATCTCCACTTTTCCATTTATCATTAGGTTCGAAAGAATTATTTCATAGCAACTTTTTATATTGGATTGGTCGAAATTACCCTTCTGAATTTGGTGCTCTCTTTTCTAAGTTTTTAAATGAGCAGCCAAACGAAACATGTATTAATAAAATATTTAGAGAACGGGAGAATATAGATTTATCCTTTAATTACAGTAATGGTCAAGAGATTTTAATTGAGAATAAAGTTAAAAGCGTTCCATATAAAGAACAATTAGCAAAATATTCAGAAAAGCATACAAATAAGAGAAACTACATTTTACTTTCTTTATCAGAACCTATGTTTTTCCTATCGCAAGGTAAACTAGATATTAAAGAAGCAACATGGCATTATTTAAGCTATTCTGATTTGAAGAAGATGTTGCAAACATTGTCTATGAAAATAAGCAATGAATATCACCGAGAAATAATTAATGATTATTGCGAGTTTATAAGTGGTTTGATAGAAATTAATGAACATTGTAAGATTAATGATGAAGATTTGTTTGATTTTCACTCAATTGAGTCTAATCAATTATATAGAGAGCTTATTGATATACGATTACACGATTTCTATTTGAAAAAGAAATATGAGTTACTAGCATTTGAGATTTATAAGAAACTGCAAACGCTTGGAAAGAATTTGATTGACTTTGGTTTACCTATGTGCTGGAACAATAAAATTCCGATTATATTTATTGGATATGGTATGACTCGAAGTCTAGGATTAATAGATGTGAAGTATTTAATTTCACAAAACATAGCATTAGGCATTCAAATACAAGGAGAACATTATCGAATGGTTGTTGAGGATAAAACAGGAAGAATTGCAAAAAATATTAAGGAAAGACTTCATGATGATTTATGGTTTGATTTCTCTAAGACATTCCCTAATGCGAAAGTATATCCCAAACCAGAAAAAGAATTTAATAAATATGGAGAAACGTTCTTCTATAAGTCGGTTAAATTAGGGACTAAATTAAAAATTAAAGAGATTATAGATGTTATTTTGTTTGATGTTCAGCGAATTGAATCTAAATTAAAAGACATTGAAACAATAATTACGCAAGCTAATAACGGCTCATAAGCAATGGCGGGGCTTGTAGCGTATTTAGCACCTCGTCTCGCAGGTAGTTTCTGCTTCGTGGGATACGAACGCAGCTCCGAAGCCCCCCACTGCTCATAGCCCCAACCGTTATGAGCAAGTAAAAAAACAGTGGTTAAGTAAAGGGCTAACCACCCAGTGTAATAAAGAACAGTTTTATTGTAACTGAAAAATGGAGTCCAGAACCCACTCTAAAAAACGGGGCGGTTCCGAAAAGCCAAACGAGTAGGAAAATAAAAGCAAATTAATATGGACAACAAATTTTTTACATTCATTAAACCTTATTTGTCATTTATTGACAACGGAGACCTTTATCGCAAGCCATTTGGCTGGCTATACGCGTTATTAGCAATAATCAATTTAATAGTGCCGATTTATATTTTTTATCAAGCTGTAGATAATCGCATCTTTTATGCTCCCGCCAAAAATTTGTAATTGTATTCTTACTTGTATGGATAATAATAGCTTTTGCAGGTTGGTTAAGTTTTCAACTTTGGTGGGACAGAAAATCAAAAGTAATTTCCACATCCAACTTTGGAGACGAATTTGTGGCTACTCCTGTTTTCTCGCATCTTATACAGACAATAGGTGAATGGCTTGGGACTTGGATAGGTATTGTTGGATTTTCAGTTGCTTTATTGACAACACTTATTTTAGGAGACGAAGGCTATTATTTATCAAGACAACTTGGACTTGGTTTTATGAAAACTGGGGTTCTGTTTATAATTCTGATGCCAGTTTACGGCTTTTTAATTATTGTTGCCACAAGATTTTTGGCTGAGCAATTTAGAGCACTATCTTCAATTGTTAATAATACAAGAAAGAATTAAAACCATGCCCATAACATTGTATAGCAGTAATAAGGGTTTCAGAGCTAATTCAAGTATTCTGCCCCGCTCAAACATTGGTATAGTTGGACAGGAAAATAGCCCGCAATCGGCAACAACCAGGGCAAAACGCTTGGGCTGCATTTTTATGGCAGTTTGATGCCGAAAGTTAGCCATTTTTGATTAAATCCTACCTGCCTGGGATTTTTGGTTCACAAGACGACGGGTGCGGAGCCAGCTGGGCTGAAGAGTTGAGCCCATTTCCGGCCAGCCGGCCGGAATGCTGAAGGGAGCATAGCGCGAGCTTTAGAAAGACCACGATGGAAACCCGAAAATCAACCCTGCCGCCCTGCGCTGGTTGCTCCAGGCATTTGGTTGAAGCAGGAACAGGGGTGAGTTACATCCAATAGCCGCCCGGGCTCAGGAGTTTAAGAATCACAGATATTGTTACAATGCTTACAGAAGGTTCGCAGCCCATTTGATGAATTGTAAAAAACTTCATAAATTTGGTTCATCAAATGAAAAGTCTTTGTACTTTTGAATCGAAAGATAAAACGCAACATTTAAGCGTCTATCCATACAAATATGGGAAATAGGCGCTATAGAGTAGCGTGTATAAATAAGTTAGGTGAAACGGCGGATTTAAGTAAGTCAAATCCATTAGAGGAAATGTGATGGAAACCACACACAAGATAATCATTGGTGATTCAAGATGGATGAAAGAGATTCAGGATGAATCAGTCCATCTTATCATTACATCCCCACCTTATTGGCAACTGAAGGATTATGGAAACGGGAAGCAGATAGGGTTCAATGATACCTATGAAGAATATATAAACAACCTTAATTTGGTGTGGAATGAATGCCATAGAATTTTACATAAAGGTTGCCGATTATGTATTAATATCGGCGACCAGTTTGCTCGTTCTGTTTATTATGGAAGATATAAAGTGATTCCGATAAGGACAGAAATCATCAAGTTCTGCGAAAGTGCAGGTTTCGATTATATGGGGGCTATTATCTGGCAAAAAGTCACTACTTGCCATACCACGGGTGGAGCAACAGTAATGGGATCCTTCCCCTATCCCAGAAGTGGGATTCTTAAATTAGATTATGAATTTATTTTGATTTTCAAAAAATATGGGAATCCGCCAAAGGTAAGCAATGAAATTAAAGAGCAATCAAAATTAACGCATGAAGAGTGGAATCAGTATTTTACTGGACATTGGAACTTCCCTGGTGAAAAACAAGATAAACATCTGGCAATGTTCCCTGAAGAATTACCGAGACGCCTTATCAAAATGTTCAGTTTTGCTAGTGATACCGTTCTTGACCCATTTCTTGGGAGCGGAACTACCTCTTTGGCAGCTAAAAAATTGAATAGGAACTCTATTGGATACGAAGTAAATGAGGATTTCCTGCCAATCATAAGGGAAAAACTGGGAATAAATCAAACCACTATTTTTCAACAGGCGACTTTTGAGATAATTAAACAGGACGAACCAAAAATAGATTTTAAAGAAGAAATTAAAAAATTACCCTATATTTTTAAAGACCCAATAAGATTTGACAAGAAAGTTGACCCAAGAAAATTAAGATTTGGATCAAAAATAGATAATTCATATTCCGAGAGCGAGACACATTATACAGTAAAGGAGATAATCTCTCCAGAGATGTTGATTTTGAATAATGGATTAAAAATCAGATTATTGGGTGTGAAGGAGAGGCCAGAAAAGAATGGGGAGGCAGTTAAATTTTTAAGAGAAAAAACCAGCGGGCAAAAGGTATTCATAAAGTTTGACGATATAAAATACGATGATAAAAATAATTTGCTTTGCTACCTCTATTTATGGAACAAAACCTTTTTGAATGTCCATTTGATTAAAAAGGGTTTGGTAGATGTGGATACTGCGCTTGATTACAAATATAAAACCAAATTTTTATCGGAGAGGAAGGTAACATAATGGCGAAAGAATGGATATTAAATCAGGCAATGAATCGATGGGGACTAAACAAGAAAAACTCTGTTGGGCCAGTCTCAGAATTGATTAGAAAATGTGCTCCGAAGAAACTGGAAGACTGGGAGAGATATTACTACGAAAAAATCTATCCTAAAGAATATCTGGAAGAACTTGGCAAAAGACTCTATGTGAAGATTACTGAAGTTATCCAATATGAAGTTGCAGAAGTAACGGAACAGGATTGTATAAACTATATGAAAGAGGTGGTGATTAACAGAACTTTTGATGGATATCAAACTGAGATTCAAACGATTTATGGTCAACTGCAAAATATTCTTGGGTTATCCATAAAACCAGCACCAGATGAATGGGATAGGCTTTACAATGTAGATTTTTTTATAGAGGTAAACGATAAATTTATTGGATTGCAAATAAAACCCATTACCTTTGAGCACACCTTTGAGGACTACAAATGGAAAGAGATGCAGGAAACCACTCATCTGAAGTTCCAGAAACAATTTGGTGGTAAGGTTTTTATCGTTTTCTCTATTAAAGTCGGGGAAAAGAAGATGATAAAGAATACTGAGGTGATCGATGAGATTAAAAATGAGATTGAGAAACTACGAAAATAAAAAATACACCGCCGCATCGCTTAACAGAGCGTATCTGGCTTCGTGTCTTCGGCACTCCGCCCAAATCCCTAGCTGCGCTCGGAAATTCAGATACGCTGGGAACGATATATGAGATTGCGGACAAGGGAAAAAGCAAATATCAAGGTATGTCATATAAAAAATAATCGAAGGTAATCAGATATGAGCCAGCTAACATTTTTTGAAAAAGAAGAAAAGAACCTAATCAATTTAAAAGAAGCAAGCGAGTGGGCTTCGCAATATTTAAATCGTAAAGTTACAATTTCTAACATTTCATATTTGCTCCAATACGGAAGAATAAGAAAGTATGGGAGTAATGGGAATCCCTTGATAAATATTGAAGAATTAAAAGAATATTACGACTCTTTAAAGACACAAGAGAAACAGTGGAAAAAGAAATTAGGTGAAGACCTTAATTGGCATTTGTCATTTGTAGAATATACAGAATGGGAAAGAACAAAACATGTTCATAGGTTACATCCGTACAAAGGTAAATTTATTCCTCAGTTAGTAGAATATTTTCTTGATTCTCATACCGATGAATTCAAGCAACAAATATATTTTCATAAAGGTGATATTGTGTTGGATCCATTCTGTGGAAGTGGAACAACATTAGTTCAAGCAAGTGAATTAGGGATGCATGCCGTTGGTGTAGATATTTCTCCGTTTAATGCGATGATTAGTAACGCTAAGGTTGAAAAGCATAATATCCCAGAGATTAGGGAAGCTATTCGCAATATCACATTAAACTTGGAAAATTTTCAGAAAACAAAAAATAATATTGCTTTTGAAGATCATCTACTTTCAGAACTTGCAAAATTTAACTATAAGTATTTTCCATCACCAGAATATAAAAGAAAAGTTACGAAAGGTGAGATTAACGAGCAAGAATACGCAAAAGATAAAGAACAAAAATTTTTAAGCATTTATTATGATTTAGTGGAAAAATATAAAATCAAAATTAAACAAGACAAAAATAGTTCTTTCTTAGATAAGTGGTTCTTATTTCCAGTGAGAGAAGAAATCGATTTTGTATTTGAGGAGTTAAAAAAATTAGAGAATAATGATATTAAAAAAATATTAGCAATAATCTTGAGCAGAACCGTTCGTTCTTGCAGGGCAACTACCCATGCTGATTTAGCAACCTTAAAAGAGCCCGTCACAACTACATATTACTGTAAGAAACACGGTAAAATATGCAAACCGATTTTTTCCATTAAAGGGTGGTGGCAGAAATACACCATAGACACATTAAATCGCCTTCAAGAATTCGATAGATTAAGAACCGAAACATTGCAAATCTGTTTGACAGGGGATAGCAGAACGATAGATATTTATGAAGAAATCAAAAAAAGAGATTCAGAGTTTGCTAAAATTTTGCTGAAACAAAAGATTAAGGGTATTTTTTCAAGTCCACCTTATGTCGGACTTATTGATTATCATGAACAGCATGCTTATGCATACGAAATATTTGGATTTTCGAGAAAAGATGAATTAGAAATAGGACCTCTTTCTAAAGGTCAGGGCAAAGAAGCAAGGGATGCCTATGTTAAAGGCATAGCGGAATCTTTAAGAAATTGTAAAAAATATCTTCAAAAAGATTATGACATCTTTTTAGTAGCCAATGATAAATTTAACCTTTATCCCGATATTGCTCAGTTGGCTGAGATGAAAATTGTTAATCGATTTAAGCGTCCTGTGTTAAATAGAGTAGAAAAAGATAGATCTAATGCCTATGCGGAGATAATATTTCATTTAAAGGAGAGATAAATGTCGCTTACAAAAGAACAAATAAAATTAATCGAGAATACCATCAAAGATAGCCTACGGAAAAAATTTAGAGACTATAAACCAGAAACGAGTTATATGCCTTTTCATTATCGTTTACTCGGTCGTGATAGAATGGCATTATTTTCCTTTATCCACTCATTAAACACTACTTTTGGCACATCTATTTTTGAACCCGCTGCAGAAACTTTGGCAAGTTTGAACTTTAAATTTGCACAAAAACAGTATGTAGTTGGTGATGCTATTAGTGAACAAGCCCAGTCTGAAATTCAACATATTATGAATGAACTTACGATGGGGAAAAACCCAAATAAGGTGGAAGAAATCGAAAGGATAAGAAAAGTTTGCAACAAGGGCACAATGAATAAATTAAAAACTGTAAAAGCGGACCTATTTGTTCAAGATGCGGATGGAACAGCCCATTTATTTGACTTGAAAACAGCAAAACCAAATATCAGCAATTTTAAAGATTTCAAAAGGACATTATTAGAATGGATAGCAATTTTCTTAGCGAAAAAACCAAATGCAAAGGTAAAGTCATATATTGCGATTCCTTACAATCCATACGAACCAAGACCTTATGAAAGATGGACATTGAAAGGTATGTTAGATTTGGATAATGAGTTAAAAGTCGCAGAAGAATTGTGGGACTTTCTTGGGAATGATGGCGCCTATGAAGAATTATTAAATTGTTTTGAAAGAATAGGTGAAGAATTAAGACCAGAAATTGATGCGTATTTTTCAAAATTCAAGTAATAAACTAATAGGATTAAGAGTGAAATGCCCGCAAAAGCAGATAACACAGCATATACGCTGCGAGCTTACGCCCTTGCCCTTCGGGACATCGCTCCCTTCGGTCGCAACGTCGTATATGCTGGGAACATTAGGTACAACACTGAGAGAATGAAAAGAATTCCGATTATATTACTGATTTTGTTTTCTGCGACTTTTTCATTTTCGCAAAGTGACTCTTTAGAATTTGATAAAAAGGCAAAAGACCGATTTGTCATTTGGTTAATTCCGTCAGCATCAAAAAATATTTATGGGATAGCAATTGGACCTGTAGGATCAGAGGCAATTTGTAACAGACATTATACTAAATACTCACATGGGCTGAACCTACAAATACCAGGACAGGGCTTTTTCCAAACCTTTTATATCAATAAAATGAGATTTAAGGATTTTTACGCAAATGAAAACTCTGATTCTTTAAGCCTTCAAAACACATTCCCTAAAAGAGCAATTCATAATGGGCTTATAATTTCACCATTAGGGACATTTACAGATCAAGTGAATGGAATCTCATTTTCATTGTGGATGAGCATGGGAAAGAAAATAAATGGGCTTTCATTTAATCTTCTATGGAATTTATACGAACAAATAAATGGAATAACAATTGGATTCGTTAACCATACAGCAGCGACAAAAGGATTACAAATCGGATTTGTAAATAAGACAATAAAATTAAAGGGATTTCAAATCGGACTTTGGAACAAAAATGAAAAAAGGTCATTACCGTTGATTAATTGGAATTTTAAAGACAAAAAAGTGCAGCCTACAACAGCACCTATGTCCAATAGCCTATAAAAGAGAAAATTAAAACGGTAGTGCCCCGCAGAAAATTTGTGGCGGGTGATAGTGACGAAGCCCGCAATACGGCTACTGGGCATAGCTGCAAACCGTTGGCAACAAGGACATCACAACTATGATGAATGTTTTACGGGTTTTATCCAAAAGCAAAAAAGCGTTCTCCATCATTGCAACATTAATATGGATACACTTGGTCAGCCTTTTGGACTTGATTAAGGTAGTAACCAAGGGCAGAAAAGCCTTTGCTAAACGTATTTCGATCTGGAATAAGAGTCTGATAAGCGTTTAATTATCCCTATTTTGATTATGGGTAGGTTTTCTAAAGAACGAAAAGCTAAAGTATAACCAGCTGAATAAGTGATACATAAAAATATTTTGAAATTTTTAAAATTTTGTTGGTTAATAATGATGATTATGTACATTTGTTTGTTGAAAATGTATCACTTTGTGAGTAAGCAAAAATCAAATCCTCTTATTGGGATGTACAATTCCAACACGAAGCGGAGCCATGTACCCAGCATATACCCCGATGATTCAGTGCCTGAGCCTTGGCTTATTCTGCGTTCTCAGGCAAAGAAGGAAAGAATTTTGGTAATACAGCTTCTGCGAAAAGGTTCAGTACATGTTGCACAAAAGATAGAAAATGAAGGAAAAGAAACAGTACTGACATTTGATATTAAAGACGGTTTTTGTATAAATAATTTCAATGGTATAATTTTTCTTTTTACTGATGGCACAAGATTACAGGAACTAAATCATGGCTCTGATAATTGTGTAAGTTTTGCGATGCTCAAAATTGGAATTCCTGACTATGAAGGAAATACAATAAAATCTTACTTGGAACAAAAGAAAATCAAAACACTTCGGATTTATACGAATGATTCTTTTATTCAAGTTGATTTTTCTGAATCCAATCAGGATAAATTAATAAAAACCCTTCAATGTATTGACTAACGCTAAAAACAATGGAAAATTCTAATTCAGACAATATGGAAATAAAAGAAAAAATATTAGAAAACCTGCATAGCCAATTTGCTGAAAATCAAAACCACCATCAAGGTTTGTTTATTCAGTTTTTAATCGCACTCTTGGCATTATTTGCAGGGTTTGGATATGTTTATACACATGTAAATTCTACAATAGAGTATACTCAATCATTTGTTCAAAAAATAAATGAAGTTGAATATTTCTCAAATCAAACATTACTGGCTACATCAGTAATAGTATTAGCTGTATTGCTATTATTAAATGGAATACTTCTTAATCAAGGTTATGGCTTTAGACGAGACCAACATTTGAATATGATAATCCGCAAAAAATACCTCGGAGATGATTACGATAAAGTATTTGACAAATTATATGATTCCGATAATAAAGGGTATTGGGACTTTTTACCAAATTTTTACATCATTTTCTTTTGGTTTATTTTAGGTTTTCAGATTTCGGTTTTTATAGCAATCTGCTCAAAAGAAAACCTCATCAATTTTTCAGACAAATTTTTTTCATTGATACTATTTATTATAGACATAGTATTGATTATTCTTTCCATGGCATTTTACAGTAGGACATATTGCAAATACAGATTAAACCTAAAAGAAAAAAAGGATTCATGAATGCCCAGCATATAACACCCCATCATCATTATCATCAGAAATTATGATAGAAATTCAATTAAGAAATGACCAAAAGTGGTCCTAAAAATGGGTAGTACCTCAAAATATTAACTTTAAAGAGAGCTGTAATTTTCTATTTTTCGGTAAGAATCTCCCATTTTCCTTTTAAAGTAGTGAACTGTAAAGCATGCTGGAGAGCTAGAAGAAATTCTTTACGTGGGATATTCTCGGCCCCAAGGTTTATAAGGTGAGAAGTTTCCATCTGGGCATCTATAAATAAGAAACCATGATGCTTGGCAAATTCCACTAAATAATACATAGCGACTTTTGATGCATTATTTACGAGATGAAACATAGACTCGCCAAAAAAGGCTCTTCCTAAGGAAACACCATATAGGCCTCCCACCAGGCGATCATCCAACCATGTCTCGAAAGAATGTGCATATCCGGCTTTGTGCATTTTATAGTAAGCTTTTTCAATTTCAGGAGTTATCCATGTGTCGTTTTGGTTTTTGCGGGGCATTATCTGGCAATAATGAATAACTTCTTTGAATGTCGTATCGCAGGTAATTCTAAATCTCTGTTGTTTGATCAGCTGTCGCAGGCTATGTGAAAGTTTGAACTTTTCGGGAATAAGAATAGTCCGCGGATCGGGCGACCACCACATAATAGGCTCTCCTTTGGTGTACCATGGGAAAATACCCGATGAATACGCACGTAACAATGATTTTACCGAAAGATCGCCTCCAATAGCTACCAATCCTTCTTCTTCGGCTTTTTTCGAAATCAGGTATCCTTTATATTTTGGTTCAAGCGCAATGATGGCCATCTGTGATTTAAACTTAAGTCTTTTTATTCAATAGGATTATTATAACAAAACCGAAGTAAATAATTATCCAATTTTATACCAACTTTCATCGATAAGTTTTCTAAGATGCTGGTTTATAATATTTAGCAAAATTGCATGCTGTTGTTTATTTTGATAATGATTCCAATAATAGAATCAATTATTCCTAAATGAAATGACGAGATTGGGTAGGAGATGTATGTTTTCACGAGCATTTCCTTTAGTTTAAATGCTATTAAGGACTTTGATCACGGTTTCGAGCATTTCGTCGTTAAAATCGAGGTGAGTAACAAAACGGATAGTTTGTAAGCCAAAAGGTAGAGCTAGAATATTGTTTTGTTGTAGAATGGAAAGGAATGTATCGGAAGGGAAATCTTTGTTTAAAGTAAAAATCAAGATATTGCTTTCGACGGGTAGAATGGAATTAATAAAAGGTTTTTGGGCAAGTGATTTGGCTAAGGTTTGGGCTCGACGCAGGTCTTCTTTTAAGAGAGGGATATTATGTTGAAGTGCAAACAGACCAGCGGCAGCTAAATAGCCAGCTTGGCGCATGCCTCCACCGAAGAGTTTACGAATGCGTCGTGCTTTTTTTATCTTTTCATGGCTGCCTAGTAAAACTGAGCCTACAGGTGCTCCTAAACCTTTAGAAAGGCAAATGCTGATGGTATCGAAAATCTTACCATAATCTTTAGCATGAGTTCCATCCCAAGTCATAGCATTGAAAATACGAGCTCCATCGAGATGAAATGCTAGCATGTGCTGATGAGTGAATCTTGAAATTTCTTTTAGATCATTATAATTCCATACTGAACCCCCTCCTTTATTACTTGTATTTTCGGCAACAACCAGGCGAGAAAGTGGTTCATGAATATCATCGGCATCATTCAAGGCTGTTTCTACTTGTTTTACAGTAAATCTTCCCCTGTCTCCATTCAGTAAACGAACAGAGCAGCCTGAATTAAAAGCTATTCCTCCAGCCTCAAAAAGATAAACATGGGCGGTTTGGTCACAAATTACTTCATCTCCAGGCTGAGTATGTAATTTAATAGCAATCTGATTGGCTGCGGTTCCTGAAGGTGTAAACATACCTGCTTCCATGCCAAACATATTGGCTAAATATTCTTCCAATGCTTTTACTGTAGGATCTTCTCCAAAGACATCATCGCCTACTTCGGCTTTCATCATAAAGGCAAGCATCTCTTGTGAAGGACGCGTTACCGTATCACTGCGAAGGTCGATCATTTTATTCATAAAATTCTTTATCTAATTGTTCGAAAATAAGTTGCAAGGTTTTATTTGCCTCATTGCATTCTTCGAAAGTGATGCAAAGGGGTGGAGAAATACGCAAAGCATTCTCGCAAAATAAAAAACGGTCACTAATCAAGCATTTCTCCCAGAAAAGTTGCAAAGCTCTATCGGCTTGGGTAAAATGATGAAACTCCACGGCAATAAGCAAACCCGAAAATCGTATTTCTTTGACGACCTTATAATTATCAATACCGTTGATTAATCGTCTGGCTTTTTCGTCGGCTTCAGAGACATTTATTTCATTTTGCAATACTTGTAAAACTGCACAGGCTGCCGCAGCGCTGACAGGATTTCCTCCAAAAGTAGTAATATGACCAAGAGAAGGGTCGTAAGCCAATGTATCCATGATATTTTTCGAAGAAATGAAGGCTCCGATGGGCATACCTCCACCAAGTGCCTTGGCCAGACATAATACATCGGGAATGGTTTTGTATTTTTCGAATGCAAACATGCTTCCTGTACGTCCTAAGCCTGTTTGTATCTCGTCGAAAACCAGCAACGTATGTGTTTCATCGCATCTTTGTCTCAATCGGAGTAAAAATTCTGGCTTGGGAAGTACAACTCCAGCCTCGCCTTGTACGGGTTCTATTATCACTGCGGCAACAGTTTCGTCAATTCGATTCAAATCTTCTATTTGATTGAATTGCAATTGAATGATTCCTGGGATAAGTGGTCTATAACGATCTTTCAGAATTTCGTTTCCTGTTATGCTGAGTGCGCCCTGAGTGCTCCCATGATAAGCATTTCTAAATGTAACTATGCGAGGTCGACTGGTGTAGCGTTTTGCTAGTTTCATAGCCCCTTCTATGGCCTCGGCTCCTGAGTTTACAAGATAAACGCAATCGAGAGAAGGAGGAAGAATCTTTACCAATGCTTCAGCTAACCTAACCTGAGGAGATTGCACAAATTCTCCATAAACGGTTTGATGAAGATATAAATCGGCTTGATGATGTATGGCTTGAACTACTACAGGATGATTATGCCCAATATTACAAACCGAAAACCCGCTGCTAAGATCCGTATAAACCCTATTATCTGCCGTAAACAAATAAATTCCTTGAGCTTTCGAAAATTGTATAGCAGGAGGCGTAAGGGAAGTAAGCGCTAAGTGCCGAAAAAATATTTCCCTTTCACTTAGAAATTTGTTTGACATCTGCTGAAATCTTTTCTTCTTTAATTAAAACAGAAAGGAGAATGGAAACGGTAAGTATGGTCACAACAACTACTAATGACACTGGAGAGGGAATTTCTATAAAATCGGCAATCAACATTTTGGCACCTATAAATATCAAAATAACTGCTAGTCCATAATGTAGAAAACGAAATAAAGGCATAAGATTGGCCAGCAGAAAATATAATGCCCTTAATCCAAGTATGGCAAATATGTTAGATGTATAAAGAATAAAAGGATCATTCGTGATAGCAAAAATAGCAGGAATAGAATCTACTGCAAAAAGGATATCGGTGCTTTCTATCACTAAAACGACTAAAAATAAGGGCGTAGCCAATCGTTTTCCATTTTGTTTAGTAAAAAATTTCCCCTTATCGTATTCTTTCGAAAAGGGGAGTAAACGATGAGCTACTCGCACGACTATATTTTTAGAGAAATCTTTTTGTTCTTCCTTATGATTGTTAAAGGATTTTAATCCTGCATAAAGCAGAAAAAAGCCAAAAATGGTCAATACGACATTGAGTTGAACCTCAGTTCCATTTACTACGAAAGGAGGTAGATAAGTAAGTTTAATCAATTCTACACCCGCAAAAATGAATATAGCTCTAAACAGGATAGCACCGATAATTCCATAAAAAAGGACCTTATGTTGATATTCGGATGGAACATTAAAATAACTGAATATTAAGATGAAAACGAAAATATTATCCATCGAAAGCGACTTTTCGATGAGATAGGCAGCAATGTAATCGCTGGCACTATTGAAGCCTGATTCAAAATATACTACTAACCCGAAAAGTAGAGAAATTACAATCCAGACGATTGTCCATGTAAGTGCTTCGCGGCTACTGATAGTGTGGTTTTTTTTATTAAAGATTCCTAAATCGATCATGAGCATAATGACAATGACCACACTAAAAGTCATGATGATCCACCAATGATGATGAGGAGCAACTGAAGCAACACTATAGATAGTAGAAGTTTGCATATAGAATAAATGAAAAGAAAATGGTGTGCAAAAGTACAGAAATACGAGCAAAACATTAATTTATTATTTTCGCATATTTATGGAAGATGGAAAATGGAACCTAAAGTCGTTGTTATAACAGGAGCTTCCTCAGGCATTGGCAGGGCGCTGGCACAGGAATATGCCAAAAGGGGATGGTGTCTGGCTTTATTAGCACGCAACTTAGATAAATTGCTTCAACTTAAAAATGAACTTTCCGAAAAGGCTTCCAAAATTCTTTGTTTATCAACCGACGTAAGTAAGGAGGAAGATTGCAAGGAGGCCATTAAAGAAATCATTGCGACTTATGGAAGAATAGATGTTTTAATTAACAATGCCGGAGTTTCTATGCGTGCTCTTTTTAAAGATGTTGATTTGGATGTAATTCGTAGATTAATGGATGTCAATTTTTGGGGAACGGTTTACTGTACAAAATATGCCTTACCTTCACTTTTAGCAAACAAGGGTAGTGTGGTAGGTATAGTATCCATTGCTGCTTATATAGGCTTGCCGGGCCGAACAGGTTATTCGGCTTCAAAGTTTGCTATTCGGGGTTTTTTAGAAACTCTACGGACTGAGAATCTTCGTACTGGACTTCATGTGTTGGTGGCTGCACCTGGTTTTACTGCCACTAATATACGTTCCACAGCTCTGCTGGCCGATGGCAGCCAACAAGGACAATCTCCACGCGACGAGGGAAAGATGATGACCGCCGCCCAGGTAGCAAAAAAAGTGGTTAAAGCCATCGACAAAAGAAAGAAAACCTTGATTCTTACCTTCTGGGAAGGAAAATTTACGGTTTTTCTTCAGAAATTCTTTCCTGCGTTGGTCGAGCGTTTAACTTTTGCCCACATGGCCAAAGAACCCGATTCACCTTTTAAGTAGCCTTTTTTGGCTCTTATCATATTTTAAAAAACAATTATTTATAGAACCTCCAAATGGTCTAAAATTCTTATCTCAAGATGAAAATAAAAACGGAAATCTTGCCCTTAAGGGGTTTGCCTTTAATTAGTTTTGGTGATACAATAGAAGATGTAGAATTTATTCTTGGAAAACCCGAAGAAACTATGATGCTTGAAGCTGCTGCCGAAGGAACCTACCCAGCATTGGTCTATTTCTACTGGGATAGGTATTTAACTTTGTTTTTCAGCACTTTAGATGAGAAACCTTTTTTAATTATGATAGAAACCGACGATATGAATGCACAGTTGCTTGATGAAAAAGTTTTCAGATTGAATCCCAAGCAGCTGGTTGCCTTGTTCGCAGGACAGAAACTTTTCGATTATGAGAAGGAGCAACAAGGACAAGAAACCCGTTATACATGGGATGAATGGAATATTGATTTTTATTTCAATGCGGATAAACTGTCCACGATAAGCTGGTCGGCACAATTAGATGATAATGGTCATGTAGTTATGCCAGAAAAGTCTTTCAAATGGTAAATGACAAGGATTTAAGATTCTATTAAGCGGGTTTCTCTGACAGTTTTCTTTTGTTCGTTAACATATTCATCTATTGCTCGAGCCGTGAGTTCGGCTATATCTAACACAGGAATACGGCGATCGCGGGCAAAGGTTTTTTTACATAAAGGGCAAGCAGTGATAAGTGCATTGGGTTTGAATCTAGCAAAGTAACTCATGGCTTCGAAGGTGACTTTGTTTTTGGCTTCTATAGGCAGGTTTATTGCTCCCAAGCCAGCTCCGCAACATAAGGCTTCGGCTTTTTCTTTTTTAAGACGTATTCTTTGCGAATAAGAATCTATAACATAACGAGGTTGGTCGTAGATTTTACTTCCTCTTCCTAAGGCACAGGGATCATGATAAATGGTTTTGAAACCTAAGTTGATTTTTGGCAATCGTCCTTGGCGTATCATCTCATTCAGATAGACCGCATGAAATTTGATGGAAATGCCTGGCAAAACATAATCTTCCCTAAAGGCTTTGTAACAGATAGGACATGAGAGTATTAGAGTTTTGGCACCAGAAGCCATAATCAGCTCAGTATTTTTCTGAATCAGCTGTGAAGCCGAATCGTATTGACCTGCCAGCATCAAGGGAGCACCACAACAAATGGACTTGTCCTCGTCCATAAACCATACATCTTCTCCTAAGAAATCGAAAATTCGCCTCATAGAAAATTTGATCTGAGGCGTAAGATGAGTCATGCAACCCGCAAAATAAATGATACCAGCTTTTTGTTGTAAGGCTTTCTGCGTATACTCGTAAGAAAAAGTAAGAGGTTTGCTGGCTTTTATTCGTAGTGCCGTTCGCAAATCATTCAGATTGATATGAACCGGACAGGCCTCTTGACACCGACCACAAATTATACACCCAAAAAGAGATTTATCGACATTTTCATTATTTCTGATAAATTGAAGAAAATAAACCGATTGTACATTCGATACGCCCGCTTCGTACAATTGACAGGCATCCAAACAAATTCCACACCTTGAACAGGAATACATCTGAATCTGGGCATAACTATTCCAGTATTTTTTTGGCATTATTCCAGCATGGCGCAAGAAAATGAATACAATTTCAGTAGGAATATGCATGTAGCGCGAAAAGGGAAGTGCTATAAAAAAGAATCCTAACGAGCAGGAATAAAGCCACCAGCTGAGATCGTAAATGGCCGAAACTCTTACATTCTGTATAAACCATTCACCTAAAGTATTGCTCATGAAGCTGCCATTGTGATAATAGGCTGCACTCAGGCTTTCGGCCAATAATCTAAGAGGAAATATGAGCCAAAGAGAAGACAATGCAATTTTATCGAATGTCTTGAGCCTGGTTGTTCTTTTCATGCCGAATATCTGTTTCCTGATGCGTTTAATGATGGCTAATGCAACACCTGATAAGATGATCAGAAGTAAGAAATCCATCACCGCACCAAATACCTTTGCTCCAGCAAAGTCGGGATGTGGTTGATAATATCGATAAAATACTGCATAATAAAAAGGGAAATTCAAACTATGGCGGTCAGCTATCACTTCGAGATGCCCCATCACAATTAATAAAAACCATCCAAAAGCCAGACTCATGTGCATGTATCCAAGCAATGGATTTTTTTTGAAAATGCTTAAATGTAGTAATCCATCAGCGACAGAATCCCTTATTGCCGCCCAAACTGATTTCGTCTTCCAGAAATGAATGAAGCGCAGCTTGTCATATTTCGATAGTTTAATATACCAAAGAATTACTCTTATGGTCAAATAAGCGAACAAGAAAATCGTCCCTATGAGAAATGGATATTGAAAATTAGGGTCTCTAATCATGCCGTTTTCTTTTTTAAGATGATTTTTTTAATATTCATTACCACATTTCTCAGCTGAATATCTCTTGGACATACCAGGGTGCATTTGCCACAAAGCATGCATTTTTTTAATTCCTCTTCTAACCCTTCTACTTCACCTCGACGTAAAATAAGGCTTATTCGACGAATATTGAAAGTAGTATGATTGCCGGCACTACATGTTGCGGTGCAGCATCCACAACTTATACACCACTGAAAAGAAGGTTCTTCGCGGATTACTTCGTTTAAAAGTTCTTGATCCAGATTATCGTAATCTATATGCAGATGCCTGATTTCTAAAAAATCGAATGTTGCCATTTCCCGTTAATTTTCTTTGCCCTTTAAATACGAAATCGTTGATAAAGCCGTAGCCTGAGCATGTTCAATAGTTTCTGCTACCGACATAGGTCCAATGCTGGTACCAGCAAAATAAATTCCCTCCTTCTGGCTCTTACCACGTGCATTAAATTGATTAAGAGGTTTGAAGAATCCATGTTCCCCAATCTCTAAGCCATTATGATAGGCAAATTGCTTCGAAAAATTGGAAGCTTCCATACCAACCATGAGTACAAGCATATCAGTCATCATCTTCAAGGGACGTCCAATGAGTGTGTCTTCGGCTTTAATTATCAATCGCTTATCAATCATTTCAGAAGTTTCCGACAACCGGCCCCTTACAAATTGAATATTGTATTCTTTTTGTGCATTCAGGTAAAGTTCTTCAAAAGTAAGTCCATACATTCTCAGGTCAATGTAAAAACAAAATATCTCGGCTTGGGGAAGTAATTTCTTAGTTTCTATGGCCTGCTTGATAGCCGTGATGCAGCAAAGACGCGAACAGTAGGTATTACCCACCTTTGCATCACGTGAGCCTACACAGTGAATAAATGCTATGCGTCTGGGGGCCTTTCCGTAAGGTGTTACTATGTGCTGCTCTCTAATCATTTTTTCCATTTCCACCGAGGTAATTACTCCATCATAAATTCCATATCCAAATTCTTCTTTTAGCCTTGCATCGAAAATCTGATAACCCGTTGCAATAATAATAGGGTCGGCAGAAATGGCTATACCATCATTTGAAAATAAGGTATATGGACGGGATGAGAAATCTATTTTTTCAATCTCAGTATTTAAAAGTAGCTGAAGGTCGGCATTGCCAGGTAATGAAGTGTAATTTTTTAAAATCTCCTCAGAAGGTGTAAAATCGGGGAAGAGGTAAGCATAATTTCTAATGTTGCCCCCTAAGTGTGAACTTTTTTCTATTAAAGTAACAGGGAAGCCTTCCTGTAAAAGAAGCCTCGAAACCTCTAAACCTGCTATCCCTCCACCAATTATAACAATTTTTTTCATCTTCCGTTTATGAAATTTAAATTCTTTCTATTGAGTATTCTAATTGAGAAATAAACTTCTTTAATTTATTATAATGTATTTGTTTTTACCACTTTATCACTGTTTTAATACGATATTGGGATTTTTAAGCAATCTATCATAAAATTTTGGCAAGATCAAGGCTTTCTTCTCTTAGTTTCGCATATTCATTCTTATTGAATTGTATGCCTAATTTTTCTAATAGGGGTAAGACGTCGGTCTGGTGCATGAAAAGGCCAATTTGGACAGGATCATAACCCAGCAATAATGCGGCCAGTTCTTCGTAGGTCAACACAGGTATACCGTTTCCGGATGATGAATAAACTTTACCCGTAGTTTCTTGAATTACATACTGCCAGCGGTCCATGAACATGTTGCAGCCGGGGCAGTTGGTTAGAATGAGATCGGGATGAAAGGGTTGCATGCTTTCGAATTTTATTTGAGCATGGGTAAGCGAATATCCTCTGCTTTCTTTTATCAAGTATTGCCTGAAACCAAAACCGCAGCAATGTCTGCGCTCGGGATAATCGACCACTTCGCCGCCCCAGGTTTTTATCATTTCCGATAAAACTTTGGGAAATTCGGCACCTCCTATGCCATGATGGGGAAAAATCTTTGCATAGTGGCAACCTACATGATCAACAACTTTCAAGGGTTTTCCAGTTTCTTTATTGATAAGTTTGTAAACAGATTGTTTAGCTATCTCATCTCTGTATAGATAGATAATATCGTTGGCATGAGCTATAGCCTTAGGTAGTTCGAAAGCTCTTCCTGTCGTTTTCTGAAGATTTTCCCGGGCTTTTTCAAGAGTCTCAGGGAATTCATGCCATGTATTCATAACTTCTGTCATTACGCCAAAGGTCGTGACGCAGGAGATAACAAGGTTAGAATAGCCCGATTCATTCATAATGGAAAAATGACGAGCTATCATAGTATGTAAAGTTTCCAAAGGAATGATGTCGCTGTGATAGCCAATACCCGTGCAGGTAGTTAGACGTGGATCGTCGAAATAGTTTTTATGAAGATTGTTTTTTAAAATTGCCAGGAATGCCTGTTCGGCTCCCGGAAAAAATGTCTGACGAATACAGCTACGGAAGAAAAAATAATCATCTTCAGGAATGTATTTTATGTAATCTTTCCAATAGATTTTTTTTCTTTGTTCAGGAGAATTTTCTGTCATATCAGCAATTTTGGTCATTGTCAGTATTTATAACCTCCATTTCGATTTGATTCCATAAGTCGATTGCGCCGGTTCCCTCAAGGATAGAACGAATTTCTTGCAAAGATTCTTCTGGGATTTTTCTCATAGGTCCGGGGCCATTTTTGTCGATATTTCCATCTACAAGGGCATGCACTTTTTCGAGATTGTTGAGAATCCATTGCCATACTGGGCCTTGCTCAGGGTGTTCTTCCATAGTAAGCCGCGAAGGATGGACACAATAACCCAGCTCATAAATATTTTTTCCAATATTTTGTTTGATAATCAATTGTTGCCTGCCTTTGGGGCTACGAATAAAAAGCCCCAGTTTTTGCGACCAGTAGCGTAAAGCACTTACAACTGTTCCTGGCGCATTTTGGCGGGGACAACGTGCCTTGCACGACATACACTGACCGCAATACCAGATATAGTCCGATGACATGAGTTCTTCCAGAGCATCGGCATTTCGCATCAGAATAATACGTTCCACATATCTGGGTTCATAATCATAATAGTCGGCCGCAGGACAAAGGGCAGTGCAAACCCCACAATTTATGCAGGCATTCATGTTCTCCCTTATCCTTGGGTCGGCGTATATTTCATCCATCGGAATCATTTGGGCATTCTTTACTTTTGACTTAATTCTTCGTTTGGGTTAATCCTCTACAAAGTTCAGATTTTATGATGAGAAAAAGAAGAGATTCTCTTTAATTTTTATCTAACAGTTTAAAATAATTTAGATAATTATTAATCAACAACTTATATTATCAGAATCGAAAACGACGTTTTCATATTTAACTTTATCATCTGAAAAAATAAACTGTAGAGATTCTTTCTTTTGAGGAAATTATCAATGGTTTATTTATCCTCTGCTATGAATTAATTTTTACCAATAAATTGATATAGATAAAGTTAACAAGGCTTAAGATTAAGATAAGGTATTTATATATTGTGTTTTTCAAATAGTTAACTAAAAGAATTTTTATTAATGCAGTTTATAATTTGCAACTGGAGGCATTTCCTGAAGCACTCATGTTTAATATTGTTAAAATCTAATTAGTAGATGGTAGGTGTTGTATGAATTAGGATTACGTACTTTTTATTGAAGAAAAATATTTTCCGCTTTAGGCTACTATTCTTAGATTGGCAATAGGGTTTATACGGGACTAAATCCTTACCTTTGCGACAAATTATAATAAGATATGGATAATAAGGAATTAGGTTTCAACTCTCTTCTGGTTCATGCTGGAGGAGCAGAAGATGGGATGCATAGTGCCATAACGCCTATATATCAAACTTCCACCTTTACTTTCGAGAATGCCGATCATGGGGCAGCATGTTTTGTGGGTGAAGAATCGGGATACATTTATACGCGTTTAGGAAATCCCACCATTACAGATTTAGAAAAAACCTTGGCCTTACTCGAGAAGGGATATGGGGGTATTGCCACAGCTTCGGGCATGGGTGCTGTGAGCACAATTTATGCAGGTTTACTTGGTGCGGGTTTGCACATGATTGGACATGAGGCTGTATATGGTTCATCTCGCTTGATTGCTGAAACCATTTTCAAACGTTTTGGAGTCGAAAGCGATTGGATCGATACTTCTGATCTGGAATCTGTGGAAAAACATATACGGCCCAATACGAGACTTATCTTTTTAGAAACTCCAGCCAATCCTACTATGACCATTGTTGATATCGCTGCAATAAGCAGGATGGCTCATGATAGAAACATTAAAGTTTGCGTGGATAATACTTTTTGCAGCCCTTATTTGCAAAATCCACTCGAGTTAGGTGCCGACGTAGTTTTGCATAGTCTGACTAAATTTATCAATGGACATGCCGATGCTGTAGGAGGAATGATAGTTACGAAAAACGAAGCCGATTATAAGGCTTTACGTAATGTGATGACCAACATGGGGCCTAACATGGATCCTCATCAAGCTTGGTTGATCAGAAGAGGTTTGAAAACTTTAGCCTTACGTATGGAACGAGCTCAAGCCAATGCTATCAAAGTAGCCGAATTTCTTGAGAATCACCCTAAGGTTGAGTGGGTGAAATATCCAGGTTTGAAATCTCATCCACAATATGAATTGGGTCGTAAACAGATGAGGGGGCCAGGCGCTATGATCAGTTTTGAGGTAAAAGGGGGCTTACCTGCTGGGAAAATTGTAATGGACAATGTAAAACTTGCCTTGTTGGCAGTGAGTTTGGGTGGAATAGAAACTTTAATTCAGCATCCTGCCAGTATGACCCACTCGAAAATGAGCCCAGAGGCTCGACATCAAGCCGGAATCACTGACGGCCTAATACGTCTGTCCATAGGAATCGAAGAAGTGGAAGATATCATAACTGATCTCTCCCAAGCTCTCGATCTAATTTGAGATAATCATCCGCTCAACTAAATTCACCTCATTTTCTGATGATGGTTGTCAAAATATTTCATACAAATCTTCATACATTTTATCATTCTATAGTTACAAAAATTAGTTCCAAAACAATTATTATCAGTTATAGTGCGTTATCTTAAGGTAAATTATTTTTGCCCATTTTATAAAGAATTCTGGATTAAAAAATAAATTCAGTTTCTCATAAAATGATGAGACTGAATAAAAAATTGTTAAAACCAAGACATACGATTCTGAGAATGACATAAATGAAATGAGGTATGAAAAAAGTAAAAGTAGTAGTTAGAGTTGGATGACTAACTTTTTATATCGATGAATAAGTTGACTTTAAAAACACTCACAGTTGTTTTCTTGTTATTATTGAGTCAATCTGTGGTTTATTCTCAAAAGGTTGCAGTTGTGTTAAGTGGAGGAGGAGCAAAAGGGGCCTGTCATGTGGGATTACTAAAGGCGTTGGAAGAAAACGACATTCCTATAGATTATATAGCTGGAACAAGTATGGGAGCCATTGTAGCTGGTTTATATGCAGCAGGCTATTCACCTGAAGAAATGGAAGCACTCATGACTTCTGAAGAATTCAAGGGATGGGCAAAAGGGGTTATCGATCCAGAATATGTATATTATTACAAGAAAGATCCCAATGATCCTTCATGGATTTCGGTGCCTATAGAAATAAGTCCTAAAAAATTCAAACCCAAACTGCCTACTAATTTTGTTTCACCTTATGAAATGGATTTTCAATTTATAAGGATTTTTGCTGATGCTGGTGCTGCAGCTAATTATAATTTTGACAGTCTCTTTGTACCTTTTCGATGTGTTGCTGCCGATATTACGGCAAATCAGCCCTACATTGCACGTAAAGGCAATCTCGAAAATGCCATTCGCGCTTCCATGACCTTTCCATTATATTTTAAACCCATCACAATAGATGGTCATTTGATGTTCGATGGAGGAATATTCAATAATTTTCCAGTAGACGTTGTGCTGGAGGATTTTCAACCCGATTACGTCATAGGTTCAAAGGCTGCGGGTGATTATTCCATCCCCAATCCTGATGATATTGTTTCTCAAATCGAAGGTCTCGTCATGAATAAAGTGCCTTATCAAATTCCTGAAGGAGTGAAAGGTATAATGGTGGCACCTCAGCTTATCAAGGTTGAGGTGAATGATTTCAGTCAGGCCAAATCCTTTATCGACAGTGGGTATGTAGCAACCACGGTTTTAATGGACAGCATTAAGAAAAATGTTAGTCGGCGAGAAAGTAAAGAAGAGAGGAGGATGAAACGAGAAGCCTTCAATAACAGGAAACCCGATATGTTTATCGATCAGGTTATTGTAACCGGGGTCAAACCTGCTCAGGCCGATTATATACGCAAGCTCATCGTTCATCATCCTAAGCAGCGCCTATTTTCAGAAATGAAAGAAGATTATTATCGTTTAATAACAGATAACAGATTTCGAAGTGTATTGCCTCGATTAAAATTTAATCCCCAAAGTGGTTATTATGACCTGACCTTCGAGGTGGAAAGAGCTACACCTCTCGAACTACAGTTTGGTGGAATAATTACTTCCTCGCCCAATACCGAAGGATATTTACAAGGAACTTATTATCTCCTGGGCGAAAATGCTTTGAATATCTCACTGAATGGCTATTTTGGACGTTTTTATTTGGGGGGCCGCATAGGGGCTCGTTTCGATTTCCCTTTCCAAAATCCTTATTTCCTCGAAATGGATATGGTTTCGTATCGTTACCATTATTTCCCAAGTGGCTTGATTTTTTTAGACGACGTTTTATCATCCAATGTATCACGTTATGATGATAATATCACTGGTATAATTGGTTGGCCAATTACTAACAAGGGCGTTTTTAAAATCAATGGAGTGACAGGAGATTGGGAAACACATTATTATCATACAAATGCGGTAAAAAGAACCGATGTTCAAGATAAGACACTATTTAGATATTTTAAATTAGGAGCCGAGCTCGATTTCAATACTTTAAATCAAAGGCAATATGCTACAGCTGGTTCAAGATTGAATGCCCGCCTCAATTTTGGTGGTGGAACTGAATATCATACCCCTGGAACTACTTCCTTCTCAAAACAAAAGGCCGAATTCTATCACTCGTTTATGGATTTACAATTTACTTACGATAATTATTTCGCAAAATCAGGCCCATTCACCTTTGGCATGCTCTCAGAATGTGTATTTACTACCTTGCCTCGATTCCGTAATTATACATCCACAATGATTCTTATGCCACAATTCAGCCCTTTCCCAGATGCCAAGGTTCGTTTTCTCGAAAATCTGCGCAGCCAATCTTACCTAGCCGGTGGATTGAAAATTTTATATTCATTCAGCAATGCCATTCATATGCGAGTGGAAGGATATTATTTTCAGCAATTCAGAAAAATTTTTCAAAACGAAAAACAGGGAGCTTATTTTGGTCCCTGGTTAAGTCACCATGGCTTTACTATGACTTCGGCTTTAGTAGCTCATACTTTTTTGGGCCCCTTAAGCTTGAATCTGAATTATTTTGGTGGAGAAACCAGTCCGTGGAGTTTTACGGTAAACTTCGGTTATTACCTTTTTCATAAAGAGGGATTGAACTGAGGATGACGACTACATCATCAATTTATCTCAACCTATCCTTAAAAAATGGTTGGGTAAAATTTCACATTTGAATAAAAAGTTTTAATTTTACTCGTTGTGCTTGCCATGGCCTAAAAGATACCGAATTATACCATCATTTGGGCTTCCTCTATATTGAATCTTTTATTTCTCAATGAGTTCGAAGTTTAATTTAAAATTGTAAAATACCTATGAATGCTAATGATTTGGATGATTTCTTAAACTCTCTGGAACATATGTACTTTAAGGATATAGATGAACTGCATAAGTATGCTGCCAAATATATCGAACAAACCAAAGATGCTCCACTGCCTGATTTCGAGGGTTATTCACCCAACGAAATGACTTTTCTATAATCCGTATGATGATAAATCTCCTATGAAATTGCAAACACTCGATGATTCGGATTATAAAAGGATTCCAATATTTAATCTGATAAAATACCTCGCAAATCGAATTGTTGCCGATGGAGAAATAAAACTAACGCAAAATGGAAATTTGCCCAAAAAAATTGTAAGCGAATTATACAGCCAAGGTTTTATCGAAGATTATTTTATCGATAATGGATTATCGAAACCTTATTATGAAGAAAAAATTGAAGGTATTCATCTTACCAGAATCCTATTACAACTTTCTGGAATGACTAAAAAAAGAAATAATAAAATAAGCCTCACCCTGAAAGGAAATCGACTTTTATCGAATAATGATGAACTGTTGAAATTGAATTTCAAAACTTTTACTCAAAAATTCAACTGGGGTTATTTCGATTTATATGAAACAGAGGCTGGCCAGATGGGATTCGCCTTTTCTTTGTTCTTGGTCTCGAAATATGGAGATACAAAACGACTCGATAAGTTTTATGCGAAAAAATATTTCAATGCATTCCCAAAGTTTTTGGATTCTTCTGAGTTCAATGATGTTCTTTCAGAAGAGCAACTTGAACGATGTTATTCAATTAGAACATTCGACAGATTCATGGATTATTTTGGGTTGATCCAAATTGATGCCGATGATAAAATAATTCCAGATGAAAAATTTATTACCAAAACTGATCTGTTAGATAAATTCATTCATTTTGAACCCCATCAATCTATACTTAAATGATCGCTTTTGAACAATCAATTGTACTAAAAATACAATCCCTAAAATTATGAAACGTTTTATTTTTCTGCTTTTTGCAGTATTTTCTATAATCGGTTTGCAAGCACAGGACAATCAGGTTTTGATGATCAACAAAGGATGGAAATTTATTTCAGGAGATCATCCCGAAGTTTTTTCTCCTGAATATGATGATGCCCACATGAAATCCATCGAGGTAAACAAAATTTGGGAAGAACAAGGTTATGACCCGCTGGATGGATTTTGTTGGTATCGCTTGCATGTGGTTATCCCTTCCGAATTAAAAACTAATGCCAGCCTTAAGGATAGTTTGTTGATTTATTTGGGCAAAATCAATAATTATGATCAAACTTTTTTAAATGGACATTTAATCGGGGTGAATGGCTTTAAATCCGCTGATAACCAGAGAGATGATCTTTCTTTCATCACAGCTCCCATCAATTATTGGGACCGCCCAAGAGCTTATAAACTTGCTCTGAATGATTCCTTAATCCGATGGGATAGAGAAAACATTATTGCCGTGAGGGTGTACGACGAAGGCGGCCAAGGTGGCATGTACACGGGCGATCAATTGATTCGTCCGACGCGTTTATCCGATTACGTTTCTCTCGAATGCAACCTCTCTCCGTTTCGTTTTAATGAAAATACACTATCAAAACAAATTAGAATAAGAAATGTGTCTTCTGAATATTTCGTTAAAGGACGCTTAGAAATTAAAGCTATTCATAAGCTTACAGGCCATGAAATGTTTCAGCAGTCAATCAAGATAAAGCTTAACCCGGGTGAAGTGTTTGACTATCCTATAGAGCTACCTCAATTGGATCATTCTCAATTGGTAACTTATCGTTTCTTCGTAAAAGGAGATAGATTTGTCAGAGTCTATCATGATGAAACTCCTTATATCTTGACGCCTCCGGTAAAAGATAGTCCTCAGATAAACGGTCCTTATATCACGAGTGCCCGGCCGCATCATCCTTTTTTATTTTCTATCCCAGCTACTGGCAAAAAACCATTGAAATTCGAAGCAGAAGGCTTGCCAGATGGTCTTGTTTTGGAGCAATCTTCCGGTATTATTTCAGGAAAGGTTGATAAACCTGGTGAATATCATGTAAATATTAAAGTAAGCAATGCCTTAGGATCGGATATTCGAGAGCTAATGATAAAAATTGGGTCAGACATCTGCCTAACACCTCCTATGGGATGGAATAGTTGGAATTGTTGGGGCCTGGCAATCGATCAAGAAAAGATTGAAGCCGCTGCCAATGCTTTTGTAAATGAAGGTTTACGTGATCATGGCTGGACTTATATAAACATTGATGATGGCTGGAATATGCATAAAGATGCTGAACCCAAGCGTGATAGCTTGGGGAGAATTCTTCCTAATGAAAAATTTCCCGATATGAAGGCTTTGGGCGATGCAATTCATTCTTTAGGCTTGAAAATGGGGATTTACAGTTCGCCAGGGCCTTATACCTGCGGGCAATACACGGGAAGTTACCAATTCGAACAAAAAGATGCCCACAGTTATGCCTCATGGGGAGTGGATTATTTGAAATATGACTGGTGTTCATACGATCAGATTGCACGCGATACTTCATTGGCCGAACGCCAAAAACCTTATTTAGTAATGAAAGAAGCACTGAATCAGGTGAATAGAGATATTGTTTACAGTTTATGCCAGTATGGCATGAGTAAGGTATGGCGCTGGGGAGCCGAAGTGGGAGGTAATTTATGGCGTACAACTGGTGATATTACCGACACATGGGAAAGCTTGAAAGAAATTGGATTTTCTCAGATCGAGAATCAACCTTTTGCAGGACCTGGACATTGGAATGATCCGGACATGCTTGTAGTGGGATGGGTAGGATGGGGACCAAATCTTCATCCCACAAAGCTTACTCCCGACGAGCAGTACACTCATATCTCACTGTGGTGCCTTCTTTCGGCTCCATTATTATTGGGCTGCGACCTGCAACAGCTCGATCCTTTCACCTTGAATCTGCTCACTAACGACGAGGTACTGGCTATCGACCAGGATGTTTTGGGCTATCAAGCTAAACAAACCCTCGTGGAAGGAGACATTCAGGTTTGGGTTAAAAAACTGGCAGATGGCACATCCGCCATAGGAATTTTCAATCTGGGTGATACAACACAAGGCTACTATTTTGATTTTGCCAAGGCAGGCCTGCCCAACCATTTACATCTTCGTAATGTTTGGAAAAATGAGAATCTGGGATCATTTGTCAAAGGAATGGGTTTGAAGATACCTTCGCATGGTGTAGTTCTCTTGCGCCAAATTCTATGATAAGGTCATCCCATCTTATTGGCGGGCTTCTTTGTGTTATTTTTTAAAACGTTTGATTTTAAGAACTCGGGAATATAATTAGTATTCCTTCAGGGTTGTGGCGGGAAGCCATCCTACATTGCCATTGGCAATTTTAATCTTCACCCATTTGTCTAATTTATCCTGTATCTCAACTTTAGTTCCTTCGTGTAAAACAAACAAATCAACGCTAGCTTCATCGGGCGAACTTTTCACTACAACGGCAGGCTCGAAGATAATACCATTACGTTTCTCGGTTTGACGACTTTGGTCTTTCCATGCAAAAGCAAAACTGAATGAAGCTAAGACAAGCAATACCACTGCTGCCCATAAACCAATTTTTCTGTAGGTCACCCTTTTGCTCAGCAGAAAAATTCCCAAAGCCGATAAAAATAGCCCGAAAAAAATAAGACTGAATAATGCCCATGTATCTCCCGGGAAAAGACGGTAAAATGATTTCCACCATCTCTGAAAAAAAAGTTCTGGAACTACATCTATCTTATCGGTAATACGGCTATTAGCAATTTTAAGATTAAAGAGAATATCTTCATCGCTCGGGCTTAGCATTAAGGCCTTTTCATAATTGTAAATAGCTGGCGCCAATTCATTCAGTTTAAAATAAGCATTCCCTAAATTATAGTATATCTCAGCCGATTCAAGACCCATGGATAAAACTTTCTCATAATAAACAACCGCATCAGAATAAAATCCTTTTGTATAAGCCGAAGTGGCTGAGTCGAGCAGGGCATGTAGATTGTCATTACCTCTTAAGACTTGAGCCTGAAAAACAAATCCAATCAAAATAATCGATAATAAGTATTTAAAATATGTTTTCATAGACTTGAACTTGCGTTTTGGATTCGAAATTTTATTTTAATTCTTGTTCAATGCGTGAAATAGTGGAAAGAGCCTCCTTGTATACCTGTTCCATGTTTTCTGATTTGTTTCCGGGAGCAAAACGGGCGAATTCGCAATTATTGAGGGTATCAATGAAGGCTTTTATAGTTTGAGGATTTACATTTTTCTTTAGAAGTTTATTTTCTACATTTTCCATCGAAAGTTCTGCCAGAGGAATATTGAATTTGTCGGAGATATAACCCCATAAAGCGGCCGAAATCTCGTTATAAAATTGAGCTTCCTGTTGATTTTTGAGATATGCATGAGCCGTTTTTAATCGTTTGGTTGCTACGCTAGTAGCTTTGCGCAAACGCATCAATCCGACATCCCCTCTGCGCTTTTGCATGGTTTTTATCCCAAATGTGAATAGTCCAAATAAAACAATCAACCCAATCAGTATTCCATAATAGAGTTTGGAGGCGAAGAAAGTTACCCCAATGGGGCGCAGATGATAAGGAGGCAATTTAATATACCGAATGTCGGTTCCAATATATTTTATATCTTGCTGATTTACTCCACTATAGGTGATTCCCCCTGGCTGATCAGCTCCTTTGAGCACTTCTATAGTAAATTCAGGCGAGGTTTCGGTATAATATCTACCGGTAGAAGGATTAAAATAACTGAAGGTGAAAGGTTTGATAATATATTTTCCTGGCGTTCGGGGTATGATAAGGTATTCGAATGTTTTGGTACCCGAGATCCCCGAAGAAGAAGCAGAAATATTGGAATTGACCTTAGGATCATAAGTGTCGAATTCGGTAGGGAAGGAGATATTGGGAGCCTCTACCATATCGAGATTGCCGCTGCCGCTAATAGTAACTTTAAGATTGAGCGCTTCGTTAGTTTTTAACTGGTTTCTATCGATCTGAGCCGAAAACTTGAAGTTTCCTACGGCTGATCCAAAATCAACCGGCCTTCCAGCCGTGGGCAAAGGCTTTGCGTTGATGGTAACGGCATTGCTATAGACTTTCTTATTGATGCGTTCATAACCCGTGTTGAAAAAAGCATCATTAAAAAACTGATCGAAGAAAGGATCTCCTGTCGAAAACCTTTTGCGCTGTTTGATAAGGGTAGCAGTAGCCTCCATTTCGAGAGGAAGAATTTTAAAAGTTCCAGATTTTAAAGGGAACAGAGCGCTTTTCTTGATTTCTGCCGTTACATATTCCTGTCCGTTGATAATTTCGGTAGATTGCTGCAATTGATCGCTTTTAATCAAGTCTTGAGACCAAAATCCAGGAAAGGTTCCTAAATTGTTGATGCGAATATTGGCCAAAGGAACTTTTGTATAGAGTTTATAAGTGATGATGACTTGTTCGCCAACATAAGGATTGGATTTATTCACATAAGCCTTTACGAAGATGTCGTCCTGAGAAAGGTCGCCGGCGCTTTGTATGGGCTCGGTAGGCGTAGCAGGCGTTGAACGAGGTTTAGTTGAACTTTTGGGTGTACTTGAAGTGGCAGATTTTTCAACCGTAATGCGTAATGCATTCGAATAATAGGTTTTTCCATCCACTACTATGCTTGCAGGCTTGATATCGAAAGTCCCGGCTTCTGAAGCATGAATAAGATAAGTATAGATTTGTTCGTTCGATTGGCTCATCTTGCCATTGATGAACTGAAAACTCGAGCTTTGTGATACATTGGGACCCGAAACTACATCAAAACCCTTAAAATCAGGTCCTTTGAACTTATCGCCTTTAGCATTAACCCTGTAAGTAATTTGAAAAGTCTCTCCCTGGCTTACTGTTGAAGGAGCCGAAGCCGTAAATTCAATATCCTGACTTTTGAGTGATATAACTGGAATAATGAAGATTAGTGTGTATACCAGGAATTTTATTCTTTTCATCTTTATTTTTTGTCTTTCTATAATTTTTTGAAATTCATCTTACACTAAATATAACACTACTAAATATAACGCTAACAAGTAGAAGCAACTACACAAAATTTATACCTTTACCAATCCTTGTCAGATTTCTCCGTAACTAAGGCTTTCTTTTCTTTTTTTAGTTTTTCCATAGTTTTTTGTTCCGCATTTTTCATGGCTTCGAGCATACGTTCGGCATCTTGTTTCGAAATTTCTTGAGGCTGAGCTTGTTGAGGCTGCTGTTCGGGTTGTTGCTGTGATTGTTGGGGTTGAGGTTGTTTCTGCTGATCTTGTTTCTGCTGATCTTGTTTCTGTTGATTTTGTTGTTGGTTTTGCTGATGTTCTTGTTTTTTAGCCATTCTTAGCGCATAAGAAAGATTATAACGTGTGTCATCATCCTTAGGATTGAGCCGTAAGGCATTTTTATAGGCTTCGATAGCTTCGTTGTATTTTTTTGATTTCATAAAAGCATTTCCCATATTATGCCAAATATGAGCAGAAGTTTGAGGTGAAAGATCACTGCGATTGGCAAGATGGCTCCATGCTTTTACCGATTCTTCGAAATTGTTCTGTTTATAAAGTGAATTGCCGAGATTATACTGAGATACAGCAGAAGAAGGATTTTTTTCGAGAGCCTTGCGAAAGTCTATCTCAGCTTCGTTAAATTTGTTCGATTCATATTCCTCCGTGCCTTTACGTATGAAACGATTCTCACGTTGAGCTTCGACATTGTTGTGGTACAGTGAGAATATGAGAATTATTAAACAAAAATATTTTATCTTCATCACCGTAAAAATTTATTGTCTAAAAATATTTATCCGGCTTACCCATTGGCTTTTTCGTGATGGGACAAGCATTTCCAGAATTATTATCACAAGAGCAATCCATAAAAAGTAATCAAACCAGCTTTCATATTCCGAAAACAGTTGTGTATCGAATTCGGTTTTTTCGAGTTTGTTGATTTCTTCGAAGATTTTCCTTAAGGCTTGATTAGTATTTTGTGCCCTGATGTATATGCCTTGGCCAGCCGATGCCACTTTTTGGAGGGTAATTTCATCCAGCCGTGTTATTATAGTATTGCCCTGAGCATCTTTTTTGTATCCTAAAATTTCTCCCTTGTCGTTAGTGATAGGAATAGGCGAACCTTCAGGTGTGCCTATTCCTATGGTGTAAATACGTATTCCTTCGGCTGCAGCTTTTTCGGCTTCTGCCAAAACATCTCCTTCATGATCTTCTCCGTCGGTAATCAAAATTATGGCCTTGCTTCGAGTTTCTGATTGTAGAGAAGCTTTGGCCATAGTGATAGCTTGGGCAAGTGCAGTTCCTTGAGTAGGAATTAATCTTGGACTTATATTTTCGATGAATAATTCTGCTGCAGCATAGTCGCTCGTGATGGGTAATTGGACATAAGCTTTGCCAGCAAATACAATAATCCCGATCCTATCGCCCTGCAGTTGTTCAACTAATTTTCGTATAGCTAGTTTGGCATTTTCCAAACGACTGGGTTTTACGTCTTGGGCAAGCATGCTGTTTGAAACATCTAAGCAAATCATCATGTCGATGCCTTTCTGTTTAGCTTTTACCAATTTTGTTCCTATTTGCGGATTGGCCAGTGCAATGGTTAACGAAATCATGGCTATATTCCATAAAATTAGTTTTAAAATGGGACGCCCATTGGAATAATCTGGTATCAACCGACTCAGAAGGTTTTTCTCTCCAAAGCGCGATAGCACCTTTTCACGCATGATTCTTCCGACTACAAAAAGTAGTACCGATATAGGAACTATCAATAAGAAGTAAAAATATTCTGGATTTTCAAATCTGAACATAACATTCAAAATTTTTAAATATCATTTAGGGATAAACCCTCAATAAGGTATGCGACACGATAAATTCAGTGATAAGTAAAATGATGGCCACTAAAATAAAGGGGCGAAATTCATCGGTCTTTTTGTGAAATTCTGAAACATCGATTTTTGATTTTTCCATCTGATCTATTTCATGATAAATTTCGCGCAAAGTGGCATTATTGGTGGCTCTAAAGTATTTTCCACCTGTCATTTGGGCAATTTGTTGCAAAAGGGTTTCATCTATTTTTACTTCTACATTTTGATATTGAATACCATAAGGTGTTTCGAAGGGATAAGGAGCCATACCACGGCTACCCACGCCAATGGTGTAAATGCGTATGCCAAATTTCTTGGCGATTTCGGAAGCTGATAGGGGGTCGATGTTTCCTCGGTTATTTTCGCCGTCGGTTAGCAAAATGATTACTTTGCTCACGGCAGAGCTCTCACGCAGGCGATTAATGGCCGTAGCTAAGCCGTCGCCTATGGCTGTGCCATCTTCTATCATTCCACTTTTCAGTTCACGAAAAAGTTCCAATAAAACGGTTTTATCGGTTGTTAAAGGGCACTGAGTAAAGGCTTCTCCCGAAAAGGCAACCAAACCTATTCTGTCGTTAGGCCGACCTTCAACGAATTCAGAGGCAACAATTTTTGCGGCTTCGAGGCGATTAGGCGAGAAATCTTCGGCTAACATACTACTCGAAATGTCGAGAGCAATGGCAATATCTATTCCTTCTATACTTACATCCTGTCTGCTGATACTGCTTTGTGGCCTCGCCAATCCTATAATAATGAGAATAATGGCTAAGATTCGTAAAATAAAAGGAAGATGACGAAAACTTTGCCTGGGTGTACGAGGAAGCCGAGAAAAATACCTTGTTTGAGGAAACGATAGAGTGGGATGTAGCTTTTTGCCTCTATAAATATACCAAACTACTAATAGAGGAACGATGAATAATAAGAGTAACAACCAGGGATGCGCAAATGTGATATTATGAATGAATCCAGTCATAGTCGTTTATTGTTGCGTTTTGGTTGGTGAAGAAGGATGGGGTTCGGAAACATTTTCGGGTTTGGGCATGGTCTCCTCGACGAATCTTCGACAAAAATCAAATGAAAATGTATTCTCGTCGGGTAGAGGCGTGTAACGGGCAAATTTTACCAAATCGGCAGTTTGCAACATTCTTCGGCAATCGCTGATTAATTTCATGTCGAAGCCTGCTTTTTCCATGGCTAAGATAATTTCTTCACTTACCATTTCGGGTGCATTAATTTGGAATTGATTGTCAAGGTAATCTCTAAAGATGTCAGTGAGTTCGGAATAGAATTGTTTATAATGGCCTGATTGCCATAGTTGTTTATTTCTGAGTGTTTCCAATGCTTCCAGAGCAACTTGCCAGGCTGGCAGTTTGGGTTTGGGTGCAATAAGAAAATATTTTCGTTTTCCTCTTCGATATTGAATGTAGCGGTAAACTAAAAATATCACAATTGCAGCCAACAGGGCATATCCTATCCAAGGTAAAATTTCTTTCCAACTATATCCAATTTTCTGTATGCCTTTGATATCACGGATATCTTGGGTTGTGTCGACCGGCATATCCCTTACTTCCAGCAGAATGGGTTCGGTTTCGGCAATTTGTACGATGGTATCTTCAGGAAGTTGCCAATAAAATTTAATTGGTGGCACTACAATATATCCTGTGTCGAAAGACGTAATTACCAGAACCTGACTTCTTTTTATCAAGCCTTCGGGCGTAGATGTGGAGTCTATGGTTGATTTTCTAATAATCTCAATCTGGCGGCTTATAGTATCTCCCATGATTCCCCAGCCTATTCTGGCCTTGGGCGGATGAGTAAAACTAATACTCATTGTCACCTGCTGGCCAATCATTAGATGAGTAGAATCAATTTTAACACTCGCCTTGGCATTGCCGGTTTGAGCCCTTAACTGCAAGCCCGCAAGCAGCAATGTAAACAATACAATAATCATTTCCTTGAAAGGCAATTTTTTGTTCATCTCAAAGAGTTGGTTCTATATTATATTAATCGAAATGGATCTGATATCTCAAATCTATTGATTGTTTGGTTTTTCGAAGAAATTATTTGAGTGTTTTTCATAAATCGTTTATTTTCTTCTTTCTCTTCTTTTGAAGAGCTGAATAAGTGGAGGGACATAATCCTGAGCTGTATGTACGCTAATGTTGTCAATTCCGCATCGGGTAAAGACATCTTTAAGGTAGCGCTGGTGATGTTTGCGCATATTGGTGTATCTTTCCCTTATCTGAGGGTTGGAAGTGTCTATCCATGTAATTTCTCCTGTTTCAGGATCTTTGGTTTGAACCAAGCCTAAATTAGGCAGGTGGTCTTCTCTTTCATCATAAACCCGAAGAGCTACTACATCGTGTTTGCGCGAAGCGACTTCTAAGGCTTTATCGAATCCCTGGTCTTCGAAATCGGAGATCAGAAAGGCGATGCTGCGTTTTTTGATAGCATTGGTGAAAAACCTTAAGGCTTCGGCTGTATTGGTAGTAAAATGTTTGGGCTTAAAATCGATCAATTCACGAATAATGCGTAAGATATGTTTAGAGCCTTTCTTGGGTGGAATAAATTTTTCGATTTCATCGCTAAAAAATATCACGCCTACCTTGTCGTTGTTACTGATAGCCGAAAAAGCCAAAACAGCTGCAATCTCAGTCGTAAGTTCTTGTTTGAATCTTTGACGAGAACCAAAAAAATTCGACCCACTCACATCGATGAGCAGTATCACCGTAAGTTCCCTTTCTTCTTCGAAAACTTTAACGAATGGGTGATTCAATCGGGCGGTAACGTTCCAGTCGATATTGCGGATGTCATCTCCATATTGATATTCGCGAACCTCGCTGAATTCCATTCCTTTCCCTTTGAATGAACTGTGATATTCTCCAGAGAAAATCTGATTGGAAAGCCCACGGCTTTTTATTTCTATTTTTCTAACTTTTTTGAAGATTTCGGAAGTATCCATAGTAAAAAACTAAGTAGATGATGAGGTGAGAAAATAGTGAATGGTTTCTAATTTCAGGGTACTTCAACCGTATTCAATATCTGACTAATAATTTCTTCGGTTGTGATATTTTCGGCTTCGGCTTCGTAGGTTAAACCAATGCGGTGACGCATCACATCATGAGCCACAGCGCGAACATCTTCAGGAATGACGTAACCACGCCTTCTGATAAACGCATAAGCTTTTGAGGCAAGCGCCAGATTAATGCTTGCACGAGGTGAAGCTCCAAAAGAAATTAAGCCTTTAAAACTTTCTAATTTAAATTGTTCGGGAAAACGCGTTGCAAATACAATGTCGGTGATATAGTTTTCGATCTTCTCATCTAGATAAACCTCTCTAACCAAGCCACGAGCCTTGATGATATCCTCCGGCTTAAGACGTGTTTCGGTGATAACTTCCTCGTTGCGGATGTTTTGTCTCAAAATGAGTTTTTCTTCTTCCTTTTCAGGATAAGTAATCACCACTTTTAACATAAAACGATCTACCTGAGCCTCGGGCAAAGGATAGGTGCCTTCCTGTTCAATTGGATTCTGAGTGGCTAAAACCATAAAAGGTTCTTCGAGTTTGTAAGTATGTTCACCAATAGTTACCTGACGTTCCTGCATGGCCTCGAGCAAGGCACTCTGAACCTTGGCGGGCGAACGATTGATTTCGTCGGCCAGAATGAAGTGAGCAAAAATGGGCCCCTTCCTCACAAGAAATTCTTCGCTTTTCTGACTGTAGATCAACGTACCAGTGAGGTCGGCAGGTAATAGATCGGGCGTAAACTGAATACGGCTATATTTTGCATCTATAATGTGGGCAAGCGATTTGATGGCTAATGTCTTTGCAAGCCCTGGTACACCTTCCAAAAGAATATGCCCATTGCTAAGCAATCCAATCATCAATCGCTCTACCATTTGCCTCTGGCCTACAATCACTTTCCCCATCTCCATACGGATAATGTCGACGAATGCACTTTCTTGCTGAATACGCTCATTGAGTTCTCTTATATCTATGCTTTGCATATTTTTTTGTTTTATTATGTGGCAAAATTAGCAGCCTCTTTCGGGCTGAACAACTTTTATTGGGTTAAATAGTGTTAAACAAGTAGTTAAGAAATGTTAATAAGAATGATTATGAGGAAGTTATAAAAATACCCTTCTTACTTCACATTGCTAAGATTTGAGAGAAAGGATTCCTCGACTAAAGCTCTTCTATGAAACGCTGCAGCTTAGCTCTCACTTCGTCAGTAATACATTTTACTTCGGGATTATCAACGGCCATCATGGCTCCTTCGGGGTCCATGGCTGAAATTTCGGTGAGATTCTCTCCAATTTGTTGAATGAGGACATTGCATGGCAGCAAAACCCCTAATTTATCTTCCTTAAGTATCGATCTGTATGCATGGCCAGGTGAACAAGCGCCTAAAACTTTGTAAGGCCTAAAGTCTATATTGAGTTTTTCCTTAAATTTTTCACGAAAATCGATCTCCATTACAATGCCCATGCCTACTTTCGATAAGCCTTCACGCACACGCGATTCGGCCTCCTCAAAAGAACATTCTAAAGTTTTGCTAAAATAATAATTCATGGTTGTTTAATTTACTGCAAAGATAAACTATCAATCGCAAATCACTGAGGATTAACGCTGGCTTAATTCACCACAATTGGTCAACTATGAAGTTGAGGTCAATATTTTTAACGAAAGTTCCTTTTGTTGTTTCAACGACCAATAAAGCTTTCGCTGTAGAAACTCTATCTTCCAACCTCCGTAATACCCAATAAAAAGAGTAATCAATGATAAAAGGATAATAGGCCAAGTATATAATGAATTCAATATGTTTTCATAGATTAAAGCCCATAATAAGCAGATTAACAATATGCTGCTGCTAATAAGAGCAAAATGAGGCTTTAAGCCAAATAAAATAAAGGAACCCACTAAAAATAAGACTAATCCTGTGATTATAATGGGTCTGGTAATCTCAGGACCCAAAATAATTGTTAAAATTTCACCCAAGCCCGCCATTATAAGCCATAATACATTAATATACTGATAAAAATTAAGATAGAAGCTAGTGAATGATAGTAAAAAGAAAAACAATGAAAACGGCAGGAATATCTCAAAACGAATAATGAAGGCATCATTCATAAAGATACCCGTAAGTCCGTAATCGATAAATTGTAATGAAAGAATAATAAAGGTAGTAATGGCTATCATCCAACGTAATCTTTTTATGATCTTTGGATAGTATTGTTCGGTAAATTCAGATTCATCCTGAGAAAACCGAAAGTTCAAATATAAGGGATGAACAGGCAAATTGCCTATTGGGAAAACCTTTCTCAAGAAATTATTCCATTTTTTCTTACGAATTTTGTTCATTGCTTACTCTCTTTACAGATTCTGAAAGTCTCAAGCGAACTTCGGCTTTGGATAGTCGGAAATTCGGGAATGAGACTAAATAAAATGAACGTTTACCGATGCAAATATATTAACTATTATTTAAAATGTAAGAGTTTTTTATATAATTCGAAAAAATTAATTTAATATCCATATTCGATTCGGAAATCATTATATCCTGTAGGCGGGCATTCGTTGACAATCATCTGGGTAATATGGGCCAGGGGAGGTCCTTGCCTGCATTTTTCCAAAAATAATTCCATGTTCTTTGGCTCACCTTCGGCTTCTATATAAACCCTGCCATCTGGAAGGTTTTTGATGATTCCCTTGATTTGCAGTTCATAGGCGGTTCTTACAATGTAATACCTGAATCCAACTCCTTGAACTCGTCCTGAAATAGTTATCTGCAACGAGGTCATTCTTTAGGGTTTATTAATGTAAAATTAAATTTCCTCAAATATTTGTTCATCTTTTTAATTCGTATTTTAAGACAATGAATTCGTATCTTGTTCGATGAGTCGGGTTACGTATAAATATAACTCTCTAAGCAGGAATAAGTGCTTTTTTAAGTGATTTTGAATTTCTTCAGAGTTATATCTTCCTTTTGCAGATTCACCTGACCATGCCCTAATGGCTTCTTCATCATTCATTACTGCGAGTTCTCCGTTCAGAATACCTAATTTTGTGGCTATATTCTCGGGCGTCTTTTCATCGAGATAAAAAGGTAAATAAAGGCTTTCTGATTGATAAACGTTTTCGAGATTAAGGATTGGAAAGTCAAAATCGAGCTGATGTAGATAATAATCGGTAGTTTTCCCCCAAAATATCAATAAGTCTTGTTTATCGAGAAAATATTGCAGTTGCTGAGCTATTTCGAAAAAAGTTCCGTATGGATTACTGAATTTACCTTCAATAAATTTTCCATCTTCTTTTAATGCCATCCAAGCTATAGGCAGAGGTTCGAAAGGACGTGTTCCTGCAAGACGCGGTATGGCATTTTCAATGAATAAGATTTTTAGATAAACTTGCTGCTTCGTTGAATAAAATATTTTTTGTAGTTCAGATGATTGATACTTGGGTTTACCACTTATTCTCGCTTCGATTTCCATTTTCAAAAGTTTATTGTCGTTTCCTTCCAAGGGGATTTGTGAAATGGAAGTAAATCCTTCTGATGCCAGACGAAATCTGAATTGTAGGTCAATGCTATTAAGATAGAGGGGGCTATCTTCGGGCACCGATTTCCAGCATAAGCCTCTAAAATCGCAGGGATACGGTAAATAACAGTGAGGTCCTATAGCAACTTCGGGCGACTTATTGGCGTTGACAGCTGCCTTGGCTTCTGGAATCTTAAACTTAATAAATTCTTGTTGCTGAATAACTTCTGAAGTAATATCGTCAAAAACAAAAAAATCCTCTGGCCGGATTTCTCCTCCAGGATAAACATAATTTTTGTTGACATGAAGAATAAAAGTATGAGAAGGAGTGAATCCAGCTCCATTCAGAACATAATATTGCAGGGCAGCATCGAGGATATAGGTGAGAGATACGTTTAAAGAACCTTTTACTTCATACATATTTATTTCTCCATTTTCCAAGACGATGATATCAGGAAGAACGCGTATGCCATCATATTCGAAAACGGCTTCGTAAAGTATTTTTGCTCCTCCTAAGATCAGCTCAGCAGTTTTTGCAGCAGCTTTTGCATAAGCCCCTGGATACTTTGGTGAGCAATCAATGCCGTTAGGGAAAAGCTTCCAAGCTAAATATCCAATTTCGTGTCCTCTCTCGAATTTATTTAGCTGGCGTGCTTCTAAATGATCTCTCAAAAACGGCCTATTCTTGTTTAAATAAACCGATTTAAGACATTGCACCGCCCTAATGAAAGTTGATTTGGATAATTCCGTCTTAGCCATATTGCATCACATTTCCCTTAGTCGATTATAATTACCTGATCATCAGTAGGTGAAGGGAGTCCTTTTATTTTGCAAAAAACTCGAGCTAACGTTAAAACATCATTTTGGCAGTACCGTACTATTCGTTTCAAATCATTATCGATATAATAAACCGAAGCCACCTGGCTGCCATCTATATCTCCCTTTGGCGAAGGAATGTTGAAAAGCGCCGATAAAAGGGCCAGACTTGTATAATGTTTATAATCACCAAACTTCCACATCTCCATGGTATCTATAAAACTCGTTTCCCATGGTTTTTTCCCCGAATTGTCGAAAATATCGGGCAATGAAATCTCATTCACCAACATGCGTCGTGAAATGTAAGGAAAATCGAATTCCTTCCCATTATGAGCAGCAAGTTGATAAGGCTGAGAACTGTACATTCTTTCGATCATGATTTTGAAATCTTCGAGTAAAATCTTCTCATCATCTCCATAAAATGATTTAATCCGAAACATATTCTGATGGAAAAAACCTGTCGAAATACAGATAATTTTTCCGAACTCTGCATAAATTCCTGCTTTAGGAAATAAGGAGCGAGGCGTATCTTCGGGAGATGATTTAATGTAGTTTGTCTTATGATCCCATAAGCGTCTGAAATCATCAGTCATGTCGTCGTAATTGGCCCAGCGAGGCACGGTTTCTATATCGAGGAAAAGAATCTTTTCTGCTGTCACTTGCATTATATTTTAATGAAAGTAAAATTATAATATTTTGAAGAATTTTCGTTCTCAAAACCCATCTAATTTTGCATTATGTACATCCCCGGCTTCAACAAGGTAATCGAACCTAAGCTATTAACGACTCAGGATGGCTCCAAAACATTGTGGATAGAGGAATTTAATGAGCCTTATCATTCAATTTATGGTGCCTTAGAAGAATCCTTGCATGTATTCATTCATGCTGGACTTGGAAATGTGGAACATCAAAAGCAGAATTTACAAATATTGGAAGTTGGATTGGGTACCGGACTCAATGCCTTATTAGCCTGGGATTATGCATGCCAACATCATCTATCAATACATTATCTTGGTGTAGAACCTTTTCCTCCCGCCACTTCACTTCTGCTTCAGCTCGATTATCCTTCCTATTGTCAATCGAATGAGTCACAAAATGCTTATGCTAAGATTCTTTCCGCTTTTCATCAAACTGAAGAAAGTCGCATAGATGATTTATTTTGGCTGAAGGTGATTCAAGATGATTACAGAAAGATTTCCTATCCGGCTGAATCTTATGACTGTATTTTCTTTGATGCCTTTCGACCCGACATAGTTCCTGAGTTATGGGAAACGCATGCTTTACAGATTTTATATGATGCACTTGCCTACAATGGGGTTTTTGTGACCTATAGTGCTAAGGGACAGGTGAGAAGAAACCTGCATTCATGCGGATTTTTAATCGAAAAATTACCTGGTCCTCGCGGGAAGAGAGAAATAACACTGGCAAGAAAAAGATGATGAATATGGATGAACCAAAACTACAAGGATTTAATATTCGGGTGTATGGAATATACATGCAAGCCAATTCTGTTTTAGTTACCGATGAGTTTCGTCTTGGCCTAAGAATGACGAAGTTTCCGGGTGGCGGGCTTGAGCTTGGCGAGGGTGTAATCGACTGCCTTCGTCGTGAAATAAAGGAAGAATTGCATCAAGAACCCGTTATTCTGCAACATTTCTATACTACCGATTTTTTTCAGCGAGCCTTACTGGTTGAACCACCTTCTCAATTGATTTCCATTTATTATTTCATGGATTTACCTTTCCCCAACTTAATCCCTCTTTCCATAAAACCTTTCGACTTTCCCCATGACGAAGAAGGAGCACAAAGCTTTAGGTTATTAAAACTCGATGAATCATACGAAGCAATGACTTTTCCCATTGATCGTCATGTGTGGAAGTTGTTGCAGAAAACTTTCCTTAAAGGCAAGAATTAGCGATGTTGAATCTCGAAGGTTTGAAAACCTTTCACTTCACCCTCCGTAAAATCAACATTAGTGATTTGAGTTCCCAAAGGTCCTTTTTTGCACCATGCTATGAATTCTTCGAGTTCTTTTTCTTCGCCTTCGGCTTCTATAAAAACACAATCGCTCAATTGTCGCCTAACATATCCGGTAATATTTAACTGCAAAGCCTTAGCCATGATAGAAAAACGAAAACCTTCTATCTGGCTTTCATAATATAAAGTGACATCGTAATGCTTTACCATCTATATAAATTGTTTGATCATGAATTTGACCTTACAAAAATATAGATATATTATCATTAAACATATCTAAAAGGTTTTTATAAAGATTGTAGCTTCCTCCTTTGCCCATCTAACAGTCCATCACACTCGTATTAGGTTACTCACTCAGTCGGCGGGTAATCATTTTTTTGGTCAGATCGAAAAGTTGTTGTGGTGAGAACCGCCTCCATGGAATCTCACTGAAACGTCCTCCAAAAAGCATGTAATTATCGAGCCGTGCATGCATGAATTCTTGAACAACGTGCTCGCGAAAATTCAACCCAATGATGTATCCATCTTCAATTTCATCAAACCATTCTTGATAATAATCGTCGGTGTCGCTATGATAATTAAGCACGTTTTCTCCTATCAAAATAAAATATCTAATTCCTTCGGCAGTAAGTAAATCAATTACATTTCGTTTCAAAAACATAATATCATTATTGATGCAGTCGTTCCATTCTCCTAACATTTCAATTATACAAAAACGATTCTTGTAATCTACAAAAAGAATTTTAATATATAGGGTAGGCGAACCAAATTCGTCCCACTGAGGATGGATATAATAATTATAGATGGTATGCGTGCAAAGTGTCTTGTGATAACTCCTCCCAAAGAACGGACTTCGCATGTCGCGAGCTGCATTGTATAAATGGTACCAATTGCTGTATGGTTCTAAGTCTTGCATCGTAACACTTTCCTTGAAATAATTCCATTAATTTGTTTAACAAGATGTATGCCTTTAGTCTTATTCTTATTACAAAGATAATTCATCCGCAATAATTTGAAAGTTATATCGAATTTGAAACTCCAATTATTTAAAAATAAACAACTTACTTTAAAGTTTTCTGAGATTTAAAGAATTGTAAACAAGCAGATGCCTCTTCCTTTTTTGGGGCGATTTATATTCATAGCACTAAGCATTTTTGATGTTTCCCATTTGTGAAAATTTTAATTTTTCTTTAACCATTTGGCAAAATTTTTTGGGGTTTCAAGCTTTTTTTTATGTTCACAACTATTTGAATTTTAGGCCAATAAATAAAAATATTTCATCTTAAAGATGATGAAATTGGCCTATGAAAGATTATCATTAATTTTGATTCATGAAGACTAGCAGGTTCGAAATTTATAAAGCCTCAGCTGGGTCGGGTAAGACCTTTTTGCTGAGCATACATTATCTCACTCTGGTTTTGGAAAATCCTGAGGTTTGTTTTCGAGTTCTTGGTCTTACATTTACTAACAAGGCAGCCAAAGAATTAAAGGAACGCATATTATTTTTTCTGGGTTTGCTTGCTCAACTACCTAAATATCATAATGATGAACTCAAAGCCAGCATTTTAAAAAATTTGAAAAATGAGGGATGGAATATTGATGAGAGACAAACCCAACAAAAGGCATTAACAGCCTTACAATATATTTTGCATCATTATACTTATTTCTCAATTTCCACTATCGACGCATTCATGTATAAAATAGTGAATTCATTTACTTTCGACATGCAAATTGCGGATGATTTCGATGTGGAGCTCGACGCCAATATTTTGATTGATGAAGCTATTCACCGTTTACTCGATCAGGTTGGACAGGAAGAACCTATTACGGATTTACTCCAAAATATTTTGCTCGAAATGGTAGATGATGAAAAAGGTTGGAACATCGAAAAAGAAATCAGAGAGATGGCTCAAATCATCTTTCTCGAAAAATCTAATGATCCCTTACGCGAGTTGAATGCGTTTCAACCTAAGCAAATACAGCAAACATCTTCAAAAGTGAGAGAGTATAGCAATAAGATACAGAGTTGTGCTCAACGAATAGCTCATGACATTTTAAATAAAGTTGAAAGTGCTGGACTTGGCGAAAGTAATTTTAGGGGAAAATCGAATAGTTTCTTGGCATGGGTAAAGAAATTCACCGAGGAAGATATTGATATCAAGGATATTTCTTATTTTACGGCGGTGCAAAAAGCTCTTGAGATCGATGAGTGGTTTACAGGTAATAACGAGCAAGAACGGAAGATGTTCGAGCCGATAAAGGAGGAGGTGAAAGACAATCTCAAGACATTGACTCATTTAAGAAGCGAATATTTGCTGGCTAACATAGTTTATAATTCACTATTTCGTTTGCCATTGTATTCCGATTTATATCGTACGATAGAGCAAATCAAACTTGAAAAAAACGTCCGGCATATCAGCGATTTCAATCGATTAATATCACAACACATTCGTTCTGAGCCTGTTCCTTATATTTATGCCAGATTGGGCTTGCGTTTCAAACATTTTTTGCTCGATGAATTTCAAGATACTTCCGTCATGCAATGGCACAATTTGGTTCCTTTGCTGCATAATGCTCTATCTAACAGCGAAGATGGATATGCTCGTATTGTAATCGTGGGTGATGGGAAACAAAGCATTTATCGTTGGCGTAATGGTGAACTTGAAATTTTTGAAAATCTGCCGAAAATTTATAGAAAGCCTGATCAACAAAATTTTGAAGATGCTGAGAATTTATTTTCTTCATTTACTCCACCCAACCCCAATATCCTGAAAGAGAACTTTCGTTCCTTGAAAAACATTGTTGAGTTTAATCAGAATTTTTTTGGTTATATAAAAGAAAAATTAGGCAATGCAGCAAAAAGAATTTATAGCGATACACAACAAGTGGCTGACAAAAGCCGTCATGGAGGTTTGGTACAATGGGAATGGGTAGCAAAGAATGATGAGAAAGATGATTCGGATGGACATTTGGAAAGGATTTATCAAATTATAGATGAATTGCTAAATTGTGCCGAGAAGAAATATCCTCTGAATGAGATTGCGATCTTGGTGAGGAAAAATATTGAGGCTCAACGCATTGCAGATTTCCTAATTAGAAAAAAGATTCCTGTGGTTTCGCCCGACGCGCTTATGTTGAGTCAATCGGATAGTGTCCGGCGAGTGATTTCATGGCTCAGGCTAATAGCTCAGCCCGACGACCGACTTGCTTTAGCTACTGCTATCGAATTAAATCAGGGAATGATAGGCGTGCCGGATGCAAACAACCTTCTAAATTTGAATCAACTGAGGGGAGAACAGTTGTTGGAAGAAGTCTTTGGATTTAATTCTTCCAATTTATCCTTCTATGATCTTTACACATTGACTGTTTATATTTTAAGAAGCTGCCATTTGAATGATCCACCCGATGTGTTCTGTATGGCCCTCCTCGAACAGGTAAAGGGACAAAATCGCTATAAACCACTTTCATTAGAAAAATTTCTCGACGAATGGGATCAGAATCAAGACCATTGGGCCGTTAGCTTTCCTGAAAATATGAACGCCATTCGAATAATGACCATCCATAAAGCTAAGGGACTTGAATTTCCCATAGTGATCCGTCCTTATCTGTTTTCACGACCTGATTATCATTCTACGGAATGGGTCGCTTCGTCTAAAATTTTGAATGATAGAAAAAATGGCTTTTGGTCGAATTTCGAAATTCCCTGGCTCTACCTTAATTCTTCATCTAAACTCAAGGATTCGGACATCAAAGGTCTGCAAGAATTTTATAACGAAGTAACAGAAAAACAATTAATAGAAGATCTTAATTTAATGTATGTGGCCTTTACCCGTGCCAAGGAAAGGCTCTATATTTTAGCCTATCCTCCGTTTTCGAAAGATTCTGATTCTAATCTTCTGGCAAATTCGAGTATGGAAGTATTGAAGGAGCATTTTGGTTTTAACGATGGACAAGTTTTTAACTACCCTAAAGATGGTTTTATGAAAAGTGGTGAAGAGGAAACGAAGAGAGAGGGAGAGGAGGAGACGAAGAGACAGAGAGATGGAGAGACGGAGAGATATGGAGAAGAAGAGGAAATAGTAAGAAGTGGGGAAGGAGAGAATGGGAGAATGGGAGATAGAGGGATAGAAGAAAAAGTTATTTCTGCAAACATGCTACCTAAAAGGCATTTAGCGCCTAAAGAGTGGAAAGCTTCTTCGCCCGATATGGAACGAGAGTGGGGTGCAATGATTCATTTGCTTTTGAGTCGCACGCACGAGCCTGAGGTCTTGAAAGAAATTCCCGAGTTTCACCAAATGACAAAAAAAATGGGCGAAACTTTTGGTTCCGCCCTCATAGAAAAATTGCGAATTTTAAAAGATGACCCGTTGTATTCAGTTGTTTTCGAACGTCAGGGAGAGAAATTAACCGAACGGGAAATTCTTTTACCCGATGGGAAATGGCTTCGCCCCGACCTTGTTGTCCTTGGCAAAAATTTTACTGTAATAATTGATTATAAAACCGGGCAACCAAATACTCAATACAAAGAGCAAATGCGTGAATATATCAAGGCTTTATCAGACGCCGGATATCCTTCAGTGGAAGGCTATCTAGTATATTTAGGAAATCCTCCACATATCGAAAGAGTCGATATTTAATGATCTTCGCGTTTACGTACAATGTAGAATAAAGCCAATCCGGGGAAATAGCCAAGTGTGTTAGCAAGGATATCGTATATTTCAAATGCTCGTCCTTCATGGCCAAGGTCTTGCAAAATCTCGAGCCCTAAGCCATAAAACATTACAGCGAATAAAGGAAGTAGTACTAAACTACCTCTGAAAAAATTTGGCCAAGCCCACATCAACAAGAAAGAAAAACCTGTGTACATCAGAAAATGAATGATTTTATCTGCTCCGCTGAATAATTTTACGCTAGGCAAACCATTCGATGGCATCAAACTTAAGATGGTGATTAAAGCTAAATAAGCGAAAAAGATAAGTTTTCTCATCATGAGAAAGGATAGGTATTTGGTGGGTGAAGGATGGGGAATTGTGAGTAGAAAGTTTGAAAGTTATAAAGTTTATAAAGTTGGAAAGTGGCAAAGAGGATGGGGCATGGGTGATGGAGAATGGGTGATGGAGTTTCAGTTATCAGTTGTCAATACTAAGTTATTACTTATTAGTTGATAATATGCGTTTATCAGCGAGAAAGAAGTTGTTCTCGCAAATGTTCGCAGAAAATCAGCTGTCTCCTCCACTCTATTTTTTCCTCAAAAATCATAATAAAGTTTCTCCAAAGATGTGGAAAGTCCGATGTAAATAAATAAAGTTTGATCATTGGCGAGGTCATTTTTTAACTGACGGTAAACTATCCCTGCCGAGAGATTGAGATTATAGGCTGGATTAATGATCCATGAAGCCTTGAAATCGTGCCGCCAGAGAATGCTTTTGAGCCCTTGACCAATGTAATTTCCGTAATCAAAAGGATGATTGCTGTATGAAATAAAAATGTCTTTTCCGAAATTGAGTCCTGCAGTATCAGCACCGTATTGTACCCTCTGTAATTGATACACAAAATGCCAACGTCCATGATGATAGCGGATGAAGTTCTGAGATTCAACCAAGTTTGCACCCATTGGATGAGCCAATGGTTCACTGTAATGGCCGTAGTTGGTAATGGGATCGGAATGACTATAAGTATAGGGCCTTATAACATTTACTTCTGCTTGAAGATCGAGCCCCGGAAGTTTGAATATATCAAACCATTTCACCCCTATTTGAAAGGCTTGTTTATTAGCCCACCAACCTTTACCACTCGTTACTTCTTTCAACTTAAACTCATCTAACAAAAGCTGACCGTAAAATGCAGTTTTTTCCCCAATCGTATAACTAATATTCAGTCCCATGAGCGCATTATCGGGCGATCCAATCGAAAACTCCACGGGACGGTAAAAAATAATAGGATTTAAATAATTAAGATCAAACCCCCGATAACCTGTACTGTCTTGGGCTTGCCAGATGATGGCTTCGAATAATCCAACTTTTAATCGATTAGTGATGTTGGTGGTTAAATAATGAAAAGTGCCATATTTTTTCCTATATCCTAAATTTTCTGAATGGGGCGCTTTTCTGTCCATAAATTCAGCATACAGGTTAATGTATTTGATTCTCCAGATTTGTGTCGAGATTAAGAAATAAGGATAAGGGAAGTGGGCATCACCTAAAAGCAACGAGCGATATCCATCTCCAAAGAAATTCCTGCCATGTCCCAAGCGAAAATTGAAATACTTATTGGGACTGAATGAAATATATCCTTCAGACCTCGAAAAATCATAACCATCAGTCTTGAATCCTTTATAGGCTCCTTGCTGTGGAATCACCCATTTTGATTGAATATCCTTATCGATATAGGAAATGAATGTGGCTTGATTTTCGTAAAATCTTGTAGCAAAGAAGAATTTCGAACCAATATTTCCTTCAGCCATAAATCCTCTCGTGTTAACCCATGCATTGTCATCATTCTCGAAATCACGACCTACTTCAAAGTTGACTAATGGATTCACTGCAAAATGAAAATCTTTTCCTGTGATTTGAATCAAATCTTCATAAAAAACCTTTTTCCAAATCCATTCTCCAGCCTTTCCCTTCCATGGTGACTTAAGGGGCTGATACAGCAGTATGCTATCGTAATTAATCACCTGATTAACTTCATTTCTGAGATAGGGTCTTACTGAAGTATGAAAGTTAGCTTCAGGATGATATAAATAACGGTCGGGGAGGAGAAAATCAGGGTTAGTGCTTCTTTCTAAAGCTGGTTGAGAGTATAGGAGTTGAGTACTTATCGATAAAAAAAGAAGAAGAAATATTTTGGGGTTTATCTCGCAAAGAGGCATAAATATGAGTTTTTGATATTAAATGTAAGATGATGAGAAGCGGGAAAGGGGAGAAGGTGTGAAGCCGAGAGACTTTGAGAGGTGGGGACTGGGTAAGTCCGAAATGATGAAGATGATGAAAGAATTGATGGAAGATTAATTTAATCAGAACATAATGTCCACTTGCGGATGTGACATTTTTTATTCTTTATCAATGATTATGCAAGATTATCTAAAAATCAAGCAGGAGTTGAATTTAATTTATGGTAAAGAATATTTTTATTTGAAGAATAGGCAATTTGGAAGATATCTCTCATTTCAAAGAGCAAGAGGCTGAGGCTCCTCGTCGAGTATTGAAAAAATTGAGTTGTTACTCTTATATTCTGGAACGTATTTTTTCATTATGCTAACCAAGCGGTAAGCATCATTTTCAATTAATGCCTGGCCCAGTTCGTACATCATTACCGCGATTTCATCAGGCTGATATGTTTTTACGTTGGCGACTAATATTTTAGGATGAGGTGTGTGAATTACATTTTCGCCATCATTTAGAAGCTCTTCGGAAAGTTTTTCGCCAGGTCGTAAACCAACCTCTTTAATTTGGATATCAATATTTGGTTTTAATCCCGAAAGTTGAATCATCTTTTTAGCGAGCTCATAAATTTTAACGGGTTGACCCATATCGAAAATAAAAATTTCTCCTCCATTGCCCATGGCTCCGGCCTCGAGTACCAGGCTGCAAGCTTCTGGAATAGTCATAAAATAACGCATAATGTCTTTGTGAGTAATCGTAATAGGCCCACCATTTTCAATTTGTTTTTTGAAAAGAGGCACTACCGAACCATTACTCCCTAAAACATTGCCAAATCGTGTGGTGATAAAACGAGTTGTACCATTACTAAGCGACTGTGTATAGATTTCTGCTATTCTTTTGCTTGCCCCCATCACATTGGTGGGATTAACCGCCTTATCTGTCGAAATCATCACAAATTTATCGACTTTATATTCCACGGCTAAATCAGCTATATTTATCGTGCCAAATACATTCACCATTACAGCTTCGTAAGGGTTGTCTTCCATAAGTGGAACATGTTTGTAAGCTGCGGCATGATAGACAATTTGTGGTTTATAGATATCGAAAATTTGCTTTATTCTTGCTTTTTCTCTGATATTAGCCACAATAAACACAGCTCTATCTATAACCTCAATATATTTTTTCGATAATTTTAATTCAGATTGAAGATCGAATAGGGCTGATTCGGCTTGATCGACTAAAATGAGGCGTGCAGGATGATATAATAAAACCTGGCGTACTAATTCGCTTCCAATTGAACCTGCTGCACCTGTAATAAGCACCACTTTGTTCCGTAGTTCTTCTTTTACTTGATTATTGTCGAGTACAATAGGTGGTCTTCCTAGTAAATCCTCTATTTTGATTTCATGAATCTGGTTGACACTCAGTTGGCCATTGATCCAATCTTCGATTGGTGGAACATTCTTCACTTTTAATTTTAATTCTAAAGCCTGTTCGATGATTCTTCTTCTTCTTTCCTTATCAATACTAGGAATAGCAAGAATCATCTGAGAAATGTGATGATTAGTGATGAATTTTTCGTCCAAGGCTTGAATCGGAGAGTATACTTTAATGCCATCAATACTTTTGTTGATCTTACTTTTGTTATCGTCTATAAATCCAATGATGCGGTAATTCTGCTTCACATCTTGCTGAAGTGCACTACGCGTAAACATTCCGGTCGAGTCAGCTCCATAAATAAGAACAGCTATTTGTTTACTGCTTTCTTGTTCTATTATTCCTGAATAAATTGTTCTGATGATGATACGACTACTGATAAGGATAAAATTACAAAAGGCAAAATGAACTATAAGTACTCCAACCGACATCGAAAAGTTATGAATCAAGTGGAAGTGTTGTACTACATATTCAACAGCGATCAGGAGAATAAAGGCAAACGAGGTGGCTTTGAGAATTTTAGTGATGTCTCTTATGCCTGTGTGACGGATGATGCCTATATAAGTATTGGTTTTAAAAAAAGCCATTGCATAAATCAAGGCAATGAGGATGACTTCGAATATATACCACTGATACTCAGCGGGAGAAATGATATAGCGCATGAATAGCGCCATAAAATAGGTAGCCATTACTACGCTGAGATCGAAAGTAAAAGTAATCCAGCGAGATAGAAATCTGTGAGAATAATACTTGTTAAACAATCTCTTAATCATGGCCGTTCATGGCCGTTGCATTTTTTAGATGAAACCATAAACCTGTAAAATACCAAAAACCAATTCTTTACAATAGACTCAGTTATCGTAAAACACCTTTGATATGTGATTACGGTAATCATTGGACAAATATACGATGCTTTTGGTAAAAATGTTTCTTATTGAAAAAAACTTTCGTAAAAATTTGTATTTGTTCATGCTATGGTGTTAAACCAATATCTGCGAAGACGATCTGCGAGAACTATTTCTTTCTCGCTGATGAACGCAGATTTAAAAACGCAGATTTACGCTGATATTTTCTGCGAATCTCTGCGAGGGTTTTTTCTGCGATATCTGCGAGAACTATTTTTTTCTCGCTGATGAACGCAGATTTAAAAACGCAGATTCACGCTGATATTTTCTGCGAATCTCTGCGAGGTTTTTTTCTGCGATATCTGCGAGAACTATTTTTTTCGTTGATGAACACAGATTTAAAAACGCAGATTTACGCTGATATTTTCTGCGAATCTCTGCGAGGGTTTTTTTCTGCGATATCTGCGAGAACTATTTCTTTCTCGTTGATTAACGCAGATTTAAAAACGCAGATTTACGCTGATATTTTCTGCGAATCTCTGCGAGGCTTTTTTCTGCGATATCTGCGAGAGCTATTTCTTTCTCGCTGATGAACGCAGATTTAAAAACGCAGATTCACGCTGATATTTTCTGCGAATCTCTGCGAGGCTTTTTTCTGCGATATCTGCGAGAACTATTTTTTCTCGCAGATTTACGCTGATTATCAACAGATAACTAATAACTTACTATTAACAACTGATAACTGAAACTCCATCACACATTCTCCATCACCCATTCTCCATCACCCATCCTCTATCCTCTATGCTACTTTCGAACTTTATGAACTTTATGAACTTTTGAACTTTTTACTCTCTATTCCCTATCACCTATCACCCATCACCCATCCTCTTTGTCACTTTCCAACTTTATAAACTTTATGACCTTCAAACTTTCTACTCACTATTCTCTAACCACTTTCCAACTTAATGAACTTTTTGCATGTTTCCCCGATCCTTATTTTTTATGAGGTAAGTGTTTTTATATTTTCTTCCGATTTTTTGCGTGCAAATACCTCTACCCATATCACCCACATCAGAAATATCATGAAATAAAAGAAGGTCTTAAATACATAGTTGTGGAAAAATTCAAAATGATGGGGCAGAGGTATTCCTGTAAGACTCAGGCCAACAATACGAATAATGTTGACGAAATGAATCACAACAATTCCTAAAGGGATATACCACAACTTGTGTTTTATAGGCCCGCGGAAACAAACCATGATGAAAATCCAGTGCATCCATTGTTTTAAACTTGTACAACCTGGGCTTACATCTACATAACTCCAAGTCCCTTGATGATTTATCACGTATATAGTTTGATTTACTGTTGTTACATCGAGGCCGAAAATATGCTGCAAAATCCAAACACTTTGGTTAAACAGAATATCCGAGGCAAAGATGAAAAGCTGGTCCACCTGAGCCTTGAAAGGGTAAAAATTGTGATTTCCCCAGAAAATATAAATGAAATGAAAACTCAGCAACAAAATGGCAAACATAAGCACATCCTTTATAGGCTGCCATGCTCTACTTTGTTTGAAGTGATGAAAAGTTTCAGAAATCTTTTTCATGATGAACCTTTATGGATACGATATTCGGGAAAGTAATCTTCATAAGGTTTTGTGATCGGAAATTTTTTCTTCAAAAAAGCATAAACCTCTGGTAAATGAACCATTCGTAGCGTAGAATAAGGGAATAATAGTTGTCCGAATCCTTTTTTAAACCTGAACAGTCCGTCATGCGCATTAGCACCTACTCCGCCTCCCAAATGCAATAATTTTGCGCCTAATTCCATGCCTTTCAAAATTGCTGCATGAATCATCATTTTAGAGGGGCTAAATTTTAAAAATTCATTATCAGTGCCTCCAAGATGATATTGCATGATGGAACCATACAGAGTGAACAACCCACCTGAAGTGAATTTTCCCATAGGTTCATATACACTGATGAAGATTAAATGTTTGCCAGCGAGATTTTTTAGAGCCTCAAAATAATCATCCGGGAAAAAATAATAAGGATGGGCCTGTTTGCGAACCATTGTTTGACGGTAAGCTTGCAGAAAATAATCAATATCTTGCCAATAGTTTATTTTATAATAATATCCTAATCGTTCCAATTTTTTCAGATTACGCTGATGATTTTCCGAATAATCTTCGCGTAGATCATGAATAGTAAGTTGTAGATTGATGGCAACAGTGAGACCATGAAACCATTGCCGACACTGAGGAATGGCCCCAAGTTTCCATGTATTATAGAGAGGATTCAGACGAATGAAGCTGCTTACAAACCCCGCTTGAAGGGCTTCTTGAGAGAATTGAAGCAAAATAGAAGAAATGTCATCACCTGATAAGGGGACAGAAGTTAAAATCCCCGGATAACCATAGGGACTGATTAAATCATGATAATTTTCTATAGCATTGATAGGACGACTGACAAGAGGGATGAGAATATCGGTTTCATCAAAATGATAATACCAACCTAAAGCTGTACCTTTTAAAAGTTTGGCTTCTATTTCGGTGTAACCCGGTAGATGATAAATGTCGTAAGCAGAATGCTTGAGTATATTTTTCCATAAAGGATCATTAGCGGTAATAAAGGGCATATTTTTAGACTTATAAGACGGGATATACTTGAGTCTGGGGACTAAAGTAGGTAGTAATTGATTTTATATAGTTTACGATTAAGAGAACTATTTTTTCTGCTCTTTTCTCGCTGATTAATGCTGATTGTATCTGCGAATATCTGCGACGAAATCTGTGTACATCTGCGAGAACTTTTTAATCTTTTTCTCGCTGATTAACGCTGATTTAATCTCTCGCTGATTTACGCTGATTTATTATCTGCGACTATCTGCGACGAAATCTGCGTGCATCTGCGAGAACTATTTAATCTTTTTTTCGCTGATTAACGCTGATTTAATTTCTCGCAAATTTACGCTGATTGTATCTGCGACGAAATCTGGGTATATCTGCGAGAACTTTTTAATCTTTTTCTCGCTGATTGACGCTGATTTTATGGGATCTGAGTGAAATCTTCTGATTAACTTCCGAAACGGGTTTCGATGAAATTCCTCACATCAAACCAGATATCAAGGATCACCCGGCAATGTTTTCCCAATAGATTGAGCCCTTCTATTACCTCATCGGTTACAAAAGGATATTCGTGGGTAACGATATTTCTTGTTTCACGCAACACCATCCATTCTTCGGCATTGGGTATCACATTCAATTCCTCGAGTTTTGTAAGTCTGTCTATAAAAGGCAATTCCCGCACATCTTCCCCCAGATTTTCGAGAATTGCAGGAAACAGTTTTCCTCCCATACTATCTTGAAGTTTTGAGAACCGAAAGATCAACTGATCGAAATAACTCAATTCTTCGGGTTGCAAATGCTCGAATTTTTCCTTATCGAGAGGAAAATGCGTCTTTATTTTTCCCCAGGCAAAACTCATACGTTCGCTGTGAATGGTGCACAGCTGAACCGCTTCCATCAGTTTGTCCCGTTTCTCCGATAGTTTTTGCATATTTGTGCGACTTGAAAGTTCATCACAATTTTACTCGATCTTGAATGATTGTTCTGTAAAAATTTTCTTTTTGCCGTGTAAAGTCATTGTCGAAAACCACATCTATTTTCCGGTCACCGATTTTTGTCTTAAGTTCTGCCAGAAATCGGACTTTTGCCTCGATATTCAATCTTCTTTCATCCTTATTTGTTATGAACAGGTCAATGTCTCCTCCTTTTTTATCTTCGTCAGTTCTCGAACCGAATAGGTAAACAGTAGTACCCTCGCCGAAATGCTTCTGCGCAAGTTTAGTTATGGCTTCTATTTGAAATTCATTCAAACGCATCGGGTTCGTTCTCCTTTATTGCCAAAGATAATTCTTTATTTCGACATTTTCAATGTTGCGAGAAAGAGGAAACTGCGCAACTACTATTTGATAATGGATTTTGCTCTCACAAGCTTTCGTTGACGCGTCCCTTTTCGCGTGAAATAATCTTTAAAATTCTCTTCCATTGAATTTCATGGACATATTGCATTCATTTGTTAGATTACGCTGCGCTGCAGCTCCGGATTGTGTTATTACATTTTCTTTTTCTACAAATATTATCGCTGCTACGCAGCTCCATCCGTCAATCGTCTTTTTTAAAATATCCTCCCATTGAATTTCATGGACATATTGCATTCATTTGTTAGATTACGCTGCGCTGCAGCTTCGGATTTGTGTTATTACATTTTCTTTTTCTACAAATATTATCTATTATCGCTGCTACGCAGCTCCATCCGTCAATCGTCTTTAGTCTTTAGAACATTTTGCTCATTGAATTTCATTGGCACATTGGCAGATTATTCACATTGGCACATTGAATTCATTTGCTTATTGTCACATTATCTCACTAATTTCATTGGCATATCGATTTCAGGTGCGTAGCACCGTTCTATTTGTAGGTACAGCGTACCGAAATAATTACGGAATAAATCTGAAAGATGATTTTTAACCTTCAACAAAATTTTGAATAATAGCACACGTTTTTCTCTTCGTCCATCTGCGGGTTCAATCTGCGAATATCTGCGAGAAATCATCTTTCTCTTTTTCTCGCTGATCAACGCTGATTCTTTTCCATTAATAACGCTAATCCTCTGCGATCATCTGCGTGAAATAATCTTTAAAATTCTCTTCCATTGAATTTCATGGACATATTGCATTCATTTGTTAGATTACGCTGCGCTGCAGCTCCGGATTGTGTTATTACATTTTCTTTTTCTACAAATATTATCGCTGCTACGCAGCTCCATCCGCCTCTTTTAAAATATTCTCTATTGAATTTCATTGACATATTATCACATCGATTTCAGGTGCGTAGCACCGTCCTATTTGTAGAAGAAATCGTATCAATAAATTTTAAAGGTACAGCGTACCGAAATAATTACGGAATAAATCTGAAAAATGATTTTTAACCTTCAACAAAATTTTGAACAATAGCACACGGTTTCTCTGCGTCCATCTGCGTTTTTCAATCTGCGACTATCTGCGAGAACCCATCTTTTTCTCGCAGATTTACGCTGATTTATTTCTCGCTGATTTTCGCTGATTTAATTTCTCGCTGATTTACGCTGACTTAATTTGCGACTATCTGCGACGAAATCTGCGAACATCTGCGTGAACCCATCTTTTCCTCGCTGATCAACATTCGTTCGTGCAATTTCCCATTCACTTTTCCACCAGTTGGATAAAAACAATTCCACGCTCCGTTATCCTGAATTTCTGATCAGGATGATTTGGTTTATCGGGAATTGTAAATTCAATTAACCCATGCTCCTGTAACTTTGTAATTGTTCTGTTTAAATGGCCGGATACCGTTTTCAATCCCAACGCATTTGCCAATTCGCTACGCGAGAGCGATTCTTGTTGAAGATGCACCAATATGAAAGTGAATATAGTTTTTTCTTTTCGCTCTTGCCCTAACTCTTGCCCTAACTCTTGCCTCGATTCTATTTCTTTTTCCAAGTTCCTTTTAATAAATTAAACTTGAAAAGACAGACCGACTTCTTTCCACCGAAATTCTATTTCAGGATATGCTTTCAGTTCGTCGGCGATCAATTTCAAACCATTTCCCCACTGATCAATAATGCCAAGTAATTTAAACACCGGAGCAATCAACCTGTTTCTGGCATCCGACTGGCGATCTTCCATTGCATTGTAATCAATCGAAGGAGGAAGTAGCCCCGGACTGGTAACTTCAACCATATCGTCATAAATAGCTACCTTAATGTCTTTTCCCGCTAAAGAATAATCACGATGAACGATTGCATTGCGAATAACCTCGCGAAGAGCTTTCACCGGATATTCCCAGCGCGACTGTGTATAAACACCCTCCACAAAAGCTCCCTTATCGATATGTCTCAAGACAAAATTATAGGCTTCTTCGGCTTGTAATGCGATGTTGCACTGTATGCTTTTTTGATCAATAAATTCTTCGGTCCCTATGCCTTTAAATCGTGCACATTCCACTTTGGCAAAATAAAAATGAGAATTTCGCAATTCATCATCCGAAAACAGGATCAAGGCATTCGTGGGATAAAATATTCCTTGATATTCCTTAATCAATTCAAGCTTTTTAAGGGATTGCGTATTTAATTCTTCTCCTGTCTTTTCGTGGAAAAACGATTTGCATTCATTTATATCCAATTCGGCAGCGGGCTTATCGAATACCAGCTCACTATCGAAAGAAATATTTCTCTTTTTTCGTTCCAATTCTTCAATCATCGAAGCGTCTGCCAACCTGTTAGCCGACCCGACACGAATATACGTGCCGTTAGTTTTCCCTTTCTCTTTCAAATAATAAGGAGGCGTATTGCCCCGATAAATAATGATTTTAATCAGGTATTTATCCTCAACCCTTACAAATGATATATCGGGTAATATTACCGGATAGCAACAATCGTAAATGATGTCGCTGATTCGTTCTTCCAATTCCACAAGTTTATCTTCAGGCAACCCCACAACTCCTCTTGGATTATCACGAACACCGATGTAAATTTCACCACCGGCATCGTTGGCAAAAGCAATAACCGTTTTAGGCAAACTGCCCTGTGTCGGCATCGTTTCTTTAAACTCCAACCGACGACCTTCCGGTTTCTTTAGTATTTCGTTGATGTTCATTGCATAACAGAAGTAAGCAGATTCTAAAACGACATGGGAATCATTTATAAATGAAATTGGTAATTTGGTTCATTATTATGACAAAAAATCATTTTTTGTAATTTTCCGGCTGTTTTGGATTGATTATTTCTAATCATTTGCATTCGATTATTTACTGCTACCAAACCACAATCATACCTATTTTTTATTGGATTTTCTTTCTTTCTCGCCGATTAACTTTTATTCTCTGCGTCCATTTGCGTATTTTTCAATCTGCGAACATCTGCGTGAACTATTTTTCCGGAATTTTTTCACGCTGATTTACGCTGATTTACACTGATATTTTTTCTGCGCCCCCTTGCATAGTGCCACTTTACAGCAGTGAATGAAGATAGTTTGCCGTATCCACAAGACCATTCCTTCTCAGACTGTCCAGTACTTCGTATTCATCCCAATCAGGGTTTTTCTTGTTTAACACCATTTCCTTGAAGGCTTCGATTGCTGTTTCAGGATTCAAATCGATGATGTCGGTCAGAAAATCATCAATTGTTTTGATTTTCAAGCCATAATTTTCCAAAACCTCTTCAGGAAAATCTTTTATATTATTCGATACGATAACATGAGCATTCGTTTTGATGGCCGCCGCCAAAACGTGCCTATCCTTTTCATCGGGCAAATTCAAAAGTTCAATCAGACCTTCATAATTCTGAACCAAAGCATCCGGAAAGGCAAGATTTGCTTTTCTGACTCGTTTTTCTGCTTCTTCAGGCGAAACGCCTTTTCTTTGCATCACCTCTCTCCACTCATCAAAAATATGATGACTCCATTTGGGAGTATATAAATCGTAATATGCAAACCAGAAGAGAAGATCCCTGATGATTACAGGATATATCACATTGGTATCCAATACTGCGGTGAATTTAACACTATGAATCATAAAGCCCTAATTCTTCATCTGCATTCATTATATCGATGAGGTGTTTCTTTTGTTCTTCTTTCATTTTCTGCTTATATCGAATAACATCCTCATATTTAATGCGTCTATGTTTGCCCACTTTCGTATATTCAATCTTCCCTTCTTCCAGTAATTTCACCAGATATGGTCTCGAACATCCCAACAACTCTGCTGCCGTCTGGGTAGTTACTTCTGTAGCTATGGGCACTATCGAAACAGGCTTACCTTCACTCATTGCCTTCAAAATTTCACCTAAGAGTTTTAAAGCTTTTACCGGAAGTTTTATTTTTTCACCGGTCTCCTCAATTTCAATTTCAGCTTGGTCTGTTTTTAACTGATCAATAGCTGAAAGTAGGGGAGAGTATGATTTTTGGGCCAATTTTCGCTCTTGCTTGCTTGGCTTTTTTATTTCATTTATTGTTTCCATATTTTTTGTGCATTATTTTCAATGCAAATATAAACGAAATATTCGAAACAAACGAAATAGTTGAAATATTATTTTTCTTCCGATTAACATGAACTTTCTGCGCCATCTGCGTATTCAATCTGCGCCCATCTGCGAGAACCCATCTTTTTCTTTTCTCGCTGATTTACGCTGGTTCTTTTTCGCTAATAACGCTAATCCTCTGCGTTCCTCTGCGCTTTTCAATCTGCGAATATCTGCGTGAACTATTTTTCCGGAATTTTTTCTCGCTGATTTATTCTCGTGATTTAGTAACCATTTCTTTAATCGTTGAAGTAAATTCTTTCGTTAATGCGATTAATTCTTGCGTCATTTCATGATCGAAATAAATAAAATCATCGTAATCACTACTGTGCCTTTTTTCAAAAAGAGTATAATAGATGGATGCCTGATTAATAGGAATCTTTTCGGTTTTAACGTAATGCATACCGAACAGAGTTTTCATGCCTCTATGAGTATGCGCTTGAATGTCATCTTTGAGAAAGAGCGCTGAGATTACATAATAACAAGCATAATATAGTCGGTTTACTGCGGCATTGTAAAAACCTTCCTGACATAGCAATTCTGCTTCTTGAATAGCTTCATCCGATCGTTGACACCTATAACCGATTAACGCATCAATGCTGTTTTTATCCATTTTTTCTTTCATAAAACGATGCCTTCATTCATAATGTTGATTTGGAAAGGTGTTTTAAACGGTCTTTTTTCCCAGTTCTTTTTCAAAACAATCATTGCGCTGATAGGAACACCTGTTTCCATTTCTATCTCATAAAGCGGTATAGTAATTTGCTGCTCTTCTTTTATCGATAACCGATCTTCATCGACAATAATCAGTAAGTCGATATCGCTGTCCGGCCTGAAATCTCCTCGGGCCTGACTTCCGTACACAAAACTCTGCGCTGTGGGAGCTACCCTCTGCAGCGTTTCTTTAATTTGTTTTACTATTTCGCTTCTGTCCTTCATTGTTGTCCATGTTCGTAATGAAGAATTTTTCGTTCTTCTCTATTGGATTGGCATATAGCTTTATGCAAAGATAAGCATTTTAAATTTCTTGTAAAGGCCCTACAAAAACCGATTTGTTATGCCTTTATTTTATCGCGCGATTACTCCTTTAATCTTTCTCGCTGATTTCGCGAATTTATTTTCTCGCAGATTTACGCGGATTTTATCTGCGACGAAGTCTGCGTATATCTGCGAGAATCTTTTAATCTTTTTCTCGCTGATTAACGCTGATTCTTTTCCATTAATAACGCTAATCCTCTGCGATCATCTGAGTGAAATAATCTTTAAAATTCTCTTCCATTGAATTTTATGGACATATTGCATTCATTTGTTAGATTACGCTGCGCTGCAGCTCCGGATTTGTGTTATTACATTTTCTTTTTCTACAAATATTATCGCTGCTACGCAGCTCAATCCGTCAATCGTCTTTTTTAAAATATCCTCCCATTGAATTTCATGGATACATTATTCACATTCTTATATTGATTTCAGGTGCATAGCACCGTCCTATTTGTAGAAGAAATCGTATCAACAAATTTTAAAGGTACAGCGTACCGAAATAATTACGGAATAAATCTGAAAGATGATTTTTAACCTTCAACAAAATTTTGAATAATAGCACACGTTTTTTCTCTTCGTCCATCTGCGGGTTCAATCTGCGAATATCTGCGAGAAATCATCTTTCTCTTTTCTCGCAGATCAACGCTGATTCTTTTCCATTAATAACGCTAATCCTCTGCGATCATCTGAGTGAAATAATCTTTAAAATTCTCTTCCATTGAATTTTATGGACATATTGCATTCATTTGTTAGATTACGCTGCGCTGCAGCTCCGGATTTGTGTTATTACATTTTCTTTTTCTACAAATATTATCGCTGCTACGCAGCTCAATCTGTCAATCGTCTTTTTTTAAATATCCTCCCATTGAGTTTCATGGACACATTATTCACATTCTCACATTGATATCAGGTGCGCAGCACCGTTCTATTTGTAGCAGAAATCGTATCAACAAATTTTAAAGGTACAGCGTACCGAAATAATTACGGAATAAATCTGAAAGATGATTTTTAACCTTCAACAAAATTTTGAATAATAGCACACGTTTTTTCTCTGCGATCATCTGCGTCGAAATCTGCGATGATCTGCGTGAACTATTTTTCCGGAATTTTTTCTCGCTGATTAACGCTGATTCTTTTCCATTAATAACGCTAATCCTCTGCGATCATCTGAGTGAAATAATCTTTAAAATTCTCTTCCATTGAATTTCATGGACATATTGCATTCATTTGTTAGATTACGCTGCGCTGCAGCTCCGGATTTGTGTTATTACATTTTCTTTTTCTACAAATATTATCGCTGCTACGCAGCTCAATGCGTCAATCGTCTTTTTTAAAATATCCTCCCATTGAATTTCATGGACACATTATTCACATTCTCACATTGATTTTAGGTGCGTAGCACCGTCCTATTTGTAGAAGATTGTATCAACAAATTTTAAGGTACAGCGTACCGAAATATCATTCAAAAAAATCAAAAATGTAATTTTCGTCGAAATCGACACCGTTTTTATTCAATATTCTCAGGTATTCTTCTCGAAAATTCTGTTTCTGATGATGCTGTTCCTGAGATAATATATATTGCACTACTCCATCTATTTGAGATGGAGAATGAGAAAATGCACCATAACCTCTTTGCCAATCAAATTTTTGCAGTGTCAGCTTTTTTGTATTGATCCAGTGATTGGTAGAGGTTTTAATTTCCGCAACAAGATTTGGAATAAGTTGATTTACATTATATCCAATAAAAATATGAATATGATCAGGCATCGTACCAATAGCTAAAAGTTTGTGTCCATTATTGGTTATAATGGCTGAAATATATTTTTCCAACTCATTTTTCCATTGTTTTCCTATCGTGGCTGCTCGATTTTTGGGTGAAAACACCAAATGAATATAACATTGTGTATAGGTATTGGCCATATCGAGTGATATTATATTTCGGTGCGCTGCACCTCTTATTTTGATGGGTTCATTTTTTCTACAAATATTATCGCTGCTACGCAGCTCAATCTGTCAATCGTCTTTTTAAAAATATCTTCCCATTGAATTTCATGGACACATTATTCACATTCTCATATCGATTTCAGGTGCGTAGCACCGTCCTATTTGTAGAAGATAATTGTATCAATAAATTTTAAAGGTACAGCGTACCGAAATAATTACAGAATAAATCTGAAAGATGATTTTTAACCTTCAACAAAATTATGAATAATAGCGCACGTTTTTTCTCTGCGCTCATCTGCGGGTTCAATCTGCGAATATCTGCGAGAAATCATCTTTCTCTTTTCTCGCAGATCAACGCTGATTCTTTTCCATTAATAACGCTAATCCTCTGCGCCCATCTGCGTATCTTCAATCTGCGCCTATCAGCGTGAAATCTTCATTCCTTTTCTCGCAGATTTACGCGGATTTTCTCTGCTTCATCCGCCCTAATCAATTTATTTGTCCCTTGTTTTCCATTCAGCCATTGGATGATACCTTATCCTTTCCAGAATAAGAGGATCATCGAATAGCAATTCTGGGTAATAATGATTATTGTTGAATTCCCTTATAAATGTCTTTTCTTCACTTGTGAAAATCAACAAGGATTGAAGAAAATCTACAATTCCCTCTTTTGCGTTTTCGAAATCAAAGCGTTCATTTTTTCTTAAAACCGGTAGAAGAGAAGACCGAATCTGTTGAAATTTCAACTTTTTGATACTTTCAAAAGAGTAATTTTCTTCTAACCTTTTTGAGCCTCCTACTGCCAAATAAAACAAAACTGTTTTACGCAGCATCACAAAATCCGGTTCATGAAAAATCTTCATTGTCAGCATCCTGTGTACGTCATAAAGGTCGCGTGGGGCACTACGTTCGATCAATGCCTTTATTTTACTTCCAAATAGCTCCACTGGCGAAAGGACTTGTATTGTCACCATTGGTAAAAAATTCACGGAGGTACTACTCATCACCAATGGGAAAATGTGATTTCGTAATGAATAGTTTACCTCAATTTTGATATTGTCCTTATTGTTAACCACATTTCTATAATGAAATATCCACGAATCCAGCGAATGAGGATTCTTTGTTTCCTGACCTAATGTATATCCCTGAGTGGACATAAAAGTGATAACTTCCCGATTTATCTCAGCACGCATGGCCAACATTTCTTCTCTATTGCAAGGAATTGCAAAATCCAAATCAATGTCCACCGACAACCTGGGTAGGTCGAATACCATCAAATTGATAGCTGTTCCTCCTTTCAGCGCAAGTGATTTTAATAGTAAAGGATTTTCACCAAAATATTCCAGAATACTGCACAAACGAAGTGCCTTTTCCAAGTTGTCGCGAATGAAGTTCGTTTCGGACGCCAATCGATCCAAATCCCGTTTACTGAAGCTCATTCTGACCTTGTTCTAGGTACGAGTGGATGTTTACAGGAGCGAAAAGTTTCCATTTCGAATAAAAAGCTGTAGCAACGTTGAGATTGTCAAGATAGCGCGTGCTTTTCCCCATTTTCTCCCTGCAGATTTCAAGAAAATTGTCGCTTACCTTTGTTTCCCGCTGGAAATAAGAAAGCAAAAAGCCTGTCTTCTGGTAGAGAAATTGTTTGTCGTATATTTCAAGGTAAGCCAACAGCTTGTTCTCGTTCAGGTAAGTCATGGCAGCTATTGCATGCAACAATTCTTCGAACCCGCCGACACGGTCAATACGGTTGATGCAGTCGATCAACGTCCGTTCTTTATCGGTAACCCGCACCAGCGAATCCATTGGTGGAGAATAAACCCCTTTTTCGCCTGCCGATTTGCGATTGCAATATTGATAATGGATGCCTTCGAAATCGAATGGAGAGAATTTTTGAGAAGAGGAGACGTAGAGAACAAAAAATTGCTGATGAGCTAAGCCATGATATTCCAATGCCGAATGATGTGATATGTAGGACGAAGGTGTAATATTGCTGCCGATTTCAAATTTTGTGGCTAGGGTTTGTTTTGTCGCCAAATCGGTTACTGAGTATAGATTGCGGCGAATCTGGCAAATCAATTGCTGTTTCTTATAATTTCGCAACAGATCTTTTGCCGACTTTTCATTGCCAATAATTTTAACGGCGTCTTGCAGCCGAAACAACTTCATTCTGTGAAACTCTTCCAGGTATTTCTTCATTCTGTTTTAAATTGTTCTCAAAGGTAAGGTAAAAACCGGACTTTCGGGCTAATTTTAAAATTAACATCAATAAAATTTTCAAGAATTTGTTTTATGAAATACCTTTTACACAAAAAATTCATCTGCGTGAAATCTTCTTTTTTCTTTCTCGCAGATTTACGCGGATTTTATCTGCTTCCATCTGCGTATCTTCAATCTGCGTCCATCTGCGTGAAACAATCTTTTCTTTTCTCGCTGATTTACGCGGATTTGTGCTGCGCCCATCTGCGTGAAATCTTTTCTTTCTCTCGCAGATTTACGCGGATTTTACCAGCGTCCATCTGCGTATCTTTATTCAGTGCCCATCTGCGTGAAATCTTCATTTCTTTTCTCGCAGATTTACGCGGATTTTATCTGCGCCCAACTGCGTTTTTCAATCTGCACTTATCTGCGTGAACCCATCTTTTTCTTTTCTCGCTGATCAACACTGATCTTATGCACAAATCTACGCAGAGTGAGATTATTCAATTCGAATAAGAAAAACAGAAAAAATTATGAGAATGGCAATGCTTCAAGATATTTATTGGCTTCAGCGATGGATGAAAATCTGATATCATCGTGATGAGACGAAATCTTGTTTGCTGAATTTTTGGGTCTGTGCTGGGTGGACTTCACAGCATCAAGCATAGCTTCGATTTCGGCAGAAAGATTTATCAACTCAACATTCTTATCGGCATTAGCAATAAAAATGTTGTAGAATTCATCCATAAAACTTCGACTGGCAAAGTTTACATTACGGAAATCGATCTTCACAGTTGTCCGTTGCTCGTTTGAGATTTTGTCATAAAACTTTCTCACCGCGATTCTCGATTTTAAATCTCGGCCGATATATGCTGTGATATCAATTACTTTATCTTTCATATTGCAAAATTAATACATCAATTTCATTCAACAAAATCAATATAATAAAAGTTCGCGTTTACATAAGGTATTCGCATGGCGACAATGGTTCCTTGCCAGGTAGCGATATCAGGTAAGACCATAAAACGCTCGATTGTTTTAGATTTTAAATAAAGTGCATTACCCGAAAGCATCACATAATTTCCGGATAAACCATCTACAAGCATTTTTTTCGAAGTTCTGATCCCATAACCTCTGTTTTCGGCTCCGGTTAAATTCTTTGTTGAAATGCCAAAGTTAGCAGCTTACATAGCTGATAAATGACCTGTAATTTTATTTCCCTCCATTTTGCAATAACTACCCAACAAAGTAATGCCGTTATCTGATATGCAAATATACATATACTTCTTGGAAGGATAAGACTGACCAAATAGATAACCTCTTTTGGAATCGGAATGTTCAATAATGTTATCTACACTTTCTTCTATCAAATATTTTAAACCCGCTGTAATGTTTGGTTGTAATCTGATTTGGTTTGATAACAAATTTTCAACTGCCGATAAAATTTCATTTCTTTCTCTGATGTATTTTTGATCCGTTGGAAAATCTATAATCGGAATATACGTTTTGGCTGAATACTTTTCCAATAAATGATGTAACGCGGAAAATTCCAATTCTTCCGGTTTTATACCCCCACTTCCAAACTGAATCGTATCCAAATAACTGTTAGTGAATTGATACCGTATTCTTTTCTTACTACCGCTTACATAAACCAGTAAAGGAAGTATAAATAGTGGCGTAACAAAAAAATTATTCTGAAAAATCAAAATATCTTCTTCATCTTCACTTTGATTTATCCGGTCAACCAGTCTTAGTACACCCTCTAACCCTTGTAAAAACTTTTCTCCGATATTTTCGGAAACATTTATTTCCATTTACCTGTGTTTAAAAGAGTCTCCCCTGTCATATATGGCTTGTGCAAAAATATCAAAATACTTTTCCATATATTTTTTTAGGGTTATAATCACAAATAAATCTGTTTTCCCCTTACTTTTTCGGGTTATAACTATAAAATCCTCTGCGTCCTTCTGCGCTTTTCAATCTGCGTCCATCTGCGTGAGATGTATTTTTTTCTTTTTCTACAAATATTATCGCTGCTACGCAGCTCCATCCGTCAATCGTCTTTTTTAAAATATCCTCCCATTGAGTTTCATGAACACATTATTCACATTCTCACATTGATATCAGGTGCGTAGCGCCGTTCTATTTGTAGAAGATAATTGTATCAATAAATTTTAAAGGTACAGCGTACCGAAATAATTACGGAATAAATCTGAAAGATGATTTTTAACCTTCAACAAAATTATGAATAATAGCACACGTTTTTTCTCTGCGCCCATCTGCGGGTTCAATCTGCGAATATCTGCGAGAAATCATCTTTCTCTTTTCTCGCAGATCAACGCTGATTCTTTTCCATTAATAACGCTAATCCTCTGCGCCCATCTGCGTGAAATAATCTTTAAAATTCTCTTCCATTGAATTTCAAGGACATATTGCATTCATTTGTTAGATTACGCTGCGCTGCAGCTCCGGATTTGTGTTATTACATTTTCTTTTTCTACAAATATTATCGCTGCTACGCAGCTCCATCCGTCAATCGTCTTTTAAAATATCCTCTATTGCATTTCATGGGCATATCATTCACATTCTCACATTGATTTTAGGTGCGTAGCACCGTCCTATTTGTAGAAGATTGTATCAACAAATTTTAAGGTACAGCGTACCGAAATATCATTCAAAAAAATCAAAAATGTAATTTTCGTCGAAATCGACACCGTTTTTATTCAATATTCTCAGGTATTCTTCTCGAAAATTCTGTTTCTGATGATGCTGTTCCTGAGATAATATATATTGCACTACTCCATCTATTTGAGATGGAGAATGAGAAAATGCACCATAACCTCTTTGCCAATCAAATTTTTGCAGTGTCAGCTTTTTTGTATTGATCCAGTGATTGGTAGAGGTTTTAATTTCCGCAACAAGATTTGGAATAAGTTGATTTACATTATATCCAATAAAAATATGAATATGATCAGGCATCGTACCAATAGCTAAAAGTTTGTGTCCATTATTGGTTATAATGGCTGAAATATATTTTTCCAACTCATTTTTCCATTGTTTTCCTATCGTGGCTGCTCGATTTTTGGGTGAAAACACCAAATGAATATAACATTGTGTATAGGTATTGGCCATATCGAGTGATATTATATTTCGGTGCGCTGCACCTCTTATTTTGATGGGTTCATTTTTTCTACAAATATTATCGCTGCTACGCAGCTCAATCTGTCAATCGTCTTTTTTAAAATATCCTCCCATTGAATTTCATGGACACATTATTCACATTCTCACATTGATTTTAGGTGCGTAGCACCGTCCTATTTGTAGAAGATTGTATCAACAAATTTTAAAGGTACAGCGTACCGAAATAATTACGGAATAAATCTGAAAGATGATTTTTAACCTTCAACAAAATTTTGAATAATAGCACACGTTTTTTCTCTGCGCCCATCTGCGGGTTCAATCTGCGAATATCTGCGAGAAATCATCTTTCTCTTTTCTTGCAGATCAACGCTGATTCTTTTCCATTAATAACACTAATCCTCTGCGCCCATCTGCGTGAAATAATCTTTAAAATTCTCTTCCATTGAATTTCGTTGGCATATTGCATTCATTTGTTAGATTACGCTGCGCTGCAGCTCCGGATTTGTGTTATTACATTTTCTTTTTCTACAAATATTATCGCTGCTACGCAGCTCAATGCGTCAATCGTCTTTTTAAAATATCCTCTATTGAATTTCATAGACACATTATCATATTGATTTCAGGTGCGTAGCACCGTTCTATTTGTAGAAGAAATCGTATCAATAAATTTTGTAGGTACAGCGTACCGAAATAATTACGGAATAAATCTGAAAGATGATTTTTATCCTTCAACAAAAATTTTGAACAATAGCACACGTTTTTTCTCTGCGTCCATCTGCGCTTTCAATCTGCGAACATCTGCGTGAAATCATCTTTCTCTTTTCTCGCAGATCAACGCTGATTCTTTTCCATTAATAACGCTAATCCTCTGCGATCCTCTGCGTGAAATAATCCTTAAAATTCTCTCCCATTGAATTTCATGGACATATTGCATTCATTTGTTAGATTACGCTGCGCTGCAGCTCCGGATTTGTGTTATTACATTTTCTTTTTCTACAAATATTATCGCTGCTACGCAGCTCCATCCGTCAATCGTCTTTAGTCTTTAGAACATTTTGCTCATTGAATTTCATTGGCATATTAACAGGTTATTCACATTGGCATATAAATAACGTTCTTTTTGTAGCCATCGAAATCAATCTAACTACATTCCTTTGATTACCTCGGCCACTCTTTCAATATCTTCATCCGTCAATGTAGGTCCCGAAGGCAGACAAAGCCCGTTGTCGAACAACCGTCCCTCTGTATTGTCGCCGTAATAGGGACAATCGGCAAACACCGGCTGCAGGTGCATCGGCTTCCACAACGGACGCGTTTCGATATTTTCTTCTTCCATTTTCAAACGCAACTCTTCCCGAGTGAACCCGGTTTCTTGTGGATCGATGATGATGCACGTCAGCCAGTAATTCGAATTGAAATCGCTGTTAGGATTGGTATGAAAGGTAATTCCGGGCAGATCGTGCAGGAGCGTTCGGTACAGCTGATTAATTGCTCTCCTTCGGGCTATGTGATCTTCCAGCACATACATCTGTCCGCGTCCGATGCCCGCGCAAATGTTGCTCATGCGATAATTATACCCGATATGCGAATGCTGATAGTGTGGCGCGTTGTCTCGTGCCTGCGTGGCGAAGAATTTCGTCCGTTTCGCCTCCTCTTCGGTGCGGCACACCAGTGCACCCCCACCCGAGGTGGTAATCATCTTGTTGCCATTGAAGGAGAGGCAGGCAAACTCGCCAAACGTGCCGCATTTCTGTCCTTTGTATTCCGCCCCCAGCGCTTCAGCAGCATCCTCCAGCACCGGGATATCATATTCGTCGGCTATGGCCAAAATCTCATTCATCCGTGCCGGCATACCGTACAGGTGTACGGGAATAATCGCTTTCGGTTTCTTCTCCGTTTTGGCAATACGGTCTTCGATGGCTTCCCGCAGAAACCGGGGCGACATATTCCACGTATCCGGTTCGCTGCCTACGAATACCGGTTTTGCACCCTGATACGCAATCGGGTTGGCCGAAGCCGAAAAAGTAAAACTCTGGCAGATCACCTCATCACCCTGAGTTACCCCCAGCTGCACCAATCCCAGGTGAATAGCCGCCGTACCGGCACTCAGCGCCACAATATGTTTGTCCTCACCCAAGTAATTCTCTAGGTCTTTCTCAAAACCATCCACATTGGGACCCAGGGGCACCACCCAGTTCGTGTCGAAAGCCTCTTGTATGAAGTCCAACTCCTTTCCACCCATGTGAGCGAGAGAGAGCCAAATGCGTTGATTCATTATTATTCAATATTTTCTATAAGTAATTGGGCTTTTGTATTTAAATCGCCATGCTTTTCGTGCAATAGCTTGACTAATTTTTTTTCGTAATTCGACTTTATCTCGGGAACACGTTTTCGTAACAATACAATCCGCCCACACACACGATAAATGTCAATTCTTGGTTTATGAATCAATTCATTTAATGTATTCATGATTTGTCTTACCGCTTGTTCGAAATCAGAACCTTTTAATTCGACAAGGCGTAAAGTATCGTCGTCCCTTGTATATAATCCATAATCACATTTTTTCTCTTTTGGGCTTTTCATGATACCTTCATCAATCCTATACACTGCAATTTCCATATTGTGAATATTCTTTCCTTTGTATTTCGAATTACCTCCTTTCGGGTCTTTCAGCACAACAATTTTCCTCCTGTCTTTGCTCTCGATGTATGCATTGTCGTTATACTTCTCATCAAACTTCATACTTCAGATTTGTTAACTTATCAAATTCCCTATTTAGTTGACGCGATAGCTCATCTATCTTTTCCGCTCTGATTTGTTTTTCTTTTTCGTCGAGGATGGATGAGATTTTCCCATTTTTCACGAACCATGTGCCAACTTCATTAAAATCTACCCAATACTTTTGGGGAACAATTTTGATGGTTTCCTCTTTTTTTTGTTTCCCGACTTCTGCCGCATAAAGTAGATTGTTGAGCGAAGTCAGTATATAGGGACTATGAGTGGTAATAACCACACTGTGTCTTCGGTCCGTATTATTGACTGAATGCATGAGGTCATTCATCAAATCGCGTTGGGTAACAGGATAGAGATTTTCTTCGGGTTCTTCTAAAAAAATGGCAGAAAAATTAGGTTTCGTCATTTTTTCAATAATTCGGGCATACTCCTTCTCAATATCGAAATCTCGATTTTCTTTTTCCGATTCCAGCAATTTGCGAATCGAAGCGCCCAGTTTTTTGTTTGTCGTTAGGTCTTTAATACTTATCTTTTCTTTTTCTTCGTAAATCCCTTTTGTCACAAACTTCATGATTACTGAAAGCGGTATTAACGACTGCAGGCCGCTCGATGCATTCGTAAAATCGATCTCGTTCTTTTCTTCCACGATCACCCTGTCTTTGCTATCCTGTTTATTGAAGAAGTATTTTGCTTTCAGATTCAAGATTTGCAAAGGCTGCTCGGCATAATATTTCCGAGCCTCCTCCCAGTCGGCCATGAAACTGTGAATGTTGTTATCCTCCAGTTTCACTTCAAACCAATTGGGGATGGAAGCCACTATGTTCCTTTCGGCAGGAATATAAATCAGTTTCGGCCGGATATAGTCCAGTCGGTTTTTCCATTCAAAGTTGAAACTTTCGTCTCTTTTCACAAAAGAAAACTTCATGACATTGGTTTCGTATTCAATCGATGAATCTTCAGTGAAATACCCTTTCAACTTATGAAAAACGATCAGATTCGATTCGAAGTTTCCCTTTTTCCGAAAATAATCGGGTGATTGAGCGGTCACAATTTCCTTTTCAGCCCAAGCACAATAACAGGCAATCTTGCTGATGGTGCTTTTGCCCGAACTTTGCAAGCCAATAAGCACATTTATTCTTTTCAGCTCGATAGAAACATCCTTGATTGGTCCTATGTTTTTTATGATTAAATGTTTCATTAGACAACTGCTTTTATCGCAAAACTAATCAATTATTTGATAAAATGCTGTTTTGATAATTACTGGTTTGATTACATTTTCTTTTCTCTTATTCCCACATAGGACAGAGAGAGCCAAATACGATTAGTTTCCATCCTTTAGTATATCTTAATGATAGTAGCTCCCCATGAATATCCCACACCGAACCCTGCTAAAAGGATGTTTCCTCTCAGATTGTTTTTTTTCATTTCTTCATACATCACGATAGGAAGGGTAGATGAAACCGTATTTCCTACTTCACTCATAAAATAGGGGAATTTCGATTCTTTTATTTTCAGTTTTTTTCGCAGATAGCTCAACATGAATTTATTGGCCTGATGAAAGATAAAAGAATCTACTTCCTCGAATGAAATGTTGTTTTTCTTTAATGTATCTTCTATTAGAGGTGGTACCGCTTCAATGGTGAAATTGAATATTTCCGAACCATTCATATATAAATGATCGGTAGATATGGGATTACCATTTTGATCAAACTTTAAATCATTGGCTTTTTCGCGATTGCGCAATTCTGTCATCGATAGCCTCCCGAAGAAATCGGGGAGACATATTCCATGTATCCGGCTCGCTGCCCACAAATACCGGTTTCCCCCCTTGATACGTAATCGGGTTAGCCGATGCTGAAAAGGTGAAACTCTGGCAGATCACTTCATCGCCCTGCGTCACCCCCAGTTGCACCAGCCCCAGGTGAATGGCTGCTGTTCCCGCACTCAATGCTACTACGTGCACCCCCTCACCCAGAAATTCCTGTAAATCTTCTTCAAACCCATCCACATTGGGACCCAACGGCACCACCCAGTTCGTGTCAAATGCTTCCTGTATGAAGTCCTGCTCCTTTCCTCCCATGTGAGCAAGCGAAAGCCATATACGTTCTTGCATATTATTGTAAATTGAATTTCTATTAAATGATTATGAAATTGATAATTGTTTAATCACTTTGCAACGATTGCCGGCGGCCAATACGTTATCTGGAATGTCTTTGGTTACAACAGAACCTGCGCCGATGATGCACCATTTCCCGATTTTCACGCCCGGAATAACGATTGCTCCTGCACCAATCCATGTCCCTTCGCCAACCGTAACGTTTCCACAAAGTGTAGCATGGGGAGAGATGTGTACAAAATTGTCTATTTTGCAATCGTGATCTACCGATGCTCCGGTATTGATGATACAATGCCTGCCGATTTCGCTACACGATTGAATGATGGCACCCTGCATCACTACTGTCCCTTCTTTTATTGAACAGGTATCCGACAAAACAACTGAAGCATGAACAGCAGTTTCAAAACAAACATCACCCAACCGTTCCACTATTTTTTTACGCGTTTTATTATCGCCAATACTGATTATTAGCGGTGACAAATTACCTAAATTGTGAAATACCTTATATCCCAACAATTCGTTGATTGAAGGATTATCGTCTATCAGTCCGAGAATATTTTTCTCTTGCGATTTCAGGATATCGATGATGACTTTTGCGTGGCCGCTTGCACCGTATAAATACATGTTTCTTTATTTGTTGTTACTTATGGAGGATAGTTCACGTTGCATGGTGGGAGAGTTTCCTTGAAATGGTTCCATTGTTGTGTTGGTTTCCGAATTGATTCCTTCGCGTTTAAATACCTTTTCAATGGTCTTTAAAAGGATTTTAATGTCCAAAGATAGCGAAAGATGATCAACGTACCATACATCGTGTTCAAATTTCTCCTGCCAACTGATCGCATTGCGGCCGTTTACCTGTGCCCAGCCGGTCATTCCCGGGCGCACTTCGTGGCGGCGGCGCTGCACATCGTCATACAGGGGTAGATATTGTACCAGCAGCGGACGAGGTCCAACCAATGCCATATCCCCTTTCAGCACATTGATTAATTGTGGCAACTCGTCCAACGACAGCGAACGTATAATTCGTCCAATTTTGGTCAACCTTTCGCTGTCGGGCAACAGATTTCCGTTTTTATCCCGTCGGTCGTTCATTGTTTTGAATTTGATCACCTTGAAAATCTTTTCACCCTTTCCCGGCCGCTCTTGCAGAAAAAATGCCCCCGCTCCCTTGTTGGCAATCGACAGCCAAATCCACAACAACAGGAACAGAGGGCTTATGATGATAAATCCTATCAGAGCGATTACAAAATCGAACAGGCGTTTAAAAAAGTGTCGGTACATAACTCAAATAATACTGTCTGGTTTATGAAAGAGCAAAAGTTAGATAAACCCAATTGAGTGGTTTTGTTCGTCTTATCAATAAAGTGAGCAAATTGGAATTAAAAATCTTTCAGATCCAAGTACTGCGATTATAGATAAAACCAGACTAATAATTTCCATAATTATCCCAGTTGTTCAATGCATATATTCTCATACCATTATTGGGTGAATAGAATGGATATATCTCCAGAAATTTCTTTTCAGCCTCATAGAAATCGTCAGGAAGCAGACCTTATATATGATGGATCGGGAACATCCACCAAATTCAATATTAAGTGACTGTCTCTTTCTGCAATCAAATACTCCGGATGATCTTTAGGGGCTGACCTTCCCACATAACGCAATGCATTTCTGTGATAGGGTTCTTTACAAGCATGAATAACATACCATCCCTTCAAATCATACGATAGGAATTTATAGTCATCATCAGAACCGATAAATAAATTCGGGTAAATCTCTTCCATGGATCTAAGTTTTTTGCATTTCAGAATGTGAACAGTTGAAATAAGATTTAGTTAAACGACAATTCATCAAGGTACTTATTGACTTGTGAGATGGAGTAGAACTCATCCATAAAACTTCGAGTAGCAAAGTTTACATTCCTAAAATCAATCTTTACATCTTTCAAATTTTGATTCTGAATCATATCATAAAGATTTTTCACCGTGATTCTCGATTTCAAATCCCGGCCAATACATACAGTGATATCTATGATATTATCTCTCATATTGTAAAATTACAACATTATTGTCATTCAACAAAACGAATATAATTAAATCCCTCGTTTATATAAGCTATACGCATAGCTACTATCGTACCATTCCAGGTTGCGATGTCGGGTGGACTTGCAAACTTTTTGTCCCAGCAACGTTAGTAACGTTCATTATTATTTCCTCAATTTCAGAAATAATTTTAACTGATGAGTCTGCTACGAAAAGTCTTTTTTGCTAAAAGTGTTTAAAAACAAACCTTGATTTTTAGTGACTTGTAACCCATCAAAATCTGGTTTCGGGGTTTTCGGAGCAGACTCAACTGATTAAGTATTAAAAGTTTTTTGTTGCACAATATGCTTTAACTGAAATTTTTGCTGCAATATACAAAAGAAGCACCAATGCTGGGGCTATTATCGATGGTGGCATTCCTACAGCAGGAGCAATCCATGTTGCCAATGAAGATACTACGCCAGGACCCAATAATTTACCTGATGACAAAAGCTTCTCTTGTTCTTCTTTATATGAAGAATGACCACAAATAAATTTATCAAATTCATCTTTTAATCTATTCCAGTACATCTTTTGGTTAACCCTATTGGAAGTATCTCCACCAAATGTAGCTGTTTGAACTGGTCCCATCGCAGTAATCCACTCCTCAGCCGCCTTTTCTTCACCATATCTTTCTACTAATTGCTCTAATACAGATTTCTGATATGGCTTTAATACTTCATACCAATCTTCTAATGGTTTTTTTTCTATCTCAATCATAGCATTTCCCTTATATGATCAGCGGATATACAGTAAGAAGTTTGATTTAGTTCGTATGGATTAATACCTGCAATATTTACACCTGAATCAGGTGCATATGTACCGATTAGTAAGCCAAGGATATCACCATTCATAGGATTAAAAACTAATGAACCCGATTGTCCAGGTCGTGTTTGCAAGTTTAATGTAGCGTACTTTGCTTTTATGCCAGACGATTCAAGTAACATCTTCGCTCCAATTTCTGTCTCGTGATATGTTAGCACTCTCCGTCCCATTACACAATGAGGAAAACCAAAAATTCCAATTCTTTCTCCTACTTTTATATTGTCTAATGAACTTATAGGAGGAGTCATAATTAGACCACTTTGTTCTATTTTTAAAATTGCTAAATCTGTAATAGGATTTATTTCTAATACTTTCGCATTAGCATATTTACAAGTATTATCAGACACATCTTGATACTGATTTATATTTGAAATATGTGGTAATAGCATGACCAGATTTTCATATTCATTTCCAATAACGTGTCTAGCAGTAGCAATTCTATAATCATTGGATACAAAAAAACCGGAACCTAACATTGTTACAATACTATTGTCGGCCTTTTTGCCTATTACTACAACAAGTTGAGAAAAATCAATCATTTTATTATTTTATATAATTTGTTCGAATTCATAATTATCCGGAATACTTAGACTTACAAATGCTTCAATAGATGTATAGGCAAAAACGATATAAGTTTTTATTACTTATATGTAGTTGCGTAGGATTATTGATTTATTAATCAAAGCAACTTCTCGATCTCCTTTGACACTATTTAGTGAATGATTATGTAGATTGGGGTTTATTTCATGAACAACTGTTAATGATTTGAAGTATTGATACAATTATCTGTTACAACTTACTTAATATTGCTGATGTATGAGGATATGTTCTTGGGTTTTCATAAGCAATGTCAGTAATGATACTAATCAATACTTTAATGATATCACTTTTTATCTCTTTCTTCTTTAGACGTTTATGTAAATTTTTAAGAACCTTGCGCATTTGCTCTCTTGTTTTGAGTTTGGTACCATAGACCAATTTCGATTTGAAAGTTTTGAAAATTCTTTCAGCAATACTAATTAAAATTCAAAACAGGTTTTTCTGAGAAAATAATCAACTTCTTGCACGCTCTGGTTATGGCAACATAAAAATGCTTGTAACTGTCAAACTGGTGTGCATTGAGTATAACGACCGTATCAAACTCAAGCCCTTTTGTTAGTAGAGTTGTACCCAAACATTTACCGTAGATCTTTCTCCCCACATGCCTTAGCCTGTTTTTCTGCTGTTTCATGGCCTCATATACTGTGATCTTTTCTATGACAGCAGTATTTAAGGCTCTTAATATACTGTTTAGCAATTCAACCCTCAGACTCCTTAATCTTAAATCATCTTTCATAAATTGGATTATATCGTATAATCCATTTACAGACGGTGCATTAAAAAAGCTATCAAGCAAGTTTTTTAATTTGAGGTAATTATCTCTGTTCGGGTTGGCCTTTCTAATCAATCTATTCTTACTAAACCATTTCTTCAATTCTGTTTTGTTGAATAATTTTGTAAAAATGCTCTCATTGAGCTCTTTTATTTTTTGCGGAAAATCATTAATTGTTTCTACAATTCTGTCTATCTGAATACACACATCATAGTGATCCTTTTCATCTATTGCTTCCAACAATGTAAGTTGGCGTTTAAAGTCGATTCTTGCCTTTAATCCTGCTCTTGACTCTATACTACTGCTTGTGAAAACATTTGGTACAAGAATAAGTAAACTTTCCAGTTCTTCTAAATGACGATCATTGGTGATTATTCCCCTTACATAACTGGAATAATCAGTATTTGGGTTATAAATATCTTTCTCTGGAAACTGATAATAAAAAAGCCCTTTCTTATGAAAATTATTCAAGTCAATTTCCTTGTTTTCAGAATCCAAAACAGTACGTATTTCTTTTAAACACTCCCCCAACTCATTGTTGTTACCCTCTTTTCTCCATCTCCATGGCGTATCAAGTGATAGTTGATATTCAATATCCTTCAGATCGTGATCAATATCTACCAGAGTACCATTAAAATTAAATATCCCCTGCATCGGATCTCCCAAAATGTGCGTCGGCAATACTTCTGCTAATGCCATGATCATGTTGTGCTGACTCTTACTACAATCTTGATATTCATCTACAAACAATCCATCGTATGAGCATTTGACAATTCTTTTAACCGACTCCAAATTAAAGAGCGCTATTGCTTTCTCAACAACTGCTTCAAAATATTGCTTGTTTTCTTGTGGTGGTAAATCGCTGTTATTACAAAGAGACAACACATACTTTTGAGCAAACCCACAGATTGTGTTAATATGGCATTTAGATGAATCTATTTCCAGCTCTCTCAATTTCTCGTTAATTGAAGCAATACCTGCATTAGTATGAGTTAGGATTAACTGTTTTTGATTATCAGGACAATACTTAATGCACTCAGCAAGAGTATATGTTTTTCCATATCCTGCAGGGGCTTTCAATAAGCTTTTTTCAGCCGATATGAATTCCAAATAATTCATTTTCCATCTATCCAAGACATCAATTCCTCATACTGATACTTTAAGCGCTTATCATCCATCTCACTTAAAGAATCAAACCAAATACGGCCTATTTCCTCACCATGTTTGATTTTTTTGAACCATCCATTAGCTTTTTTATCTCCTTTAGCTTTATCCCCAATTAACCTTCGAGTTTCAGTCGAGTCTTCCAGTGAATCTATTTTATCAACAGAAAGTTGTGCAGATATATTTTGTGCTCCCTTTAATTCAATTGCATATTCTAATAATTCTTGTACTTTGCCCCAGGGAAGATCATTAAAAACTTGTTGCTCAATAGCGTTACCTCGATCGCAATCAACAACTTTAATACCCTTTTCTTGCAATAAAGTCTTCTTACTATTTATGTCCGGATTATCAGAATCACAAAAAGCACAGACATCAAAACCTGCATTTTTGAAATGAAGACAATAATCAACAAAGTTATTACCAGTGCCATCTACCAAAGAGATACCATTTAACTCCAGGTTATCGTATCCATTGTTAATTCTATGGTTATTTAATGCCCTGCAAATTCCAACCTCGGTTGCACCTTCACAAACTATCATTCTATTCGCGAAAAAAGCGTTCGGATTGTTTCTGATACAGCCCTGAAAATTATCATTGAAAGAAAATAATCCACTTCGATTATCGTTTTTCTTCAGGAAAATATCTTTTGCCTCAAGCTCTACAATGACATTATTTGAATGAGTTGTAATAAATA